>VFQQ010000115.1_pt1 | contig 208096 bp, 162 predicted proteins | sample 3512341 | NCBI WGS metagenome assembly VFQQ01 (sample SAMN10412373, study PRJNA504923) | tailings metagenome | isolation source: Relicate 2 Philex TSF1 revegetated site | place: Philippines: Tuba, Benguet | collected 2017-08-29 | reverse complement strand
ACGCCGTTCAAGAGCCCAAAAGCCGGTAGATGCGCTGCGCTTATCTACCCTACGCGCACAGCAGCCTTCGGCTTCGATCCACGCTCGCCGTCTCTCGCGGTTGTAGGGTGGATAAGCGCAGCGCATCCACCAGCACGTCCCGTGAACGCCGGGCGCCGAACGAAGCTATGGGAGTCGAAGGACAGTCTCGCGACCCCGTCAATCGTCGCCCCCGCAGTGACCGACTGCACCGTCGTGCAGCCACCCGGAAGAACCTGTTTCGGTCGCAAGAGCCCTGGATCCCCGCATGCGCGGGGATGACGATTTCAGGGTTCTTCAAGAACAACTGCCACGCTCCGCGCCGGGACACGGCGAGGCAAGGCGAGGCCCTGAACCTGTCGGATCTGACAGGTTGACCGACCGTGACGCAGCTCGCACTCTGCGAACGGGGGAACAGGGGACGCATCGGTGCGGCGCCAGTGCTGCCTCAGCAGCGCAAGCGGCGGCTCCAGCAGCGGTAGCGTGCAGCAAAGCCAACGCGGCTTCATGTGCGCAAACGACAGCTTCTGCAGCACGCAGCACGCAGCACGCAGCACGCAGCACGCGGCACGCAGCACGGCCAGTGTGGCTTCCGTGGTCGCCATCAGCGCTGCGGATCTGCCGCGCATCGAGCGCATGCGAATCCCTCCCCACCTGCAGCGACGGCCTTGGACCGTCGCGCCGCCGCCGGGGCGATGCCCGGTCCTGCCAGGCCTTGCCGGCGCGTTCTGGGGAAGATCCATGTCGAGCTCGTCCGATCCCTCCGCTGCCTCCTCCGCACCCTCATCAACTTCAGGCTGCACCACCCCCATCCGCCTGCCGCCAGTGCTCCCACCCGAGCCCTGCTGCTGCGCCGACGACCCCATCCAGGGCCTCAAGCAACTCTTCGTCGACTACTTCCAGGGCCGCGGCATGGCCGCCGGCCGCGATCCCGCCACGCGGCCGGTATTCCTGCGTCTGCACGGCGCGGCACAGGGACGTTTCATCGTCGATCCGAATCTGCCCGAGGCGCTGCAGGTCGGCGTGTTCAAGCCGGCGCGCGAGTACCCGGTGTGGGTGCGCTTCTCGGCCGATGTCCAGCCCGGCGCGCCCGATCTCAAGGGCACCACCGGCATCGGCATCAAGCTGTTCGGCGTCGAGGGCGAGAAGCTGCTGGCCCCCGATCAGGACGCCCTGACCCACGACTTCATCCTGCAGAACCACGACGTCTTCTTCGTCGACACCGCACGCGACATGTGCGAGTTCACCTGTGCCTCGCTGCACGGCAAGGCCGACCAGTACCTCAAGGACCACCCCATCACCCAGCAGGTGCTGGATGCGATGGAAAAGGTGGTCGACTCGGCGCTGACCACGCCCTACTGGAGCGTGCTGCCCTATGCCTTCGGCGAAGGCCGCTACGTGAAGTACAAGCTCGAACCTTTGGACGCCGCCGCCCCCGACGCGCCGCCCGACTTCAACGACCCCTTGTATCTGCGCGCCGACTTGCACGCGCGCCTGCGCCGCGGCCCGGCGCGCTTCCGCTTCATGGTGCAGCTGCGCACCGACGACGCCGCCATGCCGCTGGATGCCGCCACCGTGGCCTGGAGCGAGGCGCTCAGCGCGCCCGTGCAGGTCGGCATTCTGGAGCTGCCGCAGCAGGACGCCGACGCCCGCGGCCAGTCGACCTACGGCGAGAACCTCGCCTACAACCCCTGGCATGCGCTGCCCGAGCACCGCCCGATCGGCAGCATTTCCGATGCGCGCGCCGTGGTCTATCGCGCGTCCTCCGAGAACCGCCGCAACACCAATGGCGTGCCCTTGGCCGAACCCACCGTGCCCAGGCCTGCGGAGTACGCCCCGGGCGTGCCGTATCCCGCCGCGGTCGACACCCGCATCGTGCGCGCCGCCATCCATCCCGCCATCGGCATCGCCCGCGTCGGCAACAGCGTCGATGACTTCTACCTCGCGCCGCAGGTCGCCGAGCCGCCGCCGCAGGCGCCGGGCTTCTATCGCGACGCCACCGGCGCCTTGAAGCGCGAAGCCGCGCAGTTCCGCCTCTACGGCTACAACGCCGCCGGTGAGGTGGTGCGCGAGCTCACCGCCGACTGGGCCGACATCGCCTGGACCGTGCACCTCGCCAACAGCAAGGCCGCCTGGTACCAGTGGCAGATCGCGATGGACATCCCCGAGGCCGCAACGACCGTTCTGCCGCTGCGCAACGCCAAGGTAGTCGAGCGCGACACCCTGGTGATCGACGCCGGTCCGCAGCGCATCAATGGCCGCAATGCCGCCGCGGTGGACTGCAGCGGCGCCTTCACCGGTGTGGCCGTCAAGCTCGGCGAGCTGCGCACCGATGCCTCCGGCCGGCTGCTGGTGCTCGGTGGCCACGGCGTCTCGGCCTCGCCCACCGGCACGCCGATCTTCATCCCCAGCGACGGCAACTCCTTCATCAACGTCGACGGCTGGTACGACGACACCTGCGACGGCACGGTCGAGGCCACGGTCAACATCGAAGGCCGCGCGATTCCCGTCGAATCGGCCTGGGTGGTCACCGCGCCGCCGAACTACGCGCCGCAGGTGAAGGCCGAGCGCACGATGTACGACCTGCTGCAGGATCTCTACGTGCAGGCCGGCTGGCTGCCACCGCCCGCAACGGTGTCGTTTACGCAGGACGTGTATCCGACCCTGCAGCGGCTGAGCGGCCTTCAGTGGGTGAACCAGGGCTTCGCCACCCTGTTCGGCCACGGCGGCCGTTTCGATTTCGAAGACCCCGCGCTGATCGAGCGGCTGAGCAGCCTGCCGCCCGCTGGCGCCTTCGACCCCAACACCGAGTTCCGCCGCCAGATCTTCAACAGCTTCCGCCCGCCGACGCCGCCCGACGGCAACCAGATGCCCTGGCCCTGGCTGTACGGCGATGCGATGGAAGTGCCCGCAGGCGAGAGCCCGCGCCAGAACGCCAGCGTCAGCCAGACCCAGTACGACCTGCTGCAGCGCTGGGTGGCCGGCGACTTCGTCAACGACTGGGCCATGCGGCCCGCGCCGCCAGCGAGCATCGACGACGTACCGCTGGCCGAGCAGCCGGCCATGCTCGATCGCGCGGCGCTGGAGTTCTGCCTGGCCGATGCCTTCCACCCGGGCTGCGAAATGACCTGGCCCATGCGGCATCTGACGATGTACGCGCGGCCCTTCCGCATCCGCCGCCGGCCGCCGGGTGTTCAGCCGCCGAACTATGGCCCGACTCTGGACCAATCCACCGCACTCTCGGCCAACGGCCCGCTGCACGCGCAGTCGCCCGGCGACATCAACCGCTGGATGGGCCTGCCCTGGCAGGCCGACACCGCGTTCTGCCGCGCCGGCTACGACACCGCCTACGACCCCTTCGCGCCCACCTTCTGGCCCGCGCGCGTGCCCAACCACGTGCTCACCGAAGCGGACTACGCCGTGGTGATCGACAGCGCGCAGCCGCGCGAGCGCCGCATCGAGGCCTTCGTCAACCGCACCAGCTGGAACAAACCCCTGCACGGCAGCACCGCCGGACAGATGGAGCAGATGGTGCAGATCTTCGGCTCGATGGGCCTGGTGGAAGTGCGCGAGGGCGTGCAGGGCGACCCGGCGTTTCCGTCCACGATGATGGTGGCCAGCTACGGGCCGCAGGTGGCGCCCGCGGATGCGACCAGCCTTCACGCGGAAGCGCACGCGCCGATGCTCAAGGCCGCCGCGGCCGAACCGCATCCCAAGCTGGGCACGCGCGCCCTGCCGCGCGGCGCCAACTTCGCCACCCACGAAGAGGCCGCCGCCGCACCGCTGCCGGTGCGCCACGGCCCAAAGCGCCGCTGAGGTTCCAGCCTTGGTGACGAGCGTCGATGTCGCCATCGCCGGCGGCGGCCCGGGCGGAGCCGCTGCCGCGATTGCGCTGGCCAAGCAGGGCAAGCGCGTGCTGCTGGCCGACGCCGGCACCGGCCGCTGGCCACGCATCGGCGAAGGCCTGCCGCCGTCTTCGCGCGCACTGCTGCGCGAACTCGGCGTGCTTGATCAGGTGATGGCCGAGGGCCATCGCCGCAGCCCCGGCACCCTCGCCTTCTGGGGCTCGGACCGCCCGCACACCGAGGACACCCTGTTCGGCCTGCACGGCGACGGCCTGCAGCTGGATCGCGCGCGCTTCGATGCCGGCCTGCGCACCGCAGCGCAGGCGGCCGGCGCGCAGGTGCTTGATGGCGCACGCCTGCGCCTGCTGGAGCGCGGCGATGCGCGCACACCGCACGTACTCGAACTTCGCATCGGCGAGGCCGCCCCGCAGCGCGTGCAGGCGCGCTGGCTGATCGACGCCAGCGGCCGCAGCGCCTCGCTCGCGCGTGCGCTGGGCGCACAGCGCATCGCCCACGACCGCCTGCTCGCCTTCCACCAGCGCCTGATCGGCGGCGCCGCCACCGACCGCGACGGCCGCACCTGGGTCGAAGCCGTGGCCAACGGCTGGTGGTACAGCGTGCTGCTGCCTTCAGGTGAACGGCTGATTGCTTATCTGAGCGACTTCAGCGGAGAAGACGGTGCCGCCGAACGGCGTGGGTTGCTCACCGGTGAGGGCATGTGGGATGCGCTGCGCTTAGCGCCGCAGCTGCACGCGCTGTGTGCCGAGCACGGCTGGCGGCCGCATGGGGTGGTGCAGGGGGCGGATGCGAGCAGCACTGAACTTGATCAGGCCGGTGGGGTGCGCTGGCTGGCGGTGGGTGATGCTGCGCTGGGGTTTGATCCGCTGTCGTCGAAGGGGATTGCGAATGCGCTGTATACGGCGTTGCGGGCTGCGGGGGTGATTTGGGCTTGCGAGCGGGGCGATGCCGATGCGGTCGGTGGGTATGCTCGGCATCTGCGGGAGATTCATCGGGTGTATCGGGGGCAGTGTCGGGGGTTCTATGAGATGGAGCGGCGGTGGCTGCAGAGTGAGTTTTGGCGGGGGGCCACAACGATCGGTAGGCCTCGGAACTCAACGCGTGAAGCGCATGCGGAAAGTGCACTCTGACCAGTGCTTTGCTCGTAACCGACAGTCGGATTAAAACCATGCCGCTTGAGCTCGTATCCATCGTTCATGGCAACTTGTGCCACGGGTCCCGTTGGAAGATCGCCGATGAAGGGGATCTCGCTGCTCGCGTTGCCAAGCTTGCACTTGGCCAGTCGCGCCACGTGGCTGCCATCCTCGCCGGTGTAGACAAGAAGCCGCCCCCCATTCGCGCCGACACCGCCAAAGAAGCGATCAAGCTCCTGTCCGTTGATCATGGGAAGGATCCATATCACCGCGACGGCTGGATCTTTCAGGCGATCTCTTGGATCGCCGCGTATAGGGGAGATACCGGTGCAGTCGTGCGCGCGCCCCATGCCATCGTCGCCCATAAAGGATTTGACGGCATGCAGCTCAAGCTCGATGAGTATGGGCAGGCGGTGACTGCGGTCGTCATCTTCGAGGATAAGGCTACCGAGAGCCCGCGCAAAATGATCACTGGCGATGTTTGGAGAGGTATTCGCGCGCTCGAAAGCGGCCAGCGCATGCCCGAGCTAATCCAAGAAACGGGGGCGATCCTTGAGGCAAATCAGCTGCGCTATCCGGGACTCAATATTGACGCGGCGGTTGAGACCATCGTGTGGGAGGAAGCGCGCCACTACCGCGTCGCGGTGACCGCTAGCAGTGCCCATGACGAAGACCGCGCCCGGCAAGCTCTGTTCAAGGGGTTCGACAAGGTGGCGCCGGGTGACCTCAAGCGAAGGCAGGCAGAGACCATGTGCATCTCCGGATTGCGCGACTGGATGAAGGCGTTCGCCGCTCGAGCGATTACGCACATCGAGGTGTGGCGGGACAATGTTTGATCCCGTAACCATCCACCTAATCGCGGGAGCCCCCCCGCTCGAGGGTCTCGATCTTGAGAAATTGCCCCGCCGGTTCACCAATCTGTTCGCGGAAATCGTCGCCGCGCGGGTTCGGCTTCGTGGCGTCGCTGACCCGCACGAGCGCAGCGATGCGCTGATCGCCCTGCTCGACGAGATGCGGCGCCTAGCCGCCACACAGGAACTGCTGGTTGCGACCGCACCCGAGCGGGAAGATCGCGCCGCCGCTGCTTTCGTCGCAGGGACCGCGCATCAGCTGTGCCTTATGGCCGAGATCATCGCGGCCGACGACACGCGGCGGGGGCCTTATGTGGATGCGGTCCGCGTCGCTCCCGAGATATGCGCGACGCTGCTCTTCCTCATTGCTGATTCCCAGAGTGATGCAGCCGAGATGGCAAAGCGACTAGTCGTAGACGCAGAGCACCTTCGCGCCGAGGCGAATCTCATCCGCGCTATCGGCGATCTCGCAGCTGGGCGCCTTCAGGCGATCATCAATGGCGAAAGCGAATTCGGCCATGTGCACGCGGCCGATCACACCGGGTCGGGACGTGCGGTCGATGCACTGCTCCGACACTTGCACGCAGGCGTGATCGAACTCGCGCGCGAACTACTGACGCGGCCACCTGAAGATCCAGCAGCAATCGCAGTTTCACAGGCTCAGGCGATTTTCACGAAAGTAAGGGACTTCTGCATTGCGCCGATCGAGGGCGTGTTCGGCGCTGATGGGCCGCATGCAGTCAGCGTGTTCCCGGGACCGTTGCATCTTGCCAAACTGCTGCTGGCTGTTTCGGGTGACCTAGCCGAAGCGGGTCTTTGCCGCGTGCGTGCGCCATCGGGGGTCGATGCCGCCACATGGTGGCAGATCATTCGTCACACGGCCCGCAAGCGTCCTTATCTGTGGCGCAACCACCGCGCTGCGCTTGACCAAGGCTATCTCGCCAAAGGCGTCTCGGCAGCGGTCAGCTTTCCTACGGGTGGCGGAAAATCGACGATTGCCGAGTTGAAGATCGCTTCCGCACTGCTCGGCGGCGGCAAAGTCGTCGTGCTCGCACCGACACTGGCGCTCGTGGATCAAACCGCCTTCACCCTCAGGAACGCCTTTCAGGATTTCAGCGTGTTAGGCGATCTCGACGATGAGGTGGCCTTCACCGACTCGATTGATTTCCCAGAAATCATCGTCACCACGCCAGAACGCTGCCTGATGCTCCAGTCGTTGCAGCCCGAGGGCTTCGCCGATGTCGGACTTGTGATGTTCGATGAATGTCATCTGCTTCATCCGCGTGAGGCTGATCGCAGTCGACGCAGCATCGACGCGATGCTGTGCCTCTTGAGCCTCACCCAGCTCGCTCCCGAAGCCGATCTCCTGTTGATCTCCGCGATGATGCAGAACGCAGGCGAAATTGCAGGCTGGATCCGCGAACTGACCGGGCGCGACTGCCTCTCGCTCGATCTCGCTTGGAAGCCGACCCGCCAGGCGCGGGGCTGCGTCGCTTACAGCGCAGACAGAATCACCGAACTCCAAAACCTGCTGAGGACCGAGAAGGCCAAGGCGACGACCAAAGATGTACCAACAAAACTCAAGCGGCTGCTCGACGCACGACCGCTCGCCTTTTTCTGCCTTCGACAGACCTGGGCGACGCGCAACCGAAGCGACTATGCGCTGATGGCGCTGCTCGACGATCCGGTGCCGTTCGCCACGAGGACCAACCCGCAGACCAAGGATTGGTATCTCACACCCAACGGCAACAAGGTCGCCGGCACCATCGCCGCCGCCGCGGCCGAAGACGGCCTGAAGACATTGACCTTCGTGCAGAGCACCATTGCCGCCGAGGCCACCGTGCGGCATTTCCGCGAGTTGCTGCCCAACCGGCGTGTCACGCTCACTGAAGAGGAAAAAGGCTGGCGCAAGCTCGTCGAGGAGGAGTTAGGCGGCGCGGTCTATTGCTATCTGAAGCTCGACGACGCTGGCCTGGTCGAGGGCGGTGCGGCGAGCCACCATGCGCAGCTCCTCAAGTCCGAGCGTCTGCTCCACGAATCCCTGTTCAAGCGCCGCGACGGGATCGACGCCCTGTTCGCGACCTCGACGCTTGCGCAGGGGATGAATCTACCGAGCGATATTGTGCTGATCGCCGGTGACAGCCGCTGGGATGTAGAAGGCGACAAGATGAAGCAGCTCGACGCCCATGAGCTGCTCAATGCGGCGGGGCGTGCTGGCCGTGCGGGCGAAGGTGGACAGGGCTTTGTGCTGGTTGTACCGAGCAAGATCATCAATATTGACGATCAGAAGAACAATATCGCCGGGCACTGGATGACATTGCAGGGGATCTTCTCGCAGTCGGACCAGTGTCTCGTCATCGACGATCCGCTCACCGCGCTGCTCGATCGCATTCACAGCGGCGTTCACGAAGGCAATGAAGACTATCTCCTGTCACGTTTGCCCGTAGGGGAGGGGAATGAAGCCGACGCGCCCGCGGCGGCCATGATCCGCCGCTCCTTCGCGGCCTATCGCAATCGCCAGGCTGACAAGGACGAATGGATCGAGAGCCGGATCAAATCTGCAGTCGCCCGCCGCAAGGAGCTGGTGCCCGCAGAAGAACTGACATGGCTGGAGCGCGTCGCCGCATCTACTGGGCTGCCGTATGAGATCGTCGTCAGCCTGAACGAGCTGGTCGATGCCGGCGGCCTTGACGGGAATGCCATCGCCTGCGCCGATGCGCTGTTCGAATGGATCACCAAGCGCCCGGAATGGCTGCTTCAGCTCATTCGACCGAGCGATCTTGAGGGCCTGTTCGGCACCGCCTACAGGAAGATTCACACCGACCGTGAAAAGGCCGAATACGCGATGCCAGTTATCCGGGTGCTACTTGATGCCTGGATGGCGGGAAAGCCGCTATGCGACCTAGAGCGGGCGATCGGCACGGCTGAATCAGACATCAAAACATGTGAGACAGCTCGGCACTTCGTCGTTAGGCTTGCCCCTGACCTTGCCTTCGTCGCCGGCCTGCCGGCCAGAATCATAGCGGCGAAAGCTGCTGCGACCGGGGCAGAACCAGTCATGTCAACGGTGATCCTCACGCTTGCAGGTATAGTGCGTAGAGGCTGTGCGAGCCCGGAGATGCTCGCCAATGCGATCGATCTCAGCGATCACTCTCGGCCGGCGGCAAGAGCACGTTTTTTCGCGATCGCCCATCGGATAGAGGCAGGACATCCGAATGAGAATTTCGACGCGGTGCTCGAGCGGGTGCGTAGCGCGCGTATGGTTGATTTGCTCGATGATCTCTGATCGTAAAAACAGCAGCGCGAGGGTCAAGCAGCGCGAGGGTCAGGTCTTGTTTTGACACATCCTCACGCTCAGCCCCGCCACGGATCCACCAGCACCACGCCCGTCTCACGGAAGTCCGCCACATTTCGCGTCGCCAGCGGCGCCGAGTGGACGCGGGCGATGGCGGCGATCATCCCGTCAGGTGCGCTCATCGGGCGACCCGCACGCATCGTTTCGCCCATCCGAGAACGGGGTCAGGTTCACTTACCCGGTCGCGTTCTTTGATCTGGCCGGCCGATGTGCCGGGCGAGCGCTGGCGAAGCGCTGGGTCTTGGCTTCGACCATCGCACGAAAGTCGTCGCGGCCGTAGGCGCGCTGCTGCTGCAGGTAGAGCCGGATCGCGGCCAGGTCTTCGTCGCTGATCGCCTCGGAGAGCAGGGCGCGATAGTGGTCTGCACCGATCGCTTGCTGGACGGGGTGCGGGCTCAGCAGCGGATCCTCGCGGAGCCCGCACAGGCCCGCGCAGCTCGACCACGGGAATGCGGCAGGGTCGTCCGTCATGCGGGCGCGGACGGGGTTCAGGTCGATGTAGCGGCTGCAGCGCAGAAGATAGTGTTCGCTATCGACCAGGCAGGCCTTGTACCGACCTTCCCAGAGCGTTCCGGTGCGCGCGTGGCGCGCGTTGAACTGCCCGACATAGCGCCGGCCGAGCTGTTGCATCAGGCAACCTGTGGCACCCACTTCGGGCGGCGTTGCCAACAGGTGGACGTGGTTGTCCATCAGCACGTAGGCGTGCAGCGTGCAGCCCGTGGCGAGCAGCGCCTCCCGCAACAGTTGGCGATAGCAGGCGCGATCGGTGTCGTCCAGGAAACAGGGGAGGCGATTGTTTCCACGCTGCACGATGTGCTGTGGAATGCCTGGCAGGTTGAGTCGAGGTTGGCGGGCCATGTGCACAGCATCGCTGCAGCGGTGGCGACCATGCGCGGGCACAAAAACAGGGGTCAGAGTCCACTTTTCAGGCAGCGCGCAGGGAATGCGGCGCTTCGATGGGGCGACTGCTGTGGCGTGAGTGATGCCGAAGGCTGAGTGGTTTTCCTACCCCAAGGGCATCGGAAGCCCGACTTCGCACGCGTGCGTCGGCGTCGATCATGGGCCTTGGGCCAAGACCCTCACGACGCCATGCCAAGACAGCCACGCATCGACCTGCCCGGCGTACCGCAGCACCTCGTGCAGCGCGGCAACGATCGCCGCCCCTGCTTCTTCGCGCCCATCGACCGCACGCGCTACCTGGACGAACTGCGCGATGCCGCGTGCCGATACGGCTGCGCCGTACACGCCTACGTGTTGATGACCAACCACGTGCATCTGCTGCTGACACCGGCTAGAACCGGCTGCGTCAGCACCATGATGCAATCACTCGGCCGCCGCTACGTCCGCTACATCAACGATCGCTACCGTCGCACAGGCACCCTCTGGGAAGGCCGCTTCAAGGCCTGCCCGGTGCAATCCGACGATCACTTGCTGCGCTGCTACCGCTACATCGAACTCAATCCGGTCCGTGCAGGCATGGTCAGCCAAGCCAGAAAAACAGGGGTCAGAGTGCACTTTTTGGGGCGATTAAGCGCGCAACCTCCGTTTGCTTGCAGATTTCCTGCGCGCTACCTGGGAAAGGGTACTCTGACCCCTGTTCTGGTTGGCGGGAGTAGAAAAGTGGGTCAGGTTCACTTTCTCTGCCGCAACCAGAATGCCCGATGCCAGCGCTCGTTCGCCCTGTCGATCTCGGCTAATTAGCCCCGCGTCGGATCCTTGGGAGGTGCTTCATGACTTGGTCTGAGAATCGGCTTCGCGAATTTTTTGATCGTCGGGGCGTGCCCAGAACGGCATACTCGATCGGTGCAGATCAGGATGAGTCTTACTGTCTCGTCCCGTATGGTGAGGAATGGCTGGTCTACTACTCAGAGAGAGGTCATCGAAATGAGCTTGGTTGGGGCAAGACTGAGGATCAGGGCCTTAATCTCCTGAAGCTGTTCGTACTCGAGGGAATCCGTGAATCTGGTCGATCAAATACCTAGCCGGCAAGGCGGGAACGTAAGCTTCCCCGTCAAGCGGCAAGAAAGGAGGGCAGGTTCACTTACCCGGTCGCGTTCTTTGATCTTGCCGGCCGATGCGAAAAGGGGATCAGGTTCACTTTCTACCGAACGAGGCACAGGAGCACGGGGTCAGAGTCCACTTTCCAGCGCGCGCGGGACTGACAACAAGTCCAGGCTGCGCCGTGGCCCTGCCGCCGACGACGAAAATGCGTGAGATTGCGATGTCAGATCGAACGGTAATCGACGAGATAGTGGACGCTGTTGATCTACTGCGGAAACGCGGCGTGCCTGTTGCGGCCTCGCTGCTCGATCCATCGCAGGGGAGGATCATTTTCGACGAAGCCCGGCGCGCTTTCGTCAAGGGCGAGGACCGACGCTGGTGGTGGGAGAGCTTCAGGCTTCCGCATGTTTCCCGCCGCTTCAGTACCGGCGATGGATGGCGGCGGCTTGCAGAGATAGCGCCTGACCCAAACGAGCTCGTGTGGTTCATTGCCGAGGAAGATCGACTACCGTTCTACCCCGTGTTCGAGATGACGCCCTCGGACGCCTCGCTCATTCTCGGCGAGTGCTACGGGTTCGAGTACTACCTTGTGTCAAAAAACTTCGACTGGCTGATCTGCGAGAACCATCATGACACCATGTTCGCTGTGGGCGACGATGTTTCGGCCACGCTGTCGACTGTCTCAGACTAACTGGGCAGAAGAGTGGATTGGGCAAAGCTAGTATGGCGAAATGGGGGTCAGGTTCACTTTCTCCCTCACAGCTGATGAACCTAACCCCCGCCATCCAACGCCATGCGCCTGCAGCGTTAAATTGATATGGTCAGCGCGGAGCTTTATTCGGTTGTTATTGGGCTTGTCGAGGGGGAGTGATGGCTCGAGGGCGCGTACTAGTTCTGATGTTGGCGATCGCGGTGGTCTCTTTCTCGATTGCCTTCAGGTTTTCTCACTTTCTCTGCGCGGGGTGTGTAGATCCCGAGAATCTTGAGGATTACCTTCGAATTACATGTGAGGATGATTCGAACTTGAAAGTCGTTGCGAGGCTGGGTGAGATCAATGAGACGATAAGTTGCGATTCTCTGCTGGCTTCAGGACTTCCCGGTGGCGTGACGGCTGTCCAGCTGATGGTCGATTCGAGTCGACTTCCAACGTTTGGTTTGCTGACTTCCTATAAACACTGTTGGTTCGTGGCCGGCGATAGACATGCCCAAGAATTTGGCGTTGCGTCGTGCACAGTCACTACTGACGGACCTTGAACACACGAGCCCAACAAGAGCGGGGCCCAAGAACGGGGTCACAGCAAGAACGGGGTCACCATTGCGCCGCCCGTGTCAACAGGGCTGACAAAACTCCTCCCGCTTTCCGGGCTTCACTCTTTTCCTGCTGACCCGCTCTTGGCTTGACCGTCCCCGCCTGTGTTTCGGTATGGCTACGGCTCTTGGCCGCACCAGCGGCGAAGCATGCTTCGCCACATTTTGGTTCTAGGCTCCTTCGGGAGCCCCAGGCATCGCTGCCCCAAACACTCATCGGTTCTGCCAAAAACAGGGGTCAGAGTCCACTTTTCGGGCAGCGCGCAGGGAGTGCCGCGCCCCCCTGGGCGATTGCTGTGGCGTGAGCGATGCCGAAGGCTGAGTGGTTTTCCTACCCCAAGGGCATCGGAAGCCCGACTTCGCACGCGTGCGTCGGCGTCGATCATGGGCCTTGGGCCAAGACCCTCACGACGCCATGCCAAGACAGCCACGCATCGACCTGCCCGGCGTACCGCAGCACCTCGTGCAGCGCGGCAACGATCGCCGCCCCTGCTTCTTCGCGCCCATCGACCGCACGCGCTACCTGGACGAACTGCGCGATGCCGCGTGCCGATACGGCTGCGCCGTACACGCCTACGTGTTGATGACCAACCACGTGCATCTGCTGCTGACACCGGCTAGAACCGGCTGCGTCAGCACCATGATGCAATCACTCGGCCGCCGCTACGTCCGCTACATCAACGATCGCTACCGTCGCACAGGCACCCTCTGGGAAGGCCGCTTCAAGGCCTGCCCGGTGCAATCCGACGATCACTTGCTGCGCTGCTACCGCTACATCGAACTCAATCCGGTCCGTGCAGGCATGGTCAGCCAAGCCAGCGACTACGCCTGGTCGAGCTACGCTTCAAACGCGCAGGGCGCGACCGACCCGCTCATCAGCCCGCACCCGCAGTACCTTGCGCTGGATGCCGAACCTACAGCGCGCCAGCGCCTCTACCGCGAGTGGGTCCAGTCGGCAGTCACGCTGGACGAAGTCGACGAGATCAGGCGACGCCTTCAGTGCCAGCACGCCTTCGGCACGGAGCGCTTCCGACAGATGATCGAAGAGCAACTGCAGCGCCGAGCGGGGCCCGCAAAGATCGGGAGGCCTCGGAAGGCAGCGCATCAGGCGCCTGCCGACGCGCGTTGATCGTGTTTTCGCTACACGCCAGGTCACGAGAAACGGCGCCCTACTAACTCCATGCGCATCGGCCGAGACAGGCGGCCGAGCCCTCCCGCCGCGGCACCCCGATGCTACTTTGATAGCCTTGGCCCCGGGCTTAGCTACACAGCACTGAATAGCAAGCCGCCTGACTCGACGAGGATCCCATGACGACTGTCCAGATCACCTTGCCCGATCAGCTCGTCCAGGAAGCGCAGCGTGCCGGTCTGCTGTCGCCCCGCGCCATCGAGCGCTGGCTGCGCGAACAGCTCAAGGCCCGGCGTGTCGATGAGCTGTTCTCCGCCATGGACCGCATGGCTGCTGTCGATGAGCCTGCTGTGATGTCGCCGGAAGAGATCGCCGAGGAAGTCCGCGTCATGCGCGCCGAGCGCCGTGCCGGCCGCTGATGCGGCTGGTTCTCGACACCAATGTCGTCGCGTCGGCCTTGCTGTGGGGCGGTGTGCCGCGCGTTTTGCTTCAGTCCCGCCGTGAGCAGCGCGTCATGCTGTTCACCAGCACGCCGCTGCTCGCCGAGCTGACCGACATCCTCGGCCGCCGCAAGTTCGAGAAGAAGATCGCCGCCTCGCTCATGTCAGTCGATCAGCTGGTCGACCGGTATTCCGATCTCACCCTCATGGTGCGCCCGATCGCTGTCACCGGCGTCGCCCCGGATCCCGACGACGATGTCGTCATCGGCACCGCACTCGCGGCTCGCGCCGAACTGATCGTCACCGGCGACAAAGGCTTGCTCTCGGTCAACGCACACCTCGGCGTGCGAGTTGTCGGTGTCGGCGAGGCAGTGGCTGAAATCGAGAAGGTGCGGAAATGACGAAGCGCCGCGCAAGGCGAGGCTTCGTCGTTGCGTTGGCGGCCAATGCTATGAAGCTGAACTTGGCGCTGGGTTCCTTGCACCACCAGGCTTGGCCCTCTTGCCTACAGGTTGCAGATCGTCTACGTGAAGTTCATCGGCACACACCAGGCCTACGACGCGATCGATGCGGCAACCGTTGAGATGGCCTGAGGGCCGGAGCACAGCATGGACATCCACCCCATCCGCACTGAAGCAGACTACAAGGCCGCCCTCAGGGACATCTCTGCCTTGATGGAGTCCGACCCCGACCTGGGCACCCCGGAGGGCGATCGCCTCGACATCCTCGCCACGCTGGTGCAGGCCTGGGAAGCTCGCCACTGCCCCATCGCCCCACCGGATCCGGTGGAGGCCATCAAGTTCCGCATGGAGCAGAGCGGTCTGTCCGTCAAGGATCTGGAACCGCTCATCGGCAAGAGCAATCGGGTCTACGAAGTGCTGAACCGCAAGCGTCCGCTGACGCTGGCGATGATTCGCAGACTGCACCATGGGCTTGGCATCCCGGCCGAAGTGCTGATCGCGGAATCTGCGCTCGGGTGAGGCGGGGGCGAGGCTGGGCAAGAACGGGGTCAGGTTCACTTACCCGGTCGCTTTCTTTGATCTGGCCGGCCGATGTGCCGGCCGCACGCTGGCGAAGCGCTGGGTCTTGGCTTCGACCATTGCACGAAAGTCGTCGCGGCCGTAGGCGCGTTGCTGCTGCAGGTAGAGCCGGATCGCGGCCAGGTCTTCGTCGCTGATCGCCTCGGAGAGCAGGGCGCGATAGTGGTCTGCACCGATCGCTTGCTGGACGGGGTGCGGGCTCAGCAGCGGATCCTCGCGGAGCCCGCACAGGCCCGCGCAGCTCGACCAGGGAAATGCGGCAGGGTCGTCCGTCATGCCTGCGCGGACCGGATTCAGGTCGATGTAGCGGCTGCAGCGCAGAAGATAGTGTCCGCTATCGACCAGGCAGGCCTTGTACCGACCTTCCTACAGCGTTCCGGTGCGCGCGTGCCGCGCGTTGAACTGCCCGACATAGCGCCGGCCAAGCTGTTGCATCATGCGACCCGTGGCACCCACTTCGGGCGGCGTTGCCAACAGGTGGTCGTGGTTGTCCATCAGTACATAGGCGTGCAGCTTGCAGCCCGTGGCGAGCAGTGCCTCCCGCAACAGTTGGCGATAGCAGGCGCGATCCGTATCGTCCAGGAAGCAGGGAAGGCGATTGTTTCCACGCTGCACGATGTGCTGCGGAATGCCTGGCAGGTCGAGTCGAGGTTGGCGGGCCATGTGCACAGCATCGATGCAGCGATAGCCACCCTACGTGGGCACAACGCTGGTGATGTTGTAGGTGTTCGGCTCGCGGGGCTGTCGGAAGTGAACCTGACCCCGTTTCCGACCCCGTTTCCCTGTGAACCTGACCCCGTTTCCCTCAGTGAACCTGACCCTGTCTCCCTCAAGCGGCAACCCGCTCGATCAACTTGAGCTTGCCGCCCAAGGCACGCCTGGCTTCCTCCAGGTCGTAGTCCGCCTGCAGGCCGAGCCAGAAGCGTTCGCTGGTGCCGAGTGCCGCAGCTAGACGCACGGCGGTGTCGGCGCTGATGCCACGCTTGCCGAGCACGATCTCGTTGATGCGGCGCGGCGGCACGCCTACGGCACGCGCCAGGGCGTTCTGGCTGAGGCCAAGGGGGCTGAGGAACTCTTCCAGCAGGATCTCGCCGGGGTGGATGTTTGGCAGCACTTTCATGATGGGCGCACACCTCAGTGGTAGTCGACGATCTCAACATCGAGAGCGTCACCGTTCTTCCAGCGGAAGCAGATTCGCCACTGGTCGTTGATGCGGATGCTGTGCTGACCCTTGCGGTCACCCTTGAGCGCTTCCAGCCTGTTGGCGGGCGGTATTCTCAGGTCATCGAGACTGGCGGCGTTGTTGAGCATGCGCAGCTTGCGACGGGCGACGTGCTGGATGTCAGCGGGCAGCCGCCGGGATGGCGAGCCGCCCCAGATCCTCTCGGCTTCCTTGTCGTTGAAGGTCCGGATCACATTGCAACCATAGCGCTGGGCGTTATATGACGCAAGGCGTTATGGCAACCAAGAACGGGGTCAGGTTCACTTACCCGGTCGCGTTCTTTGATCTGGCCGGCCGATGTGCCGGGCGAGCGCTGGCGAAGCGCTGGGTCTTGGCTTCGACCATCGCACGAAAGTCGTCGCGGCCGTAGGCGCGTTGCTACTGAAGGTAGAGCCGGATCGCGGCCAGGTCTTCGTCGTTGATCGCCTCGGCGAGCAGGGCGTGATAGGGGTCTGCACCGATCGCGTGCTGGACGGGGTGCGGGGTCAGCAGCGGATCCTCGCGGAGCCCGCACAGGCCCGCGCAGCTCGACCACGGTGTGCGACAGGGTCGTCCGTCATGCGGGCGCGGACGGGGTTCAGGTCGATGTAGCGGCTGCAGCGCAGAAGATAGTGTTCGCTATCGACCAGGCAGGCCTTGTACCGACCTTCCCAGAGCGTTCCGGTGCGCGCGTGGCGCGCGTTGAACTGCCCGACATAGCGGCGGCCGAGCTGTTGCATCAGGCAAGCTGTGGCACCCACTTCGGGCGGCGTTGCCAACAGGTGGACGTGGTTGCCCATCAGTACATAGGCGTGCAGCGTGCAGCCCGTGGCGAGCGGCGCCTCTCGCAACAGTTGGCGATAGCAGGCGCGATCGGTGTCGTCCTGGAAGCAGGGAAGGCGATTGTTTCCACGCTGCACGATGTGCTGCGGAATGCTTGGCAGGTCGAGTCGAGGTTGGCGGGCCATGTGCAGAGCATCGCTGCAGCGGTGGCGACCCTGCGTGGGCACAAGGCTGGCGATGCTGTAGGACTTCGGCGCGCGGGCTGTCGGAAGTGAACCTGAGCACGTTTCCGAACCCCGTTTCCGAAGACCAGAGCGTACAGGGCGGGCGCGGGCCGCTTGATCGTCATCCTTCCTCCACCCCGCTCGTAGCGTCCAGGTTCGCTTGCAGCACGCACCGTGCCGGCGCCTCCGCTGCTCAGGCGGGATTGTCACTCGGCTCGGCCGACAACAGCAGAGCCCTGCGCGGGCTTCCGCTGCAAGCCTGCCGCTGCGGTCACCAGCTCCTCTCTGAAAGCGCAGCCGCGGAGAAGCTCACGCCAGGACATCCACCCAGGCGGGTGTCCCGCAGCCTGCCTGACATGCCGACGCTCATTCGAACCCATCCTTCAGCAGATCCTGCGCGTACAGCCGCACCCGCATGGCGCTGCCGTAGTAGCTGCCGTCGTTGCTGGCGTAGGCGTAGCCACCGAACACCACGCGCTCGCCGTCGGCGGACAGGGCCATGCTGTCCAGGCGGTTGTCGCGGTCGCTGCCGAACAGGGTGTGGCCGTAGCCCATGCGGCCCGGCAGGCCGAGGTTGAGGTTGCCGAAGCTGCTGTCGAAGCTGCCGTCGGCATTGAGGCGGACCAGGGCGGCATCGCCGAAGCTGAAGCCCGCGTACTCGTAGCCGCCGCCGATCAGGATCTTGCCGTCAGGCGTGGCGAGCACGTCGGCGGCGTAGGCATCGCCTTGGATGCCGCTGGCGCTGTAGTCGAAGTTCAGGGCGGCGCCGCCGACGAAGCCGGGATCGTTCGCGCCCGTCACGGTGTTCAAGGCGATCACGCCAATCGAAGGATCGGTGTCGCTGGCGTTGGCGGCGTAGCCAACCAGGATCAGGCGCGAGCCGGCACCCTGCCGCTGGAGGGCCAGGCGATTGCCGGTATTGTGTCGAAACCCGGGGGCGGCGCTGAAGAAGACCTGACGGAAGCCGTTGCTGCCGAACTGGGGGTCGATGCCGTAGCCCGGGCTTGCCGAGGGAAACGAGGTGCCGATCACCGCCGTGTCGAACTGGCCCTGCGAGTTGACGATGCCGCGGCGAAGCAGGGTTCGGAAGCGCAGGGGCACGCTGGCCTCGGGCAGGTATTCGGCGGCGAGATCGGCCACCTGCACATCGAAGTTGGCGCCGATGCGCAGCGCGTACCACTGGTTGGGCTGGCCGACGTTGCCGCCAATGACGTTGCCGCATTCGGCGGCGCCGCAAAGCCCACCGGTGTTGGCGAACAGCACCACATGCATCAGGTCGCGCGGGCCGCTGTCGCCGTCGCGGATCGCGCCGGCGATCATGAAGCGGTTGAACTCCAACTCGTAGGGTTCGATCGCGCCGGCAAGGTCGGACGGCGTGCCGCCGCGGCGGATGCGCAGCAGCCCGCCGCCGGCGAAGTTGGGGTCGAGGCTGCCGTTGGGCAGCACGGCCCACACCGCCATGTCGCTCTGATCGAAGGGGCCGAACAGGGTGCCGAGCACCAGCAGCGCGCCATCGGCGCGAAGCGCGGCGTCGACCGCTTGCACCTCGAAATCGACGCCGGCATCGAACAGCTGCTGACCGCGCGGGCCGTAGCTGATGTCCGGCGAGCCGTCCGCGTTCAAGCGGGTGACGCCGATCTGGCTGTTGCCCGGGAACTGCGAGCCGAAGGGCGTCGGCGTGTTGCTGACCAGAAGGGTCCTGTTGTCCGCCTGCACCAGGGTTTTGACGACCCGGGTAGCGCCGCGCTGCAGGCTGGCGTCGACGGGGAAGAAGGTCGTGGTCTTGCCGCTGGCGACGGGGCCGAAGCCGGTGTCCAGCTGACCGTTGGCCTGTGCCGTCAGCGCCAATGTGGCCAGCAGAGCGAGTGCGATGAGGCGAGCGATCGGGTGTGTCATCTGCGGTTCTCAGCGGTCGGCGCGGGAAGGCGCCCTTGCTGCGACACACGCTGGATGGGGGTTGGACCTGACAGCAGGCGCACGAAGCGACCTGCCTGCGGCTGGCGGGCCGTGCAGGGCAGCACGGCTGTTTGCAGACACTCTCTTTCAGGTCAAGCCTCCTCGGCGGCGTATAGGCGTGTTCGCGACCCGCAAGCTGGGCGCAGGCCGCAAGCTGCGTGCAGAGCACAGGCTGCTGTTGAGCCCCTCTCCCCCGTGGGAGAGGGGCTGGGGAGAGGGGGGAACGCTCGCGGCAAGCTTGCCCCCTCTCCCCCGGCCCCTCTCCCTCCAGGGGCGAGGGGAGAAAAGCACTCGGTCGACGCGACGAGAGGGGAACACAGCAGTCAGTTGAACCACGGAGATTGGAGCAAAGCACTCGATCAAGCGCACGACGCAAATCGGGGTCCCGCGTACCGGCTGTTTGCAGGAGCGAGCTTGCTCGCGACCGGCAGGTTGGGTGCAGGCGGCAAGCTGCGTGCAGAGCAAAGGCTGCTGTTGAGCCCCTCTCCCCTCGAGGGAGAGGGGTTGGGGAGAGGGGGGAACGCTCGCGGCAAGCTTGCCCCCTCTCCCCCGACCCCTCTCCCTCCAGGGGAGAGGGGAGAAAGGCACTCGGTCGACGCGCGGGGAGGGATGCAAAGCACTCAGTCGACGCGCGGAGGGGGGAGCAAAGCACTCAGTTGCCAGGCACGGCGTCGAAGCGCTCAGGGCGACCTGCGAAGCGTGCCCTGCTCTGCCTGTTTGCCGAAGGCGAGGATTCGCTCTCGCTCCGGGTGACCTTCCGGAAAGGCGCGCTGGTACTCGGGCCAGGCCTGCTTCCACGCCGACAGTGCCGCGTCGGTGTCGCCCGCACCCAGCGCTGCCTGCGCGAGCAGGGCGTAGGCCTCGGCGCGGCGCATGGGGACGAAGGCGTCCGGCTGCGATTCGATCAGGGCCACGGCCTGCCCGAAAACGCGCACCGCATCATCGAACTGCCCGGCGCGCAGATGGACCCAGGCCTGCTGCCGCAGGAAGTTCTCGTGTGCAGAGGGCGCAATCCCGGCGGCACCCAGCGATGCGCTGGCCGTGTCCAGCACCTCGAAGGCACGATCGAAATCGCCCTGTTTGGACAGTGCGCCGGCGACGCTGCCCAGCACGTCGATGCGCTGCGAGTCGCTCACCCGCGGATCGCGACACAGGGATTCCACCTCGCTGGCGATCGCGCGCAGGTCGCTGCGCTGGCTTGGCAGATCCAGAGAGAACGCCAGCAGCTTGAGCAGACTGAGTCGAACGGAGGCGGAGGGCTCGGTCTCGTCGGCTTGCGCCTGCAGGGCCGCGCGCAGCACCGGCACGGCGGCCTGTGGCTTGCCCTGATTGAGCAGAGCGTGCCCGATATCGCCCAGCGACTGGCGCAGCAGCAGCGGGTCGTCGGCGTGGCGCTGCTGCAGCGTGTTCGCGGCCGCGACCAGCAGGTCGACGCTGCGCGGCTCATGCCCGCTGTATTCCGCGGGCACGGCGCCGCCGATCACGTCCAGCAGTGCGCTCAAACGCGCTTCCGCACGCGCGGCCTGCTGCTCGGCGCGCTGCGCCTGACGCAAGGTACTGACCACGCCCAGCACCGCGACCAGCAGCAGGCCCGCCAGCACGGCCAGGCCACGCCGATGTCGCCAGAGCCGCCAGCGCCACTGGCGCGCAAACCCACCTGTGCCGCTGCGCAGGGCGCGGTCATGCTGCAGATCGTGCAGATCGTCCAACAGCGCGGAGACCGAGGCATAGCGGCGTTCGGGCGGCTTCTCCAGACAGCGCGCCAACAGGGCCTCCAGCGCGCGTCGCCGCCAGCCTGTCGGCGCGTTGTGCACGGGCAGGCGCGCAGGCAGGCGTCGCACGGGCCCGTGCAGGATCCGCTCCGCCCAGGGCTGGGGCTTGCCGGTCACTTCAACGTGCGGCGACTCGCCGCTCAGCAGCTCGAACAGCAGCACGCCGAGGGCGTGGATGTCGGTCGCCGTGGTCGCGGCCTGGCCGAGAATCTGCTCGGGCGCGGCGTAGCGCCAGGTCAGCAGACGCAGCCCGCTCTAGGTGAGTTCCTCGGCCGCGTCGTCCAGGCCCTTGGCGATGCCGAAGTCGAGCAGCTTGGGCACGCCCTCGCGAGTCAGGCGGAGGTTCGAGGGCTTGATGTCCCGATGCACCACCAGATGCCGATGCGCGTAGTCCACCGCCTCGGCCACCTGCCGGAACACCGCCAGCCGTTCGGCATAGCCCGGCGTGCGCGCGGCCCACTCGGCCCACGAGGCGCCGTCGACGAGCTCCATCGCCAGCCAGGCCTGCCCCTGCGCGCCGATGCCGCCGTCGATCAGCCTGGCGATATTCGGATGATCGAGCCGCGCCAGCAGCTGCCGCTCCTGCGCGAAGCGCGCCTGCTGCAGGCCATCCAGACGTGAGGCGCGCAGACGCTTCAGCGCCACCGTCTGCGCGAACTCGGCGCCGACGCGCTCGGCGCGGAACACGTCCGCCATGCCGCCCGAGCCGATGCACTCACGCGCCTGGAAGGCGCCGAAACGCGGCAGCTCCATCGCCGGCGGCTTCAGGTCATCGACGTCCAGATGACCCAGCAGGCCCTGCAGCTGCGCGGCGAAGGCGGCATCGCGCTGCTGCCAGTCGCGCAGCGCCTGCGCACGCGCTTCATCAGACAGCTCGCAGACGTCGTGGAAAGCCGCGCGCAGGCGCTGGAAGTCCGCGTCCGGCGCGCCGCTCACGTGGCGTCCAGCGCCTGACGCAGCCAGGCCTTGGCCATCGCCCAGTCGCGATACACCGTGCGTTCGTCCACCTCCAGCAGGTTCGCGACCTCCAGCACTTCGAGCCCGCCAAAGCAGCGCCACTCGACGATCTGCGCCATGCGTTCGTCGTGCTTGGCCAGGGCCTTCAAGGCCTCATCCAGTTCGGCGAGATCCATGTCGGCCTCGATCGGCAGGTGCAGCAGCTCCACCCATTCCACCTGCTGCCACTGGCCGCCGCCGCGCTTGTCGCGCTGGGCGGCGCGCGCGCGATCCACCAGCACCTGACGCATCAGCTTAGCGGCGGTGGTGAACAGGTGCTTGCGGTCGCGGATGTCGACCGAGCGCGCGCCGAGCAGGCGCACGAACACGTCGTGCACCAGGGCGGTCGGCTGCAGGGTGTCGTGGTCGCGGTGGCCGCGCAGGGTGTGGGCGGCGAGGCGGCGCAGCTCGTCGTAGACCTGCGGCAGCAGGCGATCGAGCGCGTCGAGATCGCCCTCGCCCCAGCGCGCCAGCCAGCCGGTGATGTCCGCCTCGCCCAAGGTGCTCATGCCCGGCTTCCCGCGCTGTGGTGGGGCGCAGGATAGCCGAGCCGGACGCGGGGCTTGCGGCGGGCGGTGCCAGCGCGGGGACGAGCGATGGCGATGGGCGGACAGGATCGGTTGCATGAGGGCACGTACGCCCTGTGTGGCGCGGACCTGACAGGGGCGCGTGCACGGGCTGCGCGTGCAGCGCCCTTTCAAGAAGCGGAGTGCTCGCGAACCGATTGATCTTCGCCCCCGCGAAGAGCCTGTCCTCGCGAAGGCGGGGACGGGGTCCCAGCGGCTTGGCCCTGAACCCTGGATCCCCGCATTCGCGGGGATGACGAGACCTGGTTTCTCCAAGAACACCTGATCCGCAAACGGCTGCCTGCACGCTGTCAGGCGCCGACACGCAAGAGCGTACGTGCGGGCAGACCACCTGGAGTTCCGCCCATGCGCCGTCTGCTGCCCCTCACCCTGCCCTTCGCCCTGCTGCTCGGCGCCTGCGATGCCGCCGAACGCGCCACCGACGCCACCGCGAGCGCAGCGACGCCCGCAGGCGCTGCCGCGGCGAGCGCGCCACCCGCCGACACCGGCAACGTCGTGCGCATGCGCGTCGACGGCGTGGACTGGCAGGCCGACCGCGAGTTCTTCTGCGCCGTGCATCCGCCAGGCATGGACCGCGCGGTGCTGGTCAGCGCCTCGCTGGGGCCGAAGGATGCGAACGAGCAGACCTTCAACTTGCACCTCAGCGGCGTCGACGGCCCCGGGCGCGTGCACCTGCAGAGCAGCGCCTCGTGGGTGCACACGATCCAGCTGGCCAATCTCGATGCCGCGCGCTTTCTCAACGGCGGCGCGATGGGCTTCGACATCACCGTCGAGCTGCTCGCGGTCTCGGCCGACCCCGTCCGCGTGGAAGCACGCTTCGACGGCCAGTTGATGAGCAGCGCCGGCAGCGCGCTGCGCATCGAGGACGGCTACCTGCGCTGCAGCGAGTGACACCCGCCCGCACTTCAACCCGAGGACTGCCCATGCACCGTCTTGTTTGCGGGGCGACCGTCGCCCTGCTGGTCGCCAGCCCCGGCCAGGCCGCCGTGTTCACCGTCGACACCAGCAGCGATGCCGCGCTCAGCGCCTGTACGCCGGCGCCGGCCGACTGCTCGCTGCGTGGGGCCATCTTCGCCGCCAATGGGATGCCCGGTGCCGACCGCATCGAGTTCGCCCTGTCCGAGAGCGACCCCGGCTATCAGCCGGCCAGTGCGCACTGGCGCATCGAGGCGCAGAGCGCGATGCCCAACAACGCCGGCGATCTGGAGATCGACGGCTACACCCAGCCCGGCGCGCTCGCCAACACGCAGTCGCCGGAGCTCGGCGGCAGCAACGCTTTGCTGAAGGTCGAGCTGCGCAACGCCGGGCAGTCGTCCAACACCGGCATCGACAGCAGCAGCGCCAACTTCGATGCGCGACTGCTGCTGCGCGGGCTGGCGATCAGCCGCTTCGCCTCGCAGGTGGTGCTGAGCGGCGGCGCCGCGCATCGGGTCGAGGGCTGCTTTCTCGGCACCGACATCCGCGGCACCGCAGCGTCGCAGACCGGCAATTCGGGGCTGGGCATCGGCGTGCGCGTGCAGGGCGAAGGGCCCTATGTGATCGGCGGCGAGACGCCGGCCGCGCGCAATGTGCTGTCGGGGATGTTCAGCGGCATCGTGTCGTTCTCGGTGCCGAACGGTCTGCGCATCCGCGGCAATCTGATCGGCACCAATGCCGCCGGCACCGCGGCCATTGCCAACCGCAGCTACGGCATCGACCTCAGCAGCTTCCGTGACGTCGTCATCGGCGGCAGCACGTCTGCGGCGCGGAACATCATCTCCGGCAACGAGTTCACCGCGATCCAGCTCGGTGCCGGCACGGCGCCGGCGATGTTTCCGAACCTGCGCGTGCTGGGCAACCACATCGGCACCGACTGGAGCGGCACACTGCCGATTCCGAACGGCCGCAATGCAGCCAGCCCCAGCCAGCCGCAGCCTTCGATCCTGCTGTTCGCCGGCGGCGCCTGCAGCGTGCAGATCGGCGGGTTTGGCGCAGGCGAATCCAACCTCATCGCCTACGGCGGCGCGCAGGGCATCCTGGTCGGCACCTGCACGCGGGTGGCCAGCGCCGGCAACCTGCACATCGGCCATCGCGGCATGGCGATCGACAATTCCGCCACGAGTTTCGCCGACGGCCCCACCGCCAACGACGCGGGCGATGCCGACAGCGGCGGCAACCGTCTGCAGAACTCACCGGACGTCGTGGACGCCGTAGCGGTCGGCGCCGACCGCTTCCGCCTCGATCTGCGCGTCGACAGCGCGCCGGGCAATGCGACCTATCCGCTGCGCGTCGATGCCTTCCGCGGACGCGGCGCGGATCTGCTCGAACACCTGGCCCAGCGCACGATCACCCTGGCCGAGGCGCAGACCGTGGTGTCGATCGAGCTGCCGCTCTCAGCACTGGCCGACGGCGTGGTGCAGCTGCTGGCGACCGACGCCGAAGGCAATACCAGCGAAGTCGGTCGCTACGCCCTGGACCCGGTGTTCGCTGACGGCTTCGAATCGCCCTGAGCCGAGAGCTTTTCAAGAAGCGGAGCGCTCGTGCCCCGCTGGATCGTCGCCCCCGCGAAGGGCCTGTCTTCGCGAAGGCGGGGATGGGGGGCCCAGCTTCGCTTGACGCAGTGACAAGCGCACTGGATCCCCGCCTCCGCGGGGATGACGAATCCAGGTTTCTTCGAGAACACCTGCACCGCGATCCCGCGCTGGCAAGCTCTCAAGCCGCACAGCCCTCATCCTGGCCCGTGTCGTCGCTGCTCCACCAAGGTCGCCTGTCTGTGGGAAGGCGCGTGCTCGCAAATTCAGGCTGGGTGCGAGGCGCTCGCCGCTGTCGCTTGCAGGCAGGCGTCTACAAGAAGCGCGAGCGTACGAATTCAGATGTCTGGAAGACCACCTGCGCCGCGCACGGCTGCGACGCTTTCAGCCCTCCGACGCCGGCGCGACCTTCGGTCGAATGCCGACTCCCGATTCCCGGTTTCCGGACTCGGCCCCGGCCTCAGCGAAGTACTCCGCCATCGGCTGCGGCCGGCTGAACGCGTAGCCCTGCGCGTAGTCGAGCCCGAGCTCGCGCATCCGCGCGGCCAGCTGCGGGCTTTCCACCCACTCGGCGACCGTCTGCCGGCCGGTGACGCGGGCGATCTGCACGATCGACTGGACGATCGCCAGCGCCAGCGGTGAATCGGCGGCCTCGCGCACGAAGCTGCCGTCGATCTTCAGCAGGTCGACATCGAGCTTGGGCAGGTAGGAGAACGAACAGAAGCCGGTGCCGAAGTCGTCCAGCGCGAAGCGGCAGCCCAGCGCGCGCACGCTGCGGATGAACTCGACCGCACGGCCGAGATCGCTGACCGCGCCGGTCTCGGTGATCTCGAAGCACAGGCGGGTCGGTGGAAAGTTCGAGCGCGCCAGGCGCTGGCGCAGGAAGCGGGCGAAGCCCGGGTCCACCAGTGAGGCGGCCGACAGGTTGATCGAGCACAGGCGTACGCCGGCAGCCTGCTGCGGATGCGCCTCCAGCCAGGCGAGGCAGCGGTCGACCACCCAGGTGTCGAGGCGTGCCGACAGACCAAAACGCTCGGCAGCGGCGATGAACTCGGTCGGCGCCAGCAGCGCGCCGGTGACGGGCTCGCGCTTGCGCAGCAGGACCTCGAAGTGCTGTCCCTTCTGTTCGCCGTGCAGCGGCGTGATGCCCTGGCAGAACAGTTCGAAGCGGTCCTGCTCCAGCGCCTCGTTGATGCGCATCACCCAGTGCATGGCCGAGGTGCGCTCGCGCACCGCCTGCTCGCCGGAGTCGGCGCGCTGCATGCGACCGCCGCCGAGCTCCTTGGCGGTGAAGCAGGCCGCATCGATCTGCGCCAGCAAGGCACCGGGATCGACCTCGTCCTGCTGCACGAGACTCCAGCCGATGCTGGCCCGGGTCGAGACCAGGCCCGATTTCCAGGCGAAGCGGAAGTCGGCGATGGTCTCGCACAGCTGCTCCAGCTGCTGCTCGGCCTCGGCCTCGGGCGCGCAGGGCTGCAGCACGGCGAACTCGTCGCCGCCGATGCGGAACAGGTAGGCGTGCCCCGGCAGGGCCGCGCGGATCACCCCGGACAACTCGCGCAGCAGGGCATCGCCGGCGGCATGGCTGAGGGTGTCGTTGATGATCTTGAACTGGTCGAGATCGAGATAGGCCACCAGCAGCGGCCGGGCGCTCGGCGACTTCAGCGCGCCCTGCAGGTCCTCCTCGAAGGCAGCACGGTTGGGCAGGCCGGTGAGCGGATCACGCAGCGCCCGTCGCAGCATCTTCAGCGCGGCGATGCGGTTCTCGTGGATGGCCCCGGCAAGGATCTGCGGCACCACCATGGTGATGCACAGGAAGCCCACCAGCACCGCGCTCTCGATCGCCCCGCTGGGCACCGTGAAGCCGCCGATGCCAAGGCCGGTAAGCGCGGCCACCACCAGGGCGAAGGCGGTGGTGAGGATGAAGGTCGACAGCGGCGGAAAGCGGATCGCGCTCCACAGCAGCAGGGTCATCGGCAGGCCGGCAAGGCCGAGGGCCTGGCTGCCGCTGTGGGCGCCCACCGCGAACAGCAGGACCAGCACCAGCACGCTGAGCACGGACCACAGCAGGTATTCGGGCCAGCCGCGGCTCGGGTCGGCCGCGGCCTCGGGACGCCCGCCCTGCAGGCGTCGACGCACAGCGGCGGCACCCAGCAGCAGGGTGGAGCTCAGCGCGATCACCCCGAACACATCGCCGAGTGCCCAGGCCATCGTTGCGCTCGCCCAGTTCTCGGTCGGCGTCAGGCCGGACACGACCAGGCCGACGGCGCCGAGACTGGCGCTGCACAGGGCGAGGGCGAGCCCGCCGATCAGGATCTGGAAGCCGGTCTGGACCGTCAGCTTGCTGCCCGCATGGCCGCCCAGCCGGCGGTAGGCCCAGCCGCCGGCGAGCGCACCGAGCGCGTTTGCTGCCATCGAGAACGGCAGGAACAGCCAGGGCACGGGTGCGAGCAGGGCGTGCATCAGCGGCACGGCGACCAGCACCAGCAGCGCGGCGCGCGCGCCCTGCAGCACCACCAGGGTGAGGGCGACACCGGCGGGCAGCCAGATCAGGGCGACATCGTCCGGCCCGCGCATGAAGCCGATGCTCAGCCAGGCCGCGACCAGGTAGAGCGCGAGCGCCGCCAGCTGCGCGGAAACGGAGAGGCGCTGCGGGCTCGACAAGGTCGCGGGTCCTCGCGGATGGGCCTTCCTGGTGGCGGTGGCGGCGCGGATCCCCCGCGCCGGGCAGCGGTCGAACGTGCGCGCAGCGGAGCCGCCTGGCGCGGCCGACAGCAGACGCTGCGCGTCGTCTGGATGCAAGTCCCGCGCCGCCGAAGGCCCGACTGCGGCCCGGCTGCTAACATCCGCGCTCCGCTTTCCACGTGCAGTGAAGATGCTCGAGATCACCCGCCCCGACGACTGGCATCTGCACCTGCGCGATGGCGCCGGCCTGGCGGCGGTGCTGCCGCACACCGCAGCGCAGTTCGCGCGCGCCATCGTGATGCCGAACCTGCGCCCGCCGGTGCGTACGGTGGCCGAGGCCGCCGCCTATCGCCAGCGCATCCTCGACGCCCTGCCCGAGGGCATGGCCTTTGAGCCGCTGATGACGCTCTATCTCACCGACAACACGCCGGCCGCCGAGATCGAAGCGGCCGCGGCCAGCGGCTTCGTCAAGGCGGTCAAGTACTACCCGGCCGGGGCCACCACCAACAGCGATTCCGGCGTCACCGATCTCGCCCGCTGCGAGGCGGTGTTCGAGGCGCTTGAGCGCACCGGCCTGCCGCTGCTGATGCACGGCGAGGTCACCGACCATGCGGTCGACATCTTCGATCGTGAGGCGGTGTTCATCGAGCGCCACCTGCAGCGCGTGGTCGAGGCCTATCCGCAGCTCAAGGTGGTGCTGGAGCACGTCACCACCCGTCAGGGCATCGAGTTCGTGCGCGAGGCGCGGGCGGGCGTGGCGGCAACGCTGACCGCCCACCACCTGCTGCTCAACCGCAACGCGATCTTCGCCGGCGGCATCCGCCCGCACGCCTATTGCCTGCCGGTGCTGAAGCGCGAGGAGCACCGCCGCGCCCTGGTCGAAGCGGCGATCTCGGGCGATCCGAAGTTCTTCCTCGGCACCGACTCGGCGCCGCATGCACGCCACACCAAGGAAGCCAGCTGCGGCTGCGCGGGGCTGTACACCGCGCACGCGGCGATCGAGCTCTATGCCGAAGCCTTCGAGGATGCGGGTGCGCTCGATCGGCTGGAAGGCTTCGCGAGCTTGTTCGGGCCGGACTTCTACGGCCTGCCGCGCAATACCGATCGCATCCGCCTGCTGCGCGAGGACTGGGCCGCGCCGGAGAGCTATCCCTTCGGCGCCGACACCGTCGTGCCGATGCGTGCGGGCGAAGTGATCCGCTGGCGGCTGGCGCAGGGCTGAAGCACCGCGCGAAAGCGCGGAGGCGACAGCCTGTGCGGCAGCGGCAACACCGCTGCCTCAGCGCGGCGCCGCCTGCCGCCGCTCGCCCTGCGGAGGACGCGAGCCGCCATCGATGACCACCCGGTTGCGCCCCGACTGCTTGGCCCGGTACAGCGCGGCATCGGCGCGCGCGAGGGCGTCCTGCCAGGCTTCGTCCGCGGCCTGGCGGGCGGCACCGATCGACACCGTCGCGCGACCGGGCAGACGCGACAGGCCGGCATTGATTTCGGCCTGCAGCGCGTACAAGCGCGGCGCGGCGTCCTCCAGGCCCAGTTCGGGCAGCAGCAGCACGAACTCCTCGCCGCCGATCCGATAGACGCCATCGACCCGGCGCAGGCGCTGGCCCAGCAGTTCGACCAGGCCGACCAGCACGCGGTCGCCGGCAGCGTGGCCGTGCTCGTCATTGACCTGCTTGAACCAGTCGATGTCGAGCACTGCCAGCACGCCGCCGCGGTGCGCCGCCCGCTGCCGCTCCAGGTCGCGCTGCAGGCTGCGGCGATTGCCGGCACCGGTCAGCGGATCCTCGTCCGCCAGCAGCTGCAGGGCGAGACGCTGGCGTTCGAGGCGGGTCGAGGCGAGCCAGGCGACCCAGGTCACCAGTCCGCCGGTGGCGAGGTAGGCGGCCCATTCGGTGCTGCTGCCGAACAGCGCGCGATTGCCGATCAGCACCGCCAGCAGCAGGGCGAGGTTGGCCAGCATCGCAAGGCGCGGCGGCGCCAGCACGAAGCTCAGCCAGAGCACGAGGAAGGTCCAGTACAGGCCGGTGCGGCCGAACACGTAGGCGCTGGCGATCGCGGCCAGGGTGGCGACGGCGATGAATGCGCTCGCGGCAAGGCGCGTGCTGGCGCCACGCAGGGCCCACAGCAGCACGCCGCCCAGGGCCAGCACGATCAGCACGTTGAGGGCACCGCCGGCGATGTTGCCGCTGCCGAAGCGGTAGACGGCGAAGGCCGACACCACCAGCATCGCGACCGCACCGATCGAGAGCATCAGGGCGAGGCGGAAATCCTCGGCGCAGCGTGCCGACAGGGCGGCAAGCCAGCCACCGCGTGCGCGATCGCTGTTGGGGGACACAGGCGCTGGAGGACCTGCAGGTTCGGATGCCATGGCCATCGTCGCCTGGCCGGGGGTGCCAGCGCGATGCAAGACCCGCGCCCGCGGGCTGCAGGCCGGGCGAGGTCGCCACAAAGCACAGCCGCCGCGGCGGGGCCGCGGCGGCTGTGCGGGGTGCCGCATTGACGCTGCCGCCTCAGCGCAGCGTGACGTCCTCGAAGCCATCCTTGAACAGCTCGACCGAGGCCGGCGAGCCCGGCAGCGGCCAGGCCCAGGCGCCGCGGCCGCGGGTGAACACCGCCAGCGTGGTGAAGCCGCGATCGATCGCCATGTCCCAGATCATCACCTTGGGCAGGCCCTTGTCGAAGCGCTGCCAGACCACCTCGGCGGCGAAGGCGTTGTCGGTGTAGTACAGGCCCCAGTCGGTGCCGGCGAACACCTGCTGCGGATTCTTCGGGTTGAAGGCCACCGAGTTGGCCGGGATGTTCGGCAGGTTGCCGCTGATGTTGCGCCACTCGAAGCTGGCGCAGTGGTTCTCGCAGACCAGCTGGTAGATGTGGCCGGGCTGGCCCGGCGTGTTCTGGTCGAAGCCACCGAGTGCGGCATAGCCGATCGCGCTGGCGCCCGGGTTGGCGGCGTTGGGCACGTCGAGCGCGACGTCCATCACCGGCCGGTTCGGCAGCACAGCGTTGGCGGCGGTGACATTGACCCAGCTGGCGCTGTCGGCCGTGCCCGCGTTCAGACCATGGCCGTACCAGACATTGCCGTCGTTGGTGCCGGCGATCGCCGCGCTGGGCGTCTTCACCGCATGCGCGAGCTGGTTGATGAAGCTGCGGTTGCCGAGCGTGTTCTTGGTCAGCACCGGGCTGTTGGGATACCAGCTGGTGCGCGGAATGCCGCCCTGCAGGCTTTCCCAGACGCGGTTGGTGCCGAGGATCATGTAGGTACAGCCGCCGGCCGTGGTGCAGCCGCTGCCGGGGGCGTCCAGCTCACCATGGCGGTAGAGCTCGAAGGGCATCACGAAGCTCTTGGTGTCGCTGCTGTAGCCGGCTGCCGAGGGCGAGGCCGACTGCGTGCCCGAGGTGGGCCCGGTCGGCGAGACCGCGATGTTGCCGTTCTGGCTGGACCAGTACCAGCGCTGCTCCAGCACCGGCTCGATGCGCGTGTAGATGCCGTCGCCGCCAAGGCGCACGACCCACTCGGCGGGCTGGCCGACCGGGCCGGTCCAGCGGGCATACGAGCTGCCGTTGTCCTGCGCGCCGCCATTGGCGCCGGGCGTCGGGCTGGTCGCGAAGTTGCCGCTGATGTCGCCCGAGTAGAACTCGATCGCGCCCATGCTCTGGTTGAGCGAGATGTAGGTCGGACGATTGGCGGCGGTGGTGCCGCCGGTGCCGAACATCACGTTGCTGGTGGCATAGACGCCACCGTCGGTGCCGAGCAGCACGCTGTCGCTGCTGAAGCCGCTGGCCGTGGGCAGGAAGACCGCGTCGTGGTGGTCGACGTGCACATTGCCGTTGCCATAGCCGCAGGTGATGTTCTGGAAGGTGGTGCCGCCATCCAGCGAGCGGTACAGGTCGACGCCGCTCAGCAGCACGCGCTCGGGGTTGTTCGGGTCGACCGCCAGGTTGGCGTCGTACCACATCTGCTGGCCGCCGCCGGCTGCGCTGCTGCAGCCGGTGGCCTGCACGCCGGCGGTCGCTGCCGTCTGCGTCCAGGTGTCACCGCCGTCGTTGCTGCGCCACACGCCCAGCACATTGCTCAGGGTCGCGTGCGCGCCCATCGCGTACAGGATCTGCGGGTTGGAAGGCGCCACCGCCAGCTCGATGCGGCCCAGCACCTTGCCGGCGGGGTCGCCGTTGCCGGTGCCGGCCGGCCAGCCGTTCGCCAGCAGGCTCCAGTTCGCCGGACCCGGGCAGCCGCTGGTCGGCATCTCGGTGCGGTAGACGCCGTTGGCGCCGAGGTTGGCCAGGTCCGGCTGCACCGGCGTCGGATTGCCGCGCGTGCCCACCGCCGCATACAGCCAGGTGCCGCCGCCTGCCCGCGGCACCGCCTGCAGGCCGGTGATGTCCTGGCGCTGGCTGGCGTGCGGGTTGGTGACGCAGGGCCCTTCCCACTGCTGGCCGCCGTCATAGCTGAAGTACAGGCCGGTCTTGGTGCCGACCACCACGGTGTCGGAGTCGGCGGGGTCGGTGATGACCTTGCCGATCGCCTGGTACTGCGGAAAGCCGAGTCCAGCCGAAGGCGGATAGAAGGGCGTGAAGATGTCCGCGCCGAGCACGCTCCAGGTCTCGCCGCGGTCGGTGCTCTTCAGCAGGCCGGCGCTGCCGAACGAGAACGAGCCGTAGCGCAGGTCGCCGGTGCCGGCATAGACCACATCCGGATTGTTCGGGTCGAGATACAGGTCGCCGATCGCGATGCTGTTGATGTCGGGCTGGTCGGTGACGTTGCGCCAGGTGGTGGCGGCGCCGCAGCAGTCCTCGCTCTTCCAGACGCCGCCGCCGTCAGCCGCCGCGTAGACCGTGTAGCGGCCCTGCGCGTCCGGGCCGCGCGGGTCGACCGCGATCACGTTCATGCGCCCGGTGACGCGACCGTAGTTGTTGAACACCTTGGGCTGCGGACCGAGGAAGGTCCAGGCGCCGGTATCGAGCAGGAGCGGCGAGGCGCTGCGGTTGCGCAGGTAGGTATCCTGCGGGCCGTCCGGCACGCCCGAGGAGACGCGCGCGTCCTCGCGCTCGGCGTCGAGGTACCAGCTGGGGCTGAAGTGCATGCTCGGGTAGGCGACGCGATGCGCCCAGAAGTCACCGCCGAAGGGCTTCAAGTTCGGCGCCGGCGCCGGCTCCGGCTGCCACAGCAGGGCAGCCGAAGCCACCAGCGCGCAGCCGATGCCGGCCGCGATCCATTTGATGCGCATGTGAGATCTCCCCGCGAAACGTGATGTGGCGGACGGGCGCCCGGCGCCCGTGCGTCGACTGTGCTTGCCGCACTCTGGCTGCGCCCCCGCGCAGCGCCGCCGAAAGTACCTGCCTTGAACAAGTCGCGACAAGTGCCCGCGGTCACGTGAAGACCGCTGCGCCCGCGCGGGCTTGCATGCAGGACGCGGCTTGCCTCAAATGGCGGGCCGAACACCGTCGAGCGCCCGCCGAGGAAGCCGCAGTCCATGAGCCGCAAGCCCCGCAGCAAGCCATCCCATCGCCCTGCCCCGCCCAGCGCCACCCGCGCGCCGGCCGCGCTGCGCCGCCCGCGTGAGCTGGCCCTGATCGCGCTGTCCGCGCTGGGCCTGCTGATCACCGCCTATCTGAGCTGGGGCGCCGTGTTCGGCAGCCTGCCGGCCTTCTGCACCGAGGGCACGGGCTGCGCGGTGGTGCAGGGCAGCCGCTGGTCGCGCTTCCTTGGCGTGCCGGTGGCGGTGTGGGGCTTCGCCACCTATCTGGCGCTGCTGTTCCTCGCGCTGTCGCGCGGCAAGCCTGCACCGCGCTGGAAGCGCCTGTTCAGCGTTGCCGCGATCGGCCTGGTGATCAGCCTGTATCTCACGCTGTCCGGGCTGATCGCGCTGGATGCCTACTGCGCCTGGTGCCTGGCCTCGCAGGCGGTGATCCTGGCGATCTTCGTGCTGGTGCTGATGGAGCGCGAGCGCGCCGGGGTCAAGCCGGCCTGGGGCGTGTGGCTCGGCCAGCATGCGATCGTGCTGGTCGCGGTGCTGGGCATGATGCACGCCAGCGCCATGGGCTGGATCGGCCCGCGCGAGGACCCGCGCCTGGTCGCGCTGGCCAAGCACCTCGACTCCACCGGCGCCAAGTTCTACGGCGCCTTCTGGTGCCCGAACTGCCAGCAGCAGAAGGACCGTTTCGGCGCCGCGCAGTCGCACCTGCCCTATGTCGAGTGCAGCCCCAACGGCCGCACCGGCCCGGTCGCCTTCGCCTGCGTCTCCGAGAACATCACCCAGTACCCGACCTGGATCATCCGCGGCCAGCGCTACAGCGAAGTGCTCGACACCGAAACCCTGGCGCAGCGCTCGGGTTTCCGCTGGCAGCCGCCGGCCGAGTGAGCCAGACGATGGCGCGCAGCAGCATGCGGCGCGGACGCGCTCGGCTAAGCTCGGGCGCGTCGCAGCCACCGCTGCGGCGCGATCCACGGGAATCCCGATGAGTGCACTGAACGTCCTCGGCCTGCCGCTGCAGCCCTGCGGCACCGATCCCATGACCGGCTGGTTCCGCGACGGCTGCTGCCGCAGCGATCCCGACGACCGCGGCCTGCACGTGGTCTGCGCGGTGATGACCGCGCGCTTCCTGGAGTTCTCGAAGTCGCGCGGCAACGACCTGTCGACGCCGCGTTCCGAACTCGATTTTCCGGGCCTGAAGCCGGGCGACCGCTGGTGCCTGTGCGCGATGCGCTGGATGGAGGCCTACGAGCACGGCCTGGCCCCCGACGTGGTGCTGGAATCCACGCATCTGAACGCGCTCGGCGTGGTGCCGCTGGAGGCCCTGCGCACCTACGCCGTCAGCGCCTGAGGCCGATGTCCGACACGGATGTCGCCCTGGCCGCGCTGGGCTGGGCCCTGCGCAGCCTGCCCATGCCAGCGGGCCCCGCACTGTGGGTCGGCGCGCGTCCGGGCCTGTCGCTGCCGCCCGGCCTGCGCGTCCACGCGCTGCAGGACTTCGCGCCCTGGTGCGCGGCGCTGGGCCGCGAGGGCGTCGACTGCCTGCCTGCGGCAACGGATACGGGCCTGCACGCCGCCGCGCTGCCGCCGGCGCAGGGCCTGGTCCTGCTCAGCCCCGCGCGCCAGCGCGAGGCCGCACGCGCGGAGGCCGCGCGCGCGCTGGCCGCGCTCGCCGACGACGGCCTGCTGCTGGCCAGCGTGGCCAATGACGCCGGCGCCAGGGCCTTCGAGGCCGACCTGCGCCTGCTGTGCCCGACCCTGGAAGTGCACAGCAAGCACAAGTGCCGCGTGCTGCTGGCGCGCGCCGTGGATCGCGATCAGGCGCGCATCGATTCCTGGCGCGACCTCGACGCCGCCCGGCCGCTGGACCTCGGCGGCCTGCTGTCGACGCCCCTGCTCGGCGCGCCCGGCCTGTTCGCGGTCGACCGCATCGACGCCGGCAGCGCGCTGCTGATCGAACACCTGCCGGCGACGCTCGCGGGTGCGGTCGCCGACCTCGGCAGCGGCCTCGGCGTGCTGTCGGCGGCGGCACTGGAGCGCTGCGCGGGCATCACCGCGCTGGACCTGTTCGACGCCAGCGCGCGCGCGGTCGCGCTGTCGCGCCACACCCTGCGCAACGCCCGCGTGCCCGTCCGCGTGCACTGGCAGGACGTCACCGTCGGCGTGGACGGCCGCTACGACGTGATCCTGTGCAATCCGCCTTTCCACGAAGGTGGCCGCGGCCTGCCGGCGATCGGCCAAGCCTTCCTGCGGGCCGCCGCCGACGCACTGCGTTCGGGCGGCGAAGCCTGGATCGTCGCCAATGCGCATCTGCCCTACGAGGCGGTGCTGGCCGAACGCTTCGGCCGCGTCGACCGCCTCGCCGCCGCGCGCGGCTTCAAACTGCTGCGCGCGGCCTCGCCGCGCGCGCAGGGCTCGAATGCGGGGCGTGCCGGATGAGGCCACACCATCGGCGCCGGTTCGCCTTGACGATGACCATCGTTCTGCTCGGCGGCATCGCTGGCGCGGCCTGCGCCGCGGAGCAGGGCCCGAGCATCGAGCGGCATCTGCAGGCCATGCCGGTGTCAGGCAACTCGGTGTCGGCCGCGCTGCGCGCCCTGCAGGCGGACGAGCAGGTCCGCGCGCACGCGCTGACGCGCTCGGTGCTGAGCCTGCGCCTAGAGCTCATGCCCGAAGCGCTGCCCGGCGCGCCATCAAACACATTGGGCGCCGAGCGCTGCCCGACGATCAGCCGGCGCGGTCAGCCGGCGGCGCCGGAGTGTCGGCCGCAGGCCTGCCGCCTCAGCGATTTCGAAGTGAGCCTGCGGATCGATCTGCTGCTGCCCGAGTGGGACGCACCGGCGTCGGCGAGCGCCGAGGAGCGCGCGCTGTGGACCTCCGTACGCGACCGGCTCGACGCCCATGAGCAGCGCCACCGCGAGCATGCGGAAGCCGCCGCCAGGCGCCTGCATGCACAGCTCGCGGAACGGCGCGGCCGCGTCGAGTCCGTCGATTGCCTGCGCCTGCGCAGTCAGCTCGAAGGCCTGCGCCAGCGGGAAGTGCAGAACCTGCGCCTGCGCGACCGCGTGTTCGACGAATCCAGCGCCGAGGCCATGAAGCTGCGGCCCAGGCCGCGCTGATTCAGCGCGTCAGCGCGGCAAGCGAGGCCAGCAGTTCAGTGGGGGTCTGGTAGCCGCTCACGCTGCCGTCGGCACGCACGATGGTCGGCGTGTTGCGGATGCCCAGGCGCGCCGCCAGCGCCTTGCCCTCGTCATAGCCGGAATCGCACATCGGACCCTCGATCGGCTCGCCGCGGGTGGCGCGGGTGAAGGCGTCCTGGCGATCGGCCGCGCAGAACAGCCGCGCGCCGGTGCGGTCGACCTCGGAACCCTCGCCGGCCAGCGGCAGCAGCACGTAGTCGACGCTGATCCCGGCCTCGCGATAGGCCTCGATATCGGCATGGAAGCGGCGGCAGTAGCCGCAGTCGAGCGCGGTGAACACGGTCACCCGATGCCGCCCCTCGTCCGCTGCGAAGGCGATGGTCTGCTCGGGCGGCAGCGCACTCAGGGCTTCGCGTCGCGTGTGCTGGCGACGCCGCTCGCTGAGGTCGACGCGCTCGACCGTGTCGATCAGGTTGCCCTGCAGCAGATGGCGGCCGTCGGCGCTGAGGTAGAACAGCTGGCCACCGGCCTCGATCTCGATCAGGCCCGCCATCGGAGCTTCACGCACGGCTTCCACTTCCAGCTGCGGGGCGATGCGCGACAAGGCTTCGTCGACCACCGCGCGGCGCGCGGCATCGCTGGATTCGCTGGCCTGGGCGAGGCTGCCCGCGGTCATCGCGAGGAGAATCTTGAAGGTGAGAACAGCAGACTTGCCGGAACCTGTGCTGCGCATGGCGCATCTCCTCGTGCGTGGATGGCAGGGCGATGCGACTGCGATGGGCTGCCAATAGTTCACGGGTGCGTCGCCGCCGCTGCGCGGGCGATGCTCGACCCCTCTGCGGTCGTTCGAATGCGGTGTTGCAGCACCCCTGTGCTTGGCGCGAGCGCGCCGCAGGATGTCCGCGCCAGAGGGATCTCGCGAAGTGGGAGGGCGCGCCCAGGCGCACGCCCCTGGGCGCGCGAATTCGCCTCTTCACGCCTCCGCAAACACCCGGCTGCGTGCCGATTCCAGCACCGCCTGCACGCCCGGATGGCCATCGCGGCGCGAGCCGGCAAGGGCGTAGAAGCGCTCGCGGATGTCGTCGCTGCGGCCCAGTTCGACCAGGTTCTGGCGCGCGCACAGATCGCTGGCGACCACCGCCGGCACCACGAACACGCCGGCGCCGGCCGCGCCGAAAGCCTTCATCAGCGCGCTGTCCTCGAATTCGGCGACGATCCGCGGGCGCAGCTTGCGCTGGTCCAGCCAGCGCTGCAGGGCCGCGCGCACGCGGCTGTCGGCGCCGGGCAGCAGGAAGGGCGCGCCCTGCAGGCTGCGCGGGAAGTCCTGGGCCAGGCGCTTGGCCAGCGAGGGTGCCGCCAGGAAGGCCGTGCCGCATTCACCGAGCAGGCTGGAATGCACCTTGACCTCGGCCTCGCCGGTGGGTGGACGATCGCTCAGCACCAGATCGAGCCGGTGCAGGGCCAGCTCGGCCAGCAGCCGCGGCAGGCTGTCTTCGCGGCAGTGCAGACGCGGCGCGGGGTCCAGCGCCAGTGCCGGCGACAGCAGCTCGTAGGCCAGGGACTTGGGCACCACCTCGGCCACGCCGACGCGCAGCGGCCGCACGCGCGACTTGCGCGCTTCACTGACCGCCTCCTGCAGGGCATCACCCAGCTCGAAGATCTCGTCGGCGTAGGCGCGGACCATGCGCCCGGTTTCGGTGAGCTCTAGCCGCCGGCCCACGCGCTGGAACAGCGCGGTGCCCAGGCTCAGTTCGAGCGCGGCGATCTGGCCGCTCAGGGTCTGCGGGGCCAACTCGAGCTGCTCGGCCGCCGCGCGCACGCTGCCGGCGCGCGCCACGGTCCAGAACTGCTGCAGCTGGCGGTAGTTGAGACGCTCCATGGATCTCTGCTCATTCCTGACAATGGCAAAGACAATACCTGCTTTTTTCGAGCTATTGGCGGCCGTATTCCTGTCCCGGGGCGAATCGCCCCACCGACCCCAAGGAGGCCGCCATGCAGATCGATACCCACACCCACGGCTTTGCCCTGACCGAAGGCCTGAACGCCCACCTGCAGCGGCGCCTGCGTTTCGCGCTCGGCCGTATCGGCGGCGGCGTGCAGCGCGTGGTGGTACGCCTGTCCGACATCAACGCCGAGCGCGGCGGCGTCGACAAGCGCTGCCGCCTGCAGCTGCAGCTGCCCGGCCAGCCCGACGTGGTCGTCGAGGACACCCACAGCGACCTGTACGCGGCGATTGCCGCCGCCGTCGAGCGCGCGGCGCGCGCGCTGGGTCGACGCAGTGGCCGCCTGCGCCAGCTGATGCGCCGCGGCCGCAGCGATCAGCCCGCGCGCTTCAGCCGCTGGCCCAGCGAGGGCGATCGCCCATGACTGCGAACCTTTCGCTGCGACGACCGCCGCGCTGGGTCTGGGTGGTCGGTGGTCTGGCCCTGATCGGACTGCCTCTGCTGGCGCTGGCGCTCGGCGCTGCCGCGCTGTTCGGGCTGTGGCAGTGGGGTTCGGCCGCGGTCGAAAGTGGCCGCGCCGAACTCACCGAGCGGGTGCCGGCGCTGGCCGCGCCGCTGGAAGCGCTGGGTGCGGCCTCGCTGGACGAGGCCACGCAGAAGGCCCGCGCGCTGACCGAAGAAGCGCGGGCGCGTCTCGCCGAAGGCCAGGCGGCGCTGGCGGTCGATCCGGCGCAGGTCGTCGACGCCCTGGCGCCCGAGGCGGCCGCGCGCGCCGCCGAACTGCAGGCCCAGGCCGAGGCGCTGAAGTCCAGCCTGCCCAGTCTCGCCCAGCCGCTGGACGGGCTCGCCGCCGAAGCCAGCGAAGCCCTGCGTGCGCCCTTGCAGCAGGGCGGTGCGGCCCTCGTCGCGGCGACCGCCGCCCTGGCCGCGCTGCAGCTGCCGAGCAGCGATGTGGGCGGCAGCGACCCCGCTGACATTCCGCGCCTGCCGGGCTTCGTGCGCGTCGCCTTCCAGCAGGGCGAGGGCGAAGCGCGGGTCGCCTATGCCGGGCCCGCACCGCTGCGCGAGGTGGTCGACTTCTACCGCAGCGAGCTCAGCGAGGACGGCTGGCAGGTGCAGGCCCTGGAGTCGAGCGTGGCTGCCGAGCGCCTGCGCTTCGAGCGCGACGGGCGCGCGCTGGAGCTGGTGGTCAGCGCCGACGGCCCCCGACGCAGCCGCCTGCAGTGGCAGCCGGCCCAGGCATGACTTCCCGCCAGCGCATCGCGGACGCGCTGCGCGCAGGCTGCACATACCCATCACGCAAGGGAGTGCCGCCATGCCGATCCGCCGTCGCGATGTGCTGAAGCTGGGGGCGCTGGCCGGCGCCGCCGGTCTCGCCCCCGCCTTCACCAGTGCCGCTGCGCCTGCCGTCGAGCGCGCCGCCAAGCCGCTCGACATCCTGATCCTCGGTGGCACCGGCTTCACCGGTCCGCACCAGGTGCGCTATGCGCTGGCGCGCGGCCACCGCATCACCCTGTTCAACCGCGGCCGCCGCCCGCAGGACTGGCCGGCCGAGGTCGAGGAGCTGACCGGCGACCGCGAGACCGGCGATGTCGGAGCGCTCAAGGGGCGGCGCTGGGATGTCTGCATCGACAACCCGACCAGCGTGCCGCACTGGGTGCGCGATGTCGGCGAGGTGCTGAAGGGCCAGGTCGACCATTACCTGTTCATCTCGACGCTGTCGGTGTACAGCGACAGCGCCACCCCGGGCCAGGACGAGGACGCCCCGCGGGCGGTCTACACCGGCCCCGACATCATGGCCGAGACCCGCGCCAGCCTGATCGCCAACATGGCGCTGTACGGGCCGATGAAGGCGGCCTGCGAGGACGAGGCGCTGAAGTGGTTCCCCGACATCACCACGCTCATCCGCCCCGGCCTGATCGTGGGCCCGGGTGACGAGACCGACCGCTTCAGCTACTGGCCGCTGCGCGTGCGCCGCGGCGGCGACGTCCTCGCCCCTGGCGATGGCCGCGACCCGGTGCAGTTCATCGACGCGCGCGATCTCGCCGAGTGGACGATCCGCATGGCCGAGCAGCGCGCGTTCGGTGCCTTCAACGCCATGGGACCGGCCTACGCGATGGGCATGGACCAGCTGCTGTACGGCATCCAGGCGGTGACCGGCACGGCGGCGACCTTCCACTGGGCGCCGGCCGAATTCCTCGCCGAGCAGAACGTCAGCCCCTGGGGCGACATGCCGGTGTGGGTGCCTGGCCAGGGCGAGAGCGCCGGCTTCTCGCGCCACCGCAACGATCGCGCTCTCGCCCAAGGCCTGAGCTTCCGCCCGCTGGCCGATACCGTGGCGGCCACCCTCGCCTGGTTCGATGCCCAGCCCGAAGAGCGCCGCGCGACGCTGCGCGCCGGCATCAAGCCCGAGCGCGAGGCGGAGGTGCTGGCGGCTTGGAGGGCGCGCGCGGCGGCCGGCTGATCTTCATCGCGACGCGGTCTCGCCGGCCGCAGGGGATCGGGGCGGCTTGCTGGGCGACAGCGGTCGCGGGAAGGGCCAGCCACCGCTGCGTTTGCACCTGGACCGCCCAAGCCGGATCATCGCGCCCCCTTTGAATGCGGGTCCCCCATGCGCCTTGACCGCCTGATCGCCAACCTCGGCTACGGCAGCCGCCGCGAAGTGCAGGCCTGGTGCCGCGAGGGCTACATCACCGATCGCGCCGGCACGCCGCTGCGCCACGACGCCAACGTCGACCCGGCGCACGTCCTGTTCGACGGCGAGGAACTCGACCCGGTCGCGCCGCTGACCCTGATGCTGCACAAGCCGGCCGGCTACACCTGCTCGACCAAGGACACGGGCCGCCTGGTCTACGAGCTGCTGCCCGAGCGCTTCCGCTTCCGCGACCCGGTGCTGTCGACGGTCGGCCGACTCGATCGCGAGACTTCGGGCCTGCTGCTGTTCACCGACGACGGCAGCCTGCTGCACCGGATCATCTCGCCCAAGCAGCACGTGCCCAAGGTTTACGAGGCCGTGCTGGCCGATCCGCTGCGCGGCGACGAGGCCGAGCTGTTCGCCAGCGGAACGCTGATGCTTGAAGGCGAAGACACCCCGCTCAAGCCTGCCGGCTTCGAGCCGCTGGGCGAGAACCGCGCCCGCCTGACCCTGCACGAGGGCCGCTATCACCAGGTACGGCGCATGTTCGGCGCACTGGGCAACCGCGTGGTCGAGCTGCACCGCAGCACGGTCGGCGGGCTGACGCTCGAAGGGCTGGACGAAGGCCAGTGGCGGCGGCTGGACGAGAGCGATCTGCGGCGGGTGTTCGACGCGGGCGCCTGAGCCCAGCGCGACAGCAGCAAGGCTCGGCAGCGTGGCTCTGTGCGCCAAGAATCCAATCACGGTCATGATGGGCGTCGTGTGTCAGCTGACTCCCGAAAAGGCCGGCGTGAAGCCCCTCTCCCCTCGTGGGAGAGGGGAGCACAGCGAGATGAGCGGTTGAGGCGAGCGCGTTGACGCGATGTTGGGCCGCGCTGCGCTCTGCCCAACCCACGACGGCCGGTACTACAGCTTCTTCAGGTCCGCCTGCGCCAGCTCCGCCACCTGCTTGTCGCCGGCGCTCGCGAGCTGCAGCGCGGTGCGGGCTTCGTCGGTACGGCCGAGCTTGGCCAGGATCTGCCCGCGGCGCCAATGCGCACCTTCGACGCTGAGGTCGCTGGGTTTGTCCTCGACCGCAAGGAACTGGTCGAGCTGCTGCAGGCCGGCTTCGAGCTCTTCGCCGGTCAGCGCGGCGAGGCGACCGAGCTGGTAGATCGCGTAGACGTCATCGGCCTTCAGCTGCAGGGCCTGCTGCCACACAGCGCGCGCCTCGGCGTTGCGCTGCTCGCGAAGATGCAGGTTGGCCAGCGCGGTGCGGGCGCGGATCGAAGCCGGATCGGCGGTAACGGCCGCTTCGAAGTGATTGCGCGCGGCGGCCAGTTCCTTGTTGGCGGCCGCGATCTGGCCGCGTGCCAGCTGACCGTAGGACGGATGGATCGCATCGATCTCCGGGAGGGTCGCCTCGGCCTTGTCGCGGCCGCCGCCGGCCACGCCGGGGGCCTGCAGGTAGTAACCCAGCAGATCGAAGCGCGCGTCGATGTTGTTGCCGTCGAGCCTGACCGCGGTCTCCCACGCTTCGCGACACTTGCCGGCCCAGCTCAGCTTTGTGAACACGCTGGCCTCCAGCGCCTGCCGACCATAGACCCGGCCGAGCCAGACGAAGGCCTGCGAGCTCTGCGGCTCGCGCTGGGTCCAGGCTTCGGCGAGTTCGATCGCCCGATCCAGCTTGCCAGCATTCATCTGATCGCGCACTTCGACCGCGGCGGCGGGCAGTGGCGGCGTCTGCGCCTGCGCGGCGTGCGCTCCGAAAGCGAGGGCCAGAAACAGGGCCGAACGGACGAACAGACGTGGTGACAGGGACATGCAGGCGCTCCGGGTGGGGAGCGCGGAGCATGGAGCGCTTTCGCTAAACGTCGGATGAGTTCAGGGGGTGACTGAAGTCACCCGCAGGGGTGGCTCGGAGTGGACGGTCGCCTGCGCTTCGAGCCCGGCATCCGGGGCTGCCAAGGTGGGAGGTGGGAGACGTTGAAGTCTTTCGCAGAGCTGGCCCCCTCTCTCCCGGCCCCTCTCACACGAGGGGAGAGGGGAGCACCGCGTCACGCTTCAGCGGGTTGGCTTCGAATCCCGAATCCCTAATCCCCAATCCCCGCTTCTCACGCTGCCAGCCCGTAGCTGCGCAGCAGGGCCTCGGGCTCGGGCTCGCGGCCGCGGAAAGCGATGAAGCTCTCCAGCGCCGGACGCGAGCCGCCGACCGCGAGGATCTCGCGGCGGAAGCGTTCACCGGCGACCGCATCGAGCACACCCGCGGCCTCGAAGGCGCCAAAGGCATCGGCGGACAGCACCTCCGCCCACAGGTAGCTGTAGTAACCGGCCGCATAGCCGCCCGCGAAGATGTGGGTGAAGGTGTTCGGCATGCGCTGCCAGGCCGGCGGTCGGATCACCGCGACCTCGTCGCGCACCGCCTCCAGCAGCTCCATCGCCCGCGCCCCGCGGGCCGGATCGAACTCCAGATGCAGGCGGAAATCGAACAGGGCGTACTCGAGCTGGCGCACCAGGAACAGGCCGGCGTGGTAGTGGCGTGCGGCCAGCAGCTTGTCGAACAGGGCCTGCGGCAGCTTCTCGCCGGTCTGGTAATGGCCGCCCAGCAGGTCGATGCCGGCGCGGGTCCAGCCGAAGTTCTCCATGAACTGGCTGGGCAGCTCGACCGCGTCCCACTCGACGCCACTGATGCCGCCCACGCCCGGCCAGGCCACCTCGGTCAGCATGTGGTGCAGGCCGTGGCCGAACTCGTGCAGCAGGGTGATCACGTCGTCGTGCGTCAGCAGCGCCGGCAGCTCGGGCGTCGGCGGCGGCACGTTGCAGACCAGGAACGCGACCGGGATCTGCGGATGCTCCAGCGCATCGATGCGCGCACGGCAGACGTCCATCCAGGCGCCGCCGCGCTTGCCGCTGCGGGCATAGAGGTCGACGTAGAAACCGGCGCGCACGCGGCTGTCGGCATCGAGCACATCGAAGTAGCGCGCGTCGGCATGCCACAGCGGCACGTCGGCGCGCGGCGCGAACTTCAGCCCGTAGAGCTGGCCGGCCAGCGCGAACAGGCCGTCGATCACGCGCTCGACCGGGAACCAGGGCTTGAGATCCTCGTCGCTGTAGTCGAAGCGCTGCTGGCGCAGCTTCTCGGCGGCGTAGCCCACGTCCCAGGGCTGCAGGCCGGCGATGCCGAGCTCCCGGCGCGCGAACTCGGACAGTTCTGCGAGCTCGCGTTCGGCCACGGGTTTCGCCTTGGCCGCGAGTTCGCGCAGGAAGCGCAGCACGCGCTCGGGCTCGCCGGCCATCTTGTCGGCCAGCGAGACATGCGCGCTGGAAGCGAAGCCGAGCAGCTGCGCGGCCTCGTGGCGCAGGGCCAGGATCTCGCCGATGCGCGCGCTGTTGTCGTGCACGGGATCGTGCGGGCCCTGGTCAGAGGCGCGGGTCTGGTAGGCGGTGTAGACGGTCTCGCGCAGGGCGCGGTCGTCGGCGAAGTTCAGCACCGCCTGCACGGCCGGCCCCTTCAGCGTGGCGACGGCGCCGTCGACGCCGCGCTCGGATCCCATCGCTCGCAGCATCGACTGCGCGGACTCGGGAATGCCGGAGAGCTCGTCCCCGGTCAGCGGCTTGAACCAGGCATCGGTGCTGTCGAGCACGGCTTCTTCGAAGGCGGTCGAAAGGCGCGAGAGCTCGCTCTGGATCGCCTTGAAGCGCGAGCGCGCCGGCTCCTCCAGCGCCACGCCGGAGAGTTCGAAGCCGCGCAGGCTGTCCTCGACCAGCGCGCGCTCGGGGCGCGGAAGCGCGTCGAACCGGGGTGACTGGCGCAGCCGCCGCACGGCCTCGAACAGGCCACGGTGCTGGCCGAGCGTCGCCGAGAACTCGGTGATCCGCGCCTCGGCCTCGGCATAGACCTCGCGCAGCTCGGCGGAGTCGGCCACGCCGTGCAGATGGCCCACCGGCGCGAAGCTGTGGTCGAGCGCGGCCTGGGCGCGCTCCAGCGGGGCCATCAGGCGGTCGAAGCTGGGCTCGCCGGGCGCCGCGAGCACCTGCTCGACGCAGGCCTCGTAGCTGGCGATGCGCGCGTCGACCGCTGGCAGCACATGGTCGGCGTTGATGGCGGGGAAATCGGGCAGACCGTGGTCGGCCAGCAGGGGGTTGGCGCTGGTGTCTGTGTTCATGCCGGCAAAGATGGTGGGCGCAGGCGCCCAGGGCAAGGGCGGGTCACCCCGGACCGCACTAGACTGCAGGTCTTCACGTGACCGCCCGACCATGTCCGACACGCCCTTCAACGCGCTGGCCGAAGCCTTCGATCGCATCGTCGCGCTGCCCATGGAGGCTCGCGCCGACGCGTTGGCGGCGCTGCCTGAGGGTCTGCGCGAAGAGGTCCGACGGCTGCTGCTGGCCGATACCCAGCCCGATGATCCGCTGCAGGCGGTGCTGGAGGATCTCGGCGACGCCCTGCAGCGCGCGCGCGCGCCGGGCGCGCGGCTGGGGCCCTGGCGCGTCCTGCGCGAGCTTGGCGCCGGCGGCATGGGCACGGTGCTGCTGGCCGAGCGCGCCGAAGCGCCGTTCGAGCAGCGCGCGGCGATCAAGCTGATCCGCGGATTTCCCACCGAGGACAGCCGGCGTCGGCTGCGCCAGGAGCGGCGCATCCTCGCCCAGCTTGATCACCCCTGCATCGCCCGTCTGCTGGACGGCGGCGAGACCGCGGACGGCCAGCCCTGGGTGGCGCTGGAGTATGTCGAGGGTCTGGGCCTGATGGCCCACATCACGCAAAGTGCGCCGACGCTCGCGCAGCGGCTGGCGCTGTTCGACCGCATCGCGCAGGCGGTCGCGCATGCGCACCAGCAGCTGGTGATCCACCGCGACCTGAAGCCCGGCAATGTGCTGGTGCGCGCCGACGGCGAGCCCAAGCTGCTCGACTTCGGCGTCGCCAAGCTGATCGAGCTCGGCGATGACAGCGCCCGTCGCGAGACCTCGACGCGGGTCTGGACCGAGGGCTATGCCAGCCCGGAACAGCGCGAGGGCCGCGCCGTGACCACCGCCAGCGACGTCTATGCGCTGGGGGTGATGCTGCGCGACCTGCTCGAGGGCGATGCCGGTGCGCGCCAGCACGGCGGCTTCCCCGCGCTGCCGATCGACGCCGAGCTGCGCGGGGTGATCGCCATGGCCTGCGCGGATGTACCGTCGCAGCGCTATCCGACCGTCGAGGCCCTGCGCGACGAGCTGACGCGCTACCAGGAAGGCCGGCCGCTGCGCGCCGCCGCCGACACCGGCCTGTACCGCCTGCGCAAGTTCCTGCAGCGGCATCGGCTGCCGGTCGGGCTCGGTGCGCTGGCGGTGCTGCTGCTGGCGGGCAACGTGGTCTGGCTGCAGCACGAGCGCGCCGAAGCGGTGGCGGCGCGGCTCGCGGCTGAGCATGCGAACGCTACGCGCGGGCTGCAGTACCGCTTCCTCGCCGGCGTTCTGCAGGGTGCAGCGGGTCGCCGCGAAGACGGCAGCCCGCTGTTGGCCACCGATCTGCTCGACCGCATGCGCGACCGCCTGGAGACCGAGGCGGCCGGTGATCCGCTGGCTCGCACCGAGCTCGAATCGCTGCTCGCATCGGCGTATCTGAATGCGGGACGCTGGGCCGACGCCAAACCCCTGTTCATCGCCTCGGCCGAGCATGGTGAACAGCTGAAAGACCGCTCGGACACCGCCTACAACCTGCGCGAAGCGGCCCGAATGGCGATCGAGCTTGGCGAGTTCGCTGAAGCCGGTCGCCTTCTCGACCACGCACAGGCGCTGCTGGGCGAAGCGCCCTACGACGCAGGTGCGGCCAATGCCGCGATCCGCATCGGCCTGACGCGCATCGAGCTGTTCAAGCGCACCCAGGACCCGCGCCTGGACGCACAGATCGAGCGCACCGCGCAGCAGGCGCGGGCCTGGCTGCCGGAATCGCACTTCCTGCGCGCGCTGGTGCTGGGCGAGCAGGCGGCGCGCATGGAGAATCGCGGCGAGTATGCGCAGCTCGCGACGCTGCGCCGGGAAGTGCTCGCGGTCGCGCAGGCCACGCCGAATGTCTACCCCGGTGACGTGCGCGCGCAGCGCTTCAATCTGGCGCGCGCGCTGGAATTCACGGGCGATCTGGATGGGGCCGAAGCCGAGCTGGCACTGCTCGAATCCGAGCTGGCGAGGACGGTGGCGGGAATCCGCCAGTCCGAGCATGTCCAGCTGCGCATGCGCAGGGCCAGCCTCGCGCTGGCGCGCTGCCTGCCTGCACAGGCGCGGTCATTGCTGGACGAGGCGCGCACCCTGGCCGGGCAACTCGACCTGCAGGCCTCCCCGGCCGATCTGCTGCTGGCCGCCCGGATCGCCCTGGCATTGGGCGAGAGCGAACGAGCGCAGACCCTGTTTTCCGAGACACTGGCGATGCCGATCAGCCCCGAGTTCCGCAGCAGGGTCGAAGTTGCGCGACACGCCGCGCCGGGAGGCTGTCCACCAGCGCCTTGAGCCGCTCGCACGCTGGCCTGCGCAGGGCGCAGGCCAGCGTGCGCCGGTGGTCCGCAGCTCTACTCGGCCGGTCGCCCGCACTGGGTGCCCAGGCACTCGGGGTTGTCGGCGCTGAACAGGCGCATCCATGCATCGATCCACCCAGCCGCGAGCCCGGCGGATGATGGCTGCACATTTGCGGACTCGGCTTGATGAGGCGGGGCAGGGTTCGATGCCGTTGCGGGTTCAACCACGTTGTGACGGTCGGTCTCGTCGCGGCCTTGGCCGGCAGAAGCCTGCGGGAGCAGGGAAAGACTGAGGATCAGTCCGGCGGTCAGGGTAATGAATGGGATGCGCATGCGGGTTCCAGGTTCGAATGGAATGGACGCCTCGCCGCGTGGGGCCGGCGGACGCATCGAGAGGATAGTTCAGGCAGCGCACAGTGTGCTGTCCGCGGAAGCCGGGCGTTGGATCGAAGGGTGGCTCAGCCGCCGTCCGCGATCCGCCAGAGGTAGAGCGCCGCCAGGCTGCGCCAGGGCGCCCAGGCCTCACCGCGCTCGGCCAGCTCGCGACGGCCCGGCGCAGCCTCCAGGCCGTCCAGCCACTGCGCGCCGCGGCGGATGCCGAGGTCGTCCAGCGGCAGCACATCCGGACGGCCCAGACGGAAGATCAGCAGCATCTCGACCGTCCAGCGGCCGATGCCGCGGACCGCGCTCAAGTGCTCGACGATGGCCTCGCTGTCCATGCGCGCCAGCTGCCGGGCGTCGGGTACCTGACCGGCTTCGCTGCGTGCGCACAGGTCGCGCAGGGCGCGCGCCTTGGCGGACGATACGCCGCAGGCGCGCAGACGCTCGTCATCGACGCGCGTCAGCGTGTCGGCGTGCAGGCGGTCCGCGCCGATCGCCGCCTCAACGCGCCCGACAATCGTCGCTGCGGCCTTGCCCGAGAGCTGCTGGTGCAGGATCGAGCGGGCCAGTACGTCGACCGTGTCGAAAGGCTGCTTCCAGCGTGCTGCGAGCTCGAGTGGACCGATCCGGCGCATGGCGGCGCCAAGGCGCCGGTCGCGACGGGCGAGCGCGCGCTGCGCTGCCTCGATATCGAAACCCCGGGCGTGGCTCGGCATCGGGACTAGAGCTCGACCTGCACGGGCGCCAGGGCTTCACCGCCCTCGCGCTGCAGGTCGAAGTGCAGCTGGGCGCGGCCGCGCCAGCTGCGCGGCAGCGTATAGGTGGCGAAGCCTTCGCCGGAGATCCGCGCCGACGGCAGTTCGACGCGGCGTTCGCCGAGTTCGGCGTGGGCGCCGGCGATCCGGCTGCCCAGCGGCAGGGCGATGTCGACCACCATCAGGCGGGCGCGTGGATCGCCCTGGTCCTCACGGAGTTCGACGCGGCCGCCACGCAGCAGGTCGAAGACCAGACGCGCGGGCGCCTCAGCCTCGGGCTCATCGCTGATTGGAGCGGCGGGCCCTGTGACCAGCAGGCTCGCGAGGCCCAGACCGCCGACAAAGCTGGCGGCCATGGCGAGCAGCGGAATATGGCCCCGGCGCACTTGCCTGTGCGGCGCGATCCTTGCGGCTGCCGCTGTATCGAAGTGCGTCGCTTCGCCGCGGTCAGCCTGATCCAGTGAGGGCTGCACCTGCGGATCCGCGGCGGCGAGCACCACGGCGCGCAGGGCGTTGTCAGCGTCGATGGCATCCAGAAGATGCGGCTTGTCGAGCACATAGGCCTCGAACCAGGCCTGCTCGTCGGGCTTGAGCTCGCGGTCCAGATAGCGCTGCAGCCAGGCCTGTTCCAGCCAGGGGCTGAGCGGCGGTGCGGAAGTGGGCAGGTTCATGGCGCATCGACCCTGGGGGAGGGGGCGGGGTACTGCTGGCGCAGGAGGCCGCGCGCACGGTGCTGTCCCAGCGACAGCCACAGCGGATGTCGGTTTTGTGACGCATTGCGCGCGTTCACGGGTCCGGCGCCCAGCCGGCGTCTTCGATGAGTGCGCGCAGGCGCTCCCGGGCGCGGTGCAGCACGCGCCGGAAGTGCGGCTCGTCGATGCCCAGCTCGGCGCACAGGTCATCGCGATCGCGATCCTCCAGATAGAAGCCGCGCAGCACGGCGCGGTCGCGCGCCACCGGCAGGGCCTCGACCAGGCCGGCCATGGCCTGCCGCAGGTGGCGCTGGTGCAGACGTTCGGCGGGGCCAGCCTCGCTGCCCGGCAGGTTCTCAAGCTGCTCGACCTCGACGCTGTCGCCGCGCTGGCCGCGTTTGCGGTACTCGGCGCGGGTGGCGTGGGCGATGGTCGCCTGCAGGTAGGCGGGCAGGGCGTTCGGGTCGTTGAGCGCACCGGCACGCAGGCGACCCAGTACGGTCAGCAGTACGTCCTGGACGATGTCGTCGACGATCGGATCACCCGGTCGGCAGGCCCGCACGACCAGGGCGCGCACGCCGCGGCCGTAACGTTCCACGAAGCAGCGCTCCGCCTCGGCGCTGCCGGCGGCGATCGCCAGCACCAAGGGGTCGGGTGCGAGGGTCGCGCCCGTGCTGTGTTCGCCTCGCCTGTCCAAGCAGAACCCCCCGGCGCTACCCTTTCGGCATCCTAACCATCTGCACGCGAATTGAGAACGCGTGCGCCGGCATTCGTCCCGCTCCGGCCCGCGTCGACGGGCCGGTTTCAGCGGGTCAGAAAGCGCACCAGCCGGTCCGCGAGGCCGCGGTAGGGCGGCTTGAACAGGGCCATGCCCGACCAGCGCGCCTGCCGGAACACGGGCTTTTCCTTGCTGAAGGTGCGAAAACCCGCCTCACCGTGATAGCTGCCCATGCCGCTGGGGCCGATGCCGCCGAAGGGCAGGTTGTTCTGGGCGAACTGCAGCACGGTGTCATTGATCGCCACCGAGCCGGCGATGGTGTGCTCCAGCAGGTGCTCGATGCGCCGCGATTCGTGGTCGAACAGGTACAGGGCCAGCGGGCGGTCGCGGCGCTTGACGTAGTCGATGGCTTCGCTGAACTCGCGGTAGGGCACGATCGGCAGCAGCGGGCCGAAGATCTCCTCCTGCATCAGCCGGCAGTCCTCCGGCGCGTCCAGCACCAGGGTCGGCGCGATCAGGCGCTGGCTGTCGGCCAGCTCGGACTCGACTTCGATCAGCGGCTCGATGCGGGCGCCGCGGCTGCGGGCCTCCTCGCGCCAGTCGACCAGGCGCTGGTACTGCGCGCGGTTGATGATGCGGGTGTAGTCCGGGCCCATGCTGATGTCCGGATAGCGCGCGGCCGCCTCGGCTTTCAGCGCCGCCACCAGCGGCTCGACCTGGTCCTGCGGCACCAGCAGGTAGTCGGGCGCGATGCAGGTCTGGCCGGCATTGATGAACTTGCCCGAGGCAATCCGCGCGGCGGCGCGCTCGATCGGATAGCCCGGCGCCAGGATCACCGGCGACTTGCCGCCGAGCTCCAGGGTCACAGGCGTCAGGTTCGGCGCGGCGGCGGCCATCACCTTGCGGCCGACCGCAGTCGAGCCGGTGAAGAACAGATGGTCGAAGGGCAGGCCGGCAAACGCCGCGGCGACATCAGCCCCACCCAGCGCGATCTCGACCCGGTTGCGCGGATAGATCGAGCGCAGCAGGTCGAACAGGGCCTGGCTGGTGCGCGGGGTGTGCTCGCTGGGCTTCAGATACACCGCATTGCCGGCGGCCAGCGCGGTGGCCAGCGGCACCAGGGCCAGGTTGACCGGATAGTTCCAGGGCGAAATCACCCCCACCACGCCCAGCGCCTGGTAGCGCACCTCGGCCGTCGCCGGCCAGAACAGCGGGCTGATCCAGCGCCGCCGCGGCCGCATCCATCTCTTCAGGTTGCCGATCAGGTGGTCGATTTCGGACAGCACGGTCATGCCGTCCGAAACCAGGCTCTCGTGGCGGCTGCGGCAGCCGAAGTCGGCGTCCATCGCGCGCACGAGCTCGGGCAGGTTGAGCTTGACCGCAGCGCGCAGGTCATAGAGGTCTTCGCGGCGCTCGGCGTAGGAGCGCGGCGCGCGTTCGGCCTGGGCGCGCAGCACGGCGAGGCGCTGCGGCAGTTCTTCGAGCGGGGTGCTGGGCAAGTCCATACGGCCGAGTGTAGTGCAGCACGGGGCGCCGGCAAGGCGCTTGCTACACTCCGCGCCCATGAGCACAGCCCCCTACTCCCCCTTGCGCGCCTTCCAGGGCCGCAGCCCCAAGCTCGGCCAGCGCGTCTGGGTCGACCCGATGTCGGCGGTGATCGGCGACGTCGAGATCGGCGACGACAGCTCCATCTGGCCCGGCGTGGTGATCCGCGCCGACGTCAATTACATCCGCATTGGCGCGCGCACCTCGATCCAGGACGGCACCGTGGTGCACGTCACCCACGACGGCCCCTACACCCGCGAGAACGGCTGGCCCACGCTGATCGGCAATGACGTCACCGTCGGCCATGCGGTGGTGCTGCACGGCTGCACCATCGAGGATCGCTGCCTGATCGGCATGCACGCCAGCGTGATGGACGGCGCGGTGGTCAAGACCCACGGCTTCGTCGGCGCCGGCGCCTTGATCGCGCCGGGCAAGGTGGTCGGTGAAGGTGAGCTGTGGCTGGGCAACCCCGGCCGCCTGGTGCGCCGGCTCTCCGACCGCGAGATCGAGAACCTGATGTACTCCGCCGGCCACTACGTGCGCCTGAAGGACAAGTACCTCAATCCAGCGGCTTGAAGCCACCGCCCCATCACGAGAGGACGACCCCGCATGAAACTGCGCAGCGACAGCTTCGAACAGGGCCAGCCGATTCCCGCCGAGTTCGCCTTCGGCAAACCCGGCCCGGACAGCCCCTGCATCCTCTCGGACAACCGCAATCCGCACCTGGCCTGGAGCGAAGTGCCCGAGGGCACGCGCAGCTTCGCCCTGATCTGCGTCGACCCGGACGTGCCGTCGAAACCCGATGACGTCAACCAGACCGGCCGCGAAGTGCCGGCCGACCTGCCGCGCGTCGACTTCGTGCATTGGCTGCTGGCGAACATCCCGGCCGACGCGCGCGAGATCGCCGCCGGCAGCTGCAGCGAGGGGGTCACTGCGCGCGGCAAGCAGAATCCGTCGGGCCCCAGCGGCAGCGTGCAGGGCAAGAACGACTACACCGGCTGGTTCGCCGGTGACGCCGACATGGGCGGCGACTACCTCGGCTACGACGGCCCCTGCCCGCCCTTCAACGATGCCCTGCTGCACCGCTACCTGTTCCGCCTGTTCGCCCTGGACGTGGCCGCGCTCGAACTGCCCGCGAAGTTCACCATGGCCGACCTGCATCGCGCCCTGCACGGCCACGTGCTGGCCGAGGCCGTGCACTACGGCACCTATACCCTGAACGCGCGGCTGCGCTGAGGCGCGGGCGCGCAGGCCGTGGACGACCTGCAGCTCGACGTCTGGCTGCCGCTGGCTTGGGCGGTCTACATCAGCGCGCTGTCGGTGTGGATCGTGCTGCAGAAGCGGCCGCCGGTCAGCACGCTCGCCTGGATCCTCTCGCTGGCTGCGCTGCCGGTGCTGGGCTTCCTGATCTACCACTGGCTGGGGCCGGTGCGGATCCGCCGCCAGCAGCTCAAGCGTCGCCGCAGCCGGCGGCGCCTGGAACGCGAACCGCTGTCCGAATGCGATGTGCTGGCCGCGCTGGCCGGCCCGCTGGAGCTGCGCCAGGCGCGACTGGTCGAGCGCCTGACCCGGCTGGCGCCGACCACCGCGCAGCGCGTCGAACTGCTGAGCGATGGCGAAGCCACCTACGAGGCCTTGCTGGCGGCGATCCGCGAGGCCCGTGAGCACATCCACTGCGAGTACTATATCTTCGAGCCGGACCGGATCGGCTGTGCGGTGCGCGATGCGCTGGCCGAGCGCGCCCGCGCCGGCGTTGCCGTCCGTCTGCTGGTGGATGCGGTCGGCAGCGCCAAGCTGTCGCGGCGCTTCCTGCGCCCGCTGCGCGAGGCGGGCGCCGAGGTGGTGTTCTTCCATCCGTTCCGGCTGGCCACGCTGCGGCCGGTGCTGAACCTGCGCACCCACCGCAAGATCGCGATCATCGACGGGCGCATCGGCTTCACCGGCGGCATCAACGTCAGCGATACCCAGGACGAGCGCGTGCACAGCGGCGCCTTCCGCGACCTGCACCTGCGCATCGAGGGCGCGGCGGTGAACGGCCTGCAGCTTGTGTTCGTCGAGGACTGGCTGTACGCGAGCCGCCGCCCGCTGCGCCAGCACGGCATGTTTCCCCAGCTGGCGTATGGCGAGATTCCCCTGCAGTGGCTGCCTTCCGGGCCAGACACCCCGCAGGAGCCGATCCACCGCGCGATGCTGCAGGCCATGGGCGATGCCGACCAGCGAATCTGGCTGGTCACACCCTATTTCGTGCCGCCCGAGCCGGCCCTGTACGCGCTGACCCGCGCCGCCCAGCGCGGGGTCGACGTGCGCGTGCTGGTGCCACGCCGCGCCGACAGCCGCATCGTCACCTATGCCAGCCGCAGCTACTTCGACGAGCTGCTGCGCGCCGGCGTGCGGGTGTTCGAGTACCAGCCGCGCATGCTGCACACCAAGGCCCTGCTGGTCGACGAGGCCCTGTGCACGCTCGGCAGCGCCAACTTCGATGCACGCAGCTTCCGCCTCAATTTCGAGCTGTGCCTGAACATCTACGGCAAGCCCTCGGCGCGCGCGCTGGAAGCAGTGCTGCTGGAGGACTTCGCGCAGGCGAAGGAAGTGCGCCGCCCGCGCCGCATCACGCGTCGGCACCGGCTGGCGGAAGCCGGCGCGCGCCTGCTGTCGCCCCTGCTGTAACCGTGCCGGGGGCAGCCCTCTGTGTCGGCACGCGCCGCGCAGTTCAGACGCTGCCGGCAAAGGCCCGCGGCTGCGCAGCGCGTTTTCCATTGCTTCGGAGTTCCCGACCGCGGCCGATCGCGACTTGCAACGGACTGTCGGATCCCGAAGCTGTTGCGTCTGCTTCCGCCATGCCAGCGTGCGTGAGCTGCGCTGACATTTTCCATTGCGTCCGCCTGCAAGATTTTCCTGCCATGACTGCATCACGCATGCGCTTCACGCGTCTTCGCATTGCCCTGCCAGCGGTGGCCCTCGTCGCTGCAGCCGTGCTGGTCGCCCTACTCGCCCCTGCAGCCGGCGAAGTCACGCTCGCAGTCCGCTGCGACGGCGCGCAGTCAGGCGCGCACTTCAAGACCTGTGTGATGACGGCCATCCGTCAGACGCCCCGCGCTGCAGCGCCCGGCGGACGCTACTGCAGCCTGAATGTGGTCGATGGCAGCGCCCGCTGCTTCCGCGTATTGAAAGTGGCAGGGCAGCATTTCGCCTGGCAGGAGGCGGTACCCGATTTCATCGCGGCCAGACTGTCCCTGCTGTCGCAGGCCTATCGGCTGGATGTCGATGGCTTCCATCTGCCGAGGGAGTACACAATCGATCAGTCGATCCTGGCGGATGGACCACACGATCCGGTGCGGGTCTCGGTCAACGGCCAGCACTCCAGCGAACGCGGCCGCATGGACCGGGCCGTGGAGCGCTGTCTGTCGGATCTACACTGCATCGAACGGATCGACGCAGCGCTCACACTCCGCGTGAGCGCGAGCGCACGGCATGCGGGTGCGCAGATGCCGACTGCCGCAGGCTTGGTGGACTGGAGATACTTTCCTGCACAGCTTGGGCCTCCCGCAGTTGTCTGGTTCTGCCAGGGGTCCGACTGCGCCCGGTACCACTTCGCGAACGGCGGCGCGACCTTCAAGGAGACTCGCGCTGGCCGCGGCGCTGGCGCCGGCTACGGTAACCCGGACCGTAACGAGAGCCTTGCGTGGGCGAGCACGGACGCGCAGGACATCTGGGCAGGCATGCGCCGGGCCGGGTATCCGATGACGGATGAGCCACGGGATCAGCCACTGCTTTGCCGCTGGTCCCGTGGAGCCTTCCAAAGCTGCGCCTGGGTCGATCCGGGCTGAGCGCCGGCCGGCCGCATAGCCAGCCGCAGCCGCTGCCGGTGCACACCGAGCAGACCGTGCGGCCGTGCGCGCTCAGCTACGCCGCCGACTCGACCCCAGCTTGCGGGTCAGCGTATTGCGCCCCAGGCCCAGACGTTCTGCCGCCTGCTGACGGTGACCGCCGGTGACGGCCAGGGCAGCGTTCAACATCACCTGCTCGAAGCGCTCCAGCGCCTGCGGGTAGAGCTCGCCCTGGCCCGAACGCAGCGCGCCTTCGGCCCATTGCCGCAGGCTTTCCTCCCAGCTGCCGCTGGCCGGGGCCTTGCTGCGGCCGCGCAGGCCCTCGGGCAGGTCGGCCACCCGCACCACGTCGCCGGGCGCCAGCGCGGCCAGCCGCCAGCACAGGTTCTCCAGCTCGCGCACATTGCCCGGCCAGTCGTGGGCGATCAGCGCATCGAGGGTGGCGCGGTCGAAGCGCTTGCTGCCGGTGCCGAGCTTGGCCACGGCATCGGCCAGGAAGCGCTGCGCCAGCGCGGGCACGTCCTCGCGACGCTGGCGCAGGGCCGGAATGTTCAGGCGCACCACATCCAGCCGGTGCAGCAGGTCGGCGCGGAAGCGGCCCTGTTCGACCAGCGCGTCCAGCGGCTGGTGGGTGGCGGCGATCACCCGCACGTCGACGCGGATCAGCTCGCGGCCGCCGATGCGGAAGAACTCGCCTTCGGCCAGCACGCGCAGCAGGCGCGTCTGCAGCGCCGCCGGCATGTCGCCGATCTCATCCAGGAACAGAGTGCCGCCGTCGGCCTGCTCGAAGCGGCCGTGGTGGCGACGCGCAGCACCGGTGAACGCGCCGGGCTCGTGGCCGAACAGTTCGCTTTCCAGCAGCTCGGACGGAATCGCCGCGGTGTTCAGCGCGACGAAGGGCGCCTGCGCACGCGGCGAGTGGCGATGCAGAGCGCGCGCGACCAGCTCCTTGCCGGTGCCGGTCTCGCCAATGATCAGCACCGACAGCGGCGCCTGCGCCAGCTTGCCGATGGCGCGGAACAGCTCGCGCATGGCCGGCGCCTCGCCGACCAGGTCGGGCGTATCGCGCGCGGGCGGCGGCGCCGGCGCCGGTTCGGCCTCGTCCTGCTGCAGGGCGCGGCGCGCCATCGCCACCGCGGTGTCGAGGTCGAAGGGCTTGGACAGGAAATCATGCGCACCGCCGCGGAACGCGCCCGCGGTCGAGGCCACGTCGGTGTACGCGCTCATCACGATGATCGGCAGCTCGGGATGGTCGGCCTTCAGCACGTTGAGCAGCTTGAGTCCATCCATCTCCGGCATGCGCACGTCGGTGAACACGGCCGCGGGCGTCGACTTCGCCAGCGCCGCCAGGGCCGGGCCGGGGCCGTCGAATTCGCGCACCTCGAAGCCGGCGTCGCGCAGGCCCTCGGCGAGCACGAAGCGCACCGAGCGGTCGTCGTCGATCACCCACAGGTGGGAGGGCTTAGTCGCCATGGTGAGCCTCCTCGCGGTGCTCGTCGCGCACCGGCAGCAGCAGGGTGAATACGGTATGGCCCGGACGCGAGCGGAAGCTGAGCGCGCCGCCGTGCTCGCGCGCGACCTGCTGGGCCAGCGCGAGGCCCAGGCCCGAGCCCTCCGGTCGGCCCGAGACCAGGGGCAGGAAGATGCGCTCGGCCAGGGACTCCGGCACGCCGCGACCGTTGTCCTCGACTTCGAGCTTGAGCGCCAGCCGATAGCGCAGTTCGCCGATCAGCACGCCATGCTCGGCGCGCGAGCGCAGGCGCACCACCGAGGCGCCACTCTGCAGGGCGTTGCGCACCAGGTTCCACAGCGCCTGCACCAGGCGGTCGGCGTCGGCGGGCAGCTCGGGCAGGCTGGGGTCGTAGTCGCGCAGCAGCTGCACCGACCAGCCGGCCTCAGCCTCGGCGAGCAGGCGCACGCGCTCCAGCACCGAATGCACATTGGTGGCGACCAGCTCGCGCGGCGCGGTCGGGGTCAGCAGGCGCTCGACCAGGTCGGTCAGACGCGCGGTCTCGGTGAGGATGACTTCGACATAGCGGCGGCTGTCGGCGTCCTCGATCCGCCGGCCGAGCAGCTGGGCCGCACCCTTCAGGCCCGCCAGCGGATTGCGCACCTCATGGGCCAGCCCCTTGAGTGCCGCGTGCAGGGCCGCCGGCAGCACGCTGGGGTCGGCGCCGGGAAAGGCATCGGCCGGGTGGAATTCGATCAGCAGGCCACCCGCGGGCAGGTCGGGCGCGGGCTCGAAGGGCGTGAGGTAGACCTCGGCGAAGCGCTCGTCGCCTTCCCGCTTCAGGCGCAGGTGGCGGCCACGCAGTGAGGTCTGCTGCTGCAGCACCTCGGTGGCAGCGGCCACGAGTTCGCCCTCGCCGCCGTCGATCAGGGCCAGCGGCTGCTCGAGCAGACGCCGCCGCGACAGGCCGAGCCAGGCCGAGCAGGCCGGGTTCAGCTCGAGGATCTGCTGCGCTGCATCGATCAGCAGCAGGGGCGTGGCCAGGCGCTGGAAGGGCGCGAAGCGGCTGAGCATGGCGGGTCCGAGGCGCTGGGTTTGCGCCATCGTGGTGCAAGTCCGGCGAGGAGGGAAGCCCGGGCCTGCCGGACACCGCCAGACCGCCGCGGCAGCGGCCGCGTCCTGCGCGCGTGCCGCCCGCTGTCGACGACCCGGCTGTGCGGCCGGCCAGCGTGATTCCGTTCACGCCTCGGCATCACGCTTGTGTCTGGCCTGTGACTTGCTTGCGCTGAGCGCATGTCTCCGTCCGCGCCCGCAAGCCCCGCCGTCGCCCACCGCAGGAGTCCCGCGGCCCGCGCGCGCTCAGGCGGCGAACGCGTCGCGGCTGAGGTTCTCGGGATCAGCCTCGGTGCAGACCACGTCGTCCTCGATGCGGATGCCGCCGTAGGGCGCCAGCGCGTCCACCCGCGTCCAGTCGATGTGACGCGCATGGTCACCCGCGCGCAGCCGGGCCAGCAGGCTCTCGATGAAGTACAGCCCGGGCTCGATGGTCACCGCCATGCCCGGCGCCAGCGGTCGGGTCAGGCGCAGGAAGGGGTGGCCCTCGGGGCGCTCGATGCGGCCACCGTCCTCGCTGGCGGCAAAGCCGGCGACGTCGTGCACCTGCAGGCCGATCAGATGGCCGAGGCCGTGCGGGAAGAAGGTCGAGCTCAGGCTGGCGGCAAGGGCTTCATCCAGTCCGCAGCGGATCACGCCCGCCTCGATCAGCAGCGCGCTCAGCTGGCGGTGGCAGTCGAGGTGCAGATCGCGGTAGTCCCGGCCGGGGCGCACGCCGTCAACCAGCTGGCGCTGCACGCGGTCGACGCCGGCGAGCAGTGCGGCGAATTCGCCGCTTTCGCCGCTATAGGTGCGGGTGATGTCGGCGGCGTAGCCGGCGCAGCTGGCGCCGGCATCGATCAGCAGCGAGCGGTGCCGTACCGGCGCCACGCGGTCGCGATGCTGGTAGTGCAGGATCGCCGCATGTTCGTTGAGGCAGACGATGCTGCCATAGGGCAGGTCGAGGTCGCCGTGGCCGCTCGCGGCGAGGTAGGCCTGGTGCACGCCGTGCTCGGAGGCACCGGCGCGGAAGGCCGCTTCGGCAGCACGATGGCCGGCCACCGCGCGCCGGCTAGCGCGGCGCATCAGCTCGATTTCGTAGGGAGTCTTGAAGGCGCGATGGAAATGCAGGTAATCGATCAGGGCCGGCGGGTTGTCGGGCACCCAGGCGCCGACCGCGGCTTCGGGCTCACCGACGATGGCGCACTGCGCCGGCGGCGGCAGCAGGGCGGCGAGTTCGCCCGGATCGCGGATGATCGATATAGTGCACTGCTCAGTCCAATAACCTGCCGGGTCCGCCGGCGGCATGTGCCAGAAATCGTCCGGCTGGAAATAGAACAGATGCGGCTTTTCGCCAGGGGTGATCTTCAGCCAGCAGTCCGGATGCTCGTCCAGCGGCAGCCAGGCCTTGAAATGCGGGTTGATCCGGAACGGGTAGGGGCGGTCGTCGAGGAACTCGTAGCGGGTCGCGCCGGCGGCGATCAGCAGATGTTCGCGTGCAACCCGCTCCAGGGCGGCGGCGCTGCGCTGCATCAGGGTCTGGACATGGGCGCGGTGAAGCGGGGCAAGGTCGACACTCATGGGCGGGCGGGCAGGCTGGGATCGGGCCGCCAAGCATACCGGCCCGCCTGTCTTCGACCGGAGCGCGCGGCGTGAATGTCTCCCTCGCCCATGCCAGCGTGCGGCGGCCCCTGATCGCGGGCCTGATCGCGCTGCTGGTCGGCCTGGCGCTGTCGGCCCTGCTAGCGCGCGAGCACGCGCGCCTGCTGAATGCCCAGCAGGAGGCCAGTCTTGGCTGGCTGGCCGACCGCAGTGCCGCCGGACTGCGTGCCCAGCTCGAGAACTGCGCCCTGCTGGTGCGCTCGCTGCAGGCCCTGTTCAACGCCAGCGGCGAAGTCGAGGCCCACGAGTTCCAGCGCATGTACGAGGACCTGCAGCCGCGCCGGCTGTTTCCGGCGCTGCGTTCGCTGGCCTATGCCGAGTACGTCGCGGGCGACCCGCCGCGCTATCCGACGGTGTTCTATGCGCCCCTGCTGGGCAACGAGCGCGTCTCGGGCCTCGACATCGCCACCCAGCCGGCCAACCTGCGCGCGCTTGAGCGCGCCCGCGATACCGACGATGCGGCCATGTCGGAAGTCTTCGACCTGGTCCAGCTCGGCCTCGACGGCAAACCGCTCAAGGGCTTCATCCTGCGCCTGCCGATCTACGGCCCGGGCCCGCGCCCGCTCGACATCGAGGAGCGCCAGCGCCGCTTCATCGGTTCGCCGGCGGCCTCGTTCTCGATCAACGAACTGCTGGCGCGGGTGCTGCCCGAGGACAGCGAGCAGATCGCGCTGACCGTGCGCGACGTAAGCGACGCCGAGCCCGTGCAGCTCTATCGCAGCGGCGAGGGGATGCAAGACGCGCGGGTCGAGCAGCGGCTGTTGGAGTTCGCCGGTCGCCGCTGGCAGCTGGAGATCGCACCCCTGCCGGAGTTCTCACAGTCATTGCGGCTCATCCCCTTCGTCAGCTTCGGCTTCGGACTGGTCGCGAGCCTGCTGCTGGGTGCCCTGTTCTTCAACGTCGCCCGCACCCGCGAAACCGCGCTCAGCCTGGCCGACCAGATGAGCCGCCGCTTCCGCGAGAGCGAGGAGCGCTTCCGCGCCCTGACCGAGCTGCTGCCGGCAGCGGTCCTGCTGGCGCGCGCCGATGATCGCGTGGTCTACCTGAACTTCGCCGGGCGCCAGCTGCTCGGCGTCGACGGCGGCAGCGCCGACCTGCAGCTCTCGGCGCTGTTCGAGGACAGCACCGTGGCCGAACGCCTGCGCGGCAACTCGGCCGAAGTCGAGGGCCTGAGCACGCGCGTGCTGCGCCCCGACCACAGCGGCTTCTGGGCCTCGGTGTCGCTCACCGACATCGTGCTGGAAGGCGAACCGCACCATCTGGTGGTGATCCAGGACAGCACCGAAGCGCACGCCCTGACCGAGCGGCTGCGCCACCAGGCGGCCCACGATGCCCTGACCGGCCTGCTCAACCGCAGCAGCTTCGAGCAGGCCCTGCGCGACACCGCCCAGGCCGGCACCGTGCGCTCGCGGCAGGCCGCCCTGCTCTACCTCGACCTGGATCAGTTCAAGCTGGTCAACGACACCGCCGGCCACGATGCCGGCGACCGCATGGTCAGCGAACTGTCCAGCCTGCTGCTGGCCTGCATCGAGCCCACCGACGTGCTGGCGCGGCTGGGCGGCGACGAGTTCGGCCTGCTGCTGCGCGGCGCCAACCGCCACCACGCCCTGGCGGTGGCCGAGAGCATCCGCCAGACCGTGCGCGCGCACCGCTTCGTGTTCGAGGGCAAGCAGCACTCGCTGACCGTCAGCATCGGCGTGGTGCTGCTCGACCAGGCCAGCTCGCGCGATACCCGCGAGCTGCTGGCGCTGGCCGACACCGCCTGCTACATGGCCAAGGAGCAGGGCCGCAATCGCGTGCATCTGACCGCCTCGGACGACATCGAGGCGCGCCGGCGGCGCGACGAGATGGCCTGGATCAACCGGCTCAAGCAGGCGCTGGCGGAGAACCGCTTCGAGCTGCACTACCAGCGCATCCAGCCGCTGGCCGAGCACGGCGAGGGCCACCTGGAGCTGCTGCTGCGCCTGCGTGACGAGCACGGCCGGCTGGTGCCGCCGGCGGAGTTCATCCCGGCCGCCGAGCGCTACGCGCTGATGCCGGCGATCGACCGCTGGGTGCTGCAGAACGCGCTGGCCGCGATGCGCCGCGGCAAGGTCGCCGACGCCGGGCTGTGGGCGATCAACCTGTCGGCGCACACCCTGGAGGACGACAGCTTCGCCGACTTCGTCTGCAGCGAGCTGGGCAAGAGCGGCGTCCCGGCCTCGCGCCTGTGCTTCGAGCTGACCGAAACCGCCGCGCTGACCCACATGGAGCGCGCGATGGCCTTCATCCAGCGCATGCGCGCCCTCGGCTGCCGCTTCGCCCTGGACGACTTCGGCTCGGGCATGTCCTCGTTCGGTTATCTCAAGCAGCTGCCGGTGGACCTGGTCAAGATCGACGGCAGCTTCATCCGCGACATCGAGAGCGACCCGATGAGCCACTCGATCGTGCAGGCGCTGACCGGCATCTGCCATCAGGCCCAGGTCAAGGTGGTCGCGGAGTTCGTCGAGAACATGGCGATCGCCGACATCCTGCGCGCGCTGCAGGTCGACTACGCGCAAGGCTATGCCCTGCATCGTCCGCAGCCGCTGGAGTCCTGAAGACCAGCCGGGCCACGTCGCCGGACTCCAAGAACGGGCGCTGGGAAGCGCATCCCAGGGGCTGTTCAGCCGCCGCGAACCCAGCCCGGGCCCTTCGGCCACGACGACTCAAGAGCTCGCGGTCGTATCCATGCGCACTCGATGGGCGGCTGTCGGGAAGCGCGGACAGCCAGAGCTTGGCTAGTCGTACTGCGAGCCTGGCGCTTCCACCCAGGCGTGCAGGTGGGTGGCGTCCTCGGGCGCGATGTCGACGAAGCGGAAGCCCGACCAGTACTGGCCCGGCACATGGCTGGGTTCGGACCACAGCTGGTGCACGCCGACCTCCAGCGTGCGCTGACGCAGCTGCGCGCTGCCGAGGGTGAAGCGGAACTGGAACAGCGCGTCCTCCATCAGCGGCGCCGAGGCCATCAGCATCATGCCGGTCTCCGACAGATTGCCGATCCGGCCGACGCTGAGCTCGGTCATGCTGTCGAACACTTCGATGGCCTCGCGGGCCTGCTTGCGCTTGGCGCGGCGTGATTCGTTCATGGGGTGGCTCCTGCCGGGGCGCGCTGCGAGAAGCTCTTGAGCGCGCCCATGATCGACTGCCAGGCGCGGTCGATGACGGTGCCCTGCTCGGCCATCACCACCTTGACCCGCCCTGCGTGCAGTTCGCGCGCCAGCCATTCGAGGCTGTGTTCGGCCGCGCGCTGGCCGCGATGGTTCACGAACAGCGCATTGCCGGTGACCGTGCTGAACCAGGACATGCGCCGGCGCACGCTGCCGCCCTCCCCTTCGGGGAACTCGAACCAGGTGCCGAAGGGCAGGTGGCGGATGCGCTCGAACTGCGCGCGCTCGGCCGCGCTGAGCGGCGCCGGGGCGGGTGCTGCCGGCGTGGCTTCGGCGGTTTCACTGGTCTGCCCCAGCCGCACCCGCGACTTCAGCTTCATCGCCAGTTCGGTGCGGCTGTTGCCCTCGCCTTCGGGCTCAGGCTCATCTTCGCTGGCGAGCAGACGGCCTGTGATCGCGGCGGCGTCGCCATCGTGATAGCCGACCTTGACCAGGGCACGCTCGATGTCCTCGCGCAGCTGCGCAAGCACCGCCGGCGGCACCGACTGGCCGCTGCCGATCTGGATCAGCTGCTCGGCGATGTCGAGCTGCTGCCGGTACAGCGGCGAGTCCTCGCCGCCGCGCAGCAGCGACAGCGCCAGCACGTCCGACCAGGCCTGCTGCAGCAGGGTCGACAGGAAGCGCGGCACGCGGCGGCCCTGCAGGCGCTGGTGGATCGCCTGCTCGGCGTTGATCCGCGCCAGCTCGAGCTTCTCCTTGCCGCGGGCAGCCTCGACGTGGCGGCGCTCGGCGACCTCGGCCTTGCGCGCCAGCGTCTGCATCTGCTGCTGCAGATCGCCGACCAGGCTCTCGAACACGGCCGAGTCGCCCATGTAGTCGTGGGTGGCCTTGTCGACCACCACGCTGATCTTCTCCAGCAGGCCGCGATCGGCCTCCTCGGGATCCAGCAGCCAGCTGGTGCCGGTCTCGGCAACCACGTTCAGCATCTGCCGCGCGGGATGCTGGCGACGGGTGAAGAAGCCCTTGTCCGCCAGCGCCACCCGCAGCATCGGCACCTGCAGCTTGGTCAGCAGGTCGGCGACCGGGCTCGACTGCTTGATGTCGCGCAGGATGTGCTCGTACAGCAGGGTCATCAGTTCGATGACGTCCGACTCCTCGGCGCCCAGCGAGGGGCTCATGCCGGGTGGCGTCACCTGGCGCAGCTGTGCCAGCAGGTCCTGCTTGAGATGGGTCAGCGTGCGCGGGGCAGGCTTGCCTTCCACCAGCACGGGCGCGGGCTCGCGCGCCTGCAGCAGGGACAGCACCGCCTGCACGTCGTCGCGCGAGGCCACGTGTGCATTCGGCGGCGGCTTCGCCTGGGCACCGCCGAGCTTTCCAAGCAGCGCGCGCCGACCCGCCAGCAAGTCGCGCAGCATGTCGAACATGCGCACGTCCGCGGCGCCGGTCTCAGCGGCCGCATGTTCGCCGCCCATGTCCATGGGCTCGGGGCTGGCCGTGCCCGGCCAGGCGGTATAGGGCCGCGGCCCGCTGAAACCGGGCGCGGGCGGCGCATAGCCGGCGCCCAAGCCGGGCTCGCTGGGGTCGCGATAGGGCACGGTGTCAGGCTGGAAGCCCGCCGCGCCTGGTGGAGCCTCGCCACGGCCCTGCGGCATCGGCGGGCTGCGTCCCGGGGCGGGTCGCTGGGGCATCTGGGCCGCCGCCGCACCCGGAGCGCGCTCGCCCGGCGCCTTCGGCTCGGGCGCAGTCTTCTCAACCGCCGGCTTGTCGGCGGCGGGCGCTTCGTTCGCAGTGCGCGGCGCGGCCGCCTTGCGATTGGGCGCGAAGGACAGATTGGGCAGCACCCGCTCGCGCGCCAGGAAGCTGTTGAGCGCTTCGTAGAGCGAGCCGATCAGGCCCATGACCTGACGCTCGAACTGACGGTAGATCAGCAGCCGGTATTCGTTGTTGAGGTCGAGCGTGGCCACCGCCGAGCGCAGGAAGCCGCACAGCGCGCGCGGCCCGACCGGCAGGCGCTCGGCTTCGAAGGCCGGCCGCCCGGCGATCACGCCGAAGCGCTGGCCCAGCAGGAACAGGGGCAGGCTGTGGCGCACCTCGCCGCGGCTGGCGATCTCGCCAAGCAACATGTTCTGCTCGAGTTCGACATCGGCCACCAGGCTGAGCTCGCCGAAGGCCATGCGCGTGTCACCCGAAGCCAGCGGGCTCTGCTCAGGAGGATCCTTGAGCGTTGCCAGTGCGCCTTCGAGCGCGATCAGGAAACGCGGCACGACGTCGGCGCGTCCGCGCTTGATCTCGCGCAGGGCCTCGAAGCAGGAGGCCTGGATGTCGCCACTGCGCGCCTGGTCGGCAAGCTTGAACAGCTGCTGCTCGGTTTCATCCAGGGTGAGCTTCAGGCCGCGCTCGAGTTCGTCGGATGCGAACTTGAGCACGCCCTCGAGCAGCTGGCGCACGCGCCGCGGCAGGGCGCGCTGGGACAGCCGCACGCTCGCACCGGCATCGGCGAAGCCGGACTTCAACATGGCGCGAGCTCCGCCCGGCGATGGCGCAGCGCGGGCGTAGGGGAGGAACCTGGGCCTTGCAAGCCGATCGGTGAATTCATGCGCGGAGGAAATCCTTGGGCGCCCGCACCGCCGCGGGCATGCTGCCGAGCTCGTGTCCTGTCATCCAGGCGCCACAGCCGTTGAAGCCGACAGGCAATAAATGTGCCGTAGCTCACATACTGTCACGGCGGCATCCAGGGTGCGAGTTGCGGTGCCAGCGGTGTCAGCCAGACCGGTGGCGGCGTCAGATTCTGACGGAATTCGGCGCCGCCAGACGCCACGCACCGAGCGCCCGCGGCGACTGGCCCTTGCACCCGCCGCCCGCCTCGGTTCCCATCCGGGTTCCGCCGTCGACCCCCCACCGGTGAACCATGCCGCGCGCCACCCTCCGCCAGACTGCCGTCGCCGTCCGCCTGTGTCGCTCAATCGCCGCCCTTCGGCTGCGCCCCCCGTTCCTGTTCGGTCTGATCATGAGCCTGACCTCCGCCCTGGCCGCCGCCGCGCAGCCGCTGACCCTCGAAGCCCTGACCGGCGAGCAGCCGCTGTCCGGGCCCTCGCTGATGCAGCCGAAGATTGCCCCTGACGGCGCCCGCGTGACCTTTCTGAAGAGCCGCGACGAGGACCGCTTCCGCCTCGATCTGTGGGAGTACCACATCGAATCCGGCGAGACCCGCCGCCTGGTCGATTCGCAGGCGCTGCTGCCCAACGAGGTGCTGTCGGATGAGGAAAAGGCCCGCCGCGAGCGCCAGCGCATCGTCGGCCTGACCGGCATCGTCGATTACCACTGGGCGCCGGACGGTCGCCGCCTGCTGTTCCCGCTGGGCGGCGAGCTCTACCTCTACGACCTCGGCGCCGAGCCTGGTGCGCAGGTGCGCAAACTGACGAACGGGGAAGGCTTCGCCACCGACCCCAAGGTCTCGCCCAAAGGCGGCTACGTCAGCTTCATCCGCGGCCGCGACCTGTGGGTGATCGATCTCGCCGATGGCCGCAGCCATCGTCTGACCTCGGACGGCAGCGAGGTGATCGGCAACGGCGTCGCCGAGTTCGTCGCCGACGAGGAGATGGACCGCCACACCGGCTACTGGTGGGCGCCGGACGACTCGGCCATCGCCTACGCGCGCATCGACGAAACCCCGGTGCCGATCCGCGAGCGCTTCGAGATCCACGCCGACCGCAGCACCATCGTGCAGCAGCGCTATCCCGCCGCCGGCGAGGCGAACGTGAGCATCAGCCTGCATGTGGTGAACCTGGAAGCAGCACTGGCGCCGCCCAAGGCCGTGCCGGGCCGCATCGACACCGCCGAAGGTCCGCGCACGGTGATGCTGCAGGACCGCATGCAGGCGCCCAAGCCGGTCGACATCGATCTCGGCCCCGAACGCGACATCTACCTGACCCGCGTCAACTGGGCGACGCCGCGCCTGCTCAGCTTCCAGCGCCAGTCGCGCGACCAGCGCCGGCTCGATCTGGTACTGCACGATCTGGACAGCGGCCAGCAGCGCGTACTGCTGACCGAAACATCCGACACCTGGGTGCCGCTGCACCACAACCTGCGCTTCCTGAAAGACGGCCAGCGCTTCCTGTGGAGCAGCGAGCGCTCGGGCTTCGAGCACCTCTACCTCGGCGACCTCGCCAGCGGCTCGCTGACGCCGCTCACCCGCGGCGAGTGGATCGTCGAGGACGTGCTGGGCCTGGATGAGGACGCCGGCCGTGTCTACTTCAGCGGCACCCTCGATTCCGCGCTGGAGAAGCACGCCTATGCGCTACCACTCGCCGGCGGCGAACCCAAGCGCCTGACCGCCGCCGGCGCCTGGCATGAGGTCAAGTTCGCCGACAACGCCAGCGTCTACGTCGACAGCTGGAACAGCCCGAGCACGCCGCCGCAGATGGAGCTCTACCGCGCCTCGGGCGAGCGCATCGCTGCCTTGATCGACAACGCGCTCGACGCCGAACATCCCTATGCGCCGTATCTGGCCGCCCATCTGCCGATGGAGTTCGGCACGCTGTTGGCAGCGGACGGCGAAACCGAGCTGCACTACAGCCTGATCAAGCCGGCCGGCTTCGATCCTGACACCCGCTACCCGGCGGTGGTGCTGGTCTACGGCGGCCCGGCCGCGCAGACGGTGAGGCGCACCTGGCAGGTCGACTACAACCAGTACCTGGCCCAGCAGGGCTATGTGGTGTTCTCGCTGGACAACCGCGGCACCCCGCGCCGCGGAGCCGGGTTCGGCGGCGCGCTGTACGGCAAACAGGGCACGGTGGAAGTCGACGACCAGCGCCGCGGCGTCGCCTTCCTGCGCGGACTGGACTTCGTCGACGGCGAGCGCATCGGCGTCTACGGCTGGTCCAACGGCGGCTACATGACCTTGATGCTGCTGGCCCGCGCCGGCGAGGACTACGCCTGCGGCGCGGCCGGTGCCCCCGTCACCGACTGGGCCCTGTACGACACCCATTACACCGAACGCTACATGGACCTGCCCCAGCGCAATCCCGAAGGCTACCGGCAGGCCTCGGTGTTCACCCATCTCGATGGACTCACAAAACCGCTGCTGCTGCTGCACGGCATGGCCGACGACAATGTGCTGTTCGTGAACAGCACGCGGCTGATGTCGGAGCTGCAGGCGCGCGGCCAGCCCTTCGAGCTGATGACCTACCCGGGCGCCCGCCATGGCCTGCAGAAGAAGGATGCCCTGCACCGGTTCCGGGTGACCGAGGCGTTCTTTGCGCGGTGTCTGGGGGCGGCGGGCTGAGGGTCTGTGGCAACGCTGAAGAACTCAGCGCTGCCGCGCGCGTTGGTGGGCGCACCCGCTGGTCAAGGTCAGGATGGGCTTGATGACTGTTGCGCTGGTCCAGCTCCTCTTCGACCTGGCCTTCTGGCCCCGTGGATCCCATGACAAAGTCTTGGGCGATGGGAGCAGCGCTCGGTGTACTGCTGACCGCGTCGGCGGGAGCGCAAACGTCTGCAGACATCAAGGGCGAGGTGTGGCTGCCCGGTGGGCCGATCGTGCCCCCGGGCGCCATTGCGCGAGTGCATCTGACCGCCACCAATCTAGGCCCTGACACAACGATTGGCAGCGTGGGCGTCGGTGCGGCTTTCACCCCGAATGTGGGGAGCCGCAACTTTGAGCTCCTGCAACTGGATGAAACCCCGCCGTGCACAGTGCGCGCTACGGTGTTCGTGGCGCCGCCAGGCCAGCTTTCCACCGTCGTGGTGTCCATCTTCATGGAGCGCATGCTTGCTCCCTCCGAATCGGCGACATGCATCGTTGGGCTGCGGACCTTTCCCGAATCGCCCGCGGTTCAGAGGGTGAGGTTCGGGTTCGCGCCGTTGACGGAAGACCCTGATCCTTCCAACAACAGGGTGAGCGTGGAGATCCGGACTGGCAGTCCACCACCCTCAACGCAGCCCATCGAGATTCCTACGGCCTCATCGCAAGCCCTGCTCTTTCTTCTGGTCACGGTATGTGCCGCGGGTTCAGTCGTTCTGCGTCGGACGGTTTGATCCAAACGGAAAGCACCGCGATTGGAAATGCGTGAGGTGACGTCAAGGGATGCGTGCCCCCTGGCCGGCTTCGGCTTTGGCTTTGGCTTTGGCTTTGGCTTTGGCTTTGGCTTTGGCTTTGGCTTTGGCTTTGGCTTTGGCTTTGGCTTTGGCTCTTGCTCTTGCGGGCAGGAGCCCGCGCTCTTCCACGGGGCCCCTGGGGAGCGGCGGGAGTTCGTGGATCAGCCCGCAGGGGCGGCCGCAGGGATGCGGCCGATGTTCGTGACAGGCCAGGGACGGCCTGTCCACGAACACCCACGGACTCACGCGAACCCTTCGCGCACGGAGGCGCGAAGGGCGCGGACGAGGGGTGGCCTTTCTCTTGCCTACTTCTCTTTGGCCACGCAAAGAGAAGTAGGTCGGGCAGCCCGAAGGGCTGACCGAAAGCTCTTGCTCTTCGCCTCCAAACACGAAGCGACGAAACAAAACCGAGGCGAGCGTGGACCTCATGGTGGGCCAGGGCCCACCCTATGACGGCCGCAGGGCACAACCGCCCGAACAGGTCCCGGCACCTGCGCCCGCATCAGGCGTGTGCCATGCCCTTCAACACCGCCTTGAGCGCGTCATCTTCCGCCGCCAGCGGCTGCGCCTGCGCCGGTCGCGCCAGCAGGGCTGCGAGCGCCGGCGGCACCGGCACCGCATGGCCGACCAGGGGCTCGACCACACTCTCGAACTTGGCCGGGTGTGCCGTGGCCACCGCGATGAAGCGGCCCTCGTCGCCAGCCGCGCGGCGGTCCTCGATCACCGCGAAGGCCGCGGCGGTGTGCGGGCAGAGGGTGTGGCCGTAGCGGGCTTCGGCCTCGCGCATCACCGCCGACAGACGGACGTCGTCGATCGACTGCGCACCCACGTGCGCACGCAGCGTATCGATCTCCGGCAGCCAGTGGCGCAAGCGCTCCAGATTGCTGGGCGCGCCCACGTCCATCGCATTCGCCAGCGTCGACACACTCGGGCCGGGCCGGTAGTCGCCGCTGTCGATGAAGTCCGGCAGCACCCGGTTGGCATTGGTGGCCAGCAGCACCTCGTCGATCGGCAGGCCCAGCCGCCGCGCCCACAGGCAGGCCAGCGCGTTGCCAAGGTTGCCGGTCGGAATCACGTAGCGCGCGTGCTCACCGTACCGCGCCTGATGCGCCAGCGCCGAATGCGCGTAGTAGCTCATCTGCGGCAGCAGACGGCCGAGGCTGATGCTGTTGGCGGACGACAGCGGAATCGCCGCGCGCAGCGCGGGATCGGAGAACGCCGCCTTCACCATGCGCTGGCAGTCGTCGAAGCTGCCCTGCACGCGGTAGGTGTGGATGTTGTCGCCGAAGCAGCTCAGCTGGTGCGCCTGGCGCGGGCTGACGCGTCCGTCCGGATACAGCACCACCACGCGGAAGCCCGGCCGACCATGGAAGGCCGCGGCCACCGCACCACCGGTGTCGCCCGAGGTGGCGACCAGGATGGTCAGCGGCTGGGCGGTGGACGCACGCGGCAAGCGGGCGAAGCAGGCGGCGAGAAAGCGTGCACCCACGTCCTTGAAGGCGGCCGTGGGGCCGTGGAACAGCTCCAGCACCTCGGTGCGGGGATCCTTCGTCGCCACTACCGGCACCGCAAAATCCAGCGCCTCGGCGCAGATCGCCGGCAGCTCGGCTTCGAGTGCGTCCCCCGCGAAGAAAGGCGCGATCAGCGCGCTGGCGGTCTCGGCAAGGCTCAGCCCGGCGGGTGGCAGTGCAGCCAGCGTGGGAAACGTTTCCGGCACGAACAGTCCGCCGTCCTCGGCCAGGCCAAGCGCAAGCGCGTTCGAGAGCGTCTGCGGCGCGCCGCCGCCGCGGGTGGAGATGAAACGCATGTTCAGTCCTCCAGCAGGCGCGCGCCCGGCGCGTCCAGCGGTGAGATGTAGATCTGGCTGTCGAGATCGTGGGCGGCGAAGGCCGCACGCATGGCGGCCCCCGCGCGCTCGGCGGCCGCGCGCCCGAGGCACCAGGCGAACACACTGGGGCCCGCACCCGAGATGCTGGCGCCGAGCGCATCGGCCGCGACTGCGGCCTGCTTGACGTCTTCGAAGCCGGGGATCAGCGCGGCGCGACGCGGCTCGACCAGTTCGTCGCGCAGGCCCGCGCGGATCAGGTCGAGATCGTTGCGGTACAGGCCTGCGATGAAGCGCGCGAGGTGGCCGTTCTGGGTCACGAACTCGTGCAGCGCATAGGGCGTGGCGAGTGCAGCGCGCGCGCGGCGGGTTTCCAGCACGCAGTCCGGATGCACCAGCACCGAGTAGACGCCGGCCGGCGTCGGCAGCTTCAGCGGCGGCGCGTCGCCCACGGTGAGCACCAGGCCACCCAGCAGCATCGGTGCGACGTTGTCGCCGTGCCGGCCGCCACTGGCCACGGCCTCGCCATCGAGCGCGCAGGCGTAGAGCGCGTCGACATCGAGCGGTGATTCCAGCAGCGCATTGGCCGCGACCACCGCAGCCACCGCAGAGGCTGCCGAGCCGCCCATGCCCGAGCCGTAGGCGATGCCTTTGTCGATCTCGACGTCAAGGCCGAAGCCGGCCTGCGCGCGCTCGATCAGCGAGAGCAGGGCGCGGCCGGCGGTGTTGTGCTCGGGCTCGGTGGGCAGTTCGACTTCCGAGCCACGGATCGCGCGGATGCGCACGCCGGGCTCGACGCTGCGCGCGACCGTGACGGTATCGCCAGCGCCTTCGATCACCAGGCCGAGCAGGTCGAAGCCGACGCCGACATTGCCGATGCTGGCGGGCGCGAAGGCCCGCGCGCTGCGTCGACTCACAGGCGCGTCCCCAGACCCTGCGCCACCCGCAGCAGGTCGGCAAACACGCCGGCGGCAGTGACCTCGGGTCCGGCGCCCGGCCCCTGCACGATCAGCGGGTTGCCGCTGTAGCGGGCGGTGCTGAACTGGATGATGTTGTCGGTAGGCTTCAGATGCGCGAAGGCGTGGTCACGCGGCAGCTCGACCAGACCGACCGTCGCCGAGTGTGCATCGACGTGGGCGACAAAGCGCAGCACGCAGCCGCGCGCCTGCGCCGCCTGCAGGCGTTCCAGCATCGGCGCATCGAGCTCGGCGGCGCGGGCGAGGAATTCCTCGCGATCGATCTCGCTGAGTTCGGGCGGCACCAGGCCGACCAGATCGACATCGGCCAGCTCGATCTCGTGGCCCCATTCGCGCGACAGGATTACCAGCTTGCGGGCCACGTCGAGCCCGGACAGGTCGTCGCGAGGATCGGGCTCGGTATAGCCGAGCTGGCGCGCCTCCAGCAGCAGCTCGGAGAAGGGCCGGCTGCCGTCGTAGGCGTTGAACAGGTAGGACAGGGTGCCCGACAGGATGCCGTCGATCGCATGCACTTCGTCGCCGGTGTCGAGCAGGTCGCGCAGGGTCGAAATCACCGGCAGGCCGGCGCCGACCGTGGCCTCGTAGCGCCAGTGGCCGTGGCGCGCGGCTTCGCGCACCCGGCGGTACAGCTCCAGCGGCGCCGCGCCGGCCTGCTTGTTCGGCGTGATGATGTGGATGCCGGCTGCGAGCCAGCGCGGGTAGTGGGCGGCGACGGTGGCGCTGGCGCTGCAGTCGATGATCAGCGCATGCGGCAGGTGCGGCGCACGCACGTGCTGGGTGAAGTGTTCGAAGTCGAAGTGCTCGCTGCTGGCGGCGTACTGCGCGCGCCAGTCGGCCAGCTCAAGCCCGCTGTCGGAATGCAGCCAGCGCTGGCTGCCGGCGATCGCACGCACGCGCAGGTCGAGATTGTTCTGCTCGCGCAGCTTCGGCGCGACGGCGGCGAGCTGGTCGAGCAGGGTGGCGCCAACATTGCCGGGGCCGATCACACCGATGCTGACGGTCTGCGGCGACAGGTAGAAGCCGGCGTGCACGGCGCGCAGCGCGCGCGCGGCGTCGGCATCGCGCACCGCCACCGAGATGTTGCGCTCGGTGCCGCCCTGGGCGATGGCACGCACGTTCACTTCGGCGCGCGCGAGCTCGGAGAACAGGCGCGCGGCGATGCCGGTGTGGCCGCTCATGCCGTCGCCCACCGCCGCCAGCACGGCGATGCCGCGCTCGACGTCGACCGCCTGCAGCAGGCCGGCGTCGAGCTCGCGCGCAAACGCCCGCCGCAGCACTTCGGCGGCGCGCGCCGCATCGGCCTCGCGCACGACGCAGCAGATCGAATGCTCGGAGCTGGCCTGGGCGATCATCACTACCGACACGCCGGCATCGCGCAGGGCGCCGAACACGCGCTCGGCGGTGCCGGGCACGCCGATCATGCCGGTGCCTTCCACTTCGACCAGGGCCATCTCGCGGGCGATGGTCAGGCCCTTGACCGGGCCGGCGCCGTCCTCGTGCTCGGGGCCGATGCGCGTGCCCGGGCAGTCGGGATTGAAGGTGTTGCGTACCCACACCGGAATGCCGGCTTCGAGTACCGGCCCCATGGTGCGCGGATGCACCACCTTGGCGCCGAAGTAGGCCAGCTCGAAGGCTTCGTCATAGCTCATGCGCGGCAGCAGGATGGCCTCGGGTACCAGCCGGGGATCGGCGCTGAGCACGCCGTCGACATCGGTCCAGATGTGCAGCTCGGCCGCTGCGAACAGACGCGCGAAGATCGCGCCGGAGTAGTCGCTGCCGTTGCGGCCCAGGGTCGTGATGCGGCCATCGGTATCACGCGCGACGAAGCCGGTGACCACCACCCGCGGCGCGGTATGGCTGGCGCGCCAGGCGGCCAGGCGCCTGCCGGATTCGGCCCAGTCGACCACGGCACCGAGTGCCGAGGGGCTGATGACCAGCACCGCGCGCGCATCCAGCCAGTCCACCGCCTCGCCTTCGGCGCGCAGGCGCGCGGCCAGCAGCTGCGCCGACCACACCTCGCCCAGGCCCTGCACGTACTCCAGCAGGTCGCCGGCCGGATGGCCCAGCAGGGCGACCGCGCGCAGCAGGGCGTGCAGGTCCTCCCAGTCGCGTTCGAGTGGGGCGAGCGCGGCGTCCGCAGCCTCGCCGAGCAGGGCGCGTGCGGCTTCACGATGACGCGCCGCCAGCGCATCCAGTTCGGCTTGGGCCTGGGCCGGGTCACGGCTGGCCGCATGCACCAGGCCGATCAGCGCATCGGTGACCCCGCCCATCGCAGACACCACGGTGATCTGTGCGGGTTCAGTTCGACCTCGCAGCAGACCGGCCACATGGGCGATGCGCTCCGCGGTCTTGAGGCTGCTGCCTCCGAACTTGTGCGCCACACAGGTCTGCTGCTGGTCTGCCGCCACGACGATTCGCCCCGTGAAATGAAGGTGGAGTCCGAGCATAGCAGCGGCTCCGCGGCCTGCTGCAACGCGGCAGGGGGCTTGTGCCTAGGCGGACTGGGGCGCCGGCTCGACCGCGGCGCTGCCCCGGCGCAGAGGTCCGAACAGCCCGAGGCTCCAGGGCCGCTGCGCCAGCACCAGGCTCAGGCCGACGCGGCGCGCCGCGGGCAGGGCGGCGTCCTGCGCCATCAGCCGATCGAATTCGGCAGCGAACTCTTCCAGACGACGCTGCAGCAGCAGGGCCGAGGCGGGCGCCACCATGCCGCTCAGCAGCAGCAGGCGCTCCTGCTCGCCTTCGAAGCCGCGACCGAAGTAGTCAGGCAGCAGGCGCTGCTGGAAGAAGCGCTGCATCGGCCCTTCGCGTCGCCAGCGGAAGTTGCGGGCGGTGCGGGTGCGGGCGCGGTTGCCCGGCTGCAGCTCGATGATGCCGAGGCGATCCAGCCGGGTCAGCAGCAGGGTCCACTCCGGCTCGCTGAAGCGGTAGCGCGCCAGCACTTCGGCCTGGCTCCAGCGGTTCAGCACCAGGTACAGGGCGAGCAGAAGGGCGGGATCGTCGACCAGGGCCTGCTCCTGCGCGGCGCTGAGTTCGGCCAGCGCGGGCGCGCCGCGCTGGGCTTCCTCGACCAACTCCGGCAGGCCGATATGCAGCACATCGCAGATCTGCTCCAGGCGTTCCAGGGTGAGGCTGCGCTTCGACAGCATGCGCTTGACCGTGGGCTCGCTTAAGCCCAGCCGCGCGGCCAGCGCCGCATAGGTCAGGCCCTGGGCCTTCAGCAGGCGCTTCAGTGCATCCACGAGTTCGCTGCGCAGGGCCATGGGCTTGTCCTGATCGGGTATCGGATCACGATACCCGAGGGCGATTCCCCTGCGTCCAGGGGGATTCTTCTTGCACGGGCCCGGGCAGTGCACCGAGGCTGCGGGCACCCAAGGGAGGAGTCCGCCATGTCCACCACACCCGCATACGCACGCCGCCACCTCTGCCTCGGCCTCGCGCTCGCCTGCGCCGTCCTGCCCTCTGCCGGCTGGGCCCAGAGCGAAGCCAGCCGCGCTTCGGCACGCCTGTCGGACAGTCTGATCGCCGTCCCCGGCGCCAGCGTCGACCTGCTCGGCGCCGGCGGCGAGTTCAGCGTCGCCGCGCTGCGGCCGGTCGACGGCAGCGTCGAAGTCGTGCTGCTCGGCGCCGCCGACGGCGCGCGGCTCAGCTTCACCTTGGGTCGGGATGCACTCAAGGCCAGCGGCGTGGTAGTGGGCATGAGCCTCTACGCCAGCGCCGTGGTCGGCGGACACCTGCTGTGGTCGGGTTCGGAAGCGGTGGCCTTCATCGCCGATGACAGCCTTGCGCCGCACATCCACCGCAGCGAGCTGCGGCGATGAGCCGCTGGCGCTGGTGGGGCCTGTGGCTCGGTGCGTCCGTGTGCGTGGCGATGGCGACAGCTGCCCAGGCCGGACGCGGCTGCGAAGCCACAACGCTGACGCCGCAGCAGTGGGCGGCCGCGGCCGAGAGCGCGCTGGCCGTGGCCGCGGCGCTGGATACCGCGGATGCCGAGGTCGCCCTGCTGGCCCGCGCAGGCACCGATCTGTCGAAGCACGGGCTGCACTACAGCCACCTCGGCTTCGTGCTGCGCGACCACCCGCAGGGACGCTGGACGGTGGTGCACCTGCTGAACCACTGCGCCCGCGGCGATTCCGCCCTGTTCGCGGAAGGGCTCGTCAATTTCTTCGCCGACGACCTGCACCGCCAGGACGCCCGCATCATGTGGCTGGAACCACAGTTCGCGCAGCGGCTGGTGCGCCTGCTGCAGTCCCCGCACATCCACGCGCTGCACGAACCGCGCTACAACCTGATCGCGCGTCCCGACAGCCGCCGCACGCAGAACTCCACCGCCTGGGTGCTGGAGCTGCTGGCCGCCGCCGACTACGGCGCAGCGCTCGACCGCCGCAGCGCCCAGGCCCATGCGCTCGCCAGCGGCTTCGCGCCCGATGAAGTGCGCATCGCCTACAGCAAGCGCGTGGCCGGCGGCCTGCTCGCCGACAACCTGGTGTTCACCGACCATCCGGTCGCCGCCCGGCTGTCCGGGCGCTACCCGGTCGTTACCGTGCGGGCGATCCTGCGCTACGTGGAAGCGCGCGGACTGCTGGCAGCACAGCGCGAGTGGCGCGGGGGCATCGAAAGCCTGCGGATGGGGCCGGCGTGAGTGCTCACGTCGGGCCTCAGAGGATCGGCGCCAGTCCCGCGCCAAAGGCCGTGAGGATGCGCGTGTTCATCGCCTTGAACGGGATCTCGACCTGGGGGAAGTCGCCGACCGGCGTGTGGCAGTCGGCGAAGCGCGGATCAAAAGGCGACATCGGCGCGCAGCCGGGGCCGCCGGTGTACTCCCAGCTGGTGGCGTAGCGCCAGGGCCAGACATCGAGGATCGGCAGGTACTCGAAGGCCTTGCCCAGGCTGTAGTTCAGGCCGCGAACAAGGCGCGGCGGGCGGGGACGCGGTGCGATCACCCAGGCGTTGGCGGGCGCCATGTCTTCCAGCAGGGTGTCGCGCAGCTCCTGGGCGAAGGCCACGTCGTGGATGACCACCAGCGACTCGGTGTTGAGGCGGTCAGAGCGCGGGTCGAAGTTGTGGCTGCCGATGATCGCGATGCTGCCGTCGATCACCATCGACTTGGAATGCAGGCCGATGCGCATGCCCAGGGTCTGCAGGGGCAGCGGCCCGCGCAGGGCGCGCCGGCCCGGCGTGTCTGCGCCCGAGCCGGCGGCCGAGCCGAACACCCGCGTCGACTCGCTGCGCAGGAAGCGCGGCGGCAGGCTGATGACGTCGTTCTCCGGATCGAGCTTGAGGGCGATCGGCGCGTTCTCGGGGCGCGGCTTGTACTCGTGGATCTCGAAGCGCAGCTCGCGCAGGTAGGTGCGCTTGTACTTGTGGCTGAGCGCGTAGACGGGAAACGCGTCGGTCGAGGCGAGGCTGTTGGTGCTGATCCGCACCCGCGGCGGCGACTCGCGCTGCTGCAGGCGGCGGAAGGTGGCGCGCGCCTCGCGCGAGAGCACCAGGTAGGGCGTCTGCAGGACGATCTCCTCGCGGGCGCGCTGGACCGCACGGCGCAGGCTCTCGCTGCTGTCGCGGCGGCCAGGTTCGATACGGCCGAGCTGCTTCTCCGGGCCGTCGGAGTAGAAGTCGACGCGGCCGACCCGATGCAGGGGCTCGATCAGCACCGCCTGCAGGCGCGCCGGATCGTTCAGCTCGCGACGCAGGGCCTCGCTGCGCGCCGGCTGGCGCAGGGGCAGCTCGGCCAGCACCTCGCGTCCGCGGGCGGCCTCGTCGAGCAGGGCGCGGACATCGCGCAGGCCTGCCGCAGGCAGGCTGCGCTGGGCCTGCCAGAACTGCTCGAAGCTGCGCAGCATGGCGGCCACCACCGGCCCGCCGACCAGCACGTCGCGATCGCGGTAATTGAAGCCGGGATCGAAGTCGAAGTAGCGGTCCTGGTAGTTGCGTCCGCCGGTGATGGCGACCATGCCGTCCACCAGCAGCAGCTTGTTGTGCATGCGCTGGTTGAACTGGGTGAAGCAGCAGAGGATGCCGCCGACGAACTCGAACTTGTTGGTCGCGCCCTTGCCGAAGGTCGGGTTGTACAGGCGCAGCTCGAAGTTGACGTGGGCCTGGGCGAGCGCGGCCATCAGGTCGACGTTCTCGATCGAGAACAGCTGGTCGAGCAGCACGCGCACGCGCACCCCCCGGCGCGCGGCGCGCAGCAGTTCATCGAGCACGAGATGGCCGGCATCGTCCTCGGCGAAGATGAAGCTCTGCAGCTCGATGCTGTGGCGCGCGGCGCGGATGAGGTGCAGGCGCGCCAGCAGGGCGTCGTGCCCGCTCTCAAGGTTGAGCACGACGTGGCGCGGCGCTTCGGGCCTGGAGTCACGCACGGCCTCGGCGGCGGCGACGCGCAGCGGCGAGCCTTCGGCGCAGCGGTCGGCGCGGGCGCAGTCGAGGCTGCGGTCCTGGTGCGCAGCGGCGCGCTCGACGTCGATCCGCACCCGCTCGCGCGAGGGCGTGCAGGCGGCGAGCAGCAGGCACAGCAGGGCACAGAGCAGGGCCGAGGGCGGGCGCGGGGTCATGGCAGTGGGCTGGATTCAGCCGAGGTCGGGGCGAGTGGCCGGGGCCGGATGCAGGCGGATGTCGAAGCTGAGCTTGACGCGATCGCTGACGAAGACGCGGCGGGCGGTCATGCCGAACTCGCTGCGGTCGACTTCACCCCGTGCCTGCACCGGGCAGTCCAGTCCGGGCTGGGCGCAATCGGCCGGCAGCAACTCGAAGCTCACCGGCCGACTGATCCCGCGCAGGGTCAGCACGCCTTCGATGGCGCCACCGGCACGCAGCAGTTCCGAGCCCAGTCCAGCCGCGCGGAACTCGATCCAGGGATGACGATCGGTGTCGAAGAAATCGGCCGAGCGCGCCCACTCCTCGTGGCTGTCGCGGCCCATCAGCACGCTGCCGGAAGCCACCCGGACCTCAAGCACATAGCGTTCCTGCGCATCGGGCCGCACCACGCCTTCGATGTGCGCAAAGCGACCATCGATGCGCTTGACCCAGGCGGCGCGCACCGAGAAGCCGGCGAAGGAATGCGCCGTGTCGATGCGCAGCCCGGGCTCCGCCGCCGACGCCAGTGCAAGCGCGGGAGTCGCGCCAAGGCCCAGGCCAAGGCACAGCCCCAGGCCTCTCAAGAAGCGGAAACTTGCGTGCTTGATCGCGTTGGCACTCCGTAGGCGTCGCGCGGCGAGGACGGGCAGTCGAAGAAGAGTCCTGAGACCCCCGTGGTCGTCGCCCCCGCGAAGGCGGGGGCCCAGACCGGACTTGCCGCAGCAGCAAGCGCACTGGATCCCCGCCTTCGCGGGGATGACGAATCCAGGCTGGTTCAAGAGCACCGGGTCCGCGGCCCGGAACACCTGCTTCGCGGCGCCGCGCTGGGAGTCGACCAGGCTGAGGCTCGAGGACCACATGCGCTCCACAGTGCGATCGGCGCTCAGGGGGCCCAGAACGCGGACAGACGCGCCGCACCCGGCTCGATCTCGGCACCGGGCTCGAAATCGAGTACGGCGATCCCGGCCGGCGGCATGCCCCGGTGGTCACCACTCTGGCCCGTCGACAGCAGGGCAGCGAAGGACTCGAAGCCGGGGTTGTGGCCGACCAGCATCAGCACCTCGACCTCGGCGTGGCTGGTCACCACCTCGAACAGATCGCCGGGGCTGGCTTCGTAGATGCGATCGTCGCTGCGCTGGTCGATATAGCCCACCTGTGCCAGTACGCGCTGGGCCGTCGCCTGGGCGCGCCGCGCGGGCGAGACCACCAGTCGCTGCGGCAGGGGGCCGTGCTGCTGCAGCCAGCGGCCGGCCGCATCGGCTTCGGCCTCACCGGTGCCGGACAGCTCGCGCTCGCGATCGTGCTGTCCCGGCTGCTGCGGCTGGGCGTGGGCATGGCGCAGCAGGATCAAGCGGCGCAGTCGACGTTCACTCATGGGTTGGATTCTCCGAAGGCCTGGATTTCGACGTTGGTGCGGTTCCACGTGCCCGACAGCGGCCCGGGCAGGACGATGCTGCTGCTCATCAGTGCGCGGATGCGCGAGCTGTAGGTGCGGCTGAGGGTACCCGCTGGCTGCGCCTGGGTGGCGTAGTCCGGATAGAAGGGGCAGCCCGGACAGTGGATCCGCTGGCTGGCCAGCTCGACCGTGCCACTGCTGGCATCGCGCACCGTTCCGGTCAGCCAGCGCGACTGGCCCAGCGCGTCGAACAGGTAGACGCCATTGAACTCGAAGGGCCCGTCGGTGAGCTGCAGGCCTTCGATGGCGAGGCCCCAGCCGCCCTGGCCGGTCTGCACCCAGGCATTGGTGTGGTCCGGGCTGGCATAGGGCAGGGTGCCCGAGGTGCTGCGCAACAGCTCGGCGCCGCGGCGGCCGTCGCCGAACTCCCAGGCGAACAGCTGGGTGCGCTCGTCGATGCTCGCCAGCCAGGTGCGGCCGATCGAGGTCGTGACCGGCGCGAAGGCAGAGGGCTGCGTATTGCGGGTGCGGAACAGGGGGCTCTCGAGCAGGCCGCCGCGCAGCGGGCCCGCCAGGTTGTACCAGTCGCTGAGGTAGCCGGTGTCGCCGGTGTACCAGATCGCACCCACCACCGGATTGGTGCTGTCGCCGTAGGTGTAGACCGCGAGGCCATTGCCGCCGCGCGCGCTGTCGCTGAAGAAGCCGCGTCGCGGCAGCGGGCGCGCAGCCGTGGCCGGGCAGCTGCTGACCGTCGCGCAGTTCGAGGCGAGCTGCGCTGACAGCACGGTCGCGGGCTGCATGCTGTGCTGTCCCGCGAGCGCCGTGGCCAGGTAGTCGATGCCGACGCGGCTGCCGCAGGAGAGACCTTCGGGGACGCGCAGGTTGAGCTCGACGGTGGCGCTGGCGCCCGCGGCCAGCGCCGGCAGCGGCAGGGTCGGCGTTTCCAGCGTGAGACCGTTCTGCGGCGGCAGGTTCTGCGGGTCGAATACGCAGATCGCCGATTGCGAAGGCGCCGAGTTCGCGGCATTGCAGGCCGCCAGCAGCTGGTCGGTGCCGCCGGCATTGATCAGGCCGATGGTGGCGCCGGCGCCGGCATTGGTGTTGGCACGGCGGTACTGGTAGACCACCTGGCCATTACCCGGGTAGGCGATGGCCTGGAACGAGGCATCACCCGATGGCGAGGTCTGCGACCAGACCTGCATCGCATCCCACTGGAACACATGGCAGGACTGGTCGGCACCGCCCAGCGGCGCGCGCGGGCAGCTCGGGTAGTAGCGGTAGCGCAGCGCACCACCGGGACCCACCACCAGATCGTCGTGCAGCACGTGCAGACGCGGACCAAGGCTGCCGCGATCGATGACGCCGGTGCAGCTGTTGTCGTAGTCGCCGCCGCTTTCGGCGATCGAGAACGACACGTAGCCGTTGGTCGACATGACCGCGCGGTCATAGGTCTGGCCATACAGGCGGAAGCCCGCACCACCCAATTGGATGATGCTGCTGCGGCCGTCGTCATTGGCCGGCTCGGTGCTGGTGGCAGGCGCCAAGGTCAGCGGCGCGCCGTCGCCGATATCGACGAAACCGTAGCCGCAGGTGCCCGGGTCACTGGCGCTGTTGGTGCCCCGATATCCGAAGCCATCCGGGCCGATCAGGCTGGACTGCGAGTTGGCGAACAGCGCATGCGCACCGGCCGGCAGGGCGGCGTCGCCGCTGTTGGTGAAGGTCACGGGGACGCGCCAGCGCTCGCCGGGATCCAGGGCGGCATTGCCGTTGCCGCAGACCTGCTGCGCGGCCGCAGCGGTAGCGGTGATGCGCGCCGAGCGCACGTCGAGGGCGCGGCTGGCAACCGCCGAACAGGCCGCGCCGTCGCTGACCCGAACCCGCACCTGACCGCTCTGGACGCGCGCGTAGCGCACCGTCACGCTGGCGGCACTGCCTCGGCGCTCGTACTCGCCGTCGCCATCCAGGTCCCATTCGTACACATAGCCGGAGCCACTCCCGCCGCTGGCAACGGCACTGAAGAGGACATCTTCGCCCGCGCGCGCCCCGCTGCCGAAGGCAGCCGATTGCAGGCTGACGGTTGGCGCCGCACAGCCGCCATAGCCATCCTGCAGCTGCGGCGCGCCGCCGCCACGGACCAGCCAGTCACTCATGCGGGAAACCGCACTGCCGCCGCCGGTCCAGGCCTTGTCGAGCGCGCCGTAGCAGTCGAACTCGTTGCGCGCCGCGCAGGAGGCGTTGCCACCGCTGAGTACGCCGATCAGTCGACCGGTATCGCGGCGCCACAGACCAGAGCCCGAGGAGCCGCCTTCCGTGGTGCCCGCCTCCCAGGCGCCGATGAACCAGTGCGTGTTCGCAGTCGAGCCCGGGATGATGCAGTTGGGGCCCACCGAAAGCAGATCGTTGTCGATGCTGATCCGCTTCTCATGGCCGGCGGGGTGATGGATGCCCACGGCACCGGTAGGCGCGACGCCACTGCGATCCCAACCCGTGAACCACGCGTCCGCCGCAGCCGGCACTGCAGCCGTCAGTTCGACCACGGTGAAGTCGGTTTCACGATGCGTGGCCAGCAGCCGCGCGCCGCTCTGTGTCGCAGCGGTATTGCTGGAGCGCGGCAGCTGCTGTCCGCTCGCAGCGCTGCCGGGCGCACGACAGGTCGGGCTCTCATAGCGCCAGTAGAAGGTCATGGACTGCACTTCCGCCGCCGTGCTGACGCAGTGATAGGCGGTGAGGAAACGCGGGCTGGCCTGGTCCAGCGCCTGGCTGCCGGTGGCGACCAGCTGGCCGGTACAGACAAAGCTGCCGCTACCGGAATCGAAGGTGTAGTGCGCGACCGAACGGCTCTGCTGGCGCCAGGCGTCGCCCTCGGGGCAGGCCACGTCGATGTTGCAGCTGCCGGACTTCAGCTGGGCCAGCGCGACGAAGGGATCGCGGTAGCCCTGTACGACGCTGCCCAGCTTGAGCTTGGCGAAGTCTCGCGAGCCTGCCGGCAGGCTCAGCTCCAGCCGCAGCGAGCCGGTCTCGACCATCGGCGTGCGCAGATCGCCGCCGGGGCGGTTGTCGGCATCGCTGTAGACCTGGCGCGGAGATTTGTCGCCGTCCGCGAAGATCTTCAGCTCGGCGCCGGCGGGCAGCCGGAATTCGCTGAAGTACAGGGCAAGATTGCGCGCTTGCGGCGCCTCCAGCTGCAGCCACCAGCGACTGGAGCCGTCCTTGGCCTGCGACCAGCTGCCGCCCTGCTGCAGCTGACGCTCGGGCAAGCCCTGCGCCTTCTCGCCGAACACCTGCACCTGGCCGTAGCGCAGCGGCACCCCGGCCTTGCCGTCCAGGGTCCGGTCTTCGGCCGCCAGCTTGGCCACGTCGAGGGGCGGCAGCGCGAGGCGCTCGGCCTGTGCCAGTGGTGAGAGCGCCAGCCCGCACAGGGCCAGCATCAGCGCGCGCGGCGCGCAGGGGGAATGCGGATTCATGGATCGGTGCTCCCGGGCGCGCAGGCCCGCTGGTTCGCTGCATATCGATGGGTCGGGCGAGGATACACCCGCACTCCGGAAGCCCGGTGCAGCGGGGGATGAACGTGAGCGCTGCGCGCGGCCGCTACACTTGCCTCCCTTCGCAGAGCCCGGCAATCGCCCCCAGCGCATGTTCGAACCCCGAGACCTGGCCGTCCTGCTGCGCTCCGGTGCGCCTCTGGTGGTGGTGGAAACCCACGAGGAAGGCCTGCTGCTGGAGGCCTTCCGGCATGTGGTGGCCGAACTGCTGCGGCCGCTGTACAGCTGGAGCATCACCCAGGGCCTGCAGCGGCTCGACATGGACGAGGAGGGCCTGCAGGCCTGCAACGACTCCAGCCACCTGCTGGAGCTGATGCACGGCGACCCGCGTCGCTCGATCTGGCTGCTGTTCGATTTCAGCCCGTACCTGCGCTATGCCATGAGCATCCGCCGCCTGCGCGAAGTGGTGCTCGGTCAGGCCGCGGCCAAACACAGCGTGGTGGTGGTCGGCGCCAAGGTCGAACTGCCCGAGGAGCTGGAGTCGCTGGCGACGCGCTTCGAGGTGCGCCTGCCCGACGAAGCGCGACTCGGCCAGATGCTGCGCGAGGAGGCCTTCGCCTATTCGCGCGAACACGGCGGCAGGCGCGTGCAGGTCGAGGCCGCCGCGCAGCGCCAGCTGCTGCGGCATCTGCGCGGGCTGTCGCTGCTGGACGCGCGCAAGATCGTGCGCCAGCTGATCCACGACGACGGCGCGATCCGCGATGACGATGTGGCCCGCGCGCAGCAGGCCAAGTTCAAGCTGCTGGGCGCGGGCGGCGTGCTGCATTTCGAGCCCGATGTCGCGCGCTTCGAGGACGTGGCGGGGCTCGGGCGGCTCAAGCGCTGGATCGAGCAGCGCCGGCGGATCTTCATCGAGGGCAGCGGCCCGCCCGGTCTCGACCCGCCGCGCGGCCTGCTGCTGCTGGGCGTGCAGGGTGCTGGCAAGTCGCTGGCCGCCAAGGCCTGCGCTGGCGGCTTCGGCGTGTCCCTGCTGCGCCTGGATTTTGGTGCGCTCTACAACAAGTACCACGGCGAAACCGAGCGCAATCTGCGCGACAGCCTGCGCGCCGCCGAGGCGATGGCGCCCTGCGTGCTGTGGTGCGACGAGATCGAGAAGGGCCTCGCCACCTCGAACAGCGACGATGGCGTGAGCCGCCGCGTGCTCGGCGCGCTGCTGACCTGGATGTCCGAGCGCAAGCAGCCGGTGTTCCTGGTCGCCACCGCCAACAGCATCGAGCAATTGCCGCCCGAGCTGCTGCGCAAGGGCCGCTTCGACGAGATCTTCTTCGTCGACCTGCCGGGCGCCTCCGCGCGCGAGCAGGCCTTTGCGATTCATCTGGGCCGGCGACAGCAGGCGCTCGAGGCCTTCGATCTCCCAGTCCTGGCGGCGGCCAGCGCCGGCTTCTCCGGCGCCGAGATCGAACAGGCGGTGGTGGCCGCGCTCTACGACAGCCACGCCGAGGGCCAGCGCCTCGATCAGTCGCATCTGCTGTCCGCGCTGCGCGGCACGCGGCCGATCTCGGTGGTGATGGCCGAGAATGTGGCGCGCCTGCGCCAATGGGCCGCCGAGCGCTGCGTGCCCGCCGACGAGCCGGAACCCGCGTGAACTGATACGGCTTCTGGCTCTTCACGTGCGTTGGCGCAAGGCGCTGGTTACAAGACTTGCGGCGCGCTGCTCCAAACGAATCCCCAATTCCGAATCCCGAATCCCATGCTTGTAGACATCGGCGCCAACCTCACCCACGAATCCTTCGCCCACGATCTCGACGCCGTGCTGGCGCGCGCCGCCGCGCACGGCATCGCGCAGATGGTGGTGACCGGCGCAAGCCGGCAGGGCAGTGCGGACGCGTTGGCGCTCGCCCGCGCGTATCCGGATCGGCTGTTCGCCACCGCCGGCGTACATCCGCATCACGCCGTCGAGTACACCGAGGACGCCGACCGCGAGCTGCGCGCCCTGCACGCACACGCCGAGGTGCGCGCGGTCGGCGAGACCGGCCTCGACTACCATCGCGATTTCTCGCCGCGGCCGGCGCAGCGCCGTGCCTTCGAGCGCCAGCTCGATATCGCGGTCGAGCTCGGCAAGCCGCTGTTCCTGCACCAGCGCGAGGCGCACGGTGACTTCCTGGCGATCTTGAAGCAGGTGCGCGACCGCGTGCCAGCGGCGGTGGTGCACTGCTTCACCGACACTCGCGAGGCGCTGTATGACTACCTCGACCTCGACTGCCACATCGGCATCACCGGCTGGCTCTGCGACGAGCGCCGCGGCCAGCACCTGCGCGAGTTCGTGCGCGAGATCCCGCCGCAGCGGCTGATGATCGAGACCGATGCGCCCTACCTGCTGCCGCGCAATCTGAAGCCCATGCCTTCGCATCGTCGCAACGAGCCGATGTACCTGCAGCACATCGCCGAAGAGCTGGCCCGCGATCGCGGCGTCAGCTACGCCCAGGTCGAAGCCGACACCACGGCCACCGCGCGTGCCTTCTTCCACCTGCCTGAAGTGGCTGTCGGCGAGTACGCTCGCGCCAGCTGAGCAGTGCCGCGCGTACGCTCGTGCACTCGATCCGCATCGCCCCACCCAAGCCGAGTCCGCCATGTCCGAGACCCCTGCCCGCGCCAATCCCCTGCTCGCCCTGGGCGGCCAGGCGCTGGAGTTCGCACTGAACCGCGCGGTGGCGCTGGATCCGGAGTTGCCGGCGCAGCTGACCGAACTGGAAGGTCGCAGCATCGAGCTGGAGCTGGCGGCGCCGCGACTGGCGGCGCGTATCGAGGTCAGCGGTGGTCGCTTGTGCGTCGGGCCGGCGCAGCCCGCGCAGGAGCCCGATCTCAGTCTGAAGGCCACGCTGGGCGCGGTGCTGTCGCGGGTACTGCCGGGCGCCGCCCAGGCGACGCCAGGACGCATGAAGATCGCCGGCGACATCGAACTCGCCCAGGCCCTGCAGCGGATCGCCCAGCGCTACAGCCCGGACCTCGAAGCCGCGCTGTCGGACCGGCTGGGAGACGTCGTCGGCGTGCAGGTCGCAAAGGCCCTGCGCGCCGCGCTGGATGGCGCCCGCCGCGGCGCGCGGGAACTCGCGGAAGCGGGCGCCGACTACCTGCGCGACGAAGCCGGCGTGCTGGTCGGGCGCGCCGAACTCGACGCCTTCTGCGAAGACGTCGATGCCCTGCGCGACAGCGTCGAGCGCAGCGAGCGTCGCCTGCAGCGGCTGCAGCAGCGGCTGTCGACCGAACTCTGACGCGTTCGGGAGGCGTGCCCTCGATACGCGGTGCGAGCACCTACCCGCGGAAGCTCAGCGCGCCAGCTTGAACTCCAGCGTGCGCCGCGCGCGCATGGGCGCTGCGGGCGGTGCGAAGCGCCAGCGCTCCATCGCTGCGAGCGCCTCACGCTCGAATACACCCTCGGGCTCGCTGCGCAGCACCTCCAGCTCCGAGACGCTGCCATCGGCTCCGATGGTGAATTCGAGCTCGACAAAGCCTTCAAGCCTGCGCCGCTCCGCCATCGCCGGATAGCGCAGGGCGGGCCGGAATACCACCTCCGGCACCCGGGCTGCCGGCGCAGCGGCCACGGCCGGCGCGGGCGCAGCGCGCTCGGCGGCGGGCTCTGGCGGCGCAGGTGTGGCCTGCGGAGCTGAGGTCGGTGTGGCGACCGACGACGGAACTGCCGCGGGCGGATCGCTGATCGCTGCTGGGGCCGGAGGCGGCGCAGGCACAGGCACAGGCGCGGCAGGCTGGACCGGCGCAGTCGCAGCGCGCTGCGCTGCCGCCTCGGCTGCGGCGCGCGCCGACGCCTGCCGCGTCTGCATGGCGTCCAGCTGGGCCTGCAGTCGCGGCAGCGCCGGCGCCTCGCCGGCCGCGCGCTGGAGCAGCGCCAGGACGCGCGCGGCGTCCTCGACATCTTCTGCCCCCAGGCGCTGCTCGACGTGCAGCACCGCATACGGCACCAGATCCTGCAGCGCGAGGCGCGAGCGCTCGTCCGCCGGGTTGGCTTCCACCGCCGCCAGAAAGTAGTCGAAGGCATTGTCGGCCGCCGGCAGGAACAGGCGCTGCTCGCGCAGGGCCTGCTCGCCCCGCGCAGCCGCGTCTGCGGCAGTGTTCGCTGCTGGCTGCGAAAGCGGCTGTTCCGCGGGTGCGTCGCCCGCCGTCTGGGGCGCCGCGGGCGCCTGCTGGGGCGCGTCACCGCTGCAGGCCGCCAGCAGCGTGACCAGCAGCGCGGCCAGGGCTGTACCTCTGGTGCGCGGGAGTCGCGGGACTGAAACGGCCGCAGGCAGCGGCCGCGTGGTGAAGACCTGCATGGATGAGCCCCTGTGTGAGCTGCCGCGTTCACGCGGCTAGCCTGACAGGATGCCAAGCGCAGGTTGCGGTTTGGTGATCCATGAACTGCGGGCACCGGGCTTTGCGAACCCGCGCACACTTGACGTCCGCAATTGCAGTCTTCATCGAGCGGCATCAGCCCTGCCGTGGGGCAGGGCCGATCCCGAGCATGGATGAGACCGAGCCTCAGCGCTCAGTCGTCGAGCGTGAATTCGATCGTGCGACGCGCGCGGGTCGGCTCGCCCGGCGGCTCGAAACGCGTGCGCCGCACCACCGACATGGCCTCGCGCTCGAACACGCCCTGGGGCGTTGCCTGCAGCACGCGCACGTCGGAGACGCCGCCGTCGGCATCAATCTGGAAGTCCACCGTGACCTGTCCCTCGATGCCCTGGCGCATCGCCTGGTCGGGATAGCGCAACGGCGGTTGGCGCAGCACCTTGGGCAGCGCGCTGGCGGCCGGTCGCGGCGCGGGTGCGGGCGCCGCGGGCGCGCTTGGCGGTGGTGTCGCCGGGGCGGGCGCCGGCGCCGGTGCGGCAGGTTCGGGCGCCGGCTGCGCAGGCGCCGGGGCAGGGGCGGTTTCGACCGGGGCAGGCGGCGGCGTTGCAGCCGGCGCAGGCGTGGGTGCTGGCGTTGCAGCGGCCGCCGCAGCGCGAGCCGCCGCTGCTTCCTGCTGGGCAGCCTCGGTCGCGATCCGACGCTCAAGGCGCTCGAGCTCGCGATCCAGACGGTCCAGCGCCGGTGCTTCGGGCTGGGCGCGCCGCATCAGATCCAGCACCCGGCGGGCCTCCTCGGCATCGCGGGCGGCGGTGCGCTGCTCCACGTGCAGGACGGCATAGGGAAACAGGTCCGTCAAGGCATCACGCACGCGCTGCGAACCCGGATCGCGGTCCATCGCCAGCAGGAACAGCTCGAAGGCGTTGTCGCCAGCGGGCGTGAACAGGCGCTGGTCGCGCAGCGCGGCCTCGGCGACCTCAATGCTGCCGGCACCTTCGACCAACACCGGGGCCGGTGCTGCGGCCGGTGCGGCCTCGGCAGGTGCTGCGGCGGGTGCGGCGGCTGGCGCCGGTGCGGCCGGCGCCGGCGGCTCCGAACCCCCGCAGCCCGCCAGAATCGATGCCGCCAACACCCACGCCGCGCCCCCGCGCAGTCTTGCCTTGCTCATTTGCTGTTCCCCCGATACGAAGCCGAACCGCTGCGCGCGTCCGTGCGCACCCTTTCACATACCCAGCGGAAGTGTGATTGGTGCCATACGCCTACGTCCGTGCGCAAGTCGGGGCCTGTCAGCGTTGCAAAAAATGTCCTTGGCCCTGCGAATCCGGAATGGACATCACTTTCCGATGCAGAAGGGAGGCTTGCGTCCGAGGGCCTTGCGCCGTGCGGGCTTGAGCGAAGCCGCGCTGAGCCATGGACTCACACATGGACTCGATCGAGGGAAGCTGGGAGGTTCGGCGCCCTTGGCGCTGTGGGTTGGATCACCGGAGGAGGCTGGCGGGCAACCCCCCGCCAGCCCTGATCTTCACTGCCCGATCAGCAGGTCGTAGATCTTGCCGTCGTTGTTCTGGCACTGGCCCTGACCTTTCCAACCGACGACGGGCCCAAAAACGCAGCGCAGCACCTTTCCTTCCGGGGAAGTCAGAAGTGCTTGGCCGCTTCCGTCGGACATGACCATGGTCGTGGTCGTCATCTGACCGCTGGGCGTGAAGCCTGTACCCACGCCGGCGCTGGCGTTCTGGGTAAAGGTCCCCTTGTAGGGCACGCCGTCGATGGTGACCTCCAGAGTCTCAGAGGTCTGGCTGTAGGTGCCGCGGTGCGCCTTGCCATCTTCCAACAGTGTGATTTTGCCTGAGCAGCCAGTGACGGCGACCAGCAGGAATGCTGCAACGGCTGCGGACTTGAGACGCTTCATCTTGGATCCCCTTGGATTTCTCTTGCTGACTGCTCGACCAACTCGTCGCTGGCCGAGCATGTCGGAGTCTAGCGAGAAGTGGGGACCGTGATAGCGCCATTTGGGAGACTCCCTACAAGGCCGCGGAAGCCCCATACCGGTCATACACATGCGCATACGCCAGCGCCATCTTCTCCGCCCGTAGCTCCCGCGGGAACGCCGGTGGCAGGCGACGCAGTTCCAGTTTGAGGGTCTGCATCACCGCGGCACGCGCCTGCTGCTTTTCGCGCCAGTCGAGCACTAGCTTCTCGCGCTTCAGCTTCTCCAGCAGCTCGCGGCAGACCTTCTTGACCTCGGCTTCCTCGGCCTTGGTCAGCTTGGGCTCGGGGCGGGTCAGGATGTCGAACAGGGCCAGCTCTTCCTCGCTGAGGCCCTCGGCCACCGCGCGCTGCTCCTCCTCGCTCAGGGCCTGGGCAAAGCTCTTCAGGTCGCCGAAGAACGCCTCGATGTTCTGGCTGCCGGCGTTGTAGGCGTCGATCAGCTTCTGGAACTTCTCGGCCAGGTCTACGCGCGAGGGGTTGTCGCGCAGCATCTGGGTGAGCTTGCCTTCGATCAGGCGCTTCAGCTTCTCGGCCTCGGTGCGCTTGTGGCCCTGTGCGAAGCGCGCCTGCAGGGCCTCGAAGTCGATCTCGGAGAGATTCACCAGCGGCCGGCTCTCGCTCGCCGGGCCGATCCGGTAGCCCTCGGTGGCGATGGAGTCGTTGAGCAGGTCCTCGACATCGCTCATCACCGCGCTGATGTCCGGCGGCTCCACGTCAGCGCGGATCTTGGCGGCGAGGTAGGCCAGCAGCACCGAAAGCGGCGCCAGATCGTTCGCGAGGGGGTCGGGCAGGATGGCCTTGAACAGGCGCGCGATGCGGCTGGCCATCTGCAGGAACTGCTTTTTGTCGGCCTCGCGGACGAGGACGGCTTCAATGGCGTCGTCGATGAGGCCGATACGCTCGAAGCCCTGCGCGGCGGCGATTCGATCAAGCTCGATACCGCGCGCGGTAGCGAAGGCGCGAACCTCGGCCAGGGCCGCCTCCAGGGCGGCGACCAGCTCGCGCTTGTCCAGGATGGGGCTCTCTTCCGCTTCGCCGTTCGGGCTGGGCCGTGCGTAGGTGGCCAGCGCCGACTGCAGGGCCCGAAACACGCCGACGTAGTCGACGATCAGGCCGCTCTCCTTGCCCGGGGCCACGCGGTTGGCGCGCGCGATGGTCTGCATCAGCGTGTGCGCCCGCATGGGCTTGTCGAGGTAGAGGGTCGAGCAGGTCGGCACGTCGAAGCCGGTGATCCACATGGCGCAGACAAAGACCAGGCGCAGGTGATCGGCCTCGTTCTTGAACTTCTCGTCCAGCGCCTCGCGCAGCATGCGCTGGCGATGCGGCAGGATGTCCAGGCCCTTCGCGCGCAGCTCCTCGACTTCGTTCTGGCCTTGGCTCACCACCACGGCCATGTCGGTCTGCTCCATCAGGCGGATGCGGGCGATCAGGCGCTCGCGCGCATCGCCCTGCGCCGCGGCCAGCTCGGTGCGGAGCCGCGTCAGCTCGGCCTGCCAGTGGGCCTGCACCTTGTCGTACATGCGCACAGCCGTGGCCTTGTCGATGCAGACCATCATCGCCTTGCCGCGGTAGCCGCGGCCGGTGAAGTGCGCCACCACGTCGCGGGCGATGGCTTCGAGGCGCTCCTCGCGCGTGATGATGTGGTATTCGCGGGCGAACTCACGCTGCAGCTTGCGCTCCTGCGCCTCGTCCAGCTCGGCGTCTTCCAGCAGGGCTTCGAGGTCCTGGTTGAGCTCGCTGTTGGTCAGCTGCACCTCGGGGATGCGGTTCTCGTAGAACAGCGGCACGGTGGCGCCGTCTTCGATCGACCGCGCGAAGTCGTACACGCTGACGTAGTCGCCGAAGACCTCGCGGGTGCGCTCCTCCTCGCCCTTGATCAGCGGCGTTCCCGTGAAGCCGAGGAAGCCCGCACGCGGCAGTGCGTTGCGCATGTTGAGGGCGAAGATGTCGTACTGGCTGCGGTGGGCCTCGTCGGTGATGACGATGACGTCCTCGCGCTCGGACAGCACGGGAAACGGCACACCCGGCTCGCTGCGGAACTTCTGGATAAGGGTGAAAATGTAGCGCTCATTGCCGCGCAGCAGGGCCTTGAGGTGGTCGCCGCTGGTGGCGCGCACATCCTCGCGGGCGGTGGCGCCGGTGGCCTTGAAGGTCTTGCTGATCTGGTCGTCGAGCTCCTCGCGGTCGGTGACGATCACGAAAGTCGCGCTGCCCATCACCCGGCGCAGCACCTTCTGGGTGAAGAACACCATCGACAGGCTCTTGCCCGAGCCCTGCGTGTGCCAGAACACGCCGAGCCGCTTGGCTTCCGGCTTGGGGCTGGCGCGCAGTACTTCCAGCTGGGCGATGGCGCGGTTCACGCCGAGGAACTGGTGGTTCTTCGCGGTCTTCTTCACCAGCCCGCCGCGGGTCTCCTCGAAGACGGTGAAGTTCTCCACGTAGTCGAGCAGGCGCGCCGGCGTCAGCAGGCCGCGCAGGGCGCGCTCCAGGCTGACCTTGCCGGGCTCGTCCTCCTGCTCCACGCGCTTCCAGTCGAAGAAGTGCTCCCAGGCGCTGGTGAGCGTGCCCACGCGCGTCTCGGAGCCGTTGGAGAGCAGGATGAAGGCATTGGGATGGAACAGCTGGGGCACGGACTGCCCACGGTAGTCGCGCAGGTTGTCGTCGAAGGCGGACTTCAGCGGCACCGCCGGCTTCTTGAGCTCGATGAACACCCAGGGCAGGCCGTTGACGAAGCCCAGCAGATCGCAGCGGCGCCGGTACATGTCGCCGGCCACCCACATCTGCGAAGTCAGGAAGAAGTCGTTGTTCTCGGGCTGCTGCCAGTCCACCACCCGCAGCACTTCCGCGCTGTAGCCGCCCTCCGCGTCTTGCACCTTCACCCGCACGCCGTCCTTCAGCAAGCGGTAGACCTCGCGGTTGGCGTTGACCGCGATCTGCTTCGAGCGATCGCGCGCGATCTCCTCGATGGCCTGATCGTAGGCATCGGCCTGCAGCCCCGGGTTCAAACGCTCCAGCGCGCCGCGCAGTCGCCGCACCAGCACCACCTGCGATTCGCTCTCGCGGCCTTCGGTGCCATCCGGACCGAGGCGCTCGGCATAGAGATCGGCATGCGTCCAGCCCAGCGACTCCAGCAGCGCGATCGCCGGCTGCTCGACCAGGCGCAGCTCACCGTAGCCGGCGGCCATCTCACGGATGCGGGCGGCGGTGGCTGAAGGCTTGGGTGCTTCAGGCGTCGGTGGCATCTGTCCTCGTCTCAAAGTCCTTGGCGCTTGGGCCGGAGCCGTTGAAGCCCATGGGATGGCCTCGGAGGAGCTCGTTGCGGGCTGCCGTGTGTTAACAATTGCTAACTTCGGTGGCGTCGATGCAGCCTTCCAAGCGCCAGCCGAAAGGGGCGAGCGTCCGGTCTGGCGCGATCCACCACAGGCGCCTCCAAGCGTACTTTCACGCATGCAGTAGCAGCGCTTTCCGCTACATCCAGTAGCGCTGCTATCCGATTTAAAATGTCATTAAATCAATCACTTGAGTCGAAATCTGTTCCGCAAAATAGGTTAGCAATACGCTAACCCTCGCCTTCCTTCGCCAACTTATCCTTTCCGGCGGGCGTGAGGGTCCATGGGGTACCGGGGCCCTTGCGAAGGGCGCCGACCCATCCCAGGCGCCGCATTTCGCTGAGCATGTTCTTCACCTTGGTCCGCTTGCGCTCGACGTCGAGCACGTCAGGCAGTTTGTCCAGCAGCAGCTGCTCCAGGTCAGCGCGCATGCAGTCACCCATGTTCAACCGCTTCAGCACCATCGTCTGGTAGTAGCCATTGTTGAGGCCCTTGTTCAAGACGTAGTCGGCTTCCTTGCCCAGCGCCTTGGCCAACCGTGCGGAGAGGTGGTACTTCGGCGCGCGGCCTTCGATCAACTTGCGAGCCCGCAGCGACTTCGCCTCCTCCACTGTCAGCGCCTTCTGCTTCTGCACCTTGTCCAGCAGGAACACGTCCAACAGGCTCAGGTCGGGCTGCGTCGCCAGCAGCTGGGTGAAGCGCTCATCGAGCTGGCGGCCCGTCAGGCGCACTTCCACCCGTTGGCGTTCCTTGTCGATCAGGTAGTCGGGCATCGGGAACAGGCGCTTGCGCTGCTCGCGGTACATGCGGCGGACGCCGCTGCCGATGGTGTCGATCAGCTTCAGCGACACCATGGCCTGCGCCAGGCAGGGGTTGCGGTACTGCTCGGGCGAGCTGTCGCTGCTCAGCAGCGCCTCGATCGAGCCCGGCAGGAAGCGCCCGATGTTGCTGAAGACCAACGCCTCCGGCAGCTCGATGACATTCACCCGGCCGCCTTGCGCATAGTCCTGATGGGCCAGGCAGTTGTGCAGGGCCTCGCGGATCACCCAGGGGTCGTACTGCGGCACCTCGGTGGGGAACAGCGTGCCCGGCTGCAGGTAGCGCACGGTCAGGTTGCGCACCTGCGCGAACAAGGCATCTGGCACGCGCAGTAGCGGCAGGCCGAAGTGCTTGTAGTCGAGGGCGGTGCCCTCAGCGTCCTTGAGGATCCAGCTCACCTGCGGCGGCAGCGGCAGCAGGCTGGCGGCCTCCTCGCTCCCGAACAGCAGCAGGCCGGCGCGGGTGATACGGCCCTCGCGGCTCAGCTTGAGCTTGGCCAGCAGAGTCAGGTCATCCCAGCCTGCGATCTCATCGGCAAGTCGGGGATGCGTTTCAGCAAACAGGCGACGGCCTTCAAGCAAGGCCACCGGATCGAGATCGGCCTCGCTCGCGCCGGGCACCAGCTCAGCTGACCAGTCGGTTCGGGCCTTCAGACGCTCCCACAGTGCGGCCTCCTTGCCCGGGTGCTTTCTGAGCCGGTCCTTCTCACTGCCGAGGCGGATGTACTCGACCTCATGAAAGCTGGCCGGCTGGCCAGTGGTGGCGGGAACGCAGGCGAGCACCACGGTTTTGCCCTGGTACTCGAAGCGATGGAAGCGCACATCGAGCTTGGGCCGCAGGTACGTGTGCAGGAAGCGCTCCAGGCTCTGCCCCTTCTCCTTGGCCGTGTCCGGGTTGAAGCGGGTGCCCAGCACGGCGTGGCTGCGGTCCTCAATGCCCCAGACCATGTAGCCGAAGTCGCGTCCGTCCAGCGCCGCTGCATTGGCTAGGGCTGCGAAATACTCGCCTATCGTGTGCGGGTCTTCGTTGTGCTTGAACTCCAGCCACTCACGCTCCGCGGGCTCGGCCCGCAGGCGGTCCAGCAGCAGGCTGAGCTCAGCGGGGTTCACGCGGCAGCCTCCTCGGGCATGGGCAGGTCGGAGACGTCGAGCTCGCCGGAGATCAGGCGGGGGAGGAGCAGGTCGCGGGTGGTGCGGAGGTTGGCGTTCTTGCGTTCCAACAAGCGCGCCAGTCCCATGATTGCCTGACACTGACTATCGAAGGACGCCAACACTTGAGCCGGTGGAACAATTAGGGGAAGCGCGTAGGCCTGCGCTCGGCTGAGCCCAGGGACAGCAGCATCATTGTTGAGGAAGTTCTGGTACTGGAGGTTGAAGAACACAAAGTGGCGCGGAAGGTCTGACTCAACGAAGTAGACCGTATCGATCGGATAGAACGGCTCCTCCGACCAGTGCACACTTCCGACGTTCCCTTTGCGCCCAAGGATGATGCCCGGGCCATCAACCAAGCTCGTGTCATGGCGGCCAACAATCCCGCTTGAGCCGTAGACCGGCACGTTTCCAGGCTGCCTTTCCTCGGCCTTGAGCGCCTTCCCGTAAACGAGCTTGATCCTGTGTTCGAGTCTCTCGACTCCCCACCCCTCCGGCACCGACCCCAGCTCGGCCTCGACCATGCGGACGGATTCGTGGCCGGGGAAGCGGTAGTGAACGAACCACTCCTCGTAGATGCGCCGGGCCATCTCCTCCAGGATCGCGATGCGCCGGGTGTTGTTCTCGATCAGGTCGTCGTAGGCGGAGAGGATGGAGGCGATGCGGTTCTGAACAGCAAGGCTGGGGAGTGGAATCTCCTGCTGTTCTATGAGGGTAGGGCTGATGTTGGGCTGAGCCGCGCCGTATGCGTGCGCTTCAAAGCTTGCGCGAACCTTCGGAAGACGGAGCCACTGGAAGAGGTATTCCGGATTGAGGCGGTTAGGTTCCAGAAGAAGGAAACGCCCAACTCGTTGATTCAAGAGCATCCGACCTTCGTTGCGCACCTTTGCCACCTGCCCGATATGACCGGTCATTGAGATCAGCACATCTCCTGGGGAGAGTGCATATGCGCGGGCTTGCTCAGCCACCTCCTCGCTTACGAACGAACAGCCATCCAAGGTGACCCATCCATCCTTGATGTTCGCGATTTTGACCACGGGCACACCACAATCAAGCCAATCGCGACTCTTGAAGGCATAGCCAGACTTGACCTTGAGAAGATCTCCAAGCGGGACGTACTCCATAGGAGCTACCTCTCACCCAACACTGATGCCATGGATGCGGCAATTCGTTCTGCGAGCTGATGAGCTTCCGAGTTGAGGAGCTCGAACTCTTCCTGCAGCGCTCCGATCCTTTCCTTGAAATCAATGTCCTCGTTCGCGCGCTCCCCCACCCCCACATACCGCCCCGGGTTCAAGCTCCACCCCTGCGCCTCGATCTCCGTGATCGTCGCCGACTTGCACAGCCCCGCCACGTCGGCATAGCTCAGCTCCGGAAAGCGCTCACGCAGCATCGCTTCACTGCCAGCCTCGAACTCCGGCGACTGGCCGCGGTGCAGGCGCACGATGTTGGCGAGGAACTCGGTCTGCTCCGGGGTGAACTCGCGGATGGCGCGGGTGACCTGGCGGAAGAAGGGCCGGGCATCGAGAAACAGCACGCGCTCGCGCCGCGCCTTCGGCTTGTTGCGGTCGAAGAACCACAGGGTGCAGGGCAGGGTGACGGTGTAGAAGAAGTTGCTGCCGACGCTGACGATCACGTCGACGTCGCCGCTTTCGATCAGCTTGCGACGGATAGCCAGCTCGCTGCCGCGGGCGTCGCCGGCCGAGTTGGCCATGACGAAGCCGGCGCGGCCGAGGTCGTTGAGCGCGCTGTGGAAGAGTTGGATCCACAGGTAGTTGGCGTTGTCGGTGCTGGGCAAGCCAAGCGGGAAGCGCAGGTCTTCCTTCAGCCGGTCTTTGTCGACGCCGGAGACGTTGAAGGGCGGGTTGGCCATGACGAAGTCGAAGCGCCCGCCGACCGAGGTGACAGCCTTGTGCGGGTCTTCGTAGTAGGTGTTGGCCTCGCGGATGTCGCCGGACAGGCCGTGGATGGCGAGGTTCATCTTGGCCAGCTTGACGGTGTCGCTGGCCTTCTCGGTGCCGAACACGGTGAGCTCGCGGGTGGCGTTCTTCTGGTGCCGGCGAACAAACTCGGCCGACTGCACGAACATGCCGCCGCTGCCGCAGGCGGGGTCGAAGATGCGGCCGTGGAAGGGTTCGAGGATCTCCACGATCAGGCGCACGATGCTGGTCGGCGTGTAGAACACGCCGCCCTTCTGGCCTTCCTTGAGCGCGAAGTTGCCGAGGAAGTATTCGTAGACCTTGCCGAAGGCATCGCCTTCCAGCTGAAGCGGCGCCAGCAGGCGCAGCAGCTCGACAAGGGTGGCGTTGGGCAGCAGGGTGTAGCCGCGCGGCAGCACACCCTTCAGCTCAGGGTTGTGCTGCTCGATGCCGGCCATGGCGTCCGCAATGGCGCGGCCCAGGTTGGCCCCCTCGGGCAAGGCCAGTAGGGCCGAGAAGCGCGACTGCGGCGGCAGGAAGAGGATACCCTCGGCCTGGTAGTCCATCGGCTCGCGCTCGTCTTCCTCCAGCCCCTTGGCCGCGAGCAGCGCGTCACCTTCGGCGAAGCGACTGTCGGCGTAGCGCAGGAAGATCAACCCGAGCACCGGGGTGGAGAACTCTGCGGGCTTCAGGCCCGTGTTGGCCCAGAGCTGATCAGCGGTGGCCCAGAGGCGGTTTTCGATGGCGACGAGATCGGAGGACATGGCATCCAAGGGTGCTGCAGGGTCTTGGAGTATTGCCCATGGCCGCGCGCTCGTCAGCGGCAGGTCGGATGTGGCGCTCGTGCGCAGCGGGTCAGGCGTTCAAGGGGCAACCGCTTTGAAGGGTCAGCCAGTGGCGAACGTCGTTGTCGCGGGGCTCGCGTCGATCCTTGGACGACGGGTTCGCCAGCCAGCGCGCGCGCCAACGAAGCGCCGCCAGCAGCTGGCGCTGGGGTGCATCCAGGGGCATCGATGCGATGCTTGCCGCTTCGTCCTCCAGAGCGCGGTGGATCAAGTCGCAGTCGAGCTGCGGAGAGAGCTGGGCCGCGAGCGCGAGGGCGGCATCCATCGGGAAGATCACGTAGGGCGGCGAGGTGTTCATTCGGTGCTCGGCAGTTCGAGGTTGCGTGCCATTTCGAGGAGCTGCGCGGAGCGCGCCTCCAGCTCCCTGAGTCGCGCGCTGTGTTGCTCCAGAGCATGCGTGAGCTCCTTGGGCGCGTCGAGGTCAGGAACGCTCCTGGCCGCATCTGCGACGGCGTAGGGCTCGGGTTCGTCCACCAGACGCAGGCTCCGGTTCACCGGTAGCTGGATGACGTTGGGTGCGATCCGGTAAAGGCCGGGCTTTTCCATGGGCGTACCCGCAGGTGCGTGAGTGCGTGCGTGAGTCGTGAGTGGGTGGTTCTAGAGTGACGCAGCACGCCCCCAAGCGTGCGTGCGTCACTTGGGAGGGGTAATAGGGGAGGGAGTCACGCATGCTGCGTGCTGCTCCTTTCCCGCCGGCAGAACGAAGCGGTAGCGGGTGTTTCGGCCCTTGGATGCGTAGGGCGCACGTTGAATGCGGCCGGCGGCCTCCAGGCGCTGAACAGCTTCGCGCAGGCGCCTCTGGCCGGACTTGTGGCGAAGCTCAGCGGGCAGGCTGGGCTGGCTGGCCAGGAACCCCTGCACCGTGTCAGTGCCCGAGGCAGCGGCAGGCACGGTCTGGCCCTGCAGGATGGCCTCGCTGAGGATGCGGTACACCAGTGCATCGTCGTCCCGCCCGGCGCTGGCCGCATCCGCGGCGCGCGCGGCCTGCAACTCGGCCCTCGACGTGGGTTCCAGAATTCCTTGGCCGTTGAAGACGAGCGTCACGGGGGCCACGCGGGCGGTGAGATTGGCCTTCTCATGCGTGAGTTCGACCGCAGCAAGATCCGGCAGCGCCGTGAGCCCCATGCGCGAACGGGTGGCGTTGTGCCATGCGGCGGTGCCGGCGTAGGTGTTGCCCTTGGCGCCGTCTCTGGCAGCCGCCTTGTCGACGTGGTTGAGGCACAGCAAGGCGGCCTGCGAGGCGCGCGCGATACCCGCCAGCGTGGCGATGAACTGGTAGACGAGCTCCGGGGCATTGGCGTCCGCTTGAAGCGCCAGGCTGGAGTTGTCGACGATGATCAGCCGATGGCCGGCGGAGGCCTCGCGTACCTGGCGCAAGGCTTCTGTGGCGGACAGGCTTCGGCCTCGCGAGTTCGGGCTCGTCATAAGTGGAATGACTTCTGTGCTGCCATCGAGAAGGCTGAGGTTGTGCTCCAGCTCTCCCACGGGGAGCCGGTAGGTCTCCGCCACCGCGCGTAGCCGGGCCCGGACGAGATCGACGGTGTCCTCCAAGCTGACGATGAGCACCCGGCCAGCCCTCGGCACATCGAACGGCCCCCAGGGCCGGCCGCAGGCCACATGCGCCGCCCAAATGAGCGCCAGCACGGATTTGCCGGTTCCCCCGTGGCCGCCCAAGAGTGACACCACGCCCAGGGGCAGCAACGGCTCCAACGCGAACTCGGAGGCGTTGCCTTCGGCCGCTGCCAAGCCTACGAGGGGAACCGACTGAAGCCGAGGGCCGTGCTCCAGACTAGGCGTGAGCACAGCGACCCGGTAGTCAGTCGCCTTGAACATCGCGCGAGGCCCTGAAGGTGAGGAGTTCGCCCTCGTAGACGACGAGTGCGGCCACGCAGCCCGATGCGATCAGTGCGGCCCCCAGACGCACGGCGTCCCGCCGCGGGACGCCTTCCGCGATCACCAGCGGCGTAGGCGCTGGCGGCCAGCGCAGGTCTTCGGGCGCGACGTCCTTGGGCAGCAGCGTCGCGTACAGCCCAAGCGCGGGCCGGTGCCGAGCCGTAGCACGCTCCCACGCGCGGGGCCCGGCGTACACGAAGACGTTGGGCTGCTTGCCTTCTGCCAAGGCGGCGAAGATGGCCCGCGAGTAGGGTGCGGCGCGATTGGCTTGGTTCGCTTGCGCTTCCAGGCGGATCGCTGGACGCGTTAACGCGTGGGGTACGGCTCGGCGGTTTGCGGGCGTCCATGGCTGGTGCGCGTTGAGGGCGCGGGCGTGCCGGCTGTTGGTGAGGGTGTCGGGCGAGCGGTGCATGGCGCCCTCCTCAGAGATAGCTCGGCAGCTTCGGGTCGGCCTGCTTGCGCGTGGCAAGCAGCTGCTTCACCAGCTCGCGAATCTCGGGCTCTGCCTTGCCGGCGATGCGGGCCATGTTGAGCGCATGGACCTCCTCCTCCGGCCAGCCCACGGCGCGCGCGCCCAGCGCGATCGGAGTGGGCCAGAGCCCTTGGCTGATGCGTAGGTAGAGGGTGGAGCGGGAGTAGCCGGTCTCGGCCAGGACCTTGGGAAGGCGGAGGATCGTGTGACGCATGTCTGCACCCCTTTGGGTGTGGTTGAACATGCGGTCATTGGATCGGCGGTGTTCCGATCGAGACGAGGTCGTTAGCCTGGCAAATGCATGGCTTCAGCCGGCAGACGCCAACTCTTTTCTTATTTGTATCAGTCGCTTGCGGATGGTGTCCGTCTTGAGCGGAACCACCTTTTCCGCAGCGTCGATAGCTGCCTTCATCGTCCGAAACTCATGGCGGTGCGCGAGATACCAAGCTTTGAGATCGTTCTGCATGGCGTAGTGCTCCGTGTGCCTGTCTCGTGCCCTCTTGCGCTGGGCTTCGGACAACGCAGCGCTCCGCGCAGCACAGATCGCCGCTTCCGTTCGTGCAGCTTCGGTTTGTTCTCTGGCGCAATGAGAGTCCAGTGTCCGCTCGAAGGCTCGCTTCCAGAGATCCATCTCGACGACCAGATCAGCGGCCGTAACCGCTTCCAAAGCTGTCATCGCGTGGACTGTTGCGCGCTGGGTGAGATCTTCAGAGCGCCAGTAAGCCTCCTCCGTCATGGGTCCGGCTAGGAGCGACATCACTGGGCCTGCACCACGCGTGGGTGTTGTCTTCAGCTTGGCTCCTATGAGGAGGCAAGCGTCCCTCAGCTCCGATAGGGCAAGGGCGGCAAGCAAATGGGCCGATTGCAGTTTGGGGTCTGGTGACTCGTGCGAACGAATTGAATCAAGCAGCATCCCTACCTTCGTGGGTGCGACCCCTGCCGGTGACTTTAGAGATGCTGGCTCCTGCGAATCGAAGGCTGCTAGGAGACCGGCGACCGCGGCTAGAGCGGGAGCAAGCAGTGGGGATGCCTGTTCAGCCCCAAAGTGTGCGAGTGCCCGAGCGGCTATATCCGTTAGCCCTATGATCGGAGCGTCGGGGATCCAGAGTGTTTGCAGGCCCAGCGGATCTTGGTCTGATGAGGCCATTTCGTGAGCTCCAGGTGGGTCGTCAGGCTCGGCGGGATGCCGACTGAACAAGCAACTGATCTACGAAGTCCGCCCAAGACTGCAGCATCCCCCTCCGCTGCTCAGCGTACTGCGCGCGGTTGTAGACGCCGCGGACCCCGCCGATGGTGTGGTTGAGGGCCTTCTCCACCACGTCGGAGTTCCACCCCTGCTCGTGGAGCAGAGTTGAGGCCGTGCGGCGCAGGTCATGGATGGTGAAGGCGGGGATGTCCTGGCCAGCCATGGCCACGATGAGCGCCTTGTTCAGGGAGTTCTTGGCGAAGGGCTTCTTGAGGCTGCTGCGGCTGGGCAGCACGTACTCGCTGCCCGACGCGAGTCGCCGCAGTTCCTCGAAGAGTGCCGCGGCCTGGGTGGACAGGTAGACCGTGTGCGGCTGGCCCGTCTTGGAGTTGTGTGCCGGCACATTCCACTCGCGTGCTGCCAGGTCGACATCGCTCCAGCGCGCCTCCAGCAGCTCGGACTTGCGGGCCAAGGTCAGCAGGGTCAGATGAAGCGCCAGCTTGAACTGCCGGCGAATGTTGGAGTGGTAGCTGGCCCGCAGGAAGACGCCGATCTCTTCGGGGCTGAGCGCGCGCTCACGCGGCTTGCCTCGGTGGATGTGGCGCATGGGAAGGGCGAGAACGGGGTTGCTCGGAGTCACGCCGCAGGTCATGCCGTAATCGAATAGGCGCTTGAGCAGGCCTCGAATCTGGCCGGCGGCGGCATCGAACCCCTGCTCCTTCTTGGCCCAGATGACGCTGCGGACGTCGTCGACGCTGACCTCCTGCATCTGCAGGTGCCCGAGCGCAGGGACGATCGACTTGTCGAAGTACCTGCGGGGGAGAGTCGAGTCCTTCCGGTCCTTGGCGACGATCTCGCGGAAGTAGCGCTCGCCGAACTCGCGCACTGTGACTTGGGCGGCCGACTCAGCCTTGGCGGCGCGCTTCGCCTCGACAGGGGATTGCCCCAAGGCGACCTCGCGCGCGGCCTCGTCGCGTCTCAAACGAGCCATCTTCAGGCTGAGGTCGGGGTAGCGACCGAGGGTGAGCTTCTCCTGCTTGCCATTCAGCCGGTAGCGGAAGCGCCAGACCACCGAGCCGGTGGACAGCACCTCGGCGTACAGGCCGCGCCCGTCGCTGACCGTATACGGCTTGTCCTGAGGCTTCAGCGCCTTGAGGGCGGTGTCGGTGAGAGGCATCGGGTGAGTCCATGAACGTCCAACGGCGGCCGCCTGCAGCCTATATGGACTCGTTCATGGACTCAAGAATGCTCGGCTTGCTTCGGATGGCGCCGGATGTCCTGGGCCTTCTTTTATGGGGTAACCCTTGGAATTACTCGGATTAAGCGGACGTGGTGAGCACCCACCGAACGATTTTCTACTTTCCGATGCAGAAGCTGCCGAAGATGCGGCCGAGCAGATCGTCGGCGCTGAGGCGTCCTGTGATCTCAGCCAGGGACTCCTGCGCGGCGCGCAGGTCTTCGGCGGCGAGTTCGCCGCTGCCTTCGGCGAGGCGATCGGCGGCGCTTTCGAGCTGGGTGCCGGCGCTCTGCAGGGCCCCGACATGGCGGGCGCGAGCGCTGATGGCGCCTTCCGCGGCGTCGCCCAGGCCCGCCGCCTGCTTGAGGGCCTCGCGCAGCGCGTCGAGACCCAGGCCTTCGCGCGCCGACAGCCAGAAGTGCTCGCCGTCGTGCTGCGCCTCGTAGCGCGCGGGCTCTCCGGCCAGCTCGCACTTGTTGTGCAGCCAGAACACGCGCGGCAAGGTGGAGAGCTCGCCGCGCAGGCCGGGGATCTGTTCGCACTCGGAACCGCATTCGACGACGGCAAGGGCGAGATCGGCGCGGGTGAATTCTGCGCGCGCACGGCGCATGCCTTCGGCTTCGACGACATCGGCGCCCTCCCGCAGGCCGGCGGTGTCGACCAGGGTGAGTTCGATACCGTCGATCAGCACCGCCTCACGCAGCAGGTCGCGGGTGGTGCCGGCGATATCGGTGACGATGGCGCGGTCGCTGCCCGACAGCGCATTCAACAGGGAGCTCTTGCCAGCGTTCGGTGGCCCGGCGATGACCACGTGCAGGCCGTCGCGCAGACGCTGGCCGCGGCGGGCCTCGCGCAACAGCGCCTGCATCAGTTCACGCACCTGCCGCAGGCGCGCTTTGAGTTCGGGCCCGGCGAGGAAGTCGATCTCTTCCTCGGGGAAGTCGATCGCGGCCTCGACGTAGATTCGCAAGGCGATCAGGGCCTCGGTGAGAGTGTCGACGCGGCGGCTGAACTCGCCGTCGAGCGCGCGCCGCGCGGCGCGGGCAGCGGCTTCGGATGTGGCGTGGATGAGATCGGCGACTGCCTCGGCCTGGGTCAGGTCGAGGCGTTCGTTCAGGAAGGCGCGCTCGGTGAACTCGCCGGGCCGGGCCTGACGTGCGCCGAGCTCCACGCAGCGCGCCACCAGCAGGCGCAGCAGGGCGGGGCTGCCGTGGGCCTGCAGCTCGACCACGTCCTCGCCGGTGTAGGACGCGGGCGCGACGAAGGCGATCAGCAGGCCGTCGTCGATCACCTCGTCTGCCGCATCGCTGAAACGCACGTAGTGGGCGTAGCGGGGTTTGGGTTGGATGCCGCTCAGGCACCGCGCGATGGCGATCGACTGCGGCCCGGAGAGCCGCACCACGCCGACGCCTGCCGCGCCCGCAGCGGTGGCGATGGCGACGATGGTGTCGGCGCGCCCGCTCGGGGATCCGGTGGCGGAGACGCCGGATAGCGGCTCACGAGAAGCATTCCGCATGGCCTGATTCCTCCCTCCGGATACGGCAGCGGCCGCGTGCTTTCGCGCCGCGGCCGCTGCTTCAATCGCGAGTTCCGACTGCGGATCCGCGGGCTCAGGCGGCCTTCGGCGCGGCCGTACCACCGTGGCGACGCAGGATGATCCACTGCTGCAGCAGGCCCAGCGCACCATTGGTGGTCCAGTACAGCACCAGGCCCGCCGGGAAGAAGGCGAACATCACGCCGAAGGCGATCGGCATGATCTGCATGATGCGCTTCTGCATCGGGTCCATGCCCGGGGTCGGCGACAGCTTCTGCGTGGCCCACATGGTCAGCAGGTTCAGCACCGGCAGGATGAAGTAGGGGTCGGGTGCGGTGAGGTTGTTGATCCACAGGATCCACGGCGCATGGCGCAGCTCGACCGCTTCGATGAGCACCCAGTACAGCGAGATGAAGATCGGGATCTGGATCAGGATGGGCAGGCAGCCACCCATCGGATTGATCTTCTCTTTCTTGTACAGCTCCATCATCGCCGTCTGGAACTTCTGGCGGTCCTCGCCGTAGCGCTCCTTGAGGGCTTCGATGCGCGGCTGCACGGCGCGCATCTTGGCGAAGCTCTTGTATTGCGCTTCCGACAGCTTGAACAGGGCAAGCTTCAGGATGACCACCAGCAGGACGATGGCCCAGCCCCAGTTGCCGGTGATGTCGTGGAGGACACCAAGCAGCCAGGCCATGGGCTGGGCGAGCATCGTGAAGATGCCGTAGTCCATGGTCAGCTTGAGGCCCGGAGCAATGCCTTCCAGCTGGTCCTGCAGCTTCGGGCCGGCATAGAAGCGCGCGCTGCTTTCGACCTGAGCACCGGGCGCAACATCGAAGGCCGGGCCCAGGGTACGGATGCGATGGCGGCCGCCATCCTCGGTGGCTGTGCTGAAGGTCTGCGCTTCATCCGCTTCGGGAATCCAGGCGGCGAAGAAGTAGTGCTCCAGCATTGCGATCCAACCGGTACTGGCCTTGGCTTCGGTCGGGCCATCGCTGAAATCGCCGAACCCGCGCTTCTCGAACTTGCTCTGCGGGCTGTACCAGGCCGCGCCGACAAAGCTGTAGGCCGCGGGGTTGGTGAAACTCGAACCCGGCAGTGCCGGCGGGGTCACGCGCACCAGCTGGCGGTAGGCGCTCAGCTCGACCGGCTGGCCGGTCTGGTTCTCGAAGCGATCGCTGACCGTGACCACATAGCTGCCGCGCTCGAACACGAAGGTGCGCACGAGGCTGAGGCCATCGGCCGAGGTCCAGCGCAGCGGCACTTCAAGGCGGTCCTGGCTGCCAAGCTCGAAGCTGTCGCCTTCGGCGGTGAAGGCACTGAGGTGGTTCGGCAGTTCAGCGCGATTGCCCACATAGCCGGACTGGCCAATGAAATAGCGCTGGCCCTGGGTGCTCATCAGGCGCACCGGCGGCGAGCCCGGCTTGGGCTCCTGTGCGTAAGCAAGCAGGTCGGCCTGGACGACGCTGCCGCCCTGGGTGTCGATCTGCAGGTCGAGTACATCGGTGCGCACGCCCAGGCGGCGGCCGCTGGAGGCAACGGCCGGCGTGGGCGCGCTGCCGCTCGGACTGGTGCTGCTGCGCTCGGGTTGGAACTCGGGCAGGTCGCCGGTCGACGGCGGTGTCGACAGCTCCGCCTGCGGCGCCGGCTCGGCGCGCGGACGGCTGTAGTCCTGTTGCCAGGTGTCCCAGGCCAGGTAGCCGACCATCAGCCAGGCAATCAACAGGAAGGTGCGCGCTTGGTTCATTCGGACACTCGGTCGTTGCCGTGGCGGGAGTCGGGCCCGGCAGTCGTCAGGGGAGGGGATTCGGCGCTGGCCGGAGCATCGGGCGTGTCGGCACCGGGCGCGGAGACAGCCGCCATTGTGACGTGCGCGACTGGGGCCTTCAACGCAGCCGCGCGGGCGAGCAGACGCTCCAGGTCACGCCGCAGCTGATCGGGTCGGGCAGCGGCAGCTTCGCGCTTGCCCATCAGCACGTAGTCGCCCGCCGGCAGACGTGCACGAAGATGGCGGAAGCATTCGCGTGCGATCCGCTTCAGACGGTTGCGCACCACCGCGCGTTTGTCGACCTTGCGCGAGATGGCAAAGCCGAGCCTCGCGGAGTCCGCTGCCGGGTCAAGCAGGACGGTGCAGCGGTAGAACGCGCCACCCATGCGCTGACCCGAATCGAGACAGCGGCTGAAGTCGCGCGGCAGGCGCATGCGCGCCGATGGCCTGAGCCGGCAGGGCGCGGGAGGTGGAATCAGGGTCATGGCCACGCCTCGCCCGGAAATGCAACAGGCCCGGCGTGAGCCAGGCCTGCAGAAACCGACCACCGCCGGGTAGCGGAATCGATGTACGCCGCGGCGTCAGGGACGCCGGCGGCGGTCGCGACTGCGCTTACGGGCAGAGGCGCTTGCGACCCTTGGCGCGGCGGGCCGACAGGATCTTGCGGCCGTCGGCGGTCGCCATACGGGCACGGAAACCGTGGGTGCGGGCGCGCTTGAGGTTGCTGGGCTGGAAGGTGCGCTTCATGACAGCGGCCTTGATGTCTGGGCAGAAAGACCGCGGAGGATACGGGCTCAGCTTCCTGGCTGTCAAGCCCGCTGCGGTTGGCACTGTCTGCGGTGCGGCGTAGACTGGCAGGCCGCCCGGTCACCCGGGGTTGGGTGCCTGTCGAGGAATCACAGCGCGCATGCCGCTCCGCCCCGGCCCGGTCCTGCCGTCCGCGGCCCGGGATCGCGTCGCGGCACGTGTCTGCCCTGATCTCCCACGGGTTTCCGCTCCGGGGCGCCGAGCTCCCACTCATCCCCTGCCTGACTGGATCGCGCGGCGCCTGACGCGGCGTGGCGTAGCCGGTCGGCTCCACTCGGGAAGCTGCATGTCGCCCTGGTTGCGCTGTCTTGAACGCCTCGAAGCCGAGCTCCCGGCCGAGAGTTTCTACACCTGGATCAAACCCCTGCACGCTGAAGCCCATGAGGGTGGCGTGCGCCTGTTCGCACCCAATGCCTTCGTGGTCGAAACGGTGCGCGACGCGTATCTGCCGCGCATCATCGAGCTGTTGCGGCACTACTCGGAGCTCGCCTCGCTCGACGTCAGCCTTGAGCTCGGCACCCCGCGCAGTCGCGATGTGGCGGCCGAGGCGCGACAGAGCAGTGCTGCGGCGACCGGGCCGTCGATGCGGGCCACGAGCGGTGGCGGGCAGGTGAAGCCCATCGCCAGCAATCTCGACTCCAGCTACACCTTCGACACCTTCATCGAAGGCAGCTCGAACCAGCTTGGTCGCGCCGCCGCCATGCAGGTCGCGAACGAGCCCGGCAAGGCCTACAACCCGCTGCTGCTGTACGGCGGTACCGGTCTTGGCAAGACCCATCTGATGCATGCGGCCGGCAACTACATGCTCGCGCGCAACCCGGGCATGCGCGTGCTCTACCTGCGGTCGGAGCAGTTCTTCGCGGCGATGATGCGGGCGCTGGCGGACAAGGCCATGGAGCAGTTCAAGCGGCAGTTCCATTCGGTGCACGCGCTGCTGATCGACGACATCCAGTTCTTCGCCGGCAAGGACCGCACGCAGGAGGAGTTCTTCCACACCTTCAATGCCCTGTTCGAGCTCAAGCAGCAGATCATCCTGACCTGCGATCGCTACCCCAAGGAGGTCGACAATCTCGAGCCACGGCTGAAGTCGCGCCTGGGCTGGGGATTGTCGGTGGCGATCGAGCCACCGGACTTCGAGACACGCTCGGCGATCCTGTTGGCCAAGGCGGCGCAGAAGGGCGTGCCGCTGCCCGAGAACGTGGCTTTCCTGATCGCCCGACGCATGCGTTCCAACGTACGCGACCTGGAAGGTGCCCTGAACACGCTGGCGGCACGCGCGAACTTCATGGGCCGACCCATCACCGAAGAGTTCGCCCACGAGGCGCTGCGCGACCTGCTGCGAGCGCAGCAGGCGGTGATCTCGCTCAGCAACATCCAGAAGATGGTGGCCGACTATTACCAGCTGCGGGTGTCCGACCTGCTCTCCAAGCGCCGCACGCGCTCGCTGGCCCGGCCGCGTCAGATGGCCATGGCGCTGGCCAAGGAGCTGACGGAGCACAGCCTGCCGGAGATCGGGGATGCCTTCGGCGGCCGCGACCACACGACCGTGATGCATGCCTGCAAGGTGGTGCGTGGTCTGGTGGGCGACGATCCGAAGGCTCGTGAGGACTGGGACAAGCTGGTGCGGCGGCTGACCGAATAAGGCCCGTCTGTAGCGGCATGGCAAGTTGGTAAGCTGTGGATAAGCGGGGTATGGGGTTGGGACAGTTTGCGGGCGGCATTTTTATCCACAGCCGTTCCACAGCCGGGCCGGGACTCACCCACAGACCTTCAGACCAGGAAAAACCGTTGACTGTCATGGGCTTGCGTGGCTTATCCCGGGTTTCGGGGTAGACCATCATCACCAACAGTCTCTTAAAAGCTTTAAGAACATGAGGGTTGATGTATGCGGTTCAGTCTGACGCGCGAAGTGTTGCTGAAGCCTCTCCAGCAGGTGGTCAGCGTGGTCGAGAAACGGCAAACCATGCCGGTGCTGTCGAATCTGTTGGTGTCCCTGGAGCAGGGCACGCTGTCATTGACGGCAACTGATCTTGAAGTCGAGCTGGTTGCGCGTGTTGCCTGCAGCGACGGCGAACCGGGTGCCACGACGATTCCGGCCCGCAAGTTCTTCGAGATTGTTCGAGCGCTGCCTGACGGCGTGATGGTCAACGTGGGCTCAAGCGGTGACCGCATCAATGTGAGCGCGGGTCGCAGCCGGTACACGCTGGCCGGGCTGAGCGCGGATGAGTACCCCTCGACGGACGAAGCCGAGGTCGTCGAGCGCTTGCGGGTGAGCGAAGGCGCGCTGAAGAAGACCTTTGATGCCACCGCGTTCGCGATGGCGCAGCAGGACGTGCGGTTTTATCTCAACGGGCTGCTACTGGACGCCGACGGCACGCAGTTGCGCTGCGTCGCCACGGACGGCCACCGGTTGGCATTGAGCGAGACGGACCTGGTGTCCGGTCCGCAGGTGCGTCGACAGATGATCGTGCCGCGCAAAGGTGTGCTGGAGCTGATGCGCCTGCTGGAGAACAGCGACCGGGAGATCGAACTGGAGGTCGGTCGAGCCCATGTACGCGTGCGCCGAGACGACGTGTCGTTCAGCTCGAAGCTGATCGACGGCCGCTTTCCGGATTATGAGGCGGTCATACCGCTCGGTGCCGACAAGGAAGTGAAGGTCAATCGCGACAGCCTGCGCGCAGCGCTGCAGCGTGCGGTGATCCTGTCCAACGAGAAGTATCGTGGTGTGCGGATTGAGGTCGATCCCCAGGTCGTTCGCGTGTCGGCACACAACCCCGAACAGGAAGAAGCGGTGGAAGAGGTCGAGGCGGACACGTCCATCAGTGGCCTGTCGATCGGTTTCAACGCCAGTTATCTGTTGGAAGCCTTGGGCGCGCTGACCGAGGACGACGCTTTGCTGCTGTTCCGTGATTCCGGGTCCAGCGCCCTCGTTCGCGAGCCGAGCCACGGGCGCAACCGCCACGTGGTGATGCCGATGCGCCTGTAAGGGATCACGATGTTGCTGCGTCACGTCAGCCTTGGCGGGCTTCGAGTGCTCGCCGAGGCTGATTTTTTTCCAGCAACCGGTATCAGCTGGCTGGTGGGCAGCAATGGGTCGGGCAAGACCACGGTGCTGGAGGGGCTTTTCGCGCTCGGGCATGCGCGATCTTTTCGCGCCGCGCAGTTCGATTCGGTGCTCCGGCACGGTTGCGATGAGGGCCATATCGCCACGGAATGGGTTGACCGTAGCGGGGTGCCGTTGCGGCTCGGGAGCGCGCGTCAGCGTCGCGGTGGATGGGAGTACCGGGTCGAAGGCGCTCGCGAGGTGCGTGCAGCGGAGATTGCAGCGCGCGCGCCCACACTGTGTTTCGAGCCCGGTTCACACCTGATCGTGTCCGGGCCTTCGGAGCGGCGGCGTCGCTTGATGGATTGGGGCGTGTTCCACGTGGAACGCATGCCATCGGCGCTGTGGTCGGAGTGGCAGCGCATCCTGAAGCAGCGCAACGAGGCCCTGCGCATACGCGACCTGCAACAGCTGGATGCGTTCGACGGCTTGTTGGGTACCGCTGGCGAGCGCCTGGACCGCGCGCGATCTCGGCTTGCCGAACGTTGGCTCGGACGCTCGGCGCAAGTGCTCTCGTGGCTGTCTGAGGAGGTTGGGGGCGTCACCCTGGAGTATCGACGTGGCTGGGGCAGGGCGCACGCCACGCTGGTGGAGGCTCTCCATGCGGCGCGCGAGCGGGACATGACGCAGGGCTTCACCAGCGTCGGCCCACACCGCGCCGACGTCAGTTTGCGGATCCAGGGCGTGGACGCCCGCGAGTTCCTGTCGCGTGGGCAATCAAAGATCCTCGCTCTCTCGCTGCTCATCGGCTTGAGCGATCTGTATGGCGAGATGCATGGCAGCTACCCGCTGCTGCTGCTGGACGATCTCTGCAGCGAGTTGGATGCCCTTCGCGCCGGGGCCGTCCTGGCGTACCTGCGTGAGCGCGGGGTCCAGGCGATCGTGACCGGGGTGGAGCGCCCCGGTTGGGCAGATGACCCTCGTGACGCCCTGTTCCACGTGGAACAGGGCAAGATCACCCCCCTGCTATAATTCGCGCCCTGCGCAGGCCGCTCCGACACCGTTGGAGAGCGGCTCGCGCCCCGCCAAGCAGGGATTCCATGAGCGACCAGACTCCGAACGACTACGATTCCAGTCGAATCACCGTACTGCGTGGCCTGGAGGCCGTGCGCAAGCGTCCCGGCATGTACATCGGCGACGTGCATGACGGCACGGGGCTGCACCACATGGTTTTCGAGGTGGTGGACAACTCCATCGACGAGGCCCTGGCAGGGCACTGCGACACAGTCACCGTCATCATCCACGCGGATGGAAGCGTCAGCGTCCAGGACAACGGGCGCGGGATTCCGGTCGACATCCACCACGAAGAGCAGCGTTCGGCCGCCGAAGTCATCATGACCGTGCTGCACGCGGGCGGTAAGTTCGACGACAACAGCTACAAGGTCTCGGGCGGCCTGCACGGTGTCGGCGTTTCGGTGGTCAACGCGCTGTCCGAGCACCTGAGCCTGCGCATCTGGCGCGACGGCTTCGAGCATCTGCAGGAGTATCGGCTGGGCGAGCCCCTGTACCCCTTGAAGCAGGTGGCGCCGTCGACCCGTCGCGGCACCGAAGTCCGCTTCATGCCCAGCAAGGAGATCTTCTCCGACGTCGAGTTCCACTACGACATCCTGGCCAAGCGCCTGCGCGAGCTGTCCTTCCTGAACTCCGGCGTGCGCATCGACCTCACGGATGAGCGCAGCGACAAGCGTGACCAGTTCCGCTACGAAGGCGGCATCCTCAGCTTTGTCGAGCATCTGGCCCAGCTGAAGACTCCGCTGCATCCGGCGGTCATTCCGCTGTCCGGTGAGGAGAACGGCATCGTCGTCGAGGTGGCGGTCCAGTGGACCGATGCCTACCAGGAAACGATGTTCTGCTTCACCAACAACATCCCGCAGAAAGACGGCGGTACCCATCTGGCCGGGTTCCGCGCGGCCCTGACCCGCACCCTCGGCGCCTACATCGAGCAGTCGGGCCTGTTGAAGCAGGCCAAGGTCGGCATGAGCGGCGATGACATGCGCGAAGGCATGGTCGCGGTGCTTTCGGTCAAGGTGCCCGACCCGAGCTTTTCCTCGCAAACCAAGGAAAAGCTGGTGTCCTCCGAGGTGAAGACCGCGGTCGAGAGCGTGGTCTCCAAGCGCTTCGAGGAGTTCCTGCAGGAGCATCCGCAGGACGCACGCGCGATCGCCGCCAAGGTGGTGGACGCCGCCCGCGCCCGTGAAGCCGCGCGCAAGGCCCGTGATCTCACCCGCCGCAAGGGTGCGCTCGACATCGCCGGCTTGCCAGGCAAGCTGGCCGACTGCCAGGAGAAGGATCCTGCCCTCTCTGAGCTGTTCCTCGTCGAGGGCGACTCGGCCGGCGGCTCGGCCAAGCAGGGTCGCAACCGTCGCACCCAGGCCATCCTGCCGCTGCGCGGCAAGATCCTGAACGTTGAGAAAGCGCGCTTCGACAAGATGCTCGGCTCGGCCGAGGTCGGCACCCTGATCACTGCGCTGGGCTGCGGCATTGGCCGGGAGGAATTCAACCCCGACAAGCTGCGCTACCACCGCATCATCATCATGACCGACGCCGACGTTGACGGCTCGCACATCCGAACCCTGCTGCTGACTTTCTTCTACCGGCAGATGCCCGAGCTGATCGAGCGCGGACACATCTATATCGGCCTGCCGCCGCTGTACAAGCTCAAGCAGGGCAAGCAGGAGCTCTACCTGAAGGACGACATCGCCCTGAACGCCTACCTGATCAGCCATGCCGTCGAAGGCGCCGAGCTGGTCTGTGGCGTCGACCAGCCGCCGATCAGTGCCGCGGCGCTGGAGCATCTGCTGACCCTGTTCGGGCACGCCCAGGATGCGATCCGTCGTCTGAGCCACCGGCACGATGCAGCCATTCTCGAAGCCCTGCTGGAGTTGCCGCCGCTGACATCGCAGCTGGCCGCAGACCCGGCGCGTGCGGAAGCCTGGATTGCTGCGGCGCACCAAAAGCTGGCGCGTACGGGCCTCGGCAAGCCCCGCTACCGCCTGCAGTGGGTCGCGGCCGAGGGTGAACAGGCCGCTGCGCTCCGCGTCCAGCGCCAGCACCATGGCCTCTCGTTGGAGCAGCTCTGGCCGGTGCCGATGTTCGAGTCCGGCGAACTGAAGCCGGTGGTGGACGCCGCACGCGAGATGCATGACCTGCTGCAGGACGGCGCCCGCATCAGTCGCGGCAGCCGCAGCCAGCCGGTCGCCCGCTTTGCCGACGTGCACGCCTGGCTGTTCGAGGAAGCCAAGCGCGGTCGCACCATCCAGCGCTTCAAGGGTTTGGGCGAAATGAACCCGGACCAGCTGTGGGAGACCACGGTCAACCCCGAAACGCGTCGCCTGCTGCGCGTCCGAATCGAGGACGCTGTCGCCGCGGACCAGATCTTCGCCACCCTGATGGGCGATGTGGTCGAGCCCCGCCGCGACTTCATCGAAGACAACGCGCTCAAAGTCGCCAATCTCGACATCTGAACCGGAACCGGGGCGGCGCGCACTGCGCGCCGCCACCGATCGCACCGTGATGCCGCCCGCTGGCTGGCTATACTGCCGCTGAACGCGGCCATCGTGGCCGCACCGCCTCCCGCAAGCGCGCCCAACCCATGAAGAAAGCCCACCTGTACCTGCTGGCCCTGGCTCTGTGCCTGATCGGCGGCGGCGCGATCTACTACAAATGGAAGTTCCTCGACTTCCCGCTGCAGCCGGCCGCCGAGGTCGAGGTCTGGACGGTCCAAGCCCGCATCCAGTACCAGCCGCGCAAGCCGGCCAACACGGTGGTGCTGCAGCTGCCATCGAACACGCCGGGCTTCACGATCCTCGACGAGCGATACGTCGCCCGCAACTACTCCAAGCTCGAGGAGCCGCGCAGGGAAGGGCGCGAAGTGCAGTGGTCGATCCGGCGCGCCGCCGGCCGCCAGGCGCTGTACTACCGGGCCACGGTCGTCCGCAGCAAGCAGGCGGACGCCGTCGAGGCCGCGCCGCGCCTGGCCGCACCACCGACCCTGGAAGAACCCTTTGCGACCGCGGCCCAGACCCTGCTGGACAACGTGCGCCTGGGCTCGTCGAACGTGCCGACCTATGCCAAGGAGCTGGTCCGGCAGATGAACGTGGCCGCGCCCAGCGAAGAGGTTGCCCTGCTGGTCGAGGGTCTGGCCGACGCCGACGCGCGCGCCGAGTACATCACCCAGCTGCTGGCCATGCGGCAGATCCCCGCGCGCATCGTGCGCGGCCTGATGCTGGGCGAGAGCCAGGGCAATGCGCAGATCAGGCCCTGGCTGCAGGTCCATGACGGCAAGGCCTGGACCACGATCGACCTGGAAACCGCGGTCGACGGCTGGCCCGACAACTTGTTCCTGTGGACCGGTTCGAGGTCACCGCTGCTGCAGATCGAGGACGCCGGGCGCCCCGAGCTGACCTTCTCGGTCAGCCGCAACCTCGCCGACGCGATCGCCATCGCGGAACGCCGGCTGGAAGTCCAGAACGCCGATCTGGTGAACTACTCGCTGCTCAGCCTGCCGCTGCAGACCCAGTCGGTTTACAAAGTGCTGCTGATGGTGCCGATCGGCGCCTTCCTGATGCTTCTGCTGCGCAACATCATCGGCATCAAGACCTTCGGCACCTTCATGCCGGTACTGATCGCGATCGCCTTCCGCGAAACCCAGCTGCTGGCGGGCGTCACCCTGTTCGTGGTGGTGGTGGGCGCCGGACTCCTGGTGCGTTTCTACATGGAGCGCCTGCGGCTGCTGCTGGTGCCCCGACTGACTTCGGTGCTGATCCTGGTCGTGCTGTTGATGGCAGCGGTCTCGATCCTCGCCAATCGCCTCGGCATCGAGGTGGGCCTGTCGGTCGCCCTGTTCCCGATGGTCATCATGGCCATGACCATCGAGCGCATGTCGGTCGCCTGGGAGGAGCGGGGCCCGGGCTATGCCCTCAAGGAGGGCATCGGCTCGCTCGTCGTGGCCTGCCTGGCTTATCTGGCGATGAGCTGGGAGCCCCTGGAGCATTTCATCTTCGTGTTCCCGGAAGCCCTGCTGATCCTGCTGGCGCTGACCCTGGTGCTGGGGCGCTACTCGGGCTATCGCCTGAGTGAGTTGTTCCGCTTCCGTGCGCTCGCCCGCGAGCTGGAGGCGAAGGAAAAGGCTGCCAGCGCCGACGCGGGCAAGGCCTGAGCCATGCTCAACCTGTTCTCGGTCGCACGTCGCCTGCGCAGCATCGGCCTGATGGGCCTCGGCCAGCGCAACGCCGAATTCATCCTCGCCTACAACAAGCGGCGCTTCTATCCGCGGGTGGACGACAAGCTCATCACCAAGCAGCTCGCCATCGAGGCCGGCCTGCCGGTTCCCGAGCTTTACGCGGTTGTCCGCGAGGAGCACGAGATCCACGAGCTGCACAAGAAGATCGAACACCGCGAGCAGTTCGTGGTGAAGCCCGCCCACGGTTCGGGTGGCGATGGCATCCTGGTGATCAGCGGACGCCGCGGTGACAAGTACCGCCGTTCCAATGGTCAGCTCATGAACAGGGAGGAATTCGAACACCACCTGTCCAATGGTCTGTCAGGACTGTTCTCGCTCGGAGGGCATCCCGACCACCTGCTGGTCGAGTACTGCGTGCAGTTCGACCCGATCTTCGACCAGGTCAGCTACAAGGGTGTGCCCGACGTCCGCATCATCGTGTTCCTCGGCTACCCGGTGATGGCAATGATCCGCCTGCCTACACGGCTGTCCGATGGCAAGGCCAATCTGCACCAGGGCGCCATCGGCGTCGGCATCGACATCCCCACGGGGCTGACCCGCAGGGGTGTCTGGGGCACCGAGCCGGTCAAGGAGCATCCCGACACCGAGCACAGCATCGTCGGACTCGAGATCCCGCGCTGGGCGGAGCTGCTGGAGATGTCTTCGCGCTGCTATGAGCTTTCCCAGCTTGGCTACATCGGCGTCGATTTCGTTCTCGACAAGAACAAGGGACCGATGATCCTGGAGCTCAATGCGCGCCCCGGCCTGGCCATCCAGATCGCCAATGGCAATGGGCTGCTGCATCGCCTGCGCATGATCGAAGCCCTGCGCGACCACGGTGGCTTGAGCACGGATCCCGCAGAGCGGGTCGCATTCTCCCGCGCGCACTTTGCCACCACCTGACCTCAGGCTACGGCTACGCTGCAAAGCCCAAGAATTGTTCCGTGCGTATTCGCATGGTGGAAACGTTTAACAAGGCCCTTGATTTCACAAGGCGCAACTGCGGCAGCGCTCCTTGAGTCACCGCGGAGTCTGCGGTTAGGCTTGCAGGCCGACTGCGGCAATGCCAGCCGCCGACCTTCCCCAGGAATCCACCGATGCGCACCACCCTCTTCTTTGCGAAGACCAGCCTCGTACTCGCCCTCGGGTTCGGGCTCATGGCCACCGCCGACGCGCAGCGTCGCGGACAGCAGGCCGCGGAAGAAATCCTGTATCCCAACGCCACCCGCACCGAGCCCACGCTGAAGCCGGCGCAGCGCACCCAGCGTCAAATGAAGCGCGTGTTCGATCTTTCGCAGGAGGAGGGCAAGGACGCCGAGACCGAAGAAGCGGCGAAGGCCCTGCTTGGGAATGCCGGCGCCGGTATCTACGAGATCTCGCTGGTCAACCAGATCCTTGCGCAGATCGAGCTCGACCGCGACAACTACCCCGCCGCCATCACGTATTTCCAGGCAGCACTTGAGGCGGGCGGCTACAAGAACAACCAGTACTACCAGGTGATGCAGAACATCGGCCAGCTGCAGTTCCAGGAAGAGCTGTACGCGGACGCTGCCGCAACCTTCACCCGTTGGCTGGATGAAACCAGGTCGGAAGACGCCAAGGTTTACGCGCTGCGCGGCAATGCGTACTACCGCCTGGAGCGGTACGAGGACGCTGTCGCCGACCTGCGCAAGGCCCTGTCTCTGCAGGAGACGCCGGAATCAGCGGTTTCACAGATGCTGATGGGCAGCCTGTTCGAGCTGGGCCGTGTCTCTGAAGCTGCGGAGATTGCGGCCGGGCTGCTGGAGCGCGACCCCCGCAATGTGGGATTGATCCGCAACCTGTCGGCCATCTACGTCAATGCGGAGCAGGTGGACAAGGCCATCGAAACCATGGAGGCCGGCATCAGCAGCGGTGTGCTGGTCGAAGAACGTGATTACGTCGAACTGTCCAAGATGTATCGCTACGCCGAGCAGGACCTCAAGGCCGCCGAGCTGATCTCGCGTGCCGTCAGCGAAGGCAAGGTGCAGCCGTCGCTCGAAGTCTATCGAGGGCTTGGCGAGGCTTACTACTTCTCGGAAAACATCGCCCAGGCCGCCGACGCTTTCGGCAAGGCCGACGAGTTTGCCACCGACGGCGAGATGGCGCTGAACCACGCCCGCGCGCTGGCCGAGCTCGAGCGCTGGCCCGAGACCAAGGCGGCAGCGAACCGCGCCATCAGCAAGGGTGTCCGCCGACCGGGCGATGCCTATGTGATCCTGGGTGCCGCCGAGTTCGGGCTGAACAACCAGCCCGCCGCCATCGCCGCCTACCGCGAGGCTGCCAAGCATCCGGAAACCAAGGCGATGGCCGAAGCCTACCTGCGCCAAGTCAATCGTTGAAATTCGTTCACCTGATCGGCCTTAGGCACGGCCGATCTGTTGGTATAAGCTATGCCGTTCCCGTGTCGTTCAGCTTGTCTAGGCAGGCAGATTGGCAGCGCGGATGGATTGACCTCCGACCACGACACTGCGCATGACAGACAAGCAAGAAAACCTGGAAACCGAGGGGCGCAAGCTCAGCTGGCTCCGCATCACCGGCCTCGCGGCCGCCGTGGGTGTGCACGCCGCGGCGCTGGTGCTGATGCTGGTGCCCGTGGCGCCTCCGCAGATGGAGGAAGAGGCTCCGGAGATCGTTGAAGTCACCTTCATCGAGCCGCCGCCGCCGCCGCCGCCGCCGCCGCCGCCGCCGCCGGAACCGCCCAAGCGCCCGCCGCCGAAGATCATCGAGAGGCCGCGACCGACACCGCCGCCGCCTGAAGCACCGCCGCCGGTGATTCTGGAAGAAGCGACCCCGATGTCGATCCCGGCGCCGCCCCCGGCTCCGCCCGCACCTGCCGCTCCTGCACCGAGCTACGGTGCGACGGAAGACAGCTCCTACCGCCGCATGCGTCCGCCGCGCTATCCGCCGCAGGCCATGCGCCGTCGCGAAGAGGGTGAAGTGCTGCTCCGCGTCCTGGTGGGTACGGATGGCCGCCCTGTCCAGGTGGAAGTGGAAAAGTCCAGCCGCTCGCGTCTGCTGGATCAGGCCGCCATCCAAGCGGTACGTGAGTGGGTATTCAACCCAGGTATGAAGGAAGGTGTCCCGGTGCAGAGCTGGGTCATCGTCCCGATCAAGTTCTCCCTCAACGACTGACGCCTCACTAGCAAAAGGGTAAGGAAATGCTCCAAGAAGCCTCTAACACGCCGGCAGCCGCAGCTGCTACCCAGGCTGCCACGCCGGCGCCGATGGATCAGGTCATCGGTGGCGTCGTCGCGGATACGAATGCAGCAGCGCTGAAGGAGATGGGTATCTCCAGCCTGCTGAACAACATGGTGGCCAACCCTGGCGAGTTCGCCGTCACCTGGGTCGTGGTCGTCACCCTGGTGCTGATGTCGATCGCCTGCTGGTACTACACGGTCGTCAAGACCATCCAGAACCAGGTCATCAAGGCGCGTGCCAACCACGTCATCCGTACGTTCTGGGAAACCAGCAACGCCCAGGAGGCCATCCGCTTCATGGAAGAGCAGCCGGCCAACGAGCCGTTCTCCAAGATCGCCCTGGACTGCGCGGTCGCCGCTGCCCATCACCAGAAGAACGAGGGTTCGCGCCTTGCCGAGACGCTGTCGCGCTCCGAGTTCATCGACCGCGCCCTGCGCCAGGCCGTCACCCGCGAGAGCTCGAAGCTCGAGAACGGCATGACCATCCTTGCCACCACCGGCTCGGCCGCGCCCTTTATCGGCCTGCTCGGTACCACCTGGGGTATCTACAAGGCCCTGATCAAGATCGGTGCCTCCGGCTCCGCATCGCTGGACGCCGTTGCAGGTCCCGTCGGTGAGGCGCTGCTGAAGACCGCGCTGGGTCTGGTCGTCGCGATTCCGGCGGTGATGGCCTACAACTTCTTCAACCGTGCAAACCGCACCACCAACGCGGCGTTCGACGCCTTCGCCCATGACCTGCACGACTTCTTCGCCACCGGCTCGCGCGTCGGCGAAGGTTCGTCCAAGCGTTGAGCCGTCGGTTGAACCGGGAGTTTTGAGCAATGGCCTTCAGCAGCGGTAACGAGCAGCAGGGCGGGCCGATGGCGGAAATCAATGTCACGCCGCTGGTCGACGTGATGTTGGTGCTGCTGATCATCTTCATGATCACGGCGCCCCTGATGTCCCACAAGATCCAGGTGAAGCTGCCGGAGAACAGGCTGGAAGTGCCCGAGGCCGCGCTGGTCCCGGGCCAGCCCATCACCATCGCGATCAAGGACAACGGCGAGATGTACTGGAACGACCAGCCGATCCAGCGCAGCCTGCTGGAATCGCAGCTGGCCGTCGAAGCGCAGAAGAAGCCGCAGCCGCGCGTGGAGATCCGCGCCGACCGGACCACCCGCTACCGCGTGGTCTCGGACGTCGTCAAGATCGCCAAGGACGTCGGCATGGCCAAGGTCGGCTTCGTCATCACCCCGGAACGCTAAGAGGAATCCACCATGGCATTTACAACTGGCGGTGGCGGCGGTGCGATGGCGGACATCAACGTCACGCCGCTGGTCGACGTGATGCTGGTGCTGCTGATCATCTTCCTGGTGACGGCGCCGATGCTGACGCGTGAGATCGAGATCGATCTGCCGCAGCAGAGCAACAAGCAGCCCGAGGAAATCGTCGATCCGCCGATGCCGATCCGCCTGCGCATCGATGCTGACGGTGGCCTGTTCTGGGACAACTCGCCCATGCCGAAGGCCGCCCTGCTGCCCTCGCTGCGCGTGGAAGCCAGCCGTGATCCGCAGCCCCTGCTTGAGATCGAAGCCAACCAGGAAGTGCAGTACCACGTGCTGACCGAAGTCCTGTCCACGGCCAAGAACGCGGACATGAAGAAGATCGGCTTCGTCGAGACGCTGTAAGCGTCCTTGGGGCCCCGCTGAACCTGCAAGGCCGCCCTCGGGCGGCCTTGTGCTTTCCGGCGGCGGAGTGTCCAAGCGTCAGGTCGCCGCGCTACTGCCGCATCCGGCGCAAGCCGTCTTTGCCAGAACCCGCGGGCGCCAAGCCGCGGGCCATGCGCTCCAGTTCAGCCCCACCCATGCGCGCAGCACGAACACCAGCGGTGATGGGTGCAGAAAGCGCTCAGGCGCAGCGCGCCGATCTGTTCATAAGCGCCCGCTGCGCTTGCAGACGCGCTGAGTTCCGGCGCAGTCTCGAACCAGCGGCGTGTGCCGTCATCGGCCTCGGAGGCCGGGCAGCAGGCAAGGGATGGCCCAGGTGGGAGAGCAACCATGGCCTTCATGAACGCGGATGCTTCTGCACGCTCGGACAATGCCGAGATCAACATCACCCCGCTGGTGGACGTGATGCTGGTTCTGCTCATCATCTTTCTGGTGGCAGCACCGGTGGTGGTGCGGCAGATCGAGTTGCCGCTCGCCGCCACGCCCCCGAAGCCAGACGTCGAACTGGCCCAACTGGCCCTGCGCATCGACGCCGCCGGCAGTCTGCAGCTGGACGGCAGTCCCATGAGCCTCTCGGCCCTGGATCGTATCCTGCAGGTGGAAGCGCTGCGCGAGCAGGCTCCCGTGCTGCAGATCGAGGTGGCTCCAGAGGCTGCCTACGCGCACATGACCGAGGTGCTGGCGCTGGCGCGCAGCCACGGACTGGAGCGCTTCGAGCTGCAGACCCACTGAACAGCAGAGGGCCGGTGCGCGGCGCCCGCGGTCCCGCGGGCGCCGCACGCGATGGCGTGTCGCCCGACAGCGTGCCCTCAGCGCGAAGAAGTCTCAGCCAAGATCCGCAGATAGGCACGCACCGTGGCGTCCAGGCCTGCGTACAGGGCTTCGCCGATCAACGCGTGGCCAATCGACACTTCGGCCACGCCCGGCACGCGTGAAACGAACAGGCCCAGATTGGCTTGGCTCAGGTCGTGCCCGGCATTGACCCCCAGCCCGGCCGCCAGCGCATCCGACGCCGTCAGCGCGCAGTCTTCGAGCGCCTTCTCTGGATCGCCCGCTGCAAAGGCTTGGGCATAGGGGCCGGTGTAGATCTCGATGCGATCAAGACCGATGGCAGCGCCTGCGGCAGCACCGGCGCTGCCCGGATCGACAAAGGCGCTGACGCGGGCGCCGAGCGCGTGCAGCCGCGCGACGATCGGCGCCAGCAGCGCCGCATCGCGCACCAGGTCGAACCCGTGGTCCGAGGTGATCTGGCCGTCATCGTCGGGCACCAGGGTAACCTGCTGCGGGCGCGCGGCCTCGACCAGTTCGATGAATCCGGGATAGCCCGGACGTGCGCCGGCGAAGGGATTCCCTTCGAGGTTCAGCTCCACGCCTGCCGGTCGCCAGGACGCGATGTCGAGCACGTCCTGCGGGCGGACGTGGCGGCAATCCGGTCGGGGGTGCAGGGTGATGCCCCGTCCGCCCGCATCCACCACGGTCTGCGCGGCGCGCAGCATCGAGGGCTCGCAGCCGCCGCGCGAATTCCGCAGCACCGCGATCTTGTTGAGGTTGACGCTGAGCACCGTCGCCATCTCGCTCATTCGACCGTCACAGACTTGGCGAGATTGCGCGGCTGGTCGACGTCGGTGCCCTTGAGCACGGCGACGTGGTAGGCCAGCAGCTGCAGCGGGATGTTGAACACCGCCGGTCCGATCAGGTTGCCGCCGGACTCCAGCTTCAGCACCGCACCGCGCTCGGGTGCCAAGGGCACCTCCACCTCGTTGTCGGCGATGACGAACAGCTCACCGCCGCGTGCACGCACTTCCTCCAGATTGGACTTGAGCTTCTCCAGCAGCTGGTTGTTCGGCGCCACCGCGATCACCGGCATGTGCTCGTCGACCAGGGCCAGCGGGCCGTGCTTCAGCTCGCCGGCCGGATAGGCCTCGGCGTGGATGTAGGAAATCTCCTTCAGCTTCAGCGCACCCTCGATGGCGATCGGATAGCTGGCACCGCGACCGAGGAACAGCGCGTGCTGCTTGTCGACGAAGCGCTCGGCGAGCGCATGCACCTGAGGCTCCAGCTTCAGCGCTTCGGCCACCAGACGCGGCAGCGAGGCCAGCTGGTTCACCAACCGCGCGTACTTCTGCTCGGCCATGCCGTTCAGGCGACCCAGTTCCAGGGTCAACAGGGCCAGCGCTGCCAGCTGGGTGGTGAAGGCCTTGGTCGAGGCCACGCCGATCTCGGGGCCGGCGCGGGTCATCAGCACCAGGTCCGACTCGCGTACCAGCGAGGACTCCGGCACGTTGCAGACGGCAAGCGCGCCCAGGTAGCGCGAGGTCTCGCGTCCCGAGCGCAGCGCCGCCAGCGTATCGGCGGTTTCGCCCGACTGCGAGATGGCGACGAACAGCGTGCCTTCGGGCACGACGGTGGTGCGATAGCGGTACTCGCTGGCGACCTCGACCGAGCAGGGCAGGCCGGCGAGAGCTTCGATCCAGTACTTGGCGACCATGCCGGCGTGGTAGCTGGTGCCGCAGGCGACGATGTGCAGCTGCTTCACCTTGGCCAGCAGCGGCTCTGCATCGACGCCGAACACGTTCGGCAGGATGCGCTCGCCGCTGATCCTGCCTTCGAGCGTGCGCGCAACCGCTTCCGGCTGCTCGTGGATCTCCTTCAGCATGTAGTGGCGGTACTCGCCACGCTCGACCGCATCGGCCGACAGATCCGTCACCCGCTCCTCGCGTTCGACCGCGATGCCGCTGGCGTCGAACACCGCATAGCCGTCGCGGCGGATCTCGACGATGTCGCCTTCCTGCAGGTAGACGAAGCGGTTGGTGACCCGCAGCAGGGCCTGCACGTCCGAGCCCAGGAAGTGCTCGCCGATGCCGATGCCGACCACCAGCGGACTGCCGCGGCGTGCACCGATCAGGCGCCCCGGCTCGTCGCTGGACAGCACCGCGATCGCATAGGCGCCATGCAGGCGCTGGGTCGCCGTGACGACGGCGGCGCGCAGGTCCTGGCCCTGCTTCAGCAGTGATTCGACCAGGTGGGCGATGACCTCGGTGTCGGTTTCCGAGGTGAACACATAGCCGGCCGCCTGCAGCTCGGCGCGCAGTTCGGCGTGGTTCTCGATGATGCCGTTATGCACCACCGAGACGCGATCCGCCGACACATGCGGGTGCGCGTTGTGGGTGCTGGGCACGCCGTGGGTGGCCCAGCGGGTGTGGGCGATACCGATCCTCGCCGCCACCGGCTGTTCGGCCAGCAGCTGTTCGAGATCACGCACCTTGCCCTTGGCGCGACGACGCTGCAGCTGGCCCTGTTCGAGCACGGCCAAGCCGGCCGAGTCATAGCCGCGGTATTCCAGCGCATGCAGGCCGGCGATCAGGATCGCACCGATATCGCGCTCGGCCACGGCACCAACGATTCCACACATGGGATCAGCTCCGCTGCGGGCGCATGCGCCCGGTCAATGAGAAATGCCTCCAAGGCCCGCCATTCTGAGCCCAGTTCAGCCCGCCGCGAACCGCGCGCGCCAGCGCCATCGCACGATTGCCAGACCCAGCCCGACGCCGGCCAGATTGCTGAACACATCGCGCAGATCGACCTCGCGACTCGGCTGCAGCGCCTGCGCGGCCTCGCTGCCTACCGCCACCAGCAGGGCGATCGCGGTGCACACCGCCAGCGCCCGGTCAGGGCCGCGCAGCTGCAGATGCAGGCGCAGCAGCAGGCCGCTCCACAGCGCGAACAGCGGCAGGTGGGCGAGGTTCAGCGCCAACCGCACACCAGCGCTGCTCTCGGGCAGCGGCAGCAGCAGGCCGATCAGGCCAAGCAGGCTGAGCCCGACGAACAGGGCCAGTGGCCAGGCCGCCGAGGCCTCATCCGCGCCGGGCATGCAGTCGCCGCTCCCAGGCCAGGGCGCTGGCACAGATCGCATCCAGGTCATCCAGCGCTGGCCGCCAGCCCAGCACCTCGCCGATCCGCGCGCAGTCCGCCACCAGCTCCGGCGGGTCCCCTGCACGACGCGGCTGATCGACCTGCGGCACGGCCGTCCCGGCCGCACGCGACATCGACGCCAGCACCTCGCGCACGCTGTAGCCGTGGCCGTAGCCCGCATTCAAGGTCACCGAGGCGCCGCCTTCGCGCAGGTAGCGCAGGGCGGCCAGATGCGCCGCGGCGAGGTCGACCACGTGGATGTAGTCGCGCACGCCGGTGCCGTCGATCGTCGGATAGTCGGTGCCGAACACCTGCACCGCCGGACGCGCGCCGACCGCGGCTTCGGCCGCCACCTTGACCAGCAGGGTGGCACGCTCGGTCGACTGGCCGATCCTGCCCTGCGGATCGCAGCCGGCGACGTTGAAGTAGCGCAGGGCCACATGCCGCAGCGCGCTCGCCGCCGACAGGTCGCGCAGCATCCACTCGCTCATCAGCTTGCTGGTGCCGTAGGGATTGATCGGCGCGGTGGGCGCATCCTCGCGGGCGCGGCCGCTGGCCGGGATGCCATAGACCGCCGCAGTCGACGAGAACACGAAATGCTCCACGCCTGAACGTGCACAGGCGTCCAGCAGATTGCGCGTGGCGCAGGTGTTGTTGCCGTAGTAGCGCAGCGGGTCGGCGACCGATTCGGGCACGATTGTGCGTGCGGCGAAGTGCAGCACCGTGCGGATGCCGCGATCGCGCAGCAGGGTCTCGACGGAGTCGCGGTCGCCGACCTCGCCGACGATGAGCTCCGCGCCGAGCACCGCTTCACGGAAGCCGGTGCTGAGGTTGTCGAGCACGACGACCTGCTCGCCGGCCTCGACCAGCTGCAGCACCACATGGCTGCCGATGTAGCCGGCGCCGCCGGTGACCAGGATGGGGCTGTGACTCATGGGGATCCTTGCTGGGGGCCGTTCGCGTCGCCGGCGAAGCGCTCGCGCGCCCAGCCGCAGATGTGTTCGATCAGGCGCTCGCGATCCGCCGGCCGATAGAACAGGTGATCGACTTCGGGCCAGTAGTCGAAGCGCACATGGCGATCCTGCGCGGCCGATCCGAAAGTGGCCGCGAACTGTCGTCGATGCAGGAAGTAGTGCGCAATGCCGCCGGTGTACAGGGCAAGCGTTTCGACCCCGCGCGCGCAGAACCCGGCCAGCTGCGGCCCCGCTTCCTCCGGCTTCGGCCAGTTCCGATAGTCCGCCTCGACGGCCGCGGGCGCGCCCGCCAAGGCATGGCGCTGCGGCCGCAGGCGGCGAAGCAGCGCGCTCAGCATGGCCGAGGGCGAGCGTCGCCGCAGCCAGCGGCCGAGCCGATACCAGCCCGGCGCATAGGCGACCGCATCCAGCAGCAGCAGCCCGCACACCCGGGTGTCCTGCAGGGCGAGCTGCCAGGCCGCATCCGCGGCGCTGCAGATGCCGCCCACCACGAAGCGCCGGCAGCCGGTGCGCGCCGCCAGCCGGTCCAGCACAGCGGCCAGACCGTCCAACTGCGGCTGCTCGCCCGCCAGCACGGCATCGCCAATGCCGGGTTGATCGAAGCGGAAGCTGGCGAACCCGCTCGCCGCCAGCCGGCGCGCCAGCTGCACGTAGAGCCGGAAGGGGCCCTGGCGGTGCACGGCGCCGGCGTTCAGCAGCACGAAGACGACGGCGCCGGGGGACGCTGGCGCCTGCAGTACGCCGAAGCGACCCGCACCCAGCTCAAGCAGCGACTCGCTCATGCGCGGGCCTCCAGGCGCGGCGCCAGCTCGGCCGCCAGCGCACGCACCTGCGGCAGTGGAAACGGCGTCGCCAGGTCGATCTCCTCAACCCACGAGGCGAGTGCGGCGGGCAGCTCGGCGTCCACGCTGAAGCGCGCGGGCTGGCCCACCCGCGCCGAGCGCAGCTGCCCGCGCAGGCCCGGATGCAGACGATGCCCGAGCAGGCAGTGCGGATCGACCTCGCCAAGCGGCAGTCGGGCGCCAAAGCGCCTGCGGTTGCGCAGCTCGCGGGCCTCGCGCGCTTCAAGCGCTGCGAGGTAGTCGCTGCCTACGTCGACCGGCTGCCAACCGATCCAGTCCATGCCCTGCCGCTGCGCGACCGCAGAAGCGGCCAGCGCGCCCGCGCGCACGCCCAGCAACACGATTGGGCCGGCGCCCAAGGCGCGCAGCCAGTCCAGGGCCAGCTGCAGATCCGCCTGCAGCTGGTCCAGGCTGAAGGCTTCATCGTCGCCGCAGGAGTCGCCGCAGCCGCTGGCATCGAAGCGCAGGCTGCCGATGCCGTGCCCGGCCAGTGCCTGCGACAGCAAGGCGAACAGCCGGTAGCCGCGCTGCCACTCGTGGGGAAAGGGCGGCACCACCAGCAGGGTGGGCTTGCCCGGCGTGGCCGCGGCGTGCAGCCCGGCCAGCCAGGTGTCGAGGCCGTGGATCCGGACGGGCGCGAACGCGATCGCGCTCATGCCGCGGGCCTTTTCACGCGGGCGCATGCGCCGGCAGCGGCGACCAGCGAGCCGGAGTTCTGGATCGGCGCGGCATTCGCGCCTGCGGATGGTGGGATCGGACGGACCATGGAGGGCTCCGGGAGCAGGGCTCCGAAGGGGCGCAAAGATACCAGTCGGGCGACGAAAATGTGCGCCAGTCCACAAAAATGATCCGATGCCAGCCCGTGGTTTGGCGGACCCTCGGGCCAGATTCGCCGAGGCTCGGCGAACGGCCGCGCCGACCGCGCCCCACGTGTTCCAGTTCTCACTCAGCATGTGATCGCAACTACGCGTCGCAAAACGGATTTTTCAAGCTGCGCAATGCATCACCGAATTGTTTCGCGATTGTGCCAACTGCCCCGCGAAAGGGCGTCGGGCGGGTCCGTAGTCTGGCCCTGTAAACAATGGTGCCAAGCCCATGACCCGTCTCCCCGCCTTTTTCAGCAGCATCGCCCTCGTCCTGGCCTCGGCCCTGGCCGCGCCGTCACCGGTGCGCGCCCAGACCAGCCCGCAGACCACGCCGCATCCGATCCTGTTCGTCACCCAGATGCCGATCTCGGCCGACTTCGCGGCGATCGGCTCGGTATTCGGCAACCACCGCGCCAGCATCGCCCTGACCGGGCGCGGCGGTGATCTGTACATCCGCTACCCCGACGGCAGCCTGCGCAACCTGACCCGCGAGGCCGGCTTCGGCACCGCGGCGAGCTTCCAGGGCGCGAACTCGATCGCCGTGCGCGATCCGGCCGTGCACTGGTCGGGCACCAAGGTGGTCTTCAGCATGGTGGTCGGCGCACCCGCTCAACAGTACGCCGCCGACAACTTCTACTGGCAGCTCTACGAAGTCACCGGCCTCGGTCAGGGCCAGACGGCTGTCATCACCCGGGTTGCCGAGCAGCCGCAGAACTTCAACAACATCCAGCCGACCTATGGCTCGGACGGCGCGATCATTTTCGCCTCGGACCGTCCGCGCAGCGGCGAGCGTCATCTGTACCCGCAGCTCGACGAATACGAGTCCACCCCGACTGTCAGCGGGCTGTGGAAGCTCAGCCCCAGCGGCGAGCTGAAGATGCTGGAGCACTCGCCCTCGGGCTCCTTCGATCCGCTGGTCGACTCTTCCGGCCGCGTGGTGTTCTCGCGCTGGGACCATCTGCAGCGTGACCAGCAGAACGAAGGCAGCTCCAACCCCTACGGCGCCTTCAACTACAGCTCGGAGGCCGTGGGTTCGGTGCGCACCACCGAGCGTACCGAGCACTTCCCGGAGCCGCGCATCGCCGTGTCCGGCTCGCAGGTCGAGGGCCTGCGCTTCAACCACTTCTTTCCCTGGCAGGTGAACCAGGACGGCACCGCTGCGCTGACCCTGAACCATGTCGGCCGCCACGAGCTGCACAGCTACTTCCAGCGCAGCTTCACCAATGACGCCAACCTGCGCGACTTCATCCCTTCGGGCGGCAACAGCTATCGCCTGCTGAACCTGCTGCACCTGGCCGAAGACCCGACCCAGCCGGGGCGCTTCTACGCGCTGAATGCCCCCGAGTTCGGCACCCTGAGCGGCGGCCAGATCCTCCGTTTCAACGGCGCGATGGGCGCCAACCCCGACCAGATCCAGCTGCAGTCAGTGACCCATCCCGACACCGGCGGCACGGTCAGCACGGCCAACCACAGCGGCCACTACCGCAATCCGCTGCCGCTGTCGGACGGCAGCGTGATCGCCTCGCACACGGCCACCACCGGGCTGGCCCGCGAGCTCGGCACGCGGGCCAACCCCAACCCCAGCCACAAGTACCGCCTGACCCGGCTGAGCGTGGCCAGCAACGGCAGCCTCGCGGCCGCGGCCACGCCCCTGCTGGGCAGCACCGGCATCGTCCGCCGCGTCGAATACTGGGATCCGGATGTGCGGGTCACCTATGAAGGCCCGATGTGGGAGCTGGGCGCGGTCGAAGTGCGGGCGCGCCCCGCGCCACCGCTGACGACCGAGACCCTGGAAGCCCCCGAGCAGACCGCCATCGCCCAGTCCGGCGTCGACCTGCAGGCCTTCCGCGACTTCCTGCGCGAGCGCAATCTCGGCGTGGTGGTGATGCGCGATGTCACCACCCGCGATCGCGCGGATCGCCAGCAGCCCTTCAATCTCCGCGTCGACGGCAGCACCCACCAGAACCCGCCGAACGCCAGCGGCACCGTCTACACGATCAGCCACATGCAGTTCCTGCAGGCCGACCAGATCCGCGGCCTGACCCTGGGCAGCAGCAGCCCGCGTCCCGGGCGCCGGGTGCTGGCGGTGCCCATGCACGAGGCCGAGGCGCTGGCGCAGAACCCGCCGGCGCCGGGCGCGCCTGGCGGCAGCGTGCGGATCGCCGCCGATGGCTCGGTGGCCGCCTTCGTCCCTGCCGGCCGCGCCCTGGTCTGGCAGACCACCGCACCCAATGGCCAACCGGTGGTGCGTGAGCGCTATTGGCTTACCGTGCAGCCGGGCGAAGTGCGCGCCTGCGACGGCTGCCACGGCGTCAATACCGCCAGCCATTCCGGCCAGCCCGCCAGCACCCAGGTCGCCGAGGCCTTCGTCGATCTGCTCGGTCGCTGGCAGGCGCAAAACTCCGCACAGACCGGGCGGATCTTCGGCCACGGCTTTGAAGGCCTCTGAGGCAGCCGCTCTCGACCCATAAACCGCGAACCCGTTCACGGTTTAACATGCAGGGCCCGGCCAACGCCGGGCCCTGTCCGTTTCGACGCCGAGCGCCCATGCCCCGCATCGCCCTGGTCACGCCGATCCTGCCGGTTCCCCACGATCCCACCCGCGGTCGCTACATCCACGAAACCGCGCGCGCGCTGTCCAAGCTGGCCGAAGTCCGGGTGTTCTTCGCCCAGGCCGACTACCCGCGCCTGCCGGGCCTGAAGCCGCGCAGCTTTCTGGAAGGCGTGGTCGGTAGCGACTACCGCCTGCCCGGCATCGATCTCGAAGCCCTGACCTATCCGGCGCTGCCGGGTATCTCGCGACTCAGCAACGGCTGGGTCTGCGGGCGCGCGCTCAAGCCACGCATCCAGCGCTTCGATGCCGACCTGGTGCTTGGCTACTGGCTGTATCCGGAAGGCGCCGGCGCGCTGGCGGCGGCGCGTGCGCTCGGCCTGCCCTGCGTGCTCGGCGCGCGCGGCTCGGACATCCACGTGCGCTCCGGCCTGAACCGCTGGCTGACCCGCCGCGTGGTGCGCGGCTGCGACCGCTTGCTCACCGTCAGCCGCGCCATGCGCGAAACCGCCATTGCCGACTACGGCGCCGACCCGCAGCGCACGCGCGCGGTGATCAATGGCTTCGATACCGGCGTCTTCCATCCGCGCGCGCAGGCCGCGCTGCGGGCCGAACTCGGGCTCGATCCACAGGCGAAGCTGATCCTCTACGTCGGCCGTTTCGTCGAGGCCAAGGGCATGCGCGAGCTGTTCGCCGCCTTCGAGGCCCTGCACCGCGAAGACCCGCGCCGGCAGCTGGTGCTGGTCGGCGATGGGGTGATGCGCGCCGAGCTCGACGGCCTGATCGAGGCCCGCGGCCTGCGCCAGGCGGTGCACCTGCCCGGCGCCTTCGAGCCCGAGGGCGTGGCGCGCTGGATCGGCGCCTGTGACCTGCTGACCCTGCCGAGCTGGTCGGAGGGCTATCCCAACGTGGTGGTCGAGGCGATTGCCTGTGGCCGCCCGGTGGTGGCGACCACGGTCGGCGGCACCGGCGAAATCGTCGATGCCGACAGCGGCCTGCTGGTGCCGCCGCGCAACGCTGCGGCGCTGGAAGCGGCGCTGCGCGACGCGCTTGGCCGCGACTGGGACCACGCAGGCATGGCCGCGCGCTTGAGGCGCAGCTGGGATGACGTGGCTGTCGATACCCTCGGCGTGTGTCGGGAGCTGTTGGCCACGGCCGCGCGCTGATCGTGGGTCATGCGCGGGCGTCGGTGCGCCGCAGGCGCACCGACGGGCGAGCGATGGTGCGCGACACGCGCACCCTAGGGCCTGGTGATGGTGCGCGACACGCGCACCCTACGGGCAAGCGATGGTGCGCGACACGCGCACTCCAGGGCTCTGGTATTGGTGCGTGACACGCGCACCCTAGGGCCTGGTGATGGTGCGCGACACGCGCACCCTACGCGGCTGTCCCGCGTCGTGCGGCGGCCAATGAACGTCCCGTCGCGAGCGCAGCTCCACTGCCGCGACAAATGTCGTGAAGTAGGGTGCGCCTGCGGCGCACCAAGCCCTCGCGATACCCGGAAACATCTTGAGTAGGGTGCGCCTGCGGCGCACCAGGACTCTTGCGGAATCCCCGGAACCTGCGACGCCCCGCCCGCCCGAATCTGCCTGTCGCGCGCTAACGCCCGCCCCGTCAGACCTGCGAACCGCTCAAGCGCTCGCCGCCGCCTGCTCCCCGGCCAGCAGGGCCCCACGGAACTCCAGCAGCTGCAGGATGTTGTGCCGCCACTGCCGCTCGGCCGCGACATAGGCGCGCGCGGCCTGGCCGACCCGCTGCAGGCCCTCGCGATCGCGGCTGCGTTCCAGCACCGCCTGCACCGCCGCATCGAGATCGCCGGCCTTGAACATCCAGCCGGTGTGGTCCTCGACCAGCACTTCCTTGATCGGCTCGAAGTCGGGCGCGATCGGCGCGATCGCGCAGGCCATGAACTCGAACAGCTTCACCGGCGAGGTGTAGTCGCCGGCGCTGGGCAGGATGGCCATGTCCATCGCTGCCAGCAGGCCGGGCACCGCGTCGTGCGGCACGCGTCCGGTCAGGATCACCCGATCCGACAGGCCGCGCTGCTCCACGAATGCCTTCAGCGCCGGAAAGGTCGCGCCGTCGCCGACCAGCAGCAGCTTGAGCTGCGCATCGCCGGCCAGGTGGTCGGCGATGCGGTGCACGAAGGCGTCGATCGCATGCCAAGGCACGAAGGCGCCGAGATAGCCGCAGACCACGCTGCCCTCCAGGCCATAGCGCTGCCGGGTTTCGTCGCGCTGGGCCTGGGTGAAGCTGAACTTGTCGATGTTGGCGGCATTCGGAGTGACGATCGCCGGCGCGATCTCGCCGTGGGCCGCGCGCGCGCGGTCGCGGAAGATCGAGGACACGAAGACCAGGCCGTCGGCGCGCCGGAATACCCAGCGCTCGATCCACATCGCCAGGCGCTGGAAGAACAGCGGCCGCACCCGATGCACCGTCGCCGAATCGTTGACCTCCAGGATCAGCGGGATCCGCTTCAGCCGCGCGATCAGCACGGTGATGCACATGAACAGCGAATAGCGCTCGTAGATCAGGCCGACATCGCGCTGGCGCCGCAGATAGGCCAGCAGGCGCCAGCCGGCGACCGCGTTGTAGCCGAGCTCGGCCAGCTCGAACAGCGGCTCCGGCAGCTTGGCCACCCAGCGCATGTAGCTGCGCGCCTGCTGGGTCGGCGACATCGCCTTGGGGCTGGAATAGGGGTCGGCGCCGGGCAGGCTGATGATGTCCACGGCGATCCCCTCGGCGCGCAGGGCGTCGGTGATGCCGCGGATATGCACGCCCTCCACGGCCTTGCCCTGGGTGCGGTGGTGGTAGAGCACGCGCTGGACGGCCGCGGGCGAGGCGACGGGGTTCGTGGTCATCGGGCTTGGATTCGTCGATAATCGTGATTGCCATCGCAGTCTATTGCAAAGAAAATGCGATGCAAAGCACAGAACAGGGGTTTGAAACGTGATCCTGACTCGACCGCGGCTTGCATCCAGCCCCGGGCCGCGCGCGCCCGCTGTGGTCGCCGCGTCGGCCTTCGCCCCGCGTCGCGGCTGAGGGTCGGACCCGCCGCCCATGGCCTTCGCCCTGTTCCTGCTCTATGTGGCCTTCACCTTCCTGCGCCCGGTCGAGCTGTTCGCGCCGGGCCTGGCGGAAGCGCGGCCGATGCTGGTGCTGTGGCTGCTGGCCTTCGCGGCGGCGGTGTTCTCGACCCTGATGCAGCGTCGCATCGCCCTGCGGCCGGTGCACGCCGGCCTGCTGCTGGCCTTCATCGTCGCGATCGCGCTGTCGCGCATCGCCAATGGCTGGGCCGGGGGTGCCGTCGAGGCGATCTCCGACTTCAGCGCCTCGGTCCTGCTGCTGCTGCTGGCGGCGATGAACCTCACCAGCCTTCGTCGCCTGCAGTGGACCCTCGCCACCGTGACCCTGTGCATGCTGGTGCTGGCGGCGTTCACCGTGAACGCCTTCGAGACCGGCTACCGCGCCGAGGACTTCGTGCTTCGCCAGGGCACCGGGAGCGAGGCCGACCTGCTGGCGGCGGGCTACACCGGCGTGCCGGCCGAGGACGACAGCGGCCAGAACCTGTGGCGCGTGCGCGGGCTCGGCATCCTCAACGACCCCAACGACTTCAGCCAGGCCCTTGTGATGTGCCTGCCCCTGCTCGCACTCGCCTGGCGGCCGCGCCGGCTGATCCGCAATGCCGTGATCGTCGGCCTGCCGATGGCGCTGATGCTGTACTCGATCTACCTCACCCACTCGCGCGGCGCGGTGCTCGGCGTCGCCGTGCTGGTGCTGCTCGGCCTGCGCCGCTGGCTGGGCAATGTGCGCACTGCAATCCTCGGCACGGTGGGACTGGTCGCCGCCATGGGCCTGGGTCTCGCCGGGGGGCGCGAGTTCTCGACCCAGGAGCAGTCGGCCGGCCAGCGCATCGACGCCTGGTACGACGGCCTGCAGATGTTCCGCGAGAACCCGATGTTCGGCGTCGGCTATGGGGCCTTCACCGACCACCATCCGCTGACCGCGCACAACAGCTTTGTGCTCTGCTTCGCCGAGCTGGGCCTGTTCGGGCTGCTGCCCTGGGTGGCCCTGCTGGTGCTGGCCTGGCGCGAGCTGTCGCAGGTCACCCAGCTGGCGGAGCCCGGCTCGGCGCAGGCGCGCATGGCCGAAGCCCTGCGCGTGGCCCTGCTGGGCTTCCTGGCCTGCGCCTGGTTCCTGTCGCGCACCTATCAGCCCCTGCTGTATCTGCTGCTCGGCCTGTGCATCGCGGCGGCCTGGGCGGCGCGCCAGGCGGCAACGGCCGGGACGCAAGCCCACTACTGGCCGGCGCCACGCTGGCAGCTGATGAGCGGCGTCGCCGCCTTCGGCAGCATCGTCGCCGTCTACGCTTTCATCGTGCTCGAACGCTTCACCGGATGAACGACACCTCCCCACTCCCAGCGCCCGCGGCCACTGCCGCAGCGAGGACCCCATGAGCCTCACCCTGCTGTTCGCCCTGCTGCTGCTGACCGGCTTTGCCGGCTTCGGCGCGGTGCTCCACCTCGCCCATCGCAAGCACGTGCTGGGCTGGCTCAGCGCCTGGCTGCGGCAGGACTGGCGCGCGCCTGCGCCGAAGGGCGCGACCCGCCACCTGATGTTCTGCTTCGTCGACCACTACGAGCCGAAGTGGGGCCGCGCCGACTACGCCAGCGAATGCGCGCGGGTGGCGCGCTGGCGCCGCGACTACCCCAAGGTCTGCGAGGGCCATCGTGACGCCGATGGCCGCCCGCCGGTGCACACCTTCTTCTACCCGGAAGAGGAATACCGCCCCGAACATCTCGACGCCCTGGTCGAGATGTGTCGCCTCGGGCTGGGCGAGATCGAGGTGCACCTGCACCACGACAACGACACCGAGGCCAACCTGCGCGAGACCCTGCGCCGCTTCACCCGCCAGCTGGTCGAGCGCCACGACGCGCTGCCGGTCGATCCATCGACCGGCCAGCCGCAGTGGGCCTTCATCCACGGCAACTGGGCGCTGGACAACAGCCACCCCGAGGGCCGCGGCTGCGGCATCAACAACGAGCTGATCATCCTGCGCGAAGAGGGCTGCTACGCCGACTTCACCTTTCCCTCGGCGCCTGATCCGACCCAGCCCAGCACCATCAACCGCATCTACTACGCCAAGGACGACCCGCAGCAGCCGAAGTCACACGACCGCGGCCAGCGCGTGCGCGTCGGCGGCAAGCCCTGGGGCGACCTGATGCTGATCCAGGGCGTGCTGGGCCTGAACTTCCGTCGCCGCAAGTTCGGCCTGTTGCCGCGCATCGAGAACTCGGACATCCGCGCGGTCAGCCCGCCCGAGCCCGCGCGCATCGACCACTGGGTGCGCACCGGCATCCACGTCGAAGGCCGGCCGGAATGGATCTTCGTCAAGATCCACACCCACGGCACCCAGGAGTGCGATCTCGACACCCTGCTCGGCGCGCCGATGCGCGAGGCCTTTGCGCACCTGGAGCGCGAGTACAACGACGGCGAGCGCTGGCAGCTGCACTACGTCTCGGCGCGCGAGATGTACAACATCGTCAAGGCGGCCGAGGCCGGTGAAACCGGCGACCCCGGCCAGTACCGCGACTACCGCATCGCGCGCCCGGCCTACGCGCCGCGCCACGTCGAAGAGACCGCCTGATGCTCTGGAAAGCGCTGCTGCTCGCGAGCGTCGGCCTGGTCGCGTTGACCTGGCTCGGCTATCCGCTGCTGCTGTGGCTGCGCGCCCGCGGCGCCGAGCCTGCCTCGTCCGCACCCGAGCCGCGCCAGTGGCCGCGGCTCAGCGTGATCCTGATCGCCCACAACGAAGAGGCCGCGATCGCGCGCAAGCTGCGCAATGTTCTCAGCCTGGACTATCCCGCCGACCGCCTGCAGGTGGTGCTGGCCTGCGACGGCAGCAGCGACGGCACTGAAGCCGCCGCGCGCGCGATCGAGGACCCGCGCCTTTGCGTGCTGGCCTTCGAGCAGCGTCGCGGCAAAGCCGCCTGCCTCAACGACGCCGTCGCCGCGGCCGAGGGCGAGGTCCTGCTGTTCTGCGATGTGCGCCAGCGCATCGAACCCAGCGCCGCGCGTCTGCTGGTCGCACGCCTGCTGCAGCCGGGCGTCGGCGTGGTCGGCGGCGAGCTCGCCTTCGAGGCCGAGGGCACCCAGGGTTTTGGTCACACGGTCGATGCCTACTGGCGCTACGAAAAGTGGGTGCGCGGGCTGGAGTCGGCGACCGGCTCGGTGGTCGGCGTCAGCGGCGCGCTCTACGTCATGCGTCGCGCCGACTACACGCCGATCCCGCCGCAGACCCTGCTCGACGACGTGCTGATACCGATGCGCCGCGCCATGGCCGGCGAACGCGTGCTGTTCGAGGCCGGCGCCATCGCCTGGGACAGGCCCAGCGCCGAGCTTGAGCAGGAAAGCCGGCGCAAGGTGCGCACGCTGGCCGGCAACTTCCAGCTGCTGGCGCTGGAGCCGCGGCTGCTGAACCCGCTCGCCAATCCGCTGTTCCTGCGCTTCGTCGGGCACAAGCTGCTGCGTCTCGCCGGGCCGCTGCTGCTCGCGCTCGCCCTGGTCTCGCACCTGATGCTGGCGCGCTACAGCGACCTCTGGGCCCTGCTGCTGCTGCCGCATCTCGGCGCCTGGGCGCTGGGCCTGCTCACACCCGCCGTGCCCGCGCTGAAGCGCCTGCCGCTGGCCGGCCTGGTCACCGGCTTCGTGCAGATGCAGCTCTGCGTGGTGCGCGGCTTCATCGACATCCTGCGCCGCCCGGCGCAGGACATCTGGAAACCGCGATGAGCACGCAGGCGGTCGGCATCGCGATCATCGGCTGCGGCTTCGTCGCCGATCTCTACCTCGAAACCCTGCGCAAGCACGCGCAGCTGCAACTGCACGGCGTGTTCGATCGCGACCCCGGGCGCAGCTTCGCCTTCGCGCGCCGGCACGCGGTCGAGGTCTATCCCGATCTTGCCAGCCTGCTGGCCGATCCGCGCGTCGAGCTCGTTCTCAACCTGACCAACCCGCACGCGCACTACGAAGTCAGCCGCGCCTGTCTTGAGGCCGGCAAGCACGTCTATTCCGAGAAGCCGCTGGCCATGCGCGTGGACGATGCACGTGAGCTGGTCGCGCTGGCCGAAGCGCGCGGCCTGCTGCTCTCGGGTGCGCCCAGCCGCCTGCTCGGCCGGCCCGCGCAGACGCTGTGGAAGGCCCTGCGCGACGGCCGCATCGGCCGGCCTTACCTCGCCTATGCCGAAATGGACGACGGCCTGCTGCACCGCATGGCCTACCGACGCTGGATCGGCGCGAGCGGCGCGCCCTGGCCGCATGTCGACGAGCTCGAAGTCGGCAACACCCTGGAACACGCCGGCTATGCGCTGACCTGGCTGGTGGCCATGCTCGGCCCGGTCAGGCGCGTCACCGCATTCGCCTCGCGACTCGTGCACGAAAAGAACATGGGCGTGCCGCTGGAGCGCCAGGCAGCGGACTTCTCGGTCGCAGCGTTGCAGCACGAAAGCGGCGCCGTCTCGCGCCTGACCTGCAGCATCGTCGCCCCGCACGACCATCGCCTGCTGATCGCCGGTGAAGAGGGCGCGCTGTGGGTCGAGGACTGCTGGAAGCCGACCTCGCCGGTGCGCCGCCGTGGTCGCATCGAACTGCTGGGCCGCTCGCGTGAAGCACCCTTCGCCCAGCGCCTGAAGCTGCTGGGCGATGCCGACGCCATCGCGGCCTCCAAGGGTCGCCGCAAGGTCGATTTCTGCCTCGGCCCGGTCGATCTGGCGCGGGCGATCCGCGCAGGCCGCGCGCCGCGATTGTCGGCGCGCTTCTGCCTGCACATCACCGAAGTCGCGCTGGCGATCTCGAACGCGCTGGACGGCCCCGCCGTGGTCGAGATCGAAAGCCGTTTCGACGCGCCTGAGCCCATGCCTTGGGCGACGCAGGGTGGAGGCACGGCATGAGCCTCGACGTCGCAGCGTCGCGCGCGCGCGGCAGCCTGATCCTTGGCGCTTCCGGCCTGCTGGGTCGGCATCTGGCGCGCGCCCTGCTGGAAGCGCAGCCCGAAGCCGCCGCACCGCTGCGCCTGCAGCTGCGGCCGAGCAGCGATGCCGCGCCGCTGCTGGCGCTGCTCGAAGGCATCGACCCCGCGCGCTACGCCATCGAGCGCTACGAGCTCGACGATGCCGAGGCCCTGCGCGCGCAGTTCGAGGGCGCGCCTACCGTCTTCCTGCTGGCCGCGGCCAAGCGCGGCCGCCCCGAAGACATGGCCCGCGCCACCCTCAGCGCCACCACCTGTGTGCTCGACGCGCTCGCCGCCTGCAGCGCGCCGCCGCGTCTGCTGCACGTGAGCTCGGTGGCCGTCTACGCCACCGCGCAGTGCGCGCCCGGCAGCGTGGTCGATGAAGCCACACCGATCGAGCCGGAACCGTGGAAGCGCGACGCCTACACGCATCTGAAGTGCGCGCAGGAGGCGCTGGTCTTCCATCGCGCGCGTCGCGATCAGCTGAGCGTCTGCATTGCGCGGCCTGGCATCCTGGTCGGGCCCGATGCCCTGGGCCTGCCCGGTCGACTTGCGCTGCCACTGCCGGCGGGCTTCTGGCTCGCGCCGGGCCTGGACCTGCCGCTGCCGATGGTCCACCTGCGCCATGCCGCGCTGGCGCTGGCCTTCATCGAACGCGTGGCGCGCTTCGAGGGCGAGTGCTTCAACCTCGTGGATACCCCGATGCTGCGCGGCTGCGAGTTCGTCGCGCTGCTGCGCGAAGCCAAACGCGCGCCGCGCCTGCTGCCGATCCGTCCGGTCCTGATGTCGCGCCTCGGCGGCCTGCTGCAGCGCCTGGGCCGCCTGCGCCGCGGCCCGCTGGCGAGCTTCCCCACGCCCTACCAGGCGCGTTCCGCGTTCACCGCCTTCGACTACCGCAGCGCGCTGCCGGCGCTCGGTTTCAGCACATCTGAAACCCTGCGCGAAGCGCTGCAGCGCGATCTGGAGCTGCAGCCGTGAGTCGCCTTGAAGACATAGCAACACCGAGGCCAGCACTCTGGGCCCCCGCCTGCGCGGGGGCGACGAGCGGGGGGGTTGTGCTCGCCGCTGCGCAACGAATCCCAAATCCCGAATCCCGAATCCCGGCTGTTCGTCGAAGCGAGCTTGCTCGCGACCCGCAGGGTGGGCGCAACGCTCCGGCTGCGGTCGCCTGCAAGCAGGCTCCTACAAACAGCGGCAGCAGATGGAGCGAGGCTGCTTCAAGAACACATGCGCATCCTGCACAGGCGCGGGCGACCGAAACGCCCTCAGCCCGTCGCGCCCGCGAAGGCGGGCACCCAGTGCAACACTCGGCGGCTGCGCGTCAGCGCATCCGCCTCCACGCCTCCCGCCAACCCTCAGCCTTCAAGCGCCTGCGCATACAGCGCGGCATAGCGCTCGCGCGCGCGCTCGATGCCGACCTCGCGCTCGGCCCAGGCGCGCGCGGCATCGCCCAGCCGGTGACGCTGCGCTGCATCGGCCAGCAGCTCGCCCAGCACCGCCTGCAGACCAACGGCATCCTCGCTTTCGAACAAGCGCCCGCGCTTGCCCTCGGCGACGATCTCCGGGTTGCCGCCGACGCGGCTGGCGACGATCGCACAGCCGGCGGCGCTGGCCTCCAGCAGGGCGATCGACAGGCCTTCCGTACGCGAGGGCTGCACGAACACATCGAAGGCACACAGCAGCTGGGCGACATCGCTGCGGTCGCCGGCGAACTTCACGCAGTCGCCCAGGCCCAGGGACTGCACCTGCTGCGCCAGTTCCGCCCCCAGCGGGCCGTCGCCGATCAGCACCAGACGCAGCCCCGCGAAGCGCGCGCGCAGTGCCGGCAGCACGCCAATCAGCAGGGCGTGGTTCTTCAGCGCCACCAGCCGGCCGACGCAGCCCAGCACCGGCGCATCGGCCGGTACACCCAGCAGCTCACGCGCCGCTGCGCGGGCGCGCTCGCCGCGGGCGAAGCGCTGCACCGGAATGCCGTTGTCCAGCGCCACGGTGCGCGCCGCCGGCAGCAGGCCGGCGCCGACCAGATGCGCGCGCGCTGCTTCACCCACGGTGGCGATGCGTGCGGTGCGCAGCAGGCTCAGCCGGAACAGCCAGCGCAGACGACGCTCGCGCAGCCGCGTGCCCATGTTGTGGCAGGTGTTGAGCAGCGCGCAGCGCAGGCCGAGCACGGCCAGCGCGGCGTAGTAGTTGGGCACGAAGTTGTGCGTATGAACGAGCTCGATGCCGCGCTCGCGCACCAGCGCGCGCAGCCGCAGGATCAGCGCGCGGTCGAAGCCGCCGCGCTTGTCGCCCTGGATCACCTCGACGCCGCCGGCTTCCAGTTCGGCGCGAAAGCCGTCCGTGCGGTTCAGGCTGAACACCGCCACCGACTGCCCGGCCGCGTGCTGGCTCAGCGCCAGGTCGCAGACGAAGCGCTCCAAGCCACCCGTATCGAGCCCATCGACCACATGCAGCAGACGCGGAGCCCCAGTCGCATCGCAGCGCATTCGCAGACACTCGCAGGCCGGCGCAGGCCGATCGCCTGCGGGCGGCGATTGTTCCACAGCGCGCGCGTGCCCGCGGCGCTGCAGACCCGCACGAGGTCGCAGGCATGAGCGGCGCCTTCGGCCGCGTCGCCGCCCTGCGCGGGGCGCTGATGATGACCGGCTCGACCTATGCCGTGTACGCCCTCGGCCTGGTGGTCAGCGCGCTGATCGCGCGCGACCTCGGCCCCGAGCACTTCGGCCACTACGCCTATCTGGTGTGGCTGTCCGGGGTGCTCGGCATCATCGCCAACAACGGCCTCACCACCACCGGCATCCGCTTCGTCTCGGAGTCGTTGGGCCGCGCCGATCGCGATGGCGCGATGCGCGTGCAGGGCTGGCTGTGGCGGCGCCAGCTGCTGTGCCTTGGCGCGGTCGCGCTCGGCTATGCCGCGACCCTGCCCTTCGTCGAGCGCAGCGGCTGGCAGCAGGAGCAGCTGCTGCTGTTCACCGCGCTGGCGCTGATCAGCATGAGCGGCAAGTCGGTCTTCATCTTCTACATCTCGATGGCCAAGGGGCATGGCCGCTTCGATCTGGAAGCCGGCATTACCGTGGCGCTCGGCCTGCTGAATGCGCTGGCGGTGGCCCTGCTGTTCTGGCGCGGCGCCTCATTGCTGGCCTATCTGCTGGTGTTCACCGCCACCAGCCTGGCCTTTGGCGTGCTGGGCGTGATCGGCGCGCGTCGGGCCGAAGTGCGCGGCGTGCGCGAGGCCCCGCAGCCCGAGCTGCTGGCGCGGCTGCGCCCGCATCTGTACTGGACCATCGCGCTGGTCATCGCCGCCGCGCTGGGCAACAAGTCGGTCGAGACCTACCTGCTCAACCTGTTCACCGGTGCCGCGGCGGTCGGCTATTTCGCCATCGCCGCCGCATTGACCCGCGGCGGTGTTGATCTGCTGTCGTCGGGTCTGTCCAGCGTGCTGATGCCGATGATGGCCCACGCCTACGGCGCGCAGGGGCTGGCGCAGGTTGGCCGCGTGCTCGGCAACGCCGTGCGCATCTTCCTGTTCTTCGGCCTGCTGCTCGCGGGCAGCGCCGCGCTGGCCGCGGACCTCGCCGTGCAGCTGCTCTACGGCAGCGCCTATGCCCCGGTCGCTGACGTGTTCCGCTGGATGGTGGTGATTGGCGGCCTCACCCTCAGTGAAGGTGCCTTCGGCGCCCTGCTGTCGACCACCGACCACCAGCGCCTGCGCGCCCTGATCGCCAGCAGCTCGATCCTGCTCACCCTCGGCCTCGCCCTGTGGTGGATTCCCATCCATGGGCTGATGGGCGCACTGGCCGCGCACGCCGCCTCGCGCCTGCTGCTGATGGCCGTGCTGGTGCTGGGCACGCGCATCGCGCTCGGCCTGCGCCTGCCCTGGCGCGAGCTGTCGCGGCTGGCCCTGGCCGGCGCGCTGGCTGCGCTGCCGGCGGTCGCGATCGCCCTGCATACCGCAGACCCCTGGCTGCGCTTCGCCGCCGGCGTGCTGTATGCGGCGCTGTTCGTGGGTTTGGGTCTGGTGCTGCGCGCCTGGCGCAGCGAAGACGCCGACACCCTGCACGAGGCCCTGTCCCGAATCCCGCGCCTGCAGACGCGCCTGGGCCCCTGGCTGCAGCGGTGGAGCCAGCGCATGCGCGAGCGCGAAGCATGAGCACGCGGCGCTCGCGCCGATGCAACCGCAGGCGCGACACCGCGCGCGGGCGCCCGCTGCCACCCTCTCAGCCCCGTACTGCTGGCCAGCGGATTCCGAAGACACCGGCATTCGTCATCCCCGCGCAGGCGGGGATCCAGTGGTCTTGCGACTGCGTCGAGCCTCTCCTGGGCCCCCGCCTGCGCGGGGGCGACGGCAACAGCGGAAGCGCGCGATGCCAAGGCAGGCGCGACCGCAGGCGCGACACCGCGTGTGGCCGCCCGCTGCCACCCTCTCAGCCCCGTGGCGCGGGCCAGCGGATTCCGAAGACACCGGCATTCGTCATCCCCGCGCAGGCGGGGATCCAGTGGTCTTGCGACTGCGTCGAGCCTCTCCTGGGCCCCCGCCTGCGCGGGGGCGACGGCAACAGCGGAAGCGCGCGATGCCAAGGCAGGCGCGACCGCAGGCGCGACACCGCGTGTGGCCGCCCGCTGCCACCCTCTCAGCCCCGTGGCGCGGGCCAGCGGATTCCGAAGACACCGGCATTCGTCATCCCCGCGCAGGCGGGGATCCAGTGGTCTTGCGACTGCGTCGAGCCTCTCCTGGGCCCCCGCCTGCGCGGGGGCGACGGCAACAGCGGAAGCGCGCGATGCCAAGGCAGGCGCGACCGCAGGCGCGACACCGCGCGCGGGCGTGCCTCAATCACACGGCGGCGCGCGCAAGCGCCCGCGTCCACGGGGCCGCAGCGCGGACCCCACACATCGCGGCCTCTGAGGGGAGATACCGCATGAAGCGACTGCTGCTGGCCCACGCCCTGAAACACAGCGGCGCCCTGGCCCTGCTGCGCACCGTCTACCGCCCACGCGGCCTGCTGTGCCTGAACTACCACCGCATCGCCAGCAACCTGCCCAGCTACTGCGACCCCGGCGTGATCAGCGCCAGCGTCGACGAATTCGCCGCGCAGATCCGCTTTCTCAAGCGCCACGCCGAACTGATCACCCCCGACGACATCGAAGACGCCCGTCGCAGCCGCGGCCGCTTCGTGCTGGTGACCTTCGATGACGGCTACAGCGACAACTACCACGCCGCCTTCGAGGTGCTGCGCCACGAAGGCGCACGCGCCACCTTCTTCATCGCCACCGGCTACATCGACAACCCGCGCCTGCCCTGGTGGGACGCCATCAACGCCCTGATCGACAGCACCAGCGCCAGCAGCCTGGAGCTCCCGGACTTCGAACTGCCGACCCTGGACCTGAGCCCCGCCGCCAAACCCGAAACCGTGCGTCAACTGCTGCGCCTGTACAAGCGCCTGCCCGGCGAACGCGCCCAGGCTCTGCTGCAGCGCCTGGCCCAACTGCCCGAAGCCGAACAGCCCGCCGCCCGCGAGCAGTGGATGAGCTGGGACATGCTGCGCGACATGCAGGCGAACGGCATGCACATCGGCGGCCACACCATGCACCACCCCGTGCTGTCGCGACTGCCGATCGACGAGCAGCGCGAAGAGATCCTCGGCTGCGCCGAACGCCTGCAGACCGAACTGGGCCGTCCTTTGACCGCCTTCGCCTACCCGGTCGGCAACCGCGACAGCTTCAACGCCGACACCCGCCAGGTGCTGAAGGAAGCCGGCGTGCGCTATGCGTTCTCTTACTACGGCGGGTTCCAGGGCATGGACACGGGGGATGACTACGACATCCGGCGTGAGCCGATTGAGCCGTATGTGGCGCCGCCCTTGTTTGAGGGAATTTTTGGGTTGCCGCGGGTGTTTTGTACGGCGTGAGGGTGAGGGCTGATCTGCGAGGCAGATGGCACGAATCAAGGGTTGGGCCTGCGAGGCGTTATGTCGAGCCGAAACACGGGCGCCCCATGTCTGAAAGTGCTGGTTGAGAGCGACGCTGGATCGCGGTAGCGTGCGGGAGAAGCCAAGCCAAGCGGCTCGCTGCAAGGTGATGATTTGAAAACCTACACACTGTCCAAGAGTGCCGCGATAAGCGAGTTGTACGACAGTTTAGACGTCAATCTGACCCCTACATTGAGCTAGCCCCTGCCAAGACGCCTTCGTATCCTGAAGGCACGAAACTGAGGAGCACCCAATGAAGATGCCGCTGCCTGTCAAGGGTTTGCTTGCATATGTTCTGTTCGTCTATCCGGCGATCCGGCTAGCCGGTTATGCGCAGATCTACTTGTTGCACCAATCCGGCTCGCTAAGCGAAGAAGCATTCGATTACCTCACTCTACTTGCAAAGGCTTTTGGGGCATCCGCAATTCTGGCAGCATTCATGCTGATCGTCGCTCGGTCGCCAAGCGTGCGGATATATCCGCTAATTTCATTTCTATTGCTCGCCCCACTGTTCAATATTGCGGAACCCGTCATTGCTTTCCTTACACAACCGTCGCTTTCGGGTGATCCGGAAAAGCTCAAGGTCCTCTTTGCGGCTCAATCAGTATGGCTTGTACTTTCCCTTGCATGGTCGATTTGCTGGATTCTGTACCTTCTGAAGAATCAACGCGTAGCAACGTGGCTGTCTCTCAACGCGGCAGCGCCACCCCAGCAGCCGAACACTTAAGGGATCAGGTTTGTTGTCCGGAAACGGGGTCAGGTTCACTTTCCGGAAGTCAAATGCAGGGCTGCCCAGGACCTGGCAGATATGGCCTGATATTTGAGGTCCAGCCCACTACAACAGCAAAGCCCGCCATCCGGCGGGCTTTGCTGTTTCTGCTTCCGAGTTTCGTCGGTGGCTATCGCGTTCGCCCAGCGCGCTTTCCGCTCAGCGCCCGCTCTGCGCCAGCAGCGAGTCGAGCACTTCGATGACCAGGCGCTGCTTGGCCTTGGGTAGGGCCTGCAGGCGTTCGAGTTGCTGCTGCAGTTTCGGTGCGGGTCCGCGCTTCTTGGGTTTCGGCGCTTCGGCGACCAGCGCGTCGACGGTGACGCCGAGCATTCACCAACTTCCGCGTCGTGGCGTCGCCGCCAAAGGGAAACGGCCGCTTCAGGACTCATGGGTCCAGACGAACGGACTAAGGCTGCACCCGCCCCACCACCCACTCCACCATCGCCTCGAACCGCTCCCGATCCAGCGCATGCCCGCTTTGCACCCGCAGCTCGGTGATGTGGCTGCCGCCGGCCCTGGCGACCACCGCGTCGGCGTCGCGCGAGTACTTGTCCTCGCTGCCTGACACCACCAGGGTCGGGCGCGGGGCGATGGCAGCCAGCAGGTCGTGGGTGTCGAGGTCCAGGGCCAGGCCGGGCACGGTTTCGAACAGGGTGATGCCGGTGCCGGCGCGACGGCGGGTCTCGAAACTGCAGACCGCGCCGCTGATGAAGGCGAAGCGGCAGCGGGTGTCCAGGGCCGCGTGGTAGAGCGCGGTGTAGCCGCCGTAGCTGTGGCCGGCGATGCCGACCCTGCGCTCGTCGACCGGCGCGAGCTGCAGCAGCACGCTCAGGGCCCGCTGCGCGTCGTCCAGACCTTTGCGCATCAGGGTGTCGCCGTGCAGCAGGCGATGGCACAGGGCGTTGTAGTGCTGCAGCCAGTCGTAGGTGTCCGGCAGCACGCCCTGCACCGCGCCGCGCCGGTCTTCGAAGCTGAGGGCGTCCGGTGCCAGTACGACCAGCCCGCGCCGGGCCAGCGCAGGGCCGAAGGCCTGGAAGGGGTCGCCCACCTCGCCGGCCACTTCGCTCTTGCCGAAGTGGAACTCGCCGTTGTGCTGGTGGAAGACCACCACACCGCCCAGCGGCGCGCAGTGCTTCGGGGTGAACAGGAAGGCCGGAATCGCGTCGCCCTCCAGGCCCGGGTATTCGATGCGCTCGCGGGTATAGCCGTCGAAGTCGAGAGGCTCGCTGCGTTGGGCGTTCACCGCCACGGGTTGGGCGAGGCCGAGGCGCTGGCGGAGTCGGGTGCTGAGATCGGGCATGGCGGTGCGCGCGTCGGTTGGGCGAGGCACAGGCTAGGGGATTGCGGCGGAGGCGTGGTTTGGAAGGTCGGGATCCAGCCCGTGGAGTCGGAGCCGTGTCGAGGATGGGTGGGGCGAGGCGCAGCCGGGTGGATCGGAGGCGTGTCGAAGGCGGGTGGGCGAGGCGCAGCCTCAGCTGGTCTTCGCTCGTCGCTCGTCGCTCGTCGCTCTTCGCTCTTCGCTCGTCGCTTCCGGCTCTAGGCGTCTGACGCTTCTGCAGTCGCTCTTGCGGGCAGGACCCGCGCTCTTCACGGGGCCCCTGGGGAGCGGCGGGAGGAGGTCGGGCAGCCCGAAGGGCTGACCGAAAGCTCTTGCACTTCGCTTCAAGCGATGAAGCGACACGACAACACCGAGGCGAGGCTGAAGCCCATGGTGGGCCAGAGCCCACCCTATGACAGCCGTGAGGTCGGGCGGCCCGAAGGGCTGTCCGAAAGCTCTCGCTCTTCGCTTCGAGCGACGAAGCGACAAGGCGAAACCGGGGCGAGGGTGGAACTCATGGTGGGCCAGGGCCCACCCTATGACAGCCGTGAGGTCGGGCAGCCCGAAGGGTTGTCCTAAAGCTCTTGCTCTTCGCTTCGAGGGAGACGAAGCGACACAACGACACCGAGGCGAGGCTGAAGCTCATGGTGGGCCAGGGCCCACCCGATGACGGGCGCAGGGCGGGGCAGCCCGCAGGGCCGACCAGCTCACCCGTGCCTGCCTGTGGACAGTCCTCCTGCCCGTCGCCAGACTTCGCGGCGCTGCATCTGCCGCCCTCTTGGAAGCCGACCATGCCTTATCGATTGATCCTCTTGTTCCTTCTCGTCATCACTTGTCTTCCAGCGGGTGCGCGAGCCCTCGACTGGTCGACCTCACTTGTTGCGCCGCAGGGGCCGCTACCGGTGCTTCTCGGTCAGGCGCAGGAGCTTTCCGACGGTTCCGTACTGCTCGTCGGCGAGGGCGAGGCAGGATTCCTTACGAGCGAGAGCGCGCGCGTGAGGGTCATTTCGCGCGTCGCTGCCGATCGTTCTGTTCTCTGGTCGACGAATCTCGGCCCTGCCACCTCAAGCGAGTCGACGGTCGCCACGGCAGTCGTCGAGCTGTCGGACGGAAAGCTGGTGGTGGCTTTCACACGACGCGTCTACGCCGTCGACGGCAGCACAGGTCTTGTCCTCTGGCAGCAGCAGCTTTCGGCGAGTGTTCAATCCCTCGAGGCTGCGCCCGGCGGCAATGTCTACGCTGTAGGCGATGTCCTCGTGTTTCCGTTCTCTCAGACGCCCTACGCCGCACTGCTTTCGGGCAGCGATGGCCTCACGCTGTGGACTCTGCCCGCCTCGTCGCCCAGCCCTGTACTCACTTACTTCAAGGCCGCGAAATTCTCGAATGGGGATCTTCTGGCCGTGGGTTCCCGCGGTGTCCTGGTCCGGGTTTCCTCCGCGGACGGATCCTTGATCTGGCAGACCGCGGGCGCGACCAACACGCCCATTCCTTCAGCGGCACGGGTCGCAATCGATCAGCAGGACCGCATTGCACTCTTTCACGGCGGCAGCGGTGGTGGGCTTGAGCTCCGTGCCGGAAGCAATGGCAGCCTGATCTGGTCCTTGGGCGAGGCGCAGAGCCTGCAGTCGCACACGCCGGTCGCCGTATGGATCGCCCAAGGGAATACCTACACTGTCTCCCAGATCCCGGGGGCATCGGTTCAGGTTTACCTGCGTTCCTTCCGCGTGGACAACGGCAGTGAGAACTGGCGACTTTTCGCGTCCGATGAAGCCACGGGACCGCGCTTCGCGCGCAGTGCGCGCCTGTCGCCCGATACCCAGCGCATCGCCGTGCTGCTGGGGAATTCGCAGTTCCGAGACCTGCAGTTCGGCGGCACCGCGGGACGTCGCCTGCTGCTCGTCAATGCAGGCACCGGGAACCTGGTCTCCAGCACCGGACTGCCCGCCGGTAGCGAAGCCCAGTTTGCCGATGAGCTCACATGGACTTCGGCCCAAGGCCTCTCGCTGGCAGGCGTCAGGGACGCCGCGAGCGGCAATCCTGCGCTGTTGCTCACACGGTTCGACGCCGCCGCTGCCACCGTGGGCGCCAGCACCGTCGTCCAGGCATCCGGCTATGCCGAGTCCACCTCCGGTGGCCTGACGCTGTCGGACGGCAGCAGTGTGGTCCTGAGTCGGCGCGGCGGGCTTGCGCAGCAGGTCTTTGCCCTGATCCGTCTGGATGCCGAGGGCGAGCAGCTCTGGCGAACCGAGCATCTGCCGCAAACGGGTAGCGACTGGTCTTGGGTGGATGCCAAGCAAGTCGATGAGAGCAGCCTGGTCGCTGTGCTGAGCCGGAGCACCACGCCTGAAGGCCACATGTTGCGTATTGACCTGGAAACCGGGGAGATCCTGTACTCGCGCGCGGTGCTCTCGGCAGGTGGGGCTACCTTTCCACCGGTGGTGCTCGAGCCGGATCCCTCGCGGACGCGTTTCGTGCTTGGCGGCAATCGAGTCGGAGGCGCCCTGGTTGTGTCGTATGACCTCGCAACGGGCAATGCACTCTGGTCTGGACTCATTTCGTCTAATGAGTTCGGCACGAGCAGCGGCGCAATCAAGCAAGTCCGGGTACTGAGTGACGGCGGCGTGGCGGCGCTTTCGCGCGTCTTCGCCTCGCAGACTCAGTTCGCCGACATGTTCCACCGGTTCAGAACCGATGGGTCACCCGCAGTGATCCGCTCGTTCGGCGCAACTTCCGGCGATCTGGACCGCATGCTGGTCGACGAGAGCGCCCAGGAAGCACGCATCTGGGGCCGAAGCGGGCCGCCGCCGTTCTTTGTCCGGGAGCTGACGGTTTCGCTCACCGACGGAGCGACGCTGGCGACCCAATCGCTGGAGTGCTCGGGGTCAGGCACCACATCGTCAGGGTGGGTCTTCCGGTTGGGCGCGCAGCTGGTCCACCTGTTGGAGTGTCCTGCGACGGGTACGCCCGGCTACCGTCTGTGGACGCGCACCTCCTGGAGTGCAGCGCCCAGCGCAGCCGAGGTATCGGGCTTGCCTGCCGCGACAACAATCCGTCAAGCGGCGGCGGGATCGGAAGGACGCTTGAACGTGACCCTGGGCACCAGCGTGGCAGGTGCCAGCCCGAGCGTTGCGAGGCTGAGTATCGCCGGTGCGCGCGTACTCGCAATCACGCCACTGCAAACGAGCGATGGTCAGCCCTTTTCCAACCCCAGCCTGATCGGCTCCGGAAGCACGGCCATCGTCGCCGGGGGCCATCAGGCGTTCGAACGCCCCCGCATCGTGGTTGGCGCGAGCCGCGATGTCGCGCTGTTCGGAGACGGGTTCGAGAACTGAGCATGTTGGATGCTGCGACCCTCCCGCCTTGTGCTGGACTTCAAGGGTGTACGTGCCGCGGCATCCAAACCCTCCGAGTGAGTGAATACGCGTGCAGGGGACCGCTGTTCGCAGCGGTCCCTTGCAGGCCAACACCCAGGCGAAGCGGGGGCGGGAAGCCCTAGGGCTGCCCAAGGGCCCCTGTTGTTCGATTGAAGCGGTAGCGGGTCCGGGCGAAACCAGGGCGAGCGTGGGGCTCATGGTGGGCCAGGGCCCACCCTATGACGGGCGCAGGGCGGGGCAGCCCGCAGGGCCGACCGAAAGCTCCTGCTCTTCGCTTCAAGCGACGAAGCGACACGACAACGCCGAGGCGAGGCTGAAGCTCATGGTGGGCCAGGGCTCACCCTATGCGCACACGCGGGGCCGAGACGCTAGAACAATCACATTCAAAGAGTGATCATGCGCACTCTTTTGGTCGTTTGCGTGCGCGCTCGCCGCGCAGCCGGCCGCAGCAGGGGCGCACGGCGATGCCTGATTCCTTCCTCAAGCGGCAACGTGGTTTCCGTCGAACAACGCGGACCGCGCTCCTGGTCTGGGCCACGCTGCTGGCCGCTGTACCGGGCCATGCCGCGGTCATCGGCGAGGGCCCGCAGGGGGCGGACAACGGGCTGCGCTACGCCTGCACGGGGTTCACAAGCGCCGGCGTGGCGGTGATCTGCGTGCGTGCCGGCGCCGCAGCCGGCGGTACGGGCACGGCCTCGGCGCCGCTGGCGACGGTCGCGGCAGCGTTGGCGGGCGCCAAGGCCGGCGACACCGTGCAGGTGGCCGCGGGCACCTATCGCGAGAACCTCGCGCTGGGCAGCCTGTCGACGCCCAGCAGCAAGCGGCTCAGCCTGCTCGGCGGCTTCAGCGCGGACTTCGCGGCGCGCGATGCGTCGGTGCATCGCAGCGTGCTTGATGGTCAGGGCCTGAATCCGGCGATCCAGCTGCATCTGGGCGGCAGTGGCGAAACCGTGCTCGATGGCTTCGAGATCACCGGCGGCGTCGGTCTCGGCACCAGCTGGCAGAACGGCTACGGCCACGGCGGCGGTGTCTACGCCACGCTCGGCAGCGGGGTGACGCTTGTGATCAGCCACAACCGCATCCGCGCCAACCGCAGCCGCAACCACACCGCGCAGGATTCGCGCGGCGGCGGGGTGTACGTGCGCAACGGCACCGAGAGCGGCGGCGGCAGCCTGCGCATCGAAGACAACGTGGTCGAAGACAACCTCGCCGGCAAGGGCGCGGGCATCACCATCAGCGGACGCCAGGCGCTGCTGCTGCGCAACCGCATCGCCAACAACACCGCACACAGCGACCACGGCGGCGGGGTGTATCTGTCGACGGCGGTGACCGAGCTGCGCGGCAACATCGTGCGCGGCAACGTGGTCGGCGCCACCGCTGGCTATGGCTGGGGCGGCGGGCTGATGTTCGACGGTGCGGTGGCCACCACCGAGCGCAACCTGATCACCGACAACGGCGCGCCTTCGGCGGGTTCGGGCGTGTTCTGGGACGAAGGCTCGACCGGCATGATGCGCAACGATCTGGTGGTGGCCAATCGCTGCACCGGCGGCAATCGCTACGGCGCGGCGCTCTATGTCGATGGCGGGCCGGGAGGGGTCTCGCGGGTCACCGCCGAGCATCTGACCATCGCCGGCCATGCCTGCGCGGCCAGTGCGCCGGGCGGGGCGGCGATCCTGATCGAGGCCAGCTCCACGCTGACCCTGAAGAACTCGATCCTGTGGGGCAATACGCGTGAGTTCGCGACCAACAGCGGCGGCAGTTTCGCGATCACCCACTCGATCACCGCGCAAGCCGGCACGGGCAATCGCAACGTCGATCCGCTGTTCGTGTCGGCGGCGGGTGGGGATTACCACGTGCAGTCGATGGGCGGGCACTACAGCGCCAGCGGCTGGGTGCCGGATGCGCGCACCAGCCCGGCAGTAGACGCGGGGGATGCGGGGTCGCCATATGCCAGCGAGCCCGCGCCGAACGGTGGGCGGGTGAATCTGGGCGCCTATGGCAACACGCCCGAGGCCAGCCGCAGCTTTGTCGATCAGAACTGGGTGTTTGGCAGCGGGTTCGAGTAGCGGCGCGAGCGCCACGCCGAAGCGGAGTGGCATTGCCCTGCGCGGTTGCCGAGAAGAATCCCCGGCTCTGGATGTCGCCAGGGCCGGGTCGAATGCCCAGGAACACAGCTCGAAGGTGAGCGATAGCAAGCGCCGGGTCGGCGGAGCCCGCCCCGGGGTCGCGCAGGACAACCTGCGTCGGCAGGATCACCACCCGCAAAACGGGGGCGGAATCGATCAAGGTCGGCGACGTTTTTTCGCGTCGGGCTGTGCCGGCGGTGAGGTCGCACCGCTAAGGCCGGCGTCTCGCGAATGCGCTGGGGCTCGGGGCGAGCGTCGCCCCCTCCCCCCACCCTGCCTTCGCTTCGCTCGGGCTGCGGAGAGTGTCGGCTGCCACCGGCAGCCGACAAACGCTCTCCTGCGCTTCCCGCAAGGGTGAGGGGTTCGCACCACGATGTTTTTGGGGCGCGGAGGAGCGCGCGCGCGTCGTGGTGTCGTTTGGTGGTTCGTGTCGTGAGGACGTGCTGGCAGGTGCGCTGCGCTTACCTGCCCTACGCGTGCAGCCGCTCTGGGCTTCGATGTGTGCGCAGCGTCTCCTGCTCTTGTAGGGCTGGTAAGCGCAGCGCACCTGCCGGGGGGCTTGGCTCACGTACGGCTGCCCTCACGGCCTCGCCTCAGGGCTTGCCTCATGTTTGGCTGAACGCGTCTGGCACGGGTGTCGAGCGTCGCTACGCGCTTGGGTGCTTGCATCGCGCCCAGGCCTCGGGTGCCGCCTTGCGCGCGCTTGACCGCCTCACGTCAACGCATCGATGCCGCGTCAACGCTCGGAAGCTACCCCGTCGAGGCCCTGCACGAAGGCCAGGGTTTCGTCTTCCACCCGGGCGCGGTGCTGCGCGCTGGAGCATGTGTGGTCGGCGCCGGCCAGTTCGACGCAGCGGACCTGCGGGCGGCCGAGCAGCGCCTTCCACTGCGGATCATCGGCGCAGCGCTGGCGGAACTCGGCGGCGACCAGATCCTCGCCCGACAGCAGCACCAGGCTCGGCGCCGTGCTGCGCTGCCAGCGCGCGGCCATGCGCGCGACGAAGTTCTGCTCTGTCACCGCGGCCTTGGCCTCGCTGTCTTCAGTGGGCTCAGGTGCAGGGCGGCTCTGCTGCAGCGCCGACAGCAGCCCGCGTGCGGCGCGACCGATGTCGACGCCGCCGCGCAGCAGCTTGCGCCAGAAATCCCTGGAGCGCAGACGGTTCCAGTAGTAGTGGCGGACCAGACTCTGCGCCAGCGTGTGCTGCTGGCGCACCCACGGATTGAGCAGCACCAGGCCGGCGATGTCCGGCCGCGTCGCCGCGTGCAGCAGGATCGCGGCAGCACCATCGCACAGGCCCCAGGGCACGATGCCGCGCAGTCCGGGGCAGCGCGCCTTGAAGGCGTCGATGGCCGCGTCGATGTCGGCGCGCGCCTGCAGGTAGTCGATCGCCTCGCCGCTGCTGTCGCCCATGCCGCGCAGGTCGAAGCGCAGGCAGGGGATGCCGGCCGCAGCCAGACGTCGCGCCAGCAGCAGGAACTGCCGATGTGCGCCGACGCGGTACTGCGGGCCGCCGACCACGATCAGCACGCCGACCGTGGCCTCGGCGCGGCCGTGGTGCAGCATCGCCGCCAGCCGCGCTTCGCCGAGTGCAATGAAGAAAGGTTCGGGCGTGGCCACGCTGGCTGGCACTACGCGGGCATCCATGCGGCGATCGCCTCCGGCAGGCCGTCGATCACGGCGGTTTCAGGGGTCTGCCAGAAGGCCGAGCCGGACAGCGCACGCCACCGCAGCGCGCCGCGCGCGATGTCCTTGGCAAAGGACGCCGAGGGCTGCGGCTGCTGCCATTCGATGACGTGACCCGCGGCCGTATCGCCGACCCGCAGCCGGGCGCGTTCCAGTTCGGTCAGCAGCGCCGGCGACAGCGCATAGCCGGCGACTTCGATGCCGTGTTCGCGCCACTGCGCGAGCAGCGCCGCGCTGTCGATGTCTTCGCCCTGGAAACGGCCCATGTACAGGCGCTGGCGCAGCCACAGGCGGATCTGCTGCGCTCCGCTGGCCAGCGGGAATGCGGCGATCCAGTGTCGGCAGCGCGCAGGCACGAGCAGTGCGCCGCCGCGCAGGGCGACCGTGACCGGCGCTGCAGGGTGGTCCGTCTGCAGGTCGTCGAACAGGGCCTCGACGTCAGCGCGCCAGCGCTCGAGCGAGGCTTCGCCGAATTCGCCCGCGCTGTCGCCGGTGCCCGACAGATCGCCCAGCAGCACGCTGTGGCCACGCGCCTGCAGGTGCTCGCCGATGCGCCGCAGCTGCAGGCGCGAGCGGTTCATTTCCTCATGCAGGGGCGGCAGCAGCAGTACCGGTGCGCGCTGCGCGTCGCCTGGCCAGTAGCGGCAGGCCAGCGCGCCGTTGGGGCCGGGGAGGAAGTCGAGCGCGTTCATGCGCGCGTCGCCGTGCAGGTTCCGGGCCGGCGGCGGCGTGAGGAGAGGGCGGGTATCGCTGCGCGGGCCTGAGATGCGCGGTAGCGGCTGCTTGCCGACGGGCCCGCAAAGCCCCCGACCCTGCGTGCCAGGGCCGGGGGGTCACGCCGAACACAAAAACTCGCGCTGCGAGTGATAACCAGAGCCAGGGCGGCGGAGCTCCGCCCGTGGTCGAACGAGACAACTCGGGTCGACAGAAGGCCTACTCGCAATTCGGCGGCGAGATCGATCAGGCCGGCGGAGTTTTTTTCCTGCCGCTTGCGCCCGACCGTAGCCGGGCACATGCGCAGAGGCGGGCAGCGGCCTGTGCCGCTCGCCTCAACCCGCATCCGCCTGCACCGCGCCGGGGTCGGCGGCCTTGCCGCGACGGCGGCCGTAGAGGTCATCCTCGGGTGCGGTGCTGCCGGCGCTGCCGCGCAGGGGCGAATCCAGCGGCAGGGCGCCGCGGGCATCCAGGGTGAACGCCTGCTCCCGGCTGTCGAGGTCGGCGCCCAGTGCCTGCCGCCAGCGCGCCAGACTGGCCGGCACCGGAATGCGGCTGCCGGGTCGGCTGTCGCTGAATCCACAACTGCCGCGGCGGTCGTGGAACACGTTGTGGTCGGAGCCGACCGGGCCTTCGAGCCCGGCCAGGCCGCCCAGCTCCTGCGACCAGCGCACCGCCATGCAGGCGCCGCCGTCCTGCAGCACCAGGGTGTGGCGGATGTCGGCGCCGCGGTTCGGCGGCCGGCCGGCGCGTTCGTCCCAGTCCTGGAAGACGATGCCGAAGTACAGCGCGGCATGGCCCTCGCGCGCCGCATCGATGATCGTGTTGTTGCGCAGCTGCGCGTTCTTCGAGGCGTACAGGCCGATGCCGGCATAGGCCGCGCCGCGGATCAGGTTGTTGTGCACGCGCGCGTCGATGGACTCGTAGTAGTCCGGGTTGTCGAGGGTGTCGAAGAACTTCTCGCTGGTGTCGAAGCCGACCAGGATGCCGGACATGCCGACGTTCTCGATGCGGTTGCGCTGGATCAGCGCGCGCCGGGCGCCGCCCTTGAAGTACAGGCCCGAGGTGGCGATGTCGTGGATGTGGCAGTCCTCGACCCGCATGTCATGGCCGCCGACGTTGTCGATGCCGTCGGCGTTCCTGCGCTCCAGCGGCGTGCCGGGCGGATACAGCGCGCCGGTGTGGTGGATATGGCAGCGGCGGATCGTCACCCGGTTCGACTTCGGCGTCAGCTTGATGCCGTCGCGGCCGGTGTGGTGGATGTGCAGGTCTTCGAGCAGCACGTCCGAGGCGCCGGTGGCGGTCGCTTCGCCCTCGCGCTCCCACCAGCTCTGCAGGAACACGCCGTAGTACTGCGCGCCCGACAGCTCCAGGCCGATCAGCGTGCTGCCCGAGGCGCTGGGGTCGATCTGCACCACCGAGGAATCGGGCGTCGCCGGGTCGCAGTGCACGTGGGCGCGTTCGCCGGGTGCGGCGCGCAGGGTCAGGGGCATGCGCAGGCGCAGCTGGCATTCCTCGTAGCGGCCTTCGCCGCTGCCGCGCAGGGTGACGGTGTCGCCGGGGCTGACCACGCCATTGCTGGTGCTGAGCACCCGGCCGACGCTGCGGAAGGGCTGTTCGCGGCTGCCGTTGCCGCGGGCGTCATCGCCGTCGAGCGCCACGAACCATTCGGCGGCGGGCAGTGGAGCGGCCGCGAGCAGGGCCATCGTCAGGAGCCACGGGCGAAGGCGGAGCATCGCGAGAGCCTATACGGTGATATCCATCACAGTATAGGCAGGAACTGCCGATTGGATCACGCTATCCGGAGGGTCGAAGGCCTATTCGAAGCCGCCGGCGAAGATGAAGTCTGCGGCCAGCTCGTCGGCACCGATGTCGGGCTGGCTATCGCGCGGCTCGCGGTCGAAGTCGTCGCTCACTTCCGCCAGTGGCGTGCCGGCATTGATCAGCGGGCTGCCGGCGGGCAGGCGGCCGGCGGCATCGACGCTGTAGTTGCCCTGCAGGCTGCTGCCGTCACCGCCGGTGTGGCTGCGCCACTGCGCCAGCGTGCCGCTGCCGCCGACCGGGCTGCCGGGTCGCTGGTCGGTGAAGCGGCAGCTGCCGCTGGCGGCGCGGAAGGCGTTGAAGTTGCTGCCGGTCGCGCCTGCCAGGCCCGACAGGCCGCCCAGCTCGCTGCTGTAGCGGATGTCCATGCACTTGCCGGCGTTCTGGATCACCAGGTTGTTGAGCACGCGCGGGCGCAGGTTGGGCGGGCGGCCGGCGATCGGGTCCCAGTCCTGGAAGACCACGCCGAAGTACAGGGCCGCATGGCCGGTCTGGGCGGTGTTGACCAGGGTGTTGTGGGCAACCAGGGCGTCCTGCGAGGCGTACAGGCCGATGCCCGCGTACTGGGTGTTCATCACCAGGTTGTTGCGCACGACCCCGCGGATCGATTCGTACCAGCCCGGGTTGGCCTGGCGGTCGAAGAACTCGACGCTGGTGTCGAAGCCGACCAGGATGCCGCCCATGCCGGTGCCGTCGATGACGTTGCGCTCGATCACCACGTCCTGGGCACCGCCCTTGAAGTACAGGCCGGTGGTCGAGATGTTGTGCAGGTAGCTGTCCTCGACCCGCATGCCCGAGCCCTGCACGTTGTCGATGCCGTCGGCGTTGCGGTTGTCCAGCGGCGTGCCGGCCGGATAGATCATGCCGGTGCTGTGGATCTCGGTGCGGCGCACGGTCAGGCGGTCGGATTTCGGCGTGACCTTGATGCCGTCGCGGCCGGTGCTGTGGATCAGCAGGTCCTCGATCAGCACGTCGCGGGCGCCGGTCAGCTGCTCGCCGCCGCCCTGGTACCAGCCAGTCTGCAGGAACACGCCGTAATAGCGGCCGCCGCTGACCTCGAGATCGCGCAGCACGCTGCCGGACGCACCCGGGTCGATCTGGATCGTCGCGCTGTTGTTGGTGGTGATGTCGCAGTGGATATGCGCGCGCTCGCCGGGGAAGGACCGCAGCGTCAGCCGCACGCGCAGGCGCACATCGCATTCGTTGTAGGTGCGGTTGCCGGCCGGCCCGCGCAGGGTCACGGTGTCGCCGTGGCTGACCACGCCGTTGGTGGTGCTGAGCACGCGCTTGACCGTGCGGAAGGGGTTGGCCTGGCTGCCGGTGCCGCTGCTGTCGTTGCCGGTCGGGCTGACGAACCATTCGGCGGCGGGCGCGGCGCTGCTGGCGAGCAGGGCGGACAGGCAGAAGGCGAGGGCGCGCAGGGACATGGTCGGGCTCATCGGTCGGGGGCAGGGCGCCGGGCGGTGCTGGCGCGGCGCCGCCAAGAATCGTGACAGTTCCTGTGAACAACTGTGAGAGGCTTCGCCCTTGCGCCGTGCCTGTGCGGAACAGTGAAGCGAGGCAGGTTTGCGCTGCTGGACCGGTTCGCAGTCCTGGCCGTCGCGCAGGCTGCGCGTTCAGCGCGCAGCAGGCTGCCTCGCTTCGAGCACGGCCGCGCTGCGCGGCCTGATCCGGCACAATGTGCGACCCGTCACACAACGCGACCGCTATGAGCCAGTCTTCCAGTCCCGAACTCGAACTGCCCTGGGCCCAGGGCCTGCCCTGGCGCGTGGACGCCCGCGGCGAGCTGCTGGTCGGCGGGCGTCCGCTGTCGCGGGTGGTCGATGCCATTGGTCGTACGCCCTGCTACGTCTATGACCGCGGCCGGCTGTCAGCGCGGGTGGCGCAGCTGCGCGGCCTGCTGCCGCCGGACGTGCATCTGCACTACGCGGTCAAGTGCAACCCGATGCCGGCCCTGGTCGCGCACATGGCCGGGCTCACCGATGGGCTGGACGTGGCCTCGGTCGGCGAACTGCGCGTCGCGCTGGATGCCGGCATGGACCCCCGGCACGTCAGCTTCGCCGGGCCGGGCAAGAGCGATGCCGATCTGAAGCAGGCGCAGGCCGCGGGCATCCTGATCAACATCGAGAGCTTCCGCGAGCTGCGCGCGCTGGCCGAGGCGAGTGCCGCCAGCGGCGAGGCCGCGCGGGTCGCGATCCGCATCAACCCGCCCTTCGAACTGAAGGCCTCGGGCATGCGCATGGGCGGCGGCGCCAAGCAGTTCGGCGTCGATGCCGAGCAGGTGACGGCGCTGCTCGCCGAGATCCGCGCGCTCGGCCTGGCTTTCGAAGGTTTCCACCTCTACGCCGGCTCGCAGAATCTGAAGGCCGAGGCGATCGTTGAAGCGCAGACCAGGAGCTACGAGCTGATCCTCGGCTGGGCGGATCAACTGCCGGCGCCGGTGCGCAGCCTGAACCTCGGCGGCGGCTTCGGCATCCCGTACACGCTCAGCGACACGCCGCTTGAGCTCGCGCCGGTGGCCGAGTGCCTGCAGGGCCTCGCCGAGCGCTGCGCCCGCGACTTCCCGCAGGGCCATCTGGTGCTCGAACTCGGCCGCTATCTCGCGGGCGAGGCCGGCGTCTACGTGGCGCGGGTGATCGATCGGAAAGTTTCGCGCGGTCAGGTTTTCCTGGTCTGCGACGGCGGCATGCACCACCACCTCGCCGCCAGCGGCAACTTCGGACAGGTGCTGCGCAAGAACTATCCGGCCATGGTCAACGCGCGTCCCGGCGAGCGCGAAACCGCCAGCGTGGTCGGCCCGCTGTGCACGCCGCTCGACCTGCTCGCCGACCGCGCCGATCTCGGCGTGGCGCAGGAGGGTGACCTCGTCGTCGTCTTCCAGTCCGGCGCCTACGGCAAGACCGCGAGCCCGCGCGAGTTCCTGGGGCATCCCGAGGTGGTCGAGGCGCTGGTGTGAGTGGCGGGTCGGAGAATCCGTATCGGCCGGGCAGCTCGGCGCTGGACGAGCCGACTCCCGGTGACGGGCACCTGTGGGCATGGTCCGGCGTGCTGCTGGCGGTGCTGCCCTTGGGCGTGGCGCTGCTCTGGGCGCGCCAGTTTGGCGAGGTCTTCAGCGCCTTCGGTGCGGATCTGCCCCTGCTGACCCGACTGGTTGTTGACTGGCCGCTGGTGTTCGCCGTACCCGCGGCGCTGATGGCCCTGTGGCGCCTGTTCCGACGCGGCGATGTCCGTCAGGCGTCGATGCTGTTCGGCACCGGTCTGGCGATCGCCGTACTGCTGTCCGTGGCGGTGATGGTTCTTCTCTACCTGCCGATCTTCCAGCTGGCCGGCCGGGTCTGAGCGCCCGGCGCTTGCGCGCCGCCACGCAAGCGTTACCCTCCCGCCTCGACCCACGAGGCACCCATGGACCCCACCGAACGCGCCAAGGACCTGTTCTTCACGGCCTTGGACTACCACCAGCGCGGCCGCCTGGACGAGGCCGAGGCCCTGTACCGCGAGGCGCTGGCGCTGGTGCCCGAACGCGTGTCCGTGCTGTCCAACCTCGCCACCGTGCTGGTGCTCAAGGGCCGCCACGAAGAGGCGCGAAGCCTGGCCGCGCGCGCGCTGGAGATCGACCCAGGCTGCGCGGAAGCCCACGCCATCCTTGCCGAGGTGCGGCGCAGCCAGAGCGGTCCGCAGTCGGCGCTGGAGGAAATCGACCGTGCGCTCGCACGCGCGCCTGCCGACGCCGAACTGTTCTTCCACCGCAGCGCCCTGCTGGCCGAGCTGGGTCGCTTCGAGGAAGCGCTGGTCGACAGCGCACGCGCCCTGCAGCTGCGCCCGGAGCACAGCGGCAATCGCGCGCATCACGCCCTGCTGCGCGCCGCGGCGGGGCAGCTCGACACCGCCCAGGCCGAGCTGGCCGCGCTGCTGCGCGATGACCCGCGCCCGCTGGCCGCCGGCGAAGCCTGGGCCGGGCTGCTGCTGCGCCGTCGCGCCGAAGCGGGCGGCGCACTGTCCGAGGCCATCGACCCCGCCCTGCTGGTGCGCGCGCTCGACACTCCATGGGCGCCGCCGCGCCGCCTGCTGCAGCCTGCCTGCGAGGCCCTGCATGCTGATCCCCGCACTCGGGTCTGGCTGGATCGTGTGCGCGAGGCCTGGCCGCAGCCGCTGCCGCCGCACAGCGCCTCCGACCTGCGCCTGGGCGCGGCCGTCTATGGCAACCCGCTGGTCCGCGCCCTGCTGCGCCAGCCGGTGCTGCCGGACCGCGACCTGCAGCGCCTGTTGGCGCAGCTGCGCGCCATCCTGTTCGAGCGCGCTGCACGCAGCACGGCGGCGACGCCGCTCGATGACGTCCTGCTGTCCTTCCTGTGCGCGCTGGCAGCGCACGCCCTGCGCCAGCATCACGTATGGCCGGAGACTGAAGCCGAGCGCGACGCGGTCTCGGCGCTGCGCAGCCGCCTGCTGGCGGCGGTGGCGCGGCAGGAGCCCTGGCCGACCGCGTGGCTGCCGGCCCTGCTGGCGTATGGCCCGCTGTCCGGCATCGCTGCGTTCGAGGCGCTGAAGCCGCGCGGCGGTCCCGCTCCGGTGCAGGCCCTGCTGGCGCAGGCGGCGGCCGATCCGGGCCCCCTGCCGAGCCTGCGCTGGACCCATCTGCCGGCCAGCCCGCGCGGGCTGGCGCTGGCCGACTATCTGGCCGAGCGCATTGCGCCCTTTGCGCTGCCGCGCCTGCCCAAGCTGGGCAACCCGCGCGTGCTGGCGCTGGCCGCCGGCCATGGCGAATGGGCCTTCGAGCTGGCCCTGCGCCTGCGCGGCGCCAGCCTGCGGGTGTTGGAGCCGGATGCGGCGCTGGCCGCCGCGCTGACTGAACACGCCCAACGCCTGCGCTTGCCGCAGCTCAGCGTGGCCCGCGGTGGCCTGGAGGCCGCTGGGCCCGGCGGCTACACCCTCATCGACAGCGGACGCATGCTCCTGCCGCCGGCCCCGCTGCAGGCGCGACTGGCCGAGCTCAAGCCCTGGCTGGCACCGCGCGGACTGCTGCGGCTGCGGGTGCCGAGCGCGCGTCTGCGCACCGCACTGGCTGCCGCCCGCGCCCACCTGCAGTCGATCGGCTTCGACCCCGTCCGCGACGATCTGCGGACAGCCCGCGCGCAGCTGCTCGACCTGCCGGAGAGCTCACCGATCAGCGCGCTGCACACCCTTGCCGAGTTCCACGCCCTCGGCCCCTGTCGCGCCCTGCTGCTGGACTGGGACGCCTCGCCGCTCGATCTGCCCGGCCTGGCCCAGCAGATCCACGCTGCCGGCCTGCGCTTCCGCGGACTGGAGCTGGGCCCGGATGAGCGGGCGGTGCTGCCGAAGCAGGGCGCACTGCCGCAGGACGTGATGGCCTGGGCGGAGCTGGAGGCGCGGCATCCGCGCATGTTCGGTGACTTCTACACGGTGTGGGCAAGCCCATAGGGTGGGCCCCGGCCCATCGTGAGCTCCACCCTCGGCCCGGTCTCCTGTTTCCTGTCGTCGATCCGTCGATCCGTCGATCCGTCGCTCGAAGCGAAGAGCAGGGGCTTTCGGTCAGCCCTTCGGGCTGCCCGACCTCACGGCTGTCATAGGGTGGGCCCTGGCCCACCATGAGCTCCACCCTTGCCTCGGTTTGGCCCTGTGCCTTCGTCGTACTGAAGCGACGAGCAAGAGCTTTCGGTCCGTCCTTCCGCGCTCCCAAAGCATGGCCATCCATGGCCATTCCCGCGTGCGGCCGGCCCGAGTCACTTTCTCTTGCGTGGCCAAGAGAAAGTAACCAAAGAGAAGGCCACCCCTCGTCCGCGCCCTTCGCGCTTCCGTGCGCGAAGGGTTCGCGTGAGTCCGTGGGTGTTCGTGGACAGGCCTTCCCTGGCCTGTCACGAACATCGGCCGCATCCCTGCGGCCGCCCCTGCGGGCTTATCCACGAACTCCCGCCGCTCCCCAGGGGCCCCGTGAAGAGCGCGGGCTCCTGCCCGCAGGAGCCACGGCAACAGCGAAGAGCAAACAGCGAAGAGCAAACAGCGAAGAGCAAACAGCGAAGAGCCGAAGCTCAAGGGCTTCCCAGCGCGGCGCAGGTGTTCTCGAAGGCACTCGTCGCGAAGGCGGGCACGCGAGCGCGAGGGCCTTGTTCGGGGGACGAGCGTTCTGCGCTCATCCGGGCGCTACGTTTCAGCGACCCTTGGCGCGCCCGCAGGCCTTGACCAGCATCCGCAGCATCGCAGCCGGCTCAGCAAGGTGCTGGCTCCGCTCAATCCTCGTTGAACTCGCGCCCCTCGGCCTCGGCCTGGATGCGGGCGCGCTGGATCTTGCCGGTATTGGTCTTGGGCAGGCTGTCGCGGAACTCGACTTCGCGCGGGACCATGAAGTCTTCGAGCTGGCTGCGGCAGTGGGCGATGATCGCGCGGGCGTCGAGCTCGATGCCTTCCGCCAGCACCACCACCGCGCGGATCGCACGGCCCAGCACTTCATCCGGCACGCCGACCACGGCGGCTTCGCGCACGCCGGGCAGCGCATACAGCGCAGCCTCGACTTCCTTCGGCGCGACCTTCTCGCCGCGCGACTTGATGATGTCGTCCTTGCGGCCGACGAAGTAGACGAAACCGTCCTCGTCCATGCGGAACAGGTCGCCGGTGTGCAGCACCTTCTCCCACGGATAGCGGCCGGGCTTCAGCGTCTTTGCCGTCGCTTCCTCATTGCGCCAGTAGCCCTGCATGACGTGGCCGCCGCGCACCACCAGCTCACCCACCGTATTCGGCGGCAGCGGCCGGCCTGCGTCGTCCGCCACCCAGATCTCGGTGCCCGGAATGGCGATGCCGACGCTGTCCGGGCGGCGCGCAAGCTCGGCCGGCGGCAGCCAGGTGCAGCGCTTCGACTCGGTCATGCCGTACATCGAGAACACCCGCGCGTTCGGGAAGATCTCCTGCAGCTTCAGGATGTGCGCCGGCGGCAGCGCGGCGGCGGTGTTGGTGAGGAAGCGCACGGGTGCGACCCACTCGGGCTTCAGGCTCTTCATCTGCACCAGCATGGCGGCGATCGTCGGCACCAGCGGGAAGCCGGTGACGCGCTCGCGCTCCAGCAGCGGCAGCACCTTCTGCGGGAACGCGAAGCTGCGCTCCAGCACCAGGGTGTAGCCCTTCAGCACTGCCATCAGCAGCTGGTAGAGGCCGTAGTCGAAGGCCAGCGGCAGCACGCTCAGTACGACCTCGTCCTCGCTCGCTTCCAGATACGTCGTGATCGAGCTGGCGGCGTGCAGGATGTTCTTGTGCGTCATCATGACGCCCTTGGGGTTGCCGGTGGACCCCGAGGTGTAGACCAGCATGGCGAGGTCGATATCGATGCCGCGCGGCGCGGCCGGCAGCCGTGCAGCGGTCGAGTCGAGGAAGCGGTTCCAGCCCAGACCCAGCGCGCCGAGATCCGACTCGGCCGCCGCGTCCATCACCACGATGCGGCGCAGGCTGGGCGTCTGTGCGGCGGCTTCCAGCGCGGCCGGCAGTAGGCTCAGCTGGGTGATCAGCACGCTGGCTTCGCAGTTGCCCAGCACGAAGGCCAGCTTGTGCGCCTTGGTGGTCGGGTTGATCACGCTGAACACGCCGCCGGCGCGCAGGGTGGCGAAGATCGACACGCAGGTCTCGATGCGGTTCTCGGCGAACACCACGCAGCGCTCGCCGTTCGCCAGCTGCGCTGAGTCAATTAGCGCCGCGGCGCAGCGCTCGACGGCGGCATCGAAGCCGGCATAGTCGAGACGTTCGTCGCCGCAGACCAGTGCGGTGTGCAGCGGGCGGCGGGTGGCGGCGTCGCGCAGGAAGGCTTCGAAACGCTTCATCGCGATCAGGCTCCGGTCTTGCGGCCGATGTAGCGCACCAGTGCGCCGACGCCGTCGATGTTCTCCGGCAGCACTTCATCGTCATCGACGGTGAAGCCGAAGGTTTCCTCCAGCCAGGTCACGAGCGTCAGCACGCCCATCGAGTCGATGATGCCGGCCTCGAACAGGCTGGTGTCGGCATCCAGCGGCGCGTCGCCAGCGGTGGGGAAGGCATCGGCCAGGAAGGCGCGGACCTGGGTTTCGATCGGGCTCATGCAGGTGTTCCGGGTGTGCGGGCGGATGCGCCCGTGCGTGGAGGAAGGAGGCCGCGGACCGGCGGCGTGGCGGGCACGCGCGCGCTCCGGGCTCAAGGGCGGCCGGCTGGGCTGCCGGGGCGCGGAATGCTAGCACTCAGGCGGCGTCGGGCCGTGCCCGGGCGTCCGCCCGCGCCGAATCGGACATCGCTTCGACCGCAGGCGCCGGGGCGGCCTCGTCCGGCCGCGGCAGCACCCCGACCCGGCGCGCCGGGCTGCCGGCCACCACGGTGTAGGGCGCCACGTTGGTGCTGACGATGCTGCGCGCGGTGACGATGCTGCCTTCGCCGATCTCCACGCCGGGCAGGATCATCGCGTCGGCGCCGATCCAGACGTTGTCATGCACGACGATGGCGCGCACGTCCTCGTCGCTGGGCGGCGCGCCGGCGAGGCGTGCGGCAGGGTCGCTGGCGTGGCCGGCGGAATCGCGGAAGCTCACTCCACTGGCGACCTGCACATGCCGACCCAGGCGGATCTCGCGGCCGACGACGAAGGCCACCTCGTGGCCGATATCGCAGTGGTCGCCGATGTGCAACTTCGGCCGGGCCACGAAGCTGGCGGCGAACTTGAGGCTCAGCTTGCCGTTGAAGTGCACGTGGTCGCCCAGCACCAGTTCGCCCCGGCCCATCACCCAGGGCACGTAGATGCCGGCGGTGACGCCGCGCCCGAAGCGGGTGCAGTAGGCCTTCAGCAGGGGCTCGGCGATCAGCTTGCCGCGCACGAAGAACACCACGCTGCGCAGGCCGAGGAACAGCCACAGCATCGGCAGCACCAGCAGCTTCGGCGCCGGCAGTGTGAAGTGGTGCAGACGCCGCTTGCCAGAGCGCAGCGCGCGCGCCAGCGGGTGGTCGGCGCGTGCGGCCCAGTGGCGCAGGGAAGACAGGCTCATCGGTAGGGAATCCTCAGCGTCCGAACAGGCGCCGCAGCCAGCCGCGTGCCGGCGCGGCCTCCGCAGGGGTGGAGTGGGTGGGCTCGGCGACGGGCGCAGTACGGGCCAGCTCCTCGGCCAGACCGCGCAGGCTGGCCTGGCCGACGCGCAGCAGATTGGGGCGCTGGCCGCACAGCGCTTCCAGCCGGTTGATCATCGACAGCGCCAGCAGCGAATGGCCCCCGAGATCAAAGAAGTTGGCGTCCGCCGTGACTTCGGACTCGGGCAGCAGTTCGGACCACAGCGCGGTCAGCAGGGCTTCGTAGTCGGCTGTGGTGCGAGGCGCTGTGGCAATCGGTGTCGCCAGACCCGAGGCGCTGGCGGCAGGGCCGGGTTCGACGAGGGCCGACGCCGACCGGTCCGTGGCCGTCGCTGCCTGCGTATCGAAGTCGGCACCAAAACGCAGGTTCGCCAGCGGCGCGGGTGCGTCCACGAGCAGCGCCTGCATCATCGCCACCAGGCTATCCAGGAAGGCCTGCAGAGTCTCGCGCCGGTACAGCGCGCTGTTGCCGCTCAGCAGCACGTGCAGGCCGTGGTTGGTTTCGACCAGGAACAGGGCGAGGTCTTCGGTCACGCCCGGAGTGCGGGTCTCAAAGCGGCTGTGCTGCAGCGCGCCCCAGCGCTCGGGCCGCGCGCGTACGTCCTGGAACGAGAACGAGGCCTGGTAGAGCCGCCCGCTGCCCATGCCCGCGCCCTGCAGCAGCGGCATCAGGTCTTCGAGCTGCACGTCGGCATGGGCGAAGGCCTCGATCACCCGCGGCTTCAGCGTGGCCACCAGAGCGCGCAGGGTGCCGCCGCCATCGACATCGACAGGCAGCGCCAGCAGGTTCACGAAATAGCCCGCGAGTGATTCCAGCTCCGGGTGGTTGCGGCCGCGCACCGGCGTGCCGATCAGCAGCTCCGACAGGCCGGAGGCGCGCTGCAGGGCGGCCGCAAAGGCGGCCAGCAGCAGCATGTAGGGCGTGGCGTCCCAGGCGCGGGCGCGTTGCTGCAGGGCCTCCATGTACGACTTCGGCAGCTCGTGCATCAGGCTCAGGCCCGCCCCGCTCATGCCGCTGCTGCGCGCGTGGTCGGTCGGCAGCGGCAGGTAGCGACGGCCCTGCAGGCGCTCGCGCCAGTACTGCAGCTGACGCGCATAGGCCGGGCTGCGCAGCCAGTCGCGCTGCCAGTTCGCGTAGTCCACATAGCTCACCGGCAGTGCGGGCAGGGGCTGCGCGGGCTCGGCGCAGGCCGCCGCCATGGCCTGGTAGAACACGTCGAAGCTCCAGCCGTCCCAGATCGCGTGGTGGGTCATCAGGAACAGCACGTGCTCCTCGGCGCCGAGCTGGAACAGGGCGAGCCGCCACAGTGGCGCGCGATCCATCGGAATGGGCGCGTCGATCAGCGCATCGATGCGCTGAGTCAGCACGGCCTCGCGCTGCTCGGGCGGCAGCGCGCGCAGGTCGATGGTGTCGGGCAGGAACACCGGCACCTCGGCGAGCACCTCCTGCTGCAGCCCCTCCGGCCCGCGCGCGAGCCGCGTGCGCAGCACCGGCTGCTGGGCGACAAAGGCGTGCAGCGCGGCCTCAAGGCGCGCGCGATCCAGCGGCCCGCGCAGGCGATGGGCCGAGGGCATGTTGTAGGTCGTGCGTGTAGGGTCGAGCTCGCAGAGCTGGAACACCCGCGCCTGCATCGTCGACTGCGGACCGTGCTGCTGGTCCGGCGCGCGGGCGATCGGCGTCAGCTCCTCGCGCTCGACCCTGCCGCTGCGCTGGGCTTCGATCAGCGCGGCCAGCGCTTCGGCGGAAGCCTGCTCGAACACGTCGCGCATCTTCAGCGCCGCACCGGTGGCCTTGTTCAGCCGGGTCACCAGCTGGATGGCGAGCAGCGAATGGCCGCCCAGCGCGAAGAAGCTCTGCTCCATTCCCACCTCCGGCAGGCCCAGCAGCTCGGCCATGGCGGCGGCGACGCTGGCCTCAAGCGCGCTGGCCGGGGCACGCCCTGCGGCGACCTGCTGCGGCGGCGCCGGCAGGGCCTTGCGGTCGGTCTTGCCGTTCGGCAGCAGGGGCAGGGCGTCGAGCGCCAGCACATGCTGGGGCACCATGTACTCGGCCAGCTGCCAGGCGCAGCGCTGGCGCAGCGCGGCTTCGTCGAGCGAGTGCCCCGCGCCCAGCACCACGTACGCGACCAGGCGCTGGTCACCGGGGCGGTCCTCGCGCACCAGCACGGCGGCCTGCTCGATCTCGGGCTGCTCCAGCAGCACCGACTCGATCTCGCCGAGCTCGATGCGGTAGCCGCGCAGCTTGATCTGCGCGTCCATGCGGCCGAGATGGCGCAGTCGGCCGGGCGCTTCCAGCACCGCGAGGTCACCGGTGCGGTACAGCGGGCCCTCGATGCCGGGCAGCTGCACGAAGCGCTCGGCGCTGAGCTCCGGCCGGTTGAGATAGCCCGCCGCCACGCCCAGGCCGGCGATGCACAGCTCGCCCTCGGCGCCAGTCGGCAGCGGGCGCTGCTCGGGGTCCAGCAGATACAGCTGGGTGCCGGCGATCGGCGCACCGATCAGGATGCCGCGTTCGGGTGACTCGACCCGCCAGCAGCTCGACCACACCGTCGTCTCGGTCGGCCCGTACATGTTCCACAGCGCCTTGACCACGGGCAGCAGCCGCGCGGCCAGCGCCGCCGGCAGGCCTTCGCCGCCGAGCAGCACGCAGCGACCGGCGAGATCCGACAGCTCGCCATCGGACAGCCACATCTGCAGCACCGAGGGCGTGGTCTGCAGATGCGTGCAGCGCTCGCCGCGCAGCAGCGGCCACAGCAGGGGCGGGTTCTTGGCCTCGTCCTCGCTGGCGATCACGCAGGTGGCGCCGACGGTCAACGGCAGCAGCAGCTCCAGCACCGAGATGTCGAACGAAGGCGTGGTCACCGCCAGCAGGCGATCCCCGGCGGCGAGGCCAGGCTCGACCTGCATCGCGGCCAGGAAACTCGCCACGTTGCGCTGGCGCACCGCCACGCCCTTGGGCTTGCCGGTCGAGCCCGAGGTGTAGAGCACATAGGCCAGGGCCTCGGGATCGATCGGCCAGAGCGCGGCATCGAACTGCGCGACCGACGCGATCGCCGGCAGGGCCAGGCAGCGTCGACCTTCGGCCAGCTCGGCCGGCACCGAGGCCGGATCGTCGCAGAGCAGAACATCAAGCTCGGCGTCATCCGCCATGTGCAGCAGGCGGCCGCGCGGAAAAGCCGGGTCCAGCGGCACATAGGCGGCACCGGCGGCGAACACCCCGAGCATCGCCGCAGGCAGGTCGAGGCCGCGGCGCAAGTACAGGCCCACCCGCTGGCCCGGCTGCACGCCGGCGGCCTTGAGCGCGGCATTGATCCCGGCCACCCGCGCGCCGAGTTCGGCATAGCTCAGGCTTCGCCCGCCGAAGCGCAGGGCCTCCGCCTGCGGATGCGCGCGCAGCGCCTCGGTGAACATCGGCAGCACGTGGCCGGGCGGCGCCACGGCGCAGGGCGTTGCCGCGATCGGGGCGGGCGCCGGTGTGGGCACCGCCTGCAGCGCGGGCGTCACGTCGATGGCCGGGCGCGACGCGGGGGGCGCGAGTCCCGCCAGCTCGTGCAGCGCGGTCTCGAGCGCTTGCGCGACTGCCGTGATGCGCGCGGCGCTGAAGAACTCGACGCTGTGGTGCAGGTCGAGCGCGATCCGTTCGCCCTCGTCGTAGAAGTTGAAGATCAGCTCGCCCAGCAGGCCCGGCTTGCGGCCCTCGCGCATCTGCGCCGACAGCGGCGCGAATCCGGAAAGGTCAACGCGCGGGTTGAGGTTGAAGAACACGCCCGACAGCGGCGGCCGGTTGCCGCGCGCGGGCAGGCCGAGTGCACGCGCGAGGGCCCCCTGGGTGACCAGAGGCTGCTCCAGCGCGTCCATCAGCACTGCGCGTACCAGCGGCAGGGCGGCGAGCGCGCTTGAGGCCGGCGGCAGGCGCAGCCGGATCGGCAAGTCGAGCACGCCGTCGGCCAGCAGGGCCGGGTGCCGGCCCAGGGCCTGGCTGGCATAGGGCAGGCTCAGAACGAAATCGTCGCGCTGCGACAGCCGCTGCACGGCGACGGCGGTGGCGGCCAGCAGCAGCTGGAACAGGGTGCAGCGCTCGCGCTTCGCCACCGCTCTCAGGCCTGCGACCAGGGCGCCCTCGAAACCGAGCGCGCGCGTATCGGCGGCAAAGCTGCGGCGGGCGCCGGGCTCGCGATCGCCCAGCACCAGCGGCGCAGGCGGATCGCGCAGGCTGTCCATCCAGGCGCGCAGCGCCGCCTGGCCCTCGGGGCCCGCCATGCGCTCGGACTCGGCCTGCGCAAAGGCGAACGGTGACTCGGCAGGCGCCAGCGCCGGCGCGCGGCCCTCGACGCGGGCCCGGTACAGCTCGGCGAGTTCGGCGATGAACACGCTGGCAGCCCAGCCGTCGAGCACCAGATGGCTGGCGATCAGGTGCAGCACCGCGCGCGTCTCGCCCAGCCAGAACAGGTCCACCGCCAGCATCGGTGCGCGCCCCAGCGCGAAGCGCTGCGCGGCGGTGGCTTCAAGCGCGGCGGCAAGCGCGCGCTCCTGCGCCTCGGCCGTGCCTTCCAGCGTGTGGATGCGGCAGCGCGGCTCGATCGACACATCAAGCGCCTGGCGCGGTTCGTCCTCGGCCAGCCGCAGGCGGAACGCGGCGTGGCGCTCGCACAGCGCGTGCAGGGCGGCTTCCAAGGCCGCGCGGTCGATCTCGCCGCGCAGCTCCAGGCTGAAGGTCTCATCCAGCGCGCGCAGGGCGTTCTCGTCGAAGCTGGCTGCCAGCCAGCGTTCGGCCTGGCCGGGGCTGAGCGGGCCTTCCAGCGGCTCGCTCGCGTTGGTGTTCGTATCGCCCGGCTCGACGCGCGCGCGCTCCGGCGGCGGTGCGCCGTCGCGACGGCTGATGAAACCCAGCGCCATCAGCTCATCCAGCGCACCGACGAAGACCTCGACGATGCGGTCCAGCTCGGCTGCGCCCATGGCCGCCGTGACGAAGTGGCCGAACTGCTCGTACAGGTGCAGGCCGTGGAAGCGCGCCAGGTAGTAGAACAGGCTGACGTATTTCTGGTCCTCGTCCCACTGCAGCCGCCACAGCGAGGCGCAGTGCACGGCCTTCACCGGCGCGCTGCGGGCGACGAACGCGGTGTTGAGCCGGTCGATCAGGCCCTGGGTGCGCGCGTTCAATTCGTCATAGAACGCCTGGCCGCCACGCTTCAGTTCCAGCAGCGTGGCCCGGGCCGCGGCCAGCGCCAGCGGGTGGCGGACGAAGGTGCCGGCGAAGTAGGTGACGCCGGCCTCGGGATAGCTGTCGTCGCCGTAGGCCCAGTGGCCGCCGTCGAGCGCGTCCAGCCAGTGCGCGCTGCCGGCGATCGCGGCAAAGGGCAGGCCGCCGCCGATGATCTTGCCGTAGGTGCAGAGATCCGCGCGCACGCCGTAGAACTGCTGGGCGCCGCCCGGCGCCAGACGGAAGCCCGTGACCACCTCATCGAAGATCAGCGCCGCGCCGCAGCCGTCGCAGATCTCGCGCAGGGCCTGCACGAAGGCGCGCGGCTGCAGGGTCGGGTATTTGTTCTGGATCGGCTCGATCATCACCGCCGCGAGCGCGTGGCCGCGTTCGCGCAGGATCGTCAGCGCCTCGTCCGACGCGTAGTCCAGCACCAGCACGTTCTCGACCGCGTTGGCGAGGATGCCGGGGGCGGCCGACAGCGAGCGCAGCTGGCGGGTGCCGCGCACGATCACCTCGTCGAAGATGCCGTGGTAGCTGTTGGTGAAGATGGCGATGGTCTTGCGTCCGGTCACCGTGCGGGCGATGCGCATGGCGCCCATCACCGCTTCCGAGCCGGTGTTGCAGAAGCCGACGCGGGCGTGGCCGGTGAACTCACTGATCAGGTCGGCGACCTCGGCCGCCAGCGGATGCTGCGGGCCGACCTCAAGCCCGCGATCGAGCTGGGCGTGCATGGCCGCCACCAGGGCCTTGGGCTGGTAGCCCAGCAGGTTGGCGCCGAAGCAGCTGAGCAGGTCGATGTAGTCGTTGCCGTCGATGTCCCGGATCCGCGCGCCGTCCGAGCGGTCGGCCACGATCGGATAGACCAGATCCTTCCACAGCGGATTGAAACCTGTGACCACGCGCGGGTCGGCCATGCGCGCGCGGTGCTGCTGGCTGAAGGCGCGGGACTTGCCGCTGCGTTCGAGATAGCGGCGGGTGAAGTCGTCGAGCCAGGCGCGCTGCGCGGCGCTCATCTGCTGCAGCGGCTTGACCGTGATCCGCGCCGAGGCGCCGAAGGGCTTGGCGATCAGGTCGGCCTTGTCCTCGCCCTCCGGGCTGGGCCCGCTGGAGGTCGCCGTGGACACGCCGGGCCGCGCGGCAGTCGCCAGTGCGGATGGCGCGGTCTCGGTGGACATCGCCGTGTTCTGGGCCACGCCAGTCTGCGCCGCCGCGCCCGGCGCAGGAGCGGTCGAAGGCATCGGCAGCGCAGCTCCGCCCAGCAGGGCCAGCTGCTGCTGCATCAGTGCCATCTGCTGCTGGATCAGGCCGAGGACGCCCGCATCGGCAGGCAGGGCGGGCAGGGCGACGGGCTGCGGGCTCGCGCCGGCCGCCGCGCTTGTTGCAGTCACGCTCGCCTGCACAACGGCGGCAGCCGGCAGGGTGTTCGCGGCGACCGGAGCCGGTGCCGGCGCAAAGCGTTCCGGCGGCAGCTCGGCGTGCAGGAACTCGACCAGGCGCTCGACGCTGTCGAGGTCTTCCATCAGCCGGCGGAAGCGCAGCTTGATCTCGAACACGCGCTCCAGCTCCAGCGTGGCCTGGGTCAGGCTCAGCGAGTCCAGGCCCTGTTCGACCAGGCTTTCCGATGGCGACAGATCCTCGGGCGCGAGCCCGGCCACATCGGCCAGCAGGCAGCGCAGTTCGATGGCGAGGGTGGGGCGACGGTCGGCCATGGGCAGGTCCTCGGCCGCGCGAGTCGGCGCGGCCAGCGGTTCAGCGGCTGAATCAATGGTCGGCGCGGCGCTGTCGGGCTGGCGCGCGCGGAACCAGAAGCGGGTGTCGGCGAAGCGATAGGTCGGCAGCGGCGCGCGTCGGGCATCGCGCGGCAGCGGCCAGTCCAGCGGCAGGCCGGCGCACCACAGGCGACCGATGGCTTCGACCGCGTGCAGGGCCGCATCGGCCGCGGCAGTCGGCGGCGGCAGCAGGGGCTGCACGCGCGGCGCGCGGCCCTGGGCATCGCGGTGCTGGCGGGCCAGCGCGGTCAGGGCCTGGCCGGGCCCGAGTTCGACCAGCACGGTGCCGGGTTCGGCCAGCTCGCGCGTCAGCGCATCGGAAAAGCGCACCGGCGCGCGCACCTGGCGCGCCCAGTAGGCGGGGTCACTCGCCTCGTCAGCACGCAGCGGCGCGCCGCTGACGCAGGAGTAGACCGGCAGCTGCGGCGGGTTCAGCGGGATCTCCGACAGCGCCTGCTGCACCGCCGGCAGCGCGCCGTCCATGGCCGCGCTGTGGAAGGCGTGCGAGACCATTAGTCGCGTCGCCTGCAGTCCGGCTTCGCCCAGCGCGCCTTCGAGCGCATCGATGGCGGCGGCAGGGCCGGCGAGCACGCAGAGCTGCGGCGCGTTGTAGCCGACGATCTCGATGCCGTCGTGGAGATGCGCAGCCAGCGCATCGGCGCCAGCGCGCACCGCCAGCATGCCGCCGCGCGGCTGCGTCCACATCGCCGCTGCACGCGCGCAGACCGCACGCGCGCCGTCCGCGATCGACAGCACGCCGGCGACGGCGGCAGCTGCGTACTCGCCCAGGCTGTGGCCGATCAGCGCGGTGGGCTGAAGGCCCAGGCTGGCCAGCCACTGCGCCAGTGCGACCTCCATGCAGTACAGGGCCGGCTGGGCGTAGCGGGTTTCGGCCAGCAGGGCGCTGGCGCGGCTGTCGCCGGCTTCGAGCAGCAGGGCGCGCAGGTCGATGTCGAGCAGCGGCTGGGCGGCGGCCAGCGCGGCATCAAGCGCTTCGGCAAAGGCCGGCACTTCCGCATGCAGGGCGGCGGCCATGCCCGGATGCTGCGAGCCCTGGCCGGGAAACAGGAAGACCAGACGCGGCGCCGGCTCGGCGCTCTCTGGCTTGGCTTCGCGGCGCAGGGCAGCGACGAGTTCGGCGCGATCGCGGGCGGCGACCGCACGTCGCAGCGGCAGCGCGCTGCGGCCGCGCACCAGGGTGGCCAGCACAGCGTCCAGCGGCAGGGCCTCGCGCTCCAGCGCATCGGCCAGATCGGTCGCACGCGCAGCCAGCGCCTCGGCGCTGCGTGCGGACAGCGGGAACAGGCGCAGGCTGCGCGCTTCGTCCTCTGCGCGGAGCGGCGCGAGCGAAGGCGCTTCGCTGAGAACCACATGCGCATTGGTGCCGCCGACGCCGAAGCTGCTGACCGCCGCTGCCCGCGGCAACGCGCCGCGCGGCCAGGGCTGGGCTTCAGCGCTGACCCGGAAGGGCGTGGCGGCGAAATCGATCTGCGGGTTCGGCGCGCGGTAGTGCAGGGTGCCGGGGATGCGCTCGCGCGCAAGACTGAGCGCGGCCTTGATCAGCCCGAGCACGCCGGCGGCGGCGATGGTGTGGCCGAGGTTGGACTTCAGCGAGCCCAGCACCACCGAAGTCGCCGGAACGGCGTCTTCGGCATAGGCGCGGCGCAGGGCTTCGACTTCGATCGGATCGCCGAGCGCGGTGCCGGTGCCGTGCGCCTCCACATAGCCGATCGCGCTGGCCGGCAGCCCGGCGTCGTCCAGCGCCATCCGGATGCACTCGGCCTGGCCCTGCACGCTGGGCGCGGTGAAGCTGGCCTTGCCGGCGCCGTCGTTGTTCAGGCCGACGCCGCGGATCAGCGCGTGCACGGTGTCGCCGTCTTCCAGCGCGCGTTCAAGCGGCTTCAGCACCACCAGCGCGCCAGCGCTGCTGAACACGGTACCCGAGGCTTCCGCGTCGAAGGGCCGGCAGCGGCCATCGGCGGACTCCATGCCGCCCTCGACGTGCAGATAGCCGGCCTGCTGCGGCACCAGCACGGTGGCGCCACCGGCGATCGCCAGCTCGCAGCGGCCGGCGCGCAGGGCCTGCACGGCTTCGGCGACGGCGACGAGGCCGGTCGAGCAGGCCGTGTGCACGCTGAGCGCCGGCCCGCGCAGATCGAGCCGATGGGCGATGCGGGTCGCGGCATAGTCCTTCTCGCTGGCCAGCATCAGGGCGAACTCGCCGCTGGCGGCCACGCGCTCGGGCTCGGCAGCGCGCAGGGCCGGCGCATAGCTGTTGTTGCCGGTGCCGGCGTAGACGCCCACTCGCTCGCCGCGCGCTGCCAGCGTTTGAGGGTCGAGGGCGGCGTCTTCCAGTGCGGTCCAGGCCAGCTCCAGCAGCAGGCGCTGCTGCGGATCGAGCAGGCTGGCCTCGCTCTTCGACAGGCCGAAGAAGGCCGCATCGAAACGATCGGCATCCTCGAGCACGCCGCGCGCGGCGACGAAGTTGGGCCGCTCGATCAGCGCGCGCGGCAGCGCGGGGTCGAGTTCGTCGCGACTGAAGCGACGCAGGCCTTCGACGCCCTCCAGCAGGTTCTGCCAGAAGGCTTCGACATCGCCGCTGCCCGGTGCACGCAGGGCCCAGCCGATGATGGCGATTGGTGCCTGCGCGTCGGCCGAGTTGCGCCGCGCCGCCGTCGCGGTTTCGGGGCCGTGCTCCAGCGCCTCGACCTGAGCGGCCACGCTGGGACGGTCGTAGACCAGTGCGACGCTCAGGCCTTCGATGCCCTGCGCGCGCGCCTGCGCGACCACTCGCAGCACGCTCAGCGAGCGCGCGCCGGCGGCGAACACCGAGTCGTGTTCGGAGAGATCGCCGCGGCCCAGTGCCTCGCGCCACAGCGCCAAGAGGCGCGCGCGCGGCGGCAGCGTGCGGTCGACGCTCGTATCGATCTGCCGCGCCGGCAGGCCGCGGCGGTCGATCTTGCCGCTGGGCGTGGTCGGCAGCCGCGGCAGCAGCACATAGCGCAGCGGCTGCATGTAGGCGGGCAGGCGCTCGCGCAGATGCGCGCGCAGGGACTCGATCAATGCGCTGTCGTTGCCGGCTTCGCGCGCCACCACCCAGGCGACCAGCTGGCGGCCGAGCCCAGGCAGCTCGCTGGCGCCGACCGCGGCATCGCGCAGGGCACCCTGGCCGAGCAGGGCCAGTTCGATCTCGCCGGGCTCGATGCGGTAGCCATCGATCTTCAGCTGTGCATCGGCGCGGCCGAGGTAGTGCAGCACGCCGTCGGCATCGCGCCGCACGCGATCGCCGGTGCGGTACTGCGTGCCGTTCGGAGTTTCGATGAAGCGCTCGGCGCTCAGCTCGGCGCGGCCGAGATAGCCGCAGGCCAGCGTCTCGCCGCCGAGCAGCAGCTCGCCTTCATCCGCGGCTGCCGCGTCTTCAAGCGGCCCCAGCGCGATCCGCACATGCGGCAGGGCGCGGCCGATCGGCGGGATCGCAGGCCACGCCGCCGGATCGCCTTCCAGCTCGAAGGCGGTGACCACGTGCGATTCGGTCGGCCCGTAGTGGTTGTGCAGGGCGCTGCCGGGCAGGCGCGCGAACAGGCGGCGGATGCTGTCGGTCACCTGCAGCTGCTCGCCGGCGCTGACCACATCGCGCAGCGGCGGCGGCGCGGCCTCGACGCAGGCCTCGGCCAGCATCTGCAGGGCGACATAGGGCAGGAACAGACGCTGCACGCCCTCGCGCAGCAGCGCCGCGCGCAGGGCCTCGGGGTCGCGTCGTTCGGCTTCCGACAGCAGCACCAGGCAGCCGCCGCAGGCGAGCGTCGAGAAGATCTCCTGGAAATGCACATCGAAGGACAGCGGCGCGAACAGGGCGGTGACCGCCGGCTGGCCGAGGCGCGGGTGCGCGGCGTGCCAGTCGATGAGATGCGCGAGCGGCTGCGGGCCCATGGCCACGCCCTTGGGTCGGCCGGTCGAGCCGGAGGTGAACAGCACGTAGGTGAGTTCGCCTTCGCCGGCATGCGGCCGGCTGTGCGCCTGCATCGCATCGAGGCGTGGCAGCGGGCCCAGCCGCGCTTCCAGCGACAGCAGATCGGATTCGCGGCCCAGCACCGCGCGCGGCGCGGCGTCCTCCAGCATCGCCGCCAGCCGCGCATCGGGATAGCCGGGGTCGAGCGGCACATAGCAGAGGCCGAGCTCGATCGCCGCCAGCAGGTCGATCAGGGTGTCGGCGCGGCGCTCTGCAGCCAGCGCGATGCGTTCGCCGCGTGTGAGCCCGGCCGCGCGCAGGGCTTCAGCACGCGGTAGCACCGCTCGCCACAGCTGCGCGTAGTCGAGCCGCGCGTCCGCGCTGACCAGAGCCGGCGCGGCGGGCCAGCGCTGGGCTGCGCTCGGCAGCCAGTGCCGCAAGGGTGTGGGCTCGGACGTGGCGATGGCCATGGGCAGGTCCCCCGACGCTGCGTGTTCAGACTCCGTAGAAGCCGCGATACCAGTCGACGAAACGCTGGATGCCGACTTCGACCGGCGTCTGGGGCGAATAGCCGGTGTCGCGCATCAGCGCGTCGACGTCGGCCTCGGTGTCGGGTACGTCGCCGGGCTGCAGCGGCAGCAGGCGCTTCTCGGCCGTGCGGCCGAGCGCCTGCTCGATCAGCTCGATGTAGCGCGACAGCTGCACCGGCCGGTGGTTGCCGATGTTGTAGACGCGATAGGGCGCGCTGGAGCTGGCTGGCGAGGGCAGCAGCGGATCGAAGGCCGGATCCGGCCCGGGCACGCGGTCGAGCGTGCGGATCACGCCCTCGACGATGTCGTCGATGTAGGTGAAGTCGCGGGTGTGCTGGCCGAAGTTGAAGACGTCGATCGGCTCGCCGGCGAGGATCTTGCGGGTGAACAGGAACAGGGCCATGTCCGGCCGGCCCCAGGGGCCGTAGACGGTGAAGAAGCGCAGGCCGGTGGTCGGCAGGCCGAACAGGTGGCTGTAGGTGTGGGCCATCAGCTCGTTCGACTTCTTGGTCGCCGCATACAGGCTGACCGGGTGGTCGACGCTGTCCTCGACCGCGAAGGGCAGCTTGCGATTGGCGCCGTAGACCGAGCTGGAGCTGGCATAGACCAGATGCTCGATACCGCCGTGGCGGCAGCATTCGAGGATGTTGAGGAAGCCGACGATGTTGGCGTCGATGTAGGCCCGCGGATTTTCCAGCGAATAGCGCACGCCGGCCTGCGCCGCGAGGTTGACCACGCGGTCGGGGCGGAACTCGGCGAACGCCTGCTCCATCGCCGCGCGGTCTTCGAGTGATGCCTTCAGGAAAGCGAAGCCGGCGCGCGGCGAGAGCCGCTCAAGCCGGGCCTCTTTCAGGCGCACGTCGTAGTAGTCATTGAGGTTGTCATAGCCCAGCACCTCGTCGCCGCGGTCGAGCAGGCGATGGCTGAGGGTGGAACCAATGAAGCCGGCGGCGCCGGTGACCAGAACGCGCATGAAGCAGGGCTCGCAGAAGTGGGATGTGGTTCACGACTTTCCGCGACGCAGGATAGCAGCGGCCGGGGTGAAAGTGTGTTTCAGTTCACAGTAAGAGCCGGGATTGGGGATTGGGGATTCGGGATTCGACCGAAGGTTGGACTTTTGGCGAGGTCTTGAAGCTGTGCCTTGGATTTCCGCAGTGACGGTCTGCTGAGCCACTCCGAGTGGGCAGGGATCGCTCCAGCGGATGTCGAAGCCGGCGCGCCAGCGTTCGCGAGCGCTTTGCGCCCTTCGGACGAATCCCGAATCCCGAATCCCCAATCCCGGCCTCAAAGCCTCTCATCCACCGCCTCGCGCGGCAGCAGGCTCTTCACATCGAACAGCACCGAGCCGGGCTTGCCGTAGGCGCGGATGCCGGCGGCGCCCAGGGCGGCGAATTCGCGGTGGCCGACGGCGAGCACGATGGCGTCGTACAGCGCCGGTGCCGGGGTGTCGATCAGGTCGAGACCGTACTCGTGGCGGGCTTCGGCGCCGTCGACCCAGGGGTCGTGCACGTCGACCTTGAGGCCGTAGTCGGCCAGCGCGTCGATCACGTCGATGACCCGGGTGTTGCGCAGGTCAGGGCAGTTCTCCTTGAAGGCCAGTCCCAGCACCAGCACGCGCGCATCGACCAGCGGCAGGCGCCGGCGCGCCATCAGCCGCACCACCCGCTGCGCCACGTAGGCGCCCATGCCGTCGTTGATGCGGCGGCCGGCCAGGATCACATCCGGGTGATGGCCGATTTCCTGCGCTTTGTGGGTGAGGTAGTAGGGATCGACGCCGATGCAGTGGCCGCCGACCAGACCCGGCCGGAAGGGCAGGAAGTTCCACTTGGTGCCGGCCGCGGCCAGCACGTCCTGGGTGTCGATGCCGAGCCGGTGGAAGATCTGCGCCAGCTCGTTGATCAGCGCGATGTTGAGGTCGCGCTGGGTGTTCTCGATGACCTTGGCGGCCTCGGCGACACGGATGCTGCTGGCCTTGTGGGTGCCCGCGCGGATGATCCGCCGGTACAGCGCGTCGACGAACTCGGCGACTTCGGGCGTCGAGCCCGAGGTCACCTTGACGATGTCAGGGAGGCGATGCGCGCGGTCGCCCGGGTTGATGCGCTCGGGGCTGTAGCCACAGAAGAAGTCGAGGTTGTACGTGAGGCCCGACAGGCGCTCCATCACCGGCACGCAGACTTCTTCGGTGGCGCCCGGATAGACGGTCGATTCGAAGATCACCACGTCGCCGGGTTTCAACGCACGGCCGACGGTTTCGCTGGCGCCGACCAGCGGGCGGAAATCCGGGCGCTTGGCTTCGTCGATCGGCGTCGGCACGGTCACAACGAACACGTTGCAGGCGCCCAGGGCGGCCGGGTCGGTGGTGAAACCCAGCGCTTCGGCCGCCGCCAGCTCCTCGCCCGACACCTCCAGGGTGTGGTCGCGCCCGGCCTTCAGCTCATCCACGCGGCTGGGATTGATGTCGAAACCGAGGGTGTCGATCTGGCGGCCGAACTCCACGGCCAGCGGCAGGCCGACATAGCCGAGGCCAATCACCGCCAAACGCAGGGAAGCCTCATCCGCCGATCGCGCAAACGTCATGGTCTTGCCATCCAATGTGATGTGGCTCACAGTTTACCAGTCTTCACGCCCGACCGAGCAGACCGCTCCCGCCCCGACCATGCGCTCGATCACCGATGCCTTCCACCCCGCCCGTCGCTGGGTCCTGCTGCTCGCCCTGGCCGAATTCACCGTGCTGGTGCTGGTGTTCTATGCCGCCGCCGGCCTGCGCTTCCTCGGCGACACCGAGCTGCTGTCGCGCGCTTTCGGCGAGATCCTGCCGAGGGCCCTGCTGTTCGCCAGCGTACATGTGCTGGCGATGACCGCGCTCGGCATGTACATCTCGCAGAGCCGCGAAGGCCTGAGCGGGCACATCGTGCGGGCGGCGGTCGCCTTCCTGGCCGGCGGCCTGTTCCTGATCGCCCTGCAGTACGCGCTGCCGGTCAGTCCGATCGGCCGCGGCGTGATGTTCATCGCCATGCTGCTGGGCCTGGCCTCGATCATGCTCACCCGCTATTTCGCCCTGAAGTCGGTGGGCGTCGAAGCGCTGCGGCGGCGGGTGCTGGTGCTCGGCGTGGGCGAGAAGGCCGCGCTGATCGCCACCCGCCTGCGCCGCCTGTCCGACCAGCGCACTTTCCAGGTCGTCGGCTACCTGCCGATGCCGGGCGACGCCGACGCGATTCCGCAGGAGCTCCGGCTGGACCCCGCGCCCGGCCTGCTGGCCCTGGTGCGCGAGCACGACATCGACGAGATCGTGATCGCGGTGGACGAACGCCGCGGCATCCTGCCCATGGATGCGCTGATCCAGGCTCGCCTGCGCGGCCTGGTCGTCACCGAGGTCGGCACCTTCTTCGAGCACGAGAGCGGCAAGATCAAGATGAACGTGCTCAACCCGTCCTGGCTGGTGTTCTCGCGCGGCTTCGACGCCGGCGCCCTGCGGGTGGCCAGCAAGCGCGCTTTCGACGTCGCCGCCTCGACCCTGCTGCTGCTGCTGGCCTCGCCGCTGATGCTCGTGACCGCGCTCCTGATCTGGGCCGAGAGCGGCTTCCGCGGCTCGATCATCTACCGCCAGGAGCGGGTCGGCCAGGGCGGCCAGGTGTTCCGCGTGCTCAAGTTCCGCAGCATGCGCGAGGACGCCGAGAAGGACGGCGTCGCGCGCTGGGCGCAGACCGACGACGACCGCATCACCCGCGTCGGCCGGGTGATCCGCAAGCTGCGCATCGACGAGCTGCCGCAGGTCATCAACGTGCTGCGCGGCGAAATGAGCTTCGTCGGCCCGCGGCCCGAGCGTCCGACCTTCGTCGAACAGCTGGCCGCGGAAATTCCCTACTACGCGCTGCGCCACACGGTGAAGCCCGGCATCACCGGCTGGGCCCAGCTGCGCTATGCCTATGGCGCCTCGGTCAAGGACGCCGAGGAAAAGCTGAAGTACGACCTGTACTACGTGAAGAACCACAGCCTGATGTTCGATCTGCTGGTGCTGCTGCAGACCTTCGAAGTGGTGCTGTTCGGCAAGGGCGCGCGCTGAAGGCCGGCTGTGCAGCGCAGGCGGCTTCCGCGGGCGCTGGCGCCGATCTTGCAACAGGGTCCACGCCCGTCCCCAGGGCAGTCCGGCCCCGTGCATGCCATCCACCTCCGCCCACAAAGCAGCAGTTTCGAGCGCGACCGGCGCGGATGCCGCACAGGCGCTGGCGGGGCTGCTGTCCGCACCCAGTCTTGAGGCCTTCGCACGCTGCCTGCTGGCCCTGCTGCCGACGGCAGCCGATGGCCCGCCGCCGCGCCTGCTGTACGCGCTGCGCTGGCCCGACGCCATTCACGCTGTCCCCGCCGGCGCCGAGGGCCTGGAGCTGGCCCTGGCCGAAGCCGCCCTGACCGCACCGGAAGGCCGCCAGCTCAGCCCCGACCGACGCCGTCAGGCGACCCTGCTGGCCGCTCATTCCGGCGGCGGTGCCGTGGTTCTGCTGGCCGCACCCGGCCAGCTGCCGCAGCTGCCGCATTGGCCGCTGGAGGCCCTGCTTCCGCTGCTGTCGGCGCGCCTGCAGGAGCTGATCGAGATCGCCCTGCTGCACGACAGCGTCCGCCAGCTGGAGCACACTGAACGCGTGCAGCGCGCGCTGTTCGCGATCACCGAGATGGCTGCAGAGGAAGAGGACCGCGCCGCCATGCTGCGCGGCCTGCACGGCATCGTCGGCGGTCTGATGTACGCCGAGAACTTCTACATCGCCCTGCACGATGCGCATGCCGGGACGGTCGAGTTCATCTACTTCGCCGACGCCCACGACAGCCGGCTCGCGCTGGAGCTCGACAAGCCGCGCCCGCTGGAGGACATGCGGCACGGCCTCACCTGGCATGTACTGACCAGCGGCCAGGCCCTGCGCGGCGACCTCGACGAGATCGAAGCGCAGGTGCGCGGCCGCGCACCGCTGCGCCGGCAGGGTGCGGAGGCCCGCCACTGGCTGGGCGTGCCGATGCTGGAAGGCACCGAGGTGCGCGGCGTGATCGCGGTGCAGACCTACAACGAGGCCGTGCAGTTCACCGCCGCCGACCAGGCCCTGTTGAGCTATGTCGGCAGCCACATCCTGACCGCGCTGGAGCGCCGTCGCTCGCGCGCCGAGCTCGAAGCCCTGGTGGCCGCGCGCACCGAAGAGCTGGCCCAGGCCAATGCCGTGCTGACCAGCGAGGTGCAGGAGCGCGAGCGCGGCGAGCGCCTGCAGGCGGCGCTGTACCGGATCGCCGAGCTGGCCGGCAAGGACATCGGCATCGCCGAGTTCTGCGCCGTCATGCACGCCATCGTCGGCAGCCTGATTCCGGCGCAGAACTTCTACATCGCGCTGGTCTCGGACGATGGCGGCACCCTCAACTTCCCCTACTTCGCCGATGAGACGCCCGGCGCACCGGTGTCGCGGCCGATGGGTAACGGCATCACCGAATACCTGATCCGCATCGGCGAGCCCCTGCTCACCGATCGCCCGGGCATCTACGCCCTGGCTGCCGCCGGCCACTGCGAGGTGATGGGCACCGCGGCGCTGTCGTGGCTGGGCGTGCCCCTGATTGGCGCGCGCGGGGTGATCGGCGCAGTGGTGGTGCAGAGCTATCGCCCGGAAGTGACCTACGGCGCCAACGACCAGAGCCTGCTGGCCTTCGTGTCCTACCACATCGCTTCCAGCCTGGAGCGCCGCCGCGCCGCGGCCGACCTGCGCGCCTCGCACCAGCTGCTGGAGCAGCGCGTCGAGCAGCGCACCCGCGAACTGCGAGAACAGATCCAGGCGCGCGAAGCGATCCAGGCCCAGCTCGAACACCAGGTGCTGCACGATGCCCTGACCGGCCTGCCCAATCGCGGCTACCTGCGCGATCGCCTGCAGCGCGTGCTGGGCCGGGCGCGTCGTCATCCAGGGCAGGAGTTCGCCCTGCTCTACCTCGATGTCGATCGCTTCAAGGTCATCAACGACAGCCTGGGCCACTCGGCCGGCGACGCCGTGCTGGTCGAGGTGGCCCAGCGCTTCCTCGGCTGCGTGCGCGAGAACGACGTGGTGGCGCGGCTCAGCGGCGACGAGTTCGCGATCCTGCTGGAGGACTACGTCGACCCCGACACCCCGACCCTGGTGGCCCAGCGCATCATCCAGTCGATGGCCGCGCCGATCGCCCTGCCCGAGAGCAGCGTGCAGCCCTCGGTCAGCATCGGTATCACCCTGGGCGGCGCCGACACCGCCGGCAGCGAGGAGCTGCTGCGCTCGGCCGACACCGCCATGTACCGGGCCAAGGCCGCGGGCCGCAACCGCTTCCAGTACTTCGAGGAAGGCCTGGAGCTGGCCTCCAAGGCCCAGCTCGCGCTGGAGCTCGATCTGCGCCAGGCGCTGGCGCGCTGCGAGTTCGAGCCCTATTTCCAGGCCATCGTCGATCTCCACAGCGGCGCCACCCTCGGCTACGAAGCGCTGATGCGCTGGCGCCATCCGCGCCGCGGCCTGCTCGGTCCGGCCGAGTTCCTGCACGTGGCCGAAGACAGCGGCATGATCGAGGACATCGACTGGCAGGTCTTCGAGCGCGCATGCCGCGGCCTGCAGGCCTTGGGCCCCGGCGCCGGCTTCGTCACCCTCAACGTCTCGCCGCGGCACTTCGGCAGCGAGAACTTCGCCGAGCGCCTGGTCGCGATGATCGAGGCGCAGGGCCTCAGCCCCGGCCGCGTGCACATCGAGCTGACCGAGGGCACCCTGCTGCGCAATCCCGAGCGCGTGCGCAATGCCCTGGAGCAGCTGCACGCGCGCGGCGTGCAGACCGCGCTCGATGACTTCGGCACCGGCTACTCCTCGCTCAGCTACCTGCACCAGTTCCCGCTGCAGATGCTGAAGATCGACCGCAGCTTCGTGATGACCCTGCAGCAGGACGGTGCGGGCAGCGGCGAGGCCATCGTTTCCGCCATCCTCGCCATGGCGCGCTCGCTGGACCTTGAAGTGGTCGCCGAAGGCATCGAGACCGAGGCCCAGCGTTCGCGTCTGGCCGAGCTGGGCTGTCGGCTGGGGCAGGGGTATCTGTTCGCGCGACCGCAGCCGCTCGCGCCTCTGCTGGAGGCGCACCGCGCGGCGGCCGTTGGTTGAAGGTCGCGCCCCGGGCGGCGGGGCGATCCCGGAGTGCGTGGCTGAGACCGGGCAGGCGCTGGCACCCTCGCACCGTCTTCAGGCGCCGCCGCGGACACTGCGCGCCGCGCCCCTGACAGAGCCCGCCGCATGTCCCTCGTCCATGGCCTCGAAACGCCTCTGCATGCTCTCGTGACCGGCGCCAGCAGCGGCATCGGCCTCGCCCTCGTCGCCCAACTGCTCGCGCGTGAAGACACGCATCGCGTGCTGGCGGTGGCGCGCAGTGCGGCCGATTCCCCGGCCCTGCGTGCGCTTGCCGAAGCCCATCCTGGACGCCTGATCCGCATCGACGTCGACCTCAGTGTGGACGCCGACCGCGCGCGCCTCGGCGCGCTGGTGCGCGCCGAAGTCGACGCCCTGCATCTGCTGTTCAACGCCGCCGGACTGCTGCACGCCGAGGGCCTGCAGCCGGAGAAATCGCTGGCCCAGCTGAGCGAGTCGGCCCTGCAGCGCAGCTTCGCGCTCAATGCCTTCGCGCCGATCCTGCTGGTGCAGGCCCTGCTGCCGCTGTTCGACGCGAAGCGGCCCGGCGTGATCGCCAGCCTGTCGGCGCGGGTGGGCTCGATCGCCGACAACGCACTCGGCGGCTGGTACAGCTACCGCGCGGCCAAGGCCGCGCAGAACCAGCTGATGCGCACCCTCGCGGTGGAGCTCAAACGAAGCCATCCCAAGCTCGCCGTGCTGCAGCTGCATCCGGGCACCGTCGATACGCCGCTGTCGGCGCCGTTCAAGGCGCGCGTGCCGGCCGCCAAGCTGTTCACGCCGGACCAGTCGGCGGCCCTGCTGCTGCAGGTCATCGCAGCCAGCACTGCCGCCGACAGCGGGCGCTTCCTGGCTTACGACGGCAGCGAGGTTCCCTGGTAGGTCGCAGCCTGCGGTCGCGTGCACGCAGGCACTCACGACATGCGCGAGCCAGCGAATTCAGACCCAGCGCAGGTCAGTCATGACGGCGCTTGGCGGCCGAGATGCTTTCAAGAAGCAGAACGCTCGGCGCATCACCCATTGCCATCGCCCCCGCGAAGAGCCTGTCCTCGCGAAGAAGGGGACGGGGGCCCGGCGTGGCTTCCCGCACGCGCTCAAGTCCTGGAGCCCCGCCCCCGCATTCGCGAGGGCAGGCTCTGCGTGGGGATGACGAATCCAAGTTTCTCCAAGATCAGCTGCACCGCGACGCCGCGCCCGGAATCTCTCAGCCCTCAAAAGTTGCTTCGCGATTCATGCGTCGCTAGGCAGGCTTGCGCACATGCCCATCTCGATCCCTCACCGCACCATCGCTGCGGCTCTTCTTCTTGCGGCCACTGCCGCCGCTGCCCACGCCGCCGACAGCTCGGCACCCGCTGTCGTCGCACTCGAGGCCTGCCTGCCCGAGCTGCGCAGCCGTGCAGCCGACTCCGGGCTACCCGCGGCGCGCTTCGATGCGCTGATGGCCGAGGTGCAGCCGGACGCCAGCGTGCTGCCCCTGCTCGATGCCCAGCCCGAGTTCGTGACCCCGATCTGGGACTATCTGGCCGCGCTGGTCGACGAGCAGCGCGTCGCGGACGGCCGTCGGCTGCTGGAGGGACACGCGGCCCTGCTCGACCGGATCGAGGCCGAGTACGGCGTCGACCGCGCCTACGTGCTGGCGGTCTGGGGTGTGGAGAGCGACTACGGCCAAGCCACCGGCAGCCGCGAGCTGCGCAGCGCGCTGCTGGCCCTGTCCTGCGCCGGACGCCGCCAGCCCTTTTTCCGCAGCGAGCTGATCCACTTGCTCAAGCTGATCGAGGCCGGCGACCTCGTGCCCAGCGCCGAGCGGCCGCTGCTGGGCTCCTGGGCCGGCGCCTTTGGCCAGACCCAGTTCATGCCTTCGACCTATACGCGCCTCGCCGTCGACTTCGACGGCGACGGCCGCCGTGATCTGGTCGACAGCGTCGACGATGCCCTGGCCTCGACCGCGAACTACCTGAAGCGCGCCGGCTGGCGCAGCGCTCAGACCTGGGGTGTCGAGGTGACCTTGCCCGAAGGCTTCAAACCCGCCGGTGGCCGCAAGGCCACGGCGCCCGTGTCGAACTGGCAGGCGCGCGGTCTGCGTCGCGTCGATGGAACGGCGCTGATCGACGCCAGCACTCCGGCCGAACGCAGCGCCGGTCTGCTGCTGCCGGCCGGCGTCGAGGGCCCGGCCTTCCTCGTGTTCCGCAATTTCGAGGCCCTGCACAGCTACAACGCCGCCGAGAGCTATGCGCTGGCGATCGCGCATCTGGCCGACCGCATCCGCGGCGGCGAGGGGTTCACCCGCGCCTGGCCGACCGACGATGCGGGACTCTCACGCGCCGAGCGCCGTGAGCTGCAGACCCTGCTGATCGCCCGCGGCCACGACATCGGCGAAGTTGACGGCCGCCTCGGCACGCGTTCGCGCGAAGCGATCAAGGCCGAACAATCGCGGCTGGGCTGGGAAGCCGATGGCCGCGCCGGCCAGAAGCTGCTGCAGGCGCTGCGTCCGTAGGGTTGGGCGTTGGCCCACCATGGGGCTCTGCGACTGTGCCGCCGCGCTCAGCACCGCGCGCCGGCTTTCATAGGGTGGGCCCCGGCCCACCATGGGCGCGACACTCGCGCCGGTCATCGCAGCTGTTGGTCGCGGTCGCCTCCCGCCACCTTATTCGCGCGACGGTGACGCCAATTCCGGACGTGCATGCAGCGGGAGCGGTCGAGCGTGCGGTGGGCCAGGGCCCACCCTATGGGGTTGAGGTCGTGCCGCCGCGCTCAGCACCGCGCGCAGTCTTTCATAGGGTGGGCCCCGGCCCACCATGGGCGCGACACTCGCGCCGGTCATCGCAGCTGTTGGTCGCGGTCGCCTCCCGCCACCTTATTCGCGCGACGGTGACGCCAATTCCGGACGTGCATGCAGCGGGAGCGGTCGAGCGTGCGGTGGGCCAGGGCCCACCCTATGGGGTTGAGGTCGTGCCGCCGCGCTCAGCGCTGCGCGCTGATCCGCGCGAACAGTGCGCCGCCAAGCACACCCGCCAGGGTGAACAGTGCGATGCCGAGTGTCCCGCGCGCGCCGGCGATCACGCTCATGCCGAGCAGGGCGTCCATCGTCAGCAGCGCGGTGAGAATTGCCGCACCGCCGGCCAGCGCATGCAGCCAGGGTCCGAGCTGCCTGGCATAGCGACGGATCAAGCCCGCCGCCAGGAAGGCGATCAGGAACCCGCCCGCCACGATCGCCGCATAGGTCGGTGCGAAGCCGAGCAGGTCATGGCCGATCGCCGACAGGCGCAGGCCGAAGGGAATCTCCACGCCCATCGACGCCAGTCCGGCATGCACGCGCAGGGTCTGGATCAGGCTGGACAGCGCGGCGGTGGCCAGCACCGCCAGCACGAAGCCGGCAAGACGGCGCTTCATCGAAGCACCGCCTGCACCTCGAAGCAGGACTTACTCGCCCAGGGCCTCACGCATGAACTCCGGCAGCACCAGCGCGGCGCGATGGATGTCGACGTTGTAGTAGCGGGTCTTGAAGCTCTTGCTCTGCGCGCCGCGCTCGCGGAAGCCGGCGATCTCGCCGCCCTTGCGCGCCATCGTGCAGCTCCACCAGCCGGTGGGGTAGCAGGGCTGCGGGAAGGGCAGGGTCTTGACGTCGGAGAAGCCGGCCGCCTTCAGGTGGTGGCGCATGGCCTTGATCAGGCCGATGTGGCCGAGCGGCGACTCCGACTGCTGCACCAGCATGCCGCCCGGGCGCAGGGCCTTGATGCAGGACACATAGAAGGCCTCGTTGAACAGGCCTTCGGCCGGGCCGACCGGGTCGGTCGAGTCGACGATCACGATGTCCACGCTCTCGGGCGCGGCTTCCTTCATGTACTTGATGCCGTCGTCCCACATCAGGTGGGCGCGCGGGTCGGCGTTGGCATCGCACAGCTCGGGGAAATACTTCTCCGCCATGCGCGTCACCTGCTCGTCGATATCGCACTGCACGGCCGACTCGACTTCCTTGTGCTTCAGCACCTCGCGCAGGGTGCCGCAGTCGCCGCCGCCGATGATCACCACGCGCTTCGGGTTGCTGTGGGTGAACAGCACCGGGTGCGACATCATCTCGTGGTACAGGAAGTTGTCGCGGGTGGTCAGCATCACCGCCCCGTCGATCAGCATCAGATTCCCCCAGTCGGTGGTCTCGAAGATCTCGATCTTCTGGAACGGCGACTGCACCTCGTCGAGCTTCTTGGTCACCCGGAAACCGATGGAGGAACCCAGCGGTTCGAAGTTCTCGTAGTACCAGGTGCTGTCGCTGCTCATGGGCGGGTCCGGGGCTTGTTCTTGTCTGGGGGCGGCCGATTGTACCGGAGGGCCGTGACGGCGGCGCCCGCTCAAGGGTTGGGCCCTGCACACGCCCTGTCGTCCCCCGGGGTTTAAACTGTGCGGCCTTCACTTCCTGCCCGCTGGAGCCCGCCGCCCATGAGCGAGTGGTCGATCGACCGCGCCCGTCGCACCTACGCTGTCCCGCACTGGGGCGAGGGCTATTTCGACATCGATGCCGATGGCGGCATCGCGGTGCTGCCGCGCGGCGGCGAGGGCCCGCGGATCGCCCTGCCGGCGGTGGTCGATCAGGCCCTGGCGACGGGCATGAAGCTGCCGCTGCTGCTGCGCTTCTCGGACGTGCTCGGCCATCGGCTGGGCCGCCTGCAGGCGGCGTTCGCGCACGCCATGCGCGAGCTGGACTACACGGGCGGCTACACCGCGATCTATCCGATCAAGGTCAACCAGCACTACGGCGTGGCCGGCGAGCTGGCCGCCCACGGCGGCGAGGGCTTCGGGCTGGAGGCCGGCTCCAAGCCCGAGCTGATGGCTGTACTCGCCCTGTCGCGGCCCGGTGGCGTGGTGGTCTGCAACGGCTACAAGGACCGCGAGTACATCCGCCTGGCCCTGATCGGCCGGCGGCTGGGCCTTGAGACCTACATCGTGGTCGAGAAGGCCAGCGAGCTCGAGCACATCATCGAGGAGTCGAAGGCGCTGGGCGTGCGGCCCGGCCTTGGTGTGCGCATGCGGCTGGCCAGCCTCGGCGCCGGCAAGTGGCAGAACAGCGGTGGCGACAAGGCCAAGTTCGGGCTGTCGCCGCGCCAGCTGCTCGACCTCGTCGAGCGCCTGCGCGGCGCCGACATGCTCGACTGCCTGGAGCTGCTGCACTTCCACATGGGCAGCCAGATCTCCAACGTGCGCGACTTCGCTGCCGGCATGCGCGAAGCCACCCGCTACTTCGTCGAGGTCAGCAAGCTCGGTGCGCCGATCCGCTACATGGACGTCGGCGGCGGCCTCGGCGTCGACTACGAGGGCACCCGCTCACGCGGCAGCTGCTCGATCAACTACGGGCTGGAGCAATACGCCAGCACCATCGTGCAGCCGCTGGCCGAGGCCTGTGCGGAGCATGGCCTGACGCCACCGAAGGTGATGACCGAATCCGGTCGCGCGTTGACCGCGCACCATGCACTGCTCGTGGCGAATGTCTCCGAGGTCGAGCCGGCGCCGGAAGGCGCGGTGCCGCCCGCGGCCGAGGCCGAGCCGGCGGTGATCCGCCACCTGCGCGAGACCCACGCCGCGCTGGATGAGCGCCCCGCGCTCGAGCTCTACCACGAGGCCCAGCACTACCAGGCCGAGGGTCAGGCCCTCTACGCCCTGGGCCAGCTGGAGCTGGCCGAGCGTGCGGCCATCGACGACCTGTTCTACGCCATCGCCCACGGCGTGCGCGCCCGCCTCGACTACGCCGAGAAGGGCCATCGCGCGGTGCTGGACGAGCTCAACGAGCGCCTGGTCGACAAGTACTTCGTCAACTTCTCGGTGTTCGAGTCGATCCCCGACGTGTGGGCGATCGACCAGATCTTCCCGATCGCGCCGATTCACCGCCTGAACGAAGCGCCGACCCGGCGCGGCATCATCGCGGATCTGACCTGCGACTCCGATGGCCAGGTCGAAACCTACGTCGACAGTGGCGACCTCGACAGCAGCCTGCCCCTGCACGTGCCGCGTGCAGGCGAAAGCTATCGGCTGGGCATCTTCATGGTCGGCGCCTACCAGGACACCCTGGGCGACATCCACAACCTGTTCGGCGACACCGATGCGGTGAACGTGCGCCTGACCGGCAACGGCTACACGCTGGAGCGCAGCCGTCGCGGCGATACCGCGGACGTGATGCTCGACTACGTGGGCTACAGCCTGTCCGACCTGCGCCGCCGCTACGGCGCGATGGTCGCTGCCGCTGATCTGCCGGCAGAAGAGGCGCTGCGCCTCTCTGCTGCGCTGGAGGCCGGCCTCACCGGCTACACCTACCTTGCGGACGAAGCCAATGGCTGAGCACTCCAAGCTGCACTGCGGATTCATCGGCTTGGGCGCCATGGGTGCGCCGATGGCGGGCCATCTCCACGCGCGCGGACTGCTGACGGCGGTCGGCAACCGCACCCAGGCGAAGGCGGACGCGCTCGCGGCTGAGCTCGGCGTGCGCTCGGCGCACTCGGCCGCCGACTTCGCCGACTGCGAGCTGGTGCTGCTCTGCGTCTCCGAAGACGCCGACGTGCTGCAGAACGTTCAGGCCCTGCGCGAAGTGCTCAAGCCCGGCGCGCGCGTGGTCGACCACTCCACCGTCAGCGCCGACACCGCGCGCGAAGCCGCCCGCCTGCTCGACGAGCGCGGCATCGGCTTCGTCGACGCGCCGGTCAGCGGCGGCGCCGAAGGCGCACGCAACGGCAAGCTCTCGATCATGGTCGGCGGAAGTGCCGAGGATCTCGACGCCGTGCGCCCCGCGCTCGAGGCCTACGCCCTGCGCATCACCCACATGGGAGAGACCGGCGCCGGCCAGTGCACCAAGGCCGTCAACCAGGTGCTGGTGGCCGGCATCAACGAGGCCGTCTGCGAAGGCCTGGCGCTCGGCGAAAAGCTCGGCCTCGATCCCGACAAGCTGCTGCCCACGCTGGGCGCCGGTGCCGCCGGCAACTGGTTCCTCGACAAGCGCGGTGCCACCATGCTGCGCCGCGAGTACGTGCCCGGCTTCAAGTGCGCCCACCTGCTCAAGGACCTGCGCATTGTGCTCGGCATGGCGCAGAACGCCGGCGTCAACACCGCGGTGATCGAACAGGCCCTGGCCGACTACGCCCAGCTGGTCGAACTCGGGCTGGGCGATGCGGATACGTCTGCGCTGATCGAGCTGAAGCGGCTGGGCTGATCCAGGTCGACCCATTCGCTGCCCACCGGGGCCGCTGACCCGCACGTGCGGAGCCGGGAGCCCGGCTCCTTGAAGCCCGCAGCTTGCGAGCCTAAGCGCTTGCGAGCGTCTGGTCGCCTGACTCGCGTATTGACATGTGCATTACGCAGGGCGACAGTGCCCACCCATGGATGCCCGTTTCGATCTGAATGGCGTCGCCTTCGTCTGGAATGCCGCCAAGGCCCTGCGCAATCAGCACAAGCACGGCGTCAGCTTCGAGCAGGCGGCCGAAGCCTTCTTCGATCCTTTCCTGCGTCTGGTCGATGCCGATCGGAACCAGGAGCCGCGCGATGCCGTGATCGGCTACGACGCGCAGGGCCGGCTGCTGTTCGTGGTGCACCTGATCATCGAGGGCGACTGCATCCGCATCGTCTCGGCCCCGCAAGGCCACCCCCACCGAGCGACAGACCTATGATTCCTGACAAGCTCAAGAAGCGACTCGTAAAGGACCGGCCGATGGTCTCGGTGACCCTGCGGATGCCTGAGGACGTGGTTGACGCGCTGAAGACCCTTGCGCCATTGAAGGGCCTGAGTGGCTATCAGGCCTTGCTCAAGGCCTATGTCAGCGAAGGCCTGCGCCGCGACGAGGCGACGCATCTGCTCGGCCCGGCTGCACGCTTGGCCGAAGCCCTGCGCAAGCGCGGTGTGCCCGCAGAGCTGATCGAACAGGCGGCGCGCGACGTGGCGTGACCGCTGACGCAAGCCAGGAACTCGACAGACCCGCAGAGAGTCCGGTGCATGCCTAGTCTGATCAACGCAACAGTCATGCAGATTGGAATCGCCGCTGGAGCATGGGTGCAGCCGCTCAACGTGCTCATGTTTGCGGAGGCCGAGGGACCGGGCCAGGTCGCGCTTGTCCACGAATCCGAGTTTGCGCTGCGGTTTGAGATGGATGCCGCACCGGCGGGCTTGACGGAGGACTGCGCCAGAAGCGGAACCGCGATGATCACCGCCGATCCGAGCATGGACCCGGAGGTCGATGTCTCGCCCGATGGTGAGGCCTACGCCTCGCGGGACTTCATGTTCGAGGACGACAGCCCCTGCATGCTGTCGCTGCGTGTTGAACTGCCGCCGACCCGCTGGCTGCGCCTGCAAGAGTTCCGCTGCGCGGCGAACGATTGCACTGAACGCGGGGACTGGTTCCTGCGTGCGCCAGTGCGCTGATGCGCAACCGACACCCAGCAGCATGAGTCCGCACTCTCAGCCAACAGGCCTCGGCGCCTGGGCATTCCTGACGTGTGCCAGTGCTGTAGCCGCGGGGCAGGGCCATGAGACCGCGGGCACGCTGCAGTTCGTGGAGGCGGGTGGCGCTGCGCGCATCGAGGTCTTCGATCTCGACGAAGCGCGACTCCGCTTCCGCTGGATCGCCCCGCTGACGGGCGATCGCGCTGGCTGTGCAAGTGAAGGCGAGGCACGCGCCATCGCCCCGCCCCTCGCTGACCCGGAAATCGAGGATGGACCGGACGGCGAACCGTTCGCTGGTCGCGAGTATCGGCACGCCGCCGATACCGACTGTATGTTGAGCCTGGTCATCGAACTTGAGGCAGCGCGTTGGCTGCGGGTAGAACGCCTGGACTGCGCTGGCGGCAGCGGCTGCCTGCCGACGGCAGCAGGTCTGTTTCGGCGCAGCGGATCGGCCGGTGGAGTTGAGCAGGCCACACCGGCCGATTCACGGTAGGCGGGCACAGACAACCCAGCTGCGGCGCAAGGTGGACTGGCGCCAGTCTGTCGAGCTGCGCAGACTCTGCGCCGCATGTTCGCGAACTGACTGAAGATTGATGGACCCTCTGCCCCTGCTGGTCGGCTCTTCCCTCGGCATGGCCGCGCTGCTGATGCTGGCGCTGGCGACCGCGTATCGTGGCCTCGACCTGCCGCCGCAGTCGCGGGTGGCGGGCTGGGTGATGCTGCTGGGGCTCGCGCATACACAGTGGTCGCATCTCGGCATGGTCGAGTCGACCGCCGCGATGCCGCTGACGCGCACCTATGTCCTCGTGCTGTTCCTGCAGTCGCTGGGCTTCTACTGGCTGCTGCTGGGCCTGCTGCGGCGGCACGAGGACTGGCGGCGCTGGGAGTGGAGCCTGCCGCCGCTGGTGCTGCTGGCCGGTGCACTGGTGCCGCTGGCCTGGGCGATTCCACTGGGCCTGGGCATGGGCACGGTCTTCGCCCTGCACCTGGCCCTGCTGCTGTATCGCCTGCGTGCGCTGCGCCGCTGGTTCCGGCTGGAGCTGCCGGTGGTGCTGGTGTTCGCGCTGATGGGCATGACGATCGGTATCAGCGGCATGTGGGCACCGCTCGGTCTGGGCTGGCCGGCCTACGTGCAGGTCTACGCCTGGATGATCGCGATCGGCTTCTTCGGCGTGCTCTGGCTGCTGCTGGCGGTGCCGGACATCGCCGGCAAGACCCAGGAGGCGGTGGCGCAGAGCTATGCGCAGAGCACCCTGGGCCGCGTCGATGTGACGGCGAAGCTGGCTGAGCTCACCCGGCTGTTCGAGGCCGAGCGCATCCATCGCGACGAGGGCCTGAGCCTCGCCCGCGTCGCCGAGCTGATGGCGCTGTCCACGCACCAGCTATCCGAACTGGTCAACGCGCATCTCGGCATCGGTTTCTCCAAGCTGGTGCGCCAGCACCGGGTGCGGGACGCGCAGCGGATGCTGGTCGAAGAGCCGCGCGCCTCGGTGCTGTCGGTCGGCCTGGCAGTGGGCTTCGCTTCGCAGTCGACCTTCTATGTCGCCTTCAAGGACGAGCTGGGCATGGTGCCGGGGCAGTACCGAAAGCAGGCGCGGGGGCCGGGGTCAGACTAGGGACGGGGCAGGTTCGCCTCCGCCAGCGCGAACACTTCGCGCGCTCATCGGGTGGGTCCTGACCCACCTCAGCCCAACCCTCACCTCGATTGCCGGTGATCCGACGAGGTTCACGGAGCGCGCCTGCGAACGGATGCGGATAGCCCACAGCGTGGGTCTTGATCCACCGTACCTTGCCCCGGCCGCGAGCGCTTCGCCCTGCGGTCAGAGGGCGCGGGCGGAGATTCACGCCGCAGGTCGAAGCGTGTGCGACCAAGGCGAACGTCGAGCTCCCGCAGGCCAGTGCCCACCCTGTGGCTGCCGGATGATCAATCTGGAAGTCTGCAAGTCGTTGATCTGATTGGACCGTCGGCGCGCCTTGCTCCGGTTCGATCGTGCCGGAAGCCGGAAGGCGCTGGGATGTCGACGCTGGCAGCCGTGCCCGCTACCGGAACCTCCAGATGCTGCGTTTTCGCTTTCCACCAGACCCAGGTCACGCCCAAACGGATTCCACGGACGCACTTCCGCTGGGGGGCAGCGGGCAGGTGCTCGCGCCGCGCGTTCCGCTGGACCAGCCATCCGCTGAGTGTCCTCGGGAGCCGAGCATTCCGTATGCGAACCTCCTCGCCCTCACGCTGATGGTGACGGTACCCGCTGTGTTCCTCGGCGCGTGGCTGGTCTCCACCCTGTTTGGCGCCTACACCCTCGTCTCGGACAAGGGCATTGGGGTGATGCCTGAGTTGCTGTGGATGCCCGTGGTTGGCCTCTGGATCGCGGGCATCGCCCTCCTGTTTGGAATCCTCCCCGCACTGCTTATCTGCGCGCCACTGTGGGCCCTCTTGCAGCGGCTGGGGGTGGGCGGGTACATCGCCTTCGCTGTGGTCGGCAGCTTGCCGGGCGCTGGTCTGTTGATCGTCAACAGCTCGTCTCTTGGATGGCTGTTCCTGGCCTTCGCTCTGCCTGCAAGTCTGCTGCTGCGTGCGTTTGTCTCATCGGCTGTTTCGGCTTCGCGGATACCGAACAGAACGACTGAGGGCGAGGAACTTGCGTCATGACTCGCCAGATACGCCGAGGGCGCGCGTTGGCGGTGAGCTATCTGTCCACGATCGGGGGCTTGCTGCTGGGGACAGTGATCGGCAGCCTCGGTCTGTTGGGCTACTCGCTTCTGGACGAGTGCCATCAGTGGGCCGAAACGCTCGGGCTGCTTCGCGCACTCCCTCAGTTCGTGATTATTGCGATGCTGTTCGGCGGTCTCCCCGCCCTGATTCTCGGCGCACCGCTCTACGCGGCGCTGCTTTCTCACGACCTCGCCGACTATCTGACTTCGGCCGTGCTCGGGGCGGCGCTGGTAGGCCCGTTTATCCTGCTCCTTCTCGGCGGCTGGGGCGGCCTGCTGTTCGGCCCCTGCGTTGCCTGCTCCACCCACTTCATCGCGATCCGTCTGCTGCGCGGTTGGCTGCGGCCGCCTGTGGTCGAGCCGTCTCTGCGTTGACCTCCACACATGCGGCTACACAGTGGCTACAAACCCGCACCAAACCCGCAGCTGAACCCGGGCGTCGTGATCTCTAGTCTTTGCATCATCCAGCGCGGCCACGGATCCGGCCCGTTGAGTGGATGACCTGGCCTTTGTGGGCAGGGTCGGCGGGGCCCGGACGTTCCGGGCAGTCTTTCGGGTTGGCTTTGCTTCTTCGCGTGTATCGGTGCTGTCGGCGCCCGGGCTGCTTGTGCGGTCCGGGCGTTTTCGTTTGAGCGCAACGCGATGCGTTTGGGTTGGCGCAGAAGCGCCACGCCGCGCTGCCTCTCAGTGTCTACACCGTGCCGCGGTTCTTCCCCATCCACGGCCGGTAGTAGTCGCGGATCTGCGCCATGTCTTCATCCAGCGACTCGCTCATCTGCAGCAGCGGGCCGATGCCGATGACTTTCTCCGGATAGTGGAAGTACACGCACAGCACCGGCACCTCGGCGGCGCGGGCGATGCGCCAGAAGCCGGACTTCCACTGCTCGACGCGGCGGCGCGTGCCTTCCGGCGCCAGCGCCACCCACAGGGTCTCGCGGCTGCGATAGCGCTCGGCCACCTGTTCGACCACGCCGGCGCTGCTGCCGCGGTTGACCGGAAAGCCGCCGAGCCGGCGCAGCACCCAGCCGATCGGCCCGCGGAACAGCTCGGCCTTGGCCATGAAGGCGATGTCGATGCCGAGCGCGATCTTCATCAAGAGGCCCCAGATCGCGTCCCAGCCCGAGGAGTGCGGGGCGACGATGATCATCAGCTTGTGCTCGCGCGGAAACTCGCCGCGCATCTGCCAGCCGCCGAGCCGCAGCGCGCTGCGCGCCAGCCAGCGGGTGAAGGCGCCGCCGCGGCGCGGTGCGTAGTCGGGCAGGGGCTGATGGACGGGGATATCGAGCGGCAGCATCAGTCGAGGTCCACGCCGCGCGCCGCGCGCTGGCGCTTGATCCCGGCGCGCTCGCGCTTGCTCGACAGGCGGCGCTCCTGCGAGCCCTTGCTCGGCTTGGTGGCGATGCGCGGCTTCGGCGGCTTCAGTACCGCCTGGATCAGGGCCAGCAGGCGCTCGCGCGCATCCTCGCGATTGCGATCCTGGCTGCGGAAGCGCTGGGCCTGGATGATCACCACGCCGTCCTCGGTGATGCGGCTGTCGCGACGCGCCAGCAGCCGGGCTTTCAGCGCCGCGGGCAGTGCCTCGGAATTCGCTGCGTCGAAGCGCAGCTCGACCGCGGTCGCGACCTTGTTGACGTTCTGCCCGCCCGGCCCGGATGAGCGCACGAAGCGTTCCTCGAGCTCTTCGTCGGGAATGGCGATGGAGGGCGTGATGCGGAGCATGGGCAGGGATCGCGGGGGCTGCGGGATTGTAGCGAGCGTTGAGAGCGGGGATTGGGGATTAGGGATTGGGGATTGCCAAGCCCGACGCGCGCGAGGCCTCGCTGCGCAGCCCGCTGCGACGTCGTACTCCACGAGAGGCGCGACGAAGCGACGCGCGCACGCTGCCCATCAAGGCGCCCACCTTCGGCAATCCCCAATCCCTAATCCCCAATCCCCGCTCCAAGCGCCGCCTGCCACCCGAACCGCTCCAGCAGCGCCGCGAACTCGCCATCCAAGGGCGCTTCGATGCCGAGCCGGCGCGCGTCAGCGGGATGGTCAAAGGCGATGCGCCAGGCGTGCAGCAGCATGCGGTGGCAGCGGAACTCGGCGCGGAACAGGCGGTTGTGGCGGCCGTCGCCGTGGCTGGTGTCGCCGATCAGGTGGTGGTGGATGTGTTTGAGGTGCCGGCGCAGCTGGCGGTAGCGGCCGGTCTCGGGCTGCATCGCCAGCAGGCTGTAGCGCGCGGTCTCGAAGCCGCCCATGGGGTAGGGCAGTTCGATCGTCGCCAGCCGGCGGTAGTGGCTGATCGCCGGCTTGGGCTCGGGCTTGCCTGGAGCATCCAGCGCGTGCTCGATGCGGCCTGATTCGTCGGTCCAGCCGCGCACCACGGCCAGATAGGTCTTCTCCACGCTGCGGCCCATGAACTGCTCGCCCAGTGCCGCCGCCGTGCCTTTGTCGAAGGCCAGCAGCAGGGCGCCCGAGGTGGCGCGGTCGAGGCGATGGGCGAGGAAGCAGCGCTGGCCAAGCTGCTCGCGCAGCTGGTCGAGCAGGAAGCGGTCCTCGTGCGCGGCGATCTGGCTGCGGTGGGCCAAGAGGCCGGCCGGCTTGTTGACCACGGCCAGGGCCTCGTCGCGGTAGAGCAGGTCGAGCGGGGCCTCGGACATCGCGGATGTCGCCTGGAAACGGCCGGCTATGATGCCCGACCCCATTGCCACCACGAAGCCTCGCCATGCAGCCCATCGACACCGTGGCCGACTATCTGCGCGGCCTGCAGGACCGCATCTGCAGCGCCATCGAGGGCGCCGACGGCGCCGCGCGCTTTGCCGAAGACCAATGGCAGCGCGCCGAGGGCGGCGGCGGCCGCACGCGCGTGCTGCGCGAGGGCGCGGTCTTCGAGCAGGCCGGCATCGGTTTCTCGGATGTCAGCGGCGAGCGCTTGCCGCCCTCGGCCAGCGCCGCCCGGCCCGAATTGGCGGGTGCGTCGTGGCGCGCGGTCGGCGTATCCCTGGTCTTCCATCCGCGCAACCCCTACCTGCCGACCACCCATGCCAACGTGCGCCACTTCCGCGCGATGCGCGATGGCGAGGTGGTGGGCTGGTGGTTCGGCGGCGGCTTCGACCTGACACCCTTCTACCCCTTCGACGCGGACGTGTTGCACTGGCACCGCACTGCGCGCGCGCTGTGCGAGCCCTTCGGCGGCGAGGCGCGCTATGCCGCGCACAAGCGCTGGTGCGACGAGTACTTCTTCCTGAAGCATCGCGGCGAGACCCGCGGCGTCGGCGGCCTGTTCTTCGACGACCTGCACGAGGACTTCGAGCGCGACTTCGCCTACCTGCAGGCGGTGGGCGAGGGCTTCCTCGACGCCTACCTGCCGATCGTCGAGCGCCGCCGCGACGTGCCCTACGGCGAGCGCGAGCGCGAGTTCCAGCTGTATCGCCGCGGCCGCTACGTCGAGTTCAACCTGGTCTGGGACCGCGGCACCCTGTTCGGCCTGCAGAGCGGCGGCCGCACCGAATCCATCCTGATGAGCCTGCCCCCGCGCGTGCGCTTCGAGTACGGCTATACGCCCGAGCCCGGCAGCGCCGAAGCCCGCCTCAACGACTACCTGCGGCCGCGGGAGTGGCTGCTTGAGCCGGGAATCGGGAATGGGGAATCGGGAATGGATTGATGCGAACCGCAGCGCGCCAACGCGCGAAGGCAGGCCAGCGGCTCTTGCTTTGCCGATTCCCGATTCTCGATTCCCCATTCCCGGCTTCGAAAATAAAAACCCCGGAACCGAGGGGGAGCGGTTCCGGGGTCGGGGGGCGCGGTCTTGGCTGGGGGGAGCCGTGGACCGCGCGGATTCACTCGGAGGGGGAGGGAGTGAATCGCGGAGGGCGGCGTTGCACCGCCGGGATCAGAGATTGCGGCCAGCGTGGAGAGTTCAAGCGTCGGCGCGAAAATGTTCAGGCGGGCTTTAGGAAGCGCTGCGGGGTGAGCGAGCCTCAGCACAGGGGGATGCGCGATCCCGCGCTGCAGCTCTGGCCAGCGCCGGCTCCTGCCGGGTGCGCCGCAGCGGCTCGGCAGCGGCGCGCATTCTCGGCGCTGATTGAGCTCTCAAGAAAGAGAGGGCTCGCCACCCCTCGGGTCGTCGCCCCCGCGAAGGCGGGGGTCCAGGGGAGCTGGCCTCAGCCGCAAGAGAGCCGCATCCCCGTCTGCACCTTCGCGAGGACAGCCTCTACGCGCGGACCAAGAACTCGGCCAGCTTCAACAACACCTGCGCGGCGCCGCCGGGTTCAGAGGCTCTCAGCGAACCGCCAGTGCGGGTCTCGCACGCGATGGCTCGTCGCCCGTCGCGCCGTCCTTGCGATCACTAGAAATAGAAAGCCCCGAGAGCCGGGGGGAGCTCTCGGGGCTTGGGGGCCGGAAGGCGGTCGGGGGGAACCGGTCCTTCCGTGTATTCACTCAAGGGGGAGGGAGTGAATCGAACCGGCATTGCGCCGGTCGTGCTGTGCATCTTACGCAGGCTTTCTGAAAGTCCCGTGACTGCCGCGGTCACGATTGCACACAATTAATCTTTCGTTCAGACGAAAATGTGCGCTGCGTATCGCGCGCATGTGTCCAGAATCACGCAAGAACTGTGCGTCAATCAGGGTAGTTCAGACAATCCTGATGGATGCCAGCTCGGTTTGGCGCGCAACTGCCTGATTTCCAAGCAAGCGCGGCTGCACGCATGGTCGACCCCGGCTGCCGTCAGTCGCAGCGCGGGTCTTGGACCAAAGTCGAAGCAAGCCTTGCAGCGACCGAGCCTGCGCTGCGCCGGGCACATGGTTGGCGAGGCAATCCGCGGCGGATGCGCTGCGCTTATCCGCCCTACGACCGCAGGCGACGCCTTACTTCAAGCGGAGCTGCAGGCGCTTGTGCGCCGTAGGCTACATAAGCGAAGCGCATGTACCGGGAGCGCGCGACCACGCAGGCCACAGGAAGGCTTCGCGAATCCAGCCACTCGCATCGCACGCAGGTTTGGTCCAATCGCTGCGAACACAGCAGGCGCAACGAAACCCTGGACGGCGAGGCGATAGCAACCCCCGCGAGTGACGCCGTGCCTCCACCGAAGCCGCAGACCGTTCTGCGCAGGGCATGACAGCAGCCAAGCCGCTGCGCCCGAGCCGATGTCCTTCGCCGTCGCCTCAGTGCGCCTGGTCCCAGTTGTCGCCGACGCCGGCCTCGACGATCAGCGGCACCCGCAGTTCGGCCGCGGCCTGCATGCGCTGCTTGGCCTCGGCGACCAGGGTGCCGACGAAGTCCTCGCGGCATTCGAAGACCAGTTCGTCGTGCACCTGCAGGACCATGCGCGCGCGGCCGTCCTGCGCGCCCAGCCAGGCGTGCAGGTCGAGCATGGCGCGCTTGATGATGTCGGCGGCGCTGCCCTGCATCGGCGCATTGACGGCGGCGCGCTCGGCACCGGCGCGCAGGCCCTGCTGTCGCGCGTGGATGTCGTTGAGATACAGGCGGCGGCCGAAGACGGTCTCGACATAGCCGTGCTCGCGCGCCTGCTGGCGCACCCGCTCCATATAGCCCTGCACGCCCGGATAGCGGGCGAAGTACAGCGCGATGTAATCCTGCGCCTCGCCGCGCTCGATGCCGAGCTGCTTGGCTAGGCCGAAAGCGCTCATGCCGTACATCAGGCCGAAGTTGATCGCCTTCGCCGCGCGGCGCTGGTCGGGGCCGACGTCCTCCAGCGGCACGCCGAACACCTCGGCCGCGGTCGCGCGATGCACGTCCTGCCCGCCGGCAAAGGCCGACAGCAGGCCGGGGTCTTCGGAGAGATGCGCCATGATCCGCAGCTCGATCTGCGAATAGTCGCAGGCCACCAGCTTGTGGCCCTTGGGCGCAATGAAGGCGCGGCGGATGCGGCGGCCGTCCTCGGTGCGGATCGGGATGTTCTGCAGGTTCGGGTCCGACGAGGACAGCCGCCCGGTCGCCGCGCCGGTCTGGTGGAAGCTGGTGTGCACGCGCCCCGTCGCCGGGTGGATCGCCTCCGGCAATTTGTCGGTGTAGGTGCCGCGCAGCTTGGCCAGCCCGCGGTAGTCGAGGATCAGCTTCGGCAGCTCGTGGCGATCGGCGATGGCTTCCAGCGCTTCCTCGTTGGTGCTGGGCGCACCGCCCGGCGTCTTCACCAGCGCCGGCAGGCCGAGCTCGTCGAACAGCAGGGCGCCGAGCTGTTTGGGCGAGTCGAAGTTGAAGCTGCGTCCCGCCAGCTCGAAGCCGCGCTTCTGCAGCTCCAGCATGCGGCGGCCCAGGTCCTGGCTCTGCCGGCGCAGCTCGTCGGCGTCGACCAGCACGCCGGCGGCCTCCATGTCGGCCAGGACCTGCACCAGCGGCAGCTCGATCTCGCGATACACCTTGGCGAGCGTCGGCTCGGCTTCGAGCTTCGGCCACAGGGTCTGATGGAGGCGCAGGGTGATGTCGGCGTCCTCGGCCGAGTAGTCGCGGGCGACTTCGAGGTCGACCTCGGCGAAGGAAATCTGTTTCGCGCCCTTGCCGGCGACCTCGCTATACGCGATCGGCGTGTAGCCCAGGTAGTTCTTCGCCAGCGAATCCATGTCATGGCGGCTGGCGGTGGAGTTCAGCACGAAGCTCTCCAGCATGCTGTCGTGCGCCAGCCCGCGCAGCAGGACGCCGTGCTCGCGCAGCACGTGGATGTCGTACTTCGCGTTCTGGGCCAGCTTGGGCTTCGATGCGTCTTCGAGCACGGGTTTGAGTTTCGCCAGAACGCGCGCGCGATCGAGCTGGGCCGGCGCGCCCGGGTAGATATGCGCCACCGGGATGTAGGCGCCTTCGCCCGCGCGTGTCGCGAAGGCCAGGCCGACCAGCTCGGCGCGCAGCGCATCGATGCTGGTGGTCTCGGTGTCGAAGCAGATCAGCTCAGCGGCTTCGAGCTCGCGGATCAGTGCGTCGAGATCGTCTTCGCTGAGGATCAGGCGATAGCGGCCGCGCGCCTGTGCCGGGAGATCCGCAGCGGGCGTTGCGGTGGCGACGCTGGAGCCCGCTCCTGCGGGCTTCGCGGTGCTGCCGCCATTGCCGGCCTCCAGATCACGCAGCGCCGCATTGAAACCATAGCGCGCGTACAGCTGCTTCAGTGCCTCGACATCGCGCGGGCGCAGCTTGAGGTCGGTCGGGCTGCGATCCAGTTCGACGTCAGTCACGATCGTGGTGAGCCGGCGGTTCAGCGGCAGCCGCGGCAGGGCGGTGCGCAGGTTCTCGCCGATCTTGCCGCCCATCTTCGCAGCAGCTTCGATCACGCCGTCCAGCGTGCCGTATTCGCCCAGCCACTTGGCGGCAGTCTTCGGCCCGCACTTGTCGACGCCGGGGATGTTGTCGACCGTGTCGCCCATCAGCGCCAGGTAGTCGATGATCTGCTCGGGCCGCACGCCGAACTTCTCGATCACGCCAGCTTCGTCGAGCCGCGAGCCGCTCATGGTGTTGACGAGCGTGATGCCCGGCCGCACCAGCTGGGCGAAGTCCTTGTCCGAGGTCGACACTTCGACCTCGATGCCTTCAGCGGCCGCGCGCGTGGCCAGCGTGCCAATCACGTCGTCGGCCTCGACGCCGGGCACGCGCAGGATCGGAAAGCCCAGGGCTTCGACGATCGCCATCATCGGCTCGATCTGCGCGCGCAGGTCGTCCGGCATGGCCTCGCGATTGGCCTTGTAGTCCGGATACAGCTCGTCGCGGAAGGTGGGCCCGGAGGCGTCCATCACGAAGGCCGCATAGCTCGGCCCTTCCTTCAGGGTGGCGCGCAGCATGTTGACCACGCCGAACAGCGCGCCGGTGGGCTCGCCGGCCGCGTTCGACAGCGGCGGCAGGGCGTGGAAGGCGCGGTAGAGGTAGCTGGAACCGTCGATCAGGATGAGCTTGTCCATGCGCGGCAGTGTAGTCGCCCGCGCTATGCCTCGCCCCTGCCGCTGGCTATGCTCAAGCTCACACCCACGGAGGCCCGCTGCCATGCGTACGACCCCACGCGTCCTGACCGTCCTGCTGCTGTCCGCCCTGTATGCGCCCCTGGGTCTGGCCCAGACCGAAGCGCCGGTGCCGCCGGCCGAAGAAGCGCCAATTCCGCCCAAGCTGCCCAACCTGCCCAGCGAGGAGTCTGCGCCGACGGTGAACATCCGCCGCGACGAGAGGAGCGGCGATGTGATCGAGGAGTACCGCACCAACGGCCGCCTGCAGATGGTCAAGGTGACGCCGGCACGTGGAAAGCCCTACCAGATCATCGACACCAACGGCGACGGCAAGCTGGACTCGCACGACTACGAAGGCCGGGTGCGGCCGGTCTACTGGACCCTGTTCGAGTGGAATTGAGCCTCGCGCGCAGCGCATAGGGTCGGCCCCGGCCCACCATGGGCCTGACGGCTGGCCGCTGCATGCGCGGCGCCCGGCCCTTCGCGCTTCACCAGCGCACCGACCGCCGCCGTCCTCGACTCGATCAGCCGGGCCGGTGGTCGGAGCGCTTCAAGACTTGGTGGGTATTGAGCTCATGGTGGGCCAGGGCCCACCCTATGGGCCTGTTCCACGCCTGAACCGTCTGCGTCGACCCGCACCAGCGAAGTTTCGATGCATTTCGTTCCACACCCCCGTCAGCCGACTCTGCGCCCATGATCGATGCCTTGCATTCCTTCGGTCTTGCGGCCGGCCAGCTGCACCTGCTGGGTCTTGCGCTGCCGCTGTGGCTGCTGGCGCTGCTGGCGCTCATCCTTGTCGCGCTGCCGCGCGCACTGGACGCCCTGCAGCGCGCGCTGGGGGCGCTGCTGATCGCACTGACGCCCTGCGTGGTCCTGCTCTGCTTCGGTCTGGTGGCCGCGCGCTACGGGTTCGGCAAGGGCTCGGTGGCGGTGCAGGAGGCCATGCTCTGGCTGCACGCCTGCGTGTTCATGCTCGGCATGGCCTGGGCCCTGCGGCACGACCGCCATGTGCGAGTCGATGTGCTGCATGCACGCTTCTCGCCGCGCACGCGGGCCTGGATCGAGGTCGGCGGCCATCTGCTGCTGCTCCTGCCCTTCGCTCTGTTCCTGCTCTGGATCAGCCTCGACTACGTCGCCGCCAGCTGGCAGGTGCATGAGTCTTCGCGTGAGCCCGGCGGACTGCCGGGCCTGTTCCTGTTGAAGTCGCTGATCCCGCTCAGCGCCTGGCTGCTGGCGGTGCAGTCGCTGGCCCTGTGCCTGCAGCAGCTGCGCGCAGCGCTGAAGCACGGAGCCTCGGCATGAGCGCGCTGCTGGTGCTGCTGCTGGTGCTGGGCCTGTGCGTGGGCCTGATGCTGGGCTTTCCGGTGGCCTTCACGCTCGGCGGCGTGGCCCTGCTGTTCGCCGGGCTCGGCATCGCGCTCGGCGTGTTCGATGCGGCCTTTCTCGAAGCCTTTCCCAACCGCGTGTTCGGGATCATGGGCAACGAGACCCTGCTGGCCGTGCCCCTGTTCGTGTTCATGGGGGTGATGCTGCAGCGCTCGAAGATGGCCGAGGACCTGCTGGAAACCGTGGCCGCTCAGTTCGGCCGCGCGCGGGGCGGGCTCGTCTTCGCGGTGCTGGTGGTGGGCGCCCTGCTGGCGGCCTCGACCGGCATCGTCGGCGCCACCGTGGTGACGCTGGGTCTGATCGCGCTGCCGACCATGCTGCGCCACGGCTATTGCCCGCGGCTGGCCTCGGGCGCGGTCTGCGCCTCTGGCACGCTGGGCCAGATCATCCCGCCCTCGGTGGTGCTGGTCCTGCTCGGCGACCAATTGGGCTCGGCCTACCAGCAGGCCCAGCTCAAGCTCGGCAACTTCGCGCCGCAAACGGTCTCGGTCGGCGATCTGTTCGCCGGCGCGGTGCTGCCGGGTCTGCTGCTGGTGGTGCTCTACCTCGTCTACGCGGCCTGGGTGGCCTGGCGCCAGCCGCAGCGGGCGCCGGCGCTGGACCCTTCGGCCCTGCCGCAGCGCAGTCCGGTGCAGCTGCTGCTGGCGGTGATCCCGCCGGTGCTGCTGATCGTCTGCGTGCTCGGCTCGATCCTGTTCGGCTACGCCACGCCAACCGAGGCCGCTGGCGTCGGCGCGGTCGGGGCCAGCCTGCTGGCGCTGGCCCGCGGCCAGCTCGATCTCGACTGCCTGCGGCATGTGTCGCGCGAGACGGTGATGATCACGGCGATGGTGTTCGCCATCCTGGTCGGCGCCGCCTTGTTTGCGCTCGTCTTCCGCGGCTTCGGCGGCGACGACCTGGTGCATGACCTGCTGACCGGCCTGCCCGGCGGCAAGTGGGGCGCGATCTTCGCGGTGATGCTGCTGATGTTCCTGCTCGGCTTCGTGCTCGACTTCATCGAGATCGTCTTCGTGGTGGTGCCGATCGTGGCCCCCGTGCTGTTCCTGCTCGGCGTCGATCCGGTCTGGCTGGGGGTGATGATGGCGGTCAACCTGCAGACCAGCTTCCTGACGCCACCCTTCGGCTTCGCCCTGTTCTACCTGCGCGGTGCCGTGCCCGAGGGTCTGGCGACCACCGACCTGTACCGCGGCGTGCTGCCTTTCATCGCCCTGCAGCTGCTGATGCTGCTGCTGCTCGCGCTGTGGCCGGCACTCGCAACCTGGCTGCCGGGCGTGCTGGCCGCCGCCTGAAGCGTTTCAGGCGCGGCCGGCGTCGAGCAGCAGGATGCGATCGCCGAAATCGGCGGGCGTCTGCGCCGCGAGGCTCAGCGCATGCCGCTCCAGCGGCGCCAGCCCGCGCCACTCGCCCGACAGCGCGCGCAGCTCGACCAGCACCCGCACCAGGCGGGCGAACTGCCGGGCGATGCCCTCGTAGAGTTCGGCCATGGCGCGTCGCGCCTCGTCGGCCAGCTGGCGGAAGGCGCCCTGGCCCAGTTCGATGTAGTAGCGCTGGCTGACCCGGCGCCGCTGCGCGAGCTCGGGATACAGGCCGGCGATCAGCAGGCAGCGTTCGCCGACATCCTGCAGGGCCTGGCTGCGGCGCGCGCCGCCGGCGGTGTGCAGGGCATCCAGATAGACCAGGGCCATCGCCGGCTCGGCCAGCGCGGTGCTGCCCAGATGACGCATCAGGGTGAACACCAGCCAGCTCTCGCTGTTCTCGTCGAGCTGCGCGCCGCAGCGCTGCTCGCCCTCGCGAACCAGGTCCTGCCACAGCGCGGTGGCGCTGTCCGCGGTGCGGATGTCCTCGCTGATCGGCATGTCGATCTCCCCTGTCTCTGCTTCGACGCAAGACATAAGCAAAGCCCGCGCCGCAGTCACGCCAGCACTCGCCGCGGGTGGCTGCCAACAGCCCCTGCGCTACGCCGGCGTAGGGTTGCGAGGCGTGCGCTTTTGCACCACGCTCCGCGCGTTGCCTGACGTCGCCGCAGCCTGCGCGCGTCGCCCCCATACAGGAACCCGAACGATGTCTGCTGCGCTGGTTGCCGTGGTGCTTTCGCTGGTGCTGGATCACCTGGCCCCGGCCGCGCAGCGTCTGCGGCAGCACGATCGCGTGGCCGCCCTGCTGCGTGAAGCCCTGGAAGGTCTGGGTCGTCAGTCCGGCCTGTCAGGCCCCTGGGGCTGGTTGCTCGTGCTGGCCCTGCCGCTGCTGGTGCTGGCCGGGCTGCAGTGGTGGCTGTCGCTGTGGCTGTACGGCCTGCCGGGCTTCCTGCTGCAGCTGGCCGTGCTGTTCCTGTGCTGGGGCCCGCGCGACCTGGATCTGGATGTCGAAGCGCTGGCCTCGGCGCCCGACGCGGACGCGCGCCGCCAGGCTCTGGTCGAGCTCAGCGAGGGCTGCGTCGACCGCGCAGCGTCGGGAACGCCGCTGGTGCACACCGTGTTCCGTCAGGGCCTGTCGCGCTGGTTCGGGGTGCTGTTCTGGTTCCTGCTGCTGGGCGCCTTCGGCGCGCTGATGTACCGCCTGGCCCAGCTCGCCGCGCGCGAGCGCGATGCGGCGCCAGAAGCCCAGCGCGAGCCCCTGCGCCAGTTCGCCCTGCTGCTCGACTGGGCGCCGGCCCAGCTGATGTGTCTGGCGCTGGCGCTGGCCGCGCACTTCGACGCCGTGCTTGCCGCCTGGCGCGACTGGCATGCCGGCCGCGGCCAAGGCTGGTTCGTGCTGGATCTGGGTTTTCTGGACGCCGCCGCCCGCGCCAGCGTGCGCGAGGAGTTGATCGAGGACGCTCTGGACGAAGGCCTGCCGCCGCCCAGTGAGGTCGAGGTCGCGGGTGACGAGGCCAGCCTCGTCGGTACCGCCGCCATTCCAGCGGGCGCCCTGCGCGAGCTGCGCGACGCCATGAGCCTGGTCTGGCGCGTGCTGCTGGTCTGGCTGAGCGTGCTGGCGCTGTTCGTGCTGGCCGGCTACGTCGGCTGAGGCGGCTGGCGCGGTTCAGCGGGCAGCAGCCTCAGCCAGAACCACAGCTCCAGCGCTGCACCTGCAGCCACAAGCCCCCAGGCCGAGTGTTCAAAGCCGAAACCATAGGCCGCAAGTGCGGCGATCGCGATCAGCAGGGTGATCCAGCGGCGTCGCATGGCGATGTCTCCAGTCAGGTTCACTCGTCGGCTTCGGTGACCGGCGGCGCCGGCGGCGCCGCCTTCAAGCGGCCGCTGCGGCGCAGGGCGTCGCGCAGCACGTACTCGATCTGCGCGTTCAGCGAGCGCAGCTCGTCGTCCGCCCACAGCTGCATCGCATCGAGCACTTCGGCGCGGATCCGCAGCGGATAGGCTTTCTTCTCGCTCATCGGCGATCAGTACAGGCTGCCGGCATTCAGCACCGGCTGCGGGCCACGGTCGCCACAGAGCACGACCAACAGGTTGCTGACCATCGCCGCGCGGCGCTCGTCGTCGAGCTCGACGACCTTGCGCTCGGCCAGCTTGTCCAGCGCCATCTCGACCATGCCCACCGCGCCTTCGACGATCCGCGTGCGCGCGGCAATCACCGCATTGGCCTGTTGGCGCTGCAGCATGGCCTGGGCGATCTCGGCCGAGTAGGCGAGATGGCTGATCCGCGCCTCCAGCACCTCCACGCCGGCCTGCTCAAGGCGCGCCTGGATCTCCTCGGTCAGATGCTTCGAGACTTCCGCGGCATGGCTGCGCAGGGCGATGTCGCCATCGTTGTGCGGCTCGTAGGGATAGCTGCTGGCCATCGCGCGCAGCGCCGACTCGGACTGGATGTGCACGAAGCTCTCGTAGTCGTCGACGTTGAACACCGCCTCGGCCGAATCGACCACCTTCCAGACGATGACGGACGCGATCTCGATCGGGCTGCCCTCCAGCTCGTTGACCTTGAGCTTGCCGCTCTCGAAGTTGCGCACGCGCAGCGAGACCTTGCGCTTGGCGAAGAAGGGGTTGTTCCAGCGCAGGCCGGTGTCCTTGACCGTGCCGACATAGCGTCCGAACAGGCTCAGCACGGCCGCCTGGTTGGGTTCGACCATGTACAGGCCGAACAGGGCGAACCCGAGCCCCAAGAAACTGAGGCCCATCAGGACACCGAGCGGCCCGGTCCGCACGCCCGCCACCCCGAGCACCACGATGGCCAGCATGCCGGCGAGGATCGCCAGTAGCGTGGGAATTCCCGACAGTGATTTGACCGGCAGCTCTTTCATGGCGTCCTCCTTGGGTGCGGGAGGACGATATCAATCTGATATCACTCGGCGCAAGTGGCGCAGCAGCGGGCTGGCGTCATCGGCCATCCACGAACGGCGCACCGCCTCTGCCGGGCCGCGCAGCGCGCCGGGTCGAACCCCTCCGTCCCGGCGGGGAGCGGAGGAGAGCGCTTGTCGGCTCCCGGTGGCAGCCGAAGCTCTCTGGAGATCGAGCGAAGCGAGGGCAAATCGCGGAGAGGGGCGGCCATACCCTAGCTTTGGCTTCCCGCCCGTTCGGCACAGAATCGCGCCGGTCACGGTGCAGACGCAGCGCACCCATCCGGTCAGGGCATCAGGGCGCGCGCTGCTCGGCTTCCAGCGGAAACGCGATCCCACCCTTGGCGTTGACCGCAGCCCCTCGCCCGGCGCCCGGCAGCGGCAGCTGCACAAACAGCGGATCCTCGCTGTCGGCCGACAGAGGTAGGGCGAAGTGCAGACGGCCGTCGATCACCGCGCCCTCGCTGCTGCCGTGTGCGCCGACCCACTCGCAGGGTTCGTCTCCGATCTCGGGACAGATCGCCGGGCCGGTCGACCACTGCACGCTGGCTGTCGACTCACCGATGCCGTGCCAGACCTCGATGTCCAGGGCTAGCGAAGCGCCGAGCGTGCGCAGCGAAGGATGCTCGCGCCGCAGCGTCCACTGGCCGTGCCACATACCCGGCGCGATCTCGGCCGCGCGCTCCTCGGCGCTCTGCATGTCTTCAGCGGGCTCAAAGCCCAGACAGCTGGCGGCGGCGACGAGGCCCAACAGCAGGCCGTGGAAAGGGTGCAGGCGCATGGTGGGCTCCAGTGTCGGGGACAGTTCGCTACCAACAGGAATACGCGCTCGCGCTGGAAAGTCGGACACTCGGGTCCTCTATGGCCACACGAACAAGACGAACTGCTTCGCGACCGCCCTGTGCCCATCTGCCCCCGGCCATGACCTGCAAGCTATGCAGGCCGCCCGGTCGTTGCCGTGTCGGCGAGAAGAAGCACTGACCTCAGGGTAAGAATTCTCCTATTGTCAGGTCGCGACGCGGGTGGTTTAGTTCAGGCCTTGTCCGCGTACCCGCCTGAGCAGTTCAATGAACCGCCTATTCAATCTCAGCTCGCCCTTCGGCGACGCCCTGCGCTTCGAGCGCCTGACCGGCCGCGAGGCCGTCTCCG
>VFQQ010000114.1_pt1 | contig 208695 bp, 173 predicted proteins | sample 3512341 | NCBI WGS metagenome assembly VFQQ01 (sample SAMN10412373, study PRJNA504923) | tailings metagenome | isolation source: Relicate 2 Philex TSF1 revegetated site | place: Philippines: Tuba, Benguet | collected 2017-08-29 | reverse complement strand
CTCAGCCTCGCCGCGTCGAACGCCGCCTCTGAAAAGGAAGCCCCACCCGAAGCAAACCGCATAAGCGCCCCCCGCTTCGACGAAGCGCGCCCGTAGCCCCACCCCGGGCTTGTTCAACAACCATTAGCTTTGGCGCGCTACGCGGCCAAAGCTAACTTGAAGGTTAGCCCTGTATTTTGAATCCCGTAATCGTGGCATCAGGTCCTCGCTCATGCAACTGTCGGAAAAGTTGACCTGAGATAGACTGGCAAACAAGTAGTGACATCACAGAAATATTTTCGAACTCAAATTTTCCTCCGAGAATCGGAGCTATCTTCCAAATATAACACTGTGAAGGCTGAAGATGCAGGCCTTCAGAGTAACATCTGAAAATAAAACCATCCTGATACCAATCGGAATGAGCTTCAGGAGTATCTTTCTTTGAGTTGAACTCGTGAATCGAGTTGGAGATGTGTTGAAGCTGGCCTTCAATGAGATCTAAAAGAAAGACTTGGTTGGACTCATCAGTGAAAAACCACCAACCGAATTTGTTCATCTGAATTGGTTGATAGCTTTGTGGAACGAGCCATCGCCACTCTAGCAAAAGGGAATCGAGGTCGAGTCCCTCAAGTGGGAGAGTGAGATCAATCGCTGACGAATTCATTTAATTTGGCTAACGTAGAAGGTCAGCGAGCCGGTTGCTTGGCGCGGAGCATGCGAAAGCATGATCCGTGACAAGCAATCGGCTTCGCTGCACCGCCTTGTTAGCCAAGTTTTTGATTTGGGGTTTATACTGCTTCGGAAGCATGGCGGTAAATCTGGTTTTGGAAATGGATCGGAGTAGGTGGGGTGTCGATTCCCTAATTATGACGCTTAGCCCAAAAAGGACGGGGATCGAAAACACATGTGGACAATTAACGGAAGCCTTTGGCGGTGATTTAAAGCGGTGCCTCTTTCTCAAAGGTGAATCCGAATTGGGAATAGATATTCGTCACCTCAACAAAATGGATCGGAATGGCTAACGTTAAAGGTGTGGCACATGCTGCCGACAGCAAGGCCACGAAAGAAACAAAAGGAATATAGCTATGAGTAACTCAGACACACCAGTAACGGGCAGCATGTTGTCCACCACCGTCTTGTTCGGCTTGGGGTTATTTGCAGGCTTGAAGCAATGCGTAAAGTGTTTCATGAATTGCCTCCTTTGCGCTTTTCGGTCTGCCTGGGTCGGGATGTCCAAGGTCCAAGGCAATAGCCTGATCCAGGCTCATAGTGTGCCAATAATCATATTCGTCGTAAGAGGATGGGTCCAGAGACCTGTAATTGCGCCATGCCTTTTGTATTTTGGTCTGCTTACGACCGGAAACGCTTGGCAGGCTATTGAACACGGCGGCTCTGAGTTGACCAAGCGTGCTATTGTAAATTTTGATATAGTTAGAGTGCCTTTCGTGTGGATTCAACGACTCGACGGCATTCATGCGATCAAGAGTGTCAGCAATGATGGTTACAACCCCGATCCTGGAGCGAGCGGCATCCAGCCTTCGAGCAAACCAGAATCCCAACAAGGCGGAGCAGGGAGCAATAATGAAAGAGCCAAAGTCCTTAATGACCGTCAACCAAAAGGGATACATTATTGGCTCTGGATCGCACATGGTTTAGGCTCTCAAGGATTGTTTGTTTTTGGGATATTGCTCCTTGCTGCTTTTGCGGTTTTGGATATGAAGTTCTTTGTCATTGAGGCAATTGTAGATTGGTGGAAAGAGCTTCGTTTTAAGCCGAACAGTGTAATTAGTGCGCACGCATATCGATATTGCGTGATATTTTCCCGATTTTTCTGTCCTGAAGGTGGGCTGAAAGCCTGGTTTTGTCAAGGTTTTGGGCGTGTTGATTCACTCTTGCCAATTATTTTCGATTTCTGAACATCAGGAAAACGGTGACGACCGATATTCCGCCTCGAAGCGGCTTGCCCACGCCTTTTTTGCTCGCCGCTGGCACCAGGACGGCGAACGCGGCAGCGTCTTGGACTGCGGTGGCAGAGCGCGGCGGCGACGCCGCTTTCGCGGGCGGCAGCGGGTGCGCTTGCGCGGGCCGGGAGACGCGCGCAATGCGGCGTCACCGCCGCCGCAGTCCAAGACGCCAAGCGCCTTCGCGGGCTCCAGACGACTCCATGCCTGTGTCACACTTGAGTCGGCGCTGAAAATGCGTTTGTTAAGGGCATGAAACCTCTGCCTGCTTCATGGTCCCGTCTCCGCGCTGGCCTGCGGCTTTTCCAGATCGCGCTGGTGCTGCCCGCCGCGCTGCCTGTCGTCACGCCGCGCTCTGCCCCGGCGCAGAGCAAGTCCGCTGCCAAGCCGCCGGTCCCGACCGTTGAAGCCGGGCTGGAGGAGGCGGTCAAGTGGCGCTGGCGGCTTGAACCTGGCGAGGCGTCGAAGTGGGGCATCCCCATCGCGCTCGAATCCGCAGCCACCACGCCCACCGCAGGCGGCGCGGCCTCGGGTTCCACAACGACAGTCATCACGCCGCCGCGCCCGCTGGGGCCGCCGGAGCAGCCGCTGGAGCATGAGGTGGCGCGCGGGGACTCGCTCTATGTGATCGCCCGCCGCTACGGGGTGGGCATCGATCACATCAAGAAGGCGAACGAGATGACCAGCGATCTCATCCGCATCGGGCAGATTTTAAAAATCCCCAGCGGCGCGCAAATCCTGGCAATGGCGCCGCCGCCGGAGGAAAAGAAGCCTGAGGAGGCCAAACCCACCGTCAGTGTCAAGCCGCCCGTGGCGGAGACTCGCCCGGCGGTCATCATCCCCAAGTACACACGCTCCCTCAACGCCGAGGCGCAGCGCTCCTCGCATGTGGTGCTGACGCAGTCCTTTCTCTCCCGCAAGCTTTTCTCCTGCGGTCCCATCGACGGCGCGGACGGCGGCATGTACCAGTCCGCCATCGCGGCCTATCGCGCGGCTTATCCGGGGGAGCTGGACTACAGCGCCGGGCAGACGCCGGAGGTGCTGCGCGCGCTCGGGGGCGCCTATCGCGAGTATGTGCTGCGTGCGGAGGACTACCGCTGGATCGCGCCGGAGTCCGCCGCCGCCAGCCGTTATCAACGCGGCCAGCCCGGGCGCGATGCCGACCCGAGCTTCAGCGATCTGACCCGCGGCGACTTCCTGGCCTACCGCAGCGCCTGGGAGTTTGTGGCGGAGCGATTCCACTGTTCCGAGTCTTTTTTGCGCCGCCTCAACAGCGTGGTGAAAACCACGCCGAAGCCGGGCACGCTTTTCCTGGTGCCCAACGTGGAGCCGTTTGAGATCGAAAACATCTTCGATGATCCCATCCAGCCGGAGATCCCGCCGGACGAGCCGGTGTTTGCCAAAATCGTCAACAACGCCTGGCTGGAAGTCTGGCAGGGAGAACAGATTAAAGCCCGCGTGCCGGTCTCCGCGGCCCGCCCCGGCCTGCGCGGGCGCGGCACTTGGAAAATCCTCAAGGCCATCCCGCATCCGCGACTCGTTTGCACGGGCGAGTGGTCCAGCCCGCCCAAGGTTTCGGAGATCGGTCTGTCCACACAGGAAGTCATCCTCAAACCGCCGCCGCTCAATGCGGTCATCCCCGCCGGGCCCAACAATCCGGTGGGGCCGCTGTGGATCGACCTGGCCAAGAGCGGCGAGACCGAACCCCTGCCCTACGGTCTGCATGGCACCAGCATCCCCGGTTACATGACGCGGCAGGAGAGCCTGGGCGGCTTCCGGCTGGCGAACTGGGATCTGGCGCGCATCGTGCGCCTGCTGCCGGCGGGCACGGATTTGAAGTGGGAGTAGCAGCCGCGTTCAACCCCCAAACAGGCTCTGCAAATGCGGCAGGGCGCTGCGGCTGAGCAGCAGATGGAATTTGCCGTTCTGCCTCCAGGCGGCGCTGGTCCAGGCATCCGTTTCCGCGAACAGCGTGTCCTTGGCGGTGAGCCACTCGGGCGCGTCTTTTTCATCCACGACAAAAAGATGCGCGGAGGCGGACTGCGGGTTGCCGCTCGGGCAGGGCCGGAAGCAGATGAGGGTGACCTTGGCGCCACGCCACTCGAAGACCTTGCAGCCGATGGTCTCGCGCGCGCACAGGCCGGGCGGAATGTCGGGATCGGCGATGCCCTCATGACTGGCCAGCCAGACCCGCGCGTCGTCCGCCAGCGGTGTTTGGTGATCGAGGCGGTGCGCGCTCTCCAGTGTGCTGATCATGCTGGCACGGAACCCTGCCAGAGGGTCAGCCGTCCCGGCCTCGGGTTTCAACCAAAGACCGGCAAGGCCGGCCAGCGCCACCACCGCCACGCTGGCGGCGAGGGCGGCCCAGGCGGTGCGCCGCCAGCGGCTGGCGCGCCGGCTGGCATGGGCCCCGGCGAGGATGGTGGCGTGCAGGGTGGCGGGCGGTTGCAGGGTGGCGAGTGCGCCGGCAAAGGCGCGGTCGAACTCCTGCTCCTGCGCCAGCCACTGCTGGAGGGCGGGATCGTCCGCGCTCTGCCGCAGGGCCTCAGCCGTGGCGGGGTCACCGCTGTCCTGGCCGTTGGGGCGCAGGCTTTGCAGCAGCAGCCGGGTTTGAATGGACTCGGGGTTCATGGCGGGGAACGGGCGGGGTTCAGGCGCGGGCGCGCATCGGGATGATGTTGGGGGCGGTGTTTTTTTCCGTCAGCAGGTGGCGCAGCTCGGCTTTGCCGCGCGACAGGCGCGACATGACGGTGCCGATGGGGATGGCGAGGATTTCGGCAATCTCTTGGTAGGAATGATCCTGCAGATAGAACAAACTCAGCGGCGCGCGGTAGGGTTCGGGCACGTTTTGCAAGGCGGCGATGGCGGCGGCGCCGTCAAGCTGGCGCGCGAGATCGGGATCGACGGAGGGCAGCTCGGCGGCGTCCTGCTCGACGGAGACATGCTCGAAGCGCGTGCCGCGACGGCGGCTGTTGAGGAACTCGCGATACAAGGTGGTGGCCAGCCAGCTCTTCGCCTTGGCTTGGTCGCGGATTTGCCCGCCCTTCGCCGCCAGCAGGTAAAACGCCTGCTGGGTCAGATCGCTGGCGTCCGCCTCGCTGCGGGCCAGGCTGAGCGCGAAGCGGTAGAGCTGCGCGTAATGCGCGGCGACGAGGGCTTCGTATTCGCTGGAGTTGAGTGGCATGGGAGCGGCAGCGCGCGGGGCGCTTCAGATGCGAGGCTTGGCGCGTGAAATTATTCCCGCGCTTGTGGACGCCCGCCAGCCTGCTCTAATGGCACGGTCATGTCCACGATCGTCGTCGCGCAAAAAAACGGCATGGTGTGCCTGGGGGCCGACACCATGAGCAGCCTTGGCAGCCTCCGCCAGAGGTCCCATCACGTCGCCAACCATTCCAAGATCACCATGGTCGGAGACACCTGCATCGGGTTGACCGGCACCTCCGCCAGCCTGGTGGTGCTCAACAGCTACTTCTCCAACCCCGAGCGCCCGCGCGACTTCTCCTCGACGGACGCCATCTTCGAGACCCTGCGCCATGCGCATCATTACTTGAAGGCGGACTACTTCATGTCCACCCAGCCGCGCAACGAGGAGGAGTACGAGACCACGCAGTTTTACGGACTGGCCGCGAATCCGCATGGCATCTTCGCCCTCTACTCGTACCGGTCCTGCCAGCAGTTCCACCGCTTTTGGGCGGCGGGTTCGGGGCGTGACTTCGCGCTCGGCGCCATGCAGGTGGTCTATGAGCAGGCGGAGAGCGCGGAGGAAATCGTGCGCACCGGTCTGCTCGCCGCCACCGAGTTCGACGGCGGCACCGGCGCGCCGTATGAGATTTTCAAAACAGAGCTGGTTCGTGGCGGCGGCAAAGCGCCCGCTTCCACGCCGGCGGGCAAACGCAAAAAACCACGCTCGCGGCGGGCCTGATGAAACAGTCCAAACCGCTCGCAAGACAGATCATCGGTTTCGTCGGTCTCGGCAACATGGGGCGTCCCATGGCGCGTCATTTGCATGAGGCGGGCGCCGAGGTAGTGGTCTGGAACCGCAGCCCGCTGGCGGTCGAGGAAACCGTCGCGCTCGGCATGAAGCGGGCCGAAAGCCTGCCGGAACTGGCACGCGCGGTCGGTGACGGCATCGTTTGCCTGAGCCTGACCACCACCGACGTCGTGGAGCAAATCGTGTTCGGCACGGGCGGTTTGGCGGAGGCACTGTCCCCCGCTGCGCTGGTCATCGACTTCGGCACCACCTCGGTGCCGGCAACGCGGCGATTCGCTGAAAAGCGGCCCTGGCTGGACTCCCCGGTTTCAGGCGGGCAGGTCGGCGCGGAGTCTGCCAAACTGACCCTCATGGTGGGCGGAACGGAAGAAAACTTCCAGCGCGCCCTGCCGCTCTTCCGTGTCCTCGGCGAGCGCGTCACTCACCTCGGTCCCTCCGGTGCCGGACAAGTGACGAAACTGGCCAACCAACTCATCGTTGCCCAAACCATTGACGCCGTCGCGCAGGCTTTGCGGCTGGCCGAACTCGCCGGACTTGATGCCGCCCTCGTCCGCGAGGCCCTGCTCGGCGGCTTCGCGGAAAGCCGCATCCTGCAACTGCACGGCGAGCGCATGGCGCGCCGCGACTTCACCCCCGGCGGCCGCGCCACCTACCAGCTCAAAGACGTGCGCCTGGCCTGCGAGCTGGCCGAGTCCCTCGGTTTTCACTCCCCCACCCTCGACAACTGCCGCCGACAGTGGGAAAGCTTCGTTCACGAGCACGACGGCGGCGATCTCGATCACTCCGCTTTGTTTCAAATTTACGAGCGGCAGGCCTGAGCGTTTTTGCTCGCCTCGGCAAAGGTCCTTCGGGTATTTTCGTTCTTTCAGCAGCCACTCTTGAGTATGCGAAAGGTTCACCTTGCCTGCGCCCTCCTCGCCCTGACCGGCGCCAACTGGCCCCTGCCCGCCGCCGAGGCGGGCTTGGCTTTTTTTGAATCGCGCATCCGTCCGGTGCTGGTCGAGCATTGCTATGAGTGCCACTCCAACGAATCCGGCAAGGCCAAAGGCGGTCTCCTGCTCGACTCGAAAGCGGCGCTGCTGGAGGGCGGCGACAGCGGTCCCGCCCTGACTCCGGGCGATCCCGACGCCAGCCTGCTGCTGGCCGCCATCGAGCATCGCGATCCCGATCTGGAAATGCCGCCCAATCGAGACAAGCTGCCGAAGACCGTGCTCGCCGATTTCCGCCGCTGGATCGCCGACGGCGCCCCTGACCCGCGAGCGGGACAAGCCGCGCCCGCCACAAAACTCGACACCGCGCATTGGTCCCTGCAACCCGTCGCCACAACGTTCCCGCATCAGCACATCGACGCCTTCATACAGGAAAAACTGCGCGCCGAGGGCCTGGAACCCAGCCCCCCTGCGGACACCCGCACCCTGCTGCGCCGCCTGCATTTCACCCTGACCGGCCTGCCACCTTCACCGAAGGAGGCGGCTGCCTTTGCCGAAGCCGCACGGGAGGACCTGAAATCCACACTGGAGAATACCGTTGATGCGCTGCTCGCCTCGCCCGAGTTCGGCGTGCGCTGGGGTCGGCACTGGCTGGATGTGGCACGCTTTGCCGAGTCGAATGGCCGCGAGTCGAACCTGGCCTTCCCGCACGCCTGGCGCTACCGCGACTACGTCATCGACGCCTTCAACGCCGAGATGCCCTTTGACCGTTTCATCACCGAGCAGCTCGCCGGTGATTTGCTGCCCGCGCAGGACGACGCCGAGCGCGCCCGCCACCTGATCGCCACCGGCTTCCTCGCCCTCGGCGCCAAGGGTCTCAACGAGATGAACCCGAAGCAGTTCGCCGCCGACCTCGCGGACGAGCAGCTCGACACCACCAGCCGCGCCTTCCTGGCCTCCTCCATCGCCTGCGCGCGCTGCCACGAGCACAAGACCGACCCCTACGGCATGGAGGACTACTATGCCTTGGCCGGCGTCTTCCTCAACACCGAGACCTTTTACGGCAATTGGATCGACTCCGAAAACAACAACAGCAGCCGCCTCATCCGCCTGCCCGACCAGCCCGGCCAGGTCATCCCCAACGCGCCGATGCCAAAGGCCGAAGTGGACAAACTCAAAGCCCAGCTCGCCCAACTGAACGCCGAGGAAAAAGCGCAGAACGAGTACGTCGAAAAAGCCCGCAAAGAAGGCCGTGATCTCGGCGAGGAAGGTTACAAGCTGCTCAGCAACTTCCTGCGCATCTACTGGAGCCGCGGCGGTGTCGAGGGCCGCCTCATGTCTGTCGATGACGACGGCAGCGCCCTGCCGCTGTGCATGGGCGTGCAGGACAAAGCCAAAATGTCCGAAGCCCAACTGCTCGAGCGCGGCGAGTTGGCGCATCCGGTCAAACCGGTGCCGCGACGCTTCCCCGCCGCCATCACGCTGGAGGGCGTGCCCCTGCCCGGTCAACAAAGCGGCCGTCTCGAACTGGCCCGCTGGATCACCCATCCCGATCATCCGCTCACCGCGCGCGTGCTGGCCAACCGCGTCTGGCGGCATCTCCTCGGCGCCGGCCTGGTGCGCACGGTCGATGACTTCGGCCGCACCGGGGAGGCACCCAGCCACCCTGAGCTGCTCGATTTCCTGGCCCGGCGGCTTCTTGAGAACGGCTGGTCGGTGAAGTCCTTGATCCGCGAGATCGTACTCACCGACACCTGGCAGCAAAGCTCCGCGCATCGCGCCGATGCCTTTGAAAAAGACCCGGACAACCGCCTGCTCTGGCGCCAGCCGAAACGCCGGCTCGACGCCGAAGTCATCCGCGACGCCATGCTCGCGGTCTCCGGCCAGATCGACCTTTCACGCCGTCCCGGCAGCCTCGTCAACCTTTTGAGCGGACAGTCGGTGTCCCTGGTCGGCTTCAACGACAAACTGCCCCCCGACCTCGACGGCAGCCGCCACCGCTCCGTTTACCTCCCCATTTTCCGTGACCAATTGCCGGACATCCTGGAGCAGTTCGACTTCGCCGCCCCCAGCCTCGTCATTGGCGACCGCGATGTCACCAACGTGCCCTTGCAGGCGCTCTACCTCATGAACAGCGCCTTTGTGCAAGAGCAGGCGCGCGCGCTGGCGACCCGTCTGGCACGTGCAAAGGACGACTCCGCCCGCGTGCGCCGGGCCTTCGTGCTTTGCTTCAATCGCCCGCCCGATCCGATCGAGAGCGCCAAATCCCTGGCGTTCATCGAGCAGACCCGTGCCACCGCCGATGAGGAAACCGCGCTCACCACGTTTTGTCAAAGCCTGCTGGCCAGTGCTGAATTTCGCTTTCAGGATTGAACGGCGGTCACTCCGTTCGCCAAGTATTGAGCTCGTAGTTCAAGAGCATATTGGCCTCAACCCCATGGGCGATCAGGTTGTGGCAGGTCAGCATGCCGCGCGGGCGCTCCACGGAGACCAATTCGGACTCACCCGTCAAGGTGCTCGGCATGGTGCCAATGGCCGGTCCGTAGAAGGTGCCTTCCTCCCAGCGCCCCCATTTGCGGATGGTGCCTTTCTCGTTTTCGATCACCAAACGGTGCGGCCAGCGCTGATCGCCGCTCTCCGCATAAACTGCCACCCGGACATCTTTGTCGGACCAAGCCCCCAGCAATTTTCCCTCGTCCTCATTTGTCCATGAGATCGCGGAGACCACAAAGGTGGAGGCGAAGGCGATATAGACGAGGTTCATGTCTTTCGGGGAACAGTCACAAAATAGTCGGCGCAAGAGCTATTTTGAAGTCGAATTATGTAAAAATTGTGTTTTTTATAATCTCTGACTTGCCTCGGTCAGCTTTTTCAGCCTTTCCCGGGCCTGCTCGTCCAGTTCCTCCCAGGAAAAACGCCAGGTCCAAAAGTCGCCCACCTGCCCGGGCGCGTTCATCCGCGCCTCGCTGCCCAGCCCCAGCACGTCTTGCAACGGCGCGATCGCCAGCCGGGCCTTGGATTGCCAGACATGCTGGAGGTAATCCCAGTTCAGCTCGGAACCATCGGTGCCGGTGTAGTTGAGGATCGTGCGCCGTTCCGCCGCCACCTGTTCCGGGGTGCGGGTGGTGTCGTCGTCGCCCGCCTCGCTGCGGAAAAGGCCGAGCACCGTGTCGTTGTCATGCGTGCCGGTGTAGGCGACGCAGTCCTCCGGGTAGTTTTCTGGGAGGTATTCTTCCGCCAGGGTGTCCGCGCCGAAGGCGAATTGCATCACCTTCATGCCCGGAAATCCCTGATTTTCACGCAACTCCACCACGTCCGGCGTGATGATGCCGAGGTCCTCGGCAATGACTGGCACCTCCCCCAGTTCAGCGCGCAGGGCGGAAAAAAGCGCCCCCCCCGGCGCCGGCACCCAGCGACCGTTGACCGCCGTCGGCTCCTCCGCCGGGATTTCCCAATAGGCCGCGAAACCGCGAAAGTGGTCGATGCGCACCACATCGACCAGTTCGAAGACCTTGCGCAGACGCGCCTTCCACCAGGCGAAACCGTCCGCCTCATGCGCGCTCCAGCGGTAGAGCGGATTGCCCCAGCGCTGGCCGGTGGCGCTGAAGTAATCGGGCGGCACCCCCGCCACCACGGTGGGATGGCCGCGCTCGTCGAGGTCAAAGAGATGCGGCGCCGCCCACACATCAGCGCTGTCGTGCGCGGCGAAGATCGGAATGTCCCCGATCAACGTGATGCCCAACTCACGGGCGCGCAGGCGCAGCTTTTGCCACTGCCGGTGGAAGAAAAACTGCAGCACCTTGCACTCCTCGATTTCCGGTGCCAAACGCGTACGGGCGGTCTGCATCGCTTCCGGGCGACGCAGCGCCAGCCCTTCCGGCCATTCCACCCAGGCGCTCTGTCGATTTTCCTCCTTGAGCGCCGTGAACAGGGAAAAATCGTCCAGCCAAGCCGCCTCGCGCTGGCAATACACGTCAAAGGCCCGGCGCAACAGCGGACTCTGGCCGCACTGCACCAGGAAACGCCGCGCCGCCAGCTTCAAAAAAGCGCCGCGCACCTCGATGGCCGCTCCAAAATCCACCCGGCCCTCGGGAAATTGCGGGATCATCTGCAAGTCCTGCGGCAGCAGCACCCCGTCCAGCGCCAGCGCCTCGAAGCTGAGCAGCAGCGGATTGCCGGCAAAGCTCGACAGGCTCTGGTAGGGGGAATTCCCGTAACCCGTGGGACCGAGCGGCAGCATCTGCCAGAGCCGCTGTCCCATGCCCGCCAGGGTCTCCAGCCAGCGCAACGCCTCCGGCCCGATTTCACCGATGCCGAAACGTCCGGGCAGAGAAGTGGGATGCAGCAAAAGGCCGCTGGAGCGGGGAATGGCGAACATGGCAGGGAAAGGCGACTCGATACCGGGACAAACGCCCCCGGTCAACCGTCGCCGGTTAGCAAGCCGGAATCGGGCCAAGGTTGGCGCGACACGTCGAAAGACGACGCTTCAGCCCGGCATCATCTAAACATGAGAACTGCCCTGCTTCTGGCCCTCGTCACCGCTGCCTTTGGACAGGCTTCATGCAGTTTCAGCGGGAATCGTCAATCCCATCCAGGCACCCTTGAACCAGGGCCACCAAGACCCGGAGCGGTCTTTGACAGGCGAACAGACATGGTCGCTCCGACCCCCTATGAGTTGAGCCTGTGAAATCGAGCGGGGCGCAGGTCGCCAAGTGCCGTTTTGAGGCAATCGCGAAGTCCGTTCAGATGGATGCCCGTATTTTGGCCGCCCGCAGTGGTGGTCATGCACAATGAATGTACGCCAAAGCGCCGCATAAGCGCTCCTTGCACCACCGCGTAATCCACGATGGACCGGATGTCCATCTTTTCGTAGCTCGTCAGGAAATACGCAAAGCAAAAAAGAAGACCAAAACCTCCAAGCACGAGAACCCATGTCAGAAACAATTTTGCCCGTAGATAAGACCGCAACGCATCACGATCAATTTCCAGAACCAGAGTGTGCGGGTAGGGGTCGCTCCTGGCAGTGGGGCGGGGACGCGTCAATCGCAGCAAGCTTTGAACCTGATGTATTGGGGGGGCAATTCAGGAATACATGCCGCTGCCGGACAAAAGGCCGCCGCAGCGGGGAATGGCGCGAAGTGTGAGGCGTGTTCCACAGTGTGGCGGAACTTGAGCGCGCGATTTACGAGTATATTGACGCCCACAACGAAGATCCCGCCCCTTTCATCTGGGCTGCCAAGGCAACGAAACATCCTCGAAAAAGTCAAGCGCGGAAGGGCCAAGATCAATAAGTTACAGTCTGCTTGACGGAGAACACTAGCTTCGGAAAAATATCCTTCACATTCATCTCTGGCAGATCGAATTCTTGGCCATACCTGAAGAACCTATCGAATTTGTCATTCAATACTCAGGACCGCTGGGCCGGTCGCACTTCGGTCACTGCAACGGCTTGCCCTTGGTCTCCGGCGCCAGCCAGACGACGCCGACGCCGATGAAATAGACCATGCATAGCGCGATGTAGGCGTTGGCGGAGGATTGCTGGCCGTTGCTGCCAAAGAGGGCGACCAGGTTGGCCAGTTGCAGCGCGCCGACGGCGGCGATGATGCGGCCCACATTGAAGCAGAAACCCTGCCCGGTGGCGCGCACGCGGGTGGGGAACAGCTCCGGCAGGTAGAGCGGGAAGAAGCCGTAGAACGAGGCGCTGACGCCGCCGATGATGAAGGCGGAGATGAAGAACCAGTTCGAGATTTCCGTGTTGGTTTTGTAAAAGAGCACCGCGCTGCCAAAGGCGGCCAAACAGGCGACTGAATATGTAAGGCGGCGGCCAAATAGGTCCGCCACCAGCGGCATGAAGAAGGTCGCCAGAATGGCGCCAAAGGAAGTGGCAAGCTGGGTGTACTCACGCGGGTGCAGCCAGCCGTTGGCGGCCAGTTCGGTGGACCATTTGGGCGCCTGCTGCGCCGCGCCCCAGGTGCCGAGCAGGGCCACCCCGGCCAGACCCGCGCCAATCAGCATGTGACGGATCACCAATTGGCGATCCACCCCGGCCAGCGCGCCGGCCAGCGCGGAGCGGGCCAGATAGCGCCGCACCGGAAACAAATAACCCCACAGCACCGCGCCCAAACCGAACACCGTGACCACGCCGGCCAGCGCGGCCGATTCCAGGCCCATCGGCGACCACGCCCAAATGATGACCATGCCCGCGACCCCCCCGGTGAGCACGCCGTAGAGATCGGTGTTGCTCCAGTGGGAAGTATTGCCGGCCTCTTTTTCCTCATGCCATTTCTCCGACTCCGGCACGAACAACCGGATGAAGAAGATCAGCACGGCCGGGAAGGCGCCGCTGATCATGAGGAAGCGCCAGGCGCTGTGGTGGAAGAGTTTGTCCGCCCACTCCTGGGACAAGCCCAGCGAGACGCCCATGCCGTGCCAGGACTCGACATAGCTGTTCAGTCCGAGGCTCAAAAACGCCACCAGCAGGTAGCCGATGTTCGCCGCCGCGCCAATTGCCCCCGCCACCCAGATGCGGTTGCCCTTGGTCCAGAGTTCGTTGACCAGGGCCACACCCAGCGCCCACTCCCCGCCCATGCCGAGCGAGGCGATGAAGCGCAAGATGGCGATGTGCCAGGCTTCGGTCGCAAACCCGCAAAGGCCGGTGAAGATGGCATAGGTGAAAATGCTGATCGACATGGCTTTGACGCGGCCAATGCGGTCGCCCAGCCAGCCAAAAAGCACTCCGCCAGTGGCGGCGCCGACGAGAAAGGTGGCGATGATGACGGAAAACCAGTTGGTGATGGTGACCGGTTCCGCGTTTGGCAGCAGGTCGCGCAGGGCCGGCACACCGATCAACGGGAACAGTCCCATTTCGAAGCCATCGAACAACCAGCCTAAAAAAGCGGCGATGAGGGCCATGTTGCGGCCAGTGGCGGTGGTGGGGCGTCGTTTGGAGGGAGCAGCGGGAGAAGGCATCGGGCAAAGGGAAGCCAGAAAACGGGCCGAATGCACGTCTTTTTCCCCTCATCTGCGAAATCACTGCCAAGCGCGCCCCCTTCGGCCCTTCGGGCAAACTCACGTTTGCCTCTACGAGTGCCCTGGGTCGCCGCCGCATTGTGGAGGCAGTCGTCAGAATTCCCTGGCGCTTGAGAAGATTCAGGAACGCTGCCGCCCATTGCGTGAACAACAATCGCCGGTCGTCCCAGGCCAATCCCTCCTTGCGCCCCCGTTGAATTCATCCAAGGATGCCAGCCCACTCGTTGCCTGTCCTTTCATGCCAGCCCAAAAAACCTCCTCCTCTGATTCCGCGCAGCCGGGCGTATGTTACCTGGTGGGCGCCGGGCCGGGCGATCCGGGATTGCTCACCCTCAAAGGCAAAGCCTGCATCGAGCAGGCGGACGTGCTGGTCTATGACTACCTTTGCAACCCTGAGCTGCTGCGCCACGCGCGCCCGGGCACGGAGCGCATTTACGTCGGCAAAAAAGCGCGCGACCACGCCATGCGCCAGGAGGACATCAATGACCTCATCGTCAAGCTCACGCGCGAGGGCAAGATCGTCACCCGCTTGAAAGGCGGTGACCCGGTGCTGTTTGGCCGCGGCGCGGAGGAGGCGCAGGAACTCGCCGCTGCCGGGGTGCGCTTCGAGATCGTGCCGGGCATCACCAGTGCCATCGCCGGCCCCGCCTACGCCGGCATCCCGGTCACCCATCGCGCGCATTGCTCGCAGCTCACCATCTTTACCGGTCATGAAGACCCGAGCAAGCCCGACACCTCGCTCGACTACGCCAAGCTGGCGCAGGCGGACGGCACCAAGGTCTTTCTCATGGGCGTGGAGCGCATGGCGGAGATCACCGGCGAACTCATCCGCCACGGTGCCTCCGCGGAAACCCCGATGGCCCTGGTGCGTTGGGCCACGCATGGCCGCCAGCAGACCTTGGTCGCCACCCTTGGCACCATGGCCAAGCGCGTCGAGGAAACTGGCTTCAAAGCCCCCGCCGTGGCGGTGCTGGGAGACGTGGTGCTGGAGCGGGAGAGCATCAACTGGTTCGAAAACCGCCCGCTCTTCGGCAAACGCGTGGTGGTGACGCGCACCCGCCATCAGATCGGCGCCGTCAGCCGCCTGCTGAACGAACTCGGCGCCGATGTGATCGAGCTGCCCACCATCCGCATTGCCGAACCTCATGATTTGATGACCTTTGGCGAACTCGTCCAGGACTGCCACACTTACGACTGGATCGTCTTCAGCAGCCCCAATGGCGTGGACGCTTTCTTCACGATGTTCGACAAGCTTTACGAGGACGCCCGTTCCATCGGCGGCGCCCGCATCGCTGTCATCGGCCCCGGCACCGCCGCCAAGGTCAAAGAGCGCCATCTCTCCGTCGATTTGATGCCGGAGAAAAATTTCGTGGCGGAGGGACTCGTGCAGGCCTTCCGCGATCACCACCACATCGAGAACCTGAAAATCCTCTGGGTGCGCGCCGCCGGCGCGCGCGAGGTGATCGCCGGCGGGCTCACTGGCCTCGGCGCCATTGTGGACGAGGCCATCGCTTATCAAACCCTGCCAGAAAAACAGGACAATCTGGAGGGTCTGGCCCGTCTCAAAGACGAAGGCGCCGATGTGATCACCTTCACCAGCGCCTCCACCGTCGAGCATTTCTTCGACCTCGGCGTACCCCTGCCCGACGGCATCCGTATCGCCAGCATCGGCCCCGTCACCAGCGCCGCCTTGCGCGAACGCGGCTTGACTGTCGATGTGGAGGCGGCGGAGCACACCATCCCCGGCTTGGTGCGCGCCGTGCGCGATCTTCTCGCGGGCGCGCGGTAGCGGCGCGTCTATGACCGTCGCACTTTTCCGCCCAGAGCAGGAAAGCGCGAGAGTGCGATTAATCTGACAGGATTTCCAGGATGACAGGATGAACAAGATGGCTGCAAAGCAGTAAATCCCGCTAATCCTGTCTCAAAAGCAGCCGCCATCCCAGCGAACCCCTCCCCAAGGTGAGGAGTGGCACCAAGTTGCGCCACTCCACTTGCACACACCCACCTCTTGCTTCAAGCTTCAGCTCCACCCCCCAGACTTCCCAGCCCTCTCATGCGCGTCCTGCTCACCACCACCAGTTATCAAGACACCCCTGGCGACCACCATCAACTGCTGGAAAGCCAGGGCTTTGAGATACATCGCGAGCGCGGGCCTTTGCCGGAGAGCCGGATGCTGGAACTGGCAGGCGACTTTGACGCTTTTCTCTGCGGCGATGACGAGATCACCAAGGTCGTGCTCGACAAAGCGCTGCCGCGCCTGCGTGTCATCAGCAAGTACGGCATCGGCCTCGACAAGATCGACGTGACCGAATGCACCGCGCGCCGCCTGCCGGTGCTGTTCACTCCCGGCGTCAACCACACCACCGTGGCCGAGCACACTTTCTGCCTGTTGCTGGCGCTTGTGCGCAATTTGGTGGACAGCGCCAATGCCGTCCGCGCTGGGCAGTGGAAGCGCGTCACCGGGCATGAAATCTGGAACAAAAGCATGGGCATTGTTGGCCTCGGCCGCATTGGTCAGGAAGTCGCCAAACGCGCGCTCGCTTTCGGCATGAAAGTCCACGCGCTTGACCCTTACTGGCCGGAGGCATTTGCCAGCGAACATGGCGTCACCCGCCATGAGACGGTGGAAACGATGCTGCCGGAGATCGATGTGCTCAGCCTGCACGCCAACCTGAGCGACAGCACCCGCCACCTCATCCGCGCCGACCGCGTCGCGCTCGCCAAGCCCGGTTTGCTGGTGGTGAACACCTCCCGTGCCGAGCTCGTGCACATGCCGGACATGCTGGCCGCGCTCGATGCCGGCAGCGTTGGCGGTTACGCCACCGACGTGCTCGACGAGGAACCGCCGCCAGCCGATCACCCGCTGCTGCGGCACTCGCGCGCCCTCATCACCCCGCACATCGGTTCGCGCACCTATGAAAGCGTGCCCCGGCAGGCCATGCGCGCCACCTTGAATCTGGTCAACTTCCTCAACGGCGCGCCCGACGTCATTCAGGCGAACCGCTTCGAGTAAAAGCCCTTCTTGCCCCCACGCCCGGCTTGTTGGAGTTCCATCTTCAGGCTGCGGGGGATGTTGATGTTGCGGGCATCACCCCCGCGGCAGCTGCCGGCTTCACTCCAACGGACTCTTGGAATTCAAGCTTGCTTGCTCCCCGCGAACCTGCCCCTAGCCACTCTCATTGAGCGTAATCACCCGCCGCATTGTCTTCCTTGGCATGATTCGACCCGCCCTATTCACGGCCCTGCTGCTCGGCTTTTCCCAATCCAACGCACAAAAATCCGAAAAAACTTGGGCGGAGAAACTGGTGGCGGCGGCTTTGGAGCAAACGCGGCAAAACGTGCGCTACGATCCCGCTTACGTTCGCATCTCCTATCCTGGCGGCGATGTGCCGGCGGACACCGGCGTTTGCACGGATGTGGTCATTCGCGCTTACCGCACCGCGCTGGGGATCGACCTGCAAAAGCAAGTGCACGAGGACATGCGCGCCCACTTCGCGCGCTACCCGCAGAACTGGGGTCTGAGCCGCCCGGACACCAACATTGATCACCGCCGCGTGCCCAATTTGCAGACCTTTCTCAAACGCAAGGGCGCGTCGCTGCCGGTGACGCAGCGCGCCGAGGACTATTTGCCCGGTGATTTGATCACCTGCACCGTGGCAGGCCGGCTGCCGCACATCGCCATCGTCGTGCCGGCGCCCGACGGCGGCAGTGAACCCTGGATCGTGCACAACATCGGCCAGGGACCCAAGCTGGAGAAGCGCCTTTTTGAGTTCCCGCTCACCGGGCATTACCGCTTCTCCGGCGACACGAAGTAGGCTTGCGGGCCAAAGAAATGCCCCGTTGCATTCACGGCCTTTTGAAACGATCAAAACGGCCTGTTTCCGCCACCCCCAAATTCTCTCGCTAACATGTCCGTCTGGGATTTCGCCAACCCGCAACTCAAAGACCTCGTCGCTTACGAACCCGGAAAGCCGGTCGAGGATGTCGCCCGCGAACTCGGGCTTGATCCCGCCGCCATCATCAAAATGGCATCGAACGAGAACCCGCTCGGTCCCTCCCCGAAAGCCGTCGAGGCCATGCAAGCCTTGCTTGCCGAGTCTCACATCTACCCGGACGGCGGCGGCTGGAAACTGCGCCGGGCACTGGCTGAAAAATTCGGGCTCGACATGGGCAATGTCATCCTCGGCTGCGGCTCGAACGAGGTCATCGAGTTCATCGGTCACGCCTTCCTCAAACCGGGCGACAACATCATCACCGCCGGCCACGCCTTTCTCGTTTACAAGCTGATGGCCAAAGTCTTCGGCGCGGACACCATCGAGGTGCCCGACCCTGGTTACACGCACGACCTCGACGCCATGGCCGCCGCCATCACGCCGCGCACGAAGGAAATCTTCATCGCCAATCCCAACAACCCCACCGGCACCCTCGTCGGCCAGGAGGAGATTGACCGCTTCATGGACAAAGTGCCGCCGCATGTGGTGGTGGTCTTTGACGAGGCCTACTATGAGTTCCTCGACAATCCGCCGGACACGCTCAAGTTCGTGCGCGAAGGCCGCAACGTCGTGGTGCTGCGCACCTTCTCGAAGATTCAGGGCCTCGCCGGCCTGCGCATCGGTTACGGGCTTGGTCCGGCAGACCTGATCGAAATCCTGCAACGCGCGCGCCAGCCTTTCAACACCACCGCGCTCGCCCAGGCCGCCGCGCTGGCCGGCCTGCTCGATGAGGAGCACCAAGCCAGAACCAAAGCCGTCACTGACGAAGGCCGCGCCTACCTGCAAGAGCAGTTCGCCGCCATGGGCTTGGAGTTTGTACCCAGCTACGCCAACTTTGTGCTCGTCAAGGTGGGCGATGGCAACGCCGTCTTCAAAGCCATGATGCGCGAAGGCATCATCCTGCGCGCCATGGCCGCCTACAAGCTGCCCGAATGGATCCGCGTCTCCGTCGGCACCATGGAGCAAAACCGCCGCTGCATCGAAGTGCTGCAAAAGGTTTTGGCGAAGTAGTTTTGACGGTCGCGCTTAACCGAGTGGATTTCTCGTTCGTAATGAGGCAAAGCGGCTAAAATCCCGGTCCACAGTCCAGAGTTCGGTGACTCCGTGGACGTGGCAACAGGCAGCAATGCGGGCATCATGCACCATGGGGCCGACGGCCTTTCCCTGACCCATCAGATCAAACAAGGAATCGAGGGTGTCATCGGAATCGGTGAGGATGCGCAGGCTTGGGGACTCCCGCCAAGCTTGAACCTGAGCCGCAACCTGTCTCGCGGTGCTTGGCGGACTCCATAGTTTGGGATGGGTTGCGATGCCACAATATTCCACCAGACTGTGGTAGCAGACACACCACGGAGTCAGGCTTTCCGCAAGATGCCTGACGCAGGCCGCGGCTTCATCGTGCAGGCTGGCGTCCCGGCGATGCGCGTGGACGAGGATGTTGGTGTCCACCGCGATCATGCCCGGAAACCAAAGTCGCGCATGGCGTCCAAGGCGCGGTTGATGCTGTCGTTGGAAACGCGAGCGGATTTTTTACTGCCGACTGAGGCGTCACGCAGAGTGAATTTTGCGGAGGGAGCAGCCAGTTCCTTTTCCAATGAAGCGATGACAAAAGCGCGCAAAGTCGTTTTGGATTTGGCGTTGCGTGCGCGAAACCGGCTCAACAAGTGGTCTGGAATGTCAATGGTCGTTCTCATATGCTTATGCATATCACAACAGTCGCGCGATTGCAAACAGGTCGATGAACTGGAAGAGTGGGAACGCCGAAGCGCGGACTCGAGCCCGCCTTATCGCGGCAGCTTGTTCAGCGTGTAATAAGCGTCCGGGAATAGCAGGGGCTGGTCTTTGGTTGAGCGCAGTCCTTCGGCGCGCAGTTCGTGCACATGGAGTTCGCGCAGGTTGGCGACTTTGAGATGAACGTTGAGTCCATCTGAACTGACGGTGACAGACTCGATGCGATTGGCTTGCTTTTCGATCTCGTCGCTGCCGTAGGCGCCGGAGTAGAGATAAGTGTAGCTCTCCATCGTGTAGCTGGCAAGATTGCCTGCGGATACCGGATCAACAGGCTCGGTGAGAACCAGTTCAAAGCCGTCCGGCTTGGCGCGCATTTCGCGGATGGAGAAAGGGATGTCGCCTTTTTGCCGGACGCGGGTGAGTCCGTAGCTGCGGTTGCCCAGCGAGGACCAGCCGCGGTTCGTCATGCCGACGAACAAGCTGCCATCCGGCGCAAACGCCAGGCGCACCACGGCGGCCGGAAAGCCGCTGAGAAAGGGGAAGCAGGCTCCCTGGTATTCGCCGCCGACTTTTTCAAGGAAAACACGGCTAATGGCGGAATTGGTAAACTCGCCCACCAGAAGCTGGCCGTCGAAGGGACCAAATTTTCCGTCTTGGTCAATCACCTGAATGTCCGTACCGCTGCGGCCCATTTTATTATACGGCAACCAGACCGTGGCCGGCGCCATCACCGGAGCGGCGCGCAAAGCCTCGGGGTAGGTGCAGTCCTTTGGCAGCGGCGCGGTAAGTTTGACCGGAGAGTCCGGGTGATCGAGCGTGGGCAGCGCCTCCTGGTTGGTGTAAAAGACGCCTTTGCGCAGATGATGCACGGGCGTGGCGGCCACCCAGGTGCCTTGTTGGTCGGTGACAAACATGTCGCCCTCCAAATTCGCCCCGAGACCGCAGGGGCTGCGCAAACCAGCCGCCATCGGGATGACACCGCCTTTGCCGTCGGCAATCATCGCCCAACCGTGCCAGGGCAGCTTGTTGTTGGAGCGCTCTCCCATATCGAGATTGAGGGAGAGCCAGAGCCTTCCCTCCCCATCGCGCGCGGGGCCGTAGGCATAGCCATGATAGGCGCCCGTCACATCCCAACCGCGCACCGCGGTGAGGTATTCGTCGGCGATGCCGTCGCCGTCGCTGTCTCGCAGGCGCGTCATCTCGGTGCGCTGCACGACGAGATAATCATCACCATCGGGCAGCAGCCCGAGCGGCTCGTGCAGACCGGAGGCGAAGCGGTGGTAGGTGATCTTGGAGGGATCATCGCCGAGCACGCCGTCGAGAAACCAGACCTCGCCCTTGCGCACCGTGACACCAAGGCGATCCGGCCCGATCCACGCCATGCCGCTGACTTCGAGCGTGACGCCATCGCCCGGTTTCCACGTCGTGTCACGGGAACTGGAGGGGGAGGAGGCGGTGTAAAGATCGAGCGCCTCGTAGCCGGGTTCGATGGCGGAGAGGGGAATGACAAAAGCAAGCGATAGGATGGATAAGACAGATCGGACGGATCTGGTTATGAGAGTCATTTCCATGAATAAACAAAGTGGCGTTGGTTTTTGGCGGAGGCTTCGGACTCGGTGAGTTGAAGCCCTTCTGGGTGCGTCCAAGAGGGTTCTTTTTGTCCATCCGCCCAGGAAACGGTGCGGTGCAGTCCGCCTTCATCTACGCGATAACTGTCTTCGACATCGACGCCCTCCACGCGGGTGAGGAAAGTGGGGTTCCCGGCTTTGTCGAGCTTGTAACCGCGGAAGCCGTCCGCCTCGCTCTCGGAGACCTCCGGCCAGGCAAAAATCTCCTTCTCCAGTGGATTCTCAAACGGTGCGGCCCGCACGAACCAAGTGGAGTAAGCGTCAAAAAAACGTCCGCGCCAGACCAGCGCGGGACGTCCTCGTTTGCCGTCGTAGGCGATGTTCACGCCACCCGGAAAACCAGCGAGGATGGCGTAAGGTCCGACGTGGTTAAGGAAGGTGCGCTGAATGATAGGGCGGTCCTGGGGGATCAGTTCGAAAGCATTTGCCACATGGGCCGGATAACCCTCGGGCAAATCCTCGCCCTTGGCGATGTAGGCCCAGAGCGCGGCGATCTGTCTTTCGGTGTCGCCATTGAGCACGTCCTTGAGCATGGATTGACCACCGGGCCAGAGCGGCGGCATCAAGGTGCCGGGGCGGTAGGCGGCGGGATTGAGCAGGTAATCGCGGAACCACTCAGGCGTGAGACGCTTGTTGAGTTGGGAAATGTCGAGAGCCTGAATGCCGAGCGAGGGTTTGTCTCCCCACACATGGCAGGTGATGCAATTCATGCCGCCGAGGATGCCGGTGAGTTTGCGTCCGGCGGCAAGGTCGCCCTCAGGATGCAGCTTCGGCAGCTCTTTTTTGTCGGTCTTCTTGAGCAGCGCGGTGAGGGCTTTGGCATGAGCCGGATACTTCGGCATCCGGGTTTGCAAGTAGGGGCGCACTCGTCCTTCACCGTGAAAGACGGACTCCAGCCAGTCGGCGCGCAGCTTTTGGCCGATGCCGGTGAGAGGCGGCGCGAGACGACCCGCGTCGGCGATGCCTTCATCACCGACGAAATAGCGGTTGCGCGCCACATCGGGGCCGCCGACGCCGTCGCGATCATGACAGGCGTAGCAGTTGAGAGCTTGCAGCGTGAGATGGGTTTGCTGCGCGGGTGTGAGGGCGGGTTTTTTGTCATCCGCAAGATAAGCGATCAGCGCGGCGCGTTGACTCTCGCTGAGGTCGTAATGCGGGCGGCCAGCGGCAGATGTGCCCGTGAGGCAGCCGCCGGTTCCGGTTTCTAATTTGACCTGCACGGGCTTGTCCGCGGACGTGAGTTGGTGGCAGGAGGAGCAGTTGAGTTTGGCGGCAATTTCCGCACCCTTCTGCGCGCTCGCATGGTTTACCTTGAATTCCGCAAGACCGGGAGCGTCGCGCGGATCGCTGGGGCGGTAGTCGAAAAGATGACAGGCGATGTCCATGGCATCGTCAGCGTTGAGACCGAGATGCGGCATGCGGCCATCAGGACGGACTTGCTCAGGATTTTCGAGAAAGGCGGCCAGGGTGAACAGGCTGTACTTTTTTTTCAAATCGGGAAAAGGCACGGGACGGGAGGTGAACTCCTCCGGCTTCGGCGCGCCGTGCGCGGGATGGAAATCCGGCGTGGGCGCGTGACAGGCCACGCATCCCACCTGATGGTAGCGCGCGCTGCCGCGCTCGGCATTGGCGTGACGCGCACTCTTGGGTTTGACGGGTTTGCCCACCGGTTTGAGCGACATCAAGTACTGCGTCACCGCCTCGACCTGAGCGGCTTTATCATTGTCGGGCAAGCCCGCAAACAGGTCTGGCATCATGGTGCCGGGTTTGGCGGCTTGAGGACTGGCTAGGAACTCCGAAATCCAGTCCGCATTGACGCGGCTTTTGATGTCACCCAGCACAGGGCCTTGGCGGGCGGGCAATCCGGCGCCACCGCCGTGGCAGTTGACGCAGCCGAGTTCGTTGTAAAGAAGGGCGCCGGCCTCTCGGCTAGGTTCGCCGATGTGAAAACGCTCGAAGCCGGTGACCAGGGGCTCGGCGTGGAGGCTGGCGGCAAGAAGAAGGGGCAAAATCGAAAGGATGCATGCCCGGTGCGGCGCTTTTTTGAATTTCGAGCTTCGAATTTCGAGCTTCGAATTTTTCGTTGATCGAAGTCTCCTCACGCGTTCACCTCCTTGAGCAGCCCCTCAATGTAATCGCGTGACTGGTTGATGGCGGCGGTGATTGCTCCCGGCGTGGGCAGCATGGGGATGCCGCGCGGGGTGGGATGCATGAAGATCTCAACGTAACCCCTGAAGTCCACATCGCGCAGGGCTTGCAGGATCGGTTTGTAGTCGAGCGTGCCGTAACCGGGGAGCTGCTGCAGTTCAATCTCCTTCGCCACAGTCTGCTTGCTGCCGATGCCGTATTCCTGGAAGTAGATGAAGGGCAGGTTCTTCGCGCCCAGATCACGGATCAGCTTCGGCATGTCCTCGATGTGCTCGTGCAGATGATGCGGGGCGAAAGCGACCCCGAGAGCGGGATGCGTGTTCAACTCCGCCCAATAGCGGATGGAATCGGGCGAGTAAAGCAGGGCATTCGCGTGGTTTTCGATGGCAATGGTGATGCCGTGCTCCGCGGCCGCATCGGCGTGGGGCTTCATCAGTTCGAGGAACTCTTTGATGCCCGCCTTGGCTTCGGCTCCGACGACGTTCTTCGGTCCTTTCGAGGCGCAAACAAGGAGACTGCCACCCAGCCGCTTCACGAAGGGCATCTCCGGCTGAAGACCGAAGGCTCCCAGGGGATAGCGGGTGGAGCAGATGAGTTGCACGTTGTGTTTTTTCAGCAGGGCCTCAAAGGCGTCCACACCGATCTCATTCACCTCTTCACGATGCGTGGCGTGCTGTTTGCCCCAAAGGTCAAGACCAGCGCAACCTGCGGGCGCCACTTCCGGCAGCACCTGCTCCAGCTTCATGTCGCCATACAAAGCGGAGGAGAGCAGGTATTTCAGCTTGAGCGGCGCCTTGGCGGCACGCGCGGGCAGTGCGGTGGCCGCGGCGGCGCTGGTGGCGAGGGAGAGGAATTGGCGGCGAGTGGGTTTCATGGTGTGCGGTAAGGTGGTGCAAGCGTCTCGCTTGCAGTCTTTCAGGCAACCGGGACGGTTGCCTCACTTTCAAATCAAGCGTTTGCCGCCACCCAGGCATCCAAGGCGGCGATCCAGGGGCCGACGAAGTGACCGCTGTCGTGGTAGGTGCGGCCGGAGAACATGTGACGGTCAATGACACAGGGCTCGTTCACATAAATGCCGCCGCAGACTTCGAGGTCGAACTTGCACTTGGCAACCGTGGCCATGCGCAGGCCCTGCACGATGCCGGCGCGCGCCGGGATTTCCACGCCGTGGCAGACGCTGGCCATGGGGCGCTGGTTTTCCCAGAACCAACGCGTGAAATTCAATAAGTTCTCGTCTTCACGAATGTACTCCGGCGCGCGACCGCCGCTGAAAAAGATGCCGGCGTAGTCCTCGGGCTTCACCTCGGCAAAGGGCACGTCGCAATCGATGCTGTAGCCCTCCCACTCCTTGGTGATGGTCCAGCCGGGTTTGATCTCATGCAGCACCATTTGGTACTTGCGCTTTTCCGGCGCGGTGACCACGGGCTGGTAGCCGCCCTCAATGAGGCGATAGTAGGGATAGAGCGTGTCCACGGTTTCCGTGGCGTCGCCGACGACGATGAGGACTTTGCCTTTGGGCTGTGACATGTGGTGAAGGATGGGTTGGTCGTGGAAACAACCACGAAGACACCCCACAATAAAGCCGGAAAGTCTTGCCTTTATCTGTGTTTGTGGCGCATCATCCTCAGATTTTCCGTCAGATGAAACGCATCCCCAAGGTCGCCTTGCTCATCGAGACCGCGCGCAGCTACACGCGCGACATGCTCGCCGGCGTGCGCCGCTACATCGCCGAGCACGGGCCGTGGTCCATTTTCATCGAGCTGCGCGCCTCGGACTCCGCCCCGCCGGTGTGGCTGGCGAAGTGGGATGGCGACGGTTTGATCTGCCGCACTTTTAATGAAACCATCGCCCGCGCGGTCAAGGCCAGCGGGCTGCCGGTGGTGGAGACGCGCTCCAGCCATCTCTGCCCGGAATTTCCCTTCGTGGGCATTGACAACTCCCTCGTCGGCCGCACGGTGGCGGAGCATTTTCTTGCGCGCGGTTACCGCAACTTCGCCGCCTACAGCCTGAACACGGAACGCTTTTTTGAGCAGCGAGTGCAAAATTTCGTCGCTGTCGTGGGCGAGGCTGGCGCGGACTGCCCGGTGCTGCCGGGAGCCGAGCCGGAGTCGGTGCGGGACTGGGAAAAAGCGCAGCAGCGGCTCATCGACTGGCTGCAGTCCCTGCCCAAGCCGGTCGGAGTTTATGCGGCCAATGACCAGCTTGGTTTCCGCGTATTGGACGCCTGCCAGCGCGCGGGCATCTCCGTGCCGGAGGAGGTGGCGGTGGTGGGCACGGAGAATGAGGAGACACTCTGCACCCTGGCCAGCCCGCCCATGACGAGCCTGCGACTGGATGGACATAGCGTGGGTTACATCGCCGCGCGCACGCTGGACCGGATGATGCGCGGGGAAAAGCCGGAGCGCATGGAGACCCTGGTGCCGCCGCGCGGCATGGTGGTGCGCGCCTCCTCTGACGATCTCGTCATCCACGACAAACTTGTGCAAAAAGCCGCGCGCCTGATTCGCGAACAGGTGGCCGCCGGCATCAATGTGGACCAGCTCTGCGCCGCGCTGTCCACCTCACGCAGCAGCCTGGAGCGGCGGATGAAGGAGTCGCTGGGAAGGACGCCGAAGGAGGAGATTCAGCGCCAGCGCTTCCGGTTGGTGGAGCGCCTGCTCAACGAGACGGACCTGACCATCGAGGCCATCGCCGCGCAAACGGGCTTCACGCACAGCCACTATTTGCAAGCCGCCTTCAAGAAGCACCACGGCATGACACCCGGGCAATTTCGCTCACGAAAGTAGCGCGGGGGGTGAGGTTGCATTTCGCCCATTTCTCCGCTCACACCACCACGTTCACGAGCTTGCCGGGGACGACGATGATTTTCCGCACCGGCTTGCCTTCCATGAACTCCTGCACACGCGCGCTGGCGAGGGCGATCTTTTCGATCTCCTCTTTGCCGGCGGCGATGGGCACGCGGGCTTTGTCGCGCAGCTTGCCGTTCACCTGGAAGACGATCTCGATCTCATCCTCGACGAGCGCCGCGGGATCGTAGTCCGGCCAGGCGGCGTCGGCCACAAAACCGGGAGCCGCGTGCGCCGGGAAAGCGCCGCGCAGAAGGGCGTTCAATTCCTCGGCGAGATGCGGCGCGAAGGGGCTGAGCACTTTGAGGAACGTGCCCATGGCCGCCGCCGGGCGGACCTCGCTCTGGGTCAGCGCGTTGGTCAGGATCATCATCTGGCTGATGGCGGTGTTGAAACTCAGTTTTTCGATGTCCTCGCCGCATTTTTTGATGGTCTCGTGCAGCACCTTGGTGAGTTGCTTGTTGGCGAGCACGTCTTGCAGTTGCGGGGAGATGGACCATTCCCCCTCCTGGTTCTGCTCCATGACCACGCGCCAGACACGGGCGAGGAAGCGATACACGCCCTCGACGCCTTTCATGCTCCACGGCTTCACCTGCTCAAGCGGTCCCATGAACATCTCATAAAGGCGCAGCGAGTCGGCGCCATACTCGCGCACGACGTCATCGGGGTTCACCACGTTGCCGCGAGATTTCGACATTTTTTGACCGTCCTCACCGAGGATGAGTCCTTGATTCACCAGACGCTGGAACGGCTCCGGCGTGCTGACGTAACCGAGATCAAAGAGCACCTTGTGCCAGAAACGGGCGTAAAGCAGGTGCAGCACGGCGTGCTCGGTGCCGCCGACGTAAAGATCGACGCCGCCGGGCTTGGGTGGTGCAACCATCCTGGTTGCACTGTCGGACAAGCTGGAAGCTTGTCCCACCATCCAATACCTCTCCGCCTCGACGCCCACAAACCTCTCCGAGTTCCTCGCGTCACAATAACGCAGGTAATACCAGCACGACCCCGCCCATTGTGGCATGGTATTGAGTTCGCGCTTCGCAGTGGCGGAGTATTGAACCCAGTCGGTGGCTTTGGAGAGCGGCGGCTCGGGCGTGCCGGTGGGTTTGAAGTCTTCAAGGTCAGGCGGCAGCAGCGGCAACTCGCTTTCGGGAAGACCGCGATGCTGGCCGTCCTCCCACACGATCGGGAAAGGCTCGCCCCAGTAGCGCTGGCGGCTGAACAGCCAATCGCGCAGCTTGAAGTTCACGGTGCCTTTGCCGAGGCCTTTTTCTTCGAGCCAGGCGGTGATGCGGTGCTTCGCGTCAAGAGTGCTCAAGCCGTCAAGGAAGTCGCTGTTGATCGCGATGCCGTCGCCAGCGAAACAAGGAGCGCGAGTGCCCTCACTCGCTGTGTCATTGCCTGATGGCGAGTGAGGGCACTCGCGCTCCACTACCTGCCTGATCGGCAAGTTGAACTTCTCCGCGAACTCAAAGTCACGCTCATCATGCGCGGGCACGGCCATGATGGCGCCGGTGCCGTAGCCCATGAGGACATAGTCGGCGATCCAGATGGGGATGCGCTCGTTGTTGACCGGGTTGATGGCGTAGGCGCCGGTGAAGACGCCGGATTTCTCCTTCGCCGCTTGCCGGTCTCGCTCAGAAATTGAGCTAACTCGTTGAATGTACTGCCTTACAGCAAGAGCCTGCTCATTTGAAGAAATGATCTCGGCAAAGGGATGTTCGGGAGCCATGACCATATAGGTAGCTCCAAACAAAGTATCTGGACGTGTTGTGAATACAGTTAATTGAATTGGCAAGCCATTCAATTTTCGATCCTCAACATCAAAAAACACTTCTGCACCTTCGCTGCGGCCTATCCAATTGCGTTGGAGCAGCTTGATGCTTTCTGGCCAGTCGAGTCCGTCGAGTTCGTCGATGAGGCGCTGGGCATACGCGGTGATGCGCAGCATCCACTGGCGCATTGGCCGACGCTCGACGGGGTGCCCACCTACCTCACTCTTGCCGTCCACGACTTCTTCGTTTGCTAAAACGGTTCCAAGCATTTCGCACCACCAGACTGGCGCTTCACTCACGTAGGCGAGGCGGCGATGGTCGATCTCCTCGCGCGAGAGGCCCTGGGCCTCCAGTTCGCTGATCGGATGCGCCTTGCCGTCGTCGCCGACGTAGGAGTGGTAGAGCTTGAGGAAGATCCACTGCGTCCACTTGAAGTAACCGGGGTCGGTGGTGTTGACCTCGCGATCCCAGTCGTAGGCAAAGCCGAGCGATTGAAGCTGCTTTTTGAAGTTGGCGACGTTCGCCTCGGTGGTCACCCGGGGGTGCGTGCCGGTTTTGATGGCATACTGCTCCGCGGGCAGGCCGAAGGCGTCCCAGCCCATCGGGTGCAGCACGTTGAAACCGTTCATCTTCTTGAAACGGCCGATGATGTCCGTGGCGGTGTAACCTTCCGGATGGCCGACATGGAGGCCGTTGCCGCTCGGATAGGGAAACATGTCGAGCACGAAGTACTTCGGCTTCGAAGCATCGAAGTCGGCATCACCGGGGTTGGGCGTGCGGAAAGCTTTTTTTGCCTCCCACTCGCCCTGCCACTTCGGTTCAAACTCGGAAAAGGGGAAGGCTTTGCGCTGCTCGCTGGACATAAAATGAAGGGCGGCACCAAAGCCCGTCCACGCCCGCGTGCAAGCCGGGAATCACGGGCCTGTAACGGTGTACCGGCGGTCTGTGACCGTCGCTCACTTGCCGTGTCACGGGGCGCATCCAGTGAAAATCAGCGACGGTCACAGACCGCCGGTACAAGAAGAATGAGTGATTGCCTGCCGCTCCCGGTTTCGTTTTAATGGCTGACATGAAGCATCTCCGGCCACGACTCGCCCGCCTTACCCTGGTGTTATGGTTGAGCTTCTCCGCCTCGGGCGCGCGGGGCCAGATGTTCGACATGGAGCAGATATTTGAGGACCGCAATCTGGAGCCGGTCCGGCAACTGCTGCTGACGGGCGAGTACGACCTCTGCGTGCGCGTCGGCCATCTGGCGCGGGATCGCGGGTTGAAGTCGGTCGAATGGCGGCTCATCCACCTCGACGCCTTGCAAGCGCTGGGCCAGTTGCGGGAGGCGCTGGACGAATCCGCCGCCATGCTCGCCGCCTATCCGGACGAGTTGCGCCTCTTGATTCGCCGCCTCGATTTCGCCCGCGCGCTCGGTCTCAAAGAGGAAACCGAGACGATCCTGCGAGCCATCAATGAAGCCGCCCGCGCCAAACCCGCCGCCGAGCGCAGCGCCGAGGACTGGACCGCCCTTGGCCGGGCCGCGCTCGCCGCCGGGGCGGACGCGCAAAAGGTCATCAGCAATTACTTCCAGGTCGCGCAAAAGAAGGACGCCAAAGCGGAGGCGCCCTGGCTGGCGGAAGGTCGCCTGGCCTTGGAAAAGAACGACGCGGGCCGGGCCGCCACCGTTTTCCGCGCCGGCCTCAAAAACCACGGTGAGACCGCCGCGCTGCGCCACGCACTGGCCACCACATTGATGAACTCCGACCGCGCCGCCGCTGCCGAGAACCTCACGCGCGCGCTGGAAATCAACCCGCGCCACGAGGGCGCCCTGCTGTTGCGCGCCGAGTTCGGCATTGGCGCCGAAAAATTCCTGGATGCCGAGGCGGACATTCAACGCGTGCTCGACTTCAACGACAGCAGCCCGCTCGCCTGGGCATTGCGCGCCGCCGTCGCCTCCATCACCACTGCGGATACTGAAAAGGTCGAGGCCGCGCGCGCCTCCGCGCTCAAACGCTGGGAGCGCAACCCGGAGGTGGATCATCATCTCGGCCGTGTCGTCTCACGCGCCTACCGCTTTGCCGAGGGCGCCGCGCATCAGCGGCAGGCGCTCGCTTTTGATCCCGCCTATCTGCCCGCCAAACTCCAGCTCTGCAACGACCTGCTGCGCCTCGGCGATGAGGAGGAAGCCTTCGAACTCGCCGCCGCCATCCGTGCCGTGGACGGTTACAACGTCATGGCCCACAACCTTGGTACTCTCGAAAAACAAATCGCCAAGTATGCGGAGGAACGCACGCCGCATTTCACGGTGAAAATGCCCGGGCGTGAACAGCCAGTGTATGGCAGTCGCGCGGTTGAACTGTTGGAGGAAGCATACGCTTATCTTGGCAAACGCTACCAGCTCGAACTTCCGCGCGCCACGCTCGTCGAGTTCTTCCCCAGCCAGCAGGACTTCGCCATCCGCACCTTTGGCAACCTCGGCGGCCAGGGCATTCTTGGCGCCTGTTTTGGTTCCGTGGTGACCATGAACAGCCCCGGCAGTCTCGGCCATGGCCGCAACAACTGGGAGTCCACCCTGTGGCATGAGTTCTGCCACGTCATCACTCTCACCGCCACCCGTAACCGCATGCCGCGCTGGCTCAGCGAGGGCATCTCCGTTTATGAGGAAGGCCGGCGCGACCCTGCCTGGGGCATGAAAATGACTGCGGACCATCGCAAGATGATCCTCGATGGCGAGGCCACACCCGTCAGCCAGCTTAGCCAGGCTTTCCTCGGCGCGAAAAACGGAGACTACCTGATGTTCGCCTATTACCAGGCTGGCGAGGTCGTGTCCTGGCTGGTCGAAAAACATGGGCATGACTCTCTGATTGCCATCATGCGCGACCTTGCCAGCGGCGCGCGTGTCAACGATGCGCTCAGTCGCCACACCGCGCCCATCGACGAGTTCGAGACCGCCTTCGCCAAACACCTGCAAATGCTCGCCGAGGATTTTGGCAAAGACGCCGATTGGAGCGAGCCCGCGCCGGAGGAATTGAATCCCACCGACCCGGAGAGTTTCGCCGATTTCATCAAGAAAAATCCGCGCAACCTATACGCCCTGCGTCGCCTGCTCTCCCTGCAAATGCAGCACAGCGACTGGGATGCCGCGCTCAAGACCGCTGAAAAACTGACCGTCCTGCTTCCAGATGACGCCGGCGCGGGCAGCGCCTGGTCAGCCAAAGCCAAAATTCATCGCGAGAAAAAGCAAGTGGCCGAAGAAACCTCCGTGCTGCGTCATCTGGCCGAGCGCAACTCCAGCGCCTTGAACACCTTTCTGCGCCTGATCGAATTGGAAACCGAGACGGCAAGCTGGCCGCAAGTCATCGAGCACGCCAGGCGCGCGCTGGCTTTGAATCCGTTCCTGCGCACCCCGAACGAGGCGCTCGCCAAAGCCGCCACCGCCACCGGCGACACCGCGCTCGCCATCACCGCCACCCGGCGTTTGCTGAGCCTTGATCCGCCGAACCCGGCGCAACTGCATCATCAACTCGCACTACTGCTACGGCCCAAGGAGCCGGAGAACGCGCGCCGTCATCTGCTCGACGCGCTTGCCCTGGCCCCGCGTTTCCGCGCGGCGCACGAGCTGCTGCTGGAGTGGGGCCAATAGGAGGGCGGCGATTGCATCCCTCCGCGTGTTTTCGGGGCGACTGGAAGTCGCCTCTCCGTTGCCGCACCACTCGGAGGGTGATGACGACCAACTCAATCCTCAACGATCTTCAGGATGCGATTATTGTAACTGTCCGTGATGAACAGCTCCCCGGTTTGCGGATGAATGGTCACGCCATGCGGGCGCGCGAGCTCGCAGTTCAGCGGATCACCGCCGACACCTTGCGCGCCTTTTTTGCCGGTGCCGGCCACGCGTTCGATCCTGCCGGTGGCGGGAACGTAACGACGAACGAGATGGCATTCCGCATCGGCGATCAGGACCGTGTCATCGCGGTCAATGCAAAGGTGTTTGGGTCCTGACATCGTCGCTTGCAAAGCCGGGCCGCCATCGCCACTGGCGCCTTTCTCACCCGAGGCGTTGACCACCGTGCGGATGATGCCTTGGCTGTCCACCACGCGCAGGGCGTTGCCGTTGCGCTCGAGGATGTAAAGGTTGCCCTTCGAGTCCATCGCCGCCGCGCGCGGATCAACCAGGGGCGCCTCCACCGCGACGGCGCCGTCTTCCGGCCTGCCCTTTTTGCCGTTGCCCGCCACCACCTTTGACTCGCCGCTGGCAAGATCCAAGGCAAACACCTGCGACAGGTTGGCGATATGCAGGACCTTCTTGTCAGGGCTCAGCGTGATGCAATAGGGACCGTTGCCGCGCTCCTTGCCCTCCGGCGCTTTCCAGCCGGCCACGGTGCTCACCGTGCCCGCGACCGGATCCACCTCGCGCACGACGCCATTCCAGGTGTCGCCGATGAGAATGTTGCCATCCGCCTTCACCGCCAGATTGTGCGGGCCGTTGAACTGCGCCTGCAATGCCGGACCGCCATCGCCGGAGTAGCCTGATTGCAACTGCCCGGCCACATGGGTGACGGCTCCGTCGGGCGCCACTTTGAACAAACGATTGCCCGAGATCATCTCCACAATCCACATCACGCCAGCGGCATCGAACTCGGTGCCGAATGGCTCCTTTAAGTCCGCCTTTTCAGCAACACGCACGATTTTGGCGGCGTGCATCGGCAGCACGGGCAAGGCAAGGGCAAGGAAGGAAAGTTTCCATTTCATCATCATCGAGAGGTGGGATGGCAAATCCATGCCAGAACCAACGAGTTCATACCAGCAACTTTTCCAGCGCCCGCCAGCACTTTTCTGTCCGCTGCGAGTTCTCCCCTTCCCCGCCGTACTCTTGCCATGATCCGATACCTTCTCCTGCTCAGCGCCCTCTCCCTGCAAGCCGAGGACTGGCCGCAGTTCATGTTCAATGCCGCGCACTCCGGCAACGCGGCAACGCACGATCTCGCGGCTTCGGATCTGCGATTGCAAGGCACCGCGCCGATGAGCGACGCCATCTTCACCTCCCCGGTCGTCGCCGACGGAAAGTTCTATGTCGTGGACGGCTCCGGTCTGTGCGCCTGTTTTGACGCCGTCACCCTTCAGCGCGAATGGAGTTTCCAAACCAAAGGCGGGACGTTGAACGTCAACAATGTCTCCTCACCCGCCATCGCCGGCGACTACCTGCACTTCGGCACCACGGCAGGCTTGTATTACGTTTTGCGCCGCTCTGATGGCTCGCTGGCGGCTGAGGTGGATTGCGGGGAGCCTGTGTTCAGCACGCCAGTGGTGTCGAAGGATCGCGTTTACGTCGCCACCCTGGGCGCCCGCGTGCTGGCATTGACACCTCCCGGCGAGGTCGTCTGGCAATGGGATTTCGTGCGCGAGGAGCTCGGTTTCACTGGTGACCGCTGGTCCGGCGAGGACTGGGCCGCCTTCTGCGAAAAACGCATGCTAGCCACCCTCGAACCCGGAAAAACACCCACCTCCAGCGATGGCCGCGTGACTTGGCGGGACCACTTCGTCTGCTCGCGCGACCTCTGTTTGATTCGTGACAACGTGGTGGTCATCCCCGCCGGCGGACGCACGCTTTTTCTCGAAGACACAGGTGACACACCCAAGCTGCTCGCCACTGGCGAGATTCCCGACTTCCACGGCAAGGAGTTTCCCGCCACCTTCGGACAAAGCGCCGATGACGAGGGCAACATCTATGTGCAATGGCATCGGCGCGACAACGCCGGGCGCACCGACGTGATGCGCCTGGAAAACGGCGAGGTTACAACCGACGAGTTCATCGCGGGCACCCAAACCAACATCCGCATGGAGGGTTTGTTGAGCTTCACCCCGGTCAGCATTCGCACTGGCGAGGTCTTCCGCACCCGGCCACAAAACGGACTTGGCCTCTGCCGTCACCGGTCCGGCGAGGAGGAACCCGAAGTCCTCAGCGCCCGCGCCTCCATCAGCCCGCCGGTGCTGACCGCTCAACATGTCATTCATGGCGGACTCGATGGCGTGGTGGAAATCGTGCCTTTGAACGGAGGTCCATCGGTGGAACTCAAGACCGCGCATGGCGCCGCCATTTCCGCGCCAGCGGCGGTGGCGGACGGCAGAGTGTTTGTGCCTTGCGAGGACGGTTTGCTCTATGTCTTCGCCCCCCAGGCCGCCGCTCCAAAGATCGCAACGCCAAACCCGATGGTTGCCACCATCCGCAGTCCGCTCACTGGCCCCAAGGCCGGACCCGAGTACGATTGGTACACCAACTACGGCAACTTCGCCGGCACCAACTCGAACGATCAGGGTCTGGCGCCCCCGCTGCGCATGAGATGGACACGCCGCCTTGAGGGCACCGTCAAACACCTGCCCGTCTGCGGTGGCGGCCGGCTCTACATGCACACCGCCGAAGGCCAGATCATCGCGGTCGAACAGGACACTGGCCGTCTGCTCTGGCGAAAATACTTCCCCGATGTGTACCTGTCCTTCACCTCGCCGCTCTACATCGAAGGCAAGCTGCTGGTGCCGCAAGCCGGACTCAAACAATCGCGTGTGCGCTGCCTCAATGCCGCCACGGGTGAAATGCTTTGGGAAGCTCCTTTCACCGGCAGCCCGAGTTGGAGCCGGCAATTCCCGCCGGTGGTGCACGGAAAAGTGGCCATCTACGCCTCCGGCAGCGGCGATTACGCGCCGCAGGGCAGCGAGAAATTTTTCACCTTCGGCGGCGACCCGGTGGCGGCGGATGAGGGCAAGGAGGTGATGAGCTTCATCTATTCCAACGACAACCCCTACTACCCGAAAAACCATCAGCCACGCCTCTGGGCATGGGACCTCGACACCGGCAAGCTGCTCTGGGAAAAGGATTTCTCCGAGCAGGGTCGCGGCGGCAATGACTGCGGTCTCTGCATCCTTGACGGCAAACTCTATTACTCGGTCTTTTTCGGTTACGACGCCGAGGCGCGCGCGCGGCGCGGACTGCCCGTGCAAAACAACGGCCTCACCGCCTGCCTCGACCCACAAACCGGCGACATCCTCTGGCAGACCAACGATTACTACGTCACCTCCAAATGCACCCTCAGCGCCCGAGACGGCCGACTCTATATCGGCGGCAACAACCGCGCCCAACTCGGCACGGATGACCGCTTTGTCTGGTGCCTTGATGCCAGCGACGGCAAGCTGCTGTGGAAATCCGACGCCGTCACCTCCGCCCTCAATGTGGTCAGCGTCGGCGAGCGCTTCATTTTCTCCAACGCGTTGCGTGGCAAGGGCAATGTCTTCGACGCGGCGAGCGGCAAAGTGAACTTCAGCATTCTCACCAACTACGCCTGCTGCCGCTTCACGCTCAGCGAGCCTTATGTGCTCGGCGCGAACATGGACATGATCGACCTCAGCCAAGATGGCAAGCTGGTTTCCACCGGCCCCGCCATCGACTCCCGCGAGTGCCTGGGTGCCGTCGTCAGCAATGGCCGCATCTTTTACATCTCGCAGGCCAGCGGCTTTGTCGTCTCGCAAACCTACGGCCCCGAATCCGCCACCCTCCCCCCCGCCTGGGAAGTGCGGGACTAAACACATATTTATTTCCTCCTCATGCGCCTCCCCTTCCTCCTGCTCTGCTGCGCCTCCGCCGCCCTCGGCCAATTCCATGACACCACCGCGCTCGCGCCGCACGAGGATCGCAGCGCCGCCATGGTCGCGGGCGTTGACCGTTTCGTTTCCCGCCTCACCGGGCAAGTCGCCGACGCCCGGCCACAGCTATGGCTGAACGCGGACAAGGCAGCCAAACGCGCCCGTCTGCGCGCGATGATCGGCGCCACCGACAGCCGCGTCACTCCCGTGGTGATGGAACACGTCGCTACCCTCAACGATCCCGCCATCGTGGCGGACACCACCGAAGTCACCATCGCCCGCGTGCGTTGGCCGGTGCATGAAGGCACCTTCGGCGAAGGGCTGCTGCTCACGCCCAAAAACACAGAACCCATCGCTCGACTGATCTTCATTCCCGATCCCGGTCAAACCCCGGAGGAGCTGCTCGGCCTGCAGGAAGGCTCGCAGGCGCGACAGGCATTTCTGCAATCCGGCTGTCAAATTCTGGTGCCTACCCTGCTGAATCGCGACACCAACTTCTCACGCAGCGCCGCCCTTGACCGCGCCGCCGCTGTAACCCACCGCGAATGGATTTACCGCCAGTCCTTCATCATGGGTCGCAGCCCCATCGGCTTTGAGGTGCAGACCATCGAAGCCGCCATTGATTGGATGACCACGCTGTCGAATTCGAGACCCCTGGTCCTGCTCGGTTTTGGCGAGGGCGGACTCATCGCCCTGCACACCGCCGCTCTCGACGAGCGTGTGCAAGCGGCGCTGGTGGGCGGGCACTTCGGGCCGCGCGAAGCCCTGTGGAGCGAGCCCATCGAGCGCAACCTTCAAGGTTACGTGCGCGAGTTTGGCGATGCCGGTGTCGCCGCCCTCATCGCGCCCCGGAAACTGGTCATTGAAAACGCCCACTTCCCCAAGCTGCCGCCGCCGGTGGAAAGCAATGGCCGCGTGATCGCCGCGCCCGGAAAAATCACCGCCTTCACCCTGGAAGAAGCGGAGGCAGAGTCAGCCAAGGCGCGCGCGCTGGCCGCTGTCCAGGAGGATTGGCTGCATGTGTTCCCTGAAGGCGATGCCAAAGCCATGATGCCGCTGCTTTTCCCGCAAGAGACGCTGGCTGAGTTTGCCCGACGTCCGCGCGCTCGACCCGCCAACTTGCCGCAAGCCGACCACAGAGCTTTCGCCACCGCCCGGCAACAACGCCTGGTCCGGCAATGGTCCACGCATTGCCAGCGCCTGCTGGTAACGTCGGAAAAGCATCGCGACGAGGTCTTCTGGAAAAAGCTGCCGCTCAGCAGCGAGGACGAGTATGCCAGGCACATCGAAAACGAACGCGCGCGCTTTTGGAGCGAGGTCATCGGCAAACTGCCCGATCCCGATCTGCCAACGAACGCGCGCTCCCGCTTGGTCCGCGAAGAGGACGGCGTCGCCATCCATGAAATCGAGCTCGATGTCTGGGAAGATGTCACCGCCTGGGCCTGGGTCGCTCTACCCAAAGACCTCAAGCCCGGTGAAAAGCGCCCCGTCGTGGTCTGCCAGCACGGCCTGGAGGGCTTGCCCGAGCATTGCTTCGAGACCGACCCATCGCAACGCGCCTTTGGAGCCTATAAAGCCTTCGCCTTCAATCTCGCCAGGGAGGGTTACATCGCTGTCGCCCCGCACAACCTGTATCGCGGCGGCGATGCCTTCCGTGTTTTGCAGCGCAAGCTGAACCCGCTTGGATTGAGCCTGTTCTCGGTCATCATCGGCCAGCATCAGCGCCTGCTGGAATGGCTGCGCGCGCAGCCTTTCACCGACCCGGATCGCATCGCTTTTTACGGCCTCAGTTACGGCGGCAAGTCCGCCATGCGCATCCCCGCCGTGCTGCCGGGCTACTGCCTCTCCATCTGCTCGGGCGACTTCAACGAGTGGGTGCGCAAAAACATGAGCACCGACATGCGCATGAGCTACATCTTCACCCACGAGTATGAAATCTGGGAGTGGGACCTCGCCCACACCACCAACTACGCCGAGATGGCCGCCCTCATCGCCCCGCGCCCCTTCATGGTCGAGCGCGGTCACAACGACGGCGTCGGCATCGACGAATGGGTCGCTTACGAGTACGCCAAAGTGAACCGCCTTTACAACAAGCTGCGACTCGGCGAGCGCGCCGCAATCGAATACTTCGACGGCCCCCACACCATCAACGGCATCGGCACCTTCCGCTTTCTCGACCGCCACCTGCGCGGTGCTCAGGAGTAGGACTTGCGCAGGTGACTGGGCAGAATGCCGAGCGCCTCGCGGTACTTGGCGACGGTGCGACGGGCGACTTTGATGCCCTGTTTGTCGAGCAGCTTGGCGAGTTTGTCGTCGCTCAAAGGTTTGTTTTTCGGCTCGCTTTTGACCAGGTCCGCGATGGCATTTTTGACACTGTTGTTGCTGAGATCCTCGCCTGACTCCGTGCGCACCCCGTGGGAGAAAAAGAATTTCAACTCGAAGACACCATGCGGCGTGGCGATGTACTTGCCGGCAATGGCGCGGCTGACGGTGGTTTCGTGCACGCCCACCGCGTCGGCGACGGTGGCCATGTTCAAAGGGCGCAGATGACCGGGACCCTGCTCCAGGAACTCGCGCTGGTGTTTGAGGATTTCAGCGGCGATTTTTTGAATCGTCTGCTGGCGCTGGTGAATGGAGCGGATGAGAAACTTGCCGCCGCGGATTTTTTCACGGATGTAATGCCGCACGTCCTGGGTGCCGCCAGCTTGGCCAAGCAGGTCCTTGTAGGCGTTGCTGATGCGGAGGTTCGGGAGGTGATCGTTGTTCATCACCGCCACCCAGTCGCCATCCTGACGCTCAACGACGATGTCGGGATTCACATAAGTGTTCGAGGACGCGGCGAAACGCTGACCGGGACGCGGATCGAGCGTGCCGATGAAATCAGCGGCGCGTGAGACCTGCTCGACAGGCACCCCGAGTTTGCGGGCGAGCACCGGGTAACGCTTGTGGGCGAGGTCCTCCAAATGCTGGTCCACAAGCCGGTGCGCCAGGCTGTGTTTTTTTCCGAGCCGCTCCAGTTGGATGAGCAGGCACTCGCGCAAATCCTCCGCGCCGATGCCGACCGGGTCGAATTGGGTGAGGACGTTTTTGGCGGCGGTCAGCTCATCCAGCGGCATCGCGTGCTGCAGACTGAGATCGTCGATTTTCGTGTGCAGCAGGCCGTCGTCACCAAGATTGCCGATCAGGAACTCGACGTTTTCGATGAGATGACGGTCTTGCAGACCGAGCGTGCGGAGCTGTCCCACCAGATGCTCCTGCAGCGTCGTGGGGGCGACGATGGAATCCATCAAGTACTGCCAGCGCTCCTGGTCGTCGCTGCGGCGGTGGTTGTCCATCATCCGGGTTTGCGCCCAGTACTCGCGCCATTCCTCGTCCATCTGGGAGATGGCTTCGATGTCATCCGGCTCGTCAGGGTCGTCCGGCAGGGCGTCGTCCAGGGAAATCTCAGGCGCCTCCAGTTCCAGCACGGGATTGATCTCGATCTCCTGCTGAATGATCTGGCGCAATTCCAGAGTGGGCGCCTGCAGAATCTGCAGGCTCTGCTGCATTTGCGGACCAATCGCCAGCTTTTGCGTCTGCGTTTGGTAAAGTCCCTGGTCGGCCATGATCGGTGAAAGCTGGATCAAGCAACTCTCACTTTTGAAAATGACAAGCAGATATTAGGCCAACATCGCTTTTATTTGACCTCAATCGGGAAATGAGGATGCTGGCACGCTTTCCAACAAGTTGCCGACTCACTGAGCGGAGGCGCGACTGAGACCCGCGCCTTCGCAGTCAATGATCTCCACCACCTCCACCCCGCCGGGCAGCGTTCTTTTGGAAAGCAATAAGCGCGCCAAATAGGTCGCTCGCCAGTCAGTGTTCTGATTCAAGTAGCGACCGACCGGCAGCTCGCGCGCGACGACACCGGGCCGGCCCAGCAGGCTTCCTGGAGCGACTTGCAGATCAAAGACATGATGCGTCTCGCCAAATTCCGGCTCAAGGTCAAGGCCGTGGCTGCGCCGGATGCCGGCTTGGAACCAGCGCGGACCGGTGCTGGTGTCCGCCTGCAAAAAACGCTCCAGCTCGTGGTCGTGGGTTTCCTCAAACAAACCCCAATCCAATCTCAGCACTCCGTCACCACCGCGCAAGAAGCGCGCGAGCGCGCCCCGCGAATTGGCGGAGGTCGTCGCTTGAAAAAGCACGGCAGGCTGGCCGTTGATCAAATCGATGGGATTCACAGGCAGACGGCGCAAGGCTCCAGGGAGCACCGGTTCGGCGCGATTGAAAAACGCGTCCAGGCGGGCGGCAAGTTGTCCGCCACCCTGAACGTGTCGCGTTCGTTCTTCCGCCGGCCCCTCGAAAAGAGCGCGCATCACCTCGGGAGCCTCGCCATTGAGGCGCGCGGACTCGATTTCATTATCCATCGCCAGAGCGGGATCCGGCAAAGCCGAAGGAGTGGTGGAGGGTGTGGGAGCATTGCTTTGCGCTGGACCGTCTCTATTTTCCCGAACGGCTTGCGGTGGCAGTGAACTAGCGGTCGCGGCAGGCGAAGACACGCTTGTTTCCACGTCGATTCCCTCGGTGGAGTTGGGTGTGCGGTTGATGAACCAGCCGGCCCCGGCCAGCAGCATGACTCCCAACACACACCCTGTCATTTTGACAAGCGTGATCGGCGAACGCCCTGGTGGCGGAGTCGGGAGCCAGTCCGCGGAAACCGCCTCCAACGGAACGAAGGCGGGATTCGCGGGACCGCGCCGCTGAGGCCCCACCTGCACGCCAGCCGCGCTCGCAACCTCCGAGGCGGGCGAAAATTCCATCAGCATTTGCCCGGAAGCCGAGACCTTGTCGTTTTGCGGACGGGCAGGTATTCTTTTTCTGACCATTGACACAGGCGCGTCCCCCAAGGGTGCGGCGCCCGCCGCGAGAAACTCGCGCAGCGGAGCGAGATGCGCGCAGTGCGGGCAGGTGGTGAGGGTGTCCGGCCTGGTGTGCGTGGCCAGAAATTCCCGACCGCAAGCGGAGCAGCGCAGACTGTAGGCGGCGGCCATGACTCAGGGGGCGGCTTGCCGCAACGCCTCCAGCCTATGCGCGAGCGGCGGGTGACTGTAATGCAGGCTGACAGCGAGCGGATGCGGCAGCGGATGGGCGAGGTGATCGCTGGAAAGTTTTTGCAGCGCGGTCACCAGCGGCGCGGGCGAACCCATGGCCTCGCGGGCGAAGGCATCCGCCTCGAACTCATGGCGCCGGCTCAAGGCGCTGCCAGCGATGGAGAGCAGAAGCGAGACGGGCTGATAAACAAGGCTGAAAAAGACGAGCCCCAGTCCGACAGGCTGTGCATCAACTCCGAAGGCGGCAAAAAGCCCCGGTGAGCGCAGCGCAAACGCCAGGGCGGCGAACATCAACGCGCTTTCGATCAGGCCCAGTGCCAGATGCCGCGGCGCATGACCGCGCTTGGCATGGCCGATCTCATGCGCCAGCACGGCGAGCAACTCGTCTTGATCGTGTTTCTCCACCAGCGTGTCGAACAAGGCGATGCGCTTGTGCCGGCCAAACCCGGCGAAAAAGGCGTTGGCCTTGGTCGAGCGCCGCGAACCATCCACCACGCTCACCTCGGCGACCGGAAAATGAAGCCGTGCCGCCAAGTCGAGAATGGCGTCGCGCAGAGGCCCGGACGGCAGCGGCTCAAAGCGCAAAAACAACGGCATGATGAGTCGCGGCGACAGCCAGGTCATGAGCAGGGAGAAAGCCGCCACACTCAACCAGGCCCAGAGCGCCGCCCAGGGCTGCGTTTCAAAAAACCACAGCACCAGGGCCAGTAGAGGAACCCCGAGCAGCAGCAACAGGAGCAGGGTTTTGAGTTGATCCGCGATGAAGGTGCCGAGGGTGGAGCGATTGAAACCAAAGGCCGCCTCGATGCGAAAAGTCTCATATAAACTAAATGGCAAAGCCAGAAGATGCCGCCCCAGCATCAACACACCGATGCTGAGCACGCCCGACCCCACCGCGCCCAGACCGAGCGACTGCACATGCTCATGCAGCCAGCCGAAACCCCCTCCGAGCCAAAACACCAGCAGCAGCGCCAGCATGATGGTGTCACGAAACAGATCATTGCGCGTGCCGAGCAGTTGATACTCGCGGCAACGCTCCAGTTTTTCCTCGTCATACAACCCGCGCAACGGCTCCGGCAGCGGCCTGCGAAATTGCCCCAGATTGAGGAGCGAGACCGCCAACTCCAGGTGATACACCAGCACCACGCCCAGCAACGCCGCCCAAAACCAGGGATTGTCGAAGCTCATGAAAGCGCGGGACTGGGCTGCGGCCCAGTGTTGTTTTGCCGCGCCCGATGATCGAGGTAGGCCGCGGCGATGTCGTCAAACTCCGCCAGTCCGCCGATGGTGGCGAAGCGATTGCGCAAAAATTTGCCGCCGGGCAGGCTGCGCGTGTAGTGCATCAAGCGCGACCGCATGGAGCGGACCACCTCGAACTCGCCGCCGCGAGTCGAACGCTCGATGGCCAGCACGCAGTGCCGTCGCATGAACGCCAGACGCGTCTCCGCGCTCACCGGCTCCGGCGCGGTGCCGTGCCGCAGAAAGTGCTTGGCCTCTTGAAACACCCAGGGATTGCTCATGGCGGCGCGGCCGATCATGATGCCGCGCACGCGGGTTTGGGCGCGGCGCACCTCGACGTCGCCGCCGCTGGCGATGTCGCCATTGCCAATCACCGGAATGCGCGCCGCCTCCGCCACCTGCCCGATCACCTCCCAGTCCGCCAGCCCGCTGTAACCCTGCGCGCGCGTGCGGCCATGAATCGTCACCGCCTGAATACCGCAGTCCTCCAAACGCCGCGCCACTTCGATGGCGTTGATTTGATGGGCGTCCCAGCCGATGCGAATTTTTGCCGTCACCGGCACCCCGGTGCCGCGCACACCCTCCACCACGCCGCGCGCCACACTCTCCAGCAGCGGACAGTCGCGCAGCAACGCCGAGCCGCCATTTTTGGAGACAACCTTGTTGACGGGGCAGCCAAAGTTGATGTCGATGAAGTCAGGCTGCTTCCAGTCGATGATCTTGCGCGCCGCCTCCCCCATGCGCCGGCCATCGGCGCCAAAAAGCTGCACGCCCACCGGGCGCTGGCCATCGTCAAACTCCGTATAGTGCCGTGTGCGCGCGTCCGCCTGCAGAATGCCCTCTGCGGAAACAAACTCCGTCACCATCACGTCCGCACCCAGTTCCTTGCACAGCCCGCGAAAGACCACGTCCGTCACCCCCGCCATCGGGGCGAGGTAAAGCGGAAACGAATCATCGTGGAGCCAGGGCAGCATCAAGCGACAGCATACAACAAGCCCCCGCGCCGGGCAACCGCGCAAACATAAGCGGCCACCCGTTTTGGCGAGTGCCCATTGGTGGTCTCCCGCCACTTTTACCAGCCAGGGCCGCGATGTGGCATTGGGAGGTCGATGATTGACAACTAAGCATTGCCAGCCATCAGCGGGCACATTCACTTCGTCAAAAAGCACGCTGCCCGCCGCCGCCAAACAAACACCCGCTCATTTCAGGTTTTCCATTCTTGCCAGCATAAGTCGCGGTCTGATAGCGTTTGGCTGAATTGCCATGAAAGCGTCCACCCGCCTGCTCTGCATCCTCCTCGCCGCCAGCCCCGCCTTGCCGGCGCAGGAGTTGATCACCTGGAAGCGCGTCCAGTTGACCGACGAATTTTACGCCGAGGGCGCCAACTTTGCCGACCTCAACCAGGACGGTCACACCGACATCATCAGCGGCCCGTTTTGGTATGAGGGACCGGACTGGAAAAAACGCCACGCCTATTACGAGCCGAAGGTCTTCAACATCAACGGCTACTCCGACCACTTCTTCAACTACGCCCACGACTTCAACGGCGATGGCTGGCTCGACATCCTGGTCGTCGGTTTTCCCGGAAAAGAAGCGCGGCTTTATCTGAATCCAGGAAAGAAGGCGCAAGGCCACTGGCCCATGCACGTCGTCGCCGACGGGGTGGACAACGAGTCCCCCGTCTTCACCGACCTCACCGGCGATGGCAAACCCGAACTCGTCTGCGGCAGCGGTGGCCGCTATGGCTGGTTTGCGCCGAACTGGGAAAACCCAACGGAAAAATGGGCCTTCGTCCCCGTCACACCCGACCTCAAAGTCGTCCGCTTCACCCACGGTCTCGGTGTCGGTGATGTGAACGGCGATGGCAAGCTCGACCTCCTCGAAGCGCGCCACTGGTGGCAAAACCCCGCCGACACTTCGAATTTCGATTTTCGAGCTTCGAATTTCACCCAGCACACCTTCGCCACCGGCATCAGCGGCGGCGCGCAGATGTTCGCTTATGACTTCGATGGCGATGGCCGCAATGACATCGCCACCGCGCTCTCCGCGCATCGCTACGGCGTGGCGGTGTTTTTCAATCGCGCGGGCGACAAAGGCCCCCAATGGGAGAAACGCCTGCTCGTCGGCGAGCAGCCTTACGACAACGACTACGGCGTCGTCTTCAGCCAGCCGCACGCCATGCACCTGGCGGACATCGATGGCGACGGCGTCATGGACCTCGTCACCGGCAAACGCTACTGGGCGCACAACGGCAAGGGCGACCCCAACGAGCAAGGGCCGCGCGTGGTGTACTGGTTCCAAACCAAACGCGACGGCAGAGGCGGCGTCGAGTTTGTGCCGCATCTGATCGACTCCGAAAGCGGCGTCGGCACCGATGTGCAGGTCGGCGATGTGAACGGTGACAGGCTGCCGGACATCGTCATCGGCAACAAAGCCGGTGTCTTCGTGCTGCTGCAGGAGCGCGTCCAGGTGAGCCAAGAACTCGCCGCCCTGCATGAGCCGAAGAAGCTGTACGGCGCGGGTTTGAAGCCGCAGGAGGACTACCTGGAAGCCACCACACCGGAACAAGCGCTGGCCGCCATGCAATTGCCCGCCGGTTTCAAAGCCGAGTTGATCGCCGCCGAGCCGGACCTCGTGCAGCCCATCGCCATGACCTTCGACGAGCGCGGCCGCATCTGGGTGGTGGAGGGCATGACCTACCCCATCCGCGCCCCGGAAGGCGAGGGCCGCGACCGCATCCTCATCTTCGAGGACAGCAACGGCGACGGCACCTATGACAAGCGCAAGGTCTTCATGGAAAACCTCAACCTCGTCAGCGGCATCGAACTCGGTTTCGGCGGCGTGTGGGTCGGCGCCGCGCCCTACCTGCTGTTCATCCCTGACCGCGACCGCGACGACGTGCCCGACGGCGAGCCGGAAGTGCTGCTCGACGGCTGGGGCTATCAAGACACGCACGAGACCTTGAATAGCTTCATCTGGGGACCGGACGGCTGGCTCTACGGCGTGCAGGGCGTCTTCACCCATAGCAAGGTCGGCAAACCCGGAACGCCCGAGGCCGAGCGCACCCCGCTCAACTGCTGCGTCTGGCGCTACCATCCCACTCGGCATGAGTTCGAAGTCTTCGCCCACGGCACCAGCAATCCCTGGGGCCTCGACTACAACGAGCACGGCGAGTTTTTCATCACCGCCTGCGTCATCCCGCATCTCTTCCACATCGTGCCCGGTGGTCGCTACATGCGCCAGGCCGGCCAGCACTTCAACCCCTACACTTACGAAGACATTCAAACCATCGCCGACCACGCCCATTACGCTGGCGACATCAAAGAAAACGCCCACTGGGGACCACGCGCCGGTGGCGGCCTCAACAACGCCAGCACCGACATGATGGGCGGCGGTCACGCCCACTGCGGCCTGGCCATCTACAACGGCCCGCAATTCCCGCCCGAGTGGCGTGGCAAACTCATCTTCGCCAACCTGCACGGCCACCGCCTCGTCACCGATTACCTCGATCCCCTGCGCAGCACCTACGTCGGCCGCCACGGCAGCGACTTCCTGCGCAGCAACGACCACTGGTTCATGAGCGTCACCCAAAAAGTCGGCCCTGACGGCGCTCTCTACATCACCGACTGGCAGGACAAAACCACCTGCCACCGCCGCCTCCCCGAACTCTGGGACCGCAGCAACGGACGGCTGTATCGCATTTCGTATGTTGATGCCAAAGGGAGCGCGAGCACTCCTGCCCGCCATCAAAAACCAGGCGACGAAATCGCGAAGTCCAATGAAGCGGAGAAGAGTCTCCGCGCTCCTCTCTTCCCCCAAGCACCGTTCGACCTCGCCAAGGAGAGCGATGAAACGCTGGCGGAGCTTGCCGTACAGACGAAAAACGAGTGGTTCTCGCGCGTGGCGCGGAGGATTTTGATGGAACGGGCCGTGACCAATAACTGGGACCGTCAATGGTTCATAAACACTCTTTCATCGCTACCCAAGGATACTATGTCTCCAAAACGCCAGTGGCTCTCATATCAATTGAGCCACCCTGAGGATCAGCCGCTGCCGCTGATGGCCTCAAATAGCTATGATGAGCAGAGCCGGGTATGGAGCGTCAAGCTCGCGTCATGGAACAGTTTGGCTCTTGAACCGAGTGCAACTGCAAAATCTGGGGATGTCACAATGCATCAAGGCTTGCGCCTGTTGGCAGAAAAGGATAACTCTCCTCTGGTTCGTCGTACAGTCGCTTCGAAACTTCAAACAATCAACTTGAAGCAACGGGCGCCAATTGCCACCGCCTTGCTCCAACGCGCCGAGGACAAAGACGACCCCGTCATCCCTTTGCTCATCTGGTACGGCATCGAACCTGTGGTCGGTGCCGATCCGCAAACCGGTCTCGCCCTCGCCAGCGCCTCGAAGATGCCCAAGGTCACCGGCTTCATTTACCGTCGCATGACCGAAACCGCCGAAGGCTGGGACGTGGTGTTTGTGGAAGCGGACAAGTGTGAGGACCCTGCCCAAAAAGAGGCCCTCGTCACCAGCCTGCTCGACGCCCGCAAACGCGGTGTGCCGCAGGCGGAGCGTTTTGAAAACTGGCCTGGAACCATCGGCTTATTGAGAGGCGAGCCAACTCCCAAACTCAAACAACTGGTCTTCGAACTCGCCGTTCTCGAAAAAGAACCCGACGCCATCAATCAAGCCCGCGCGATTCTCGCCGACCCCAAAGCCCTGCGCCCGCAACGCGAACTCGCGCTCACCCTGCTCCTCCAAAACCAGGACACCGCCACCGCGCCCCTCCTGCATCGCCTCCTCGAATCCGAACCCGCCGCACCCCCTTCCCTGCGCCGCGCCGCCATCCAGGCGCTTGCTTCCCTGCCGCATCCCGACAACGCCAAGACCCTGCTTGCCGCCTTCGCCAGCCTTGCTCCCGCCCAGCAGACCGAGGTGGTCAACGCCCTCGCCACCAACAAGCAGGACGCCGTGCGCCTCGTCCAGGCTGTGCGAAACGAAAAAGTGCCGCGCCAGCTTTTGAGCCCCTTCCTGCTGCGCCAGATGCAGGCCCTGCAACACCCGCCGCTCAATCGCCTCCTGCATGAAGTGCTCGGCGACATCAACGCGCCCAAAGCCGACCTTGAAGCGCAGACCGCGAAATACCTCGCCCTCCTCACCCCCGAAGCTCTCACCAAAGCTGATGCCGCCGCCGGCAAAATGGTTTACACCGCCACCTGCGGCGCCTGCCACAAGCTGTTTGGTGAGGGTCAAAACGTCGGCCCCGACATCACCGGCAGCAACCGCAAAGACCTCGCCTACCTGCTCGAAAACGTGCTCGATCCCAACGCCGTCATTGGCAAGGACTACCAGCTCAATCTTTTCACCATGAAGGATGGCCGCGTCATGGGCGGCATCGTCAAAGAGGAGTCGGAAGCCGCCGTGCGCGTCGCCATGATGGGCGGCGCCGAGTTCCTGCTCACCAAGGCCGACATCGCCAAGCGCGAGGTCTCCAAGCAAAGCACCATGCCCGAGGGCCTGTTCGACGCCCTGCCGCAGGAAATGCTGCTCAACCTCGTCAAGTACCTGCAAAGCGACGGCCCCGGCTCCGAGACCCGTCAAGCCGGCCTCATCGAGGGCGAGTCCCTCACCGCCACGACCACCACCACCGGCGGCAGCGCCAAAACGCAAAACATGCAGGGTTTCCGTGACGGCACCTGGAGCGGCGGCTCCCATCTCTGGTGGACCGGCGGCAAGCCGGGCGACAAACTCACCCTCACCTTCACCTCGCCCGAGGCCGGCAAAAAACGCGTCTTCGCCGTGCTCACCAAGGCCAAAGATTATGGCATCGTCTCCCTCCGCCTCAACGGCCAGGAGACCGCCCTGCTCGACTACGACCTCTACGACCCAAAGGTCGTCAACACCGCCGAGGAACTGCTCGGCGAGTTCGACCTCAAAGCCGGACCGAACACCCTGCAAATCGAAATCACCGGCAGCAATCCCGTCGCCAAACCCAGCCACATGGCCGCGCTCGACTACCTGCGCATCGAATAAGCCCGCACCGGACACACCCACTCCGGTCAGCGTTCATTTGTTATTTCCAGCAATGCTGAGCCGTAGTAGTATGGTTCCATGTCTGCCGCTCGCGCCGCTGTCTTTGTTATCGTCACCGCCTTGACTCCGCTCACGGCCAGGGCGGAGCTGTCCTTTAACCGCGACATTCGCCCCATCCTCGCCGAAGCCTGCTTCCATTGCCACGGCCCCGATCCCGGCACTCGTAAAGCCGGATTGCGCCTGGACACCGAGGCCGGGTTCTTCGATCCAGAAAGCGGCCCCACCGTCGTCAAAGGCAGCCCCGATGACAGCCCGCTCTACCAGCGCCTCACCACCGCTGATCCGGACGACCTCATGCCGCCGCCGGACTCGCACAAGGAACTCAAGCCCAGCGAGATCGCCCTCATCAAACGCTGGATCAGCGCAGGCGCGCCCTGGCAGCCGCACTGGAGCTTCATCACTCCGCAGCGCCCTGCGCTGCCCGAGGTCAAAAACTCAACCTGGGCTCGACACCCCATCGACGCCTTCATTCTCGCGGAACTGGAGTCCACCGGACTCGAACCCGCGCCGGAGGCGGATGCCTTCACCCTGGTGCGCCGCATCAGTCTCGATCTCACCGGCCTGCCTCCCGCTCCGGAACTGCTGGCCCGCTACACGCGTGAGCCGCGCCTCTCCCTCGCTGCACAGTCGCGCCTCATCGACGAGTTGCTCAAAAGCCCCGCCTATGGCGAGCATCGCGCCCGCTACTGGCTGGACGCCGCCCGCTACGGCGACACCCACGGCCTGCACTTCGACAACTACCGCGAGATGTGGCCTTACCGCGACTGGGTCGTTTCCGCCTTCAATCGCAACCTGCCCTTCGACCAGTTCACCACCGAGCAGATCGCCGGCGACCTCCTGCCCAACCCCACCACGGATCAACTCATCGCCACCGGTTTCCAGCGCTGCAACATCACCACCAACGAGGGCGGCACCATCGACGAGGAAAACCTCGCCCTCTACGCCGCCGACCGCGTGCAGACCCTCGGCTGGGTCTATCTCGGCCTCACCACCAACTGCGCCCAGTGCCACGATCACAAATTCGATCCTGTCACCATGCGGGACTACTACTCCCTGGCCGCCTTTTTCCGCAACACCACCCAGGGAGCGAAGGACGGCAACAGCAAGGACGGCAAAGGCCCGGTGCTGGTGGTGCCCTCCGGCGAGGATCAACCGCGCTGGGCCGCCCTGCCCGCCGAGATCGCCGCCGTCAGCGCGCGCCGTGACGAGCGCCGCGGGCAGGCCCGGCCTGAGTTTGAAGCCTGGCTCGCCGCCGCCACTCCCGCCAGCCTCGATGCCGAGCTGCCCGCCAAAGGACTCGCCGTGCATCTGCCGTTGAACGAGGGTGCCGGCAACGAAGTGTCCGGCACCTGCGGCGGTCCCATGACCTTGAAAGCCACCGGCGAAGTGTCCTGGACTGCCGATGGCAAACTCGGCCCCGCTCCGGTGATGAAGATCGGCGGCACCTTTGACCTCGGTCACGAGGGCGACTTTGAAAAAGACCAGGCGTTCAGTTACGGCGCCTGGATCAAAGCCGGCCGCAACGGCGTCAATGGCGGCATCATCGCCCGCATGGATGAAAAAGGTGGCTACCGCGGCTGGGATTTGTTTCAGTCCGACCGCGCCCTCTCCGTGCATCTCATCGCCCGCTGGGACGACGACGCCATCAAAGTCTCCACCCGCAACGCCGTCCTCGAACCCGGCAAGTGGCAGCACGTCTTCGTCACCTATGACGGCTCTGGCAAGGCCAAGGGCGTGCAGATTTATCTGGACGGTCAAAGGCAGAACCTCCTCGTCAACACCGACACTCTCAAGCCCGGCAGTTCCATCCGCACCGCCACCCCGCTGCGCGTCGGCCAGCGCAGCCATGTGCAGTTGTTCGCGGATGGCGCCGTCCAGGACGTTCGCGTTTATTCCCGCCTGCTCAATCCCACCGAGGTCAAACGCATCGCCGAGGTCGGCCCCCTGCGCGGCCTGCTCACCACCGCCACCATCCGCACCCCCGAGCAGCAAAACGCCATCTTTGGCTATTACCTCGCCACCCGTGACGCGCCCTTCCAAACGCTCGAAAAAGCGCTGGGCGATTTGCAGGCGGAGAAAACCGCCATCGAAGCGCGCAGCCCCGTCACCCACATCCAAGTGGAGAATGCCGCCAGCGCTCCCATGGCAAACATCCTCATGCGCGGCCAGTACGATCAAGTCGGAGAGCAGGTGCCCGCCGCCGCGCCCGCCGCCTTGCATCCCCTGCGCGAGGGCCTGCCCGGCAACCGCCTCGGCCTCGCCCAATGGCTCAACGACCCCGCCAACCCGCTCACCCCGCGTGTCGTCGTCAACCGCTTCTGGCAGGAAGTCTTCGGCCGCGGTCTCGTCCTCACCACGGAGGACTTCGGCATCATGGGATCGCCGCCCAGCCATCCCGAACTGCTCGACTGGCTCGCCGTCGAGTTCCGCGAATCCCGCTACGACGTGAAGCGCTTCTTCAAGCTCCTGCTCAGCACCAACACCTACCGTCAAAGCGCCGCCACCACCCCGGAGAAGCTGGAAAAAGACCCGCAAAACGCCCTGCTCAGCCGCGGACCGCGCTTCCGCATGGATGCCGAGATGATTCGCGACTACGCCCTCGCCGCCAGCGGCACGCTCTCCACCCGCATGGGCGGCCCCGGCACCAAACCCTACCAGCCGGAGCACATCTGGGATGTCGTCGGCCTGCCCAACGCCGACACCCGCGAGTATGTCCAGGACAAGGGCGAAAACCTCTACCGCCGCACGCTTTACAACTTCTGGAAACGCATGGCGCACTCCCCGAACATGGACCTCTTCAACGCTCCCAGCCGCGAGGTCTGCACCGTCCGCCGCGACCGCACCAACACGCCCTTGCAAGCGCTCGTCACCCTCAACGACATCCAATTCGTCGAGGCCGCCCGCCGCCTCGCCGAGCACCTGCTGCAAACCCGCGCCGGAGACGCCGCCGCCATGCTCGACGAACTCGCCCATCGCGTCCTTTGCCGTCCCTTCACGGACAAGGAGAAAGGCATCCTGCTTGCCAGCCAGCGCGACCTCCATGACCACTACCGCGAACAACCCGCCGACGCCCTCGCCTTGATCGCCGTCGGTGAAACGCCCGCCGACGAGAAACTCGACCCCAAAGATCTCGCCGCCTGGACGCTCATTTGCAATCAGGTCCTCAACCTCGACGAGGCGCTCAATAAGTAATCAAACCCCGGGAGCGCAAAACCTGGTTCCCGGCGGGCACGATTCTCCGCGGCCCAACGGGCCGCCAGACTCCAGCCCAGGGCTGAGCGCAACGATGCCCTGGAATTTCATGCACGCCCCCCCCAATTCAGTCGCGCCCTATAGGGGCGCGAGAGGCGTTCATCGCAGGCTATCGCTGCCCTCCGGTGTTCAAAGACGACGGCGACTCTATCTTCCCCTGACAAAGTCCGGCGGCAATCTGACCCAGCCGAGTCGTAGCGTCTCGCCCTCATGCAGAATTGCCGCGTCCGGCGGCATGGGCGTGCTCATCGGCCCGCCGCCACGAGGCTGACCGCCACCGCCAAAGGGCGGACGCGGCCCAAGTCCTCGCACGTCATTGCCGCGCGGCGGCAGCCTGTCAGGTGGCATTCCATTTGGCGGCAGCATCCCCGACGGTCTGCCATTCATTCCCGGCGGCGGCATTCTTCCCAGCGTACTCATCCCCGGCTGCGCCAGCGCCAGCAAAAAGCGTTGAAGCCCCCCGGACCACCCCGTGCCGGCAGGCGGTCTCAGGCCGGGCGGACCGCCTCCTCTGAACGGCGGCATCCCGCCCGGCGGACCTTCGCGACCTGAGCGCGATTCCTCCAGGAACCAAACGAACTCGTACTTCCGCCAATCGTCCTCACGCAACGCTTTGGATTGCGCAATGTGCGTGCGCCACTCCCAGGCCGTCCACCATTCGAGGCCATGCCGGGTTACCACCAGCGTGCGCGCGGGCTTTTCCACGCCTGCCGCCAAAAATTGCAATTCCGCCCGTGTCGCTTCGCTGATGATCGGGAAGGCCCCGGCCTGCCACTTCATCACCGCCGACGCCAGCAGGAGGGCGAGCACAGGCCCCCCGATGCAGGCACGCTGCCAAACTCGCGGCAACCGCATCAAAACGAACAACAAGCAGAGCAAAACCAGCGGCGCCGCGTTCATTTGCAGCCGGTGCATTTTATCCCCCTGCACCCAGGGACCCGTGATGGCAATGACGGTGATGACCATTCCACCCAGCACCGCCACCCTGCCCGCTCCCAACGCCGCCCGACCATGCCAAGCCATCACCAAAGCCGGCACTGCCAGCAGCGCGAACACCAACGCGGGCAGCCAGTTCATCGGCATGTCCGCTCCCGGCCCCATTGGCATTCCTCCCGCCCCCAGGAACCCGCCGGGGTCACTGAACGCGCCAAGCAAACGCCGCACCCGCGCCGGATCGAATTTCCAAAACACGACTCCGGCGCACAACGCCGCCACCGGAATCGCCACCGCCGCCAGCACCATCACCCGCCGCCAATGGGCGCGGCCGCTCGTCAGCAGGTGCGGAACCAGCGTGGCGGCGCACAGCACCAAAGCGGTTCCGAAAACGGCGATGTGCGTGAGTCCGATGGCCGCCAGCAGCGCCACAACCACCAGCCCGCGCCGCCAGTCCGGCGCCCCCGCCCAGCGCCACAACGCCCAGACCAGCGCGCAGAGCAACGCGATGCCAAAACTGTTCTTCTGAAAATCCCCCACCATGCCCAGCGCGATGCCGCCTGCGGGAACGAGCAAAGCCGTCAGCGCGGCCAGGGTGGTATTGAGAGCGCTCCTGCGCTCCGCCCACACCGCCGCCAGCGCCATCACCGGAATGACCGCCAGCGCCGGCAGCAAAGAGTCGCCGAGTTTGACGGCGAGAGTCACCGCCTCCCGTTCCGCCAGACCCAGCCATTGGAACACCTGCGCCGCTCCCGCATGAATCAGGAAGACCAGCGGCAAATCCGGAATGGCTAGCGCTGCTTTTTCCAGCAGCGACCGCGCCTGCACCAGATAGTAAGCGCCGTTCATGCCCGGCACCATGTCATTGGCAAATAACAAACAGCCGCGCGCAACAGCGGCAATGAGAACGGTCACAAGCACGATCAGGCGGGGCATGACTCTGCAACCCGCCACCATGCCGAAAGTTCCGGCGCCAGCTTAATCCGCGGCAGTTCTGAAAAAATCGGCGCTCTTGGTGATGCTGCCGTCGGCGTTGACCACGGTGAACTTGCCGCCGTTGCGGCGGGCCAAATCGTCGAGTTGACGCGCGGCGCTGGGTTCCATCATGGCGGTGGTGTGAATGATGGCGCGTTTGCCGCGCGCGTTCGCGGCCGTGACCTCTTCGACCCAGGTCAGCGCATCGCTGCGATTGCCGTCAGTCATGAAAAAGACCAAATCGGGTTTCGGACTGCCGTTGAGCGCCATCAGCAAACCCGCGCCCCAGTTGGTGCCGCCCGGATTGTTCGACTCCTCGATGATTTTGCGGCTCTTGCCGATGTTGGTTGGATTGGCCGGCAAATAAGTGAAGCGCGGGATGCGCACATTGGTGTCCCCAGGGCTGATTTCCCACTCATATCTGGCGAGCGCGCTCGAGTCGTTACTGTCCACCTCGTTGTGCGGCCAGGCAAAGTGGGAGAAATAGATGACCTGGTAAAAGACGTTGCCGCGCAGTTGGTTGAGGCTGCGCGCGAGTTCGCGTTTCAACAGTTCAAAGCGGCTGATCACCTTGCCATCGACTTCAGCCACAGCCGACATGGAGCCGGACACATCAACGACGAAGACGACATGGCTGCCCTTGCCCTGATTGCCAAGGAAAGTGACATTGCCGCCCGCCGTACCGCTGCCGCCAGCACCAAAACTGCCGAAAGTGCTGCCCACATTCAGTTCGCTGGCGGTCGGATTGAAATCCACTTCCGGCATTACCACCGTGCTGCTGCCGATGGCGGTGATGGGCCGCATGCTCGGCGGAGCCGCGGTGCTCGGAGCGGGCGGAGCGACTTTTTTCCAAGCCGGCTCCTGCTGATCTGAAACTTCACTGATCGCCACGATTTCCGAGGCCGGTTTCAAAACGGGCGCGGTCTGGATCACCGCCAGCAGAACCAGCAGGACAAGATGCGCGCCCGCGGCCCAAAACAACGCCCGCTTCTTCGCCTCCAGAATGTCCTCCGAGTTGTCAGCGGGTTGCTCGACTTCCCCATCCTCGGAGGCCAGGACGGCATGCTCGTGTGAACCGGCATCGTCCGCCTCGCCTGTCATTTCAGAGGCCGGGACACCGCCATTGCCATCAGACACGATCTCGTTGAACCCGGTCTTCTGGAAATCCAGGGCCGCGTTGTCCCATGGCTCATCTGACGCCTCCCACCCCAGTTCGGCAGGCGTTTCTGACGCTGCCGGCCCGGGCTCCAGCCAAACCGTTTCCTCCCCCGCCACCGGCCGCGCCGCCACCTTGCCATCGACGTTGGGCAGATGACTGAAGTCATCTTCGTCGTCGTGATCAAGAGGCGAGTACAACATGGCTGCCAACATAACGACGAAGCCCCCGTTCGGCCAAGATTTTTCGTTAGAGTTCCAGTTGGAGCGCTACCTTTGGTTCGTTCAGGGCGCGCTCCGTGGCGAAGTCCACCCCCGCGGCGCCAAAAAGCCACCTCCAACCTCCCTCCATCGCTGGATTGACGTTCAAACTCTGCTTGTTTCGGCGCCTTGTCAGCCTGCGGCCCATGCATTAGGATGCGTGCCATCAAAAGAAAAGCTCCCCTTTCTTTCCTTGCACACCCGGCTTTTGGCGGCATGATGCGCGTCCCGTGATGCGCGGGGCGTAGCTCAGCCTGGTAGAGCGCTTGCTTTGGGAGCAAGAAGTCGTGAGTTCGAATCTCGCCGCCCCGACCACTCCACGGGCCGCCCTGACCGCCCCGATCCTCCGCATGTCGCCCCTTTACGCCGCCACCTTGCAGGCTTTCCAAGACCGCGACTGGCATTTTCGGGAAGTCGCCAGCCGCGAGGTGGTGGAGGCTGACTTTGAGGCGCATCACACCAAGGTGCCGTTGCACGTCCAGGTCTTCGGCGATGCCAGAATGGCCAGCGTCGTCGCCCGCGCCTCTTTCCCCTTTCCTGCCAGCCACCGCACCCGCGTGGCCGAGTTGCTGATGCGTGTCAACCAGCAACTCACCCTCGGCAACTTCGAAATGGACTGGGACGGCGGCGGCATCTTCTTTCGTGTGACCAACATTTTTGCCGTCGGTCAGAACAACGGCGAAATCCTGGCCGCGCTCGTGCACGCCGCCATCGCCGAGATGGACCGGTTGACTCCTTTCCTCGGCGAGCTGTGCCGCACACCCTCGCACAATCTGGCGCTATTTGATATTCCCGCCCTGCTCGCGCGCGAGGACCTGCTGCCGCCGCTGCCTGCGGACGGTTAATCATTCGGTTGTGCCCCCGGAAAATCGGGTTTAACTGCGCGGCCCTATGGCCCAATATCAGATTCTCGTCGCCGACCCCATTTCCGAAAAAGGCATCGAACTGCTCCAGTCCGAACCCTCCTTTGAGGTGGTCGTCAACCTCGGTCTCAAACAGGAGGCGGACTTCGCCCAGGCCGCCGCCGGCGCCCATGCCATCATTGTGCGCAGCGGCGTCAAAGTGACCGCGAACGTGATCGAGGCCGCTCCGAATTTGAAGGCCATTGGCCGCGCCGGAGTTGGTGTGGACAACATCGACGTGCCCGCCGCCAGCAAGCGCGGCGTGGTGGTGATGAACACCCCTGGCGGCAACACCATCTCCACTGCCGAGCAGGCCTTCACCCTCATGATGTCGCTGGCGCGCAAAACCCCGCAGGCGCACGCCACCATCATCGAAGGCCGCTGGGATCGCAAAAAATTCCAAGGCACCGAGGTCTTCGGCAAGACCCTGGCCGTGCTCGGCATGGGCCGCATCGGCGCCGAGTTTGCCAAACGCGCCAAAGCCTTCGGCATGAGGGTGGTGGCCTATGACCCCTATCTCTCCAAACACCGCGCCGAAAGCCTCGGCGTCGAACTGTGCGAGGACCTCGACGACGCCGTCGCCCAGGCTGATTTCATCACCATGCACATGCCGATGACGCCGGAGACCAAGCACATGATCAACGCCGCGCGTCTCGCCAAACTTAAAAAAGGCGTGCGCATCGTCAACTGCGCCCGCGGCGGACTCATTGATGACAACGCCCTCGCCGCCGCCCTCGAATCCGGCCAGGTCGCCGGCGCCGCGCTCGACGTGTTCGAAGTCGAGCCCCCCCCCTCTGACTACCCGCTGCTCAAAGCCCCCAACACCGTCTTCACTCCCCACCTCGGCGCCTCCACGGATGAGGCCCAGGAAAACGTCGGCATTGAAATCGCCGAAACCATTCGCGAACACCTGCTGCGCGGCACCGTGGTCAACGCGGTCAACATGCCGAACGTCGATCCCGAAACCCTCGCCGCCCTCGGACCCTTCCTGCATTTCGGCGAGCTTCTTGGACGCCTCGTATCCCAACTCGCCCCCACGCACTCCAACGTCGTCCGCATCAACTACTGCGGCAAGGTCGGCCAGGGCGACACCACCCTCATCTCGCGCGCCGTTTTAAAGGGCTTCCTCGAGCGCCCTGTCGGTGCCGACCAAGTCAATTACATCAACGCCACCGGCGTCGCCGAAAATCTCGGCCTGCGTTTCACCGAAAGCCGCCTGCCGGAGCCAACCGAGTTCAACGACCTGATCGAGGTCGAAGCCTCCAACGGCACCGTCACCGCCAGCATCACCGGCACCTTCTTTGGCGGCGACCCGCGCATCGTCAAAGTCAACGGCCGCCGCATTGACGCTCGTCCGGAGGGCACCCTCCTGCTCATCGAAAACATCGACCGCCCCGGCATGATCGCCGCCTACAGCGCCACCCTCGGCAAGAATCAGGTCAACATCGCCGACATGTCCCTCGCGCGCGACAAGGAGGGCGGCAAAGCCCTGACCCTGCTCACCCTCGACTCCACGCCGTCCGAGTCCGTCATCGCCGAGCTGGAAAAAATCGAAGGCATCAGCCGCATCCACTGCGTGGCCGTGCAGTGATGAATCACCTCCGCCCGCGACTTTCTCGAAGCGGATAGCCGCCTGCACCTGCGCCAGATCCCGCCGGGATCACAGACGGTCGCGCGCCGATTCAGAGCCCGAACAGCAGCGGTTGATCCGGCGGCTCCGCCACAGGCACCTTGCGCGCGGGCGCGGGTCCGCCGGCGATTTTGACTCGTTTTTTGCGCTGACTGTCGTCCTCAGTTTCCGCAATATTGGTCACCTCAGCCTCTGCAACGGCACCGGCAAAGGGCTCGTCTGTCTCCTCCACCATCACTGAATCTGCAGCAGCGATCACTCCGTCCTCCAAACTGGAAGGATCGGACTCAATCATGGATTTTGTAACGTTAGAGTCGCGATTTGCGTCGCCGGTATTTGCGTCATTTTCGTTACTTTTTTGCTGCCGGAGGCGATGCCGCGCGACGCGCATCGCGGTCAGCGCCCGCCCTTTGCCATTCGGCCCATTGTGCCGTTGAAAGTTCGGGAACACAAGCCTGCCATCCTCCTCTTTCAACCAGCCGCAACGCTCCATGGCCGCCGCGAACCCCTTCTTACCTGCCAATTTGTCAAGAAACTCCCTTGTCACGCCCAGATCGTTACCGTTGATGCGATTCACTTCCGCCCAGGACCAGATGCGCACCAGTTTGCCCGTCACCATATCCGGGTCCATGCGCAACTGGGTGGCCATCACACAAACCTCCGGTTTGCCCGGAGTCACCGTCTCGATCTTGATCCAATTTCGCGCCATGATCCCGTAATAGAAGCGTTACCCGGCGTTTGCAACTGACAGTCGCAAACGCCGGGCATTTCCATGCTTCCCCATTGAACTTGGGGGGGGCCGCGCTCAGTTATAAGAACTCTCGCCGTGCTCGGCCAGATCGAGCCCCTCGCGCTCCTGGCTCTCGCTGACGCGCAGCCCGATGGTTTTGCCGATGATCCAAAGCAGCGCCACGCTGACGCCTCCGGACAACACGATGGTGTAAATTGAGGCCAGCAATTGCACGCGCAGTTGCGCGCCTGCCTCGAATCCGCCCAGCCCGCCCGGGAAGGAAACGGAGCCAAACAGCGCCAGCAAGAGGGTGCCGACCAAACCGCCGACCCCATGCACCCCAAAGACATCCAGGGAGTCGTCGAAGCCAAAGCGTTTTTTGAGCTTGGCGCAGGCGGCCCAGCAGGACAGCGCCGAAACCGCGCCAATGCAGACCGCGCCGATGGGCCCCACCACGCCCGAAGCCGGCGTCACCGCCGCCAGTCCGGCGATGCTCCCCGTCGCGATGCCGAGCACGCTCGGCTTGCCGTTGCGCAGCCACTCAATGGCCATCCACACCACCGAGGCGGAGCAGGCGGAGAGATGCGTGACGGTGACAGTCATGGCCGCCGCGCCGTTGGCGGCAAGCTGGCTGCCGCCGTTGAAGCCGAACCAGCCCACCCACAGCATCGCCGCGCCGGTGACTGTGAGCGTCAAATTGTGCGGCAGGAAGGGGCCGGCGGGGAAACCTTTACGGGGACCCACCATGACGCAGGCCACTAGCGCCGCCACGCCGGCGGTGATATGCACCACGATGCCACCCGCCAGATCGACGACGCCCTCCAGCCCCAGGAAACTGCCTGCGCGATGCCACACGCCATAGCAGCACGGCGCATAGACCAGCAAGCCCCAGAGCATGCTGAACACCAGAATGGCACTGAATTTCATCCGCTCTGCGAACGCGCCCACGAACAAGCCGGGCGTGATCATAAAGAACATCATCTGAAAGGTGAAGTGCAGTGCCTGCGGAATCTGCGGGCAGTCGGCGCGCGTCGTGTCCGGTGTCAGGCCGCCCATCAGGATCTCGCTGAATCCGCCGATGAAGCCGCCGCCATCGGAAAAGCTCAACGAATAGCCGCACACCAGCCAGAGCAGGCTCATCACGCAGGTGAGCGCGAAGCACTGCATCAGGATCGACAGCACATTGCGAGAGCCGACCAAACCGCCGTAAAACAACGCCAGTCCCGGGATCATCATGAACAGCACCAGCGCCGAGGCGACTAGCAGCCAGGCGGTGTCCGCGCCATTGATGGAAGCGCCGGCGTCCTCGGCGGCGCGCAGGGGTCCCGCCAGGATGAAAAGCAGAAAGACAGGCAGCGCCGAGCGCCACCCCGAAGTGAGGGTGTGAGTCATGATTGGGAGAGTGCGGGTTGAGGTTGACGGCGCCGGCGTGTGGAGGTTGGGAGCACGCCGGACGCACCTCATTAGAGAGCACCGGTTCCTGCCGTCAACTGTCTGATTTCTGGTTGCCTCCGCGCGCCCCCTCCCCCAAGGTTTGGATTGCACCATACCTTTCTTTCGCGCTGATGAAAAACAAGTCCTGGCTCCTGATTCCTTCCGTCATTGCCGCCGCGCCGCTCCTGCTCGCGGTGGGGTACGTGGTGAGCTTTGGTTACTCCTGGCAAGACGCCTGGGGCAGCGTCCGGCACTTCGGCGGCTGCAAGACCCGTTACGCGCAGAAATTCAGCGAGTCGAGCCTCGATCGAGTACGCCCCGGCATGAAGGGGGACGAGGTGTTCAAACTGATCGGCAATCCAATGGAGGGTCACTTGCTGGACGGCAAACCGGCGCCGGTTTGGAGATACTCCCTGCCGCAACATGACGCCGCCTATTACCACGAACGCGCCGTTCTTTTCAGCCTGCCGCCGGGCAAACCGCCTACTGTCAAAGCTGTCCTCCGCCGCCTGCACCGGCCGGACTCCCCGGAGCCCTCCTGAACATCACGCCCTTTGATTGACGCCCATGGTTTTGAACCGCTCCACCCTGCTTTTGAGCCTGTTGCTGCCCGCCGCGCTGCTGCTGGCCTCCTGCAAGTCATCCTCCAAATCCGCCAGACTGCCCAAAAATCTGCCCAAAGTCAATGTCAGCAGTTCCGCGGCATCCCCGCCGCACCGCATGACCCGCGGCGAGTATCCGTTCGACGCTCGCGGCAACTACATCGCCTCCTGGGCCGCCGAGGGCGACCGCCAGCGCCGCGCCGGCGGCTACATTGAGGGCAGCAGGTCCGACTACTCCGACTGGCAGGACAGCCATCACACCAGCCCCGCTCCCGAACCGGTCAAAGCCGCTTCCTCCTCCCGGCGTAAGCGCTCAAGCACCCCTGTCAGCGCCTCGCCACCTCCACCGGTGCCGGCGCCGGCGCCGCACACCGTCGCAGCCACCAGTTCCTCAACCGGCGCGCCCGTCATGGTCCTCTCCTCCACTGGCTCCCCTAACCGCGCCTCCACCGCCGCCGCCCCCCAGCCCAGCCGTCCGCCACCCGTGACCACCTCTTCCGCCGCGCCCCGGCCCGCCACCTCTACCGGCTCCCCGGCGCCCAAGCCCGCCACTTCCACCGCCCCCAAAAAACCCGCACCCAAGCCCGCCAGCGCCCCCGCCGCCATCACCCACACCGTCAAATCCGGCGACACCCTTTACGGCATCGCTCTGCGCTACAAATCCACCGTCGCCAAGATCAAAGCCGCCAACGCCCTGAAGTCGGACCTCATTCGCCCCGGTCAGAAACTGCGCGTGCCGCGCTGAGCCGGCTCCCGCGTCTCATCGCCACCGGAAGATCACCAAAACCCGGCGCGCATGCCCTGCAAAAGCCGCTCGCCCACCCAGTCACCGCGGCTTCGCCATATCAACGTTTGACATCGGTTACCGCCGTCTGACTGCGCTTCCTGAACACGCTCGGCGCCACGCCGCGCGCCGCCAGGAAGCGCCGGTTGAAATTCGCCAAGTTGTCAAAACCGCAGTCCAGCGCGATGTCGCTCACCGTGCGCTCGGGATTCTCGATCAACAAGCGGCAGGCGCGGCCCACGCGCAATTCGTTCACGTATTGGGGCACGGTGCGGCCGGTGCGACTGTGGAAAAAGCGGCTGAACGCGCCCTCGCTCAGGGCAGCCAGCGTCGCCAGCGTGCGCCGCTCGATTTTTTCCGTGTAATGCGCATGCACATAGGAGCACACCCGCTCCATGCGGTCCTGATCCTCGCTGCGCAACTCCGGTTCGTAGGTGGCCGAAGCCAGCGGCTTCAAATCGCGCCCGCCCGCCGCCAGCCGCGCCAGCCGCGCCAGCACCGCGAGCAACTCCAGCAAACGCTCCAGGCCGTCCAGCTCCGGCAGCCGCGCCAGCCGCGCCGCCACCTCCTTGCGCGTCGCCCCGCTCACTTCCAAGCCGCGCGCCGCCCGCCGCAGCAGGGCGCGCACGCCATCCATCTCCGGCTTGGCCATGAAATCCCGGCCCGCGAAGTGGTCGTCGAAACGCACGATCACCGCGTGTGCCTCCCGTCCCGCCTCCGCCGCCTGATGCCAGACGTGCGGCAGGTTCGCCCCCACCAGCACCACGTCGCCATCCGTCAACTCGCCGAGGTGGTCGCCCACCAGCCGGTGCCCCTTGCTGCGCAGCGCCAGCGTCAGTTGATGCTCGGGATGAAAATGCCAGCGCGTGCTGTAGTCCGGGCCGCGCACCACCTCGCAGTGGAACGACTCTCCCGCGCCGAGCGGCACTTTCTCGAAGACAGGCTTCATGCCAGGGATAACGCCGGGCGGCGCCGATTATGACCGGATTTAAGGCAGCTCCGCCACGATGGCCGCGCCCATCTCCGCCGTGTTGACGAGGCGCGTGTCCGGCGCGCCGGTGAAAATGTCGCCCGTGCGCAGGCCGTTGCCGATGACCTGGCGCACCGCCGCCTCGATGCCCGCTGCCTCTTTCTCCATGCCCAAAGAAAAGCGCAGCAGCAGCGCCGCCGAGAGGATTTGCGCGATCGGATTGGCGATCCCCTTCCCCGCGATGTCCGGCGCCGTGCCACCACTCGGCTCGAACATGCCGAAGTACAAACCATCGCCTTTCGGGCGACCCAGGCTCGCGCTCGCCAGCATGCCGAGACTGCCGGCGATCATCGCCATCTCGTCACTGAGGATGTCGCCAAACAAATTCTCCGTCACCAGCACGTCGAAGCTGCGCGGCGCTTTGATGAGCTGCATCGCCGCGTTGTCCACGTAGAGATGCGCCAGCGTCACGTCCGGGTACTGCTTCGCCACCTCGATCATCGTCTCGCGCCACAGCACGGAATTCGTCAGCACGTTGGCCTTGTCCACGCTGGTCACATGCTTGCCGCGTGTCTGCGCCGCTTTGAAGGCGACGTGACCGATGCGCTCGATCTCGCTCTTTTTATAAACCATGGTGTCGATCACCTGGATGTCGCCGTCCGGCAGCGTCTCGCGCGACTTCGGCTGGCCGAAATAAAGACCGCCGGTCAGCTCCCGCACGCACAGCACATCGAAACCGCCCTCGACCAAGTCGGCACGCACCGGCGAGGACGCCGTCAGCGCCGGGTAACAGATGCCCGGCCGCAGGTTGGCAAAGAGGCCGAAATGCTTGCGCAGCGGCAGCAGCGCCCCGCGCTCCGGCTGCTCGTTTGGCGGCAGGTGCTCCCACTTCGGGCCGCCCACGGAGCCGAACAGGATGGCGTCGGAGGCCTCGCAGGCCGCGATGGTCGCCTCCGGCAGCGCCTTGCCCGCCGCGTCGATGGCGGCGCCGCCGACGAGTTGGTGGTTGAAGGAAAAAGACACGCCAGCGCGGGAGGCGACGGCCTCCAGCACCTTGAGGGCCTCGGTCATCACTTCGGGACCGATGCCGTCGCCGGCGAGGACTGCGATAGGGTAGGAACGGCTCATGAGGGGCGCAAGCTGAGCGCAAAACCCCGCGCCGGGCAAGTGGCGAATGCGCGCCGTGTCAGTCCGCGGACGCGATGGAGTCGAGAGCGGCCTGGGCTCGGGCTTTGGCTTCCTCGGCCTTGCGCAGGATTTCATCGGGACTGGGCAGGGAGGCCAGCACGTCGGCGGGGATGAAGCCGTCGCCGACGAGTTTGGTGAGGCATTTTTTGCGCTCGTCGAGCGCCTTGTCCGGGCTGCGCTCCTTGGAGAAACGGGAGCGCGCGGCGAGGCTGCGGTCCTTCAGCGCGGCGTAGATGTCGCCGCCGAGGAGGGAGGAGATATCGACTTTGATTTTCTCGCGACCCGCGTCGGTCTCGCTCACCTCGTCGCCGTTGATGGGGCCGGCGCTGTACTTGGGAAACATGATGGCCACCTCCGGGCAGACGCGCGAGCAGGCGGGGCAGTTGGTCTTGCAGTTGTCGTTGTTCTGCACCTGGATTTTGTTGTCGGCGCTGACGCCATAGACATCGAACAGGCAGAAGCTCAGGCACTGCATGCAGTTGGTGCAGCGGGAGTAATCGATGACCGGGAACCAGGGTTTCCATTTGCCCGGCTGGTTCATCGGGCGCTCGCCGCGCGCGCGCTCGACCACGCCCAGCACGCCCTCGCCATCGAGACCGGTGATGTCACGCGCCTCGACTGAGACCCGCCCCTCGGCGTCCTCCAAAGCCGGCGCCTGGCGGTCAGGAAAAGCGCCCAGCACCAGCAGGGTGTGATCGCCAGCAGGCGCGGCGGGTTTGCCGTTCTCCGTGACACGCGAGACGGCGTAACCCTGATCCAGCAGCGCGGTCAGGACTTTGACCCTGGCTTCCGGCGACAGCGGGATGGCGCCACTGCCTTCATAGAGGATGACTTGGAGCGGACGAGCGGTGTGGGTGACCATGATGAAACAGGTGACGCAATAAAACGCGCCGTCAACGCACATCCATCCAGGGGACTTGCGGACGATGGTTCAAGCGCTGCCAGTTGTTCCAGCCCAGCATGCCGAAAAACAACGCGGCAAACACCGCGCCGATGGACAGCATGTAAACCGCCAGCGCACAGGCCAGCACCAGGCTGATGCTGTCGGCGAGCCGCTCCCGCGACGGTCCCATGAACGCCTCGCTGATGCGCCCGCCATCCATCGGAATGATCGGCAGCAGGTTGAGCGCGCCCCAGAAGAGGCTGATGAAAATAAAAGCGGCAGCCGCATACAATGAAAAGCTGCTATATGTTATGCTGTTATCGAAGAACTTAAAGGGACTCAACTTTGGGTTCACTGCCCACAACACCCCTCCGGCCGCCATTTGCAGCGCCGGACCCGCCGCGCTGATCATGATCTGCTCCCACCGGCTCCGCCATGCTGTCCCGATGGCCAGCCCGCCAAATGCATAGAGCACGACCTCCACACGGCGGTCGCCAAAACGCCGCATCACCAGCGCGTGTCCCAACTCGTGAATCAGGATGGAGAGAAACACCATCGCCATCCAGACCGCCACGCCCTGGATTTGCTGCGGCGTGCGCGCGTAAAAGGCGCCGCCCAGCAGCGCGGAGTTCAACCAGAAAATCCAGTGAACGCGAATGGGAAAACCAAAAAGGGAGAACTGCCACATGCCCGCTTCCTTTACGACTCCCCAGCGGTTAAGCGAGCAGGTCTTTCACGACTTTCGCCGGTTCGACGCCGGTGAGCCGCCCGTCCAGCCCCTGAAATTTGAACGTAAAACGCTCGTGCTCGAAACCGAGCAGGTACAGGATGGTGGCGTGGAAGTCGCTGATGTGGAGAGGGTCATTGACGATGTTGTAGGAGAAGTCGTCGGTCTCGCCGTAAATGGCGCCGCCTTTGACGCCGCCACCCGCCATCCACATCGTGAAGCAGCGCGGGTGGTGGTCGCGTCCGTAATTTTCCTTCGAAAGCCCGCCCTGGGAATAGATGGTGCGCCCGAACTCGCCACCCCAGATGATGAGCGTGTCCTCCAGCATGCCGCGCTGTTTGAGATCCTCGATGAGCGCGTGACAGGGCTGGTCCACATCCCGGCATTGGGCGGGCATGCGGCCGTTCACATCGGAGTGATGGTCCCAGTTGTTGTGGTAGATTTGCACGAAACGCACGCCGCGCTCAGCCAGCCGCCGCGCCATCAAAACGGTGTTGGCGAAGGATCCCGGCTTTTTCGCCTCGTCACCGTAAAGCTTGATGACATGCTCAGGCTCGCTGTCGAGATCGGTCAGCTCCGGCACGCTCGACTGCATGCGGAAGGCCATCTCATACTGCTGGATGCGCGTGTGCGTCTCGGGATCGCCCACCTGCTGGTAGGTCAGTTCATTCAACGCGTTGATGCCATCGAGCGTGCGGCGGCGCAGGGAGGCGGGCACGCCGGGCGGATTGTTGATGTAGAGAATGGGATCGCCGGAACTGCGGAAGGAGACCCCGGCGTGCTCGCCCGGCAGATAACCCGAGGACCACAAGCGCGAGGAGATCGCCTGCTCCTGGGCGCGGTTGGTCGGGATGGCGACGAGTACGACAAAGGTGGGCAGATTTTGATTCATGCTGCCGAGACCGTAGGAAGCCCAGGAACCGAGGCAGGGACGGCCCGGCACCTGGTTGCCGGTCTGCATGGCGGCGATGGCCGGTTCATGGTTGATCGCCTCCGTGTGCAGGGAGCGCATCCAGCAGATGTCATCGGCGGAGCGGCCCAGGTACGGCAGCAACTCGTCGTTCATCCACATGCCGCACTGCCCCTTTTGCGCGAAACGATACTTCGAGGGCGCGATAGGAAAACGCGCCTGTCCGCTGGTCATGGTAGTGAGGCGCTGGCCCTGGCGGATGCTGTCCGGCAAGTCCTTGTCATACCAGTCCTGCATCTTCGGCTTGTAATCGAACAAGTCCATCTGCGACGGCCCGCCCACCATGTGCAAGTAGATCACCCGCTTGGCTTTGGGGGTGAAATGCGGCTTCAGCGCGCCGGCCCCACGCCCGAGGGACTCCCCAAGCAGCGAGACCAGCGCGGCATGACCGAGCACGTTTTTTCCGCGCGCGAAAAAGCGGCGGCGGGTCTCCAGCGTCTGCTGCTGTTGGAAGGGGTTCATGGTCAAAACCAATGTTTCCTCATAAAAACGCCGGCAGCCAGGCCATTCTTCAATCTGTCAGCGCCGTTCCTCGGCCAATGATCTCACAACGCGGCCCGTACAAAACGGCAATTCCAGTTGACGCCCCGGCTCGGACAGTTACTTTCCCGGCCCTTTTTCCACCCCCTTCCCTCTTCCAGTCATGGCTAAAGTTTGTCAAATCACCGGCGTCGGCGTCACCGTCGGCCATAAGATTCATCGCAGCGGTAAAGCGAAGAAGGAAGGCGGCATCGGCAAGCACATCACCAAGCGTGTGAAGCGCACCATCCAGCCGAACCTGCGTGACAAGCGCATCTGGGTGCCGGAAATCGGCCGCTACGTCAACGTCCGCCTCTCCGCGCGCGCCCTCAAGACGCTCGACAAAAAAGGCGCCTACGCCACGCTCAAGCAAGCCGGCCTGATCTAAGGCCACTCGCCGACTGATTTTTCCAGCCGCTGTTTTCCCGGCTCGACATCCTGCCGCCGACGCGCGTAGCATGTCGTCATGAGCAGTCTCTTTCCAGAGACCCGGTTTCTGACAAATTTATGGGCCACCCCGCAGGAGTGGGCTCAGGACGTTTTTCTCTGCCCGGTACGCGCCGGGCATTTGCAGGCAGGCGTGACCCATCGCATCGAGCGCGACACCTATCCCGGTCACGAATGGATTCTCTGCCTCGGTGGACGCGGCTGGGTGCAAGTGAATGGCCGGCGGCATGAGGTCGTGAAAAACCAGCTTGTCTGGGTCAACTGCCATCACCCCCATGCTTATGCCGCCGTGGTGAAGGAACCCTGGGAAGTCTATTGGGTGCGGGCGGAGGGGCGCGAGTTGGAAAAACTGGCCGGGCTGCTGCGGGTGGGCCTGCAACCGGTCTTCGACCTGCCGGAGGCGGGCGCGGCGGCGCTTTGTTTCGAGCGCATCTTCCGGCACATGGGCGGCACCCGGCCCAGCGACGCGGCGGCCTGCCATGCGGCGCTGGCGGAACTCGTCGCTCAGTTGTTCGCCGTCCGGCTCAATGACCCGACGGGGTTGCAGGCGGAAATCCCCGAACCCGTGCGCGAGGCCATGCAGCACATGCGCCTGTATTTTTCCAAACCGATCCGCGTGGCGGACTTGGCGCGCTCCGTCGGCATGCCGGAGAGCACCTTCACCCGCCAATTCCGCAAGGCCACCGGCACCAGTCCGATCTCCTGGCTGCGTCACGAGCGCATCAAACAAGCCAAGCGCCGGCTCATGGAGTCGCGCGACGCCATCAAGGAGATCGCCCGCCAGGTCGGCTACTCCGATCAGTTTTTCTTCAGCAAGGACTTCAAAAAGATGACCAAGCTCACCCCCACGCAGTTCCGCGAGGAGGAAGGCTGACGCTCTCAATCCGCCGACTCGTCCGAGGGCGCGGGCTGGCGCAGAAATGAGCTGGCGCGGATCAGAAGCAGGAGAAGCACACCGGCGCTCACCACGGCGGTGACGGGAAAAACACCGCGCACAAAGTCCGCGTCCATTTCCTGCTGGAGACAGGCCAGCGCCGTGCTCGGCGGCAAAAAGGCCAGCCAGGAGAGCGCCTGGGATTCGGTGATGCCCGGTTTGGTCGAGAAAATCAGCGCGATGATCACCGCCAGGCCAAACATCAATTGAAACAACCAGTAAAGCAGCAGCCGCTGCCGCACACGCGTCAACCGGGTCAGGATCAGCGCGGGAGTGAGCACGGCACCCATGAAAATCACAAAACTCCGCCACATGGTGCCAAAGGCCTCAGCATCCACCCACTTTTGACCGTAGGCGACGCCCAGATAGATGATCCCAAACACCGCGAAGGCGAAAAACAGCCCGCCCGCCCAGCCGGGGCGAAGCCAAACCCGCAGCCAGCCGCGCCTGCCGGCGGACCAGTGCGGATCGTTGACCTCCACCAACGCCTCCGCGACCGACCACAGCACCAGCGGCGTCAGCAGACCGAGCATGCGGAAGTCGATGCCGGTGGCGTTATGCAGCAACCACGCCCCGAGCATGACCAAGGCCGCGCCCAGCGTCAGCAGGCGCTTCTGTGGCGAGTAACTTTCCACCTGGGTGGAGAGATGTCCCGCCGCCTGCAAAAGAAAAAAACAAACATAAGCCGCCAGCAGGATCAGCGCAGTCAGCACGCTCATCCACAAATCACCCGGCCATGACCAGCCACCAAAGGGACCACCGCGGCCAAAGGCTGACATAAAGGCGATCATCTGCGCCGCGCTGATCAAAAAAAGCACTGAAACAATGACCAGGACAATGCGCAGCCCCGGTTTCAAGGTCGAGGCGGCCAGACCCGCCGCCGTGAGCACCAGCGAGAGCGCCAACAGGGAGGCCAGGGTCACTAAGTCACCAGCCAGATTCACCCCGCCGAAAAAGTAGCGCAGCACGAAGTAAGGCAGAATGGCCAGCACCAGCAGCAGGCTTTGCACACTGAGCGCCAGCCACTTGCCAAACACAATGCGCAGCGAGCGCAGGCGCGTCATCTGCACCAGCTCCAGCGTCTGCACCTTGGTCTCCTCCACCACCGATTGCAGCGCCCTGCCCGGCATGAAAAAAATCAACGGCAGCCACAGCATGAACCAGAAAAAACCGCTCAGAGTGTCAACCGCCCCGCCTCCAGGCCGCATGCCGCTGAGCGCGGCCAGCACGAAGATGAAGGCCATGCCCCCTTGCAGAACCGTGGCGATGGCGACGAACGCCTTGCTCTTCAACCCCTGTCGCAGCTCCTTGACGACAATGGGACTGAGCCAGTCGGGAAAATCATTCGCGGGCAGGACGGGCGGCGCGCTGGTGCTGGCAGTGGACATGCGGATCAGAGGGAACACAAAGTAGCCGCCCCCGTCAAGAACGGCCAAGCAAAAACGCCTCGGTCACAAACGCCTGGCAGAAAATGATCCCGATGAAGGTAGCGAAAATCCACATGACCAAAGCAACAAACGCCGCATCACCTGGAGCAAAAGCGGCGGTGGCGATGAGCGTCTCGTATCCAGGCGCCAGAAAAAGAAACAGCAGCCCCAGCAGCGCCCGCCCAAAACCACCGACCACAGCCATCCATAAAATCGCCAGTCCAAACACAGGCGTGGAGAGCACCAACAGCGTCATGTATTGCAACTCATCCACCAGGTCGATGCCGCCCATGAAGTAGCGCAGGAAGACGAACGGCAGGATCACGCTGGCCAGCACCGCCGCATGAAACATCAGCGCGGTGATGCGCTGCCCGGCCAGCCTTTCCGCGCTCACCCCTGTGACCCGGATCAATTCGAGGTTGCCCGGGTGGCGATCATCCCCGGCGGAAAGAGCGGTGCGCAGTGGCAGCAGCACATGCAACACCAGCAGGATGATGCCCCAGAATAGCACCCTTGTTACCAACGGCGTGAGAACCAAACTACCCAGCACCATCACCAGCGTCAGACCGCCGCAGAGGGCCATGAAGACGACCTCAAACCAGCGGCTGCGCAGGCTCTGCCGCAACTCCTTGACCAGAATCGGATTCATCCAGTCCGGCCAATCCCCGCCCTGCTCCACGCAGGACGCTGGAGCGGGGGACGGATCGTCTTGTGCTGAGGACATGGCGATTTTTGGTGACCGCAGTTGGCAGCGGCTATGGCTAGTCGAATCAGGCCACAACTCCAAGCTCTATGTTCGGCGCCACATCCCGGCACGCCCGCACCACCTGGGAACCGGCCGCAGTGAGGCCGCTCTCCAACCAGGGGGCACGTCCCAATCTCCTGCCCTGGCACCAACCCGTGTGATGCGGAGGGCACGCATGTTCTTCCCAGCACATGCCTGTGGTTTTGTCTCTGTGCGCCAATGGCGGCATGAACGAGGTTCAAGTCAGCGCCGCGGCCAGCAAGCAAGCCGGGTTCGACTTTCCCAAAGCCATACTTTGCGTTTTCTTTTTCCAGACCACGGCTATTTTCGCCACCCATGCCACTGACCGCATGAATCTTTCCGCGCTTGACTTTGCCACCTGGCTGGCCGCCACGTCCTGGCTGGCGTTGCCGTTGGCGGACACGCCCTCCTTTTTCAATATCTGGGGCTGGCTGCTGACGCTGAGCGCGGGCTTCCTGGGCGCCGGTCTGCTGGTGCTGGGACGGGCGCGGCGCGCGCATCACGACACCCGGCGCGCCCTGCACGCGGCGGAGGAGGCCCGCGGCGCCACGGAGCAGCGCTGGAAATTGCTGTTCGAGCAAAGCCCGCTGAGCATCCAGATCTTCGCCCCGGACGGCCAGACGCTGCTGTTCAACAACGCCTGGAGAAAACTCTTCCGCCTGAGCGACGAGACGGGCCACGCCTTCAACGTGCTGAAGGACCCGGCGCTCAACGCCTCCGGCGCGGTGAACCTGATCCGGCGCGCTTTTGAAGGGGAGGCGGTCACGGTGCCGCCGGTGCTCTTTCCCATCAGCGGCGACCCGCCGGAGGAGCGCTGGATCGGCGGCGTGCTCTACCCGGTGAAGGATCGTCAGGACCGCGTGCTGGAGGTGGTGGTCATCCATCACGACATCACGGAAATGAAGCGCGCGGAAGAGGCGATGCTGGCCCTCAATCATACCCTGGAGGAGCGCGTGACGCGGCGCACCGCCGAGTTGGAGACCGCGCGCGCGGAAGTGGCGAAGGCGCTGGAGGCGGAGCGGGACCTGGGCAACCTTCGAAGCCGCTTCGTCAGCATGGTCAGCCATGAGTTCCGCACCCCGCTGGGTGTGACGATGTCCGCCGTGGAACTGCTTCAGCATTACGAGGACAAACTGCCCGCGGAGCAAAAGTCAGAACTGCTGGATGACATCCGCGGCGCCACCACCACCATGGCGGGCCTGATGGAGCAAGTGCTGCTGCTGGGTCGCGTCGAGGCGGGCAAGCTCGGCTTCCGCGCCCAGGCCGTCGATCTCCCCGCGCTGGCGGAAAAACTCATCGATGAAGTCTCCTCTCTCTCCCGCGGCAAATGCCCGTTCACGCTCCGCTTCGCGGACGACCTCGCCGGCGCGCGAGCGGATGAGGCGCTGCTGCGCCACATCTTCAACAACCTGCTCAGCAACGCGGTCAAGTACTCCCCCGACGGCGGGGAAGTGATCTTCAGCGCGCGGCGCGAGGGGGACGCCCTCGTCGCCACCGTGCAGGACCAGGGCATCGGCATCCCGGAGAAAGATCGCCCGCATCTCTACGAGGCCTTCCACCGCTGCGAAAACGTGGGCGAAATTCAGGGCACGGGACTCGGATTGGTGATCGTGAAACGCTGCGTCGAGCAGCATGGCGGGAGCATTGACTTCGAGTCGGAGACCGGTAAAGGCACCACTTTCACGGTGCGCTTGCCGGTGTTTCAGGCGGAGTGACCCTCCCCACCCGGCGCTTGTGCGGCGCGGCGCGCCCGCTATGGATGCGCGAGTGCGTGATTACGTGCAGATTCATTTGGTGGTGCTGGCCTGGGGATTCACGGCCATCCTCGGACGCTGGATTGAGCTGACGCCGGTCGATCTGGTGATCTGGCGCTCGGGGTTGGCGGCGGGCGGCTTCGCGCTGGCGGCCTGGGTGTGGGGCGCGCGCCTGCGCGGCGATGCCAGACGGGCGCTGGCGCTGATGGGTGTGGGCCTGCTGCTGGGCTGGCACTGGGTGCTGTTTTTTCTCTCGGCGCGGCTGTCCACGGTGTCGGTGAGTCTGGCCGCGATGCCGACGGCGATGCTGTGGTGCTCTCTCATCGAGCCGCTGGTGGATGGCACGCGGCGCTGGCGCTGGGGGGAGCTGCTGACGGGTTTGGTGATGGTGGGCGCGGTGTGGTTGATCTATCAAGTGGAGTTCACCCACTGGCTGGGCTTCACCGTGGCGCTGCTGGCGGCCGTGCTGGCCTCATTTTTCGCGGTCCTCACCAAACAACTTGTGGTGCGCTGGCCGGGGGTGACGATCGGCTTTTACCAAATGAGCGGGGCGATGCTGGGCGTGTTGCTCGGGCTGCCGCTGCTCGGCAGCGGCGCACCCGCGCTGCCCGCCAACTCCGACTGGCTCTGGCTCCTGATCCTGGCCTGGGGCTGCACGGTGGCCACCTACCTGGGTTACATCGACGTGCTGCGCCGGATGTCCGTCTTCACCGTCAACGTCATCTACAACATGGAGCCGGTCTATGGCATCCTGCTGGCGCTGCTGTTCTTTGGCGAGGCTGAAAAAATGAGCGCGGGCTTTTATGCCGGCGCCTCCATCATCGTCGGCATCGTGCTGCTGATGCCCTGGGTGCGCGGGAGGCGTTCGGAATCCGGTTGAGCCGGCGCGCGGGGTTTGTAAGATGGCGCCGGTTTCCGCGCCGCTCCGGCTTCATGACTTCGCACCAATTTGAGGACCAAAACCGCCACCGCTGGCAGCGGCTGGAAGAAGTGATCGAGGCGGTGGAAAAAAAGCAGCCGCATGAGGACATCGACCGCCTGCCCACGCTCTTCCGGCAAATCTGCCACGACCTCAGCGTGGCCCGCCACCGGCTCTACGAGCAGGCCCTGGTGGAGCGGCTGAACCGGCTGGCCATCAGCGGTTACCGCACCCTGGAGCGGCGTGTCAGCGGCGGCTGGGACCGCTTTGCGCGGCTGGTGATCAGCGACTTCCCGCGCGCGGTGCGCTCGGAGAAGCGGCTGTTCTGGCTGAACATGCTGCTTTTTTGGGGACCGTTTTTGTGGCTGGCCACGGGGACGCCGAACGATCCCGAGTGGGCCATGCGCCTGCTCGGCACCGACGGCATGGTGCAGATGGAGAGCATGTATGGCAGCCACACTTCGCCGCATGATTACATGCGGGAGGAGTTCGGCTCGAACTTCATGATGTTCGCCTTCTACATTTACAACAACGTCGGCATCGACCTGCGCACTTTTGCCGGAGGACTGCTGGCGGGGGTGGGGTCGCTCCTCATCGTGCTCTTCAATGGCGCGCACATCGGCGCCGCCGCCGGTTATGTGCATCATGCCTGCAATCCGCAGACCTTTTACTCCTTCGTGGCCGGGCACTCGGGACCGGAGTTGATGGGCATCGTGGTGGCCGGCATGGCGGGAATGCGGCTGGGGCTGTCTCTCATTCACCCCGGCCCGCATGACCGGCGCACGGCGCTGGTGCTGGGCGGGCGGCGCGCTTTGCTGCTCATCCTGGGTGCCTGCGTGATGACGGCGTTCGCGGCGGTGATCGAGGGCTTCTGGTCGGCGAACCCGATGGCGCCCTGGATCAAATACAGCTTCGGTGCGGTGGTGTGGACGCTGACGATCGCCTACCTTGGATTCTGCGGGAGGAGGCCGCCGCATGCGGCCTGAGGATCTCACCGTGGCGCTGCGTCCGCGCCAGCCCTGGGAGGCGGCGGACCTCGGTTGCGCGCTGACGCGGCGCGACATCGGGTCGGTCCTGGCTCTTTGGTGTGTGACCGTGCTGCCGTTGTGGGGGTTGCTGGCGGTGCTGATGCAGTCCCATGCCGCCTATTACACGATGGTGGTGTGGTGGTTGAAGCCGCTCTACGACCGCGTGCCGCTGCATGTGCTGAGCCGCTCCGCCTTTGGCGCGCGCACCCGCCTGTGGCAGGGGCTGCGCGCGCTGCCGAGGCTGTGGGGAAAGTTCCTGCTGCCCGCCCTGCTCTGGCGGCGGCTCAGCCCGGCGCGAAGTTTCGTGATGCCGATCTGGATGCTGGAGGGTCAACGCGGCGCCAAGCTGCGCCAGCGCGCCAAGGTGCTGGCCAGCGAGGGCGGCAGCTCCGGCGCCACCCTGACCTGGGTCTTCATCAAACTGGAGATCGCCGTTTTCCTCGGCCTGCTGGTGCTGACTTCCTCCTTCGCGCCCGACTCCGGTTACGCGGACCTGGAGGAAATGGTGGCGGCGATTGAGGACGGCGGCTTCACTTTCCCCGCCGCCTGGTATTGGTGGTACAACACCTGTTACATCGCGGCCGTCACCATCGTTGAACCGTTCTACACCGGGGCGGGGTTCGGTTTGTATCTGAACTGCCGGTCAAAGCTGGAGGGCTGGGACGTGGAGTTGGCCTTCCGTCAAACCGCCGCGCGATTGCAAAAAGTTGCGGCACCGATGGCGGCGCTGCTCCTGCTGCTGACGGCTTGTCCGTTGACGGCTCAGGAGCCGGCCAGCGAAGACAAGCCGCCGCCCGCCCGCCGCCGCGTCGTCATACCTGCGCCAGTTGAGAAGGAGGCCGAATCGCCTACCGCCGCCGTGCCCGCCAACGGCAACGACCTCGCCCGAAAAATTCTGGACGAACCGGAGTTCGAAGTCCAGAAGCGCACCCGCCGGGAGTGGGTGACGAACAAGACCGAGTCCACAGGTTCCTGGTTCGAATTGCTCATGACGATCCTCCAACTGGCAGGTTACCTGCTGCTCGCGCTGTTTTTGATCGCCCTGATCATCTGGCTGCTTCGCGCCGCCCTGCGGCTGCGCGCGCCGCCGCTGCTCAAGGGCGCGCGGCGTCCCGCCCCCGCGGCACCCGCGCTGGTCATGGGCTTGAGCATTACCCCGGAGAGCCTGCCCGCCGACCTGCTCGCCGCCGCGCGCGCCGCCTGGACGCGCGGCGACCCGCGCGAGGCCCTCAGCCTGCTCTACCGCGGCGCGCTTTCCATCCTGGTGGACCGCCGCCACCTGCCCATTCGCGCCAGCGACACCGAGGACGACTGCCAGGAGTGCGTGCGTCAAACGGAGGCCGGCGCACTGGCGGGTTACTTCGACCGCCTCACCCGCCTCTGGACCCGCGCCGCCTACGCCGGCCAGGCACCCGCCGGGGGCGAGTTCGACGCGCTTTGCCAGGACTGGCCCTTCACCGCGCTGGAGCGGCTGCCCGCCCGCCAGGAGACACACGCCCTGCCACTGCCTGTCCTGCTCACCGCCCTGCTCTGCTGCGCCCTCACCGCCTGCAACGGACGCTGGGAGGAGGTGGAACACGAGCTCGGCCATCGCGGCAAAGCCCGCATCGACCCCTTCCTGGCCGCCCAGCGTTTCCTGGAGGAGCGCGGGCACAGCGCCGGGCGCGCTCCGAACCTGCTGGACCTCCCCCCCGCCCACAACGGCCTCGTCCTCACCTCCGCCGAGGGCGGCATGCCCGCCGGACGCGCCCGGCCCCTGCTCGACTGGGTGCGCAGTGGCGGCCACCTCGTTTACGCCCTCGTCGGCACCGCTCCTTACAACGATTGGACCGCCCCCGACTTTCTCATCTCCCATCCCATCCCCGGCGGGGACGAGCGCCAGGACCCCATCCTCGAAGCCCTCGGCGTCCGCCTCCGCCGCTCCGCCAGCGAGGAGAAAAAAATCGAGCGTCAGAAAAAAGAGAACCCGAAGAAGGAGACCGGCGACGAGGATGACCCGGAGCACCGATTGCACCGGTTTCGCATCCGGGAAAACATCGAGGCCACCCTCAAGCATGGCCGCCAGTTCCTCACCATCGAGCTGCCAGAGAGTCCCGTCTTTGACCTCGACAGGGGTCTGCGCCGCGGCGAGTTTCGCGCCGTTCATGAGGAGGACGCTCTCATGCTCAGCCTCCGCCACGGCAGTGGCCGCGTCACCCTGCTCAATCACGCCCGCCCCCTGCGCAATCGCTACTTGTCCGAGCACGATCACGGTCGCGTCCTTGATCTGTTGCTTGACGGCAAAACCAGCGCCGAAGCCCTCTTCGTCGTCGGACTGGAGGGCAGCTTTTGGGAGCTGCTCTGGCAGCGTGCCTGGCGTGTCCTGCTCGGCCTCGGCGTCCTGCTCGCCGTTTGGCTTTGGGCCGTGCTGCCGCGCTTCGGTCCCGTGCGGGCCGCCGCCCTGCATCCCGTGCGCCGCTTTGCCGACCACCTCGAGACTCTCGGCCACTTCTATTATCAGGCGCGCCGCCAGACACACCTCATCGCCGCCGCGCAGTCCGCCTTGCGCCGCCGCCTGCGCGAGACGCACCCGCACCTCACCGCCCCCGCCGACCAGGAGCGCTTCCTGGCCGAGCGCGCCGGCCTGCCGTTGGAGCGCATCGTCACCGCCTTGTCCGATCCCGCCAGCCTGCCCGCCAGTCAATTGATCCGCCTCCTGCAAGACCTGCAAACCCTGCGCCACAGCCTCTCATGACCACGCCACCCGACCTGCCGCCGCCCCACCAAGACGACCCCCGCGCCTGGGCACCGCCCCCGCCTCCCGTACCCGAACCTCCGCCCGCCGCCGGCCCCTTCCAGGCCATCCACCAGAGCGTGGCCCGCGTCTTCATCGGCCAGCAGGAGATCATTCATCAAGTCCTCGCCGCCCTGCTTGCCGGGGGTCACGTGTTGCTCGAAGGCAAGCCCGGCCTCGGCAAGACTCACCTCGTGCTCGCCCTTGCCCGCGCCTTTGGCGGTGACTTCCGGCGCATCCAGTTCACCCCCGACCTGATGCCTTCCGACGTCACCGGCCACACCCTCTTCGACCTCGCCGCGCAGAGCTTCCGCGTGCGCAAAGGCCCCGTCTTCACCCAGCTTCTGCTCGCCGACGAAATCAACCGCGCCCCCGCCAAGACGCAATCCGCCCTGCTCGAAGTCATGCAGGAAGGCCAGGTCACCATTGACGGCGAGACCCACCCACTGACCCCGCCCTTCATGACCTTCGCCACCCAGAACCCGGTCGAGCAGGAGGGCACCTACCCGTTGCCCGAGGCCCAGCTCGACCGCTTCCTCATCAAGGTGCTCATCGACTACCCCGCCCCCGCTCAAGAGGCCGCCATCGTCAGCGCCGTCACCTCCGAGGCCGGCGCCCGCGGCCTCTCCCCCGACCATGTCCAGCCCGTCTGTTCCCCCGCCGACATCCTGGAGGCACAGCGGCAAACCGCCGCCGTCGAGGCCGTCGCCAGTGTCGTCGAGTACGCCGTCGCCCTCGCCCGCGCCACGCGCGGTCATGGTGCCATCAGCCTTGGCGCTGGCACCCGGGGTGCCATCAGCCTCGTGCGCATGGCCAAGGCCTGCGCCCTGCTCGACGGACGCGGTTACATCACTCCCGGCGATGTCAAGCGCGCCGCCCTCCCCGTGCTGCGGCACCGCGTCACCCTCGCCCCCGAAGTCACCATCAGCGGCCAAACCGTGGACGAAGTGCTGCAATCCGTCATCAACACCGTGCAGGCTCCGCGCGTGTGAGGCTTCTTACTACCCAGTGTCGCCTTTTTGCAGAAGCGGCATAGCCACAGCTCCTTTCGAGTTTCGAATTTCGCGTTTTACACCCCTGCCGCCCCCATCGCCGCCTGCATCAGTTTCTCCTGGGTGGCCTCGGCACGGGTGAACTCGCCGCCGGGTGCGCCCTCATGCAGCATGAGGATGCGGTCGCTCATGCCGATGAGTTCGGGCAGCTCGCTGGAGACGAGCAGCACGGCTTTGCCCTCCTCGGTGAGGCGGTTGATGAGTTCGTAGATCTCCAGCTTGGCGCCCACGTCGATGCCGCGCGTCGGCTCGTCCAGCAGCACCACTTTCGGCTCGGTCATCAGCACTTTGCCGAGCACGACTTTTTGCTGGTTGCCGCCGGAGAGCTTGCCAGCGGCGGTCTCCATGCCGGCCGCGCGCACGCGCAGGGCGTCGTAGAGTTCCTGGTTGCGGCGGCGCTCGGCGCGCTGGTTGAGCAACCCCAGCGTGGTGAATCGCGCGAGCGAGGCCAAAGACAAATTGAAGCCGATCTCGCGCTCCAGCACCAGGCCGTAACGGCGGCGGTCCTCGCTGACCAGCGCCAGACCGCTGCGCAGCAATTGGGACGGCCCCATCCGCGCGGTATCCCGTCCCAATAAACGCACCCAGCCGCCGTGCCGCCTTCCCCAACAACCAAAGAGGTGCATGAGCAACTCGGTGCGCCCGGCTCCCATGAGGCCGCCGATGCCGAGCACCTCGCCGCCGCGCAGGCTGAATTGGATGTCCCGCAGGAAAACGCCGCCAGGGGTCTCCGGCCCCACTTGCAAATCCTCCACCTCCAACATGACTTCCCCCGGCGCGCTGGCACGGCGCGGAAACAAATCCGTGATCGCGCGCCCGACCATGTGCTGGATGACCTCCGCGCGGTGGGTGGCGGCGGTGTCGCGGGTGACGATGCTGGCGCCGTCCCGCAGCACGGTGATGCGGTCGGCGATGGCGAAGACTTCCTCCAGCTTGTGGGAGATGTACACGCAGGCGATGCCGCGCCGCTTGAGGTCGCGCAGGATATCGAGAAGAATCTGCACCTCGTGCTCGGCGAGCGCGGCGGTGGGCTCGTCAAGGATGAGGATGCGGCCCTCCTTGGCCAGCGCCTTGACGATCTCGACAAGCTGCTTTTGCCCCACCCCGAGGTCACGCACGCGCGCCGCCGGGTCGATGGCGACGTCGAAGCGGGCGAGCAGGGCCTTTGCCTCGCGATACACGCGCGGCCAGTCCACCAGCAGGCCGCCGGCGCGGCGCGGTTCGCAGCCGAGAAACAGATTCTCCGCCACCGTCATCTCCTCCACCAAAGCCAGCTCCTGGCAGATGACGGCGATGCCCGCGCGCCCGGCGTCGGCAATGCCGCTGAAGCGCGCCTCCTGCCCTGCAACCTCGAGACGTCCTTCATAACTGCCGTGCGGGTGGATGCCTGAGAGGAGCTTGATGAGGGTGCTCTTGCCGGCGCCGTTCTCACCGCAGAGCGCGTGGATCTCACCGGCGCGCAGGTCGAAGCTGACGTCGCGCAAGGCGACGACGCCGGGAAACGTCTTGGTGACGCCCTCCGCGCGCAGAACCACCTCCGCTGTCGAATCCATGGCGGCATGATGACGGGACCGGCGGCAAAAGCAAGCGCGCGGCTCCTGATGAACCCGCATTTTGCGACCATAAGTTCTTGCCGTATGCGTGGTTGCTGGCTTTGATAGGGGCCATGCTGCCCGGCAAGAATTCCCCCCGCCCGAACCCCTGCCGCATCATTCCTGCTCTGCTTGTCTGGCTCGCCCTCTGTCAGGCGGTGACCGCCTTCGACACGGTCATCCTCGATGCGGGTCACGGCGGCCACGACCGCGGCGCGGCCATCGGCTATGTTTATGAGAAGCACCTTGCGCTCGACACCGCGCGCCGGGTGGAGGACATCCTGCGCCGCAACGGCGTCAAGGTCGTCATGACCCGCAGCCGGGATGTGTTCATCCCGCTGGCCGACCGCGCCGCCATCGGCAATCGCTACCGCAACGCGCTCTTTGTGAGCCTGCATTACAACTACAACCGCAGCGGCAGCGGCGCCGGCGTGGAGACCTACCATCATTTCCCCGGCAGCCAACCGCTGGCGGCCTACATCCAAGCCTATCTGGTGCAGCGCACCGGCATGATCAATCGCGGGGTGAAAACCGCCAGCTTCCACGTCATCCGCAACACCACCCGCAATCCGGCGGTGCTGGTCGAATGCGGCTTTGTCAGCAACACCAACGAGCGCGCCCGCATGCTCACCGGTGAATTCCGCGCCCGCATCGCCGAGGGCATCGCCCAGGGCATCCTGGCGTACAAAAAGAAGCGTTAACCCCCGATTTGCCGTGCTCGTCTCATGCCGCCAGATGCAGGAAGCGGAGACGCGCGCTTTTGCCGCGGGCGTGCCGGCGGCAGACCTGATGGAGCAGGCCGGGGCGGGCAGTGCGCGCGCCATCGCGCAATTCCATCCGCGTCCAGGCACCGCTGTGCTTTACCTCGGCAAGGGCAACAACGCGGGGGATGCCCTGGTCGCCGGACGACACTTGTGCGCGCGCGGCTGGCTTTTGTTGGGGCGACTCAGCTCGCCGATTGACCAGCTCAAACCGCTGCCTCACCAGCATCTGCTTGCTCTCGGCGATAGCTTGAAAATCCGCGCCGAACCCATCACCGCTGCCGACGCGCCAGACGGTCCGTTGATCCTGCTCGACGGTTTGCTCGGCATCGGCGCCAGCGGCCCTTTACAACCGGCTCTCGCCGCGCTGGCGGCGGAAATGAACGCCTTGCGACGACAGGCGCACGCCAGCGTCATCGCCATGGACATTCCGAGCGGACTCGATGGTGACACCGGGCACGCCCACCCCGGCTGTGTCGAAGCCGATCTCACCATCACGATAGCCCAAGTCAAAACGGGGCTCGTTGCGGACAGCGCCATCAATCAGGTGGGCCGGCTCGCGCGGGTGCGCCTTCCCGATCTCGACGCCTGCGAGGGCGATACCGGAGCCGAATTGATCACCCCCATGCTGTTGCGCCCGTTGCTGCCGCGCCGCGCTTTTGACACCCACAAAGGCCAGGCCGGACGCGTGCTCGTTTTGGCCGGCTCCCCTGGTCTGCTCGGCGCGGCTGAACTGGCCTGCCGTGGCGCTCTGCGCGCGGGCGCGGGTTTGGTCACGCTGCTTGCCAAACCGGACACCTACCCGCTGCTGGCCGCACGTCTGCCGGCTGAAGTGATGGTAAAACCGGTCACCTCATACCTCGAAGCCCTCGCACTGCCGCATGACACTCTCGTCATGGGGCCGGGTCTGGGCCGCGCGGCGGACGCCGAAATTCGAGAGGTCCTGGCCGCCGCCACCGCTCCCGCTGTGGTGGACGCCGACGCTCTCAACGCGCTGGCCCCGCTGGCGGACGACTTCGCCGCTCCAGGTCCGCGTTTGCTCACTCCGCATCCAGGTGAGTGGTCCCGGTTGGCCCCCGACCTCGCGGCGTCCAACTTGCAACGCCGTGCGCAGGCGGCAGCCTTTTGCGCGCGGCATCCGCAAGTCACCCTGCTGCTCAAAGGCGCCCGCACCCTCATCGCCCATCATGATGAACCGGCCCGCTTCAACAGCAGCGGTCATCCCGGCATGGCGACCGGGGGCATGGGCGACGTGCTCAGCGGCGTGCTCGGCGCCCTGCTCGGTCAGGGCGTTTCGGCGTCGGTCAGCGCAGCCGTCGGAGCCTGGCTTTGTGGTCGCGCCGCCGAGCGCGCGGCGCTGGAATCCCATGCCAACGCCGTCCTGCCCAGCGATGTCCTGCGCCATCTCGGTGCCGCCTGGCGCGACTTGACAGAGGGCATATTTTGAGTCGGAAAGCGCGATTGACTCCGCCCGCCCCGCGCGGGACATTGCGCGCATGGCCGCGCCCTCACTCACCGTTGATCCACGCTCGCTGCCGGCTGAGGGCCGGCGTTTGCAAGGCAGCCTGCCACCCGCCTTCTTCGGCCTGACGAAGGACGACCCGACACGACCAACCGGGCCGCTGACCTTTGATCTGCACGCCCAGCGCGACGACGACAATCTGATCCTGAGCGGTCAACTGCACGCGCCATTCCAGTTTGACTGCGTGCGCTGCCTGCAACCTTTCGATTTTGAGGTGGCCCTGGATTCCTACGCGGTGGAGATTCCCATCGAAAACGAGCAAATCATCGACTTGACGGAATCACTCAGGGAAGATATTCTGCTTGCCCTTCCGAGCTACCCTCGCTGCGAGGACAGCAATGTCCAGCCGCGCGACTGTGCCGCCGAAGGCCGTTTTGACCGGGATTCCACGCAGGAACCGGAAAAGGCGGCCCCGGAGAGCACGACGGGTGTTTGGGATGCCCTCGATCAACTTAAAAGCTAGAAATCCCCCACCATGGCCAATCCCAAGCGCAGACAATCCAAGGAACGCCAACGCCTTCGTCAGGGTTCCGCCCGCTGGCGCGCCCCCATTCTCAAAACTTGCCCCGAATGCGGCAGCGCCGTGCCCGGTCACGTCGCCTGCCCCTCCTGCGGCTACTACAAGGGCCGCCAAGTGCTGACCATCGAAGCCGCCGAGTAATTCCGGCGTTCGCCCCGTTTCCCTCAAAAACCCCGCCGTGCGACTGCCGGCGGGGTTTTTTTATCGCTACTGCAACTTCGCGTCCAGTTCCTCCAGCTTGAAACGCACGCTCACCACATAGGCAGGCTCGCCCTCGGTCCAGTGCCCGTAGGTGGTGGTGACGAAGGTGCCGCCGGGCAGCAACTCGACGCCAGGGTAGGTGCAGTCGGCACCCTTGGTGTTGTCCATGATGCGCACGCGATACTGCCCTTCGGCGCCGTTGACGATGTCCTCGTAGCGACCCACCCAGCCCACCCAGTCGCCCTTGGTGGGGCTCACATGCGTGGTGTCCCGAAAGCTGATGAAAAGCCGGCCATCGGGCGCATATTTGGCAACGTGACGATCACCGGTGAGAGCGGCGGGCAGTTCCTTCGGCTCGCTCCAGCTCAGGCCCTCGTCGTCGGAGAAGATGACAAAAGAGTTGAACTTGCGGCTGTTCTCCCGCAGCAGCACCGCGATCTGATTGCCGTCTGGCGAGCGCAGCACCCCCGGCTCGCAAAGACTGGCATTGGGCAGCATGGCGATGGGAGCCGGCACGCTCCAGGTCAGACCGCCATCCTTGGACAGACAGGTGTAAACCCAGAAGCGCCAGGGCTTGGCGGTGGTGCACAGGTAATCCGGCGCGTGCGGGCTGCGCACAAAGTACTTCTCCACATCTCCACCCCGGATGAAGCGACCGTCGTCATGAAAAAACGCCAGATAGTGCCCCGGTGTTTTTAAATCGATCACGCTGGACATCGTCACCACCCCGCCGAAATCGCCGATGGGTTCCAACTCGCTCCAGGTGCCGCCGTCGTCCTCGCTCACCGCCATGCGGATCGGGTACAACCCGCTGAACATGATGAGGCGCTTTTTACCGGCGGCATCGACCACCCGGTGCAGGGTCGGCACCTCAAGAGAAGTCTCCCACGATTGCGGAGTCGGCAGGCGCTCGCTCCAGGTCAGGCCGGCATCTTCGCTGCGCTTGTACACGATGGCACCGCGCCCATGTCCCTTCGGATAAACGATGAGCATGGTTTTGTTGTCCTCCAGCAGCACCGTGGTCGGGTGTCCGAGGTACTGGCCGGCCTCGCGATCCACCACCACCTGCCGCCGGGTCTCGCCGCTGATGTCCACGATGGGGATGGAGTAGCCGGGAGCCAGCTTGGACTGGAAATTTTTCGGCGGCGCCAGCGTCACATCGGTTTGCTGCAGCTTCGATTGCGCAAAAACGGACGCGGTCAGGGACAAGGCGGCGGCAAGGGTCAGGCGGAAATGCGTCATGGCCCGCATCCTACGCCTGTCGCGCGCTGACTTTTGCAGTCTAAGCAGGCCTTTTCATTGCCGCCGCCATCCCAACTCCTTTTTTTTTGCCTTCTCTCCATTCCCAGTCGAATCTTCCGCATGTTGAAACTCGGACTGATCGGCTGCGGCAAGATGGGTGGCGCGTTGCTGCGCGGCGTGTGCGCGGCGCTTCCCAATAACGACGAGGTGCAAATCTCGCTCTGCGACGCCGTGCCCGCCGCGGTGAAAAACCTGCGCGAGGATCTGCCGGTGCAGGCCAGCGGCGGCACCCCGGCGCAGGTGGCAGCGGACTCCGAGCTGGTGCTGCTGGCGGTCAAGCCGCAGGACATGCAGAAGCTTTGCGAAACGCTCGCCCAGGTCAAAGGCGCGCGCCTTTACCTCTCCATCGCCGCCGGCATTCCCATCGCCTCCCTCGAGTCATGGCTCGGCGGCGGGCAGCGGGTCATCCGCGCCATGCCCAACACTCCCGCCCTTGTTGGTGCCGGCGCCGCCGCCTTTGCCCGCGGCACCCAGGCCACCGATGCCGACGCCGATCTGGCACGCCGCGTTTTGGGCGGCGTCGGCACGGTCGATGAGGTGCCTGAAAAACTGCTCGACGCGGTGACCGGCCTCAGCGGCAGCGGACCCGCTTATGTTTACACGGTGATCGAGGCGCTCGCCGACGGCGGTGTGTTGAAGGGTCTGCCGCGCGCCACCGCGCTGCAATTGGCGGCGCAGACCGTGTTGGGCGCGGCCAAAATGGTGTTGGAAACCGGCAAACATCCCGCCGCCCTGCGCGACGAGGTCACCAGCCCTGGCGGCACCACCATCGCCGGACTCGAGCAATTGGAGGCGCATGGCCTGCGTCATGCGCTGGTCCAAGCCGTGCGCGCCGCCACCGAGCGCAGCCTCGAGCTGGGGCAAAAGTGAGCGGAACATTCAGCCAAGCAGGCGGCGCAATCGTGGAGCCAGTTTCTCCATCGGCAGCCCCATCACATTGCTGAACGAGCCGTCAATCGCCTCCAAAATGATCTCGGTGCCATCCTGGATGCCGTAGCCGCCAGCTTTGTCCAAAGGATCGCACACAGCGTGGTAGGCGCGAATGGCATCCGCATCGAGCGTTTTGAATCGCACCCGCGTCACGACCGCAAACTCCTCGTGAAGGTCCCCGTCCTGCCAGGCCAGCGCCACCCCCGTGCAAACCTCATGCGCGCGCCCCGACAGGCGCTCCAGCATGGCGCAGGCCTCCGCCATGTCCGCCGGTTTGCCCAGCGGCTCGTCATCAACATAGACCAGCGTGTCGGCCGCCACCACCAAGGACTCGGGCCGCCTGGCTGCCGCCCACACCGCTTTTCGGCGCGCGTTTTCCAGGGTCAGCGCCTGCGCTGTCAAAGCCGCCTCATGCGCCTCCTCGACTTGCGGAGCCGCCACTTCAAAAAGCTCGAACCCCGAGTCATGGAGTAATTGCGCGCGCCGCGGCGACTGCGACGCCAGCAACAATCCAGCCGGTCGTTTTTCCATGACGCCGCTCAACTTTCACGCTGGATCATGAGCACCTCGTCGGCGCGGATCAGGGCATCCCGGCCTTGAAAGTTCCGATAGCGGTAGTAGCCGGTCTTGGATTGCAGATCGGGCTTGCTGGCGGCGATGAACTCGCGCCCGTCCCGCAGTGTGATGCGGTAGTTGCCGCTGCTGCCGCAGCCACTCAGGCAGTGACAGGCAAGGCCAATCAGGAGAAAGATAAGCGGGCGCGTCATGGGAAATTGGAAGCTTCTGAAAAAAACTCGCTTCCAGCAGGATGCAAGCGTAGCGTGCGGACTGTGTCATCCCTGTCCTTCGCCAAACAAGCCCTCCGCAACTGGAGGGAAGTGGGCGCCGTCGCCCCCTCATCCCCCAAACTGGGCGAGCGCATGACCGAGCTTGCGGAGGTCTGGCGGGCCGAGAGAGTGGTGGAACTGGGCCCTGGAACTGGGGCGCTGACCACGGCGGTGCTCGATGACCTTCCACACACCTCTGACTACCTCGGCCTCGAGTTGAACGGTGATTTCGTGCGCACCTTGCGCGCGCGTCATCCTGAACACCGCTTCGAGCATGCCCCGGCTCAGGAATTCGATTTCACCAGCATCTGGCCGGATGACGCCGGGTTTGACGTGGTCATTTCCGGCCTGCCCTGGACTTCCTTTCCAGAAGCGCTGCAAAAATCGATCCTCGACAACGTGCTGCCGCGATTGCGTCCGGGCGGACGTTTCGCCACCTTCGCCTATTGGGGCTTTCACCAACTGCCGGCGGGCCGCGGATTTCGCGCTCTGCTGCACTCGCGACTCGACGGCGTCGAATCCAGTCGCGTGCTTTGGGCCAATCTGCCGCCCGCATTCATTTACATTGGCCGCAAGGCGCCTTGAGAAGGCGGCAGGGCAGATCAAAGCCATCCGTGGCGCGGCGCTGACGTTGATTTCGCGCCTCAAAGCAGCAGCCAATTCAAAAGTTGGCACGGCACCTGCTGCTTAGTGGTGGTGAGAATTGGGGCTCACACCCGCCACAACGCTCACCATCAACAAACCAAATCAACCAGCATGAAACGGAATACTATGACATCCCTCATCACCAAGTCGGCCGCGGTGCTCGCCGCCTGTGTCGCTCTCAACGCGCAGGCCGGGTCCGACGGAAAAGTCGTCGCCCCCACCATCACCCCGGAAGTCGATGACTCCCTCGGCTTCGAAGCCAGCATCGGTTACGACAGCCGTTACTACTTCCGCGGGTTGTGGTTCTCCAACCACAACGTGTGGACCAGCATCTCAACCTCCATCCCCGTGACGGAGGCCCTGACATTCGACGTCTTCGGCTACTATACCGACACCGCCACCAGTCTGAACTACTCGGAACTGGACCTGGGTGCCTCTCTGACCTATGACGCCGGCTTTGCCAGCTTCTCGATCGGTTACACTTGGTTCTACTTCTTCAACGGATTCTTCGGTGACGGCGTCGGTCAGGATTATGCGCATGAGGCATTCATCAGCAGCACCATACCGATCGGCCCGGTCAACCTGAACCTGCTCTATGCCTATGACTTCTTCATCTCCGCCTCCTATGCGGAAGCAGGTCTGGACACTGAGATCAAGGTCACTGACTGGCTCTCCATCGTCCCGGCTGCGGTCATCGGCTTTGGCATCGACGGTTATTACACCTTCGGCACCGCCGGCTCCGCCTGGAACCACGTTGGTCTGAATGTGAGCTTCCCGATCACGCTGACCAAGACGGCAACCCTCACCCCCTACATCGCCGCCAACTTCTCGCTCGAAGGTCGTGAAGACCTGAACACGATTGAAGGCAAGGATGAGGTCTTCGGTGGTGTCGCTTTGACGATCACCTTCTAATCTTCCCACTCTCAGTTGCAGTAGTGCCAACCCGGGCGGTCGCGAGGCCGTCCGGGTTTTTTTGCGCCCGTGTTTTCCATTGCCCATCGCCGCATCCTGCTTTCCTGTCGCGGACATGTCAGCAGAATTCCCCGCCCCGGCCCTCAATTGGAACTCCCGCTCCCTCACCCGCGGCTGGCAGCGCGGCATCCATGCTTTTTACTGGGGTCTCGGCTGGCAGGCGGCGGACTTCGACAAGCCGCAAATCGGCATCGGCACCCCCCTGCTCGATGGCAACCTCTGCAATGTGCACGCGCACGAACTCGCGCAACTCATCAAGGAAGGCTGCGCCGAGGCCGGGTTGATCGGTTTTCCTTTCGGCGTCAGCGCGGTCAGCGACAACATCACCCAGGGCCACGAGGGCGGCAACGCCTCCCTGCCCTCCCGCAATCACATCGCCAACGGCGCCGAACTGGTCTGCTCCTCCCACTGCTACGATGCCCTCATCGGCCTGCATCACTGCGACAAAAACGGCCCCGGCTTCGCGATGGCCCTGGCCCGCCTCAACTATCCCGGCCTCATCGTCAACGGCGGCTCGATTTTACCCGGCTGCCATCAGGGCAAGCCCACCACCATCCTCGATGTTTATGACGCCGCCGCGCGCGCCGCCAACGGCACCCTGGGCTTCGAGGAATCCGAGCAAATCATCCGCACTGCCTGCCCCGGCCCCGGCGGCTGCGGCATCGCCGCCTCCTTCAACACCTGGGGCATCACCATGGAAGCCATCGGTCTCAGCCTGCCGGACACCTCCTCCATTCCCGCCGTGGATGAAGCGAAGCGCGCCGAGTGCCGTCGCGTCGGCGCCGCCATGCGCCGTCTTCTCGAACGCGGCATCCGTCCGCGCGACATTCTCGGGCGCCGCGCCTTCATCAACGCCACCACCACCCTCGCCGCCATCGGTGGGTCCACCAACGGCATCCTGCATCTGCTCGCCCTGGCGCGTGAGACGGGCATCGACTTTACCCTGCGTGACATTCAAGCCATCTGCCGCCGCACCCCGGTGCTTTGCAATTTCGCCCCGCGCGGCGCCGGCACCATGCACGATCTGCACCGCCTTGGCGGCACCTCGGTGCTGCTGAAGCACCTGCTCGACGGCGACTTGCTCGACGGCTCCTGCCTCACCGTCACCGGTAAAACCCTGGCCGAAAACCTCGCCGCTGCCCCGCCCGTGCCCGCCAGTCAAACGCTGATCGCGCCGCTGGAGCGGCCATTCAAAAATTACGCTGACATCCAAATCTGCTTCGGCAACGTCGCCCCCGAGGGCATTGTGTTCAAAGTCTCCGCCCTGGACAGCCCGCGTTTCAGCGGCACCGCGCTCTGTTTCGACGACTCCAAGGCCGTGCATGAAGCCGCCGCCGCTGGCCATATTCAACCCGGCCATGTCGTCGTCATTCGCGGCAGCGGCCCCGTGGCGCGCGGCATGCCCGAGCTCCACGTCGCCAGTGCCGCGCTCGCCGTACCCGAGTTGAAAGGCAAGGTCGCCCTCATCTCCGACACCCGTGTCTCCGGCGTCTCCAGCGGCGCGGTCGGCGTGCATTGCGCTCCCGAAGCCGCCGTCGGAGGTCCCATCGCCGCCGTGCGCGATGGCGACCCTGTCTCCTTTGATTTGCTGGAGGGCGTCATTCACGTCGCTGCCGATCTCGATGCACCGGACCGATCTCCTGCAAAAGAGCCGGTCAAACACGAGCGCGGTTATCTGGCCGACTTCGCCGCCACCGTCAGCCAAGCCCACGATGGCTGCGTGAGCCGCTGGGTTTTGCGCTGATCCGGTTGCTCAATTGCCACAGCCGCCAGCCACGCGGAGACGTAACTGAGGCCATGTCCCGACGTGTCGTCCTCCACTGGTTCCGCAAAGACCTGCGCCTCACAGACAACACCGCCCTGCATCACGCGGCGCGCGACGCCGCGCAAGTCATCCCGGTTTATCTCCTCAGCACCTGGCAGCGCGCGCACCCCTGGACCGGCCCGAAACGCCAGCAATTCCTCTGCGGCAGCCTCGCCTCCCTGGCCGGCAACTTGCAAGCAATGGGTTCCCGTTTGATCCTGCGCGCCGGCGACGCGCGCGCGGAATTGGAGCGGCTCGTCAAAGAGACGGGCGCGGAAGCCATCTACTTCAATCGCGACTACGATCCTTATGGCCGCGAGATGGAGAAGAAGGTGCGCCACCTCTGCCATGAACTCGGCATCGCCTGCCTCGACTGCAAAGACCGCGTCCTGCACGAGGCGGACGAAGTCCTCACCGGCGAGGGCGGCGTCTATCGTGTTTACACCCCCTACAGCCGCAACTGGCTGGCGCAAGCCAAGCCCGCGCCCCTGCCGCGAATCACCCACCTCGGACCTGCCGCCGGCGCGGAGATCACCTCGCTCCCGCTGCCCGCCATCAACCACTGGCAACTCACCCCTGAAGATGCCGCCATCATCGAACCCGGCGAGCGCGCCGCGCGCGCGCGCATGAAGCAGTTCATCGACTCCGGCACGCTGCATCGCTATGGCCAGCAACGCAACCTCCCCGCCGGCCAGACCACCTCCCGGCTCGGCCAGGACCTGCGCTTTGGCCTCATTAGCATTCGCGAGCTTTATGCCCGTTGCCTGCGCGCCGCCGAGGGTGCGCCCGCCACCGCTGTCACCTCCGTGCAAACCTACATCAGAGAGCTGGCCTGGCGTGAATTTTACCTCGCCCTGCTCTGGCATCACCCCGAGGTGTTCGACGAGGAGTTCAACCCCGAGTGGCGCGGCATCCCCTGGCCTGGCAGCGATGCGCATTTCCAGCTTTGGAGCCAGGGCCGCACCGGCTTTCCCATCGTCGATGCCGGCATGAGAGAGCTGTTGCAGACCGGCTTCATGCACAACCGCGTGCGCATGATCGTCAGCATGTTCCTCACCAAGGACCTGCATTGCCATTGGCGGCTCGGCGAGAGCTTTTTCATGCAGCATCTCGTCGATGGCGAAAACGCCTCCAACAACGGCGGCTGGCAATGGAGCGCCGGCACCGGCGCCGACGCCGCTCCTTACTTCCGCATCCAAAATCCCTGGATTCAAACCAAGACTTACGACCCCGACGGCGCCTACATCAAACAATGGCTGCCCGAGTTGCGGGACGTGCCCGCCTCCCTCTTCACCGCCCCGCCCAAGGATGGCCGCCCGCTCGCGCCCGGCTACCCGCGGCCGGTCGTCGATCACCACACCGAGCGCGACCGCACCCTGGCGCGCTTCCAGGCGCACCGCGAGCGGCGCGGATAAAAGGGTTGACCCCGCCGCCCGCCCTCGTATCGCTGGCGGACCATGCGCATCCGCACTTTTCAAGGTCTCAGCCCCGCCCCCGAGCACGCCGCCGCCGTCGCCGCCGTGCCTTACGATGTCGTCAATCGCGAGGAAGCCGCCGCCCTGGCCGCCGGCAATCCGCACAGCCTGCTGCATGTGGACCGCGCCGAAATTGATCTCGATCCCGACCTCGACCCCTACTCTCCCGCCGTTTATGCGCAGGCGAAAGCCGCGTTTGCAAAGCTGCAATCCGACGGCGTGCTGCGCCGCGAAGCCGCGCCCTGCATGTACCTTTATCGCCAGACCATCGGCAGTCACAGCCAGACCGGTCTCGTCACCGTCTGTCACATCGACGACTACGCGAACAACATCATCAAAAAGCACGAAAAAACGCGGCCGGACAAAGAGAAGGACCGCACCACCCTGGTGGACACCCTCGGCGCCAACACCGGCCCCATCTTCCTCACTTACCCCGGCAGCGCCGGCATCAAAGCGGTGATTGACAGCCACATCGCCACCGAGGCCGCCATCTACGATGTGGCCGCGCCCGACGGCGTTCGCCACGAAGTCTGGCGCCTGCCCAACTCCAAAGCCATCCCGCTGACCTCGCTCTTCGCCGAGCAGGTGCCCGCCGCTTACGTCGCCGATGGTCATCACCGCGCCGCCAGCGCCTTCAACGTCGGTCAAAAACGCCGCGCCGCCAATCCCGGCCACACCGGCGAGGAAAATTACAACTGGTTCCTCAGCGTGCTTTTCCCCGCCGCCGAACTCAAAATTCTGCCCTACAACCGCGCCGTCAAAGACCTCAACTGCCAGGATCGCGAGCAGTTCCTGGCGAAAGTCGGCGCCGTTTTTCAACTCCAGCCCACCGATAAAAAAGAGCCGTCCCAACCCGGCGAGTGCTGCATGTACCTCAAAGGTCAGTGGTACCTGCTCCATTGGCAGTCCGCCGCCGGCGCTTCTCCCATCGCGCAACTCGATGTCAGCATCCTGCAAGACCGTTTGCTGTCCCCCGTGCTCGGCATCGACGACCCGCGCACCAGCAAGCGCATCGATTTCATCGGCGGCATTCGCGGCACTGCTGAACTGGAGCAACTCGTGGACAGCCGGCAATTCTCCGTCGCCTTTTCCATGTATCCCGTCACGGTGGAGCAACTGATGGCCATCTCCGACGCGGATGAAATCATGCCCCCAAAAAGCACTTGGTTTGAACCCAAACTGCGCTCCGGCTTCTTCATTCACACCTTAGAGGGCTGACCTCCCATCAAAAGTCAGACTCGCCCAACAGTCAGGTCAATCTGTCAGATCAAGACGACAATTCGAGTCTCAGACAAAAATTGCATGACTCGCCAGCATAAACTGTTCGATTAAACAGCATTCAAAAGATCATCTTTTTGCAGGCGTAAGTTTTTGAAATTATAAATTTATTCTTTATATCTGGCCTGATTCGGTTCTTTTAGCAGTACGCCCTTGGAAAATAGCATTTTAATCTGACATAATTAACCCGAAGTCGCTGGTTATTTGCAGATTAATATGACAACTCCCGCTCCCGTCCATCCTGGTGAAGCTTTGCGCGAATTGCTCGATGAGCGCGGCATTTCCCAAAGTCAGGCCGCGCAATCCCTCGGCCTCAGCCGCGGCCACCTCAACTCCATCATCAACGGCCACAATCCGATCTCGGCCGAACTCAAACTCAAGCTGCAGGATTTTCTGAACGTGCCCCCGCAGCACTGGACCCGGTTGCAAGAGCGCCAGGATGCCTTCGCCGCCACCCCCGAGGGCCACGCGCACTTCCAAACCGCCAAACGTCGCGAGTTTCTCGATCAACTGCACCTGCGCGCCCAGACGCGCCTGGACCGGGATTTTTTGCGTGCCGCTTTGGACTGCGGCTGGCTCGGCATTGACTCGCTTGCCCCCGCCCAACTGACCCGGTCCGGCTGCTGGCTCACGCTCGGACTGCGCGGTCTCGTCACCCGCCTGAAGGACCCGACCGCTCACCCTCAAGAAACCGAGGTCCTGCTCAAACCCCGCTTCGAGCTGCCACCCGGTGCCGTGCTCAGCGTGCTCACCCACGAAAAAATCCGCCTGCCCGAAGGCCTGGAAATGCGGGTCTCGACGTTCGCGGACGCCTTCTGCGCCGCGGAGTTGAGCCTGCGCTGCCGCACTCATTTCGAGGACGGTCTGAACGCCCCGCTTTCCTTGCAAATCGTCAACGATTCCGGCCGCCCGCAAACCCTGCGCTTCCAGGACCCCGCCGTGCATGCGCAGTTCGAGTTTCACCCGGACGATGAGTCCGGCCCGCCCTGATCGCGCCCTTTCCCCCCCACACACAACCCGACCACACCACAACCGCACCCGCACCATGAACCGCCTCACGCCTCCCACCGTCCTCTCCAGCCCCAAAGCCGAAACCACCGCCGCCAACCCCCTCGAAACCGCCACCCTCCCCGCCGAACTCGTGAAAGAAGCGCAAGCCGCCATGATGCGCTCCACCCTCAAGCACAGCGGCATCATCCGCGAGCGCATGCACGCCCTGCAAATCCAGCCGCGTCCGCTCTCGTTCGGCGACCCCGGCGTCTCGGTTTACTCCACCGACACCCGCAGCCACACCGCACCCGACTGCCTGATGAACACGCTCATGGTGTCCGCCGCGCATAGCGCCGCGCTCGACCTGCACAACCTCGCCTGCACCGTGCAGCCCGTCACACCCCTGCTTGATGCCAGCGAGCGCTTCGGCATCGCCTTCTTCGCGCAAATCCGCGAAAACGCCGGCGCCGCCGTGCGTCTGCGCGACACCCTTGACCTCATCTCCGCCGAAATCGGCGCGCGCAGCTTGAGCTATGTTCCGGATCGCCCCTGGATTGAGCTGGTTCATCAAATGCTCAGCCCTTTCCCTTCCCCGCTTGACGCCTCCGTGCTGCTGCCGGTTCAGCTTTTCCGCATTCGCTATCGCGGCATCGACTGGCCGCAAATGGAGGCGCTCCTCGCCGATGCCCTGCGCTCGCTGCCCAGCGTCGCCCTGCTCAGAGGTCGCAAGGATGTCTTCACCCTCACCCTGAGCGGACACTCTTGAAGATCATTCAGGCCGCGGCCCTATCCAGGCCTGCGCTGTAAACTCGAAGCGCGCGGTGCCAGACTGGCCGCCTCCTCAACCGTGAGGTGGCGCCAGCGGCCCTTGGCCAGCCCGCCCAGGCTCAGCCCGCCAATCGCCACGCGCACCAGTCTGCGCACCCCGACTCCAAGCGCCTCCAGCATCCTGCGGATGTGGCGGTTGCGCCCCTCATCGAGCACAATCTCGAGCCACGCGTTTTTGCGGCCTTGCCGCAGCACGGACACCGACTTCGCGCGCAGCAGGAAGCCGTCATGCCTGGCTCCCTCCAGCAGCAAGCCCAGCAACGCCTCATCCGCCAGCCGGTCAATTTGAACGTGGTAGCATTTTTCCAAATGGGAAGCCGGATTGATGATGCTTTCCGCCCAGGCGGTGTCGTTGGTGAACAGCAGCAAGCCCTCGCTCGCCTGATCCAGCCGCCCCACCGGTGAGAGATGCGCTTGCGGCGCGTCTCGCAGGCAGGCGAACACTGTCTCCCGCCCTTTTTCATCCGAGGCAGTGGTGACCAGCCCGCGCGGTTTGTTCAGCATCAAATAAACCCGTTCAGCGGCAGTCACCGGCTCGCCATCCACCGTGATGACACGCCGCTCATGATCCACCGGAAACTCCGGATCGCGCCGAACAACGCCATCCACCCGCACGCGCCCTGCGCGTGCGAGTGCCGCCGCTTGGCTGCGCGAGCAGTAACCAAGCTTGGAGAGAACACGGGCAAGACCGGGCATAAATGATCAGTTTATACCCTGCGCCTGCCCCGAGCAAACTCCCCCTCCTCAGGAAAACTCATCTGGCATTTCAAGCGAGCCTGCGCTAAACTCGAAAAAACAAAGCCGCGTCTCGCGGCGCGAACCGAACACCCCATGTCCGTTTACGATCGCGACTACATGCGCCCCTCCCGGCACTCTTGGAGGCCGGGGAACATGCGTTGGGACGCGTTTTCCGTCGTGTTCTGGCTGAACATCGCCGTCTTTGTCTGCCAGTATTTTTTTGGCTGGTTCATGGACGGCAGCGGCTCGCAGGCCTTGCCCAAAGGCGGCGTCAGCCTGGAACTTTTGGCACAAGGCCAGATCTGGACCATCTTCACTTACATGTTCGTGCACGGTTCGCTGGGGCACATCCTGGTGAATCTGCTCATTCTGTGGTTTGTCGGCCGTCAAGTTCAGCAGATTTTTGGCGGCGCGCATTTTCTCCGCATCTACGTGCTCGGCGGCCTGCTCGGCGCGGCCTTGGAGATCGCCGCCCGCTCCTGGTTCGGCGGCACGCCAGTCTATTTGGTCGGCGCCTCGGCCTCGGTGTTCGCGTTGTTTCTGGCGCTGGCCGCCACCCTGCCCAACGAGGTCTTCACGGCGCTGATTTATTTCATTATCCCCGTGCGGGTGCGCCTCTGGAAGCTGGCGGCCTTCGCGGTCGGCCTCAATGTCATCTTGGGTGCGGGCGGCCTGCTTTGGGACTCGTTTCCCGGCGCCGGCATCGCCTGTTTTGCGCACTTGGGCGGCGCCCTCATGGGGTGGTACTATGTGCGCATGCTGGGCTTTGGCGGCAATCCCTTGACGTATCGCCAGCTCTGGGCGCCCACTTTGCAAAGACGGCAGCGGCAGCAGCATTCGCAGCTCGAAATGGCGCGCGCCCGCCGCCGGAACTTGGCGGTGGATTTGGAGATCGACCACGACGCCGTCCGCAAACGCAACCCCTCCGGCGATCCCGCCGTCGATGTGATGCGCGAGGAGGTCGATCCCATCCTGGACAAAATCAGCGAGCAGGGATTGCATTCGTTGACCGACGACGAGCGCCGCACCCTGGAGCGCGCCAGCAGGCTGGTTTCACGCAAAAACCACTGAGGCGCGCCCAGCCTGTCAAACCGTCGCGTTGCCCGCCTTTTCGAGGACGGCGACCGCGTTGCGCAAAAGCTGAAGCCCGAGCGTCTGGCTTTTTTCCGGGTGAAACTGCACGGCTATCAGGTTGGGGCGGGTGATACCGGCGGCAAACGTCACGCCATAATCAGTGAGACATAGCGCCTCGGAGGTGTCCTCCAATTGCGGGTAGTAGGAATGCACAAAGTACATGTGCGCCGGATCGGGCAGACCCCGCCACCACGCGGCATGAGCCGCCTGCCACTGCACCCGGTTCCAACCCATGTGCGGGATTTTCAAGCCGGATGCGGCGGGAAATCGCCGCACCGTCCCGCCTGCCACCGCAAGCCCGTCGATGCCGGGTGATTCCTCGCTGCCCGCAAAGAGCAGTTGGTAACCCAGGCAAATCCCCAAGTAGGGCCGCCCCGCCGCCAGCCATTCCCGCAAAGGTTCCCACAAACCGCGCTCGCGCAAAATGCGCACGCTGTCGCCAAACGCGCCTTGACCGGGGAACACGAGCAGTTCGATTCGCGCAAAATCCGCCGGCTTTTCCACCAGCGCGGCACGGCGCCCGAGCGCGGCAAAGGCGTTCAACACACTGCGCAGGTTGCCCGCGCCGTAATCCAGAACACCAAGCAGCGGCGTGTCTTTATTGTCGCTCCCCGGCTCCATTTCAAAGCACCTCCTTGGTGCTGGGAATGCCGCTGACGCGCGGATCGACCCTGGTCGCCATGTCGAGGGCGCGGGCCAGCCCTTTAAAAATGGCCTCCGCCATGTGGTGGGCGTCGCGCCCGCGCAGGAGATCCACATGCAGGTTCGCCAGCAACGAGCCGGCAAAGGCGCGCAGGAACTCCTCCACAAGCTGGTAACTGAAGCGACCACCTATGGCCTCGACCCCGTCTGGAGCCTGGTACACCAGCAGCGCGCGCCCGCTCAAGTCGAGCGCCACGCGCGCCAGCGTCTCGTCCATCGGCAGCAGACACCAGCCGTAACGGGTGATTCCGGCTTTGTTTCCCAGCGCCTCCCGGAACACCTGCCCCAGCACGATGCCGGTGTCCTCCACGGTGTGATGAAAATCCACCTCGATGTCGCCGACGGCTTTGACCTTGAGATCAAAGAGCCCGTGCCTGGCGAACAGGGTCAGCATGTGATCGAAGAACGGAATGCCGGTCTCGATCGAGGATGAGCCATTGCCATCCACGTTCAGTTCGATGGCGATGTCGGTTTCCGCGGTTGTGCGGTGGAGATTGGCGGTGCGCGCTTGCGGCATCATTAAATTAAACCGCTTTACGGCGTTTCGGCAAACGGCTTCTCGTCATCGATTCGTCCCGTTTCCTCTGCGCTGCTTTCCCTGGCCAGTGCTTCAACCTCCTCCAGAGGCACCTCGCACACGACGAGGTTCCAGGGGTCTTCTGTACGGGCGGGCTTGTAATGAATTTGGGCGCCGAGAATGTCCAAACGCTGCCGGATCATGTGCATTCCCATGCCCTTTTTTGCCTGCCCGGCGACGACGCCCTGGAAAGATTCGCCGTCACTGCGCACCTGCAATTGCAGGTTGTTTTCCTCCCTCCAGAACAGGATTTCGATCTGGCTCGCCTTGCCGTGCTTGACCGCGTTCACCGCCAGCTCCTGCGCGATGCGGTACAGGTGGGTGGCCGATTCGGCGCGCAGCGGCGGCAGGCGGGGATCGAGCGCCGTCTCGCAGCGGGTGTTGAAGGAGCGTCCCAGGAAGATCGCCAGTTGCTCAAGGGCCTCCTCCAGCTCGCCGCCGCCCTCCAGCACCGGAGCCAGGCCGCGCGCCAGGCCGCGTGCGAACTGGGTGGTCTCGGTGATCTCCTCCGCAATCCGGGCGAGGCGCTCCGCCTGCGGGGGCTCATCCCGCCGCACCGCCGCCAACATGGAGTTGCATTTGAAAAGCACCCCGACCAGACGCTGGCAAAGATCATCGTGCAAATCCCAGCCAATCCTCCGCCTTTCCATCTCGGAGGCCTCGGCCAGCTTCCGGTTCACCGTGTGTTCCTCGGTGACATCCATCACCAGTCCTGCGACGCTGATGATGTGACCCTCCTTGTCAGCTACCGCAAAGCTGCGGCAAAGCACCCGCCGCGCCCCGTTTGGAGTGTCGAGCCTGAGCCGCAGATCCTCGCATTGCCCGCCCTTGACCAGTTCGTTCATCGCTCCCACCGCGCGCCGGCGGTCACTTTTGGGAAGAACCTTCAGCCAGCTCATGCGATCCCGCTTCAAATCCGCAATCTTCAGCCCCCAAATCGTCTCGTAAGCCGGGTTCACATACCAAGTGTCCGGCTTGGCGAGCGAAACCGACCAGAAGACATCCTTCAATTCCTCCACCAATTTCCAAAGCGGCTGCTGACTCTGCCACAATTCCTGGCGGATGCGCAGACTGTTGTAAAACGCCTTCGACATCATGGCAAACTCGTCCTTGCCCGGCAGGGGCTCGTTTTGCTCCTCATCAAGTGCCGCGTTCACCGTCTGCTGGACCACTTTTTGCACCCTGTCTGTCACCAAAGTGTTAAGAGCCACCCAGAGGATCAAACAGGCGCCGAAGAGGAAGACCGCAAAACGCACCGACTCCTCCATCGCCTTGTTTTTGGCGCTGAACAAAACATCCTCTTTGTTGTAGGCCAGGATGACCACGCCCTTGCCGCGCATTTCCCTGCCCATCAAAAACGGCGCCACCGAGATGATGGAGGTCGCCGTTTCCTCCAGCGTCGAGCTCATGGTTTCCCGGGCTCGAATGACGGCCTTGCTTGCCTCGCTAAGGGGAGATTGCTCGATTTTTTTGCCTTGCAATTCCCTGGCCGTCACATGCAACAGGTTATTTTGCTCGTCAGCCACCCCCCCAAAGCGCATCTCGCGCTGCGCGGCCTTGTAACTCAGCTCCAAATCCAGGGCGCTGGTCAAATTGCGCCTGAAGACATGCTGCGCCAGACCCGCCAGTCGCGCGCATGCGGACATCGCGCTGTTCCGTCTGCTCTGCAATTGCTGCTCGACATCCCGCTTCCATTGATAGCTCACGCCAAATGCGATGAGCAGCGCCCCGAACAGCAGGACCAGCGCTGAAAGACGGAATTGCAGGGAGTGCAGAAAATTCATGGCTGCAAGCGGGGGAACAATGAGGCGTCCCACTTGGGCATTACCAGTTTGTCGTGGCCGAGCAAGCCTGCTTTGACCATGTCTTTCACCTTGCTGTCCAAAACCTCGCCGATCCGGTTGTCTTCGAGCCAGCCGCTGACTCTCTGCAAGTCCGGAAAGTGGACATGTTCAAGGCAGCGCCTGGCGGCTTTCTCGTCCAACCGGGTTCTGCGGGAAAAAAAGGCGAGGAATTCCGCATCATCGGAATGCATTCTCGGCTGCGCGGCAAAGAAGCGTGCCGCCAGTTTTTGAAGCACCTGTTTTTTGGACTCCCAAACCGTCTCCCTGACCGCCAGGACACGCAATATGGGCTGCTGCAATTCCGCGCTGTCAAACAGCCTTGTCATCTCGCCCGGCGCGATGCGCTGGGCATCCGGCTCGGTCACCACCAGCGCGTCAACTTGATTGGCTGCCAATGCCGTTGAAACCTCCCTGCCGGTGAATGGCAGCAACTCCACATCGGCAAGGGTGAGTCCCGCCTTTTGCAACGCCTTCACCAAAAGATAGTGGCTCGATGAGCGAACCTCCGCGCCAATGCGCAGTCCTCTGAGCATCTCAAGACTCTTCACGCGATGAGGCACCATCAACACATCCGCCCCCAATGACTCCTCCAACACCAGCCCGATGCAAACTGGATGGCCTGAGTCGTTCATTTGCAGCGCTTCATCCAGGGAAATGACCGCCGCATCCACCACTCCGTTTTCCAGCGCGCGTGAGATCGCGGTCGCGCCCGCCATTTCTATCAGGCGGAATTCATTGAGCGGCAACGGCTCATTTTCTGCGAGCGCGAAAACCAGCGCCTCCGAACCAGGCCGGGTGCCCACCGCCAGCCTGAGCGGGTCCGGCTCGGCAAAACCCCGCCAGGTTACGGCAAAGATGAAGCAGCCAGCCGCCGCCAGCAACGCCAGAATTTTCCAGACCACCCGCTTGGGATTCATGCGCGCATTCTCCACAACCGGAGTGGAAATGCCAACCTCAAAAGATCAGTCAAGTTCGAATACGAACGGCAGGGCTTGCGTGCTCATCATGGCGCGCTCGGCCGCCAGATGCTTCTCCGCCAATTCCTCAAAACCTCCGCGTTCCCTGAGCCGTTTCAACGTTGCGTTCACGCCGTTGAGGAGTGCTGCCGGCGCGTCTTTGCGCGCCGCCACCGCCCAAAACTCCTCGCGCAAAGGCGCCAGCAAGGCCCTGGTGGCGCCCGGATGCTGGGCATGGTAATTCATGATGGAAATCTGGTCGTAAACCCAGGCGTCCACCGTGCCATTGACCACCTCCAGCACGCAAGCAGCATCCGAGTCCAGACGCACCAGAACCGCCTGTGGGAGTTGCTCCCGGCACCAGGACTCCCCCGTCGTGCCAATGCGCACCACCACCCGCCGGTTCGCCTGCGTCAAATCCTCGGCACTCCGCACCGGCGAGTTTTTGGCCGCCAAAACGGACAACCCTGTTTTGACATAAGGATCGGAAAAAGCGACCGACTGGCGGCGCTCCTCGGTCGCGGTCATGGATGAAATGATCAAATCTATGGCGCCTGTTTTCAAAGCCACGATCAACCCGTCAAACTGGATGTTGCGGAACTCTGGCTCACGCCCCAAATCATGGGCGATGGCTCGGCCAATGTCCACGCTGACCCCGTTGATCTGCCCGGCGTCGTCCACATACTCGAAAGGACGATAGGTCGCGTCCATGCCAATAACCAGCGGACGCTTGGACGCGCTGTCTGTGTTTCGCCTGCCGCACGAGACAGCCAAGGCGGCCACCAATGCGAGCGGAATAAAACGCCGGAAGTTTTTTTGCATGTCGTTAATTGCCTGTGTCCGAGTCTTTCTGCAAGCCGAGCCGCCTCAGCAAGGACCACCGCGGGGCCGCCGCCTGCCCGAGCCGCGCTGTCAGTTCAGGTTTGACCGCCGTGCTCAACCGCCAGCGCAGCAGCAGGCGCTTCGGGCAGGGCTCTTGCGGACTCAAATGCAACCGTCCCTGGCCGTCCAGCAAAAGCCAGCTCCCCCCCTCCTCCTTGCCGAGCCGGACGGCTCTGCCGGAACTGCGCACCCTCGCCGCCAGCGCGCGCCGCGCCCCGTCCTCCTGCGGATGCAGGAGCTCCAAATTGGCAACCACCACACTGCGCAGACAAGGTTGGAACGCAATCTCCACGGCGCCCCTGCCCTGCCCGCACTCCAGCGTCAGTTCTCCAACTGCCCCGGCCGGCCCCTCCCAATCCTCACGGCGCACCTCGCCGGTCTCCAAATTGCGCCACTCGACCACGACTTTAGCAGTCTCCTCCGCCGTGATCGCCAGCGCGGCAACGCTTTGTTTATCCAGCCGGATGACCTGCGCAGCCGCCGTGCTCCGCATCACCTCCAGCAAACGCGCGCCAACCGCCTCCGGCGCGCAGAGGCGCCGCGCCAGGGATTCGCCGCCGGCTTGACGAGGTGCGCGGCGCGCCAGTTCCGCCATGCCGCTTGTGTCGGCATACTCTGCCAGAACGGCGCCACCGGCCGCCGCGAACTCCTCCACCCCGCCGCTGCCGCGAAATCCGATCACTGGCAAGCCCAGCGCCGCCGCCTCCACCATGGCCAGAGGATAAGGATCCTCGCGCGAGGTCAGGCAAAAAACGTCCGCCTGTTGCAGCACCGCAAAAGGATTGGCCAGCAACCCCGTAAAGCACACCCGCCCCTCCTGCCCCAGCGCCCGCAAATCATGCCGCAGCCGCCCGGCCTCGGGGGACGCCTCCAAATCCCCGATCCACACCCCTTGCCAGTCCTCTCCAAGCCCCGCCACCACACGCAGAAACAAATCCGTCCCCTTGCGCCACCCCACGGTGCCCATGCCGCATACCAGACGCTTGCCCGGTGAAACAGCCATGACCGCCGGTTTTTCAGCCGCCAAACACAGCGCCCGATCCACATCCACACATTCCGGCACCACCGTGATCCTCTCCTCCGCCACCCCGGCGCAACGCTGCAATGAAGCTTTCACCGCCTCCGAGCAGGCAATGAAATGCGCCACCGATCGCCGCAACTGAGCCAGGTTCAGAGCACCCGTCAAACCCAGCTCAAAATCCATCTCATGCGCGTGGCAAATCACCGGCACCCCCGCCGCATGCAACGCCGCCGCCAACCCCCCCCAGGTCGCCGTGTTCAAATAGGCCGCCTCCACCCCCTCGGCAAGCCAATCCGACAAGTCGCCGGCCTCGCTTCCTTTGGCCAGCGGTGCGAGCGGCCGGTGCGCCTCCAGCAAAGGTCCGCCCCGCCGCAGCCAAATCGCCGGCTCCACCCCCCCCGACCCATGCCACCACTCCAGCAAGCTCAGAAAACCCACCGGCGCTCCCGTGCGGCTGGCCTCATGTCCCGCGAACAAAACTCGTATTTTGCCTGTGCTCATCCCAAGCGAACTCCAAACACGTTCAACCGCATGTCCATGCCCAGACTGCTGCCCCGCTCCACAAATGGCCGCCAAGTCAGCCTGTCCGACACCGTGATCGTCAGCCGAAAACCTGTCGCTCGCAGAATGGCTAGCAGTTCGTCCAAAGTCTGCGGCTGCCCCTCAAAGGAATGGTACTCCACAAAAATGCGCCGTACCTGGCCCAGCGACCCCCGGCACTCCCGCAGCACCCGAAGTTCCGCCCCCTCGATATCCAACTTCAGCAAATCCACCGGCTCCTCCAAATAGGGTGACAACCGCACCGCCCTCACTTCGATTCCCCCGTCACGCCCCTCTCCCACTCGCCCCGCGTCACTCCCCTCCGCCTTGAAGCGCAGCACCGTCTCCTCATCCCACAGCGCCGCCTCCACCACCTCGAAGCCGGACGCGCCCGCCGCCGCCAGATTCCGGCGCAAATACCCCGCCACCTGCGGGTCCGCCTCAAAACACGTCACCCGCGCTCCGGGATGCCTCAGCTTGAAAAACATGGCCGCGAGGCCGATGTTCGCCCCGCCATCGATCACTCGTGGCGACTCCGTCCTGGGGATGTCGTACATCCTTTTCACAAAAATTTCCTGATGCGCGCTGCCCGCCGAAGGACCATCCGGGAAAGCGACGCGCACGCCCTCCACTTCGAAAAAGCCCGCCACATGCCGCGGCAAACGCCCCAGCAAGTGCGGCGGCACTGGCGGCACTGGTTGCGCCCGCCAAGTCTCGATCCACTTCTCCTCAGCGCCCGTCACCAGCGCCCCAAGTTTGGCCTCAAGCTCCGCAACCGCGGCTTTCGACGCCTTGCGCGCCGCGCCCGCTCTTCCCGCCATCAGCAGCGCCCGCACCTCGCATTCGGGATCGCGCAAGCCCTCGAGAAGCTCCAGCGCCTTCTTTCCCCGCCCCGCCCGCAGAGCCAAATGCACGCGCCGCCGCCGCCGCCATACCGCCAAGGTTCGGAGCAATGAAAGCGGCTCGCTTTCCGGTATTGGGGCTGATGACATCTCCGCAACAAAGACCGCAGCCCACCTCCCTCAATCGAAATTTCATGGTTCGCTCAATCTCCGCGAACCAGCAGGCGCTCCATATTCATGGCGGGCGCGCGATGCGGCGGTAAGCTTGGGAGTCAGCAACGTCCGCAGATCAGGCGGGGATGATTTGTTGAGGGTGCTGGCCGGCTATTTCAATCCTCCAGCAGCAAATCCCAGCTCAGCGGCGTGCCCTTGGCCGCCGCGCGTTTGATCCGGCGCCCCTGCACCAACTGCCAGTATCGAGGCTCCAATCCCGCTCCCGGCCTGACAATGCGCAAATTCTCCGCGCTCAGCACCTCTCCCGGAACCACATCCCGGCTCACGTAAATCGAGCGCCGCCGCTTGACCGCGCGCTGCTCCGCCTCGGTGGGTCCGTATTGCACCCGCCCCAGCGACTGCCAAGCGCGCTCGCTCTCCACGACCAGTGCGCTCATTTCCTCCGGCTCCAGCGAGAAGGCCGCGTCCACCCCGCCCTCCGCGCGGCTCAGTGTGAAATGCTTCTCAATGAGGACCGCGCCGAGAGCCACGGCGGCAACGCTGGTTCCGATGCCCGGCGTGTGATCCGACACCCCCACCTCGCAGCCGAACATCTCCCGCAAATGCGGCAGGGTGCGCAGATTCGAGTTCTCCGGCGTCGCCGGATAAGTGCTCGTGCATTTCAGCAACACGATCTCCCCCGCCCCCCCGGTCCGCAAGACGCGCACCGCCTCGTCGATCTCCGCCAGCGACGCCATGCCCGTGGAAAGGATCACCGGCTTGCCCGTCGCCGCCACCCGGCGCAGCAACGGCAAGTGAGCACACTCAAAAGAACCAACTTTGTAGGCAGGCACCTCCAGCGTTTCCAAAAAGTCCACTGCCGACTCGTCGAACGGACTGCTGAAACAGATCAAGCCAAGCTCGCGAGCACGCCGCATCAACGGCTCATGCCATTGCCAAGGCGTGTGCGCCTCCTCATACAAATCGTACAGGGAGCGTCCGAACCAAAGCGAGTTGGGGTCCTGAATGACAAAGTCGCCCTCGCGCACCTCCAGCGTCAATGTGTCCGCCCGGTAGGTCTGCAACTTGACACACTGCGCGCCGGTTTTGGCCGCCGCCTCCACCAGCGCCAGCGCGCGTTCGAGCGAACGATTGTGATTCCCCGAAAGCTCGGCAATCACAAACGGTTGGTGCGCCATCCCGAGGTGACAGTGTGCGATCTTCATGATTGGCAGTTCGTGGCAAGGCGGCAGCCCTGCATTTCCATGGCGGATAAATCATCCCAGCGGGAGGCAAGCAACTCGATTTTATCCAGCACGCGCGAGGCATCGGATATTTCCGCCATCACCGCCGCCTCCCAGGCACCCGCGCCGGCGTGGGCGATCATGTTGAAAAACCGCGCGCCCAGCACGAAGCGCAGAAAGCACAGGATTTTCCTGGCTCCGCGCAGGGCGACGGGCTGACCAATGTGACATTGCAGGGCCGCCGCCGCCAAACCCGCCTGGGAAAGGTGTGGCAGTGTCCCTGTCAGATCCTGGTTCAACAGCCGGTAGAGTTTTTTGCACTCACTCTCATCCAGCGGGCGCAAACCGCCACCGGCTGACTCCACCATCACTTGAAACGAGATGATCGACAAACGGGCCAAGTCGGAAAAACCGTCGCTGATGGAGCCGTCAATGGACTGGATCCAGCGGCTCGCCATGAAGCGCGGCAGTATCGCGTCCCGAAATTTTTCAAAGGCCAGGCGTTTGTCCCGCTCCGGCAATGAGGCGAATAGTCGCGCCTCCAGCAAGGCCGGCAGCCAGCGAAAAAACGGCCCCAGACTGCCTCCCGACGGCTTGACATCCGGTTCCTGCCACCAACCGACCCAGTCGCCCGCGTTGCCTGTCCCGCAACCTTCGGCAAGCATCCGCCGCACCCGCTCCGCCCTTCCCGCAAGCCGGCGCGGCAACAGCAAGGCTCCGGCAAACGGAGGTCCGGTGAGGAACTTGGAGCCGGAAATTTGCACCATCCAGCCTCTTTCCACCAAGCCGCGCAATTCCTGCCAACTCGACCGCAACTGGCAGGCGTCCACCACCACATCCACCCGCTCCGGCGCCTCGGCAACCAGTTGCTCCACAAAGCGGTAATCGGGCGCGGTCAGCCCCGTCTTCGAACCCAGCAGAACATGGGCCAGCACATGACAGCCTTCCGCCAGCGCCGCCAGCGCCGCGCTCCTCCACTGAGCTCCCACCACCTCCCCCGCCAGCACCCTGCATTCCTCGTCCCGAATCGCCACTTCCCTGACCTCGGTCCGCCTTCCGTTGAACGCATCCCCTCCTTTCTCGACGCGCTGCCCGTCCGCGGTCAGGCTGTCAAAATAACGCCCCTCCCCCGCCAGCACGACGCCCCGTCCCGACTCTTCCGGGGACACCAGCACATTGCAAAGCTTGCGTCCCTCCGCGCCCGCGTGAGCCACCATGACAGCGGCGGTTTCCGAATCCGTCCCGGAGGCGCAAAGCACCATCGCCAGCCCGTTTTCCGGGTAGTCCATCAAGGCGGCCAGTTCGTCCGCGATCACCCGTGCCAGCCGGGCCCGCGGACACGCGCTTGGTTCCTCAAGCCATGAATCCAGCAGATGCCGGCGCAGCATGTCCGCCAATAAAAAACCATGCTCGCTGATGGCAGACGCGGTGGAGGAGGAAAAATGCACCGCCTCCGGCCGTGGTCGCGGACAAACCCCGTAAGCGTTGAGGCGCGAGACCGGATCCACCGCAAGCCGGTTATCCCCCCCCGCCACCAACAGGTGTTCCAGAGGCAATTCCAGTTCACTCGCCGCGCGGCCCGCCTCCGCATCACCGGTCTCCGCGCCTTCAATAAGGCCGCTCATCCACAACATGGTCCGCCGTGACATCGCGTCCCCCTCCTGCTTTTGCATGTCCGCCAGCGCGGCCGCCGGCAGCAGCGCCGACAGAACGGCGCGCGCCGGTTCCGATGTCACGGACCATAAGGCCCGCGCGTGATGCAACAGCGCTGACAGGCGCCTCGCATTGAGCACGCCAAACCTGACCGCATGTAAAGCCTCAAAAGCGAGACGCGCCGCCAATGCCAGCGCCTCCGCGTCCTGCATGAGAACGGGGGAAAACAACACCAAACCCGTCTTCTTGATCTCAAACAAACCGCAATCCCGCTCCCCGAGGGTGAGATAACCCGGCACCCCCGGCAGCAGCGCCGACACCACTGGATCCGCCTCCAAAATCACCTTCATCTCGCGATGCGGGATCGCCAACTCACCCTGCCACGCCGGTGACCACTCAGGTTTCTTCCTCACCTCCATGCGGGCAACCAACCCCTCGAACCAGGGCCTCAATTCGCGCAGTTTCCGATCCTGGTTCATGCGGACTCGCCGGCATTCCTTTCCATTTCCGCGTAACGCGCCAGTCCCGGCGCGCCGACACGCCGGCCCATGCCTCCGCGAATCGTCACCATGCACGGACGGCAGGTGCCGCAGGGCTTGCCCTCGACGGGTTCATGACAAAACCAGGCCATTTCCAGGATGTCGCGAAAACCGCCCGCCTCCGCCACCTCGCCCATCTCCTGCTTGCTGATTTTCATCACTGGAAAGTCATAACCCCGGAAAAGCACCTGCAACTCATCCGGAGCGTCCGCGCGCAACTTTAAAACATCCGGCTCGCGAAGTTTGGGTTCGACCCATTCCTTGAGTTTCGTGTAGGCCGCCCCCTGCCCTTTGACCAGACCGACTTCAAGGTCTTCCAGACCCGACTCGTCGCGAAATTGCGCCATGCACAGGTACTGGCTGCCCAGCCAGAAACTCTCCCGCGCCTTCACCAGCGCGCTGGCGTAGGGTTCGCGGGCATATTTGTACCTGTCCGCCAGATGCATGATGGGATTGAGCACCCGCCCCCGCCATTCCGGGCGCCTCTCAATCTCATCCATCATGCGGCTCACCGTGCTCAACTCGGTCAACGTGGTCTTGCGCCCCAGATAAATCAGGTAATAGGGCTGTATGAGGTGGTTGGAGTTTTGCAGCAGGTCAAGCACCCGGAAACTGGAATCCCAACCGCTTGTCCAAAAGATGCGTTTGATGATTTTAACCTCGTCGTTCATTCGTGTTCACCACCTTTCGGCAGGGCAACTCTAACGCTTCCGCATGCAGGCTCAACCGCAATCCCGCGGCCGTCAACGTTCCGGCTTGATTTCGAACAAGGTCTGACTTGCCATGCCCTCCGCCAACGCCTCTGCTTCCTCAGCACTGCTTCCCCAAGTCAGCACCTTGCCAATGCGGTCGGTCCCCTTCCGCAATCTGTGGACCGTTTCTCCGATGGTTGCGCTCACTTCGAACTCGATCACATCCGGATGCGTTTCCAGGCCGGGCGGCGGCGTCCAGGATTGCAGGATGCCATTATCAGGAGCCTCCAAAATGCGGGCGGCGCAAGGTCGCGCGCATTTCGGATCAAGATCGGGATCCAGACCGGCGCAGGCGCGGACAGCCTCGCGCACCCAGTCGATTCCCGTGTGATGGCGCACCAACTCCGGCAGGCAGGTGGCGCCGATGCGTGCGCCTACCTCGATGATGCGCGCTCTGCCCTCCTGGTCCAGGATCAGGTCGATATTCGCCGGGCCATGGGTAATGCCCAACGCCAGCACACAATCACTCACCGCCCGCCGCACCGCCTCCGCTCTTCGTTGCTCCAGCCGAACCGGAAACGAATGCCCGACCGGGATCATGTAAGGAGGTTTTGATACGGTGTCGTTGTGAGGCAGAACCAGGCGGCACTCGCCGGCAAAACTGAAGGACTGGGCGCCGAGTTCCTCCCCAGAAATGAACTCCTCCACCAGCAACTCGCCCTCGGGCGCGTAGCGCCAGGCCTCCGCACAGGCTTCGGCCACCGCCTCTTCTCCGCTGATTTTGACCACGCCACGGCTGCCCGAACTGGCCGGCGCTTTCACCACGCAAGGATAGCCGATGCGCGCCGCCGCCGCCTTGGCCTGCTCAATACCGCGCACAATCGCAAAGGCCGGCTGCGGCACGCCCGCCTTCTCAAAGCAGCGCCGGGTTTCAATCTTGTTGCTGCACTGCCGCGCCACCGTCACGCCCACCCCCGCCAGTCCGAGCGCGTCCACCACCGCGCCCACGGTGGGCACACCGATGTCGCTCTGCAGCGTCAGCGCGCCGTCAACGCCGGATCGTTTCGCCAACTCCACCACCGCCGGCACGTCAATGATGTCAATCAAGTGAGGCTCGTCCGCCATTTGCATTCCGCCAGCGGACGCGTTGCGATCAACCACCAAGGAGCACCAGCCCAGCGCCCGCACCGCTTCAATGGCCGGAATCTGGCCGAAACCGCCGCCGACAACCAATATTTTTTTTCGTCTCATTTCGATTGTGCTTCCTTGCAGCCGGACACAATCCCGCGCGCCTCAAAAAACCGCCGCAATGCCGGCTCGTCGCGCAGTGTCCGAAACAAAAAGACCATGCGCGACCCCGGATTGTGGTTGCCCTCGATGATCCAAAAACCCTCCCGCCCGATCAGCACATCCCAGCCCACCCAGTCGAAGGCCGGGTGCCGCCGGTGAAACGTCAGCAGGGTCTCGCGAATCTCCCTCCAAAACGGGATGGCAATCCCGGTCAAAACCGCCCCGCTCTCCGGGTGCGTCGCCAGCGCCTCCCTGCGACCGTCCGCACCGCGCCGCAGCGCCTGCCGCGTGACACCGCTTTCAGGGTCCAGCGCCACGGTCACGCCGCCGCGCTCAAAGTTGTCCGCCGGCGCGGACGCCTGGCTGCCCACCCGCAGCACCGGCGCGAACAAACGCGGCTCGCCGCCCTCGTCGCGATAAATAGTGACCCTGAGCGTGTTCACTGACCCTGCAAACAAGGCCGCCAGGACCTCATGCTGCTCAATCAAAGGATAAGCGGCGTGGAAATCGAGTTTTTCCAGCAGCGCTGGCAAGTCCTCAAAGCGGTGATGACTCCCCGCCACCTCGAACCCATCCGTCCGTGGCCGTAGAAACAGCAACCCCAGACCGCCGCCGCCCTGGCAGGGCTTGAGCACCCAGCCGCGCCCCGCCTCCAATTCCGCTTTCAACCGGCCCCAAGTCCACTCCGAATCTCCAGGGTGCATGCTGCCGGCGATCACATAAAACGCCGCCCCGACCACCGGCAACCGTCCCTTCATGAAGGCGTCGAAAAACATCTTGTCATGCAGCACCGGCCAGACATTGCGGTTGGTGCGCGTGGTCACAAGATGACGGCGCGAGTCCGGCGGGTAATCCCGCGCGCTATCGCGTGTCAAATCGAACAAAACCACCTGCTCGGTGGAATACCCGCGCCACCAAAACGGCGCCAGCGTCAGCGGCGATCGCCGCCAGCGGCGCGCGTCGCTCCAGTTCTGCCGCATGAACTGGCGCAAAAAAAAACGTGTGAGTTTCAGTTGCATGGCGCAGCCGCTGCCCCCTCCTCGAGACGCATGGCCTTGAACAGCCATTCCGCCCGCTTCCAATCCTCCTCGGTGTCGATGTCTGGCGCGCGATGCGCGGGCAGCACCACCGCCGCCGAGGCGGGCGAGGTGATCTTCCTCTCCAAATCGAGAAACGCCTCCGCCTTTCCCCAGTAAAACTGCCCGGCGTCGTGATATGCCGGCTCCAAGTCCTGCGAGCGCTTGCCGCGGTGTTCCGGCTGCATCATCTCCACCCTGCCATCCCCGCGAATCCGCAACGCACGCTGAATGGGCGCGGGAAAACGACTCACGCTGTACACGAAGTCCGCGCCCGTCTCCCGCAACCGGTCATGCCCCGCCCGCAAATCCTCCGGCCGCAAAAAAGCGGCGGTGGCATATATGCAGCAGACCCAGCCGGGCCTGCTGCCGGTGCATTCCGCAAAAGCGCGAATCGCGTGCGCAATCACCGGCCTTGTCCCTGCCAGATCATTCGACAACTCGGGCGGCCGCATGAACGGAGTCTCGGCTCCCCACGCGCGGGCGAGGGCGGCGGTCTGCTCGCTGTCCGTGGACACAATCACCTTGTCAAACAATCCGCTAGCGACCGCCGCGGAGATCGGCCAGGCAAGCATCGGCCGCCCGCCGAAGTCCCGGATGTTTTTCCCCGGTATCCTCTTGCTGCCCGCGCGCGCGGGAATGACGGCTAGCTTAAACACGCTCCACAAAACCTCCGTGTGCGGTTGCCAGTGAAGAGCGTGCCTGCCTTGCTTTTCCATGCAAAACCGGTGGCTTGGATGTTCATATCGTTCATTATGCGCCAGCCAGCCGCATCTAGCAAATGCGAAGCGATCCGACGCCGCGCCGCCTGCGCGAGGACGGGCAGATTGAGCCGAAAAGCCCCGGTATGGCCTTGCGTTTCCCGTATTGACGGGGCTGTCACAGCAGCGAGAATGGCCTTTCGCGCACTGCGGAATGGACAGAATGGATCACCCTCCCGGCTTCGTCATTTGGCTCTACGGGTTGCCCTGCTCAGGCAAGTCAACCCTGGCCAAGGCGCTCAGCGACTGGGCGCGCGCCAATAGCCGCCCGGTCCTGGGACTGGACGGTGACGAACTGCGCGCGGGAATCTGCTCGGACTTGGGATTCTCGGACGCGGACCGGACCGAAAATGTGCGCCGTGTCTCGCACTTGGCGAAGCTCGCTTCAGCGTCCGGATTGCTCGTCATCGTTTCCCTGGTAACCCCGACCGCAGCCCTGCGTGAACTGGCGCGCTCGGTCATTCCGCCCGAACGCCTGCTGCTCATAGCCGTGGACTGCCCGCTGGAGGAATGCAAACGCCGTGACGTTAAAGGCATGTATGCAAAAGCCGCGGCGGGTTTGATCAAGGGACTGACAGGAGTGGATGGCATTTTCGAGCCGGCACTGAGCGGCGAGTTCCGGGTGGACACGCTCAATCTAAACGTCGATCAATGCCTGGGTGCGATGCTTGCGGAAGCCACAGCCAGAGGTTGGAATTGATTCCATCACCCCTCGTTTCAGGGGAACAACTCCCCAGCCCCCGATGCCCCCAAGCCTCCGGCGCATCCTGCCTTCGCACGCAGTGCACAGCTTGCAGTGCGGAACAGGCGCCCGCCCGCGTCCCCGATGACGGTCCAAACTGCGGAAACCCCCATCTCCGTGCTGCGGGCAGCGCCGCCGCCACCGTGCAGGCAACCTCCGTCCCAACAGGCAGGGTTCCCACCCGCGTCGGTGGCTGCTTTGATCTCAGTCACGCCAGCGTTTTCCCCCACGCCGCCCCCGCGTTCATCGACTATTCCAACGGCGACTCCAGAAGTTCGTCAGCGACCCGGCGGGCGCCCTGCCCGTCCTGCTCCGCCAGGCAGCGCGCGCGCCGCCGGCGCCATCCCTGCGGGCGGCGGCCAAGCTCCAGCATCAGTTCCACCGGCGGCGTGCATACCGGCTCCGGCCAGCCCCCCAAATACCAGCCCAGACCCGCACGCTCCCACGCTTTGGCAGGTTCCACTTGGTTTTCCGCCACACTCAGCACCAAGGCCGGTATTCCCAGGCAGGCCAGTTCATGCAAAGTCGTCCCGCCCGTGCTCATTGCCAGATCGCACCCCGCCATCACCTGGGCTGGCGCCCAATTGTCCACCTGCAGCTCGACCCGGCGGTCGCTCGCCGCCATTTGCCGCAGCACGGGCAGGGAAGGATTCGCCCGCGTGGTCAGCACCACCCTGCCGCCCGCGAATCCGGCCTCGTCCAGCCAGCCCAGCGCCGCGGCCGTCAATCCACGGTCATCGCCACCACCAAAAATCAGCAGCACCTTGTTCACTTTGTCCGGCCAGCCCTCCGCCTCCCGTCGCGCGCGCGCTAAGGCGAACTCTGGCTGCAGCAGCGCGTACCGGGACCCCAGCAGCAGCCGCGCCGCAGGCTCGGCGAGGCGCGCCGCGTAATCCGACCGGCAGGCGGCGGGACTGGCATCATGCAACCACTGCCCGAGCAGCGGATGGCGATGTCCGCGATTGCCAAACTGCAGCCAGCGCAGCCCTGACGCGCGCAAACACGTCTGATAGTCCGCTCCCTGCCGGTAGTGATCCACCACGCCCATCCGCAGTTGCCGGGAGCGGCAAATCTCCACCAGCAAGCGCGCGTCCTGCTCCGGTTCCGCCTGCCACGGCACCGCATGCAGCCTCATGCCAGGCAGCGCCCCCATGGCCGCCAGATCCACGTCCCGCGTCCTTGCCACCAAGTGCGCCTCGAGCCCCCGCCTCAGACATTCCCGCGCCAGTGCCAGGCAGCGCCGCCAATGCCCCGCCCCCAGTTCAGGCGACGCGTCAAAACGAAAAAACATTCCCTTTGGCGGCGCTGTCATCGTCTCTGAGCGGTTCCATTTTGGATCGCCCGCAGCAGTGCCTCGCGCACGCGCCTGACCGCCTCATCGCCCATCGCCGGGAACAACGGCAGCGTGATTGCCTCCTCGTAGTAGCGTTCCGCCTCCGGAAAATCGCCTGGTTTGAAACCCAGCCGTGCGTAGTCCGGCTGCAAATGCACCGGGATGTAATGCACATTCACCCCGATGCCCTGCGCCCGCAGGCTTTCGAACACCTCGCGCCGCGTCCGGCCAATCACGCCCAGGTCAAGCCGGATCAGGTAAAGGTGCCAGCCGCTCACCCCCGCCGGATCGCGCGCCAGCGGTCGCAGCGGCAGATCACGCAGCGCCTCGTCGTAGAGGTCCGCCAGCTCCCGCCGCCGCCGCGCGAAGCCCTCCAGTTTGCCCACCTGGCTCGCGCCCAGCGCGGCCTGAATGTCAGTCATGCGGTAATTGTAGCCCAGCTCAAGCTGCTGATAATACCAGGGACCATCCGCCTCTCGTGTCATGCGATCCGGATCGCGCGTGATGCCGTGCGTGCGCAGCATCCCAATCTTCCACGCCAGTTCTTCATCGTTCGTGGTGATCATGCCGCCCTCGCCGCTGGTGATGATCTTCACCGGATGAAAGCTGTGGCTCGCCGCGTCCGACCAGCGGCAGTTGCCGATGCGCTCCCCTCGATAGCTGCCCCCCAGAGCGTGCGCCGCGTCCTCGAGAATGCGGAAACCGTACTTTTGCCCGAGCGCATGGATGCGCGGCATGTCGCAGCTTTGCCCGGCGAAATGCACCGGCACCACCACCTTCGGCAGCCGTCCCTCCTTCTCCGCCTGCGCCAGCTTCTCCTCCAGGCGTTCCGGGGAAAGGTTCACCGTGCCGGGATCGACATCCACAAAATCCACCCGCGCCCCGCAGTAGCGGCCCGCGTTCGCCGAGGCGGCGAACGTGATCGGACTCGTCCACAACCAGTCCCCGTGACCCAGGCCGAGCGCCCTCGCCGCGCAATGCAGCGTCGCTGTGCCGTTCGCCATCGCGATGCCGTGACGCGCCCCCACCCAGTCCGCCAGTGCCCGCTCAAAACGCGGAATCGCCGGTCCTTGCGTCAGGAAATCCGAGCGCAGCACCTCGACCACCGCTTTGATGTCATCCTCGTCAATGCATTGTCTTCCGTAGGGTAGCATGGTGGCCGGAGCGCGCGGTGGGAGGTTCAGTCGGGCAGCCTCTTGCTGGCCACAATGCCATGGCAGGACCGCAGGCATGGAATGCCGCCGATGACAGGATAGGCGCGCATGGACTCCCTGCTGAACCAGCAATCCTCCAGTGCCAACAACGGTGTTCGATAGGCCGGGCAGACCCAGGGGTGGGTGTCCGCGTCCGTGCCGGTTTCTCCGCCCTTGTCCAGCACCAGCAGCGCGGTGGGATTCAAATCGTTGCCGTTGCTGGCGAACATTTCATGCCGTGTCAGCGGCAAGCCCAGACGACGCGCCGTCTCCGCGAGTTGGCGGCAATAGCCCAGCGAGTCCATCCTCCTCCTGGCCTCCTCATTGGCAAACTCGTAGGCCGGCTCAAGCAACACCACCGCCCGCCGCGCCACCCGGAAAAGCTCGCTTAAGAGCTCCGCCTCGCGGCCCCGGTTGGGCTCCAGCGCGTGACAGGTGTACACCACGTCAAAACTGGCGTCAGCACAGGGAATCTCCGCCAGGCTGCCAGTCACTCCGGTCCACTCAAAATCAGGCAGTTTCTCCTTCAGCCAGCGCCGCCCGGTCGCCACTCTGGACCAGCAAAGATCGAAACCTGCCACCCGCTTGGGCGGCGCCTTCATTTGCGAGATCAGCCCCCAAAGCGTCGTGCCCTCGCCCATGCCGGCGTCCAGCAGCGAATGGACCGTGCCCAAGCTCTCGATCACTTCAACCAACCGCTCGGTAAATCGCAGTTTGATCTCGGTGTTGCCGCCTTTGGCCAGCGCCCTGATGTAGGAGCCCGATTGCAGATCGTAGGACAACTCGATGATATCCTCGGTGTTCTCCGCGACGCCTCCGCGGTCCCGCAGCAGCGCCATGAGGTTCCTCCCCTCAGCGTAAGCCGAGCTTAGTTCCCAGGGTTTGACCGCGGCGCTCATCTCTCTTGTCTGCTTTCCCGCGTGCATGGTAAAAGTGGCATCGAAGCAGACATGTTCAACGAGGCGAGTCGCCGCCACCCAGAAGGCTCGCGATGAGATGACGGATCTCCTGCACGCTTAAAAACTGCTCGTTGGTCCCGGAATTGTAGCAAAAGCCGGACGGCACCGGTTTCGCTCCCAAACTCTCATAATGCGCCGCGATGCCGGCGCCGCCAGGCGGCAAAATGCAGTAGTGGCTGCCGCAGTCCACCGTGGTCAGCGCGTCCGCCGTCGAAATCATTTCCTCGTGGATTTTTTCCCCCGGCCGAATGCCGACGATCGGATGCTCGCAGTCCGGCCCGATGGCCTCCGCCAGCTCCGTGATGCGGTAGCTTGGAATCTTCGGCACCAAGATCTCGCCGCCAAAACCCGTCTCCAGTGCCTGCAAAACCAGCTTCACCCCCTCCTCCAGCGTGATGTTGAAGCGCGTCATGTCCGCGTGCGTGATCGGCAGCACCCCGCTCTTGCGGCGCTCCAGGAAAAACGGGATCACCGAGCCGCGGCTGCCCATGACATTGCCGTAGCGCACCACCGAGAAGCGGATGTCATGCCGGCCCTTGATCCGGTTGGCGGCGATGAACAGCTTGTCCGAGCACAATTTGGTGGCCCCGTAGAGATTGATCGGCGCACAAGCCTTGTCCGTGGACAGCGCCACCACCTGCCGCACCCCGCAGTCAATGGCCGCTTCGATCACGTTCTCCGCGCCCAGCACATTCGTCTTGATGAACTCCATCGGGTTGTACTCCGCCGCCGGCACCTGCTTCAGCGCCGCCGCATGCACCACCACGTCGATCCCCTCCATCGCCCGCATCAAACGCTCGCGGTCCCGCACGTCCCCGATGAAGTAGCGCAGCCCCGGATGCTTGGCCGGACTGAACTGAAGCGACATCTCGTACTGCTTCAATTCGTCACGCGAGAACACCACCAGCCGCGGCACCTCCGCATTCCGCTTTAGAATCGCCTCCACGAATTTTTGACCGAACGAGCCGGTTCCGCCGGTGATGAGAATTTTCTGGTTTTCGATCATGGTCTGAGTGAGGGACGAGGCTTCTTTTCCTCCCAGTCTGGCTGTTGGTGGCATTCGGGTTTGAGCAATGAGTGACGCACGGTACCTGAACCCCCCACTTACAACAGCCTCACCGAGGTCGGCAACCTACTTGTTTGCCGCCCCTCCACGCGCCGGGAGAACCTCTTATCCACGCCGCAAACACTTGAAAGCACCTTGAATTTGGAGAAGTCATCCCGGCTCGCACGATTCCACCCGTCAATGGAAGCCCCTCAACCCAGCCCTTTCCTATTTCAACTGCCCAGCCCATTCTCCACACCCAAGTCCCGGCGCTTGTCGAGGAAATCTCCTGGCTGCTACCACGGCTGCCCCAGCCGTGTTCGTTCCCAATTCGCGGCGAGGCCGATTACTACGGCGCCAGTCATGAGATCGCCTGGAGCCTGGGCCTGGAAGCACCACCGCTCAGTTCCGCCACTTGGAAGCACGGCTGGAGACACTCCGCAGAGCTGGAGGCGCGCGCCTTGGCGGCCTTTGCACCCGGGCAGCGTGTGCATTTGGTGGCAAACGCCCATCAAGAAACCTTGTTGAGGGCGGCAGGTTACCCAAACGCCCTCGCCGTCGGCCTGCCCTTCCTCTACGCACCCGCCTCCGGCCACCCCAGGCAGCCCGGCAGCCTGCTCGTCGCCCCCTTTCATTCGCTCCCCGAAATCGCCCATTCCGATGCCCAGACCGAGTATGAGCAAAGCTTCGCAGGCTACCTCGCCAGCCTGCGCCCCGCCTTCTCCTGTGTCTGCGTCTGCCTGCATGTCAGTTGCATCGAGACTGGACTATGGATTTCCACTTTGGAAAAACATGGCATCCCCTGGGTCATGGGCGCCAGAACCGATGACGCTTTTGGCCTGAGACGGGTTCGCGCCTTGTTCGACTCTTTCGAGGTGGTGCTCAGCAACGCCCTGGGTTCCGTCATACCCTATGCCGCTTTCGCCGGCGCGCGGACTTGCATTCACGGCCGTCTTCCACCACGCCCCCCCTTGGAAGCCATTGCCCGCCACCCGACTTATCAGAAGTTCCCCGAACTCCTGGAGCGACTCCGCAAGAAGCGTGCAGCGCCCATTGAACTGCCCTATCCCTTCCTCCGCGTTCCACCAGATCAGGCTCCCCTGGCGCAAGACTGGGCCGCCGAAACGCTAGGCGCCGCGCATCAAGTCAGCCACGACGCCATCGCCCGCCTGCTCGGCTGGCACGCCGGCATCCTCCCAGGAATCGAGGATGAAGAGAAACGCCGCCGCCTTTTCGTCTCCCTCGGCGTATTGCCGCCCGCCTTGGGTGACGCCGAACAACGACACCGGCTCGCTCAACTTTTCGAAAAACACAACAGCAACGACCCCGCCGCGACCCTTGACAGCCTGATCACGGAAAACAAAGACCTCCGCCAGCAAAACAAGCAGCTCGCCAAACAAACCGCCAAAGCCCAAGCCTACGACCAACTTCGCCAATCCTGGGTCTGGCGTCTCATCGCCAAGCCCCTTCACTCCCTCGAAAAACGACTGCGCCCCAGGTTCAAAAGTAATCAGTAACCAGTTTTCAGCCAACGCATCAACCACTCGCCATTCGGATTTCAGATTTCGAGCTTCGAATTTCAACTCACTGATTACTGAACACTGGTTCCTTCCCTCTCCACCCCCCATGGTCCCCCTCCTCGACGTCAACGCCCAGAACCACCCGCTCACCGCCGAGCTCACCGCCGCCTTCCATCGCGTCTTTGCCAGCGGCCAGTTCATCATGGGCGCCGAGATCACCGCCCTCGAAGCCGAGCTCGCCGCCCTCACCGAGAGCCAGCATTGCATCGCCGTCTCCTCCGGCACCGACGCCATCCTGCTCGCCCTCATGGCCCTCGACATCGGCCCCGGCGATGAAGTCCTCGTCCCCGCCTTCACCTTTTTCGCCACCGCCGGCTGCGTCAGCCGCGTCGGCGCCACCCCCGTCTTCGTTGACGTCTGCCCCGTCTGCTTCAACCTCGACCCCGCCGACGCCCGCGCCAAGATCACCACCAACACCCGCGCCATCCTTCCCGTCCACCTGTTCGGCCAGGCCGCCGACATGGACGGCGTGCTCGCCCTCGCCAAAGAGCATGACCTCCGCGTCATCGAGGACGCCGCCCAGTCCATCGGCGCCCGTTACCACAACCGCTCTTGCGGCACCATGGGCGAATTTGGCACCTACAGCTTCTTCCCCAGCAAGAACCTCGGCGGTTTTGGGGATGGCGGCGCCCTCGTCACCCAGGATCCCGACCTCGCCGCCCGCGCCCGCATCCTGCGCAACCACGGCATGGATCCCAAATACTACCATCAATACATCGGCGGCAACTTCCGGCTCGACGCCCTCCAGGCCGCCCTCCTCCGCGTCAAAATCCCCCGCTACCCCGCTTACAACGCCGGCCGCCAGCGTAACGCCCAAACCTACCTCGACCGCCTCAGCGCCCACCCCCGCATCGTCCAGGCCGACCCCGCCCACTGCCGCTGCCTCAAAGACCAGCAGGACTGGGCCGCCGCCCAGGACGCCCGCCTCATCCTCCCCGTCGCCTACCCTCATAACGACCACATCTGGAACCAGTTCACCCTCCGCGTCCTCGGCGAAGGCCAGCGCGACGCCCTCCGCCAGCACCTCCAGGACCGCCAGATTGGCTGCGACATCTACTACCCCCTCACCCTCGACCAGCAAGCCTGCTTCCAGCATCTCCCCCCCGCCTCCCGCCAGGGTTGCCAGACCGCCCACCAGCTCGCCCGCGAAGTCATCAGCATTCCCGTCTATCCCGAGCTCACTGACGCCCAGCTCGACGAAGTCATTGCCGCCCTCGCCAGCTTCGTCAGCAGCAGCGCCGGCTAGCGGTCCATTCCAACAAGGCTGATGGGTAGCGGCGGATGAGTTTGACGCGGCCCCTTTGGGGATGAAGCGCCAGTCGGTGCCGTAGTGCTGCGCGTGGCGTTGAGCGGTCCCGGTGAGCAGTCCGCGCTTTACTCCCTGCGGGTTGGCAATGCGTCTTTCCAGGCATTGGCGTCGGACCACAGTGATTTCGAACTGCTTTCAAAACTCGTCCAGACACACCAGCGGGCGCTTCGGCTCATGTGGACAGGCAGATACTTCCCGCACCTCCTCCATCGCGCAAACGAAGGCGGCGCTTTGCACCGGAGGCAGGCGCCACGGCTCCGTGCGCCGGGGCTTTAGCTCGTTTTTACCAGCGGCGTCTTTACCCCCAAAGAAACCGTGGCATGCCGCCGTGCCTCCTCCTCATTTGCCACGGACCAGCGCTTGCAGTCGCCCCTGATCCCGGATTGAATGGCGGCTCATGTCGAATCCGTCCCGTCCCCCTCTCCGCGTCGGCGTCGCCGGCTGCGGTGCCATTGGCCGCAATCATGTCCGCATCCTCGCCGAACTCGCCGCCAACAGCGGCGGCAGCCTGGTCTTCACGGGCATCCATGACGCCGATCGCGCGCGCGCCGACGAGTTGGGCGCGCTCCACGGAGTGCCCGTCATCGCCGACCTCGCCGCCTTCGCGGACGCGGTCGATGCCGCCACCGTCGCCGTGCCCACTATCCATCACAAGCCGGTGGCGGAGATGCTGCTCGCGCGCGGCCGGCATGTGCTGGTGGAGAAACCCATCACCGAGAGCCTGCCGGAGGCGCAGCATTTGATCCACTTGGCGGAGGACCACCAGGCCATCCTGCAAGTCGGCCACATTGAGCGTTTCAACCCCGTGCTGCGCCAGCTTGAGGAGCGTCTCACCGCGCCGCGTTTCATCGAGACCCACCGTCTCTCCCCCTTCCCCAATCGCAGCATCGACATCGGCGTCGTGCTCGACCTCATGATTCACGACATCGAGATTGTGTTGCACTTGGTCAAAAGCCCGCTGGTCGAGGTCGATGCCGTCGGCATTCCCGTGCTGATGCGGCGCGAGGACATCGCCAACGCCCGTCTTAAATTCGCCAACGGCTGCATCGCCAACCTCACCACCAGCCGCGTCAGTCCCGAGAAGATGCGCAAAATCCGCGTCTTCCAACCGGACTGCTACCTCTCGCTCGACTACCAGGATCAGAGCGGCTGGATTTACCGCAAGGACGGCCTGCAAATCGTGCGCGAAGCGGTGGAGATCGAAAAAGACGAGCCGCTCAAGCTCGAGATTGCCGCCTTTGTCGAGTGCGCGCGCCAGGGCGTGCGCCCCATGGTCTCCGGTCGCGAGGGCGCCGAGGCGCTGCGCATCGCCCTGCAAATCACCGACCAAATCGAACGCAACGCCGCCCTCGCAACCCCGGCATGAGCGAGGTCTTCATCATCGCCGGCGAGATGAGCGGTGACACCCACGGCGCCGGCCTCATGCGCGCGTTGCAGGCCGCGCGACCCGGCATTCGCTTCCGCGGTCTCGGCGGCCCAAAGATGCGTGAAGCTGGAGGCGACGGCATCGACGACTGGGTGGAGACCGCCGGCGTCGTCGGACTCTGGGAGGTGATCAAAATGTATGGCTGGTTCAAGCACCGCTTCGAGCAGACCGTCGCCGGTATCCTGTCCGCGAAACCCGCGGTGGTCGTGCTCGTCGATTACCCCGGCTTCAACCTGCGCACCGCCAGCGCCCTGCGCGCGGGCGGCTACAGCGGCAAGATCATCTATTACATCAGCCCGCAGGTCTGGGCTTGGAAAAAGGGCCGCGTCAAAGTCATGGCGCGCGTGCTCGACTTGGTGATCTGCATCTTCCCTTTCGAGAAAGCGTTCTATGAAGCCTCCGGTCTGCGCGCCGAATTCGGCGGCCATCCGATGGTGGATCGCGCCGCCGCCTTGCGCCAAAACCACGGCGGCTCGCCGCCGCCGCGCGAGCCGAACTTGATCGGCCTCTTCCCCGGCAGCCGCCGCAACGAAGTGCGGCGGCTTTTCCCCGTCATGCTGGCGGCGGCGGCGATCATTCGTCGCCAGTTGCCGGAGGCGCGCTTCGCCGTCTCCGCCGCCAACACCGCACTGGCCGGGGAGATGCAGGCTTTGGCACGCGCCGCAGAGATGCCCGAGGCGGCCGATTGGATCGAAATCGGCACCGCCCATGACCTGATGCAACGCGCGGCGGCGGCAGCCGTCGCCTCCGGCACCGCCACCCTTGAGGCCGCCTGTCTCGGCCTGCCCTACACGCTGGTCTATCAGGTGAACTGGCTGACCTATCTGGCCGGCAAAACCGTGGTGCGCATCAAGCACCTCGGCATTGTCAACATCCTCGCCGGTCGCGAACTGGTGCGGGAACTGGTGCAGCATGCCCTCACCCCCGCCAGCCTCGCCAGCGAACTGCTCCGCCTCGCGCGTGACGCCGGAGCGCGCGCGCGGTTGCAGGCTGATCTCGCCGCCGTTGTCGCCACCCTCGGCGAGCCCGGCGCCTATCAGCGCGCAGCGGAGATCGTCGCCGTCGAACTGGCGGGCGTTTGAACCCGCCCCTCACGTCCTTTCGACACTTCTGCGTCCTGTTGTGATAGCTCTTGTTTCCCGCATGGCAAGGTCCGTTCCCACCCGGCTCTCTTTCGGCTTGCCGTTCCGCCGCGCTTGGCGATGATCGCCACATGTCAAATGCACTTCCCGCCCCGCTGGCCGCCCTCCTATTAGCCGCCCTGCCGCTCAGCGCGCAAACCATGGAAACCTGGGTCACCAGCCAGGGCGCCATGTTTGAGGCCGCCGTCAAAAGCGTCGCCCCCGGTCAGGCCACCTTCGTTCTCAAAGATGGCCGCGAACAAAACGTGCCGCTCCAGGATCTCTCCGAACGCAGCCGAATGAAACTGGTGGAGGCGCTCGGTTTCGGCGCCACGCCGGTGCCCCCGGCGGCCCCCGCGCCCGCACCGGCCACGCCGTCCGCTCCCGCCTCACCTGCCGCCGTCCCCGCGGCAGGCACTCCGATGGAGGTGAAGCCGGTGGATGGCGCCGCCATCGACGTCACCGACGCCACCCAAATCCAGGCAAAAATGGATCAACAAGTCATCGTCGTCGGCGCCGTCCGCGAAGTCGCCACTCTCGGCGCCTCCGGCCATCGCCTCATTGAGTTCGAAAACTCCAACTTCAATGTCTTCATCCCCAAACAGATGCTTGACCAGTCCACCGACTGGGTGCTCGACGATCTCCCCGGCAAACGCCTGCAAGTCAGTGGCAGGCTCGAAACCTATCGTGACGCGCCGCAAATCCGTGCCCTCAACCCCTCCCAGTTGACCCGGGTGCAGTAAGGGGATCAGGCCCGCGCCGCCGGCCGCATCAAGGCGAGATAGTGCCCCTCCAGCACCGCCACCTGCTTGGCGCGGTCAAAGGTCGTCTCCACCGCCCGCCGCCCGCCCGCGGCCAAACGCGCGCGCACTTCCTCCCCCTCCATCACCGCCAAAGCCGCCTCCGCCAGCAGGTCCGCGCGATTCTCCGGCACCAGCATGCCGCTCTCTCCGTGCGTCACCGCCTCGGGAAAGCCGCCGTGGTCCGTGCCAATCACCGGCATCCCGGATGCCATCGCTTCCAGCGCCGCGTTCGGGATGCCCTCGCGATTGCCGTCCGCCGATGTCCGGCTCGGGTGCAGAAAAAGGTGGGAATCATAGAGCAGCTTCTTCACCTTGCCCTGGCCGATGAAGCCCGTGAAGGTCACCGCCTCCGCCAGCCCCAGCCGCTCCGCCTGCGCCCGCAACGCCGGCATCACCGGCCCGTCGCCCGCCAGCGTGAGTTGCGCGCGCGGATGACGCTGACGCACCACCGCAAAGGCCTCCAGCGTCAGATCGAGCCCCTTTTTGTCCACAAACCGGCAGACCTGCGTCAACCGCCAAGCCCCGTCCTCCGGCGCCAGCCTCGGTTGAAAAGGCCAGTCCGCCACCGGCAGCCCGGTGCGCCAGATGGCCGTCTTTTCCGGCGGACAACCCAGCGCCGCCAAGTCCCGCGCCAGACTCTCCGAGCGGCACAGCAGCAGCGCCGCCAGGTCGAACACCTCCCGCATCGCCCGCAGGTAACCCGGCTTGTCCATGTGCACCCCCGCGTCCGCCCCGTGAAACGACACCACCACCGGATGCGGCCACACCTTCATCAAAGGCCGGAACTGCGGCGCGATGTGGCCAAAGTACACATGCAGCAGCCCCGCATCCACCCGTGTCAGTTCCAGAATCCAGCGGCGCAGCTCCCAGTCGAAGATTTGCCAGGGCTCCCGCCGCCACTTCAGCGCCACCCAGCGCCGCCACCAGCGCAAACGCGGCTTCGGCAGCAGGTGCAGCCGGCGCGGATGATACGGAAAATGGAGATCGTTCTCCCGTTTGTGCGTGAAAACGTGGCAGCGCACCGTCTCCAGCGCCGAAATCTGCCGGTACACATGCATCATGTCGAGTTTCAGAAACTCGGGCAGATAGGCGGCGACAGTCGGGGGATTCGGCATTGATGCTGGCTTGGGATGAGGTATGAAAAGGCCCGGCCGGAGCGCCCTCACTCTGCCGCCTGCCCCCCGCCTGTCACATGAATTATCCCGAAAAAGCGCGCCATGTCATCGACCTGGAAATCCGCGAGTTGGAGCGCCTGCGGGAACGTGTCGGCAGCAACTTCAGCGCCGCCGTCCAGTTGCTGCTCGACACCCTCGCCGCCGGCCGCAAGCTCGTCATCTGCGGCGTCGGCAAGAGCGGCAACATCGGCCGCAAACTCGCCGCCACCCTCAACAGCACCGGCGCCCCTTCCGTCCTCCTCGATGTCGGCAACGCCCTGCATGGCGACCTCGGCATTGTCAGCGAGGGCGACCTCGCCATCGCCCTCAGTTACAGCGGCGAAACCAGCGAACTGCTCACCCTGCTGCCCCATCTCAAACGTTTGCGCAGCCGCCTCATCGCCATCACGGGCAGCGCCGATTCCATGCTCGCGCGCCACGCCGACCTCGTCCTCGATGTCAGCGTCGAGCGCGAGGCCTGCCCCCTCAACCTCGCCCCCACCGCCAGCACCACCACCATGCTCGTCCTTTGCGACGCCCTCGCCATGGTCCTGCTGGAGGCGCGCGGCTTCGGCAGCGAGGACTTTGCCAGCCTCCACCCCGGCGGCAGCCTCGGCCGCGCTCTGCTCACCCGCGTCAGCGATGTCATGCGGCGGGACAGCCGACTCGCCCTCGTCACCCCCGCCACCCCCGTCCAGGAAGCCCTGCAAACCATGACCCGCGCCCGCTCCGGCGCCGCCGTTGTCACCGACGACAAAGGCCGCCTCGCCGGCGTTTTCACTCATGGCGACTTCGTCCGCGCCTTCCAAAAAAACCATGCCATCGCCGACTGCCCGGTGCGCGACTTCATGACGCCCCGCCCCGTCACCATCGAGGCCGGCAAACTCGCCGTCGAAGTCCTCGCCGCCCTCGAGCGTCATCCCGTCGATGACCTCGTCGTGGTGGACACCGAAGGCAAACCCGTCGGCCTCGTGGACACCCAAGACCTCTCCCGCCTGCAACTCGTTTGACCAGTAATCAGTAATCAGTATCCAGTATTCAGACCTCACCACTGACAACTGATTACTGATTACTTAAGCCCCCCGCTCCCCATGTCCCCTCCCCTCCCCACGATCCGCCTCGGCCCCGTCATCATGGACGGCGCCGAGCCCGTGTTCATCCTCGGCCCCTGCGTGATCGAAAACGAGCCCTTCATCCGTGACATCGCCGCCCGCATCAAAGCCATCGCGGATCGCCTGCAAATCCGCTGGGTATTGAAGGCCTCCTACGACAAAGCCAACCGCAGTTCCATCCGCAGCTACCGCGGCCCCGGCTGCCGGGAAGGCTGCGCCCTGCTCGCTGACCTTGGGCGGGAGCACGGCGTGCCCGTCACCACCGATGTACACAGCCCCGAGGAGGCGGAAACCGCGGCCGAATTCATCGACCTGCTGCAAATCCCCGCCTTCCTCTGCCGCCAGACCGACCTCATCACCGCCGCCGCCCGCACCGGCCGTGCCGTCAACGTCAAAAAAGGCCAGTTCTTGGCCCCCTGGGATGTCGGCAACATCGCCGAAAAACTGCGGGAGGCCGGCTGCGAAAACTTTTTTTTTACCGAACGCGGCACCACCTTCGGGTATCAAAACTTGGTGGCGGACATGAGGTCACTTTACTGGATGCGGGAGCTGGGTCACCGGGTGGTGTTTGACGCCACCCACTCCGTGCAGCGCCCCGGCGGCCTCGGCGCCACCACCGGCGGCGACGGCGTGCTCGCCCCTGTGCTCGCCCGTGCCGCCGTCGCCGCCGGTTGTGACGGGGTTTTTATTGAAACTCACCCCGAACCTGCTAAAGCTCTTTCGGATGGACCGAATCAGGTCCCGCTCGCCCAGTTGGAGCGCCTCCTCCAACAGTTGAGCGCCATTCACCACCTCGTTCACCCTGATGATGCCTGACGCAATTCCCCTCCGCCTGGCCTGCCTTGCCATTCTGCTTTTGATCACTCCAGAGGCAGGCTCCCAGGACGCCAAACCCGCGCCTGCGGAAAAATCAGAGGCCGTCGTCGAGACTGCCGGCTCTCAACTCACCAGCTTCGGGCGCCAAATCCCCGCCCAGCGCCCCAACCGCGGCATCTGGATCCCCAGTTTCTCCGACGGTCTCCTCAGTTCCGTGGTCGAGGCGGACGTCGTCACCCGCATCGACGACCAGCGCCTCTTTGCGGAAAACATGACCATCCATCTGCACGGCGCCGAGGAGAAAGATCAGGTCAAGGTGGACATGCCTACCGCCACCTACCACATGACCAGCCAGATGATCCGCAGCAACGAGCGCAGCAAGGTCAGCCGCGCTGACTTCGACTTGGAGGGAGACTCCTTGATCTTCGACACCACCACCTCCCAGGGCCGCATGACCGGCAACGTCCGCATGACCATCCACGATGCCAAGGGTTTCATCAAAGGCGCGCCCGTCCCCGCGGATAAAATGCCGGCGGACACCGCCCCCCCGAAAACGCCTCCAGATCGCGCCGACGCTGCCGTCACAACACCCCAGCCGCCCGCCCCCAATCAGCCATGACCCTCCTAAATCACCCGCTTTTGTGCATGGCCGCCCTGCTCCTGCTGCCCTGCGAGACGACCTTGTCGGCTCAGAATCCGATGCTGCAATCAACCAGCCGCCGCCGTGCCGAAGCCGCCGCCCGCGAGGAAACGGCGCGCCGCATCGCCGAGGCCGAAGCCCGCGCCGCCCTTGAAAACAACCGCCTCGCCCGCGAATCCGCCTCCATGCAAACCGCGGACCTCGCCACCAAAGCCAAAGCCGCCCTGCTCGCCGCCGCCACTCCCGTCCCGGCTGCCGAACAGCAACGCCGGAATCAAGAGACCGTCCGCATGGATGCGGTCATGCAAAACCTCAGCCCCGAAGGCCGCGAACGCGTCAACGCCCCTGTGCCCGCCGCCGAAGTCGTCGAGGACGAGGATGCCCTGCCCCCGCCCCCGGTGATCCTCGCGCAGAACGGCGAAAAAGTCGCCGTCGCCACCCCGCCGCCCGCCTCCTCCGCGTCCGATGCGCCCAAACCCCAGCCGCTCAAACCCACCCCGCTGGAGCATCCCGCCCTCAAAACCAGCCGCACGGTCATCACCTGCAGCGGCAGCACCTTTTTCGACGCCAACAAATCCATCGGCATCTTTACTGAGAACGTCCGCGTCTATCACCCGCAATTTTACCTGGAGTGCGACGAACTTGAGGTGTTCATGAAAAAAAATGAGCCCGGCGCGGAAAAAGAAAAATCCGAAACGCCTGAACCGGGCGCGGAGGCAAAGAAGGATGATGACGACGAGGAAGGCAGCATCGACAAAGTCATCGCCCGCGGTGCCCTGGTTTTGATCGAAAAATTCACCGAAAACGGCCAGGATGTCCAGGTGGGCAAATGCAAACACCTCACCTACGACGGAGTCTCCGGTGTCGTCACTTTGCGAAACTGGCCGCAAGTTCAACGCGGCGCCCATTTGCAAATCGCGGACGAACCTGGCACCATCATGACTATCTCCCCCAACGGCGAGTTTAAGTCGTCCAACGGCCGCACCCGCACCGAAATCCTGCAAGGAGATGCCGCCAAACCCAAAACGAAAGGCTTGCGCCGCGCCCCGGAGCCATGACAGTAACCACGAGACAAATGGGGAAAAGTGCCATTGTAAAAACAGCGACGGAAGCGGCAAACCACGCGGCCGGCCATTCGGAAATCCTGGCCGCGGAAAACCCGGAGACCGCCGGCGGCCGCCTGCTTTACACCGAGGGCTTGAAAAAGGTCTATGATGGCCGCGCCGTCGTCAACGGCGTGGACATCGACGTCAAACGCGGCGAGATCGTCGGCCTGCTCGGCCCCAACGGCGCCGGCAAGACCACCACCTTTTACATGATCGTCGGCCTCGTCCGCCCCAATGGCGGCCGCGTCGTCTTCGACGGCAATGACACCACCGCCAAACCCATGTACGTCCGCGCCCGCCTCGGCATGGGTTACCTGCCGCAGGAGGAGTCCATCTTCCGCAAGCTCACCGTGCGCGAGAACATCCTCGCCGTCATGGAGACACAGAATTACAACGCCAAAGAGCGCCGCGAGCAATCGCAGGCCCTGATGGAAAAGTTCGGCATCGACCACGTCGCCGACAACCTCGCCCTCACCCTCTCCGGCGGCGAGAAGCGCCGCCTCACCATCGCCCGCTCCCTCGTCACCGAGCCGAAGCTGCTCATGCTCGACGAGCCCTTCTCCGGCGTCGATCCCATCGCCGTCTCCGAGATTCAGGAGATCATCCGCATGCTGCGCAAGGCCGGCCTCGCCATTCTCATCACCGACCACAACGTCCGCGAGACCCTCAACATCGTGGACCGCGCCTACCTCATTTACGAGGGCCAGGTCAAGCGCCACGGCAGCAAGGACTTTCTCGTCAACGACCCCGTCGCCCGCCAGCTCTACCTCGGCGAAGATTTCACCATGTGAACCGGCCTCCGCCGGAACCCCAAAAACGCGATTCCCAACCCCAAACCATCGGAGCAAACCCACCATGCAAGTACACAACGTCAACCTGCCCATCGTCGTCACCGGCCGCCACGTCGAAATCACCGAGGCCATGCGCGATTACGCGCACAAAAAAGTCGAGGGCCTTCATCTCGACTACCCGCGCATCGTCGAGGCCAAAGTCATTCTCGATGTCCAGAAGAGCGTTCAAAGCGCCGAGATCATCCTCTTCTGCGCCAACCACATCATCATCGAGGTCAATTCCGCCTCCGACGACATCTACGCCGCCATCGACGAGTCCATCTCCAAGATCGCGCGCCGCATGCGCAAGTTCAAAACCCGCATGCTCAAAAGCCATCGCCCCCGCAAAAACGGCAGCATTCGCCACATCGAGGAGAAGGTGTATGACGAAAACTTCTTCGAGAGCGAGGTCGAGCACGTCGAGCACTCCTACGTCCATCAGGAGCCCTACCGCCTGCGCCCCCTCTATCCGGACGAGGCCATCGTCGATCTCGAGTTGAGCGAGCGTCCCTTCGTCGCTTTCCACAATCAAATCACCCACAAACTCGCCATCGTCTATCGCCGCAAAGACGGAGAATACGGCATCATCGAGCCCGACATCACCGTCGAAGTCAACGGCAAAGCCTAAACCCGCGAGCGGCGGTCCAAGACCGCCGCTCCTTTACTCCTCCTGCTCCTGCCCATCCTCTTACTAGCCTAGCCCACCTCAGCTTTCCCTCTGCCCTCCGATTTCTGGATACTGATTCCTCCCCCATGCCCCCTCCCCCCCCCCTAATGGACCCACCCGCCATGGCCGAGGGCATCCGGCGCGTGGCCGAGGAGGTGATCGCCGCGGTTGCAAGCACTGGCGAGGAGATGGTTCTCATCGGCATCCACAATCGCGGTGTGCCGCTGGCGCGCCGTCTCGCCGCCGCGCTTCAAGAGCTCACTGGACGCGCGCTGCCCGTCGGCACCCTCGACATCACCCAGCATCGCGACGACCTCAGCGCCATCCAGGACCTGCCCGCCTTGATCGGCTCCGATATCCCCTTCACCATCGACGACACCTGCGTCATCCTTTGCGACGAAGTCATCCACACCGGCCGCAGCATCCGCGCCGCGCTCAGCGAGCTTCTCGACTTCGGCCGCCCCGCCCGCGTCCAGCTCGCCGTGCTGGTGGACCGCAACGGTCGCGAGTTCCCCATCCAGCCCGATTACGCCGCGCTCCGCGTCGAAATCCCGCCCGGCGAGCGCGTCAGTGTCCGTTTCACCGATGGCGATGGCGAGGACGCCGTCCGCATCGAACCCGCCCGCCCCGCATGACGCCGCGCAAAGACCTGCTCGACATCGCCTCGCTCTCGGACGCCGAGATCGACTTCATCCTGTCCAACGCCGCCCCCTTCAAGGACCTCTTCAAGCGCTCCGTCAAGAAGGTGCCCACCCTCAAAGGGCGCTCCATGCTCACTCTTTTCTACGAGCCCTCCACGCGCACCCTCTCCTCCTTCGAGGTCGCCGCCTCCCGCCTCTCCGTCGATGTCACCCGCTTCGATGTGGACAGCTCCAGCGTCGTTAAAGGCGAGTCCGTGGTCGATACCATCGACACCCTTGAGGCCATGCGCCCCGACTATATCGTCGTCCGCCACAAGCAGTCCGGCATCCCCAGCCTCATCGCCCACAACACCCGCGCCAGCGTCATCAACGCCGGCGACGGCTGGCACGCCCACCCTACCCAAGCCCTGCTCGACGCCTTCACCCTGCGCGAGGTCACCCACAACGAGCTCCCCGGCAGCCGCGTCCTGATCGTCGGAGACATCCAGCACTCGCGCGTCGCCCGCTCCACCAGCCTGCTATTGCGCCGGCTCGGCGTCCAAATTGCCTACCTCGCGCCTGGCACCCTCATGCCGCGGGAAACACCGGAAGATGTCACCCTCTTCACCAATTGGAGTGACGCGCTCGATTGGAACCCCGACGCCGTTTACCTGCTGCGCGTGCAACTGGAGCGCCAGGCGGAGTCCCTGTTCCCCAGCGTCGGCGAGTATCACCGCCTCTTTGGCCTCACTAGCGACCGCCTGCGCGTGCTGCGCGAGCGCAAAACCTGGCTCATGCACCCCGGCCCCGTCAACCGCGGCGTCGAGATCACCGACGCCGGCATGAGCTACGAGCACAGCCTCATCAACCGCCAAGTGGAAAACGGCATCGCCGTCCGCATGGCCGTGCTGTACAGCCTGCGCCCCGACCCGGTGTCCTCCTAAAGCCCTCCCCCCAAGCGCTAAATCGAACCACTGGAGGCGGACATTCGCGAGTGGCGGCTTGCGGGAGATCGGGGGAGGGGCGAAGAAGGCCAAACCCGGCACGGCTTCATCAAAGCAGAGTCTGACCAAGCCTGAACTCTCAGGCAAAGGCGGCGGCATTCAGCGAAAGCCCGCACTTGGCTCAAATGAGCGGGTGGAAGAACTCCTCCTGGCCTACCGGGACTTCATTCGGGCAAAGCGCAAACAGGCTGCAAGGGGAAAGGCGGCGCAATGACCCCGCTCGAAGAGGCCAATAGAACGCGACTCAAAAGTCCAGAAGGCTTGCGCAAGGCGCGAGCCCCCTCCTGCTGGGCTTCACCCCTCCGGCGGTGCGGGCGGTGCGGGCGGTGCGGGCGGCGCGGGCGGCGGAGCGACTGCCTCCTTCGCTTTTTCCACGGCCTGACCCGCCGCGTCAAGCGCGCTGGCCGCCGCTTCATTGGCCTTTTTGGCAGCCTCTTCCGCAGCCTCGCTGGCTTTGTCCTTGGCTTCCTTGAGGGCTTCGCCCGCTTTCTCAGCAGCCTCTTTGGCGGCTTCCTCCGCGGCCTCGCCCGCGGCTTTCACGGCTTCGCCCGCGGCCTTCGCCGCCTCTTGCATTTTTTCAGCCGCCTCGGCAGCTTTCTCCTCCGCAGTCTTCTCTTTTGGTCCGCAAGCGGCCATCAAGACTGCTACTGAAACGATCCCGACTAGATTGCGTGTGTTCGTTTTCATGGCCCTCGCAGTTTAGCGCCAATGGCCCGTCGCGCAAGTCCGCATGACCACGCCAATGCCGCCCCTCAAACCACGACCACTCGCCGGTCCTCGATGCGCAAGCGCACCTCGGCCAGCTCCTCCGCCTCGCGGCGCGAGTGCGTGACGTGCAGGACGGTGATGCCGTGCTGGCGCTGCGTCCGCTGCAGCAGTTGCATGAGGCCCGTCTGTGTGTCCTCATCCACCGCGGCCAGCGGCTCGTCGAGCAGCAGCACTCCGGGATTCGCCGCCAGCGCGCGCGCCAGGGCGACACGCTGCTTCTCGCCCCCGGAGAGACCCGCCGGTTTGCGGTTGAGCAGGTGCTCGATCCCCATTTCCGCGGCGAGATGGCGGACGGTCTCGTCGATCGCGCGCGCGGGCGCTTTTTTCATGCGCAGTGCAAAACCGATCTGGCGGGCGACAGTTTGAGTGGGGAACAGCGCGCCGTCCTGCGGCACGAAACCCAACCCGCGCTCGCCGGGCGGAACGCGGGTGACGTCTTTCCCGTTCAACCAAATTCGCCCGGAATTCGGCACGCGCAGGCCGCAAATCATCTCCACCAGGGAGGTCTTGCCGCTGCCGGTACGGCCCATCAGCACGCCATACTGCCCCGAGGGCACTTCAAAGGAGACCTTTTCCAACGAGAAAGGGCCGGCTTTCCAGCAGATGTCCTCAAGACGAATCACGATCAGAGGGGGGAGAATGTCGCTGATGTGACTCCGGTAGCGGCGGCAAGTCAAGGCGTATGCGGCGCACCTGTGCACAACGGTCCTTGGAAACTGGCCCGACATTTGCTATTTAATGCCATCGGACCTTCAACCGGGTCCGCCAACCCTCATGTTATTGGACAACTACCAGAAGGAGGACTTCTTCGACGAGATGGTCGCGGAGGACGGGGCGATCAGGCCGCACTACGAGGCGGTGGCGGCGGGCCTGAATGAAGTGTCCTTGGAGGAATACCGCAACAAACAAACCGCCGTGGACGCCTCCTTCATGCGCCACGGGGTGACGTTCACCGTCTATTCGGACGACCAGGGCACCGAGCGCATCTTTCCCTTCGATTGCGTGCCGCGGGTCATCTCCGCCGAGGAGTGGGATCACATCGAGGCCGGACTCGTCCAGCGCATCACCGCGCTCAATCTTTTTCTGCACGACCTCTACCACGACCAGCGCATCCTTAAAGAGCGCGTCATTCCCGCCCGCTACATCCTCGGCGCCAAGCATTTTCGCCGGGAGTGCGCCGGCATGAACGTGGCCAAAAACATTTACGTCCACATCTGCGGCACCGATCTCATCCGCGACCGCGAGGGGCGTTATCTCGTGCTTGAGGACAATCTGCGCTGCCCTTCCGGCGCCAGTTACATGCTGGAAAATCGTGCCGCCTTGAAACGCGCCTTCCCCGACCTGTTTCAATCGGTCAAGCCCCTGCCGGTGGGCAACTACTCGCAAAACCTGCTCGCCGCGCTGCAATACGCCGCGCCGGAAAACTACGGCGGCGACGACCACCCCACCGTGGTGCTGCTCACCCCCGGCGTCTTCAACAGCGCTTACTTCGAGCATGCCTTCCTGGCGCGGCAGATGGGCATTCCCATCGTCGAGGGGCGCGACCTCGTGGTGCGCGAGCAAAAAGTGTACATGCGCACCACGGCCGGACTGATGAAAGTGGATGTCATCTACCGCCGCATCGACGACGACTTCCTCGATCCCTCCAAATTCCGCGAGGACTCGCTGCTCGGCGTGCCCGGCCTCTTCAATGCCGCCCACGCTGGCAATGTGACGCTGGCGAACGCGGTCGGCACCGGCGTGGCCGACGACAAGGCGGTGTACTGCTTTGTGCCGAAGATCATCAAGTTCTACCTCGATCAAGAGCCGATCCTGCCCAACGTGCCGACCTTCATGGCCTACGAGGATGACGACCGCAAGTTCATCCTCGAGAATCTGGAGAAGCTGGTGGTCAAGTCCGTGAATGAGGCCGGCGGTTACGGCATGTTGATGGGGCCGTGGGCGTCCAGGGAGGAAATCGAAAGTTTCCGCAAAAGCATCGAGGCGGAGCCGCGCAACTTCATCGCCCAGCATCCGATCTCACTGAGCCGCCACCCGACCTGGGTGGGCGAGGGCTTCGAAGGCCGCCACATCGACCTGCGTCCCTACATCCTTTACGGGGAAAAAGTGACCGTCACTCCGGGGGGGCTCACCCGCGTCGCTTTGCGCAAGGGCTCGCTCGTCGTCAACAGTTCCCAGGGCGGCGGCTCCAAAGACACCTGGGTGCTGCGCCAGCCGAATTCACGCGGTGCCCCCCCCTCCTGAGCCGCTCCATTTCCCCTCCCCCCTCATGCCCAACACCACCCAGGGACCCATGTTCAAAGAAGAAATCGCCCGCAACAAACAGGGCAACGTCATGCTCTCGCGCGTGGCTGGCAGCCTGTACTGGATGAGCCGCTACCTGGAGCGCGCGGAGAACGTGGCGCGCCTGCTCGATGTCAACCTGCAGCTGTTGCTCGACTTCGGCGACCTCGACGACGAGTCGCTCAAAGAGCACTGGGGACCGATCCTGCAAGCCATAGGTGACGAGGATTTGTTTTTTCAACTCTACGAGGCCGCCGACAGCGAGAGCGTCACCGATTTCATCACCTTCAACACGGCGAACCCGAACTCTCTCGTCTGCTGCCTTTCCAACGCCCGCGAAAACGCGCGCCAGGTGCGCGACCAGATTTCCAGCGAGATGTGGACAGTGCTCAACGACGCCTACCACTTCATCAATCGCCACGACATTCGCAAAGTCTGGGACGGCGATGTGGGCGAGTTCTACGACCAGATCAAGCAGTTCTCCCACCTCTTCCAGGGCATCACCGTCTCCACCTTCGCGCGCAACGAGGGCTTCGAGTTCATCCAGTTCGGCAAGTACCTGGAGCGCGCCGACAAAACGAGCCGCCTGCTCGATGTGAAGTACCACATCCTGCTGCCCAAAGTCACCGATGTCGGCGGCGCCGTCGATGCCGCGCAGTGGCAGGCGGTGCTGCGCTCCACCAGCGCGCTCGAGGCCTATCGCCGCTTTTATGTGGCCGACATCCTGCCGTGGAAGGTGGCGGAGTTCCTCATCTTCCAAGCCTCGTTTCCGCGCTCCCTCTTTTTCTGCGTGGACCAGCTCCGCCAGTTCGTCTTGCTCATCAGCGAGGATCGCGCCGGGGAGAGTCAAAGCGCCGGCGTGCGCCGCTTCGGCAAGTTCGCCAGCAGCTTGAAGTTCCTGACCACGGACGACGTCTTCCAGCAGGGGCTGCACGAGTTTGTCACCGAAGTCCAGGATGAGCTGGCGGCCGTGGCGCAGCACCTCTACGACACCTACATGTACAGCCCGCCAGTGGACATGCAGGCGGAAATACGCTTTCACCAGCAGCAGGAGCAGCAACAACAACAGCCTGCCACCGCCTAATCACGGGCTGCCATCCTTGCCCCGCCGGATGCCTATTCACAAAACTCTACTGCGACTTTCATGAATAGGCCAGGCTAGGGCAGCATCATGCCCCGGATGGTGAAAAAGATCAAAGCGGCCAGCAGACCGGACGCCGGGACCGTGATGACCCAGGCGGCCGCAATGCGGATCAGGATGGAGCGCTTGACCAGTTGCTGGCGGTGAATGGCCTTCAAACCCTTGCGCTCCTCCTTGCTAATCAGTGGCGACGGACCCGTGCGGGCTTTTTGCTTGAGCTCCTCCAGCATCCGCCCCTGCTCGGCCGGCGTCGCCGCCTCAAACTCCTTCAAAAAAGCCTCCACCACTTCACGGTCCTCGCCACGATGATGTTCCTCGATCTCCATGATTTTTCGAGCATAGGAGGCCTTGATGATTTCCCGCAGAAATCCCACACCAAACACGCCGCCGACGGCGATGTGGGTGGAACTCACCGGCAGCCCCATGTGACTGGCCACCAGCACCGTCACTGCCGCCGACATGGCGATGCAAAAGGCCCGCATCTGATCCAGCTCGGTGATCTCCGAACCGACGGTGCGAATGAGTTTCGGACCGTAAAGCGCAAGCCCGAAGACCAAACCGAGCGCGCCGATCATCATCACCCAGAGCGGAATGCTGGCCTTGGCGGTCACGCTGGCCTGATTCAACGCGTCATAAATCGCGGCCAGCGGACCAATGGCGTTGGCGACGTCGTTGGCGCCATGAGCGAAGCTGAGCAGCGCGGCCGAGCACACCAGCGGAATCATGAACAACTGGTTCACGCCGTCTTTGCCGTTCTCCATAGACTGGCATCGGCGGTTCACATAGCGCCGCATCGCCAGCCAGGCGAACAACCCCACGATCACCCCGATGCCCATCGCTGGCAGCATCTCGACTTTGACAATCTGCTTCAGCCCCTTGGTCACAATGTAGGCGGTGAAAGCCCAGGCCATGATGGCGGTCAGCAGCGGCACCACTCGTTTCGCCGCTTCCTTCACATTTGCCTGGTAGGTGATCGTGTGTTTGATGAAAAACAGGAAGCCTGCGGCTACCACGCCTCCCATTACCGGCGACACCACCCAACTCATCGCGATTTCCTGCAGCTTGTCCCACTTGGCGATGCCCCAGCCACCCGCGGCGATGCCGGCCCCCAAAACGCCGCCGACAATGGAGTGCGTGGTGGAAACCGGCGCGCCCAAAGCGGTCGCCAGATTCAGCCAAAGCGCCCCGGCCAGCAAAGCAGCCATCATCAGCCAGATGAACACCTGCGGCTCGGCGATGTCCGCCGGGTCGATGATGTCGCCTTTGACCGTGCCGACGACATCGCCCCCGGCTAGCAAGGATCCCGCCGCCTCCATAAGTCCCGCCAAAATGATGGCGCTGAACATGGTCAACGCGCGCGCGCCAATGGCGGGACCGACGTTGTTGGCCACGTCGTTGGCACCAATGTTCATGGCCATGTAGGCGGCAAATACAGAGGCCAGGGTCAGCATCAGTGGCGCGGAACCACCTAGACTGCTGGCATAGGCCCCGCACGCCGCGATAAACAGCAGGGAGAGCAGCAGCCGGACGAAAAAACTGGCGGGAAAGTCTGGACCAGAGGGTTGGGGAGAACTCATGGGAGAGTGATGGGCGACGAATCGCCTGCAAATTGGAGCCTTGGCGGGTGATCTTGGCAAGCGCGAACGCGGAGTGTGACAATTTCGTCACATTATTTCGCCGCCGGATCACGGCTTGCGGAATGGCAGGCGCCCTTCATCTTCGAGCGATGTTGAACTTGCAGTCCTGCGCCGCGATCATCACCGGTGCCTCCTCCGGCCTGGGAGTGGAGTTTGCCCGGCAACTGGCCCATCGCGCGGCTCGCCTCATGCTGGTCGCACGGCGGCTCGAATTGCTGGAAAAAGAGCGGCTGGTTTTGCTGCAACTCAACCCGCGCCTGCGAGTCGAAGTCTGCGCGGCCGATCTCGGCAGCGCGCGCGGCTGCGCTGCAGTGATCGAGCGGCTGCGGGCATTGGAGTTCGCCCCCAATCTCCTCATCAACAACGCCGGTCTTGGCGATTATGGGGCCTTCACCGCTGCCAGTGAGGAGCGGTTGCAGGCGCAAGTGGAGGTGAACATGGGCGCGCTGGTGCGCTTGACTCACGGGCTTTTGCCTGTGCTGCAATCCCCCGGCGGCATCCTCAATGTCGGCAGCCTTGCCGCCACCCTGCCGATGCCCGATCTGGCCGTGTATGCGGCGACCAAAGCCTTTGTTCTGAGCTTTTCAGAGGCTTTGGCGGTCGAGCTCGCTGGACGTGGCTTGGTCGTGACCTGTCTTTGCCCGGGCCCGACTCCGACCTCCTTTGGCGCGAATGCGCGTCGTGAGGACGGCGCGGACACCAATCGCAGCGGGCAGGGCTTGCTGCGAATCCCGCCGCAGCAGGTCGTGTCGGCGGGGTTGCGAGGGCTGGAGCACGGACAACCCGTGGTCTTCCCAGGGTTCGGGGTCGCGGTGGCGGCCAGGGTTTTCCGTCTGATGCCACGACCCCTGTTGCGCTGGTTTTTACGGCGCCGGTTTGCGGCGGATTGATCCATGCAATCTCAGCGCTGTTCCCCGCGGCTGCGATGCTCGCTCGGACGCCAGCCCACCCATTCTTTGAAGGTGTTTGAGAACACGAAGGGATTCTGGTAGCCGACTGCGTGCGCCACCGTCTCCACCTTGAGATTGGTGGTGGAAAGCAGCTCCGCCGCCTTCCTCATGCGCAGCCAGGTGACATGATGCATGGGCGTGCGGCCCAAGGCTTTGCGGCAAAGCCGCCGCAAGTGCTCGGCGCTGACAAAGGCGCGGCTCGCCAGCTCGTCCAGCGTCCAATCGCGCCCCACATCCGCCGCCACCTGATCCCACAGCCGCGCCAGCCGGTCATCCTGCCGCCAAGGCTGCGTGAAGCGGTCCACATAACCCTGGATCAGTTCCACCCAGTGAAACATGGCTGCCGGCACCGCTTTGGTGGTAGCTTCGTCGATCAAGCCTTCGATGGCGTGCCACAGCGCGCCGCCATCAAAAGCCGCCATCTGTGGAGAACTGGCCCCCGCCGCCGCTTGCTGGCCGGGCTGGGCTTCGTAACGCACCCAAGCATACTTCCAGTCATGCCCTTTGACCGCATGAAAGGCATTCACGCCAAAGGCCGGCAAGGTCACCGCCATGCCCGCCGCGCAGGTCTTCCATTTGCCGTCCACCAGCACCCGCCCTTCCCCCTCCAGACAAGCCAAAAAATAAAGGCCGCTCTGTCGCATCCGCACCACTTGATGCGGATGACGCGCCATCAGCACGCCGGTGTGCGCGATGCGATGCCTCTCCAAAGTCGGGCACACCGGCAGGCCGCGCAGCCATGGCCGGCGATCCTTTTCGTGGGCGCGCACCGCCCGCCAGAACGCCAAGTCGCCCTGGATGTGGGTTTCGGATAGCTGCTGGATGGCTTTCCCCGCGTGCATCAGCGCGCAGTTTCGTCAAGATCACTCTGTCAGCAAGCGCCAAGCCGCGCACCACCGCCAATCCATTTTCCACCCGCCTCACGCCATGCCCAATCCCTGGACCGGAATCGGAAACCCTTACTCCCGCCAGGAGGTCGTTGACCGCCTGCGTGCCACCCTCGCCAAAGGCGAACCCATCATCGCCGCCGGCGCCGGCACCGGCATCAGCGCCAAATTCATCGAGAAAGGCGGCGCCGACCTCATCATCATCTACAACTCCGGCCGCTTCCGCATGATGGGTCACGGTTCCACCGCCGGCATGATGGCCTACGGCGACGCCAACGCCATCGCCATGGAGATCGGCGAATACGAGGTGCTGCCCGTGGTGAGGGAGATCCCCGTCATCTGCGGTGTGCACGCCACCGACCCCCGCCGCCGCATGTGGCACTGGCTGCTCAAGGTCAAGGACATGGGCTTCTCCGGCGTCAACAACTTCCCCACCCACACTATCGTCGATGGCCATTTCCGCGGCGTGCTTGAGGAGACCGGCATGAGCGTGCAAAAGGAGTTTGAAATGGTCGGCCTCGCCCGTCGCATGGACCTTTTCAGCGTGGTCTATGTCGGCTCGCCCGCGGAGGCCAGCGAGATGGTGAAGAACGGCGCCGACGCCGTCATCGCCCATGTCGGCACCACCGTGGGCGGCAGCATTGGCGTCACCAGTGCTGTGGTCAGTTGGGATCACACCGTCAAGGTGACTCAGGACATCATTGACGCCGCCAAATCGGTGAACCCCGAGGTCTTCACGCTCACCCACGGCGGCCCCATCAACACCCCGAAGGACGTCGAGTTCATCCTCTCCAAAACCACCGCCGACGGCTTCGTCGGAGCCAGTTCCCTGGAGCGCATGGGCGTTGAAGACTCCCTGACCAACCTGACCCGGGAGTTCAAAAAACTGAGCCTGCCCGCGCGCTGAGTCCGCGCGCGGCACACACGAGTGAAACCGGCTTTGGCGGATCGACTTCCCGCCTTTGAGGAGCCCGCCAACGCATTGCGCTTCCTGACATTGCCGGAAGCGGCATTGTCAGGTTCACCCTGAAACTTCTTCACGCACCCGTCTTGCAACGTAGAACGGTGCCCCGGTCAACGGCATCCGCCATGCACCCTCCTTGCGCTTCGGACCAAAGACACTCCGGTTCGCCTGGAACACCTCTTCCACAAACTCCTTCGACCCCAGCACCAAACTCTCGCTGAACGCACGCACCCTCCGCTTCAGCAACTCTCTCATCGCCTCTTCCTTCTCCGGGTTGGTCCTTTCCTCATTGGCCGCTTTTACTTGTCCCTCCTCTCCCCCGCGCCGCCGCCCCGTCTCCCAATCCACACCCGACAGCAAACCCGCGTACGCCTGCTGCACCTTTTGCGACTCCCATCCGTCCACGGCACGCCCCACAACCCGGCACAAACCCCGCTGCGCCTTCCTCTTCCCCGCGCACGCTTCTCCATACCCGCACCACGCGTAGTTCTTCGCATCCTCCACCAACCCCGCCCGCACCGGATTCAAATCAATGTAAGCCGCCATCGCCCGCAACGCATCCAACGCACTCCTGACACTTGAACCTTGCCGCCTTGAACCTTCCACCAGCACGCTTTTGAACCGGTCCATCCACAACGTCCCTCGCCGTCCACGGCGCTTGTTGAACCACCGGCTGAAGCGCTCCTTGACCTCCTTGACGAAGCGCGACAGATCACCCATGCGCCTCTTGAAGCTTTCCAGCTTGTCCTGCACCATTGATTCCATCCCCAGCCGCCGCCACTCAGTCAATTCCATCTCCAACTGCTCAATGTAGCTCTTGCTGTAAAGCGTGCGCAGATGCCCCAGCAGACGCCGTTCGCCCTCCGGTCCCTCGAAGCGCTGCATCCAGGTGGCGCGATGCGGCACCGCCACCAGCGCATGGAAGTGGTTGCCCATGATGCAGTATGTCAGCACCTGCACCCCGCAAAACTCCGCCACCCGCCACAACACCCGCCGCAGCGCCTCCTTCTCGAGGTCATCAAAGAACACCTCACCCCCGCAGGTGCGGGACATCACATGGTAATAATTGGCCTCCAGCACTTGCGGCCCCAGAATTCGCCGCCGCCCGCCCGACCACGACCGCGCCGCCGGATACCACGAGGTTTTAACATTGACCCCCAGCAACGGATCAACTTCCTCACGACGCTCATTTTCAGCAGCTACCGAAGCATTCATAGCGCCGACATTACCTTTGCAAAAAGCCGGCGTCAATAAAAATGCCTGGCATTTTTAAATGATGGCTTGCATGCTCGCGAGCTTTCCGCATCGTCCGCAATCATGAAACACCCATGGCTCTCTTTCACGGTTCTGTCCCTGGTCCAGGCCGCCGCCGCGCAAACACAAATGCCACCGGAAGATCGCCAGGTTCGGAATGTGGTTTTTGGCTCCTGCCTCAATGTTACCGAACACCCCATGCTTGATCGCGCGCTGGAACTGCCCATGGACCTGTTCATCTACCTGGGAGACAACATCTATGCCGACACCGAGGACATGGAGGTCATGCGCGCCAAATACCGCGCGCTGGCAAAAAGCCGGTTTCATCACCGCTTGCGGCAGAAGGTGCCGGTGCTGGCGACTTGGGATGATCATGATTACGGGGTCAACGATGGCGGCGCCGAATACCCGATGAAAAAGGAGTCGCAGTCGGCTTTTCTGGACTGGCTTGAGGTGCCCGCCGACTCTCCCAGGCGGCAACAAGAGGGAGTATATGACGCGCGCGTATTTGGCCCGCCAGGTCGGGAAGTGCAGGTCATCCTGCTGGACACGCGCTACTTCCGCAGTCCCTTGCGCCGCGTGCCCAAAGATCAGGCGGCACCCGGCGGCAGCGCGGCGCCAACCGGGGACCCGGACGCCACGGTCCTCGGCGAAGCCCAATGGCGCTGGCTGGATTCTCAACTACGCACCCCGGCGCGGGTGCGCCTGATCATTTCAAGCATTCAGTTTGCCGCCGCCGCCTGCGGCAGCGAGAGTTGGGCGAACTTCCCCGTCGAACAACGCCGCATGGTAAATCTAATCCGTGAGACTGGCGCTGAAGGTGTGGTCTTCTTGAGCGGCGACCGTCATTGGAGCGAATTTTCCACGCTCAGTGAGGGCACGCCCTACCCTCTTCATGACCTCACCTCCAGTTCGCTCACACAAGCTCATCCCCGCGGAACACCGACACCGAACGCCAACCGCTCCCACAAAACCACGTTTCACCAGCCAAACGCCGGATCCCTTGAAATCGGTTGGGAGGAGGCGGATCCGCCACTGACCTTGCGCATCATCGATGCGCATGGCACCGTGCGGATTGAGCGCAAAATTCGCCTGAGCGAGTTGCGGTAGCCCCCGCGCGATCCGCTTGAAAAAAGCGAGCCCGCGCGCGCATCAGCGCGGGCGGGCTGCTTGAAGATTCGAGGTTTTGGGGGATCAGCTTCCTGCGATGGCGTCGGCGCCGCGTTCCCCGGTGCGGATGCGCACGGCTTCGAGGACCTCGCTGACAAAGACTTTGCCGTCGCCGATCTTGCCGGTGTTGGCCGCTTTGACGATGGCGTCCACCACGGCATCACTGCGGCTGTCATCAACCACCACTTCAATTTTGACTTTCGGGAGGAAGTCCACGGTGTATTCGCTGCCGCGGTAAATCTCGGTATGGCCTTTCTGACGGCCGAAACCTTTGACTTCTACCACGGTCATACCTTCCACTCCCACTTCGGAGAGGGCCTCCTTCACGTCCTCCAGTTTGAAGGGTTTGATGATCGCTTCGACTTTTTTCATGGCTTGGAGCAATTAGGATGTGTTTCCGCAAAATGCAACGTCCAAGGGTGTGCGGTTGCTGTTGATCCCCGTGACGCAGTGCGTGCTGGAGAGGAAAGCTTGAAGCGTGCCAGGTTTCCAGGGAAATTTTTCTTTTTCTTCCAAAAGCCCCTGCCGGTGAATTTTCATTGTTCGCGTCTGGACAACAAAAGCTGCCGGACTAGCCTGCGCGCCTATGGCTTACCACATCGCGCGCGACAACCAGCAACTCGGAGTCTTCGAGGAGGCTGAATTGAAATCCAAGCTCGCCGCCGGCGAGGTTCTCAACACCGATTTGGCATGGACGGAAGGCATGGCGCAATGGAAGCCGCTGGGTGAGGTGCTGAACGCGGCCGTCCCGTCCGCGGACGCCGCCAATCCGTATGCGCCGCCGGTCGCGCAGACCTATGCCGCGCCCAAAACCTCCGGTGGCGCCGAACTGGCCTCGCTCGGTCAGCGCCTCGGCGCCGCGGTGGTGGACGGCTTGATTTTTTTTGCGGCCTATTTGCCGATCATTCTGGCCATCGGCATCGCAGCCGCAATGAGTGCGGCTGCAGGCGAGGAAGCGCCCGATCCGGCCAGCTTGCAACCCAACTTCGCGTTGTTCGGACTTGGCGGCGCTTTGATCCTGGCGCTGATCGTCGTGAACATCGTTCTGCTGGCAAAACGCGGCCAGACTATTGGCAAGCGCATCCTGGCGATCCGCATCGTGGCAGCCGAAAACGACGAGAATCCGGGCTGGGTCAAAACCATCATCCTGCGCTCCGTGGTCAATGGCATCATCAGTTCCGTCCCTATTCTGGGCGGAATTTACGCCCTCGTTGACATTTGTTTCATCTTCCGCGAGGACCGCCGCTGCATTCACGACCTCATCGCCGGAACGCGCGTGGTGCAGGGCCAGCCGCCGCTCTAATTTCACCCATGCAGGAGGCCAAAGACACCCAGCGCGCACTCGTGCGTATCGGCTACGACGGCAGGGTTCACAAGCACTTCCGCGGCCCCAAGGCGGAGGAGCGCTTCGCCAACGAGGTGCGCGTGCTGCACTACCTGGAGCGCAGGCAGTGCCCCTTCGTGCCGCGGGTGCTTGAACACGAACCGGAAACTCTCTATCTTGTCACCAGCAACTGCGGCTCGCGTGTGGAGCGCATCGGCGACGACAAGCTGGCTCAGCTCTTTGCCGAACTGGAGCGCTACGGGGTGCGTCATGACGACCCCTACCTGCGCAACGTCACCTACCGGCAAAACGACGGCCGTTTTTGCATCATTGATTTTGAGTTTGCCACGATCCTCGAGCCGGACGCCATTGGCGCGCCCCCGTCGTGACGACGGCCTTTCGCATGCAATCCGCCGATCTTTCCCTCCCTCGTAAAGAGCACCCGCCGCCAGCCGCAGCGCCGCTCCGGCTGCGCTGGTCCGGACAGACGCACACGGGCAGAGTGCGCGCCAACAACGAGGACGCTTTCCTGGCCCTGATTATCGATGCGCAGGAGGCACGTTACCTGGGGAAAATGGGCGAAAGCGGCGAGGAGGACTGCGATTATCTCTTTGCCGTGAGCGACGGCATGGGCGGCGAAAAGTCGGGCGAGTTCGCCAGCAAAATCGCGGTGGAAAAAATCACCCGCTTGATGCCGCGGCGTTTCAGCCAGCGCGCGGCGGGGCTGCCCATCGGCTTTGCGGACATCCTGGTGGAGTTGTTTCACCAAATCCACGCCGACCTAACGCGCCTCGGCGAGAGCTATGAGGAATGCCGGAACATGGGAGCGACCTTGAGCCTGGGTTGGTTCGTGCCTGGCTGGCTTTATTTCGCCCACATTGGCGACAGCCGCATCTACTACCTGCCCGCTGAGGGCGGCATGACCCAGATCAGCCATGACGACTCGCATGTCGGCTGGCTGCGCCGCAACGGCAAAATCAACGAGCGCGAGCAGCGCACCCACCCGCGCAAAAACGTGCTCTCCAAAGCCCTCGGCGCCGGGCACAAATACGTCGATCCACAGGTCGGCGCGGTCGCCTGCCAGCCTGGAGACCGCTTTCTGTTCTGCACAGACGGCCTGAACGACGGCTTGTGGGACCGCGCCCTGCAGGATCTCATCCGCGAGCCAAACACGGGGCAAACCGCTGTTCCGCCCGCCCAGCGTCTGGTGGCGGCGGCTTTGAGCGAAAGCGGGCGTGACAACATCACCGCGCTGGTGGTCGAAGTCGGCGAGTCCGCCATTGTGCCGCCCGCGTCATAAAAGCAACGCCGTTTGGCAGGCAAACAGGGTTGGAAACGATTTCAACAGGCGGGTCTGCGGCAGGAAGGCATGGCAGCGCCACGCGCTTTCAATCCACCGCCAAGCCGCTGGCGCGCAGCACCGTCTCCTGCACGGCAAGATCATGCGCGGGACCGAACTCCCACTCCTTTTCGCCGCGAATGACGGCAGCGAAGTCCGCCCAGTCCGCCGCGTAACGCGGCCGTTTTTCGAGCGGCACAGCCTGGGCGCCCCTTTTGAAACCGCCCGCGGCCTCCAACAACGTCAGCCGGACCTGGGGCGGCTCCAGCGGCAGGATTTCCAAGGTGCCTTTGTCGCCGCTGATCACCATTTGCCGGCGCGCGCCCCCAGTCACTTCGCGCAAGGAGCTGCGCAGCGTCACCAACGTGCCAGGATACTCCAGCACAGCGGTCATGTTGTCTGCCAGCCCGTCCTCGGCCGCCCTCACGCTGAAAGGAGTGACCGCGCGCGGCTTGCCCAAAAAACGCACCACGCTGTCGATGAGATGACAGCCGAGTTCAAACATGGAGCCGCCCGCGTAAGGCAGCAGGTCATGGCGAGCCGTCCCCAGCAGTTGCTTGCTCATTTCAGCGTGAATGACGGTCACCGGTCCCAGCCAGCCTTCGCGAATCGCGCGCAGTGCCAGTTCGAAGGCCGGATTGTAGCGGAACATGTAGCCCATTTTGACCAACCTGCCCGCCTTCTCCATCGTTTCCAAAAGACGTTTGAACTGTGGCAGCGATTCTCCCGCCGGCTTGTCCAGGCCAAGATGCAGCCCGGCATCGGCGGCTTTTTGCGCCATGCCGAGAAGTCCGCCCACTTCGGTCTCCACATTGACCGCCTGCAAGCCCGGCACAGCGAGCAACTCATCCAATCGCAGCCGCGGCAGTCCGCGATAGGCAGCCTTGCCGCTCACCGCCAGCCAGGCCGCGTCATCCGGCTCGACCACACCCGCCACCTCATAGTCCGCACAGGCCCGCAAGGCCGCCAACTGCCCCTCGGCATGCGCGTGTTTGACACCGATTTGGCCGATGCCGAGGCGGCGTTTGGCACCGGCGCCCAGCGCGCCCGCGGCAGCGAGTCCGCCGAGCAATTGGTATTGAAATGCTCTCCTGTTCATGCGAAGATGGATTTTAACGACGGATTCGGCCCTGTCCTTCGTTTCTATTGAAAACGTTCCTCCGGCTCAGGCCGTCGCCCACCCCCTCTTGCCGTCATGAAAACTTGGAAACGACTGCTACTCAGTACCGCCGCCATTGCCTGTCTGTCCTCCTGCACCAGCGGCGAATACAAAGTCATCTCCGGCCAGGCCGATGAGCATCAACCCTATCGCGAGTGGCATTGGCTACCGAAGAACAGTTGACCTCCACGCCCGTTCCCAGCATCAGCCAGGTCAAAGCCGCTCTTCCTGATGAGGTGCGGACGCGCAGTGTCGTCAAAGGCCTGGCGCTGTTCGCCCTTTCCGGCCTGTTTTATTGGCTCTCATTTGTCGCGGCTCTGCTGCCGCTGCACCCGGCGCTGCGGGTGGCCGCCAGCGTGGTCAACGGTGGCATGATCGCCCTGCTCTTCATCATCGGTCACGACGCCTGCCACGGCTCCCTCACCCCCCTGCCCTGGCTGAACAAAACTCTTGGACGCCTCGCCTTTCTGCCATCCTGGCATCCCTTTATCTGCTGGGACTTGGGCCACAACCGCCTTCATCACAGTTGGACGAACCTGCGCGGACGGGACTACGTGTGGGTGCCTCTGAGCAAGCAGGAATACGACGCGCTGCCCGCCTGGCGGCGCGGGCTGGAGCGCTTCTACCGCACCCTGCCCGGTGTCGGCGTCTATTACGCTTGGGAAATCTGGGCCAGGCACATGATCTTCCCGCGCGCGTCCGACCGCAAACGCCTCGCCCCCGGCCTGCTGCATGCCGACCGCCTGCTGGTCGCCGCCTTCATCATCGCGCAAATCACCGCGGCGGTGTTCAGCGCGCGCGCCTTCGGAGTGTCGTCCTGGCTGTCGATCGGTCTAGCCGTGGTGCTGCCGCAGGTGCTTTGGAACACGCTGATGGGTTTGGTCATTCTGCTTCACCACACGCATCCACGGGTGCGCTGGTATGATGATCCGGAGGAATGGACGTACTACGCCGGCCAAGTCAGTGGTACTGTGCATGTCATCTTCCCCTGGCCCATCGGCCCGATCCTGCATCACATCATGGAGCACACCGCGCATCACATCGATCCGCGCATTCCGCTATATAACCTGCCGGCAGCGCAAAGGGCCGCCGAGACTGCGTTCCAAGCGGACGTGATTCGATCCCCCTTCACCTTGGCCAATCTGCGGCTTGTGCTCGGCCGCTGCCAGCTCTACGACTACCGCAACCATCGCTGGCTGCGGTTCGACGGCGTGGACGCCACCTGAAGCGGCCAAACTAGCGGATGTTACTCCGGCTTCGTTGCAGGGGCGGCGGGCGCTTCCGGCTCCGTCTTGGGCTGGGGCGAGTCCGGCTTGGCCGGTTCCGAGGGAGCGGCGGCGGGCGCTTCTGGCTTCGGTTCCCGGGCTTTCGCCTTGGCCTCGGGCCGCTCTTGCGGCGCTGCTGGCGCGGGTTCGGCGGGCATCTCGGCGGGGGGCGGGACGGTGGGCTTGATTTCCACCGGGGCGGTGGTGACGCCGCCCTCTGGACTCACGGTCACACTCATCGGGGCGCCGGCGGCATTCGGGTTGGCCAGGTTGATGGGCGGCAGTTCGATAGTGCCGGGCGGCTTGGGAGCCGGTGCCTCAGCGGCGCCCTCAGGCGCGGGTGGCGGCGCTGGCGGGTCCACTTCTGTCGTTGGCAGATCGGCGCCGGCCCACTTCAGGCGCTCCTGGCTTTGATCGAAGAAAGGCTGATTGGTGCCAGGATACTTGGAGGGCAGTCCGGCATAAAGGGTCTTGGCCTCCTCCAACTTGCCCTCGGACCAGAGCAGGTCGGCAAGCCGGATCTCGGCAAGCGGTGTGACCTCGGAGGCGGTGGCGCTGGCAGTGATCTCCTCGTAAAGCTTGCGCGCTTCGTCCTTTTCCCCCATCACCTCGAGACGGGTGGCGAGCGCCAGCTTCGTCTGCATGAGCAGAGGGTGCTTGGGATGTCCGGCCAGAAATTTCCGCAGCGCCTCGACCGAGCTGTCCTTCTGATTTTTGTCCCACAGCAACTCCGCTTTTTTGAGCAGCGAATTTGCGGCAGCCGGCGTGCCGGCGAATTTGGAGATGACGGCATCATGAGCTTCGATGCTGTCGGCGCTGGTGAAGGCGGCGCCGGCTTCCATCCGCAGCGCGTCGGTGCGATAGCGCACGATGAAGTACGCGGCGACCGCCAGAATGACCAGGAGGACGAGCAGGAGCAGTTTTTTGAAGTTCCGCTCCAGCCAGTCCTCGTAGGCGGAGGTGGCGAGGTCGGGGGTCGGTTCGGCGGGCGCGGGGGACGCTGTGGACATAAATTGAAATGGGATGGATCGATGCGGAAATTAAGCGCCAACTTTGGCGCGCGCCTCGTCCGCGAGAGCGGTGGAGAGATAGCGCTCGCCTGTGGAGCAGCCGACAGTGACGATGAGTTTGCCCTTGTTTTCAGGACGCGCGGCCACTTGCAGGGCGGCAACGACGTTGGCACCGGTGCTAATGCCGACCAGCAGGCCTTCTTCGGCGGCAAGACGGCGGGCCATGGCGAAGGCGTCGTCGTTGGAGACTTTGATGACTTCGGAGACGACTTCAAGGTCAAGGTTCTTCGGCACGAAACCGGCGCCAGTGCCCTGGATTTTGTGCGGACCGGGCTGCACGGGCTCGCCGGCCATGGTCTGGCTGATGACTGGGGAGGCCTCCGGTTCGACGGCGATGGTGGTGAAGGACGCTTTGCGTTTTTTGATGACGTGGCCGACGCCGGTGATGGTGCCGCCGGTGCCAACAGCGGCGACGAGGATGTCCACGGCGCCCTCCGTGTCATTCCAGATTTCCTCGGCGGTGGTGGCCTCGTGGATGGCGGGGTTGGCCGGATTTTCAAATTGCTGCGGCATCCAGGCGTGCGGGGTCTCGCGCAGAATTTCCTCAGCCTTGGCGATGGCACCCTTCATGCCCTGGGCGCCGGGAGTCAGCACGAGCTCGGCGCCGAGCAGCGCCAGCAAAGTGCGGCGCTCCAGGCTCATGGTCTCCGGCATGGTGAGGATCAGTTTGTAGCCCTTGGCGGCGCAGACGAAGGCAAGAGCGATGCCGGTGTTGCCGCTGGTCGGCTCAACGATGACCGTGTCCTTGGTGATGAGGCCGCGCTTTTCGGCGTCTTCGATCATCGCCATGCCGATGCGGTCTTTGACGCTGCCGAGTGGATTGAAGAACTCGCACTTGAGAGCCACGGTGGCTTCCACGCCCTCGGCCACGCGGTTGAGCTTGATCAAGGGCGTGTTACCGACGGTTTCGACGACGTTGTTGTAAAGACGAGGCATGACAGTTGGGCGTGTTGAAGGATGGCAGGAGCCCGGTCCGCGACACGCGGCTCCGGCTCTGAAGAGGCAGTTTATAGGGTCTGCAAGGCCCGCGTGCAAAGAAAAAGTGCCTTGTGGGGAGGACTCAGCAGGACCTTTTCATTTGGCCTGGCTAGTTGGAGTTCATGTTGGAATTCAAGCTTTAGTTTGCTGAGGGGATGGGTTCGCTGCGGAGCGCAGCCCCGTGCCGACTGCAGGCATCACTCCCTTGCCCCGCCCTTTGCGTCCACCCCGGCGAATCACGGCCAAACCACTTTTGCCCCGCCCATTCCCTGCAAAATCAAGGCATACAAACTGTGTATCTGCAACATAGTTGACAACGCCGACAACGGGATGGTGAGCGCGGTCGCGTCTTGGACTGCGGTGGCAAAGCTCGGCGGCGACACCGCTTTCGCGGGCAGGCCTTTCGCGGGCAGGCACCAGGCGACGCGCACAAAGCGGCGCCACTGTCACCAAGACGCCAAGCGCCTTTGTGCCTTTCCAACCGATAAAAGTGCGACGTTCACAGACTGCCGCTACCGCGCCCTGTGCCCTGCGCTTTGCGCAGTTTCCCGGCGGGATCACTCCACGTTGCCCAAGTCCTCCGCTCCCTCCACCAGACGCAGTGCCCAGAGGATGCCGTTGAGGATGTGTTGCTGGTAAATTTCCGCGATGGCCGGGGCGTTCTTGCGCTCGCCTGCGGTCCATTCCGGGTCCCACACGTCCTCGCGATGGCCGAGGGACGTGTAAAAGACGCGGCCTTTGCCGAACGGTTTGCACCAGGCAATGGGAAAGTAACCCTCGGTGCCGTCGTTGGGATGCGCGTTGAGACCGAGCAGACCGTGCACCTTGGCCTTCTCGAAGCTCTTGATGATGTAGATCTCATCGAATACCTTAAACCCGGCCGGGATCGGTTTGACGGCGGGATGATCGGGATCATGCCGCACTGGCTCCACCTCCACCTGCGCCTTGTGCGTCTCGAACTCGCCGCCCAGCATGTCCACGTAACGACGGAAAGGATGGTAAGTGTCCGAGCCGGAGTGCATTGCCACAAAAGCGCGCCCCTCGGCGAGAAGGTCGATGAAACCCTCGCGGTCGGGCAGTTGCAGGTCGCCGGTGGTGTTGGCGAAGATGAAGCCGTCGTAGCCGCGCAGTTTTTCCAGCGCCATGTGCTCCGCCATGTAGTCGCGCACGCCTTGTGTCCAAACCGCGTTTTCGGCATTGAAGCGCGCCAGCGCCAGACTGAAGGCGCCCTTGCGATTGTGGAAGGACTCCTCGCTCTCCCCCTCCTTTTTCTCCGGCGCGCGGCCTGGGCTTTTCGGCTGGCCCTCGGGCTGGCGCACAAAATCCACCGTGAAGGCGCCGGACCTGGCCCCGAGTTGCTCGATGACTTTCTCCGCCGTCTCGATGGAGGAATGCCGGAAACCCGTGGTCACCGTCACCACCAGCAGTTTTTTCGGTGTGTCTGCGGCGGCGGGCAGGACCGGAGAGAACAAAACGAGAAGCAGACAAAGAAGGTGAGGGGGGCGCATGACCCGATGATGCCGGGGCCGGTGCATTTTGCAACCGCGCAAGCAGACCGTCGTGGAACCCCCCAACTTCACGCCAATCCTCCCTTGGCAGCCGCGCAGGCCCGCGCCATGCTTCCCTTCCCAACCCGATGCAGTCCTACGCCGCCATCCTTGCCGTCACCATTCCGGTCTATATCACCATGGGTATCGGCGGCCTGCTGCGGCGCTTCAAGTCACTGCCGCAGGAGGTGGACAAGGGCATGATGCGGCTGGCTGTGACCGTGCTGACTCCCGGCCTGATTCTCGACCGTGTGGTCGGCAACGAGGCGGTCATGCGCCCCGTGCCAGTGCTGGTGGCGGCCGCCCTGGGTTTTGGTTTGGTGGCTGTGGGCACCTTCATCTCCTGGTTCGCCGCGCCGCTGGCCGGTCTGCATGTCGGCAGCGGACGGCGCACCTTCGCCCTGTCCGGCGGCCTGCAAAACTACGGCTTCATCGCCATCCCGATTGTCGCCGCGTTGTATCCCGACAAAGGCACCATGGGCGTGCTTTTCACCTTTACCCTGGGCGTCGAACTGGCCTGCTGGACCTGCGGCGTCGGCGTGCTGACGGGCTTCACCAGCGCCCCTTGGCGGCTTGCCCTCAACCCGCCTGTCATCGCCATACTCGCCGGACTGGCGCTGAACTTCTCCGGCCTGCACGCCTTCGTTCCCGCCGCGATCAGCAACACCTTCACCCTCATCGGCGCCTGCGCGGTGCCGATTGCCTTGCTGTTGATCGGCGCCGCCATCGCCGATATCTGGGGCCAGGAAAAAATGCGCTGGCCGGTGGCCGTGCTCAGCCCGCTCATTCGGCTGGCGCTGCTGCCCGCCGGCTTCATTGCCGCCGCCATCTGGCTGCCTCTGGAAGTGGAACTCAAACGCATCCTCGTCATCCAGGCGGCCATGCCGTCCGCTGTCTTCAGCATCATGGTGGCAAAACTGTATGGCGGTCATCCACCCGCCGCCGTGCAGGTGGTATTGGCCACCACCGTCGTCAGCATGGTCACCACCCCGCTTGTCATCACCTGGGGGCGCCAACTCGCCGGTGTTTGAGTGTGAAAAATTTGCTGTTCATCTCCCTTCATTCCTGCCAATCCTCCCGTCATGAAGCGCTCCCTCATTGCCGCCCTCTGCCTGCTCTCCGCCGCCGCCAGCCTCGACGCCGCCTCGCCTGAGAAAACCGACAAACCGCGCCGCCGCGACACCTCGGGTCTCAACCTCCAGGATGGCGACCGTTTCATTTTCATCGGCGACTCCATCACCCACCAGTGTCTTTACACGCAGTACGTCGAAAACTTCTACTACACCCGCTTTCCCGAGCGCCGCATCCACTTCCGCAACGCCGGTGTCTCCGGCGACAAAGCCGCCGACGCGCTGGCACGGTTTGACGACGACATCGCCCGTTTCAAACCCACCGTGGCCACCGTGCTGCTCGGCATGAACGACGGCAGCTACAAGGACTTCGACCAGGCCACCTTCGACACCTACAAACGGGATATGACCACCCTGCTCGACAAGCTCGACGCGCTCGGATGTCGCGTCTTTTTGATGGGCCCCACCATGTTTGACCACCGCGCCTGGGACATCCGCGTCAAACAAACCCCGGAGTATTCCAAGGGCCGCGATGTCACCGGTTACAACGCCGTGCTCGGCTACTACAGCGGCTGGCTGCGCGAGACCGCCCGCCAGCGCGGCTACGGTTACATCGACCTCTGGGGCGCGCTCAACAACCATACCGAGGAAGGCCGCCGCGACGACCCCGGGTTCACTTTGATCGCTGATGCCATCCATCCCGACGCTCCCGGCCAACTCGTCATGGCGCACACCATGCTCGACACGTTTGGCGAGCGCCGCAACGTCGCCAACATCAGCGCCAGCCCCGGCAAAACCACCTGGAAACTCCGTTCCCGCTCCGCCACCCTCGGCGAGCCCGAAGGTACTGTCGGACAAAGCCTGGCCTTTGATCTGCTGCCGCGCGCCCTGCCCTGGGTCGTTGGCGAGGAAGCGGCGGCGGGCTACAAAATGACAAGAGCCGGTCACTCCCTTTCCCAGGAGGCCTACGCCGTCTCCGGCTTCAAACCCGGCCATTATGAGATGCTCATGAATGGCGAGTCCATCGGCGTTTGGGACCACAGCGAGTTGGCCCGCCACATTGAAATCCAGGAGGAGTCCGACTCCCCCACCCAGCGCCAGGCCGCGCGCGTCGCCGACCTCAACAAACTACGCAACGACGAGGCCATCCGCCCGCTGCGCAATCTTTACAGCCAGCGCAAAGTCAAGCTGCGCGCCGCGCGCGAACAGAAGGACATGCCGGCCTTCGAAGCCTGGCTGCCCGAATTCCAAAAGCAGCAGGCCACGCTCGAAGCCAGAGCCGCCGAATTCGAGAACGAAATCTACCAGGCCAACCAGCCGCAAAAACTGCGTGTCGAGATCAAACCCGTCGCCAAGTGAGATCGGGTCGCCCTGACGGGATTTGCGCCCGTCAGGGCTCCCACACTACCGGACGCGCGGTTTTCCGCATCCGGCGGTTGGTGACAATACGGGCCTTAACCCGCGAGATCAGATGGCGTGAGCAACCCATACTTCCTCAACACCTTGTTGCTCAGCGCTTCCTGCATCGCTGGCCTCTGCCTTCGGTGCGCGTGGCTGCCTCAGTTCCACTCCCCTGAGCGCTTGCGGGGACTGCATCCCCTGGGCGCTTCGGGTTCGCTCCGTGGCCGGTGGAGCCTCCACCTTCGACGGCTGACGTATGGGCGTGTTCTGCGCGGTCCACAGCTCCGCTGCGGCGTCTGTCCCCGACAAGCTGAAGTTAGAACTCCAACATGATCCTCCGAGGACGAAACGGGGAATGCCGGGCCGCCCTGCCCCCTGCTTTTCGTCACCGCCCCTCAGCCCAGCAGCGCCACCGCAATGCTGTCCGCCAGCGGTTTGCCCAGCCGCAGCAGGCGCACGCGACCCTCGGAAATTTCCAGCAGGCCATCGGCGGCGAGCTGCCGCAGCAGCACCTGTTGAGCCGGGGCGATCAGCGCCTCCGGCAAGCCCTGGCGCGTGCGCAGCTCCAGCCCGAAACGCTCGGTGCGGCGCTGCTCGTCGTTGAGCTGCTCCTGCTCAAAGGCCGTATCCAAACCCGCCCGCGCCAGTTCGATGTAGCGCGTCGTGTCCCGCGCATTTTGCCAGCGCCGCCCGGCTACCGTGCTGGTGGCACCCGGGCCAAGGCCGAGATAGTCACACCCAAACCAATACGCCGCGTTGTGCCGGGACTCATGACCGGGCCGGGCGTGATTGGAGATTTCATAGTGCTCAAAACCCGCCTGCCCAAGCAGGTCAAGCGCCGTGAAAAAGAACTCCGCGTCCTGCTCCGGCGTCTCCTGATAGCGACCCGCGCGCAACCTCTCAAAGAACTCGGTGTCCTCCTCGTAGTTGAGATTGTAGGTGGAGATATGGTCAGGGGCGACTTCCAACGTGCGCCGCAGGCTGTCCCCCCACACCTCGAGACTCTGGCCGGGAATGGAAAACATCAGGTCAATGTTCACGCTGTCGAAACCCGCCGCGCGCAGCGTGCGAAAAGTCTCCGCCGCCTCCGCCGGAGTGTGATCGCGACCCAGCGTGGCCAGTGTCGCCGCATCCCATGCCTGGGCTCCCAAACTGACGCGGGTGACCCCATGCCGCCGCAGCAACTCCGCCTTTCCAGGCGGCAAGGTGCGCGGATTCGCCTCCACCGTGAACTCGCTCAAGCCCTGCAAATCCATGATCTCGCCCAGCCCTGACAACAACCGCTCCAGGTGCGTCTCGCTCAACATCGTCGGCGTGCCGCCGCCGAAGTAGAGCGTCTCCAGCTCCAGTTGGCACAGCGAAGCCCGCGACCTCGCCTCCGCCAGCAGCGCCTCCACAAAAGCGCCAAGGTCGGTGCTGCCCGGCGTGTGTTTGTAGAAGCTGCAATACGGACAGATGCGATGGCAGAACGGCACATGCGCGTAGGCATGGCGCACGACCGGAAGCGCGGCGGTGTCCCTGCTCACATTGCGTATTCGCGGTCCTTGAACTGGCCGGGAATCGGGATCGGATACTTGCCGTTCTCATCGGCCAGCAGCGGCGCCGGACCGTCGAGGGTGAGCTTGTCCACGTCCGGCGCGAACTCCACCTCCGATTTCATCATCTGCTCCAGCGTCACCACCTGTCCGGTGTGCGCGGCAAAGCGCCCCATCGCGGTGACCACGCTGGCCATGACGCCGCGCTCGACCTCGTTGAAGGGCTTGTTGTTTTGAATGGCGTCCACCAGGTGCCGCCACTCCAAATCGTAAGGGTTCGGCTCCGGCTGCTCGGCCCGCCAGATGACGTTTTTCGAGTCCTTGGTATGGCCTTTGAAGGTCATCGCGCGCGACGGGAAATGCCCCGCGTTGGAAACCACCGCCCACCCCTTGCTGCCATGCACATAGGTGGCGAATTCGTTGTGCACATTCTGCCGGTTGCGACCCTGGAAGAACAGCTTGGTGCCGTCGGCAAAGGTGTACTCGACGGTATAGTTGTCGAAGTTTTGGTCGATGTAGTCGCCGCGCTCGGTGCGGCCGCCGTTGGCCTTGGCTTCCACCGGCCAGTCGTTTTTCATCCAGCAGGCCTCGTCAATGTTGTGAATGTTGAAGTCGCTGAAGGCGCCGCCGCTGGCCCACAGGAAAGAGTGGAAGTTTTGCAACTGCCAGATCAACTCGCTCGGGTTTTGCGCCGGATCGCGTGGCAGGGTAAAGCAGGATCCCACCGGACCTTGCAGACGATAAGCCTGCATCAGCACGAGATCGCCGATCTCGCCGTCCTGAATGCGGTGAAACAACTCGTTGCGGCGGTCGCAGTGGCGGCACATCAAACCGACGCCCACCTTGAGGTTTTTCCTTTTCGCTTCCTCATTGATCTCCAGCAGGCGGCGGCCACTGGGGCCGTCCACACAGACCGGTTTCTCCATGAAGACATTGACTCCCTTCTCCACCGCGTACTTGAAATGCACCCAGCGGAAGGCCGGCGGCGTCGCCAAGATCACCACGTCACCGGTTCCAGGCCGCAACTCATCGATGGCTTTTTTGTAGGCGTCAAAGCCGATGAACTTGGTATCCTCGGACACGGACATACGGTCGGGATGCTTGCCGGAGATGGCTTCGAAGCTGCTCTTGAGGCGGTTCTCCTGCACGTCGGCCATGGCCACCAGACGCATCGGCGCTTCTTTGACCCCGAGGCAGTTGCTGGAGGCACCGGTGCCGCGGCCGCCGCAGCCCACGATCACCGCGCGGATGCTCTCGTCCCCGGCGGCGTGCACATGCGGCAGCGTGACACCGGACAGGGCCGACAGACCAAGCGTGGTCTGCGCGGTCTTTTTGATGAAGTCGCGACGACTGGCCGCGGCGGGAGAAGGAGTGGGGAAGGCATCAGGATTCATAAAACAAAAGGCGCACAGGTTGGGGACTCCAAGGACTGTGGAGAAAAGCCCCCACCTGCGCAAGCTGGAAAGCGCGGGCGGATTTTCCCTGGCACGCCCTGCTGGAGCGTGTTAGACAGCCTTGATGATTCGTGAACTCTTCGATCTGCGTGGCAAAGTCGCCCTGGTGACAGGCGGCAGCAAAGGACTTGGCAAAGCCATGGCACGCGGCCTCGCGGAAGCCGGCGCCGATGTCATGATCGCCAGCCGCAACGGCGAGGAACTCAGGAAAGCCGCCGCCGAAATCCGTGAGGGCCTTGACCGTCGCATTGAATGGCGGGTCACCGACATGGGCGACCGCGAGCAGGTCCAGGCTCTTGCCGAGGAAACCATCGCCCGCCTCGGCAAGGTGGACATTCTCATCAACAACGCCGGCGGCAATCAACCCCAGGCCATCGATGAAATCACCGACGAAGTCTGGGATCGCATTCTCGAGTTGAACCTGACCAGTTGCATGAGCCTCACCCGCGCCGTGGTGCCCGGCATGAAGCAGCGCGGTTGGGGCCGCATCATCCACATCTCCTCCGTGCTCGGCGTCGGCTCCAAAGAGCGTCGCAACGTGTATTCGGCGACCAAGGCCGGCCTCATCGGTCTCGCCAAAGCCAGCGCGCTCGACCTCGGCCCCTTCAACATCACCGTCAACTGCCTCTGCCCCGGCCCCTTCCTCACCGACCTGCCGATGAGCCTGCTGAGCGAGGTGGAAAAACAGGCCTTCGCCAACCGCACCGCCCTCAACCGCTGGGGCCAGCCCTGCGAGCTCGTCGGCCCCGCTCTCCTGCTCGCCAGCGACGCCGGCAGCTACATCACCGGCGAGGCCCTGCTCGTCGATGGCGGCGCTTTCGCGCGGGCTCTGTGAGATCATACGCGGTTTGGAAAGTGCATGAAAGAAGATGCGGCCGGGCGCCCGCGCGCCGGGCTACGGAGTCGGTGACAGGACTTCGAGGGCTTTGTAGCAGCGGTGGCTGATGACGGAGTGACGCCAGTTTTTCAGCTCGGGCCGGATGAGGTGGGAGTTCATGCGCCAGAAGATGGGAAAGATCGGCAGTTCGGTGAGCAGCAGCGTTTCGGCCTCGCGCATGAGGCCCATGCGCCGCGCCACATCCGGCTCGCGGGTGGCGGCCAGCATCAACTCGTCATAACGGGAGTTGCTCCAGCCGGTGTTGTTGTTGCCATCGCCCGCGCGCCAAATGCTGAGGAAGGTGTTCGGATCGGTGTAGTCCCCCACCCAGCCGGCGCGCGCGATGTCATACTCAAGCCTTTGCTGGGAGTGGATGTACACCTGCCATTCCTGCTGAAGAATGCCGACCTCAATGCCGAGATGGCGCTTCCAGCTTTCTTGAAAGAACTCCGCGATGGTGCGGGCGGTGGGGCTGGTGTTGGTGAGGATTTCAAATTTCTTGAAACCCCTGCCGCCAGCAAAACCCGCCTCCGCCAGCAGGGTGCGCGCGGCCTCGGGATCGAAGCGCGTCATCTCCAAAGGCGGATACTCCGGGTGCGCGCCGGGCGGGGTGAGTCCGGTGGCGGGCAAGTGACCGCTGCGGATGACCTGCTCGACAAGCGCGACGCGGTCGATGGCGAGCGAAAAGGCCTGGCGCACCCTCGGATTGTCAAAGGGCGGGCGAGTGGTGTTGAAGCGGTAGAATTCGCACGCCAGCTCGGGACTCTGCTCGAAGTAAGGCGGCCGCGTCTGGCGATAAAGCGGGATCTTGGCCAGCGGGACGGTGTAGGTGAAGTGGAGTTGGCCGTCGAGGAAGACGCGCTCCTCGGACTCGGGGTTGTCGATGGGAAAAAAATGGATGGCGTCCAGGCGGGTATTGGCGGCGTCCCAGTAACGGGGATTTTTTTCGACGGCGATGAGCTGGTTGATGCGCCAGTCGGCGAGGATGAAGGGTCCGTTGCAGACGAGGTTGCCGGGGCGCGCCCAGGGGGTGTCCCGGGTGGTCATTTCGCCAAAGCGCTCGACGACATGACGCGGCACGGGAAACCAGGTGTAGTGTTTCAACATGCCGGGAAAATAAGGCGCTGGTCCCTCCAGGGTGATGACCAGGGTAAGCGGGTCCGGGGCGCGCGCGCCGACGCTGGCGAAGTCGGTGATCTCGCCACGATGAAACGCCTCCGCGCCTTTCATGAGGTGCAGCATTTCGGCGTAATGGGAGCCAAGCTCCGGGGACAGGATGCGCTGGAAAGAATACAGGAAGTCGGCGCTGGTGATCGGCGTGCCGTCGCTCCAGACGGCATCCGGGCGCAGCTTGAAGGTCCAGGTTTGAAAGTCGTCGCTGCTCCAGGATGCGGCGACACCGGGCGCCTCCTCGTCGGGGTTGTCCGCGGCGGGGGCGACGAGGCCCTCGAACAAGCTGGTGATGACCCAGTGCTCCGGCTGACCGGTGACGAGATGCGGATCGAGCGACTCGATGTCAGTGCCGTTGCCGATGAGCAGGGTGCGGTGTTGCGTGGCGGTTTCGACACGGCTCGGGCGCTGCTGGCGCTGGTGATGGAGCAACAGCAGCCCGCCCAGCAGCAGCAGGGGGATGAAAACACGAAAGACCCAGGTCATCAGCACGATTCAAAGGGAGACGGCGGCCCCTGGCAAGAGGAATGGCGAGCCAGGAGCGCATCCTGGTTTGACAAGCGGACGCATCCGGTCTTTTTGGCCGCCGACAGGTGCCAATCCTGCTCTCCGATTCTCATGATGTCGCGCTCCCTCCGCCCTCACCGCTGGCTTTCCCTCTTCGTGGCGCTGCTGCCCGTCCTGCTTCTGACCGCCTGCGGCAGCGGTACGCAAAAAACCGGCGGCACCCAGTATCATCCCTCGATGAGCTACGGCCCCACCGGCCTGCCCTCTGCCTACCAGCCGCACGGCGCGGCGTCGAATCCGTATCAGCAAGCAAATCCCTATTATCAAGCGCAGCCCGGACCACGCCGTGCCCAATCGCCGCCCGCGCCCGCCCCGCAAGCGCCGCCGCGCGATCCCTATCCGGCGGGCGAGATGGTGGCGCGTGTCACCGGCACACCGCCGGCGATCCGCGCGGAGTCTTATCTGCTCATCGATGCCCGTACCGGCGCGCAACTGGCCTCACGCAATGCCGACCAGCGCCGCGCCGTGGCCAGCACGCAAAAACTGGTGACTGCCTTGGTGGTGCTGGACGCGGGCAATCTCGACCGCCAGCTCACCGTTACCAGCTCGGACATCCAGGTGGAACCCACCCGCCTCGGCATCGCCCCCGGTCAGCGTTACACGCGGCGCGCCCTGCTCTACGCGTTGCTGGTGAAAAGCGGCAACGACGTGGCCAAAGCCCTGGCGCGTGACAACGCCGGCAGCTCGGTGGCTTTCGCGGAAAAGATGAACTCCAAGATGCGCCAGCTCGGCGCCACCGCCTCCCACTTCAAAAACCCCCACGGCCTCACCGAGCCCGGCCAGTACTCCACCGCCCGCAACATGGCGCGTGTGGCGATGGCAGCTTACCGCAATTCCCTCATCCGCGACGCGGTATCCCGCCGCTACCACAAGTTCACCTTCAGCAATGGGAAGACCATCACGCTGGAGAACACCAACAAGCTGCTGGGCAGCATGAGCGCCTGCAACGGCATGAAAACGGGTTACACCGTCGCCAGCGGGCGCTGCCTGATCTCCTCCGCCAGCGCCGGCGGGCGCGATGTGATCCTGGTGCAGCTCGGCACCAAAACGCAGTACATTTTCGATGACGCCCGCTCCCTGATGAGCTGGGGTCTGCGCCAGTTGGGCGCGCCTCTGGCCGGAGTGGAAAGCAGCGAGGATGAGGACACTTTGATCGCGCTGGCGGCAGAGTGAGGAGCGCGCCAGGTCAAGCTCCCATGAGCGCCAACCAAATTTTCCAGGCCTGTTGGAAGGCGCGGCTAGTTTGCATCCCTTCAGGATGCGCCCTTGAAAAGGTCGTTTTGGCGGGTGGTTGAGCGCAGCAGCGATACCACCGGATGGGGTTCGGTGCAGGGCCTCTGTCAGGCCTCAAAAAAAATCGCGTTGGCTTTCCCGTCGCCGCCTGGAACATTCCAGCACGCGATGCCCGCCCCGTTCCAACCTTTCGGCCTCTCTCATGTCAGCGCGCTGCTGGTGCTGGCGGCCGTGGTGCTGCTGCTCGTCAGGCTGCGCCGCCAGGGGCACGCCGCGCACGCGCTCCTGGCGGAGCGCGCCCTCGGCACCCTGCTGCTGGCGCTCTGGCCGCTGTCCGTGATCACCCACTTCGCTCTCGGCACGCTCGACCGGCAGCACGCCCTGCCTTTGCATTATTGCGATGTCGCCGCCATCAGCGGCGGGCTCGCCCTCTGGACACGGCGCCCGGCGCTTTGTGATGTCGCCTACTTTTTCGGGCTGGCCGGCACGTTGCAGGGCCTCATCACGCCGTCCCTGCAGGCGGATTTTCCCGACGCGCGCTTCTTTTTCTTTTTTCTCTGGCATGGCGGCGTGGTGGCGGCCTCGCTGCATCTGGTGCTGGGGCTGCGGCATCGTCCGCGGGCCGGCGCGCCCGTGCGCATGACCCTGCTCACCGCCGCCTACGCCGTGCTGGTCAGCCTGCTCAACGCGCTGCTCGGCACCAACTACGGCTTCGTCTGCGATCCGCCGCCGGTGCCGAGCCTGATCGACTACCTCGGCCCCTGGCCCTGGTACGTGCCGGCGCTGCTGGCGCTGGGGGCGGTGTTTTACACGCTGCTCGACCTGCCATTTTGGCGCGCCCGGATAAAAGCTTTGCAAGACCCGCCGAATCATGTTTGATGGGCGCAATCAAAGCGTTTCATGGGTGATTCATCAGGTCGAAAACCGTTCCGTCGAGTGTTGTTAAAGTTGAGCGGCGAGGCTCTGCGGGAGCCTGGCAGCGCGGACAACATATCCCCGCCCATTGTCGAGGACATTGCCACCCAGATCAAACAAGCGCATCAGACCGGCCTCGAAATCGCGCTGGTGGTGGGCGGCGGCAACTTCTGGCGCGGCGTCAGCGCCAGCAACCGCGGCATGGAGCGCGCCACCGCCGACTACATGGGCATGCTGGCCACGGTGATGAACTCCCTGGCCGTGCAAAGCATGCTGGAGGCGCTGGACGTGCCCACCCGCGTGCAAAGCGCCATCAAAATGGACAACGTGGCGGAGCCCTTCATCCGCCGCAAAGCCATGCGCCACCTCGAACTCGGCCGCGTCGTCATCTTCGCCGCCGGCACCGGCAATCCTTTCTTTTCCACCGACACCACCGCCGCGCTGCGCGCCAGCGAGATCGACGCCGAGTGCGTCTTCAAAGCCACCAAGGTGGACGGCATTTACGACAGCGACCCCGCCAAGAACCCCGACGCCAAACGCTACGACCGCATCAATTTCCACGACTGCCTCGTGCGCCAGCTCAAGGTCATGGACGCCGCCGCTTTTTCCCTGTGCATGGAAAACAACATGCCCATCTGCGTGTTCAGCATGGTGGAACCCGGCATGATCCGCCGCGCCCTCACCGGCGAAACCGTCGGCACCTACGTCAGCGCCACCGCTTGACCATCCACCACTCCCAACTCATCACTCACAACTCACCCCCAACCACCCATGGATCCCGATCTCACCATGATGGAAGCCGAGGAGGCGATGGACAAGGCCGTTGAATACGCGGTCCACGAGTTCGCCGCCGTCCGCACCGGCAAAGCCTCCCCCGCCCTCGTCGAGGGTCTCGACGTGCATGTCAGCAGCTACGGCTCGCACATGAAGCTGAAGCAACTGGCCATGATCACCACGCCCGACTCGCGCCTCATCCGCATCGAGCCGTTCGATCCCGCCACCCTGCATGACATCGACCGCGCCATCCGCGAGTCCCGCCTCGGCTTGAACGGCTCCATCGAAGGCAAGGTCATCCGTCTGCCCGTGCCCACCCTCTCCCAGGAGCGTCGCGAGCAGATGGTCAAACTGGTGCGGCAGATGGGGGAGGAAGCCAAAGTGCGCGTGCGCTCCGCCCGCCGCGACGCCATTGAGGCCCTCAAAAAAGGCCAAAAAGCCGGCGACATCACCGAGGACGACCTGCACCGCCTCGAAAAAGAGGTGCAGACGCTCACCGACAAACACGTCGCCGACATCGATCAGCATATCGTCTCCAAGGAAAAGGAAGTGCTCACTGTCTGACGCCCGCCTCTGCATGCGCTTCCGCCCCCGCGACTACCTGGACCTGGACGCCACCCAGCACGCCCTGCTTTTCCCCGAGGACGAGCCGGTGTGGACCGCGCTCACCCGCATCGAATCCTACCTTGAGTTCCGCCTCAAGCGCGAAATCCGCAGCGAACTGCCGCCGGGTGTCTATCTCGGCGAGCATGTCTTCATCGACGAGGCCGTCGTCATCGAGCCCGGCGCCGTCATCCGCGGCCCGGCCTGGATCGGCAAACACTGCGTCATCCGCGCCGGCGCCTACCTGCGGGAAAACGTCATCGCCGGTGACGGCTGCACCCTCGGCAACTCCTGCGAGTTCAAAAACTGCGTGCTCTTTGACGACTGCGAGGTCCCGCACTTCAGCTACGTCGGCGACTCCATCCTCGGCGCCGGTGCCCATCTCGGCGGCGGCGCCATCCTCTCCAACTTCCGGCTCGACCGCCAGCCTGTCAGCGTCCAGGCCGGCGATGAGGTCATCGCCACCGGCCTGCGCAAATTCGGCGCCATCATCGGCGACCACGCCGAGATCGGCTGCAACAGCGTGCTCAACCCCGGCACCCTGATTGGCCGCCACAGCCTGGTTTATCCGCTCATCAGTTTCGGTGGCGTGCTCCCCGCCGATAGCATCCTCAAAAACCGCCAGACCCAGCAAGTGGTCTCGCGCAAGTAAGGTCGGACCGCCGCCCGCCGGTCAAAAAATCCCTGTCTCAGACGCTTTTGCCGCGTATCAGTGTCTTCTGCCATGCCTCACCGCAACCTCGGCGGGCGTCCGCCCAAATTCCAGGAACCCAGCAGGCCAGTTACGGTCACCCTGCCGGAAAGCACGTTGCATCTGCTGAGCAGCATCCATGAGGATCGTGGTATGGCCATCGTGAAGCTGGCGAAGATGGCGACGCAAAACCGCTCGGACAAGTCGCTGGTGGAGGTGGTCAAAATCAACAAAAAGAACGGCCTCATCATCACCGGCCACAGCCGCGTGCTCGAGCGCATTCCTTTTTTGCATCTGGTTGAGGTCGCCACCGGCCGTTACCTCTTGGCGGTCGATCCCGGGCACGATTTTCGCTCGCTCGAACTGGCCCTGCACGACTTGCTGGACAATGTGACCCCCCTGGAGGCGCCGGAGCGGCAAATGATCATCGATCTGCGCAAGCAAGTCAGCCAGTTGCGCCAAACTGGCCGCGCGCGCCAGGCTGAAATCCTGATCGTGGATGTGAGCGCGCCATAGCAGTGCAAAGGCACTCAGTCTGAGGGCCGAACAAGGCCTGTCATGGCAGACAGCAAGCACTTGAGCAGGCTGAATGCATCTTGTCCAAGTAAAGAATTTTCTTGTTAAATAAGGCGTTAAAACCAAAATTTAGCTTGGTTTTCGCATATTATCCGCCCACGGTGACCCGGATGACTCCATGAAGCGCTCCAGCCTCACTTATCTCCCGAACCGGCTGCGGCAACTGCCCCGCTGCATCCTCGGTGAGCATGCTTCGAGCAACGCTTGGCGGCTCTGGCTCGGCATGCTGCTCCTGGCTGTTATTTTGTTCTTTTGGCTCAGGCAGATGCGCCCCCCCTGGAAAACGACCTGGGCGGAAACAATCGCCAGCGGCCAGCGCCACACCTTCAAAACCTATCTGCGCGTCGGCCTGTGGTGGGGAACGCTGGCGCATCTTGGCATGCTGACCGGTTTGCTGGCAACGGCGCGCTGGTGGGGTCAGTCCGCGGTCGCCCGTTTTCAGGTATCCCTGGGTGAGTCCAAATCCTGGCGGACCCCCTGGTTCGCTGTGCTGCTGCTGCTCCTGTGCGTGGTGGCGGGCACGGTGCGCTGGCCGAAGATGAGCCAGTCGTATTGGGGCGACGAGGGCTGGGCGGTGGCGCCTTATGTCTATGGCAAACATGTCCCTGTGCAGGCGGGAGAGATGCAAGGCACCCTGGAGCACAAACCGGTGCCCTGGGCGCAGACCGCGTTCGACGACCGCACCTGCGGCAACCACTACCTATTCAGCCTGAGCCAGCGCGCCACCCTGGAAATCTGGCGCTGGGGGCGCGGTCTGCCCGCCGATGCCTTTGACGAGACCATCTCGCGCCTGCCGCCCTTTGCCGCAGGCATGGCTACCCTGCCGCTGCTGGCAGCGATGCTGGCCTGGCTGGGACGTCCGGGCGCCGGACTGGCCGCAGCTATGATGCTGGCCTTGCATCCCTGGCATGTGCGCTACTCCACCGAGGCGCGCGGCTACACCCTCATGCTGTTCTTTTTGATCCTCGTCATCTGGTTCGCGCTGGTGGCGATGAAAAGCGGGCGCTGGCGCTGGTGGCTGGCTTTTGGCGCGGCGGAATTTCTCTGCATGTATTCGTGGAAAGGCGTCATGTACCCGCTGGCGGCGGCCAACTTGGTGCTGTTGCTCTGGGTTTTAACGGGAAAAGTCCAGAGCAGCGCCACTCCTGTCTTCGGCGCCGAACGCCGAACGACCGCCGCGCGCTGGCTGGTGGCCAACCTGCTCGCCGCCGGTCTCTTCATCAACCTGACTTATCCCTGCGTCTTGCAGATCAAGGACGCCAAGGCGCATTTGATCCAGTTGTCAGGACGTCCGATGAGCCGCGCCTGGTTGGACAACTCGATCAGCGCGGTCTTCACCGGCATGACTTGGCACAGCGAGGAAAAAGAAAACCCCACCGAGGTCAGGCTCTCCCGTGAGTTGCAAAAGCATCCGCTGCGCGCAGGCCTGGAACTAGGCGTGCTCGCTGGGCTGCTGCTCACCGGCACCGCCGCCTTGGCTGGTCGCAGCCGCTGGCAGGCCGGAATTTGGCTGTCCGTGCTCGCCGCAGGCGCGGCGGGCGCCGCCTGCTTCCGCTGGATCATCGGCGCGGAATGGATCACCTGGTATTTCTTTTTCATGACCCTGCCGCTGGCCATCCTCGCCGGCTTCGGGCTGGACACGATGCGCCAATCGCTCTGGCGGCGTGTCCACGCCCCCGGCGGGTCGCGCTTCCTGCGGCTGGCCGCGGCGTCCCTGGTCCTGCTGCCGCCGGCGGCCTTCGCGGATTTGACCTGGCCGGAAGTGAGCCTCATGCGCCATCAGGCTTACGAGGACCATCGCGGCGCCTTCCTCGCCACACGCGGACGCCACGAACCGCTGCGCCAAAAGGAACCCTCCAACATCCACACTCTTTATCTTTGGCGCTACATCTCCCTCTACGATCCGCGCGGCGACACCCATGTGCGCGATGCCGCCGCCCTGCGCGCGCGCATCTTGCAAGTCGAAGCGGTGGATGGCGAGCTTTACATCGTGGTGGGCCACCGCCGCATGGCGCGCTGGAACAATCCCGATCTCATGGCCATGGTCGAGAACCCCGCCCTGTTCGAACCGCTGGCCACCTTCTGGGCGCCGGAGGAGTTGCACTGCCTGCACTGCTACCGTTACCGCCGCGGCCACGCGGACGGGCTGGAGGAAGATCAGGTGAGCAAGGTGGCCATCCCCACACTGGAATAGAGCAGCGTTCCGCGACCTTCGCTTGCGGCAAGCACGCGAACATAGATGCGCAGAAAAGCAAATTTCTCGCTTGCGAACCGGTGCCGGCGCGTGTTCAACGGACTCGCCATCCGACCGACTCGTGCCCGCCGCCCTCATCATCCCCGCCGCCCTGGCCGTCGCCTATGCCAACGGCGCCAACGCCAACTTCAAAGGCGTGGCTTCCCTTTATGGCAGCGGCACCACCGGATTTCAGACCGCGCTGCGCTGGTCCACCGTCACCACCGCCGCCGGCTGCGTGGCGGCCTTGATCGGCACCAGCGTGCTGCTGCAAACCTTTTCCGGCAAGGGTCTCGTGCCCGACGCCCTCGCCGCCCAGCCCGCCTTTCTGCTCGCCGCCGCTCTCGGCGCGGCGCTGGCGAACTTGCTAGCCACCTGGCTCGGCTTGCCCGTCTCCACCACCCACATGCTGATGGGCGGCCTGCTCGGCGCCGGACTGGCCGCCGATCCGGGCAGCGTCAACTTCGTCAAGCTTTGGGATGCCTTCGCCAAACCCCTGCTGCTCGCGCCTGTGATTGCCATCGCCATCGGCGGACTGCTTTACCTGATTTTAAAACCGCTGCGCCTCGCTCCCGACCATCGCACGCGCACGCTCGACGCCTTGCATTTCCTCAGCGCCGGCGCCGTCTGCTTCGCACGCGGCATGAACGACACGCCAAAAATCGCCGCCCTGCTGGTCGGCGCCGCCAGCCTTGGCGCCTCCCCTTCCCTCCTTCTCGTCGCCCTCTGCATCGCCATCGGCGGTGTGTTCGGCGGACGCCGTGTCGCCGACACGCTGGCGCACAAAATCACCGGCATGAACCCCGGACAGGGTTTCACCGCCAACGTCACCACCGCCGCCCTCGTGCTGCTCGGCACCCTGAAAGGCCTGCCGCTTTCCACCACGCACGTCACCGTCGGCGCGCTGCTCGGCATCGGCATCACCATCCGCCAGGCCAGGTGGCGCACCGTCATCCCCGTGCTCCTGGCCTGGGTCATCACCCTGCCTTGCGCGGCCCTGCTCGCAGCGCTGGCTTACCTCGCCTGCCGCAGGATCGCCTGAAGTCCTCCGACTCGTCAAGCAGAGCTTGTGCAAGTCAACTGGCCGGTTTTGCGTTGAATTTGCGGACTCCTGCCGCCAAGCAGAATGCTCCTTTTCGCCATGTGCACAACTCTCGCCACTTTTTCCACTCGCCTCCCGGTCGCAGGGCTGGCGATGGTGGTGCTGACGGCGCTGGGGGCACAAGCAGACACGCCCCGTTACAATCGCGACGTGCTCCCGATCCTGGCCGAGCATTGCTTTGCCTGCCACGGGCCGGACAAGGCCGGGCGCAAAGGCGGACTGCAACTGCATCTGCGCGCGGAAGCGGCGGCCTCAGTCATCACGCCGGGAAACGCGGCTGGGAGCGAATTGATGGCTCGCGTGACCGCGACCGCTGCCGACGACCTGATGCCGCCACCTGAGAGCGGGCACCGGCTTAGCGACCATGAAAAGGAGATCTTACGCCGCTGGATCGATGCGGGCGCCGAATACGAACCGCACTGGGCTTTCCTGCCGCCCCAGCGCCGCTCCCCGCCTGCGGTCAAGGCAGCGGTGCATCCCGTGGACCGTTTCATCCGTTTGCGGTTGGAGGAGGCGGGGATTTCGCCTTCGCCAGAAGCGGCACCCGCCGCCTTAATTCGCCGGCTCAGCCTGGACCTTACGGGGCTGCCGCCGACCCCGGACGAGGTGGCTGCGTTTGTCGCCGAGTCCAGCAAACCCGGCCAGGCGGAAGCCGCCTTCAGCGCGCTGGCGGACCGTCTTCTGGCCTCGCCGCACTTCGGCGAAAAATGGGCGCGCTGGTGGCTGGACCTGGCGCACTATGGAGACAGCGATGGCATCCGCCTGGACAGCACCCGGCCGCAGGCCTGGCGCTACCGTCAGTGGGTGGTGGACTCTTTCAACGACGATCTGCCATTCGATCAATTCACTATCCACCAACTCGCCGGCGACCTGCTGCCGGAGGCGGATGCTTCCGCGCGCATCGCCACCGGATTTCTGCGCAACACCATCAGCGACCGGCAAACCGGCAACGCCGATCCCGCACTCGGTCGGGTGCGCCAGATCGTGGACCGCACCTCCACCGTCGGCACCGTCTGGCTGGGATTGACGGTGGCCTGCGCGGAGTGTCACGACCACAAGTTCGACGCGCTGAGCCAGGAGGAGTTTTACCAGCTCTACGCCTTCTTCAACAACGCCGAGGAGATCAATGTCACCGCGCCGCTGCCCGGTGAAGCGGAGGCGCATTATCCTGCCCGTAGAGCCTATGAAAAGGAGCGCGCCGCCCTGCTGGCGCCTTTGGCGGACGAACTGCGCGCCATGCAAGCGGAGTGGGAGCGCAAAATGCTGTGGATTCAGGAGAATCCTGGCGCCGACCACAACTGGACACGCGCTTACGAACTGCTCGTCACCGGCTGGGGGCGCGGCAAAGGCGAAGGCCAATTCGAAGGCATCAACCTGATCGAAACTCCGCCCGCCCTGCGCACCGCGGAGCAGCAGGAACGACTCCAGGATTTTTTCCTCAAAAACGGCAAGGTCGTGAACCCGGACCGTTACACCGAACTGGGTCTCGCCGACCTGTCGAAGAATCTCGAATCCCTGGCCCGCAAAGTGCCGCCGCTGAGCCGGGTGCAAGCGATGGCGCAACGCCATGTGGAGCGCGCTTCCTACATCCACACGCGCGGCGATTTCCGCCGCCCCGGCAAATTCGTCAGCACCGGCACTCCTGCCGCGCTGCCTGCGCTGGGCACAGCGACAGCGAACGCTGAACCTTCGCGGCTCGATCTCGCCCGCTGGCTGGTTTCCGACGAGCATCCGCTGACCGCGCGCGTCACGGTGAACCGGCTCTGGCAGGAGTTGTTCGGCACGGGCCTGGTCAGCACCTCGGAGAACTTCGGCATGAGAGGGGAGCGGCCCACTCATCCCGAGTTGCTCGACTGGCTGGCCATCACCTTTCGCGACGGCGGTTGGAGCCTCAAACAAACGCTGCGCCTGCTGGTCACCTCGCAGACCTACCGGCAGTCCTCTGACGCCCGTCCCGATCTGGACGAACTCGATCCGGCCAACCGCCTGCTGGCTCGACAAAACAAGCTGCGCCTGCCCGCCGAGTTGCTGCGCGATGCCAGCCTGGCCGCCGGCGGCATCCTCGATCTCACCCTCGGCGGTCCCAGCGTGCGCCCGCCGCAGCCGGAGAGTTTCACCAAGGAAAACACCCGCAACCCGTGGAAACCCAGCGCGGGCGCAGACCGCTACCGGCGAGGTCTCTACACCTACATTCAGAGGCTGACGCCCTTCGCAATGTTCGCCAACTTTGACCTGCCCGGCTCCTCATCAGCGTGCACCGCGCGCCAGCGTTCCAACACCCCATTGCAGGCGCTCAACCTGCTCAACGATCCCACTTTCATCGAAGCCGCGCAGGGCCTGGCCGCGCGCGTGTTTGCCGAAACCTCCTCCGGCGAGGATGCGGCCACCCGCCTCCATCAAGCTTTCCTCATCACTCTCGCCCGCCCGCCTGAGGAACAGGAGTCCCTGCGCCTGATCAGCTACCTCGAAGATCAAATCCGCTTGTTCGAAACCGATACGGAATCCGCCACAGAACTCGCCCCAGAACCCTTCCACGGCGCCGATCAACCCGCCTCCGCCGCCTGGGTCATGCTCGCCAGCGTCCTGCTGAACCTGCATGAGTTCATTCACAGGGAGTAGAACCCCTTTTGATCGATTGGCGGGTGGAAGGGTTGGTGAAGGCATTCAAGCATGCCCCTGCCAGTCCTCAAGAAGCAGGTCTGGCACGCGCTGAAACTCGGCGGTGTTGTGGGTGACCAGAGTCAGACCGAGCGCCAGCGTCTGGCCGGCGAGTTGCAAATCGTAGGGACCGATCAGTTGCCCCTTTTTCTCAAGTCCCCAACGAACCTGAGCGGCCCGTGCGGCGGCATCCGCGTCGAACGGCACAACGTGCAGCGGCTCAATGAGGACCGCGATCTTGCCGCGCTCGCGATCAGGGTCGCGGCAACGTTCAACACCGGCAAACAATTCGTAAAGCGTGACCGTGGAAATTCCGATGTCCGTGGGCGCATGCGCGGCCAGCCTCTGGCGCACCTGCTTATTGCCGCGCATGAGCGCGATGCACACATTGGTGTCGAGCAGATGCGTCATGCCTCAAAGTCTCGCACGGGTGGCGTCTCCCCCTGATCGGGACGGGAAAAAGCAGGATCGTCAATGCGAACCGCATCGAAGTATCCCCGCGGCCAGCGTGTCCTGGTGATGGGTTCAATCAAAACGCCCGAACCAAGTCGGCGAATGCTGACTTCCTTTCCTGGCAGGCGCAGGTCCTTGGGCAAACGCACTGCCTGGCTGCGCCCATTCATGAACAAAGTCGTTGTCATAGACGATCTATACCAAATGATCTGGTATGGCGCAAGTCAGATCCTGCGCAAAGCCGTTCGTCGTTGCAGCGTAGCAATAACTGCCCAAATCCGCATGATTCCCCGGCAACACCAGCTTCCTTCTCATTTGTCCCGCCGTGACTTCCTTGAGCGGCAGGCGGGTGGCTTGGGTGCCATCGCGCTGGGACACCTGCTGGCGCAAGAGGGACGCGCCGCGTCCGGTGCGCGGTTGACGCATTTTCCCGCGCGCGCCAAAAATGTGATCTTCCTGTTCATGGCGGGCGGTCCCTCGCACCTCGACCTGCTCGATCCTAAGCCGCAGATGCGTCGCTGGCACGGCAAAGCGCCGCCCACAGGCATGGTGGACGCTTCCATCATGGCGGGCGCGGTGCTGGCCAGTCCACGGGTGTTTTCCCGGCATGGACAAAGCGGCCTGGAACTCTCCGACTATCTGCCGCAGCTCGGCACTGTGGCCGATGACCTTTGCGTCATCCGCTCCCTGCATACCGACTCCGGCAATCACGATCCCGCCCAGCTTTTGTTCAACTGTGGCAGCCAGCTCTTCGGCCACCCCAGCGTCGGCGCCTGGGTGAACTACGGGCTTGGCAGCCTCAGCCACGACATGCCCGGCTATGTGGTGCTGCACTCCGGCAAGGACGTGGAGGCGCGCGCCGCTCTTTCCGGCAATGCCTTCCTGCCCACCAGCACGGGCGGCGTCACCCTGCGCACCTCGGATGATCCGATCCTGCATCTGCGCAACCCGCCCGGCGTCAGCGCCATCAGCCAGCGCGCCCGCCTCGACGCCTTGCGCGACCTCAACCAGATGCACCTGCAAAGAAGCGGCGACCGCGAGATCGCCGCCCGCATTGACGCCTACGAGATGGCGTTTCGCATGCAGGCGGCGGCACCCGAGTTGCTCGATCTTTCCGGCGAATCAGAGGCCACCCGCGCCATGTACGGACTCGACCAGGAGCACACCCGCGCCTTCGGCACCAACTGCCTGCTGGCGCGCCGCCTGGTCGAGCATGGCGTGCGTTTTGTGCAGCTCTTTGACGCCACCTGGGACGATCACAACGAGCTCGACAAAAGCCTGCGCACCAACTGCGAACGCACCGACCAGCCCTGCGCCGCCTTGATTCGCGATCTCAAGCAGCGCGGTCTGCTCGATGAAACGTTAGTCGTCTGGGGCGGCGAGTTCGGACGTACGCCGATGGCCGAGGATCACTTTGATGCCGGGCGTCCGGTGCAACCTGGCAAAGAAGGCCGGGATCATCATCCTTTTGCGTTCTCCATGTGGATGGCCGGGGGCGGTGTCAAAGGCGGCCACATCCACGGCCAGACCGATGACTTCGGCTATCACGTCGTCGAGGACGGCGTTCACATCCACGACTTGCACGCCACCCTCCTTCACCTGCTCGGTCTCCATCACGAAAGCCTCACCTACCGCCACGCCGGCCGTGACTTCCGCCTCACCGATGTCGCTGGCAAAGTGGTGAAAGGGATTCTGAGTTGATGACATGCTGCCGTCAGCCTACAAGGCTTTTATGCCCCCACTTTTTCGGGCTTTTCTCGTTTCTTTCGGCTCCAATTTGTTTGTTCATGATCAAGGCCCTTCGTTATTTCCACTTGTGGCTTTTGGCGAGTTGGTTTGCCGCGACCAGATTGCTTGCAGACCACCCCCCGCCGAGATTTGAAACGCAAACCATCGCCGAAATCGGCAAAGGCTACGGCCTCAGCATCGGTGATGTGGACGGCGACGGCAGGCCGGACATTCTGCATGCCGATGTCTGGGACTTTTTCTGGTATCGCAACGGCGACTGGAGCCGGCATCTGCTTTGCAGCCGTCTCGACGGCCAGGGTGCCATGAGCATCGCCGCGCGCGATGTCACGGGTGATGGCCGCGCTGAGATTGCCGTCTGCACACGTGGACCGGAATCCGCGGTTTACTTTCTCAAACGACCGGATGACGTCACTCAGCCCTGGACACCCGTTCGGCTTCCGAGCGAGCCGGAGCAGCATCGCATCCAGTGGGCGCGCGATCATCAAGGCGTGGATCATGTCATCGCCGTGCCCAATCTGGGCGTGCGCAACCACCTGCGTCTGCGAGGACTGGAGCGCGATGACTTCGTGCGCATTTTTGCCTACCCTTTCACCGCCGCGCCAGGACCCGATTATCAGGGCCGGCTGCTGCTGCATTCGATGCGGGACATGCACTCGCTGGCCGTGGTGCCCGCCAAGCCCGGTGGACCGGAGCGATTGCTGTTCATCGGCATGGAAGGCGTGGAGTTCATGAATGACGATCCGTTCTTCCCCTGGACAGCACGCGGCCCGCGTCTGCTTCCGGGCATGACGCCGCCCAACCAGCGGCCCGACGGCTCCTGGCACGCCGGTCTTGGCGAGATCGCCGAGGGGCGCGCGGGCGGCCGTCGTTATCTTGCCACCATCGAGCGCAAACATGGCACCCAGGTGGTGATTTATCCTGCGGATGAGCAGGGCGAGTTTGGCAAAGAACGGCGAGTTCTGGACGACACGCTCGTCAACGGGCACGCCCTGCATTGCGGGGATCTGCTCGGGATCGGGCGCGATCAAATCCTGACCGGCTGGTGGGGCACCGACAACGCCGCGGGCGATTACGGCATCCGACTCTATGTGCCCGGCGATGCTCTTGCGAACGAATGGAAGGTCCACGACATTGATAGCGGAACCATGGCTTGCCAAAGCCTGCAAATTGCCGATCTCGACGGCGATGGGCGGCTCGATCTGGTCGCCGCCGGCTGGACCACCAACAACTTGGTCATTTATTGGAATCGCACGGAGGCGAAAGCACCTTGAAGGTCCTTCTTTTCACCATCGGCTTGGCACTACTGCAGAAAGTCTGTCCATCCGCCGAGCTCATCGGCCATTGGGATTTCGAGAAGACCTCCGATGGCGTTCTGCGCGACCGTTCTGGCCATGAGCATCATGAAACGCATGAATCGAAAAAGAAGCGAAAAATTTATCCGTCCGCAAGCAACTGCCGCGCCCGAGTTTGACACCAGTGGAAAGCCAAGCCCAGCCCCGCGCCGAATCCAATGCCGTAAAACAAGCCCCATGACATCATCGCCAAAAGGCGTTGCTGCGGCTTGGCCAGTGAGACACCGAAGAAGCTGCACTCTTGCAAACCGATCAGCCAGCCCTCGACCCAACCGCCGATAAAATAGCCGGCGCTATTCAACACAAACAGCGCGAGAATGACCTTCAGCATTTGTTCCCTGGCGTCGAATGCCAGCGCCAGCAGGATGCCCATCACCGCCGTGCCGGCGAGCAGTCCGACAAGGCTGCCGGGATGGCCGCGCAACGTCATCCACCCAATGATCCACGCGATGGAGTACAGCGTGAACGCGGGCGTAAAGATCAGATAAAACCGGCGCAGCGATCCCGGACCCAAAATGAGCCGGTGCATGAACACTCCGCTCAAAACAAGGAACACCAATGCGCAAGCCGCATACATACCCGCCTCACCACCATGCCCCGGCTGACGGAACCATTTGCCAAAAAAAGCCCAGGGCACAAAGCCCGCCAAACTCACGAGGGTGAATCCAAGGGTGCCGCGCATCAGCGACCCGCCGAGCGAGGGCACAGACGAGCCGGAGGTGCGAACGCGTTCGGCGAGGCTTTGCGGATCCAATTGAAACCAACTCATGAGCCATCATCAACGCCCAAAGTAGCTCGATCTTTTACCCCAGGCTCAAAACAAAGACCCAAAGCCGTTTAGGCGCCCTGTTTGGCGGCCTCAGCCAAACGCTCATCGCTTTCCAAATGCCCGGCCCAGCCGAAATGACAGCGGAACGCGTAGCAGTGTTTCATCTGCTCAAAGGGGCCGGTCCACTCAGGCACATTGGATGCCACGGTGATGTCCTGCGGCGCATACGCGGCAATGGGCAGCCGTTGCAAGGTGAAGGCATCGTTCAACAGGCGTGTCTTGCGCCAGTTGAAGCCCATGAGCTGGGCGGCCACGCAATCCACCGCCACCGGATGCGAGCCCGCCAGTATGACCCCGCTTGCCACCGGATCGCAGGACATCGGGCCGTCGCCATCGCCGCCGATGATGCCATCCACAATGGTGAGGTAACGCAGCGGCTTCTGACGGCGGCGGCCGCTGCCGTCGAAATAGAAGAAGCATTTGTGCAGATCAATGATCATGCGCCAGGCCGTGTTGTTGCCGTGCCAATTGCCCGAACGGACGACGTTCTTGGTGTCGCCGAAGACCAAACGCCCGAGTTTTTTGAGCGGCACGAAAAGCTTCGAAAGGAAGTGCCTGCCAAACAGGATTTTTTTGGCGGCGCGCATGAGCGCGCCTTCGAGCGCGCGTTTGGCGGTGGACTCGGCGAATTGATCACCTCCCTCCGCCGGGGTGCCCTCGGTGTGGCGCGGCAGCCAGTTGGTGCGCGGCGTGGTGCCGACGAGGTTTTTCAACGCGACCGTCAGGCCCACTTTTTTGTGCGTCTTGAGCTTGGGCACATTGATCAGCACATCCGCGTTCATCGGCGTGCGGCAGATGCGGTATTCGTGATGAGGATCCGTGTGTTGGCGGTTGGTGGTGGCAAAGTCATAGCTGGCTCCGTAGAGCTTCCCCAGGCCGGGATGCCCGATGAACTCGCTGTCCTCATCCAGATGAATGTCCACCGCCCCGGCGGGATCGCTGGCAAGCTGGCGTTTGGCGATGGTGACGCCGTCGTCAATCGTCCATTCCTCGCAGCGCATGTCGAAGAGCAGGAAAGCGACACCGGGAAACTCCAGCGTCAGATCGGTGATCATCTGGTCGAGCTGATGCAGACGGCGGATTGTGTCAAAGGAGGAGTCGCTCTGCGGCGCGTCGCAAAGGGTCACCGAACCGCGGCCTTGCAACTTGCGCGCGGCCCAGCGCGCCACTTCGCGCACCACCAGCGGATGCGTGATGATGGTCAGCCAGCCTTTTTCATCGTCCGGCTTGCTGGCGTTGTGCTCCTTGACCCAGTTCGGCTTGATGACCACCCGGTCACCTGGCTGGATGAAATCCCCGGCAAGCCCGAGCGCGGCAATGGCCTCCTCAATGAGCCGCCGGACCGCCTCCGCATCCTCATAAGAAGGCGCGCCGCGCATGACCGCGACCTTCGGAAATCCAAACTGACCAGGGTGAAGAGTGCTCACCCCGCAGAAAAAGGCCGGGCAGCGGTCTTTGCAACCGCAAGCGGAGACACGCGCGCACCCGGCGGGCATGGAATGGACAAGCGCCGGTATCCGCAAACCCCCATGCCTCCTGGCCTCCTGAAAACGGTCCTGCTGCCACTGGCCTTGATCATCATGTTTGGCGGCGGCGCCTGCCTGATCCTGCGCCATGGACGGGGCGGCCGGGAGGCGCCTTGACTTACGCCAGGGTTGGCGAGTCCCGGTTGCGGCATCACGCCCCAATCCAGCCCGCATTTATATGTTTGACTGCGCATATGTGTAGTTTTTACTCAATGCAACGCCATGCGCGACCTCAAATCCATCCCCGTCCTTCTCCTCTTGTCCGCCGGCCATCTGGCGGCCACGCCAACCGGCCACAACAATATTCCCACCGCCGGCGTGCTTCCCCTCCACGCGGCGGCGGCGCAGGCGTTCAGCGCCTCGGCCCCGGCGCCAACCAGTTCGCCGCCAACGGCCAGGACGAGCACTCGTTCTGGCTGCCCGCCGTGGGCTGGAAATACGACCTTTCCAAACACCTCGTGCTGGAATGGGGGGCAACTTCCCCGAGCAAAGCCAGTCCAGCCACATCGCCAAAATCGATTTCGTCTTCACGCTCTAATCCCCCCAATCCACCAAGCCAACCCGCATGAAAGCCAGCCTCCCATTCCTGCTCGCCTCCGTCCTCGGAGCCTCCGTTTGCCGCGCTGACATCGGCGTCATCAGCCCCGCCGAGGCGAAGGCCCTGATCGAAAATGCCGACGCCTCCCAGCGCCCGGTCGTGCTCGACACGCGCGGCGGTTACAAGGACTACTTCCGCGGTCACCTGCCGGCGGCGCATCACCTCAACTTCGACACCCTGCGCGGCACGGACGCCGCCGTGCCTGTGCAATACCTGCCGGACCGTCTCACCAAAGCCCTGTTGAAACGCGCGGGCGCGGACAAAAACCGCCTGCACCTCGTCTATGCCACCGGCGGCAAATTGCCGAACGATGAAATCCTCAGCACCAGCATGGTGGTTTATGTGCTGGAGAAATACGGCATCAATAACATCCGCGTCGTCGATGGCGGTCTGGCCGAATGGAAAAAGCGGCGACTTCCCGTCGCCCTGGATTACCACGGCAACTCTGCCGGCAGCCTGCCCTGGCGCGGTGACAAAAGCATCGGGGTGGATGTCAAAACCGTGCAGGCCCACGCCGGCCAGCCTAGCAACCTCCTGATCGACGCCCGCCCGCTCAACGAATTCCAGGGCGACGACGATGTCTGGCTGCGCAAGGGTCACATCCCCGGCGCCATCAGTTTCCACTGGGCGCGTCTGATGGAGACGCACAACACCCACAAATTCAAGCCCCTGGCCGCCAACAAAACGGAACTGGCGCGCGCCGGCATCACTCCGGACAAAAACATCATCTGCTACTGCGGCACCTCGCGCGAGGGCAGCCTGCTTTATTTCTACCTGAAGCACGTCCTCAAATACCCGCGCGTGCGCCTCTATGAAGGCTCCTGGAAGGAGTATGTCTGGCTTGATGGCAAAAGCCTGCCGGCACAGACCGGTGGCCGGGCGGCGGGACGCTGAGACACCGCTGTCCTCGCTTTCGAGCCTTTAGCGGTGGTCCAAGGTGCCGCAAACGGTCTTCAGCGCCCCTTGGCTTGCGCACCGCCCGCGGGACGTTTTTTGAGCGTGATGCGCTTGAAGCGGGCGGGGCTGTTCTCGCTGACGCTCATCACTTCGGGATCGTCGAGGAAAGCGTTGTGCACGATGCGGCGGTAGTAGCTGTTCATCGGGTTCAGCACCACGGATTTGCCGGTGGCGCGCACGCGCTGGGCCATCTGCATGGCGTGCTCGACCAGGTTGTCCTCGCGAATGCTGCGGTAATACTCGACATCGACGCGGATGCGCGGCGCGCCCTTCAGGTGGCGCACGAGGATGCGGTTGACGAGGTATTGAATGTCGTCGAGCACCTCGCCACGGCGGCCGATGAGAGCGTCGGCGTCCTCGGTGAGAATCTGCAGCGTGGGGCCTTCGGGCCCGTCGTGCTCCTCGATCTGTACCGGAAAGCCGAGGTAGCCGAGCATCGTGTCGAGAATCTGGCGCGCGTGGGCGATGGCAGTCATGCTCATTCGATGGCGCGCGGCGGCGGGTTTGTCAAACGCAGGGGCCGCAGGCGGTCACGGCGCGCCGGTTCTGACTTCCTGAACTTTGCCGTCGAAGGTGAGGATGACGCTGACGCTGCCGTTGAGGTTGATGACCTGGCCGAGCCCCTTGCCGCCGGCGCCGGTCTTGTCGAGCGCCGGTGTCAGGGTGATCCCGCGCAACCGGACAGGCGCGCCGGTCTCGCTCAAATGCAGACGGCCTTTGTGCAGGCGCAGCAGCGGCTGGCGCAGAACCTTGAGCGTGGTGGCATTGCCCCAGGCGGTGGAACCCCAAAAGAGAGCCTGATTGCCCGCCGCAGCGCCGGTCAACGAGCACAGCACCACATAACGCCCGTCCACCGGGTCCACATCGACCCTTTGGATGACCCGCACGCGGCGGCCATCGGTGCCCTCCACGGCCTCGCCCTCCTGCAGCAGGACATGCAGGCTGCCGGGCGCCAGTGCGTCCCAGAGGCAAAGCGCCAGATCACACGAGCTGTTGATTCCGGGACCGCTGAGCCGGACCAGCATCACGGCCTGAAAGGGCCCCCGGGTCGGCCAGAAACGCAGCAACCGGGCAATTTTGACGCCCGGCCGCCCGATGGGGTCGATTTCCTGGCCTTTGCGCGCGATCAAATGGAAACCGGAGGCATTGGAAAACCAGAGGCCCTCATCGTTCCTGGAAGTGACGCCGTCGCCACGGGCAAGACTGGCGCGCCAGAGCGTGTAACCATTGGTGTTGATACCCTCCGCCAGCATGGAACGATAGCGCGCGCCATCGGTCCCGGTGGCGACCGCCCCCTGAGTGGCCACGCGCACCGGCGCAGAAAACCCGTCGCTGTAAAAATTCGCGCGCCGCGCGCTGCTGCCATCGGCGGGAAACCAGGCGCCGCTGAAGGCGCAAAACGCCATGCCATAACTTTGCGCCACGCGGTCCGCCGGCTGACCGAGCGTGCCGCCGCCATTGACCGGCCCGTTTGCCCGGTAGGGTTGGCCGAGCAGCGCACCATGGTGATTGAAAACGCAAATCGCCCGGTCGTTGGCGGAGGTGACCCCATGAAGACCGCGCTGCAAGCGCACGCTGGCCGCGATCTGATCCTCGGAGGGACCGGACTGGACCACCTGCGTAAAACTTCGCGGCACGACACCGGCGAAGACGCCGCTAAACTCGGTGCCGCCGCGCGCGATCACCTGCGGGCCGGTCACGTCATGACGCAGCAAAGCCTGCCGGTTGCCCGCGTTGACCCCGGACCCGCGGAGTTCCGCATGCATCAACACCACCCCATGGTGGTTGGTGCGCAAATCGAGAACCCTTGAGGCCCGCAAGCCGCCACCCACGTCCGTGTGATTGCTCCGCAGCGCCAGAGCGCCCTCAACGCCGCTGATTTCATGCCAGACCGCGCGATGACGCCCGCCGCCGGTGCCGGCTCCGCTGAGGCTGGCTAGCAACGCCGCGCGATCATTGGGCTTGATGCGCACCTGGCTGAATGCGGCCCATTGCTCGCCGCTTCCGCCGCTGACATTCCCCCCCCGGACCGCCACTGGCTGCATCGTCAGGGGCGCCGCCAGCGGCTGGCAGAGATAGGCGGCACCAGCGCCATGCCCCCGTTCGGCATCACCATTCTTGCCCACGACCGCTCTTTCGCTGCTAAGCGCCATGCTCGAGCCGAAATTTTCGAACTCCGCGCGATCCGGCGCGACGATTCGCGCTAGGAAGTCGCCCCGGCCCGCATGATACAAATAAGCCGCGCCCCGGCCGGTTTCCTCACTGTCGGCTCCGATCAGGGCAAGTTCGCCTTCGAGCGCCACGCTGTATCCGAAATAGCCATCAGTGACTCCGCTGACGATTTTGCGCAACTCCGCACCGCTGCTCGTTTCAAAGACGTAAACCGCGCCGGTTCCACTTGCTTTCGATGGCGCTCCGATGAGGACGCGCCCGCCGCTGATGGCCAGGCTGTCGCCAAAATAATCACCCGCCGCCGCGTCGCTGGCGGTGAGTTTGAACAACTGCTGGCCGCTGCGCGCGTCGAAAAGATAAGCCGCGCCGCGCTGACTGTCTTTGCCGGGGGCTGCGATGAGAGCCAGCGGCCCGCAGAGCGCGACTGCGCGGCCGAAAGTATCGCCATTCGCGGGGTCTGATGGGGCGAGCATGCGCAGAAAAGTGCCACTGCGCGCGTCAAAAAGATAGGCCGCGCCGCGCGCGCTGTCCTTGCTGGATGCGCCAACCAGCACGAGGTCCGCATTGAGCGCGACTGCGCCACCAAAAAAGTCGTTGGGAGCGCCGTCAGGGGCGGTTAGCTCGCGCCGCAGGCGTCCGCTGCCAGCCTGCAATAAATAGGCCGCGCCCCGGCCACCATCGTGCCCCGCGGCACCGATCACAGTCAGCGCTCCACTCAGAGCGACGCTGCCGCCAAAGCTGGCGAAGTTTCGGGCGCGTGACCCGGCGGTCAACTTGCGCAGGTAACGACCGCTGCGCGCGTCAAACAAATAGGCCGCGCCGGCGTTGTCGCCCTTGTCATCGTTTGCGTACTCACCCACCAACACAAAACGATCTGAAATCGCCACCGCATCCCCGAATGCGTTGAACGCAAATCCACTTTGGGCTCGGCTGAGCAGCTTTTTCTGCGCGGGATCCGGATACTGGCCCGAGGCGGAGACAGCAGCCAGCGTCAAAACGGCGAACAGCCGCGCGGCGGTGGGCGCGTGCCAGTGGTTTTTCCAAGGCAGCGTCTTCATGGGCTTTCATGGTTTAACACGGGACAAGGGTTTTGTCCCGCGGAACCGTCAGCGGTTCAAAAAAACTCGGCGCAGGGGATGGCCATGGAGCGCTTCCATCTACCTAGAAGTCCCTCATCCCGGCAAGGCTGCTCCGGCTGGGCGGCTAGCCGCCCAGCCGCGGCGGCTTGTTCTTTTTGTCCTTCTCTTTTTTCTGCCCCATGGGGTTGAAGAAGGGGTTCTGCGGCGGCGGGCCGGGCTTGGGTTTGCGCTCGACTTTCTCCAGCTTCGGCTCCGGCATGTAGAGCTTCATGATCCAGGTCTGGAAGATGGAAAAGATGTTTTGCGTGGTCCAGTAGAGGGCGAGCGCGGAGGCGAAGCCGTAGCAGAAGAACAGGAATAGGAAGGGCATCAGCATGAAGATGCGCTGCTGCATCTTGTCCACCGTGGCCGGCTGCGGCGTGACCTTCATCTGCAGGAACATGGTCAGGCCCATGATGAGAGGCAGCGGGTTGAGATCGAAGCCGAGGATTTGGGTGACGGTGTCCGGCATGGACAGATCCTGCACCCACAGGAATTTTTGGCCGCGCAACTCGGCGGCGTATTGCAGCACTTTGAAGAAGCCGAAGAAAATCGGGATTTGCAGGAACATCGGCCAGCAGCCGCCGAGCGGATTGACACCGTAGTCCCGGTACATCTTCATCATTTCCTGCTGCTGTTTGGCGGGGTCGTCTTTGAACTTCTCCTGCAGCTCCTTCATCTTCGGCGCCAGCAGGCCCATGCGCTTCATGGCATACTGGGACTTGGCCTGAAGGGGCCAGATGACGACGCGGATGAGCAGGGTCATGAAGATGATGGCCACCCCCCAGTTGCCGCTGAGGCCATGCATCCAGTTCATGATGCTGGTGAGTATCTTGCTGATGACGGTGAACCAGCCGTAAAACATCACAAAGGCGCGCTGGCCGCCGGTGGCTTTGAGGCGTTGGTATTCCTTCGGTCCGAGGTACAGCTCGTAGTTCTTGGAGAGGCTTTCGCCAGGCGCAAGATCTACGGGGGGCAGGGACACGGCGGCCTCGACCGCGAAGTCGGAGCCGGCGCCGCTCATGTCGGCGAACTCGTCCTTGCTGTGGTCGATGAGGAAGCGGGAGGCCCAAAGCTTGCCGGGCTCGTCCGGGGCGGCGGTGTTGGAGACGATGGTGGCGAAGAAGCGGCTCATGACGCCGCCGTAGCGCAGGCGGCTGTGACTCTGGCGGTGCTCGCTTTTCTCGCTGCTGAACCAGCCTCCGGCAAAGTGGTTGGAGTCCTGGTAGTCGGCGTCACCGGCGTTGTTCCAGAAAAAGCCGGGTTTAAGCAGTTCGTCGGGGCGCAGGGAGGCAGCGGTGCCGGTGTAGAGATAAAGTTCCTCGGTTTGAAAGGGCTGCGCGCCGGTATTGGTCAGGGTGATGTCCAGCCGCAGCAGGTGGTCGTCAGCTTCCTTGCCCTCGCTGGCAGAGAAGACCTTGCGCACCTTGACGCCCTCGGCAGTGACGCCCTCGAAGGTGATGCTCTTGTCGTCCTTGGCGATGATTTGGTAGGCGATGGCATCAAGTGCGGTGGCTTCGCGGCGCAAAGCGCCGACTGGCTCGTGGCGGTTTTTGCTCTTGGCGTACTGGTTGAGCACCACGCCGTCGTGCTCGGCGAGCGTCGCGGTTTTGACGCCGCCGCCGAGGGTGGTGAAGTCATAAGTGACGGTGCCGATGGTCAGGCGATGCGTCTGCTCCACCACAGCAGGCGTGGCGGGCGCGGCAGGCGTGGCGGGAGTCTCCGCGTCGGGCGCGACCATGGAGGGCGCGGGTTCAGCAGGCGTCTCCGCCGCCTTGGCGGCTTCCGCCTGGCGGGCCTGCTCGAGCTGGGCCTCATAGTTTTTGCTGGCATACCACCAGTTGGCGGCCATGCCGGCAAGGCAGAGAATGACGATAATCCAAGCTTTGCGGTCCATGAAGGGTGAAAAGGAAGGGGAGTCTGGCGGTTGGGGGTAAAAAATCAAGAACAGCTCGTCCTGGGCGGCACGGGGTCCTCACCGCTGCCGCCCCAGGGATGGCAGCGGGCGATGCGGCGCACTCCGAGCCAGGAGCCGCGCAGGAGGCCGTGGGTCTCGACCGCTTGCAGGAAGTATTCGGAGCAGGTGGGATGAAAACGGCAGCCTGAGCCGGGGCCACTGATGAAATGGATGGCCGGGGAGAGCAGCCGCTGGTAAAAACGAATGAGAAGGCGCACCAGCAGCTTCATGGCGTCTCCTTCCCTGTGGCTGGGGTCCTTGATCCCGGTCCTCGCTCCTTGACCGGAGCAGGCGGCAGGATGCCGGCTTTGCGGGCCAAATGCAGCCACTCTTTTTCCAGCGCCGCCTGCTCGAGTTGCGGGGCGCGCCAGCGGGCGATGACGACCCAATGATAGCCAGTCGCGAGTTCGGTTTGATGCCGGCGGATGATCTCACGCAGGCGGCGGCGCACGGTGTTGCGGACGACGGCAATGCCGATTTTTTTTCCAGTGATAAGACCAAAGCAAAAGTGCGGAAGGTTTTCCACGCGGCGGGCGGAGAGCACCAAGGCCCGGCTCGAAAAGCTGCGGCCTTCCTGGCGCAACGCGGCGAAGTCAGCGGAGCGCTTCAGCCGCAGATGGGAGGGGAGTCGCATGCCAGGGGGAGCCGGAGGGCCGCCGCGGGCGCCTATCAGCTCTGGGTGTGGCGGGCGTAATGCACTTCCACGCCTTTCGGGATCAGGCGCTTGCGGCCGCGCGCGCGGCGGCGGCGGATGATGTCGCGACCGTTCTTGGTCTTCATGCGGGCGCGAAAGCCGAACTGCCGCTTGCGGGTTCGCTTGGAGGGTTGGTAGGTCCTTTTGGTGCTCATGGGGAAATGGTGTGTGAGGGGTCCGGCAGCGTCCGGCCGGATCGGAAGGGCGGCCAAATTACCAGGAGAGCGGTTTTTGTCAAATCATGCGTGCTCAGGCGCCATCGGCCCGTTTTTCATCAGGCCGGATCTGCTGGGCCAGCTTGTGCAGGATGCCGTTCACAAAGGAACCCGACTCGGCGCCCCCAAGCATTTTGGCGACCTCGATGGCCTCGTTGAGGATGACCGGCGCCGGCACCTCCAGTTCGGTGGCCAGTTCGTACGCGGCGAGCCGCAGCACATTGCGGTCCACGGCGGCGAGACGCTCGAAGCTGTAGTTCTCCACCAGTCCGCGAATTTGTCCGTCGAGCTTCTCGCGCTCGGCCAGCACGCCCTCGATCAGAGCCTCGGCAAAGTCGCGCGCGCCCCCCTTGAAGCTGTGCAATCCCCAAAAAGCCGCGCGGTCCGCCTGCCCTGTCTTGCCATGCATCTCGTTGGCGAACAAATACTGCACCGCCGCCAGTCTGCCTTCTCGTCGTTTTCCCATGTCGTCAAAAAAAGTCAGGCGTCCGTGTCCGCGCCGGAGAACTTGGCGCGCATGGCGGCGAACAGGCGGATCATGTTGACGGCGACGCGGGCGGCCTCGGTGCCGCGATTGATGCCGACACCGAGACAGCGCTCCTCGGCCTGCTCCTCGTTGTCGAGCAGCAGCACCTCGTGCACCACCGGCACACAATGGGCGGTGGCGGCGCGTTGCAAGGCATCCGTCACCGAGGCGGCCACCAGATCGGCGTGCTCGGTGGCCCCGCGCAAGATCACTCCGAGCGCAATCACCGCGTCCGGCTGCGAACTGCGCAGAATCAGCTCCGCGCACACCGGAACCTCGAAAGCACCCGGCACCCGATAGGAGGTGATGGTGGCGTTGGGCGCGATCTCTTGCAGTTCGTCGCGGGCGGCATTGAGCAGGCCCTCGACGTAGTCCTCGTTATAAAGACTGGCGACGATGGCAATCGAGAGGTGTTCCTGGGTCGAACGCGGGCGGAGGGGGATGGGGCCGGGCATCTTGTGTTGTGAGTGGTGAATTGTCAGGGGTGAGTTGTTTCCTGCTTATTCTCATCCTCTTACTCGTCCTCGAAAATCCGAAGTCCGAAATCCGAATGATCCAGGGCGAGGAGGCATGATTCAAAGTTTGTGCCCGAGCTTTTCACGTTTCGTTTCCAAATAACGGGCGTTGTGCTCGTTCGGTTCCAGTTTGATTGGCACTTGCTCGACGATTTCGAGGTTGTGCCCGTCCAGGCCGACGACCTTGCGCGGGTTGTTGGTCATCAGGCGGATCTTTCGCACGCCGAGATCGGAAATGATCTGGGCGCCGATGCCGTAGTCCCGCAGATCCATGGGAAAACCGAGCTTCAGATTGGCTTCCACAGTGTCGAGTCCTTCCTCCTGGAGCTTGTAGGCTTTGATTTTGCCATGCAGGCCGATGCCGCGCCCCTCGTGGCCGCGCATGTAAACAATGACACCGGCGCCCTCCATCTCGACACGCTCCATGGCGGCGTGAAGCTGGCTGCCGCAATCGCAGCGGCGGGAGGCAAAAATATCGCCGGTCAGGCACTCGCTGTGCACGCGCACCAGGGTCGGTTGAGCCGGATCAACGACGCCCTTCACCAGCGCGATGTGGTGGGTGCCGTCGAGCACGCTGCGGTAAAGATGCAGGCGGAAGCTGCCGAAATCGGTGGGCATGTCCACCTCCTCGATCTTCTCGATAAGGCGCTCGCTGCGCCGCCGCCAGGCGATGAGGGCGGCGATGCTGCACATTCGCAGCCCGTGTTTTTGCGCAAACACACGCAGGTCTGGCAGGCGCGCCATGGTGCCGTCCGGGTTCATTACTTCGATCAGCACGCCCGCCTCCCGCAACCCGGCCAGACGGGCCAGATCGACCGCCGCCTCGGTGTGCCCAGCGCGCCGCAGCACGCCGCCCGGTTTGGCCACCAGCGGGTTGATGTGTCCCGGCTGCACAAAGTCCTCCGCCGCGGCGTGTGGATCAGCCAGCAGACGGATGGTGCGCGCGCGATCGGCGGCACTGATGCCGGTGCTGATGCCGGTGGCGGCATCGACAGTGACGGTGAAATCCGTGCGAAACGCCTCCCGGTTTTGCGGCACCATGCTCTCCAGATGCAGGTGGCGCGCGATTTCCAAAGACACCGGCACGCACAGCATGCCGCCACCCTCACGCACCATGAAGGTCACCATCTCCGGCGTGATTTTTTCCGCCGCGCAGATCAAATCACCCTCGTTCTCGCGATCCTCGTCATCGGTGACAATCACCATTTTCCCGTCGCGCAGGTCGGCTAGGACAGCTTCCACGGAGTCAAAGGGCGGGTCGATGGAGTCGGACATGGGAGGTGGGAAAGAACCTGGGCGTACGGGTTGGAACCGCCAGCGGGAGCTACCTCTAATGGTTACGGCGGAGAATGCCAGCACGAACACGCCATTTTCCGCGTGCCCCTACGCCCTTCAAGCGCCTTTAAGCAGTTCGCGCGCGGCGCGGTTGCCGGACTCCACTCCGCCATTCATGAAACCCGGCGACTCCAGACTGGTGTGCTCACCGGCGAACAGCAGCCGCCCGCCCAACTCCGTCCTGGCGGCAGCGGCGTTGATCCAGGTGTACTGGCCGACCAGCGGTGCGCTGTAACTGCCGAGCGCGGTGGACACCTTCGGCCAGTTCATCGAGCCGGCCTTGCCATCGTAAGCGGCTTTGATGCCGGGAAAAACCGCGTCCAGCTCGTCCAAATAACCCGCCATCGCCGCCTCGGAGTAACCGGTGGCGCGCCGCCCGCCCAGCAAGTTGGTGATGATCCCGCGCTTGCCCGCCTGCCCGCGGCTGGTTTCCCAGACATTCTGATAGGTGCGCGCCTCGGCAAACACGCTGCCATTGGCCGGCGGCTGGCCAGGGGAGCGCCACACCCGGCTTTCAAAACTGCGGAAGACCTTGACGTTGTTGCCGTAGCCCATCTCCTGGATGGCGCGCTTTTTGTCCTCGCTCAGATCGAGATCAAAGACGCCCGCCACCTGCCGCAGCACGGTGAACGGCAGGGCGAGGATGACCCGCTCATAGGTGTGCGCGGCCGGACCTTTCTCCGTCGCGAACTCCAGTCGGATCGCGCCCTCGGCCGTTTCGATCCGGCGCAAACGCCGCTCCAGGCGCACCTCGGTCGTTCCGGCCATGAGCTTGGCGGCCAGCGCATCGGTCAGACGACCATTGCCGCCCTCGACCCGCCACGCCTCGTCGCTGTCACCAAATACCTGAAACCCTTTGGAGGTGTCGGGATTGATGAAATCGATCAGGTTCAGGCTGGACTGGCGCGCGGCCTCGACGCCGAACTCCGGCTCGTAAGCGGCGATGATGAGTTGCACCACCCAGGGATCGCAATCGCAGCCACGATCCGCCAGGTAATCAGCCAGCGATAGCTGGTCAAACCTCCGCGCTTTCTCGGTGAAATCGCCGCGCGCATCATAAAGCCCGGCCGCATCCGCCGCGATGCGCTCGCCGAGCGGGCGGAAGGCGCGCAGCAACTCCTCCTCGGAACGGGCGCGCCCGTCAAACCACAGCGTGTCATGCCCTGGATCGCCCTTCAGCAGGTTTTGCACACGCAGTCCCAACTCGCGCGCCAGCCGGATCAAATCCTTGTGCCCGGTGTCCACCAATTCCGCGCCCAACTCCACGAACTGGCTGTCCGCGTTGAACTGCTGGCGGGTGAACATGCGCCCGCCCAGACGCTGGCTCGCCTCATAGAGATGCACCTTCTGACCCGCCTTTTGCAGCCGGTAGGCGGCGGTCAAGCCCGCCACCCCGCCGCCCACCACCGCCACCGGACGGTCACTGCGGCCACGCGGCGTGGCACAACCCGCCACCGCAAGACCCGCGCCCGCCGCGCCAGCTTTCAGCATGAAGTCACGACGAGGAAGACGAACGGCGGCAGTGCTCAACTGCAACGCCCGCAGGATGCGGCGAAAAAAAGGGGTGCGACCAGGCATCACCGGAGATAATGCGAGCGGGTCTTTTCGCAACCTCAAACGCTCCCGCAACCCCTTCACGCTAGCCTGCCACGGCTTGGAAACGGGAATGGATGTTTTAGCGTGAAACAATTTTTTCTTAATTTTATCTTGCTAACACTTCAGAGCCGCGTAGAGGAAGCCCTCGACTTGTTTTGAGGGCTCGCAACAACCGTTCTTATCTTGAATCCTGTCCATCTGGCCAGCGCGCAGGCGCTTTGCCTCAGGCGCGCGGCTTTGGGATCCCCAACTCCCGTCCTGGGCGCGGCGCTGTGATCGGCGAATCGACAGCGCCTTCACCTCGCGGCCATCAGCACTGGCAGAAGTTTGCCGAATCATTGGCGGCAGATTTCGAAGCCCGGCGGAAATGACTTATCCGCATTTCCTCGTGGACAAACCGGCCTGAATTGAGCTTAGCTGGCGCACATGGGAGAGAAAATCAGCGCATGGATCGGCGACTTTGCAGGATGGGTGTGGGGCACGCCTCTGATCGTGCTGCTCTTCGGCACGCATTTGTTCCTCACTCTCCGCACCGGATTCATACAGAAGCATGTTTTTCAAGGCATCCGCATTTCCCTGCGCAAGGAGCACGGCAGCGAGGGTGACGTCAGCCAGTTCGCCTCCCTGATGACCGCCCTTGCCGCCACCATTGGCGTCGGCAACATCATCGGCGTGGCCACCGCCATCACTCTCGGCGGTCCCGGCGCGGTGCTGTGGATGTGGCTGACCGGCGTCTTCGGCATCGCCACCAAGTATTCCGAGGCCATCCTGGCCGTGAAATTCCGGGTCAAAAACGACCGCGGTGAGATGTGCGGCGGGCCGATGTACGTGCTCGAGCACGGTCTTGGCATGAAATGGGCGGGCATGCTGTTTGCCGCCCTGACCGCCATCGCCGGTTTCGGCATCGGCAACATGAACCAGTCCAATGCCGTCGTCGCCCAGGTCAGCGGCTGGCTGCCGGACAGCGACCCCAAAATGCTCGGCCTTATTCTTGGCACGGTGATGGCCGGGCTCACCGCCGCCGTCATCATCGGCGGAGTCAAGTCCATCGCCCGCGCCTGCTCCCTGTTGGTGCCCTTCATGGCCATCATCTATGTGCTCGGCTGCATCGCCATCCTGATCAAAAACGCCGCCGAGTTGCCCGCCGCGATTTCCATCATTTTCAGCAGCGCCTTCAACTTCGACTCCGCCGCCGGCGGTTTCGTCGGCTCCGCGCTGGCGTCCGCGATGCGCTACGGCATCGCACGCGGACTTTTCTCCAACGAGGCCGGTCTCGGCAGCGCCCCCATCGTCGCCGCCGCCGCCCGCACCCGCAACCCGATGCGCCAGGCCCTCGTCTCCGCCACCGGCACCTTTTGGGACACCGTCGTCGTCTGCGCCCTCACCGGGTTGGTGCTGGTCAGTTCCGGACACTGGAATGAGGGCCTGGAAAATACCGCCCTCACCCAGGCCGCTTTCGCCGATTTGCACCATGCCGGGCCGCTGATTCTGTTGTTCGGCCTCGTCACCTTCGTCTTCTCCACCATCATCGGCTGGTGCTACTACGGAGAGAAAGCGGTCGAGTACCTCTTTGGCCGCAAGGCCATCCTGCCCTATCGTATCCTTTGGGTCATCTTCGTCTTCGTCGGCGCCAACTTGAAACTCTCCACCGTCTGGGATTTCAGCGACGCCGCCAACGGCCTGATGGCCGTGCCCAACTTGGCCGCGCTCCTGGCGCTCAGCGGGCTCATCGCCCGTGAGACCCGCGAACACGCCTCCGATTTGAGGGACTGACCGTTGCCCTCACTCTCCGAGGCAGGGGTTGGCGTCGCTCTGATTATCACAACAGGAAACGGAGGCAGCGGGGGCTGCAAACGCTCTGTTCCCTCTGCTCTCTCCCGTTCAATCTCAGATCCAGCTCCTCCAGTGTCTCCCACCTCCTCAAGGCATTCAATGAAGGGCTAAGGACTGACGTTTGAACAACTGTGGGCATCCCCTTCTTGAACGAGCGCCGGGGGATCACAAAAATGTTCATGGGGTAAGGCGGAGGAATCTCGTTGGATGGGGTTCATGCGCTCTTTTATCCGAACTCCCGCCGCCATTCTGCTTGCCGCTAGCGCGGCGTTCTCCCAGCAAAACGCCGCTTCCTCCGCCCAGAACAGCGGCGCCACCCCCGAACTCCCGGCCATCGTGGTGGAAGGCAAGGCGGAAAGCCTCCTCGGCAGCGCCCCCTCCGCCTCGAAAGGCCAGGCCAGTCGCGAGGAGCTCCTGCTGCGCCCCTTTTCCCGCCGGGGCGAACTGCTCGAGTCGGTGCCTGGCGTCATCATCACCCAGCACGCCGGCGACGGCAAAGCCAACCAGTACTTCGTGCGCGGCTCCAACCTAGATCACGGCACCGACTTCGCCATTCACGTCGATGGCATGCCGGTCAATTTTCGCAACCACGCCCACGGCCAGGGTTACGCGGATTTGAACTTCATCATCCCGGAGATGGTGGAGCAGCTCGACTACTGGAAGGGCAACTACTTTGCCTTCCTCGGCGACCTCAGCTCCAACGGCGCCGCGCGCTTCCGTCTGGTGGACAAGCTGGCGCAGGGCATCGCCACGTTCACCTGGGGAGAGTACGATTTCTATCGCGGCCTGCTGGCGGACTCCATCGCGGCGGGACCCGGCAGCCTGACCTTCGCTCTCGAATACACCTCTTATGACGGCCCCTGGGACCTGGCCCAGGAAAGCGCGCGCTGGAATGGTTTGGTCAAATACCACTGGTCCGACGGCACCGACAGCTTCAGCCTGACGGCCCTCGGCTACAAGGCCGACTGGACCTCGAGCGATCAAATCCCCCAGCGCGCCATCGCGCGCGGCACGCTTGGCCGCTTCGGCTTTGTCGATCCGAGCAACGGCGGCAAGTCCCAGCGTTACTCGCTCTCCGCCGCCTGGGAGCGTCTGGATGGCGACACCCGCACCTACGCCGATGTTTACGCGGGCTACTACGACCTCGATCTCTTCTCCAACTTCACCTACTTTCTCAACGATCCTGTGCGCGGCGACCAGTTCGAGCAGAAGGACCGCCGCTGGTTCACCGGCGCCAATGCCGGGCGCGACTGGCATTTCGACGCGGGCGGTCAGCGCCAGCGCTTGAGCGCCGGTTTTCAAACCTATCATGAATGGATCGACGGGGTCGGACTCTACCTCACCCAGGCCCGCCGCCGCTTTCAAACCATTCGCGAGGACGACATCTACCAGGGCACCTACAGCCTCTTTACCGAGCTGGAATGGCGTTTCAACGACTGGCTGCGTGTCACCCCCGGTCTGCGCGGCGATCTTTTTCACTCGGAGGTCGCCAGCGATCTGGCCGCCAACTCCGGCTCCAGCGTCGATGCCATCATCAACCCCAAGCTCGGCATCGTCTTCGGCCCCTGGGCGGACACCGAGTTCCACCTGAACGGCGGCCTCGGTTTCCACAGCAACGACGCCCGCGGCGTCACCATCTCTCGCGATCCCGTCACCGGCGACCGTCTCCCCGGCGCCGACCCGTTGGTGCGCAGCTACGGCGCCGAGTTCGGCATTCGCAACGAATCCATTCCCAAGCTCGTCAACACCCTCAGTCTATGGTGGTTGAAGAGCGACTCCGAACTCATCTATGTCGGCGACGCCGGCACCAGCGAACCCGGCCCCGCCTCACAGAAATACGGCGTCGAAGTCGCCAGTTATTGGCGCCCGACCGACTGGGTGATGATCGACGTCGAAGCCACCGCCACCTACGCCGAGTTGCTCGACGAACCCGCGGGCCGCTTCATCCCCGGCAGCGTGCCCTACACCCTGAACGGCGGCTTCACCGTCGGCAAAGCCGAGGGCCTGTTCGCCTCCCTGCGCGGCCGTTTCTTCGGCCCCCGCCCGCTGACGGAGGACGGCGGCATCGAATCCCGCGAATCCCTCCAAGTCAACGCCCGCGTCGGGTACCGCAAAAAAAACTGGGAGCTGGCGGTGGACTGCCTGAACCTGCTCGGCCGCGCCGACAACGACATCGAGTACTTTTACGAATCCCAACTGCGCGGCGAGTCCTCCCCGCGCGCGGACCGCCACCTGCACCCCATCGAGCCCCGAATGTTCCGCGTCTCCCTCGCCTACCGTTGGTGACACCGGAGCGCGCATGCCCCCACCCGCATCCCATTTTCCTGCGCCTAGCATTGGCAATCTCATCTTGCCGTGCGCGGGAAGCCGTCCATGCTGCACGCTCTTCTGTGAAAAAGAGCGCTCAAAGCGCGCGTCGGCGGCGTTTTCTGTGCTCCCGCACAGAACCCTTCTCCACCGCTGCCTGAATGACCACCACCGCCCTTCGTTTTACCGGCGATCATCCCGCCTGGATGATCCTGCTGGCGGCGCTGGCACTGGCGTTGCTGATGGCGTGGTTGTATTCGCGTGAGTTGCGCCGCGCGCAAAACCCCGCCGGCAAACGCGCCTGGCTGCTGGTGCTGCTGCGCTCGCTGGCGGTGTTCATCGCGGTGCTCACCCTGGCCGGTCCGGTGCTGCGTCACACCACCATTGACCGCCATTTGAACCGCGTGGTGCTGGCGCTCGATGCCTCCAGCTCCATGCGCCTGACGGACGAGGAACCGCTCAGCGATGGCCGCGCCACTGACACCAGCAGCGGCCTGCAAGCGGCCCGCTGGGATCGTGTCCAGGACCTGCTGTTCAAAGGCCAGTCGCCCCTGCTCGCCGCCCTCACCGCCGAGCATGACGTGGAAATCGTGGCGTTGCGCGGATCCTCAGCGCAGCGTCTTTGGTGGCGGCGCCAGGGCGGGCGCGACTCCTCCGGCCCTTTGCCCGGTCAACTCCCCATTGCCGCCGACGCCCCCTCCACCAACTTGGACGCGCCCCTGCGCGCCGCCCTCGAACCGCTCGTTCCTGGCACTGCGGTCGTCTTGTTCAGCGACGGCCAGCACAACACCGATGGCTCGCCGGAGGATCTGGCCGCAACCCTGAAAAACGCCGGCGTCTCCCTGTTCGCGGTGGGTTTTGGCAGTGAAATTCCACCCCCCGACCTCGCCATCACGCAGACGGAGATTCCTGAATCCGCCTTTTCCCAGGAGCAACTGCGCGGCAGCGTCACTGTGCGCGACTCCATGCCCGCCGGCATTCCCGCCAGCGTGCGTGTGGAAAGCCAGGGCACCACCCTCTGGACCCAGTCCTTCACCACCACCGGCAAAGGCGAACGCCGCTTTGATTTTCGTTTTCCCGTGCAGGACCTGCCGGCCGCGCCCCATCAAAAAGACCGCGCCTTGCGCCTGCTGACGGTGCAGGTGGCAGCCACGGGCGCCCAGGCCGGCTTGGAAAAAACCCGCGCCAACAACCTGACCGAGGCCCCGCTCCATGTGCTCGACCGCAAACGCCGGGTGCTCATTTTGGATGGCCGCCCGCGCTGGGAAACCCGCTACATTCACAACCACTTCGACCGCGATGAGCGCTGGGATGCGAGCGTGGCCTTCGATGATTACAGCGCCAACCCGGCCGAAGGCACCGTCACCAAAGCCTTCCCCGCCACGCGCGATGAGCTGCTGACCTTCGACCTCATCCTCATCGGCGATCTGGCGCCCGAACGCCTGCTGCCTAAGCAGGTCGAATGGCTGCTCGAGTTTGTCGAAAAACGCGGCGGCGGCCTCATCTTCATCGACGGTCAGCGCGATCACCTGCGCAAGTGGGCAGGCCAGCCGGAAGCCGCCCGCTTGCTTCCCGTCGTCTGGACCACCGGCACTCCCCCCACCGCCACCGGTCACACCTGGAGTCTCGACACCGAAATTCCGACGCCGCCCGCCCTGCTGCTCAGCGCCTCCCGCGCCAGCAACAGCGAGCTGTGGCCTGCCCTGCCCCCCGCCATGTGGACCGCCCAGGTCAGTCCGGTCGCCGGCGCGCAAGTGGTGGCTCTATTGCATGCGCCCGCCTCAGGACGACCCCTGCCAGCCTTGGTGTTCCGCCCCGCCGGAGCCGGCGCGGTACTGTACCTTTCCACCGATGAGCTGTGGCGCTGGCGCTACCAGGTGGCCGATCTTTACCACCAGCGTCTCTGGATGCAGATCGCCGCCTGGATCGCCGCCCCGCCTTTTCAAATCGAAACGCCCCGCCTCGCCATCGGCAGTGACCGCCTGCGTTACCGCGTCGGGGATCAAGCCGAAGTCCGCGTCCGCCTGCGCGCCGCCGACGGCAGCATCCCGGCCACTGCCGCTCCGCAAGCCTTCCTTGTCCGCGACGGCGAAACGCTCGCCACCGTCGAACTCGCCCCCGACCCGAACCACGCCGGCATTTATCGCGGCCTGACTCCGCGTTTGAAGGAGGGGGATTTTGAGATCGCCGTGGCGGAAGCCCCGAATGCGCCGCGCGCCGATCCGCGCCTGCACCTGCGCGCCAGTGATCGCGAGGACCGTGAACTGGCCCAGCTCACCCTCAACACCTCCCTGCTGCAAAGCCTGGCCCAAAGCACGGACGGCCAGTTCCTGCGCGAGAGCCAGGCCGCCGAGCTGCCTGCCCTGCTCAAACGTGCCGACCGCAAACAAACCCGCATCCGCGAGACCCTGCTCTGGTCCAGTTGGTGGTGGTTCGGCGCCCTCCTGGCCCTGCTGACCAGCGAATGGCTGCTGCGCAAGCGGCTGCGGCTGATTTGAGCCTGTCAGCCGTCGTAGAGCGACTGCCGCAGGCGCAACTGCTGCACGAAAAAAACACGCGCGCTTTCCGTCGCGCCGTAAGCACTCTCCTCCGGCTGCAAATCCTGGGTCTGGATGCGTAAATCCGCCAAATCCTTGTACAATGGCATGCGCTCGGCTAGCAGGCTCTGCAGACGTGCCGAGGGATCGCTGGCTTGCAACAGTGGACGATCCTGGTTGAACGAAGTGCGGCGCGCCAGCAGCGTCACCGGCGCCTCCAGCCAGACGATGTATCCCAGGTGCCTCAGCAGCGGCCGATTGCACTGCGTGGTGATGATGCCGCCGCCGGTGGCGATGACGCAGTTGCGGCGCCCCAGCAGCCCGCGCAGCGCGTCCGCCTCCCGCCGCCGAAAACCGGCCTCGCCTTCGCTGGCAAAAATTTCCGGGATCGAGCGTCCGCCCGCCTGCTCAACGATGAGGCTGTCCGTGTCGATGAACTCCCAGCAGAGTTTGCGTGCGATGATCTTGCCGACGGTGGTCTTGCCGCTGCCCATGAGACCGATCAACACGATGTTAGGTCCGCGCGGCAGGCGCGCCGGCGCCTCGTCGTACACGAGTTGCAGGATGGAGGAAGCGAGGTCCGGGTCGTGCTGCAAGGCCGCGAAATAAGAGGGGAAGCGCGGTGCCCAGCCGCTGCCGCGCAACCGCGCGTTGCTCACCGCCTTGCTGGTCCAGCCGCGCTTGCGCCCTGGGTCGGGCGCCTTCAGCGGCGGTGGCGGCAGGGAAAAAAGCTCCGCCAACGGATTCAACAAATCACGCTGACAAAGCGGGCTGTCATCGACCGCGTTGAACACTCCCTGCAGCCTCCGAACCGCCACATGCGCCAGCGCCGACGCGGCGTCGTCACGATGGATTTGGTTGACGATCCGCCCCGCGCCAGCCGCGCCTTCGATGCCGCTTTTGCCGAGCAGCAAGTTCTTCAAAACGAAGGAGCGTCCCGGCCCGTAGATGCCCGCCAGCCGCGCCACCGCGCCGCCGCCTTGCAAGGCCGCTTCCTCAGCCGCGCGCAACAAGCGCCCCGTTTCGCGCCCTGGTTCCGCCTGGCTTTCCTCCGTCACCGCCATACCGTCTGTCTGCGCATAAACGGAGGTGCTGGAGGCAAAGACCGGAAAGGCCTTTGGAAAGACCGTTCGCAGATTTTTCAATCCCTCCAGATACACCGCGCGATACGCCTCCGCGTCACCCCGCCCCGAGCTCGCGCAATGCACCAGGGCGGACACCTCTTTTTCCAACGTGCGCGCCAATGCCGCCACGCTGGACGGGTTCGCGATGTCGCACGCCGCCACCCGCCAGGGCTTGCCGGCGGCCAGTCGCGCCGCCGATTCCGCGCTGTGCGTGAGGCCGAGCACCTCATGCCCCTCCTCATGCAGGCGGTCGGCCAGCACCGCGCCCACGTAACCACATCCGGCGACGACGATCATGAACGGCTCAAGCGGGACGCTGGGATTGATAGTAATTCAGCAGACCCTCGACCACGCCGCGCACGTAATCCTCGATGGCGCTGGTTTGCGGACGGCCGCCGATCAACTGGCTGCCCACCCAATGCCCGCGCAACAGCCGCTGGTATGTCTCTTTGTGATTCATCACATAAGGCTCCAAATAGATGACCGGGCATTGGTAAAGCCGGTTGGCCAGCAGGTTGCGCGCATAGACATACGGGCTGCCGCCAACCGGACGCGCCACGGACGTGTGATATTGATAAGGCGGCAGGCCGGTGGCCTCCGCCATCGCCTGCGCCACCGGCACCGCCAGCGCCATCTCCTCTTTGTGGATGCCCGCAAAGACACGGCTCAGCATCTCAAAGCGCGTGTCCTGATTCGCCAACTCCGCTGGCGAGTAACACCCGTTGACCAGAATGTGGAGGTGATTGGCCGGTGAGAACTCCGGCGCGCTGCCCTCCCCCCAAGGCTCGGCGTTGAGATGCAGGCAGATCACCACGTCCGGTTTGATCTGCTCATTCACCAGCGCCGCGCGCGCCTGGATTTCCGAGACCCGGTAAAAGAGTTTCTCACTCTGCCACTGCACCGTCAGCAGGCGCGCGGCTCCTTGCAACCCCGTGTAGGTCTCCTCGGGATTGGGGAAACCCGCGTTGCGCAGCGTGTCGAGCGCCACCCCGCGCAGGTTTGCCGGGGTTTGTTTCGTCACCGGCTTCGGCTCCTGGCGCACCAGGGTCACCCCGGCTCCCAGCGCTTTCAGCCTCCCCTCCAACACTTGCGCCGCCAGCAGCGTCAGATCTCCCTCCTGAATCGCCTCTCCCGGCTGAAAGCTCAGATGCCGTTCCTCCATCAGCGCGTAATCCCCGCCGATGTGCCCCGGATCAAGTGCAATATGCAAATCACTCAATGGCGCGCGCCCCTCCAACCGCGGCAACTCGCACGCGCGCCGCCAAAAGCGCGGCGCGTCCGCCGGCACTTCCCCTTCCCGGGCCAGCGGCACCGTGATCTCAGGCGTGTCCGCGCGTCCGGTTTTAATCGTCACCGCCTCCGCCCCTGTCACCCAGGGCACTGGAAAACGCGTCTTCTCCAGGTACACCTCCGCCAGCGCCGCCTCAAACTCCGCCGCCGTCACGCAACGCGCAAAGTGCTCCAGCCGTTGCCAGTCCGGTTCCTTGCCAAGCGGCGTCAACGCGTCCAGCCCCGGCCCTGCCGGTGCCTGACCGCGGCAGGAGATGCCCGCGCACGGCGCCAGCAGCGCCAGCAGCCAGAGACAACCCAGTCTTCGATTCCACATGCCGCTTTATAAACCGGAACCCGCCGCGCAGCATCAAATAAAAGCGCCCACAAACACGGCCCTCCCCTGACTGACGCACCCCTCCCGCCGCGGCAGGCGCTCCACTCCGGCTGGGTTGCTTTTTTCGTAATTCCGTATATCTTACCTTTCAAAACCAATGCCTCTCCTCGCCGCCACTGACACGGATGTCCTGCTCGACGGTCTGGGCCGCGTGTCCACCGGCACCTGGACCACGGCCGGCGCCGCCGCCCTCGTTGCCTTCCTGGCGGGCATGGCGTTTGCCAAAGGGGTCGTTCAGCAATTGATGACCATGGCCAGCCTCGCCCTCGCCGTCACCGTCGCCTGGTTTGTATTCAGTCATCGCGGCGAAGTCTTCGGCATCAGCGCCGCCGCCCTCGGCACCGACCGTTTGCTGCTTTTTTCCGCTGGCGCCGGTTTGCTTGCCTTTTTTGTCTGCAAAGGCCTCGTCGCCCTGCTGGCCGCGGCCGGCTTGTTAAAGATGTTTGGCGGACTCACCGGATGGAAAGGCATGATGGTCAGCACCATCCCCTCCGCCTTCATGCTGTGGGTGGGCGCCATGATCCTGCGCCTCGTCGGCAACTTGTACGGCCTGGAGACCGCCTCCGCCGTCGCCCGTGAAGGCAGCCGCATCAGTGACCAAGCCACCTCCCTCTGGCAGCAGGTGGGCGAGAGCCTGGACCGCAGCATGATCGGCGGCATCGCCGCCAAGGTGGATCCCTTTGACATGCGCGCCACCGCCAACCTCGCCCGCCTGCTCGTCCTCTGGCCTGACGGCAGTGTCTGGGCCGCGCTGGCAAAGGACGGCAAAACCCGCGCCGTGCTCAATCACGAGCGCATCCAGAAACTCGGGCACGACAACGAGGTGCGCCGTTGCATCGAGCGCAAGGACTTCGCCGGCCTCATCCAACTCCGCCAAGTCGCCGAAACCGCCGCCCATCCCGACCTGCGCCCCGTCCTCAACGGTCTCGCCCTCGAGGAGGCCATGGACCAGATCATTTACAAAAAAAGGGGCCGCTGAAAAAACCAGCGGCCGCGAGCCGGCGCGGAAGGCGTCAATCCAGGGAACGCTTGGGACCACGGATGATGATGTCGGTGTCACCCGGTGCGCGGCGGCGCACGGCGACTTTGGCGAAGCGCTGCACGTCGTAACCGCGAATGGGGATGGAGAGGTCGAGACCGGCCAGGGTCTCCCAGGTGGCGGCGACTTTGTTTTCATCCGCAATCAGGCGCGCCTCAAGGTAGGAGGCAAAGGCGTCAGGCATGACTTGGAAAAGCGCCACGCCGCTGCTGTCGGCGGCGATCTGACGCATGGCGCGCTGAAAGTTCGACTCGGGGCGTTTGATTTGCTCAATGGACTCGCCGCCGCCGCTGGCCGGGGTGAGTTTGAGGAAAACCAAAGCCTGTCCCGGCCGAATTTCGGGTTCGAAGGTGAAGACGCGGGTCAGCATCGGGTTTGAGGCGGCGCGCTTGAGGGCGTCCTGAATCTTGAAAGCGTCGTAAAGGGTGACGTTGCGGCCGCGGCCCTTGATGCCGTCCCGCTCGGAGAGCGTTTTGAAGTAGGCCATGATGTCGCGCGGCGTGTTTTTGACGGAGTCGGTTTTACTGCCGTAGGTCAGTTCCAGGCCGCCCCCCTTGGCCTCGGCTTTGAGGGTCGGCTTGGCAGGGTCCCTGGAGGGATCAAGCGCGGCCCACTTGGTGAGATCCCCCTTGCTCAATGCGGCAATCGCTTCGGCGACGGCGGGCAGCGGTTGGCGCAGGGCGAGGGCGATGTCCCCGAGTCCAAAGAGCACCTCCTTGCTGGCGGGCAGAGTGGCGGCGGTCAGCGCCTTCCAGGCGCCGGCGGCGTCCTCCATCTGGAAGGTGGCGGCGAGCGGCGCGATGTCGTTCCAGGCTTGCCGCGCCATCTGCTCGTTGCCCAGCACATCGAGGAGCAGTTTGGCAAAGGGATCGATCTTGATGTCGCGATAGGTGAGGTCGCGGCTCATCTTGCTCAGACCGTCCATGATCGGGGCCATGAACTCGTCCTGGTTGAAGACAATGACACCTTCCTTGGCGACGAGCACGCGGGTCTCCTTGGGTTGCTCGGGGTATGGGCGGGGATTGGGCAGGCGGACGATGGTGGCCGGTTCGGGTTTGTACACCGGGGTCTCGTCCAGCAGGGCTTTCAAACGCTCGACTTCAGTGAGCAGCTTGTCGGTCTCCTGCTTGTCGGCCTCGCGCTGCTTTTTGGCCTCGTCCAGCTTTTTGCGGAAGCTCTCCAGGTCCATGAGCTGCATGCGCTGCATGTCGCTGACGTCAATGCTGCGGAGTTGCTCGATGGCTTTTTGCAGCTCCTGCTGGGCCAGCTTCTGCTGCTCGTCGATTTGCTCCGGCGTCTCCTTCGGAGGCGGGGTCTGCTGGAGCTGCTCTTTGATCTGCTGATGCTCCTCCTCCGTGACCGGAGGCAATTCGGAGAGGATTCTGCGGACGTTGTTGGCGAGGTTCAGCGCCATCATGACAAACACGATCATGAGCACGCCGACGACATTGGTCACGGCATCCATCAGCGAGTCGAGATTCAACTCGCCACCGTCATTTTTGGATTTTCTGGCCATCCTGGTGCGGGTGGTTGGGGGTTAGTTTCCGGGCGGCGCGGCGCCGCCAGCAGGTGCGTCGCTGGGGGGCGGGGGTGGCGGCGGGACTTTGCCGCGAAAATTGTCAAAGAGATCCAGTTGCAGGGGGCCGCGTCCCGGGATGGGGAGCTTGCCGGTGCGGATGCCGTAGTCGCTCTCGGCGCGGCCGGCGCCGTTGTTGTAGGCGCCGTAGCCATCGTCGCGGATGAGGAAAAGGATAAGCGAGTTTTTGTCCTTTTGCAGTTCCAGCAGGAAATGGTTGAAGGCGTGGTCGGCGACGACGGTCTCCGGGCGCGCGCTAAGGCGGTAGTCCTCCTCGCTCCAGGGCTGGAGGAGTTTCAAGCCGCCGCCGGCGGCCTCGATGAAATAGACCTTGGTGTTCTCGCTCATGCCGGAGCCGGAGGGCTGCACCTGCACGGGCGGCGGTTCGCGGTCCTTTGGGATTTTGCGCTCCTCGATCATGGCCATCAGCTCCTCGATCTCCTTCTTGCTGGCGGCCTGCTGCTTTTTGAGGCCTTCGATCTCGACCATCAAGTCGTCCAGCTCCTTTTGCAGTTGCTGGCTGATCTCCTTGTTCTGCTCCTGCACCTCCTTCGAGGAGTCGAGCAGGCGGCGCAGCCTGGCGAAGCGCTGGCGGCGGTCCTCCAGGTCTTCCTTGATTTTCTCGAGCATGGCGAGCTTTTCCTTCACCTGGGCGGCCTGTTGCTGCCGCTGCTCGATCTCTTTTTTGATGTTGATGTAATCTTGGGCGCGCTGGATTTCCTCCACGGTACGGCCCTCGGCTTTCTCGGTCTGGGAGATGACCAGCACGACGATGATCATCACCAGCGCGCCGATGAGGCAGGCCAGGATGCTCAGGAATGGAAACAAGGAAACCTCGCTTCCGCTGGTTCCGCGACGTTTGGCCATGGGTCGTTGGGGGGCGGCTGGGACGGGGGTTCAGAGGCTGGTTCAACCGCGGCTGAACCAGCCCTTCTTTTTGACCTGGTGGATGACGACCTGTTTCTCGCCGAGATTCTTCAGCACCTCGTTGAGGGACTGGATGCCGGAGGCGAGACCGCGGGTGTAATCGGTGGTGATCTTGACGGAGTCCTTGACGGCGGCGGTCAGGTCCTCGCGCAAGCGCAGCATGGCGTCGGTAAACTCCTTGTGCACGCGCTCCTGATGGCTTTCGACGCGGCGGTCAAGGTTCATCGCGTAGTCGTTCATCTTGGCGGAGAGGATGTTCAGGTCCTTGAGGAAGTCTTTTTGGGCGCTGGCCACCGCCTTGACCAGGGTGTCCATGATGCCGCCAGTGTCGCCGCCAGCGATGCCACCGCCGTCGTTGAGGCGCGGCATGAGCACCTCGTTGCAGAAGGCGTCGATGCTGTTGAGGTTGTCATCCTCCGCCTTCATGACGGTGTTCATCGGGAAGTTCAGGATCATCGCCAGCACCAGGCCGAGCAGGGTGGTGTCGAAGGCGGTGCCAAGACCGGAGGTGACGTTGCCGATGGAGCCGATGATTTTGTTCACGTCGGAAACATCGGAGAGGTCGATGCTGCCGATGGCCTGGGACAGGCCGAGCACGGTGCCGATGAAGCCAAGGATCGGGATCGCCCACAGGAAGACTTTCAACAGCGAGTAACTGCCGCCGATGCGGCCGCTGTCGATGTCCGATTGCGCGCCCATCATGCTGGCCACCTCGGCGTTGTTTTGACGCACCTCGAAGAGCTCGAGACCCTTGCGGATGCGGTTCACCATCATGCTGTCACGCAGGCTGGCGGGCAGGGCGTAGAGGTTGTCAATAAAGTGGGCGACGTTTTGGGAATTCACCTCCTCCCCCAACTCCACAGGCAGCACATCGAGATAGAGCGCGCTTTTTTGATGGCGCAGTTTTTGAATCTTCAAATAGAGGATGCCAATGGCCCAGAAGAAGAAGAAGGACTCCATGTAGTTCACCCAGCCGCGCTCGCAAAACAAGCCGCGCAGGTAACTGCCGGCGGGCAGGGCGAAGAGGATGCCGTACCAGGCGGCGGTGACCACCGCGCCGATGGCCAGCGCCAGCCACATGTTCGGGTTCGTCGGGTCCGTTTCCTCCCAGCCGCCGCGCTGGGCGCGCGCCTGCTCGAAGGCGGGCATTTCCTGCTGCTGCTGCTCCTCGCCCGCGGCTGGCGCGGAGGAGCTCTCGACCCCGCTGGGGGCGGGCAAATCAGCGCCCGCCGGAGGAGGAAGACCGCCGCCTGCGGCGTCCGCGGGAATCTGCAGCTTGGTGTTGCAGCCGGGGCAACGCACGACCTTGCCGGCCATTTCCGGCTCGGCCTTCAATTGCATCTCGCAAGACGGGCACTTGAACTTCACGATTTCGATCCTCCTGTGGTTGTGGGGTGGGTTTTGGGGGTGGGGGAGTTATTGGAAACGAGGATGCCGCCTGAAACAACCATTTTCCGGTTTTTCGGCTCGCTTTAAGCACGCTACATCGCTGCTTTAGCCGGCTTCAGGACGAGGATCGCGCGCCAGCAAATCACGCATGGCGAGGGCGGGCGGCTTCTCCTCGTAGAGCACCGCGTGAATCTCATCCAGCAAGGGCGTGCGCGCTCCGGCTTGTTGCGCGGCGCGATGCAGGCTCGCCGTGTTCGGCACGCCCTCCGCCACCATGGTCGAGTGCGCCATGATCTCGGCCAACTTTTGACCGCGTCCCAAAGCCAGACCGACGCGGTGATTGCGGCTGTGCTCGGAATAGCAGGTGGTCATCAGATCCCCCACCCCGCTGAGGCCGTAAAAAGTCTCCGCGCGGCCGCCCATCGCGCTGCCAAAACGCACCATCTCCGCCAGCGCGCGCGTCACCAACGCGGCGATGGCGTTGTCGCCGAGTGACAGACCTTTGGCGATGCCGGCGGCGATGGCGTAAGGGTTCTTCAAGGCGCCGCCCCACTCCGCGCCGGTGACATCGTCGGTGGTGTAGCAGCGGAACCAGGGCAGTGTCAAAGCCGCCTGCAACGCGTGCGCGGTGTCCTCCTCCGCGCAGGCGACCACCGTGGCGGTGGCCATGCGGCGGGCGACTTCCTCGGCGTGGTTCGGTCCGGTCAACACCGCCACGGGAACATCCGGCACTGACGCGGCAATGATCTGGGACATGCGCAGGCCGCTGTCCAATTCGATGCCCTTGGCGCAGGACACCAGCACGCGCGCGCCACGCAGCGCGCCGGAGCCGGCCGCCTGCGCCACCATCGCCCGCAAGTGACTGGACGGCGTCGTGAACAGCACCGCCTCAGCCGGCTGCAGTTCCGCCCAATCCGAGGTCGCCAGCACGGACTCCGGCAGCCCCAAATCCGGCAGGTAACGCGGGTGACGGCGCGTCTTCCGCAGGGCGATCATCGCCTCCGTGTCGCGACCCCACAATTGCACGCGCAGACCACGCTCCGCCAGCAGACTCGCCAGCGCCAAGCCCCAACTGCCCGCGCCGATCACCGTGGCGGAGGGTAAAGGCACCATGCTCATGCGCCCGCGCCGCCTCCTGCGTCAGCGTTCTTTTTTTTCGCCCCCGCCTTGGGCTCGGTGCCGGCGAGAATCCGCGTGATGTTGCCGCGATGACGCAGGATCACCAGCAGCATGAGCAGCACCCCGAAGCCCAGCAGCACCCCGTCCCAAACGCCGCTGCGCGCCATTTGCACCGCCATCGTCCCCGCCACCCCGACTCCCGCCATCATCGACGCCAGGGACACATAACGCGTGGTGAAAAAAAACAGCAGCCACAGCGCCAGCCCGCCCAGCATGGGTAACGGAGCGATGCCCGCCAGTACTCCCGCGGCGGTGGCCACCCCCTTGCCACCCTTGCCGCGCAGCCAGGGCGTGAACATGTGCCCCAGGATGGCCGCCAGCCCGGTCGCCACCCACACCCAGGACTCCCCCCCCTGGCTTCGTATCCACAGGCAGGGCAGCAGGCCTTTCAACACGTCGAGGACAAACACCGGAATGCCGATCCCTTTGCCAAGCACCCGGATGACGTTGGTGGCGCCGATGTTGCCGCTGCCATGCTGGCGGATGTCTATCCCGCGCAGCCTGCCGGCCACATAGCCAAAAGGCAGCGAGCCGCTCAAAAAGCCGGCCAGGACGCCGAGAAAAACATGGGAGAACATGACCTCTTTTACACGCCCCGAGCGACGGCGGGCAACGACTTTTCATTGCCTGGCGGGCTGCGAACTCTCCAACGTCTTCGACTGCGGCGGCATTGACGCCGTTTACTTGCGCCTCCCGCCCCGCGCAAGGGCACCTGCTCCCGCCCCGAAAGCGGTGTCGCCGCTGCGCTCTGCCACCGCGCTCCAAGACGCTGTCGCGTGCTAATACTCAAGCCGCAACTGCCGTTTGGCTTCGGCGAGGAGGAAAGGGATGTCGGTGAAGGGCTGGTAGCTGATGTCGAGCCAGCGGATGCGCTGGTTTTCATCGAGCAGGATGACGCCGTGCAGAGCTTCGCCCTCGAAGTCGTCGAAGACACGGAAAGCTTTGAAGGCGGCGAACTTGGGATCGCTGTAAAGCGGCAGGTCCTCGGGCTGGGTCAGGCACTTGGGTCCCTGGCCGGTTTGCAGTTTGGCGCGCACGGCGAGCGCCTGCTCGGGAGCCTGTGGGCTGATGGCGTGCAGGGTGATGCCGGCATCGGCGAAATCCTGGTAGTGCTTGGCGATGGCGTTCAATTGCTCGACGCAATGGCTGCACTCGGAGCCGAGGTAAAAGACGAGAAGCTGCGGTTTGCCGGGCGTGGCGCCGTTGGGGACCGGCTGGCCATCCATGCCGGTGACGGTCCAGGACGGTGCGGCGGGCGGCTGCCAATGCATGGGGCCAAGCGACTCCAGCGGCGGACGCTTGCCGAGGTCGTCGCGCTTGGGCGGGTCGGTCTTCCAGGTTTTGACGCCGAACTCCTTGGCGAGCGTTTGCAGGTCCTTGGCGGCAGGCAGGGTGTCGTCCATCGCAAAAGCGGCGGTGCGCGCGAGATCGAAGGCTTTGCGGGCGTCCTCGGTTTTGCCGCAGTCATGCAGCAGTTTGGCTTTGGCGATATTGCCGGCGAGGTCTTGCGGGAAGTTCTTGGCGAGTTCGACGGCTTTGTCCTGATTCTCCAATCGCATCCAGGCTTCGGCGGCGATGACCTTGTCGAGATCTTTGGCGGCTTCGAGTTTTTTGGCGACGTCCTCCGCCTTGGTCAGCACGGCGTGCAGGGCGCGCAGCTCGATGAGGGCGGTCTCGCTGGCGCGGGGCTTGGGTTTGGCCGGGGGTTTGGCGGCAGGGGCTTTTGCTTTGCCGGCTTCGCCGGGTTTGGCTTTGCTTTCTGCTTCGGCGGGCTTGGCGGCAACGGCTTTCGATTCGGCTTTGGCGGGCTCGGCTTTGCGGATTTCCTCCTGCGGTTTGGCGGGTGCCTCCGGCTTTTTGACGGCTTCTCTTTTGGCTTTGTCTGCCTCTTTCTGGTCGAGCTTGGCGAGTTGATCAATCACGCTGGCGAGCGCGTCGGCATCCGACTGGGAGAAATGCGCGAAGCCGAGGGCTTTGAGACGCGGGACTTCGAGGGCGGGTTGGATGACGGCGGGGAGTAGGTTGGGGTTTTTGGCGGCGGACAGCAACAGGTCCCACTGCCGCCATTTGACCAGGGTCTCGATGAAGCGGTTGCGGCCATGGGTGGCGGAGCAGCCGCCTTTGTCGAGGGTGTTGAAGGCGGGATGGCGCGGGTTGCGGATGAGGCTCTGGGCGAGGGCGATGGCTTTGCCGAACTGGCCGAGTTCGTTGAAGGTGCGCACGAGCCATTCCTCGTTGTGGGCGTAGTTGTGAATCTGGTCGGGCAGGATCAGGTTTTCGATCATGTAGGCGTGATCGACGCAGGTGGAGGCTGCCTGCTGCCAGGCGGCGTCATCGAAGCGTTTGAGTTTGGAATAGATGTGGCCGGGCATGTGCCACATGTGGGCGATGCCGGGCGCGGCGGGTCCGCAGGCGGCGGCGGACTTGAGGGCTTCCGCGGCTTTGATGTTGTCCCAAAGATGGATGCGATAGTGATGCGCGGGATGGGCGGGGTTGACGGCGAAGACCTGATCAAGCAGGGCGTTGATCGCCATCGGACTGGTGATGGGCACGTCCCCCTTCACATGCCAGATTTTCCAGGCGAGAAAAGCCTTGGCCTCGATGTCCTTGGGGAACTCGCGCACGAGGGTGTCGAGGTCGGCGATGAAATCGGTGGCGCGCTGTTTTTTGTCGCGCTTGTCGTCCTTGTCCTCGCGATAGAATTTTTCGAGGGCGCCGATCCAGAGTTTCTCGCGGTAGTCAGTCTTGTCCTTGAGGGCGGTGGCTTTGGCGAGGAAGCCTTTGGCGCGCTGGGCGTTGTTGACGTTGGCCATGGCCATGCCCCAGTAGGCCATGGCGCAGTCGGGGTCGAACTTGGCGGCCTGACGGAAGGAGCGCTCGGCCTCATAATACCAGAAGCCGTGAAGCTGGCCGACGCCCTGGGTGAAGAATTGCTGCGCGGCCTTGCTCTTGGTAGTGACAGGAAACGAAAGCGTTCCGGTGCCTCCCATGAGATGCGCCTCCTGGCGCGGGCCTTCGTTGAACGCCTCGCCATGCACGGAGTGCCCCGGCAGCGGATCAGCGGCCTGCGCCGGAAGTGCGAGGACGGACAGAAGGAACAAGGCGCGGGCTGGGGACATGGCGGGCGATTTTTGACAGGATTGACGGAATTGGCAGGATGAACAGAATAATGAGTTGGAGGCCGAAATTTCAAAATCCCGTTCATCCTGTAATCCTGCACATCCTGTCAAAAAAGAAGGTCATTTGCCGTAACCGTCGGCGGGGTTGCCGTCGTCGTTGAGTTTGCCGGCAGCCCACAGCAGGCCGCGGGTGACGAGGTCGAGGTAACGGGCGTCGGCGACGGTTTCGTTGTTGTGACCGATGGTGGTGCTGAAGATACGCGTCTTGTTGGGGCCGTATTCATTGGTCCAGGCGACGACGGCGTTGGCCTCAATGGGTTTGGCATCGGCATCGGCGGTTTTGGCCTTGCCTTTGGCGGCCTTGGGCATCTGCATCTGGCGGCCGGAGGCCAGCGCGGTGGCGCCGGGGAAGATTTGCACGTTGTTGTAAAGCTCCTCGTTGATGGTGGTCCAGTTTTCCAAGCCCTTGACGATGGGATGGTCTTTGGCGGTGTAGCTGATATCGATGGGCGACTGCGGGCCGTGACCGGTGGATTGCAGGCCGAGCATCTCATACCAGCCAGCGTTGTCCGCCCCGGCAGTGACGGGTTCTTTGAACTCACCCCAGCGATAGGAGTGCATGGCGCAGTGCATATTGACGGCGGGTTTGCCGTCGCGGTGCGCTTTCAGGATGCGGCCGACATAAGCGGGATCGGTGACGTTGGCGGAGCATTCGTCGTGCAGGATGACATCGAAGTCCTTGGCCCAGTCGTCGGACTGATAGATGTCGAAGGTGGTTTCGGTGCTTTTGTCCGGGTTGAAGGCGACATCGACGACGGCGTTGAGGCGGCTTTCGAGGGCGTTTTTGAGCGTCTGGGATTGCGTCTCGTAATCGTGGCAGCAGCCGCCGGCGACAATCAGGATGCGCAGAGGTTTCGGTTTGGCCGCCTCGCCTTGGGCCGGCGGCTGCAAAACAAACGCGAAAAGGCCGGCGGCAAGAAGCAGGGGCAGGAGGAGTTTTTTCATGGCTGGTGGCGGTGGAACGAATCAAACGCGGGAATCAGACCCAATATCTCTTGCCGCACCACAGTTTGAAACATGAAAGTTCGGCGGACGCGGCTCTTTAGTTAGCGGATGCCCGACCGCTTGTTTCGTATCCCGATCGTTGTTGCCCTGCTGACCTGCTGCCCCGCCGCCGCTGATTTCCCCGAACCCACTCCCGACAGCATGGGCAAGCGCATGCTGGATGGCTGGTTCGAGCGCAAAGTGGGGCAAATCGAGCGCGAAGGCTCCCTGGCTCCCATCCAAACTGCGCAACAATGGAACGAGCAAAAAACCGAGGCGCGCCGGCAGCTCGCCGAAATGCTCGGCCTCGACCCCATGCCGGAGCGCGGACCGCTCAAACCCGTCATCACCGGCACCGTGGACGCTGGCGACGTCATCGTGGAGCGCCTGCATTTCCAGTCCATCCCCGGACTCTATGTGACCGCCAACTTTTACCGGCCCAAGACCGCGCCAGAGAAACCCCTGCCCGCCATCCTCTATGTCTGCGGACACGGACGCATGAAGGAGGACGGCGTCAGCTTCGGCAACAAAACCGCCTACCAGCACCACGGCCTGTGGTTCGCGCGCCACGGTTACGTCTGCCTCATCATCGACACCCTGCAGCTCGGCGAGATCGAGGGCGAGCACCACGGCACCCACAACCTCGGCAAATGGTGGTGGATCTCCCGCGGCTACACCTCCGCCGGCATCGAAGCCTGGAACAGCATCCGCGCGCTCGACTACCTGGAGACGCGGCCCGAGGCGGACATGAAACGCGTCGGCGTCACCGGGCGCAGCGGTGGCGGCGCTTACTCCTGGTGGGTCGCCGCGCTCGACGAGCGCGTCGCCGCCGCCGCGCCCACCGCCGGCATCACCGACCTGCGCAACCACGTCGTCGATGGCTGTGTGGAGGGGCACTGCGACTGCATGTACCAGATCAACACCCACCGCTGGGACTATGACCGCGTCGCCGCCCTCGTCGCCCCGCGCCCCCTGCTCATCTGCAACACCGACAAAGACCGCATCTTCCCCCTCGACGGCGTCGTCCGCCTCTACCAAAGCACCCGCCGCCTCTACAGACTGCTTGGCGCCGAGGACAAAATCGGCCTGCACATCGCCGAGGGACCGCACAAAGACATGCAACCGCTCAACACCGGCGCCTTTCACTGGTTCGAGCGCCATCTCAAAGGCGCGGACTTGATGGCCGTGACCGCGATGCCCGCCGTCAAAGAATTACAGCCCGCCCGCCTGCGCGTCTTCGGCAAGGACCTGCCCGCCGGCCAGATCAACACCCGCATCGACACCACCTTCGTCCCCGCCGCCGCCACCCCTGCCCCGCCGCAGGACCGAGCCGCCTGGGACACCCAGAGCGCGGCGTGGATGCAGGCCCTGCGCGCCCACACCTTCGCCGCCTGGCCCACCGACCTCCCCGCCCCCGAGGTCAGCAAAGCCTCCAGCATCGAGCGCGACGGCGTGCGCATGACCGCCTTTGATTTTGAGAGCGACAAACCCTTCCGCCTCCGCCTCTACATCTCCCACCGCGCCGGCCTGCGCCTGGAGGACCTCGATCTCGTCGCCCTCAACGTCCTCGACGAGTCAGGCTGGGACAGCTTCTGCCAGACCTACCACTCCCGCTTCGGCAACCTCATCGAAATCTTCCCCTCCGTGCAGGCCGACGACGCCGCCTTCGAATCCGAGAAAAAAATGTTCGCCGCCAACGCCTGGGGCATGGCCTGGCTCTGCCCGCGCGGCATCGGCCCCACCGCCTGGGAGGGCAGCCCCAAAGCGCAGACCCAGCGCCTGCGGCGCTTTTATCTGGTGGGAGAGACGCTGCCCTCCACGCAAGTTTGGGACATCAAGCGCGGCTTGCAGGCCCTGCGCGAAATCAGCGGCCTGGAAAAAACCCGCTTCTGGCTGCAGGCGCACCGCGCGCAAGCCGCCAACGCCCTCTTCGCCTCCTTGTTTGTGGACGGCCTGGACCGCCTCGACCTGCACGACCTGCCCGCCAGCCTCCACCCCGGCGCGCCCTATTACTTCAACGTCTTGAAAACCCTCGATCTCCCCCAAGCCGCCGCCCTCGCCGCCACTCGCGGAAAACTCGTGCTCTACACCGCCGAGGAAACCCCCTGGGAGTATGCCCGCGCCGTCTGCCAGCGGCTGGACCTCCCCAAGAACCTGCAACTGCGCCCGCCGCCCGCGCCTTAATAGACAGCCCGCCTGGGCGCACATCCGCAAACCCAATCCGCCTCCCCCGGCCCCCCTATCGCCGGACCTGTTCAACCAGGGCTCGAGTTGCTGGTTCCGCTGCGCTGCCCAGCAATACACCCTTTATTGTTTGGCTTCTTGATTGTTAAGTGGCGCAAAAACTCCTGTAGCCGCTCGCACTGAGATCTTCTGATTCTTTGCATACGAGCCAGCGGCGACTGCCCTGAAATCTGCCAGCGTTCCTCCAGAACGCCACTTCTCGATTGTCGCATGCAATAGGAAGGATCCCGGATACATCAACTGTTGTGTCATCAATATCGGACGGCATCCCAAAGCGCGTAATCTGTCACCGAAGTATTTCTCACTGAGGCAACAGAGGACAATCACCTCGGTGTCGTTCCCTTCCACCTTTTGCGGCACTTCCAGCTTGAAGTCCATCAAGCCATTGTGTCCAATGAACGCAACAACATCGAATTTGTTCGAGCTGGCAGCCTCCTCAAAATCCTTGAGACACTGCCGAATCTGTGAACCTCTGTAAGCCTCGGCAACGAGATTGATGTCGCCCTCGACATGTCTCAGTGTGAGCCTTCTAAGTATCGCCTCCGAAATGTCCTTGTCCGACGCAATCACCTTCCATCGACTGCTGTGGCGGAAAAACGACCCAAAGCCATCTGAGCATCCCCAATAGAGATTCGCATCGGGATCGTCGCCATTCCCGATCTTTGCGCCTACTGGCACAATGCCTTGGGTCTTGTTGTCGCAAAGAGCCACAAACACACGCACTTGCCTCGCTGTGGCCTGCGCCAAGGATGCCGAAGCGATCAGTAGTATTGTCAGCAGTGTTCTCATAGTTGATTCTTGCCCAACATCTAAGCTGCGGCGGTGGCGAGCGCAAAACTTCTCTCATGCGACAGACTGCTACGAGCCGTTGCCACCAGCGTTATTGTCGGCCTATTTTGTGCTCGTGACTCTCGTGCGTGCATGCTGCAACTCTTCTTTGCGTTCGGGAAACCTCGCTGCAATGGCGTCTAAAACTGGAACAACTTTGTCTTTAGAGAATCGTCCAGATGCAAGTGTGCTAATCGCATATCCTTGAAGGTCTTTAATGTGGTCAGTCTTGTTGGTCAATTTCCGCTCGCCCAAGGCAACACTGGATACAAAGTCAAAGTCACCAGAGCTGACGGCAAGGGCATCTGACGCAGAAGTGCTGATGTCTGTATCTGAGACAATGCCATCGCCAACCTGACTAATAAGAGTCATGCCCGGCTGCTCATAGAGTCTAAACCGGATCTTGGCATTTCTGCCCTTGGAGGGCTGGTAGCCCGGAATCCGATAGAAGTGCTGCTTCCTCACAGTGGGTTGGAACATGTAACTGTTACCACACCAACTGTAAGCGTGTGGCTGTGCTCTAACCCAATCTCCGACGCTGTTCTGTGTCTCCAGCTTCATATACACATCCAAATCCTGAGAGCTGAGACTGACGTCTCGGTCAGAGAGGTTGATTAAATACACATCAACCTCACCGGGCTTTGTTCTCGTCACAAAGTCTGCGACCAGAGAAACTTTGCCTGCCTGTCCAGTGATGCCTGCAGGCAGTGTGGCAATCGGAGAGTCGAGATGTAATCCGGCATCCTGTGCAAGGCAGGCTGCCATGGAAAGGATGGAGGCAAAGACAATGCTCAGTTTCATGGCGAGTGGCGTTGTTGGTTGGCCGTCAAAGCGCTGGAACCGGCTGCCGGGAGCGCGGTAACTCAATCAGGAAAGGAA